>MTBK01083867.1_pt1 | contig 199264 bp, 163 predicted proteins | sample 1535981 | NCBI WGS metagenome assembly MTBK01 (sample SAMN06109225, study PRJNA356200) | anaerobic digester metagenome | isolation source: biogas reactors fed with pig manure or primary and secondary sludge | place: Spain | collected 2016-06-30
TGTTTCCCGTATCGTGCTGAACCTCGCTCCACTGCGTCCCTGCAGGTGCCGACACGCCGCTCTCCGTCGTCGTGCCCGTCGCTAGCCCGCCGTTGTCATACAACAGCACCATCGGTGCCAACGGCTGTGACGACGCCGTAGTCGTCGATTCTGCCGCCTCTCCGGTCGGCATCAAACTCCAGCCACCCCACGGCGCTGCCGCGACTATCGCCGCCACCGCGACCAATGCCGTACTTACGAGCACCGCTCGTAACGATTTCTTTGATCTGGACATGAAAATTTTCTCCTCCTGTGAAAGTTACCTTTCTCCGGCCGGGCAAACGAATGTAAATACACCGCGCCGTAGCGTCGTAATAAAAATGGAATGCTAACTTTCGTATTTGTAGCACCATTACAAACCGATGTCAACCGATTTGCGGCCACTTGCACAAAAATCATTCGCCTAATGTCACAATGTTCACGTCGGCCGCACAGCCGTCGCAGATCGAAAAGGCCGGGCATCCGCTTATTCAATGCTCGGCCCGTATCAATGTCACTGCCCGTCGTCCGTCATTTTCCCGACGCTATCGCGATCCGCGCATCGGCATGAACTACCGCTTCGCGCATCGCCTGTGATTCTTCTGCCGAGAGCTGTCCGGCGGCTGAGATGGCCTTTTCCGCCTCCTGCCGCGTTGACCTCGCTCCGTCAATATCGACCTCATCAGCCGTCTCGGCCGTATCCACCAGGATCGCGACCTTGTTGTCATTGACCTCGACAAAGCCCGATGAGACAGCGATCTTTTCGGACGCACCCTTAATCGAATAGCTCAGCACGCCCGGCTTTACCGCCGAGACCAGCGGGGCGTGGCTCGACAGTATGCCGACTTCGCCTGAGGCAGTCGGAACCGTGACAGCATCGACCTCAGCGTCGATCACGCGGCGTTCCGGAGTGACGATCTCAAGTTTCAACATAATAATAAGGTCACGAATAAGGTCACGCCGCAGCGGCCATCTTCTTTGCCTTCTCGCGGGCCTGCTCGATGGTGCCGACCATGTAGAATGACTGCTCAGGCATATCGTCGCACGCGCCTTCGAGTATCTCCCTAAAGCCCTTGATCGTATCCTCGACCTTAACGTACTCGCCTTTGAGGCCGGTGAACTGCTCGCCGACCGTGAACGGCTGTGAGAAGAATCGTTGGATCTTACGCGCCCGGGCCACGATCAGTTTGTCGTCTTCGCTCAACTCGTCGAGGCCAAGGATCGCGATGATGTCCTGCAGGTCCTTGTAGCGCTGGAGAATGCGTTTGACTTCCTGTGCCGTATTGTAGTGCTCATCGCCGACGATCTGCGGATCAAGGATGCGCGAGTTTGACGCGAGCGGATCGACCGCTGGATATATACCCAACTCTACGATCTGACGCGACAGCGCCGTCACGGCGTCGAGGTGTGCAAAGGTTGTCGCTGGTGCCGGATCGGTATAGTCGTCCGCCGGCACATATACCGCCTGGATCGAGGTGATGGCGCCTGTCTTGGTCGAGGTGATACGTTCCTGCATCTCGCCCATTTCGGTAGCGAGATTTGGCTGATAGCCCACCGCGGACGGCATGCGGCCGAGGAGTGCCGATACTTCGGAGCCCGCCTGAGTGAACCTAAAGATGTTGTCAACGAAGAACAACACGTCATTTCCCTGATCACGGAAATATTCGGCCACCGTCAGCCCCGACAACGCGACGCGAAGCCGAGCTCCCGGCGGCTCGGTCATCTGGCCGTAGATGAGCGACACTTTGGAGTTCTTAATGCCCTCCTTATCGACCTTCTTAAGATCGAATGCGTCATTCTCCTTGAAGTCCTTCATGAACGCGTCGCCATAGGTAATGACCTTTGACTCGACCATTTCACGGAGCAGGTCGTTGCCCTCGCGGGTACGTTCACCGACGCCGGCGAATACCGAAAAACCTTCGCGGCCCTTCGCCACATTATTAATGAGCTCCATGATGAGCACGGTCTTGCCAACGCCCGCACCACCAAACAGCCCGATCTTCCCGCCGCGAAGGAACGGCTGCACAAGGTCGATGACCTTGATGCCCGTCTCAAACATCTCGAGCTCCGTCGATTGCTCGTCAAAGCTCGGCGCATGTCGATGGATCGGATACCGCGTGTCTGACACCAACGGGCCGAGTTCATCCACAGGGTCGCCAACGACGTTCATCACGCGGCCGAGCGTAGGGGCCCCGACCGGAACCGTGATCGGCCCGCCGAGGTCAAGAGCCTTCATCCCGCGGACCATGCCGTCGGTCGGCAGCATCGAGACCGCACGAACGCGGCCTTCGCCGAGATGCTGCTGCACCTCCGCGATGACATCGACCTTTTCCTCGACGTCAAAGCCCTCGCTCGTAATACGCAATGCCTGATAGATGGGCGGAAGATAATCCGAAAACTCTACGTCAACAACAGGCCCGATGATCTGAACGACCGTTCCGACCTGTCCGTTTTGCTCCTTAGCCATTATGAAACCAATATGCTCCTCTAATAGATGAGAAAATCACCAAATTTACAAAGGATTGAGAATAGCACAGGATAATTTGTCTAGGCAAAACCTCTCGGTAACATTGGCTGTAGTTTCGTCCGCCGAAGCCATTTGTTGTATATTGTTCATGTGAACCAGTCGGTTATCAATATCGACCCTGAGATCATGGGCGGTACTCCGGTGTTCAAGGGGACTCGGGTGCCGATCGAAAGCCTGTTCGACCATCTCGAATCAGGTATCTCGTTGAACGAATTCCTTGATCAATTCCCAAGCGTCTCCCGTGATCAGGCGGTGGCTCTGCTTGGCATGGCCGAGGAGATACTCACCTCGAATAATCTGGAAGCAGTCTATGAAACTATTGCTTGACGAGAATCTGCCTCGCGACCTCAAGCAAGCGTTTCCTGAGCATGACGCTCGACTGTTCGAGAGAATGGCTGGTCGGGAAAAAAGAATGGCGAATTGCTTCGATTGATGATCGATAATGGCTTCGAGTGCATGCTTACCTTTGACCAAAATATCCAACATCAGCAGAACTTTGAGAAGAACCCGGTTGCTGTGATCCTGCTGATCGCGGCATCAAATAGAATGGACGTTTTGCTACCGTTGGTCGAACGGGTCGCAGAGGCATTGCGGCGTGCGACGACCGGCGTCACCGTTATCCAGGACAAGTGAAGAAACTCGAGCTACCATCCCAAGGCCTCAATACGCTGTTTGGCGTTCAGGACCAAAACATCAAATATCTCGAATCGCTTCTCGACGTCAGCATCGGCGTGCGTGGCAGCGAACTGCTGATCGACGGCAATGAGACAGACATCAAGACCGTTCAGCAAATACTCAACGAGTTTGGCGAGCTGTTTGAGAACGGAAGCACGTTTTCGGACAAGGAGCTGAAGGATGCTTTCAAGCAGATCGCCGACGATCGTGCCTACTCACTGAAAGATCACTTTGAAAAGGCGCGATTTAATCCGTCGGGCAAAAAGACCGTTGCACCTAAGACCGCCAACCAGCGTAAATACCTCGACGCCATCGCCAATAACGATCTCGTCTTTGGCATCGGCGTAGCGGGCACGGGAAAGAGCTTTCTGGCTGTCGCGATGGCGGTCGATGCTCTATTCAAGAAAGAAGTAAGCCGCATCATCCTAACGCGTCCGGCGGTCGAGGCGGGCGAGCGGCTCGGCTTTTTGCCCGGCGATCTGCAGGAAAAGGTCGATCCCTATCTGCGGCCGCTTTACGACGCGCTGTTCGATCTTGTTGATTCTGAGAAGGTCACAAAGATGCTCGAGAAACGCATCATCGAGATCGCCCCGCTAGCGTTCATGCGTGGCCGCACTTTGAGCGACGCATTTATAATCCTCGACGAAGCTCAGAACACTTCGAGCGAGCAGATGAAGATGTTCCTCACCCGAATCGGCTTTGGCTCAAAGGCGGTCGTCACCGGCGATACGACGCAGATCGACCTGCCCCGCGGCCAAAAGAGCGGCCTCAAAGAAGCCGAAAAGGTCCTCGCCGACCTAGAAGGCATCGATTTCGTTTACTTCACCGACAAAGACGTCGTCCGCCACAAACTCGTCCAGATGATCGTCAAAGCGTACGAAGGGCATTCACAAACGGACGAACCGCATTAAGAATTTTGGAGATGCCCATGAAACTCGGAGCACCTTTTTACATCGTTGTCAGTTTGATGCACGGTTACGTTCTTTGGTCCTACGCGATCATCACGCCGCGTTGGACGATGATGCCCGGCTATCCTGTCCCTGGAGCCACGGCTCGCACGATGAGCATCGTTCCGATCATAGCGGCGGTGTTTCTGATAAATTTCACACTCTCCAGACTAATAGCAAAGAAGAACGCGGTTACGGCTGTCATCAACTCGATGATCGCCGTAAATATCGCGCTTGTTTTTACTTTGGTGCTCTCTCAAATACTTGATTCGGCCCTGACGCTCCCGTCGCCGTTGATGTATGACACGATCGGGTATCTTAAAAATAATCCGAGTGTTCTCGTCGCGATCTTCGTTATGGTCAACTGCATTGCAGTTGTCTCCAGCCTCGTGAGCGGGGGGCTCTTCGTCGGAATCAACAAGGCCATGTCGAAATAAGCCAAATGATCGATATAGTTAACCTCCAACGCAAGATTAAACTAGACACCGATGGCTTTAGAAAATTTATTGTCGAAATAGGAAACTCTGTTTCGGAATCGCAGAATAGAACGCTCTCGGTTGCTTTCGTTTCGAATAATCGAATGAAGCAGCTGAACGAAATGTTTCGTGGGAAGAACTCGACGACTGATGTGCTCTCGTTCCCGTACGAACCCGATGTATTCCAGTCAGAATCACCTGCGGCAGCGGGTGGTTTTGCGCCGCACATTGACAGCGTTCAACCGCCCACTACCGTAGGCGGCTCTGACTTCCTCGGCGATATCGTAATTTCAGCCGAACAAGCCGCAAAACAAGCCACGGAAAACAAGTTGTCGCTCGATACCGAGATCAAACAACTCATTCTCCATGGCCTCTTGCACCTGTGCGGCTACGACCACGAAACCGACAACGGCGAAATGAATGCGCGTGAATTAGAGTTAAGAGATTTGTTGAAAATTTAGCCACAGAGGTCACCGAGGTTTAGAACTTACTGATTAGAACGGAAGCATTAGCCTCCACTAGTTAACATTCGTTTCTGTGTTTTCTGTGCGCTCTGTGCAAAATAGATGAAATGACCGAGAGCAAGAAAACTGCTGAGCCGTGCGTCATGGTCATTTTTGGCGCGACGGGCGACCTGACCAAGCGGAAGCTCTTCCCCGCTCTCTACAATCTGGCGAAGGACGATTTTCTGCCGCACAAATTTGCCATCATCGGAGTTGGACGGCAGGAGATGACGAGCGAGGAATACCGGAAGCAGATGTCCGAGAATCTGCGTGAGTTCGTCAAGGAAGAGGACAAGAAGCTCCTCGATTGGTTCGCCGAGCGAACGTACTACACCGGCGGCGATTTTGATGACGACAAAAAGCTATTCGGCGACCTGAAGGAACTGTTGGGCCACGTCACGGCGGAGCATCAGATGCCTGACAGTTATCTCTTCTATATGGCGACGCCGCCGGACCTGTTTGCGAATGTGACGCAAAAGGTCGTGAAGAACGGGCTTGGCAAAGAGGAGGACGGCAACTGGCGCCGATTCATCTACGAGAAGCCGTTTGGCCGCGACCTCGACTCGGCAAAGAAGCTCAACGCAAGCCTGCTCCGCTCGCTCAAGGAGCGACAGATATATCGGATCGACCACTACCTCGGAAAAGAGACCGTGCAGAACATCTTGGTCTTTCGATTCGGCAACTCGATATTTGAGCCGATATGGAACAGGAATTTTGTCGATCACGTGCAGATCACGGTCGCTGAGACGCTTGGCGTAGAGCAGCGCGGCGGCTATTACGATTCGGCGGGTGCTCTTCGCGACATGATACCAAATCATATCTTGCAGTTGGTTACCTTAACTGCGATGGAACCACCGGTGTCGTTTGACGCCGACTCGGTGCGCGACGAACAGGCCAAGATATTGCAGGCCATTCAGCCGTTCCCGCCCGAAGAGGTCTTTAATCGCACGGCCCGAGGGCAGTATGGCGAAGGCGAGATCAGTGTCGGTGATCCGCACGTAAGTAAGGGCTCCGCTGAGCGAGTCAAAGCCTATAGAGATGAGGACAAAGTCGCACCCCGCTCCAATACAGAAACCTTCGCCGCCCTCAAACTCTCGATCGACAACTGGCGTTGGGCCGACGTGCCGTTCTACGTCCGCACGGGCAAGCGGATGCCATGCAGGCACTCGAGCATAATCATCGAATTCAAAAAGGCGCCATTTATGCTGTTTCGCGAAACGGGCATCGAGCGGCTCAGGACGAACCGTATAGTCATTCACATCCAGCCCGATGAGGGTATCACGCTGCATTTCGGGGCAAAGATACCGGGGCCGATCGTCAATGTCGGTCCGGTCGATATGGACTTCGATTATGCCGAGCACTTTGGCGAGCAGATCGCGACCGGTTACGAGAGATTGCTCTATGACTGCATGATCGGCGACGCCACCTTGTTCCAGCGTGCCGACATGGTCGAAGCTGCGTGGGCGATCGTCGATCCCGTGCTTGAGGTATGGAACGCAATTCCCGACCGCGATTTTCCCGACTACGCCGCAGGCACGTGGGGCCCCGAGGAGGCCGACCGCCTGCTCGCCGCCGACGGACGGCTGTGGAAGAATATTGTCGATTAGCTGATGGACATTGAATTGATACTCGCCGCCGTCCTGCTCGTTGCGATGTTATTTCTCGCAACGGTCGATATGGCGTTCTCGCACATCTCGGATGTCGGCCTCAGGCGCATCTCGTCCGATGAGGAGTTCGCGCAGAAGAAGAGAGCGATCAGCTTCCTTCGCGAGATACTCGACAACCGGCCACGCTTCCGTTTTGCGTTATCTTCGACGATCCAGGTGCTGCTGATCGGGTTTACCGTGCTCGTGACCTCCGTGCTTGCGGAACGCCTCACGGTGAAATGGGAGTTGCTCGCGGCCGCCTTCGGCACCACTTTGATCGCTACGGTCCTGTTGCGTCAGATCGTCCCGCGATTGCTCGTTATCAACAACCCTGAACGCAAACTTCTGTTCCTGCTTCCGGCCATACGGCCTCTGTATTGGCTTGTCTCGCTCTTTGTCGATCCCGTGGTCAGCCGACGCGAACGTACGCGACAAAAGATAGAGGCAACGATCACACCCGACGGAGCCGAAGATGCGGACGAGGATAATGACGATGATTTTCAGGCGTTGATGGAAGTAGGCGAGGCAGAAGGCATTTTTGAAGGCGATGAACGCGAGCTGATCGAGACGGTTGTGGAGTTTGGCGACACCCTCACGGGCGAGATAATGACACCACGGACCAACGTGGTCGGCGTGCCCGCGGGCACCCTGATCAAAGATGCGCGTGACCTGATGGTCGAGGAGAAATATTCTCGCCTGCCGATCTACAGTGACAGCATCGACAACGTCGTCGGAATGGTATATGTTCGCGACCTTCTCTCGGCGTTGGCCACTGGTCGAAAGGAAGAACCCGTCGAGAATATCAAACGCGAGGCGTTCTTCGTCCCCGAGACGAAGACGGCCGCCGAACTGCTCAAATCGATGCAGCAGAATCACGTCCAGATCGCCATCGTTATAGATGAATACGGCGGCGTCGCCGGCCTCGTCACGGTCGAGGACATACTTGAGGAGATAGTCGGTGAGATCGAGGATGAAGACATTACAAAGGAAGAGATCGTCGAGCTTGAACTGCGTGACGACGGTTCGTGTGAATTGCCCGGCTCAACTGAGATCGATGAGATCGAGGACCTGTTCGATCTAAAGCTAGAGAACGAGGATTATACGACCGTCGCCGGCCTTGTAGTGACAGAGGCGGGCTACGTGCCACGGGTTGGCGAAAAGCTGGAATTAAAGGGCCTGTCAGTCGAGGTTCTGGAGGCTGACGAGAAGCGCGTCACGCGTCTCAGGTTGGAGCGGATCTCTGACCAAGGCGACAAGGCTGATGAGTAGTATGGGGCAACCGTCTGCTATAATGGTTGCAAAAAGCAATTGGAGGTAATGGTTATGGCTATCAGACTAGGCGATGAAGCTCCGGATTTTTCCGCCGTGACGACGCAGGGAACGATCAATTTTCACGAATGGCTGGGTGACAGTTGGGGCGTGCTGTTCTCACACCCGAAAGACTATACACCGGTATGCACTACCGAACTGGGCATGGCGGCAAAGCTCAAGCCCGAATTCGACAAACGCAATGTAAAGGTCATGGGACTTAGCGTCGACCCGCTCGATTCGCATCTCGCATGGGAAAAGGACATCGAAGAAACTCAGGGCCATGCGGTCAATTTTCCGATGATCGCGGACAGTGACCGAAAGGTATCGGACCTCTACGACATGATCCATCCGAACGCGAACGACACGTTCACCGTTCGATCTGTCTATGTGATCGGGCCGGACAAGAAGGTCAAGCTGATGATCACCTATCCCGCTTCGACAGGTAGGAACTTTGACGAGATCCTCCGCGTGATCGACTCGCTCCAGCTAACAGCCGACTACAGCGTCGCTACGCCGGTGAATTGGCGTGACGGCCAGGACTGCATAATCGTGCCGTCGATCTCGGACGAAGAGGCCCGCGAGAAATTCCCGGCCGGCTGGCAGGCATTGAAACCCTATTTGCGCGTAACGCCACAGCCGAACAAGGTCGATCGCAGCGATTCCACGACGGCATGAAACTTAAGGCAAGCGTTGGCGAAGAGTGTCCTGGGATTGAGATCATCCGCGACGGCCGCGACTGCCGGGCCGTGGTTGATGGGCGAGAATACTTGCTTGACGTTTCGCAGCCCGAGGCCGGCATTTACCTGATCAAGGACGGCAACGTTGTCCACGAAGCCTCGCTTTCGGAAGGTGCTCCGGGGGCGTTTGCCGTGCAGCTTCGCGGCAGGGAGTTCGAAGTCAGGGTTACCGACCCAAAACGGCTGCGGGCCGGTAGCGGAACGGACAGTGAAACATCGGGCAAGGCCGAGATACGGACAGCAATGCCGGGCAAGGTCGTCCGCATCGTTGTCGCCACCGGCAACACCGTCGAAAAAGGCGACGCCATAATCGTCGTCGAGGCGATGAAGATGCAGAACGAAATGAAGTCTCCCAAGCCCGGCACTATCGCAGACATTCGTGTCGCCGAGGGCGACACGGTCGGAGCGGGAGATGTACTGGTCGTAATCGAATAGTCAGAACCGCCTGCGTCAGCGGGCGGCCAGTTCTTTGACAATTGAACAACCACAGGAGACCGACGAAACCGGCGGTAGTCTCACGATGGCGATCCTGACCGCGGCAGGCTCAAGAGGTTCGCGAACAGCCTATACGCTCCGGGCACACCCGCCGGCAGTTGGCGAAACATCGAATAGCTGCAATAGACGTAATTTCCTGTGCCTAACTTTGCAATCACGAGTCCGCCTGAGTTTTCCGGTTCACCCGCGTCATGCGATTCGATCAGGCCGGTGTATTCGGCGGGTAGGTTTGTAAAGTTGTAAAGGTTCCGCTCCTGCACCCAACCGGTAAAGTCTGCCGCGGCGATCTTGTTGGGGAAATTGAAAACGGGGTGACCGGGCATGAGAACTTTCATCGCAGCGTTCTCGTCGGCCACACGCGGGCCCATCTGAACGGGGAACGGCGGCAGGTTCTGCTGGGCGTAACCCGGCAATTGATACTGCACGATGAGCGTCCCGCCATTGCGGGCGTAATCGAGCAGCCGCTGGTTATTGGCGACCACATCGGGACGCACCTGGTAGGCTCGGATGCCAATGACAATGGTGTCGTATTTTGAGAGGTTGCCGTTCGCAAGTTCGCTCTCGGAGATGACTTCGAGGCCGAATCCCATTTGGCGGATCGCTTCGGGCACGCGGTCGCCGCTGCCGGTGAGGTAACCGACCTTGACTGGGGCGGTCTTGAGATCGATGACCTTTGCATCAACAGCCGCCCTTCGGTAAAAGCGGTGCGTTTGAATGTGCGGGTACGCAACAGTTTTCATTGTCGAGGACGCTACGGCTTCGCCGATCATTGCTTGGCCGTAGATGTGGTAGTTGCCCGGCCGCACGCGTGCCGGAATCGTCACGTCAAACGTGATCGTGATCTTCTCGTTCGTGCGTTTTAGCTCAAAAGCCGTTGACGATGCCGAGTACTGCCATTCTTCAGGCATAGCGAAGTTGAGCGAAACGTGCCCTCTGACAGGCTGTTTTGAGTGATTCGTTACGGTCATCACGACCTGTTTCGTCTGCGGCTTGTTAGACGATGCAACGATTATCAGCGGGTTGGCCATCTCGACCGAGACACTCGGGACGACATCGACATTTCGCCGTATCTCGCCGCGAATGTCGTCAGCAAACCGGTACTCGACCCCGCGTTCGACCGATATCTCCGTGCCCATCACATCGATCGTCGCCGTGACCCGCATCTCAGGCGGCTGTATCGGCAGCGTGTGCGATGCGGCGTCTCGCACCCACACGAACATATCGCCCTCGCGCTCATCTGCGAGCCAGTAAGGCTGTGTCAACTGCCAGTCGGCGGGAACCGTCACACGGAAGAATGAACTTTCAGAACTAACCTCGCGGGCGACGAATGCGGACGATTGCGTCTTCGGAGCCTCCGCATTTTCAATGGTCCACCGCGGAGGTACCGCCATGGCTATGAGTTTTACCTTGGCTATTTCGGGATGCGATGAATATGCCTTGGCTCCAACGAAGACAGATTCACCGGGCACGATGGTCTCGACATCGGCGAGAGCGTCGATCTGTATTCCCAACGCAAGCACGATAGCCTCGGAAAGCTCCTTGAGCTTTGTATCGATCATCTGTCGTGCGATATCGGAACGCATCAACTGGGCTTGGTTATGCAGGACGGAATATGCGCGCACCAGCTGCGGCACGATCTTCTCCGGCGAGCGGATGTCGAGCTCGCTCTGAGATACTGTCAGAGCGGCCTGATAGTCGACGAGAGCTTCAGGGGAGATCGGAAGATGACGGGCCGAGGCGGTCAAGGACGTGTCAATACCCTCAAAAATGCCCGTTTCTTTAGCCAGGCTGCCTACCAGATTCAGGCCTGAGAACTGTTCACCCCGCAGTTCGAGCACGCCCTGCTCCTGAGACTTATGCTGGCTGCGCGCTTCCATCGCGATCTCAAAATACGATCTGCCGAGCATCGGATCATACCGACCTGTGTTCACACGAAGCCGAGCCTCACCGGCAGCTCTAAAGCCGTGACGTACGTATACCTTCTGCACTTGCCATACCCTTCCCGCATCGGTGCACTGCGACCCATCGTTTGCAGCCTTCACCGCAAGTGGCGCTATATAGCCCGCGAATTGATGCTGGCCGTGACCGTCGCCGGCTGTACCCGAGAACTGGGCAACAACGACCAGAGGCCGAAAGGTGCGAATCACGCGGACCGCGTCACAGAGAATGACCTTCTCGTCCCATTTCGCTTTCGCCTCATCGAGCGTTTTTGAAAATCCGTAATCGTATGCCCGCGTAAAAAACTGCTCGGCACCGTCGAGCCGCCGGGCCTGGAGCAACTCTTCGGTCCGGATCACGCCAAGAGACTCGCCCAGCTCGGGGCCGATAATGTTCTGCCCACCGTCACCGCGCGTAAGCGAAAGATACGCTGTTCTGGCACTCTCGCCTCGCGCCAGATACGCGAGCAACGCAGTGTCTTCGTCATCAGGATGAGCTCCTATCATCAGGACACTGGCATTAGTGTTAAGGCGCTTGAGCATCTGGGCCAATCCAACTGACCCGCGATCATACACGGGTCGCACCTGAGCGGTAGCGAATAGGGAGAGCAACAACGGAATTACGCCGATCGACACGAATAGGCGCTCGAAACATAATGATCGTGTTCGCTTGGAGAGTAGGTGCTTGTATCCGCTCATATCTCGTTATTCTCTTCTTCCCTTACTGTAAGACTAATGGCGTAACCGACTATCACGGTGACCAGGCAGCCGATCACGTTGAACCAAAGGAATTCAATGTCCGTGTACCAACTCGCGACCCATACCGAGGAGATGCCAAAGAGCAGGCCGACGAACGCACCACGCGACCGCGCCCGTTTTACGACAAATGCCAACACAAAAACCCCTAGCAGCGAACCGTAGAAAAAAGAGCCGAATTTGTTCACGACCTCGATCAGAGAGCCGAGATTGGTTGCGAATATCGCTACGATGCAAGCAAATATCCCCCATATGAATGTGCTCAAACGCCCAACAGCTACGTAGTGTGAATCATCGGCCTCGGCCCACCACAGCCGCCGGTAAAAATCGAGAGTTGTCGCCGTGGCGAGAGCATTAAGTTCCGCCGATATCGATGACATCGCTGCCGCAAATATCGCGGCAATGAGCAGTCCGATCACGCCAATGGGCATATTTTCGAGAACGAACGTCGGGAAAACGTAATTGACGTCGTTGAATGAGGGGTTGCTTGTGGCTCTGACAAAGCTGACCGCCTCTTTCCGCGAGTCGTTGAACTGTCTATCTGCTGCGACATACTGCGCACGCGACATCGGGTCGGTCGCTTTGAATCCGACCGCGGCCGAGCGCCTCGCCGCGTGGGCAGCCGCATACCGCGACTCGATCTCGCGAAATTGTTCCGACTGCTGCGCCTTTGCAATCTCCGGCCTATTGAACAACACAGGTGGCGGTGAGAACTGATAAAAAATAAAGACCATAATGCCGATGAGCAAGATCCCGAATTGCATTGGTATCTTGAGGAAGGCGCTCATAAGGAGCGACGTGCGGCCCTCATCAACCGATCTGGCAGTCAGGAATCGCTGTACCTGGCTCTGATCGGCGCCGAAATACCCAAGCATAAGGAACAGCCCGCCGATAAGGCCCGACCAAATCGTGTACTTCTCTTTCAGGTCGAATGTGGTATCGACCATGTTGAGCTTGCCGAGGCTCCCCGCTAAATGCAGACCGTCACCGAGAGTTACGCCTGGAGGAAAACTCCACAGGATCACAACAAAACAAACACCAAGGCCGAAGAAAATGACGAACATCTGCTTCACGTCCGTCCACGTTACTGCCTGAACGCCGCCAAAAACGGTGTAGATGGTCGTGCTCATGCCGATCGCAAAGATGGTCGCGATCAGGTTCCACTCGAACACGATCGATAGCACGATCGAGGGAGCAGAAATGATCGTGCCGACACCGAGGCCGCGAGAAATGAGAAAGAAAAAGCTGGTAAGCGTTCGGACCTTTACATCAAAGCGCTTTTCTAAATACTCATAGGCTGTAAAAACATTAGCTCGGTGAAAGAACGGCACGACCGTCACGCACAGGATGATCATTGCAAAGGGCAGGCCGTAATAGAACTGAATGAAGCGCATTCCGTCCGAAAAGGCCTGGCCCGTAGTGCCGACCAGGGTGATTGCCGAGAGCTGCGTGGCCATGACAGACAATCCGACGGCCCACCACGGCAAGGCGCGGTGAGCGAGGAAATAGCCTTCCTTGGTCTTGCTATGCTTCGTCATGCGCACACCGTCCCAGATTACGTATGCGAGATAGGCGACCACGATGGCCCAGTCGAGTGTCTTCATTTCACGCGAAGTATCGGGAAAACGCCCAAAGCAACGTCACGACCACAATTGTTGTGATCGCCACTGCGACATAAACGCGAGTCCAAAATGCGGCTGGTCTTTCAGCCGACGGTTGTTCTACTTTCGTGTCCATCAGGTCCTGTGGAAGCCCCGCTCGATGTCTCTCATCGAAAGCCGTAGTATCACCGGCCGGCCGTGGGGGCATGTTGTGGGCGACGTGGTCATCAGCAATCGGTCGATCAGCCAACGCATCTTTTCGGGGGTAAGTTTCATGTTGATCTTTACGGCGGCCTTGCAGGCGAGGCTGGCAGCTATGTCATCACGCAAAGTCGACTTGGGTGCTCCTTTCTTTTCGGCCTCTATCGTATCGAGGATCTCGGCAAATAGATTCCTCGCCTCGGACGGCGGCAGATCGGTTGGGATACCCTTTATGGCAATGGTCCGGCCTGAGAGCCGCATCAGGCCGAAGCCGAGTGTGGCTAGGTCGTCCTCGATCAGATCGAACGCCTCGGATTGCGCTGGTGTCAGATCGATAGTCTCCGGCAGCAGAAGGTTTTGCGATCCAGGCTCGCGTTCTGTCTCACTGCGACGATATTTATCGAAAAGAATACGCTCGTGGGCGACATGCTGGTCTATCAGCAAAAGACCTTCGTCATCGACCGCAATGATAAAACTCTCGTGAAGCTGGCCGATGGGTTGAATTTTTGATGTCGATAGGGCCGCAACCTCAGTCGGCTTTGCGAACCTGGCCGCGGAATCGACAGGTGGAAGTCCAGCGAAGCCCGTCATTGTCATCCGCTCGCTCGGCCCTTCGAGCCCCTCAATGAACGATCCGACATCGGTAAGGTCGTGGTGCGATTCAGCTCGATCGATAACAGCGAACTCAAGGTCAGGCGCACTCGCGCCGGCGGCAATTGACAGTTGTTCGGATCGATCCTCAACCGGAACATCAGCGAAGATGGGGAAGCCGATGACAGACTGCTCGGCTTCATCGATCGAATCGCTTCCTCCTGCGGGTTGCGGTGCTGGTTCCGTAAAGAAACCGGTCGCCTCCGAAGTCTCGGCAACAATACCCTCACGAGCCAGGGCACTCCTGACTGCCTCAGCGATCGCATCCTTCACCGCCTCGCCTCGACGGAAGCGGACCTCTGTCTTGGCAGGGTGCACATTTACATCGATCTCATCGAGCGGCATTTCGAGAAAAAGGAATGCCACAGGATACACACCGTGCGGGAGAACTGAACGGAATCCCTCGGCGAGGCCCCCGGCGATGGTTTTATCGCGAACGAAGCGGTTGTTGACAAAGAAATATTGTGAATCGCGCGTGGTTCGCCGCTCGCGAGGGGCGGAGACAAAGCCGGTGACCTTCGCTACATACTCGCGCCCGCCGTCCACCCGCAGAAGGCTGTCGAGTAAACCCGCACCGAACACCTGAAATGCACGTTCGCGCAGGTCTTTTGCGGGCGCCGCCCGAAGCACTTCACGACCGTTGTTTGTCAAGGTAAATGCGATCTCAGGGTGTGCCAACGCATAATGCGTAACGATGCTCGTTAGGTGATAGTTCTCAGTCGCCTCACTACGCATGAACTTGCGTCTGGCAGGCGTATTAAAAAACAAATCACAGACCGCGATCGTCGTTCCGCGATCCCGGGCAGCATCCTTTACATCGATCAGGCGTCCGCCCTCCACGGCGACTTGGGTGGCGATCTCGTCCGATTCGATCTTTGTCAGGAGTTCAACCTTTGAGACCGAAGCTATCGACGCGAGGGCCTCACCCCGAAACCCAAGTGTGCCGATCCGGCCAAGGTCATCAAGCGTGCGGATCTTTGATGTCGCGTGGCGTTCAAAGGCTAGAATTGCATCGTCGCGCGACATGCCTTCACCGTCATCTGCAATGCGCATCAGCCGACGACCGCCAAGTTCGATCTCGACCATGACTCGCTTCGCACCGGCATCGATCGCATTCTCGACAAGTTCCTTCACGACTGATGCGGGCCGCTCCACGACCTCGCCGGCGGCGATCTGATTCGCTAGGGTGTCGGGCAGGACTCTGATCTTGTGCATACTACAATTTGATAATACGATGGCCGCAATCGTCGAGATCCACTGCTTGATAAAGCCGGTCGATAAAGCCCGGTCCGTACTTGTTAATATAGACGAGAACGTTGAGGCTACGCTCCTGTAATCCGCCGTTTGGCATCAGATTCTCAAAAAGGCTGTCGATCCGCCTGTTGGCAGTCTCATCGCGTCGGATTGCCGCGAGAAGAGCTTTTTGTCTTAGCGCTCCGATGTGGTAAATGATCTTTCTACGTCTCGTCGCTAGGTTTGTCGCCAAGGATGGATCACTGTCCGATAACAGGCGGTCGAGGCGATTCAACTGAGTATTCACTACCTCCTCGACATCCGCAAACGTGTTCGCGGCGGCGCTCCCATGGATCCGCTCTGCCGTCCGAAGGGCAACTGCCGGACGCCCTTCAAACAGGTCAGTGAAGCCAATCCCCAGCTTCTCAAGCGCGCGAGCATGCCTAGACTCGACCATAGTGAAGCTCTGCCGATGCATGATCGGCGTCACCGGGCGTCCAAGCGCTTCGTAAGCCGGACCATTCTGTGCGAAATAAGCGACCTCGGCAGCACCGCCAAAATAACCAATGCTCGGCAGGATGTAGTCCTGAACTACTGGACGCAGCATGACGCCGGGGCTGAGTCTCGTGGGGGTTGCTTCGGCGATTGCGACAAGATCAGCCCGGTTAAACTCCCGCCCATTAGCCTTGGCACGAAATAGGTCGGGACCGGTCTTTCTCAACGCATTCCGACGGCCCGTGTCGTCATGCCAAAAGAGCGGAACGTGATCTTCATCGATCAATACTTGCGCGTGAAAGCCGCGCGATTCGATGTCTGCCGTGCGTTTACGGATCGCCGCCATAATATCGTCCGATCGCTCAATTGCCAGCTTATACAACGGTGCGGCTAGTCGTTTGAGATCCTCGTTCAGTGGATCGATGATGACTAGACCGTGCCTCTCAAACAGCTGCAGCAACATCGAGGTGAACGCGTGGCCAAAGGTAGCTCCCTTGTGATACGAACGTTCGGCCAGGGCCCTTGCCGAATGCGAAAACTCCGTATGCGGTAAACGGCCGAAGATCTCAGCGATCGCACCCGCTATCCCGTCATCGAGCATCACCGAGCCGACTGACATCCCATCGTTATATGACGCAGGTCGATACTCGGCCGTGGCGACCTGATCGAGGTTGTCAATGATATTGACCGCCGACACCTCGTCAAAATCGTGATCCTCTGTGGCTATCCAGAATACGGGAACTGCCCTTATCCCCTGAGCATTAAGGTTCGCCGCATAGCGGACAGCGGAGAGGGCCTTATAAACGGTATAAAGAGGTCCGGAAAACAGCCCGGCTTGCTGGCCGGTGACGACGGCCACGGTATCCGCCTTGCGAAGTAACTCGATATTCGCAAGTACCGTGGGGCCTGCATTTGCCGCAATATTAATGTTTGCGAGGGCGTCACAGAGGGCATGCCTATCGGTCTCGTAGCAACTGAATATTTCCCTCGAATACGATGTTGGATCAGCTAGGAGTCGCGGCCGGTTTGGGTAGAGATCGCGGATCTTTTCCTGTCCCTCGAGGTAAGCGAGAAACAGCGTCGACTGTCCGGGAACAGTCGAAAACGGCAAGCTAGCCACCTGCATTCCGGCCTGTGTTTGTCCTGCTGCGAGGGTGATCTCTGGCTTCAATTCGTCGGGCTCCCTTGTTAAAGCAGATTATAGAAGCCCACGGCAACCTAAACCAAATCACAACCGGAAAGCGGCCGAAGAAATGGCAACCGCTATCGATGACGAACGAATGCCGAACCTAGTTTCCCGACGCCGTTGTGGTGAGTCGATCTATCCTATAAACACCCGACGAATGCGAGCCGGCAAAGATCCTATTAGAGTCTTTTGGATCGAAAGCCATCGACCAGACCCGTCGGCTCGGCAGCTTCATGTCCTTTGAATCGACACGCTTCCAACGCATACCGGCATCGGTCGAGACATAAACGCCGCCATCCCCGTCCAGTGCGCTGGAAAGCAATATCTCGTCAGGGTTACTCGGATTGATAAGTATGCTCGTGAAATTGCCCAGCGTGAGATTTCCACCACGCCGCATCCACGTCGCGCCGGCATCACGGCTAAGATAAAACGTCTGCGTCGTCCCTACGTAAATATAGTCGGGACGGGTTGGGTCGGACGTTATCGAGCTAATGGGTATATTGTCAACCGCTCCAGACGTTTTCGCCCACGTTTTGCCGTTGTCCCGGGAAACAACGACACCGGAAGTCGCTGTTCCGGCCCAGATCGTCGTAGGCCGCAACGGTGAGATATGCACGGCAAATATGTTCTCGTTCAGACCAAGGCCAAAGCCTAGTTTTTCCCAACCTTGGGCCAAGTCACGGCTGCGATAGAGCCCCTTGTCCGTGCCCGCAAGAAGACCGCCGCCCGGAATGAGTTCGAGAACCTTGATCTTCTCGGTTATCGCAGGCACCATCGGAGGCGTGATGACAGTTGGGATTGACGCATGCCCTTTAGGTGCTACAGCAGCAGTCCGCTTGACCGGACGTTTCGGTGTCGGCTTCCTTACGGGCGTCTTTCTTGTCGATCTCGATGCAACGACCTGCGTCCACGAAAGTCCGCGATCGACCGACCGAAACAAACCGACATTCGTGCCTAGATACATCTGATTCGGATCTTTTGCATCCTGCCGCAGCACAAAGGCCCGTACCCGGTTCACATCGAGGTTTCGGGCCTGCTGCCAGTTTCTGCCCCCATCACTACTGATGAAAAAGAAACCGCCACCGGTCGCAGTATTATGTGTGGCCGCGTACAGGCGGTTCGGCTGTTGTACATCCGGCGTCACCGAGTATGTAAAGCGACTCGTAAAACCATCATTCGTCTGCACAAAATTGCGGCCGCCATCGTTCGACACCATCACACCGTAGTTATTCGTACCGATAAAGACCCGGTTTGGCTCATCGGGGTGTACTGCGATCGAGTTGATCTCGAGATTACGCTGAGTGGTCAACGACCAGCTCCTACCACCGTTACTGGTCATCCAGAATCCCTCCGTAGTTCCGGCGTAGATCGTACCCGGCATTGTTGGATGCTGAACGAGATCTCTGGTTCGACGCGATTGCGAGGGAATCCCTTGGATCTTGGACCATTTCTCGCCCCCGTTGATCGACTCGTAAATGCCACTGCAAGCGGACGCGACGACATGTTCCGGATTTCGGGAGTTAAGGGTGATCGCAAACACGTCAGAATCATCGATCATCCCATTCTTGATCAGGCGCCAGCTTTTGCCCGAGTCGATTGTCTTGTAGGCTCGCCACCAAGTGCCAGCGTACATGGTACTGGTATTGCGCGGATCCATCGCGAGCGAGTCGATATTGACCGGCATAGTGCCTGACGATATCTTCTCAAAGTCCTCGCCCGAGTCTCGTGAGACCCAAACACCATTGATCGTTCCAACGAGAAGGATCCTAGGATCGAGCGACGACTGGGTCATTGCATGAATGGATTCGTTCTGTAGGTCCTTTGACTCCTTCCAAGTTGCTCCGCCGTCTGTCGAGCGAAAGAAACCGCCTGCCATCTTATGCCGATGGCCCGAGGCATATATCTTCATGGAATCGCTCGAATCGACAAATAGCTGGTCAAGCACGAGTTCAGGTTCATTCAGGTTTACGAGCAGATGCCACGAACGGCCGCCGTCAGCCGATGTATGTATCTGTCCGTCGAGCGTACTGAGGTAGAGGCGGTCCTTATTACGCGGATCAATCGCGACCACCCGAACATCACCGCCACTAGGGCCAACAACCTGCCAGGCACCAAACCCACTTGCGGTTGGAGAGCTATCGGGCAAATCCAGGGCGACTGCATGGATCGGAACCGTGATCAGCAGGAATAGCAGGACGTTAAGGATTCTTGATGTCCGAAGCAGCAGCACCATAATCTATTTGATTCCTTTCTACTAAGGTAAGACAGCCAAGTTCCCGCACTGGCCGACGCACGTTTGATGATTAGGGAGTGGTCTGGGTTCGCACCCTATTCAGACAATATACTATACAAGTTCGTTGCCTAATGGAAGCGAAATGGCCGGAACTGCACGCAGCCCCGGCCATCTGGTTCATGTTCGCATCCAACAGGATGGCGAAGCTATTTACGGATTCGGCCTGTCGGCTCCGGCCGGGACGACGTAGAACTTGGTCTGTTCTCCGGTTCCATTGTCGGGGCCGTCAATGAAGGTGAAGCGGCTCGGATCATACTTAAGGAAGTTGATCGCCTTCATGATCTGATTACGACGCTTCTTGATCTGGGCCGTTGTTCCATAGTTGATGACGTAGCCCTGGGCCGTCGGATTCGCATTCAACTGAACGTAGAAGTTCTGAACGCGAGCCTTGACGTCATCATCAGGAGCTTTACCAAAGTCATCTACCGGGATCGCTGTCGGCTTGGAGTCGACCGATCCGGTTTCGCTAGCGGTCGTCGTGCAATTACAGTTTGGATCGACTCCGCCGATCTCGACTGTCGCCGTGACATTGCTGCCCGCCATCGCTTCGGAAGTCCGGACCGTAATGCTCGACGTACCCTGACCAGACTCGATCGTGCCTGCTGAGACAGTCCAGTTGTACGTAACATCACCGCTCGATGACGCCGTAAAGGTCATCGTGTCGCCAGGCTTGGTAACCGACGCAGGTCCGCTTATCGTCAAAGTCGGGCACGAACAGATCACTTCGCAATCCTGACATTCCTCAACGCGGATCGTCTTTGTATCGGTCTTGCCGCAGACTCCGCAGCCATCGTCAACACCGGTCGTTATCGTATACGTACCGGGCTGGGCCGAGCTGAGATCCCACTGGACGTTCGCACCGGTGCCGACAATGCGTCCGCCCGACACCGTGTAGTTGTACGTCAGCACGTCGTTCTCCGGGTCGCTTGCCCGCGTGGCGACGCTAATCGTGCGATTATCGTTACACGACCCCGACTTCGACCGACGGCCCGGAGGACACGGAAGCGTAATGATGGTATCACTCAGGTCAACGCCGTCAACCGACGGAGCGCGGTTAAGGACCTCACTCTTGCGGTCATCGCGCCGGCCGATCCAAAACTGTGCCACATATCCATGAGGATCAAACGAGGTTTGGAATCCCGGCGGCGGGCCAGAGAAACGGTTGACGATCGTCACCGGTGTGCAGTTGGGCTGCGTGCCGGAACACGGCAACGCGATCGATGTTGCAAATGAGGCATCGTCGAAGCTCGCCATGTCCTGTTGATTAAAGTTATAGCGATAGCCGAAGCCAAAGCCCCACCAGCGACGTGGGTACGCTCTGAATCCTAGGACCATGTCCATCGGATGACGCTCGAGGGCGTTCGGCGTACGACCGCCAACATATCGAAGCGCTCTGAACTCAGCGATCGGTTGGAAGTGCTTATTAACCGGGAAATCAATGCCAATCGATCCCGACAGTTCGTCCGGTCGATCGAGCATTATATAATCAGAACCGCCAAACGTCCCCTTGGACTTGGTCGTATAAGTGTAGCCGACATTTGCTGACATATTGACCCATGAGGCCAATCGTGCGTCCGCAAAGAGCACGGCTCCAATATCACCCTGATTGGCGCCTGGGCCTGATCCCCTTTGCATCATGTTGAATCCAGCAGGATCGTTGGCTTTGTCCCAATACCATCGATAGAAACCCACTAAACCGTAGCCAATCGCTTCATCCGGATCGTTAAAACGCCACTTGAATCCAAAATCGACCGAATTAAAGGCTGATGTTCCCCACGTGCGGTTGATGAATGGAGCGTCGGCGATATAGGTCGGGGCCACAGTGAAGCCTACCGGCCCCTCTCCCATGGGAGCACCGGTCGGACTCAGCAGAGTCGTGGTCGAAAATACGATGCCCGGGAGGATCCCTCCGAAAGGTGACCCGATGCCGTAGAAGTTATCGGCCCCACCGCCTGAGGCCCCTACACCAAGTAATGCATTTGTCCCCGCAGGAAAGCCGAAAAGCGGTCCCGAATAGAAGGGATGCTGGAGACCGTAGGTGCCTGCATTCGCATTAATATACGGAAAGTTAGCGTACGGCATCCCAGTAGGCCGGAAGATCGTCGCCCCATTGTATGGGCCGGCGCCTGGGCCATTCGGCCCCATGACGATAGCTGGAGGGCTGCGAAAGGCACCGTTAATGAACAGCGCCGAATTGGGTAGGTAAAACCCCGAAAGGTTCTGAGGTGCGTTCACCTTGATACCGCGATAGGCCTCAGTACCAAAAAACAACTCGAAGCGGTCCGCAATTCCGACCTGAAAGCTCACCGGAACTGACGTGATATCCACATCACCCGGATCGCGGTCATAGTTGCTGACACCTAGGCTCAGCGTGAACTCACCCTTCCGAAGGGTCTTACCGTCATAAACCGTAAACAGGCCGGTCGGGCCACCGACCGCACCAGCCGTACCGACCGTAGAAGTCGTATTACGGTTATCTTTCTCTGACATCTGGGCCGGCACAACGATCGCCAACGCCAGCAACAATAGGCTTATCACATACGCCCTTTTCGCGAGTTTCATCACATTCCTCCGCCGAAATAGAAATTTGTTCTCAATACACAATGCCCGGCAAATAAAGCGTGCATCCTTTCAGTATACTGATCGCACACTAGCCTAAGCACTGCCAAGCGGCCATCAATCGCAACACGGCCAGAATAAGGCAAATTCGATACTTACGTTAAGTTTATATAGGAGTATTCTGAGTAAGTCAATGTATACTTGCAAAAACTTTCATACTCCCACACAAACGACGTTACCCCATACGAAGACCAAAAGCAAGATATAAGTAGTCCCTGGTCTCATCATTTATGCATAGATCCCACGCATCCGCGTATCGTAGGCTACTCTATCGATGGCGAGCATGTACGCCGCTGTGCGAGAATCCACATCGTGTTTCTCAGCGTAGTGAACCAGCTCATTGAAACTCGCCACCATCTTGTCCTCCAAGCGCGAGTTGACTTCGGTCTCCGACCAGAAGTAGCCCATTCGATCCTGAACCCACTCGAAATACGAAACCGTAACTCCGCCCGCATTCGCCAAAATATCCGGTATCACAAACACACCGTTATCGTGCAGGATCTTGTCCGCCCTCGGCGTGGTCGGGCCGTTAGCGCCCTCAGCAAGGATCTTGCACCGGATCCGGCCGGCATTCTCTGACGTGATCTGGTTCTCCGTGGCGCATGGGGCTAGGACGTCGCATTCCAGCTCTAGCAGTTCCTTATTATCAACGATGTCAGCTTCAGAGTATCCTTCGAACGATTTGTTCTTATTCAGATATTGGAGCGCATGTGGGATATCGAGGCCATTCGTGTTAACGATTCCGGAATGAACGTCGGCGATCGCGATCACCTTATATCCAACGCTGTGCATCAACTCAGCGCCGATGCCGCCGACATTCCCCGAACCCTGAACAACGACCCTTGTCTTCTCCGGTGTCAGATCGAATCGCTTGATCGCCTCGTTAACAGTAATAAGCACGCCGCGGCCCGTGGCCTCCCTGCGTCCCAGACTGCCGCCAAGGGCGACCGGCTTACCGGTAACTACAGCATTGACCGTATGGCGGCTGTGCATGGAGTAGGTGTCCATTATCCAGGCCATCGTCTGCTCGTTCGTATTCATGTCCGGAGCGGGAACGTCCTTATCCGGGCCAATAAAATCAATAAGCTCAGCGGTGTAGCGTCGCGTTAGGCGCTCAAGCTCGCCGATCGACATCTGTTTTGGATCGCAGATGATGCCGCCCTTGCCGCCGCCGAACGGGACGTTCACAACCGCACATTTCCAGGTCATCCAGGCTGAGAGAGCCTTGACCTCGTCGAGCGAAACGTCGGGGGCATAGCGTATGCCGCCCTTTGCGGGCCCACGGGCGAAGTTATGCTGCACGCGAAAGCCTTCAAATACCTGTATATGCCCCGTGTCCATTCGCACTGGAATGTAGACCTTCAGTTCGCGGCTCGGCACGCGCATTACGGCATAGAGATCTTCCTCGAGGTTCAAAAGTTGAGCGGCACGGTCAAAACGTTCGCTCATAGCCTCGAACGGATTCTTCTCATCACTGCCGCGGAATCGCCGCATCTCATCGGCCATCGGGTTTGCCATTTCTGTAAAGTTTCTCCAAGTCCTCTCTAAGATATCTTGGACGCGATGTCATGTTCCGCTCAACCATACCAACCAACACAACGGAACGACCGCGCATCTGAACAAATGTAGCGTTGCGTCGATGTCCTCTTGATTGTGCGAGTGGTGCGGTCATTCCCGGAAGGAAATTTGAGACTATTGGTCGCTTCCAATGCCGAAATCTTAACGCACCCTATCGTGATAAGGCAAGCGACGGGCGGCGAATGACTTCACGTGTTCAATTAGTCGATGCTAGGATAGGAATTTGCGGTCAATGCAGCGGGAACCAGGTCGTAAAATGCTCGTATCGTTATTGATGGCCTTCGTCATTGCGGCGATGCCCGGGCTCAACTGCGCACAAACAGAGGCTGGCGACGCTGACGACCCCATCGCTATCTTTAATGAAGGGCAGGAACTGCATGAGAAGGGCAACTTTGCGGAGGCAATAAGGCTCTACGAAAAGGCGATCTCCATAGTCGCGGATTTTCCCGAGGCCGAGTATCAGCGGGGGGCGGCCCTGCTCAGCCTCGGTAAAACGGACGAGGCTGAACGCGCATTCCGGCGCGCGCTCGAACTCAGGCCTGAATGGACGCTGGCGATGACCAGCCTCGGTTCCCTGCTCGTTCAAAAAGTACCGTCTGAGGCGGAACCGATGCTTGAAAAGGTCGTCAAGGCTGAGCCGCAAAATTCGCTCGCCTTGGCTGCCCTGACAGAACTTCGGCTCAATGAAAAAGCTTCAAAGGTCGTCCTGTCGGGACTTCTCGCAAAGGTCACAACGCTAACAGCCGGCAAAGCAAATCCGACGGCGTCGCTATGGGCAGCGCGGGCCGCGCTAGAGTCAGCGCTCGGCCTAATGAAAGACGCTCGAGCAAGCCTCAGCACCGCGCTGGCTATCGACACGAGTAACCGGACCGTTTTGATCCAGGCTGCCGAGGTAGCGCTTGCAGACGACGACCCCGTCAGGGCGCGAGCACTCGTGGACAGGCTCAGGGCGCTCGCCGGAACCGGGGATCAAGTCAAGTATCTCGAGGGTGCCATTTTTGCCTATGAAGGCAAGATCGAGGATGCTCTGGTCGCGGTCTCGGCAATCGCAAAACCGACGCGGGCGACCCAAGAGCTTCGCGAACGACTTCAGGCAAAAGGGGCCTCGCCCGCGGACCTGGAGAAGATCCTTGCGACCGAACCGGGCAAGGCAGAGATCCTCGGCCGACTGTGCAAGGCCTATCGCCGCGACGATCCGGCAAAGGCCCTCGACTATTGCCGACGGGCAAACGCGGCCGAGCCGGAGAATATCGATCATGCGATCGGCTACGCGGCTGCCCTCGTCCAGGCGGAACAGTATGACGCGGCCGTAAATCTGCTCAGACGTATCCTAAAGACCGCGCCGGAGCATGCGACCCTGCACGCTAATCTCGCCGCTGCGTTGTACAAGCTAAAGCGTTATGCCGAGGCCAAGCCCGAGTTCGAGTGGCTGGCACGGGCAAGGCCAAGCGAGCCAACGGCCTATTTTTTTCTCGCCATCTCGCACGATCAGCTTGGCGAATATATCGACGCACTGGCGAACTACCAGCGGTTCCTGCGTCTCGCCGAGCCGGAACGAGACAAACTGGATATCGAAAAAGTACATTTGCGGCTTCCCCAAGTGGAAAAGCTGGCCAGGAAGAAGTGAACAAAGTAGAGTCGACAACGGGAAAAGACATTCAAAGCCGACCGCCTCTCGGGTTCTTTGCCGCCGCCTTCGCGCTGGCCGTTTCCCTTTCTTTGTTCGTTTCTGCTTCGGCCCAGGAAGGGCCGGAAGATGTTGCCCCGCCGCCGCTCAAAGTCTTTTCGAAGAAGGAGCGTGACCGGCTTCGTGCCGAACTCGATCTCAAAGACCGTACAAAACTTGCCCTCGAATTGATGGACGTACGCCTGACAAATGGCGAACGGTTCAGCGAGGAGGGCGATCCTGGACGGATGTACACTGAGCTTGGCGGTTTTCACGCCCTGATGGACCACATGATCGAGCATCTCGACCGGCTTGATCCGAACCGCGGCCGCGTGCTCGACAGCTATAAGCGATTCGAGATCGGGCTCCGAAAGTACACGCCGCGACTAGAGATCCTCAGGCGCGAGGTACCGCTGCGATACGAGCCTTATATCGAAAAACTGCTCAATTACGTTCGTAATACGCGGGCTCGTGCCCTGAAACCGATGTTTGCCGATACGGTTGTTGAGGATACGGATACTAGACCGAGACATGACCGCCCATGAAAAGTCTGGCCTTACTGATCATTTCCGCCGCCGCATTCTTCTTTCTATCGGCACGAGACGCTCAAGCCCAACGGGACTATTTTACGCCCGAAGAGATAGAGATGATCCGGGATACTCAGCAGCTCGATAATCGCACGATGCTGCTCACAAAGATCATCGACCGCCGGTTTGCAGCCCTTAAGAATGACGTCGGCGGCGAGCCGATCTCGCCAAAGGAGGGCGAAAAATGGGGTACGCTGCCAAGCGCTTCGAGGCGCGACCTGCTCTGGGACATTCGCCGCATCCTCGAAAAAGCGATTGCTGACATCGACAATCTCGCCGAGCGGCCGAAGTCAATGGTCATCGATCCGGATAACAAGAAGCCCAAGAAATTCGACGACGTTTTTCCAGATGCGGTCCGCATCCTGGCGAAGGCCGCCGCGCGCTATCAGTCGGCACTCAAGGCGGAACTCGACAAGGCAACCGAACCCGCCGAGAATGGATCGATCCTCGCCTCGCTCGAAATGTGCGCCGAGATCATCGCCGCTCAGGCAAAACTGCCCAGCCTTAGTAAGAATTGAGACGCGACCGTCTAGTCGACAGGGTTTTCTTCTTGTTGGCTCCATGGTTCACGTCCCTGTGTTGCATGCCGTATGACCAAAGGAAAAACGGCATGACCCACGCTGCATGAAAACGGACCGTTTTTGCGTCCATGGGACACGTTCTGGAGAGGCTGAATATTTCACACTTGACACGTTCTAGATTCTGTGCCATGCTGACAAAATGACACAACGACATTGGCTGATCTCGGCCGCTGATAAGCCTAAGGGACGTTGGGCTGCGATGTATGCCACCATGAACCCCGCGGGACACATCTTTGTCACCAGCCACACATTTCGGCAACTCGGCCAACCGTCCGCGGTCATTGTGATGTGGGACAAACTAACTTCCACTATCGGTTTGCGGCCGGCAGAACGCGGCATTAAGGGATCGTATCCGTTTCTCAGCAGGAGCGGCCATGGAGGCCGCGTCGTTCGGATCTACAGCTTTATGCAGGAGTTCGGTTTTCGTCTCAGCGAAACGATCCGCTTCACCGACGCCCATATCGATGACGAAGGGATACTGATACTTGACCTCAGAAAGGTCAGGTCGGCCGCGAAGCCAAAACGTCCGCGAAAACCGGAGACGGACCCCGGCCCGGCTCTTACTGCCTAGTAAATGAACGCCGCCGGGATCGGCTTATCGTCGCTGAGGCCGAATTGCTGGACCATCACACCCGCGGTTGAGCGGTTTATCCACCAGTTGCCGTCTGAGGGGCGGAAAATTCCTATGTCAGCGCGGCCGTCGCCGTCGTAGTCAGCGGGGACGGGCTGGTCGGTGGCGATGCCCCAGAAGAACATGTCGAAGCCGGGCGTACCGCTTGTCAAGACGTACCAAACGCCCTGCGAAGGCCGATAAACCGCGAGGTCAGTGCGACCGTCGCCGTCATAATCGGCGGGTACAAGTTTGTCACCGGCTTCGCCCCACTGATAACCGCTCGCTGCACCGGTCGATGTCCGGCGAACGAACCACGAACCCGTTGAAGGCCGAAAGACAGCAATGTCCGAGCGCCCATCGCCGTCGTAATCACCTGTCACTGGCATGTCGTCGGTCTGGCCAAAATGCACGCGGCCAACATCAGCGAAACGCGAGCGCGCATACCACCAGTCGCCTGTGGACGGGCGGAATATTGCGATATCCGCCTTGGTATCTCCGTCGATATCGAGCGGGGTGGGAACGTCTTCGGACAGTCCGAACACATTGACACGCATTGTCGAATTTGCGCTATTGAAGATATACCACCGACCGTCGGATGAGCGGTAGACTGCGTAATCGGTCTTGCGGTCGCCGTCGTAATCCGCAGGGACAAGGGTGTCGGACGCCGCTCCCCACTGGCGGACGGACTGGCCCTGAACGTACCAGTTCCCTTCAGACGGCCGGAATGTGGAGATATCCGTACGCCCATCGCCGTCAAAGTCTGCTGAAGCTGCAGGCAGGGGTACCAACTGCACATCGTTGCCATTGCCGCCTCGGTAAGTGAACCTGAACTGTCGCCCGCCGACCATCAGAAACGTTCCCTCGGGATAATTCGTAAAGCTACCGGTGATCTGCGCCGTGCCAGCGACAGATATCAGGGGTTGAAATGGGTCGGACGTGCAGGCCCCGAAATTCAACGTCAATTGAGCTTGCGTGAGTATTGGAGGGTTGACCACCGCCACCGCGAGATTGCAGGTAGTAACCGATAGCCGACCGCTCTTGCTGACCTCTAACGCACCGGCAAATATAACCGACCCAGCGAACTCAGAGTTGGCACCTGTCACCTTTAGGGCTGACGTGGCAATGTTAAAGCCTGCCAGCGTCCCTCCGTTTATGGTGAAGGGCCCGCTGGCATTGATGAGCGGTGAGCTAATCAAAAGTTGGCCGCCGTTTACGGTGAGAGAGGCGACGGGTGAGCCAAAGAACAAACTAGAGTTGCCCGTGCCGTTCTTTACGATAACACCGCCGAAGCTGCCATTAAGCGTAAGTCCAACCGAGCCCGGGCCATCGATCGTCACATTCGCGCTCGGACTGAATACCGTTATGGTCACACTCGACCCAGTGCCGGCAAAGATCGTTCCGGATATCCGCCAGAGGTTTGAAAACTGTTGGGTCCCGGAATTGGCTGTGATAGATAGCGCGCCGCCGTTACCTGAGATCGCGTAGTTACCGCCCTGAAAGACCATGCTGTGAAAGAAATCCGTCGAGAGCATTGGCAGGTCGTTAAAGCCGGTGAACTGTTGCGCCGACACAGGGAATATCAAGTCGTCGTTCGTCGCCGCAGGCGCATTCTCAGCCCAGTTCGCGGCCGTCGAGAACCGGTTGTCCGGCCCCGCACCCGTCCACGTCCGCGTCGCCGCCCGCGCAGAGGTTACGGAGATAATGATTACGAGCAGGAATAGAGGGAGCAGTTTCATGGACGCTCTCGGGGTATCTAATAAACAAATGCTCCCGGTATCGGCTTATCGTCGCTGAGGCCGAATTGCTGAACCATCACGCCCGCGGTTGAGCGCATTATCCACCAGTTGCCATCTGAGGGGCGGAAAATTCCTATGTCAGCGCGGCCGTCGCCGTCGTAGTCAGCGGGAACGGGTTGATCGGTGGCGATGCCCCAGTTGACGATGCTAGGTGACTGCGTGGAGCTAAGGAACAAGTACCAATTCCCTTCGGACGGCCGAAAGACCGCGACATCAACCTTCCCGTCGGCGTCGTAATCTGCCGGCACCGGCCGGTCGCCCGCTTGGCCCCATTGCGTATTCCTAATGTCAATGGGGTGGCAACTGTAGCTATAACAATGGCTCCACAGACCGGTTGAAGGACGGAAGACAGCAACGTCGATACGACCGTCGCCATCGTAATCGGCCGCAACCGGCAGATCGCCAGGCAGGCCGTATTGCACTCGGCGGATACTGCCGTTCCAGTTGCTTTGTTTTATCCACCAATTTCCGTCACCAGGACGATAAACAGCCGGATCGGTCCGGCCGTCACCGTCAAAATCAAGAGGTGTCGGTATGTCGGCACCAAGCCCAAATTCGACCGCCATTGCGGTTCCGTCCAACGACCGCAGTAAGTACCATGTCCCCTCGGCGGGCCGATAGACGGCGAGGTCCATTCGTTCATCTCCGTCGTAGTCGCCGGGGACGGGCTTGTCGGTCGCGAGTCCCCACTGGGCCGCCCGGTGTCCGGCTCCCGAGAGCGAATACCACGTTCCATCCGAAGGTCTAAATGTCGCGATGTCGGCCTTGGCATCGCGATCGAGGTCAAAGGCTACGCCTGAGATCGGCCTGATAGAAGCCATAACGCCCTCGTATCTGACCCTGAAGCGCCGCCCGCCAGTAGCGATAATTGCTCCGTCGGGATAATTGGCGAAGTTCCCTGTGATTGGGCCTCCGGCATCTACGAGGAAGGGGTTGATCCAATATCCGCAATCTGGGAATTGCGGATCAAGGTAGCCATCACGCAACACGACAGAACTGCCCTGAAAAAGTGAAGAGCATGACTTGAGCGTCAACCGGGCTCCATCGCTGATCTCAAGGGGTCCTGTCGAGTTGATGCCGAATCCCGCGAGTTCAGAATTGGGGCCCGTTATTCTGACCGCGCCCGGCTTATAACCGAGAGAACTCTCGAGCGTTCCGCCCGTAACGATGAGTTGTCCGGCATCGAGGCCATTCTGGTTTCCGGACAAGACCTTGACCCATCCTGACTCGACCAGAACAGAGAAGCCGCCGTATGATTCGCTCAGTGAAAGATCCACCCTGCCCGATCCGCGTTTTGTCATCGCCCCGGCGTAAGCCCCTCTGATCCGTATTGTTGACTTGCCGCCACCGTCAACACTGAAGTAAGAAAGATGGCCGCTCACGATCGCGGTGAGAAATGCCCCGTCCGCAACGACCACCGGCCCGGCGAAGGTCCAACCGTCCGGACCGAGGTTATGGGCCCCGGCATTGATGGTGAGGGAGAGCGTCTTTGATCCGCCGCCCAAACATGAGTAGCTGTTCCCTGAGAAGGTAACGCTGTTAAACGCTGCCGGCAGGTCGTTCAGGAAGAAATACTGATTGGCGAACGACGGGAAAACGATGTCGTCGCCCGTGATCGGTGCAATGCCCTGGACCCAATTCTCAGGCGTCGAGAGTTTATTGTCCGCGCCATTCCCGATCCACGTTCGTGTTGCGCCTTGCGCAGTGGTAACCGAAAGGAAAGTTACGAGCAGGAAAAGAGGGAGCAGTTTCATGGGCGGCGCTCCGGATTTGAAAACTCAGGGCAAGTATACTCCTGTTTTCATTCTGCGCAAGCTTCAATTCAGAACCGGGAGCCGTAGCGACTGGATTCCCGCAGGTCGACTATTAATACAAGATTGATGACGACCGCGACGAATATTTGTTCGACACTCGTTTCGCCTAAAACTCGAAAGAATCCGGTCGCTACCGCTCCCGGTTCTGAATTGCTAGAATCCTTATCTATGTCAGAAACAGAATTGAAACGGACACCGCTGAATGCGGTTCATCGCGGGCTTGGCGGGAAGATGGTCGACTTTGGCGGGTGGGACATGCCTGTGCAATACACGGCCGGTGTGATCGAGGAGCATATGCGGTGCCGCACACATGCGGGGCTTTTTGACGTGTCGCACATGGGCGAGATCTGGGTCGAGGGGCCGGACGCGATCGATTTTGTGAATTCGATCACGACGAACGATGTGACAAAGCTGGTCGATGGGCAGGCGCATTATTCGGCGTTCCCGAATGAAGACGGCGGCGTTGTGGACGACTTGCTGGTTTATCGTTTTGGGCCGGAGAAGCTGTTGCTGGTGGTGAACGCAGGGACGACGGAGAAAGATTGGAATTGGGTCTCGTCCAAGCTTGAATCCTCTCAGTCGGGGGGCACCCTCCATACCGGTCGTGTTTCCGCCTACGATGCGAGCCTTGAGTACTGCCAGATCGCCATTCAGGGGCCGGATGCCTTGGGCATTTTGCAGACGCTGACCGAGACCGAACTTGAGCCGATCAAGTATTATCATTTCACGACCGGTAAAGTGGATGGCGTGGACGCGATCATCTCGAGGACGGGCTATACGGGCGAAGATGGTTTTGAGGTCTACGCCGCGCCTGAGTTTGCGGAGCAGTTGTGGAATAAGATGATGGAGACAGGCCGATATGGCGAGGCTGACGGCATACTTCCCTGCGGGCTGGCGGCGAGGAATACGCTCAGGCTCGAGGCGGGAATGTCGCTTTACGGGCATGAGTTGGGCGGCGACATCTCGACCTTTGAAGCCAATCTCGGCTGGATAACAAAGCTCGACAAAGGCGACTTTGTCGGCCGCGACAAACTGGCGGCACAAAAGGAAAGCGGCATCGAGCGTAGGCTTGCTGGCTTTGAGATGACCGAGCCGGGCATCGCGCGCGACGGTTATGACGTGTATGTAGGCGGCGAAAGGTGTGGCGTCGTGACGAGTGGTTCGCCGGCGCCGTTCCTTAAAAAGAACATCGGCTATGCGTTCCTGCCGCCGGAGCTTGCAAAAGTCGGGCAAGAAATTAAAATCGATGTCAGAGGCAGACACGTAGGCGCCGTTGTCGTCCCGACGCCTTTCTATAAGCGGAAGAAATAGGTTTTAGGTTTTGGGTATTACGTTTTACGAGAGCCTGATGCCAAAACCTAAGACCTAATACATACCTAGAACCTAATCTTATGAACATTCCCGATAATCTTCGTTACAGCAAAGACCACGAGTGGATCGCCGTTGACGGCGATGTCGCCACGATCGGCATCACTGATCACGCTCAACATAGCCTCGGCGATGTCGTTTACATCGACATGCCGCGCGCAGGTGATAAGTTCGATACGCACGAGGCGTTTGGTTCGGTCGAATCGGTCAAGGCCGTATCCGAGTTATTCACGCCCGTCGGCGGTGAGATAGCCGAGGTAAATGACGGCCTCAATGACACTCCGGAGGCCGTCAACAACGACCCGTATGTTTCCGGCTGGATGGTCAAGGTCAAGATGGCCAACCCCGGCGAGGCCGACGCGATGATGTCGGCGGCCGAATACGAAGAATACCTGGCCGCATCGGCCTAGAAATTTGCGATTTTCGATTTGCGATTTTCGATTGGTTAATTCGCAAATCGCAATTCGCAAATCGCAAATTGCATGAGATATATTCCAAATTCACCCGACGAACGCGCCGAGATGCTGTCGATGCTCGGCCTCGCGAACGCCGACGATCTGTTTCGCTCGATCCCCGCGGACGTGCAGCTCGGCAGGTCGTTGAACGTCACCGATCCGCTAGCCGAGAGCGAGGTCATCGCCGAGATGGAACGAATGGCCGCCCGGAACACCGCCGCGACCAAGCCGTCATTCCTTGGAGCGGGCGTCTATTCGCATTTCTCGCCGACGATCGTAGATCACCTGCTTCAGCGGAGCGAGTTCTTCACCAGTTACACTCCGTATCAGCCTGAGATATCTCAGGGCACGCTGCAATACATCTTTGAGTTCCAGACGCTGGTGTGCCAGCTCACCGGAATGGAGGTCGCCAACGCGTCGATGTACGACGGCTCGACCGCCATGGCCGAGGCGTACCTGATGGCGCAACGCGTCACGCGCCGCGACAAGATCGTCGTCGCCGAGACCGTTCATCCCGAGTACCGTGAGGTCGCGAGAACATACGCTCAACACGGCGACACTGTCATCGAAACGGTCAGCTACGATGCCGAAACAGGCCGCGTCGGCGACCTTTCGTCGCTTGACGACAAGACCGCCGCGTTGGTCGTCCAGTCGCCGAATTTCTTTGGCTGTATTGAAGACCTCGAATCGCTCGCGGCTCAGGCACACGCCGTCGGAGCACTGTTCGTTGTGGTCGTTACCGAAGCGATCTCGTTCGGTTTGCTAAAGCCGCCTGGTGCGTGCGGTGCCGATATCGTTGTTGGTGAGGGCCAATCGTGGGGTGTGCCGATGAGTTTCGGCGGGCCGCATGTTGGTATCTTTGCCACTCAGGAAAAGTACGTTCGCCAAATGCCGGGCCGTCTGTGCGGCATCGCCTACGACAAAGACGGCAACCGCGGTTTCGTGCTGACTCTTTCAACCCGCGAGCAGCACATTCGCCGCGAAAAAGCGACGTCAAACATTTGCACCAACCAGGGCCTCATCGCTCTCGCCGCGACCATCTATATGGAGACAATGGGGAAAAAGGGCCTGCAAGAGGTTGCGATGCAGAACGCTCAAAAGGCTACATATGCAAGAGAGCAGATCGCGGGCGTCGACGGCTATTCCATCGCTTTTTCGTCGCCGACGTTCAATGAGTTCGTTGTCCGCGGTCCGCTCCCCGCGACTGACATCTTAGAAAAACTACGAACCAAAGATGGCATCATCGGCGGCTTCGCTTTGTCGAAGTATTACAGCGGTCGTGACAACGACTTTCTCGTCTGCGCGACCGAGACCAACACTCGCGAGCAGATCGATGCGCTCGCTTCGGCACTTGGCTCTTAAGAATGGACATCGACCGGAGAAAATTCCTCTCCTCCGCCGGCAAGGGGCTTGGCCTTATGGCGATGTCGTCCGCGACGGTTGCTTCGTTGCTGAATCAGGTGAAGGCGGCGGGGAAATCGGTCGATCACCTATCGCCGATCGAGGCGGCGATGGACGAGGAATACTGGGCGACGATCCAGCAGGCGTTCTCCGTGACGCGGGGCATTATCAACCTCAATAACGGCGGCGTTTGCCCCAGCCCTCGGATCGTGACCGAGGCATTCGTCCGCTACACATGGCAGCAGGAAGACGCGACGGCGTATACGATGTGGCAGATACTGGAGCCGCAGTCGGAAACGGTTCGGACAGGATTGGCGGAGGTTTTTGGCTGTTCATCCGAAGAGATCGCGATCACGAGAGGTGCCAGCGAAGCACTCGAAACGCTGTTATTCGGCCTCGATCTCAAATCGGGCGACGAGGTCCTGACAACCACGCAGGATTACGGCCGGATGCTAACTACCCTTCGCCAACGCGAGATGCGCGAGGGACTAAAACTCAAAATCATCAAGATACCCATCGCGCCCGACAATGTTGATGACATCGCGGCGGCATTCGAGCGGGCGATCACGCCCGCAACGAAGCTCATCCTGATGTCGCATCAGATAAATCTGACTGGCCAGATCCTGCCGGTGAAAAAGGTCTGTGACATGGCCCGTTCAAAAGGCATCGAGACCATTGTAGACGGAGCCCATTCGTTTGCACAGTTTGATTTCAAACGCGAGGATCTCGGCTGCGATTATTTCGGAACGTCATTACACAAGTGGATCTTTGCCCCGAAAGGCACGGGCCTTTTGTACGTGAAAAAGGACAAGATCGGCAAGCTCTGGCCGCTGATGGCATCTGAGGACAAACAAAAGAACGACATTCGCAAGTACGAAGAGATCGGCACGCACTCGGCTGCGATGCGGCTGGCCATCGGCGAGGCGATACTGTTTCACAACGCGATCGGGGGCAAACGGAAAGAGGACCGGCTCCGCTATTTGTCGCGCTACTGGATGAACAACCTGAGGTCGGTGCCAAAGGTTGGATTTAACACATCGTTCGACCCCAAACAGTCGTGTGCGATCGCGAATTTCAAGATCGACGGTATCGATCCGGCGGCGCTCGGCTCGCACCTGATGTCAAAGCACAAGATATTCACGACGCCTATCGTTCACGAAGAATTCACCGGCGTCCGTATCACGCCGAATGTTTACACGACGCTGTGGGAGCTCGACAGGTTCTGCAACGTCGTATCGGACATCGCGAGAAAAGGATTGCCAAAGGCATGATTATCTATGGGGATTAAGAAAGTCACATCACACCCAACACAGAACGAAGGCCTGATCTTCGAACGGTCGCAAACGGGTCGCGTCGGTTATTGTTTGCCAAGACTGGACGTGCCGGAGACCTCGGACATTGTTCCCGCGGAATTGCGTCGCACTGACGATCTCGACGGCGTGCCCGAAGTGTCTGAGGTCGATGTCGTCCGCCACTTCACGCGGATGTCGGCGTGGAATTATTCGATCGATCTGGGGATGTATCCGCTCGGGTCTTGCACGATGAAATACAATTCGCGGCTTAATGAAAAGGTCGCGCGGATCGGCGGATTTGCAGGCCTGCATCCGCTTGCACCCGAGGAAGAGTCGCAGGGCGCGTTGGAACTGATCTACAAGCTGCAAGAGGACCTCGCCGAGATCACGGGGCTGCCGGGCGTCTCGCTGCAGCCTGCGGCCGGTGCTCAGGGCGAGATGACGGGCGTGATGTTGATCCGTGCGTTTCTCGATCAGCGTGACGGTGAGGCTTCGGCTGAACGTCGAGTGATGCTCATACCCGAGTCTGCTCACGGCACAAATCCTGCATCGGCCGCGCTTGCTGGATTTACGGTCAAGGCGATCAGGGCGACTGCCGACGGACTGACGGACATGGCCCATCTCCGCGAGCTTTGTGCCGAGGGCGGAGTCGCGGGCGTAATGTTTACAAATCCGAACACGGTCGGCATTTTTGAGAAGGACATTAAAGAGATCTGCGAGGTGATCCACGACGCGGGCGGCTTGGTCTATATGGACGGCGCAAACATGAACGCGCTCGTCGGCGTCGCCCGGCCGGGCGACATGGGCGTGGACGTAATTCACCTGAATCTGCACAAAACGTTCTCGACGCCGCACGGCGGCGGCGGCCCGGGCTGCGGGCCGTGCCTGTGCACGGAGCAGTTGATGCCGTTCCTGCCGACGCCACGCATCGCAAAGGACGGCGACCGCTACAGCCTGAATTATGACTATCCGAATTCGATCGGCCGCGTCAAAGCATTCTTCGGCAATTTCGGGATGATGGTGCGTGCCCTGTCGTATATTTACACGCACGGCAACACGGGCCTGCGTGAGGCGACCGAAACGGCAGTTTTAAACGCGAGATATGTGTCGCACAAGCTCGCCGACTTTTATGACAAACCGTATGATCCCGACTGCATGCATGAGGCGATCTTTTCGCATAAACATCAGTCAAAACGAGGAGTTGTCACGCTCGATATCGCTAAGCGGCTGATCGATTACGGTTTTCATCCCCCGACGGTATATTTCCCGCTGGTCGTCGACGGCGCTATGCTCATCGAACCGACGGAATCCGTCGGCCGAGCCGACCTCGACGCATTTTGCGACGCAATGGTCGACATCGATCGTGAATCACAGGATTCGCCGGAACTCGTCACTGGCGCTCCGCATTCGACACGAATTGGCCGCCTAGACGAAGCGGCAGCTGCGCGCAAACCTGTCCTGCGGTGGCAAAAGGATATGGATTCCGCCTGTGCGGTATAGCCTCAGTGTCAGACTCGTATGAATACTCGTTTTCTGCTTCTGTTAGTCTTCTTCTTGTCTTCGTTGACGTTTTCCGCGTGCTCGGCATGTTCGCCAGCGGCACCGGCAAACGGCAACAGCAGCATTGCCGTGAATGCAGTTGACGCCCAGCCAGTTAACGGAGCACCCAACCCATCGAATACGAGGCCAGTCTCCAGGGCCGTTCCGCAAGGGCCGGCCGATCCGATGGTTCAGATGGATGGCCCCGATGCCGGCCCGATCAGGATAAATTTTGGGCCCGGGGAGCGTTCGGCGACCATCGCCGGCAAGGTTGAGAACACCGGCCGTGTCGATCACGTCGTATCCGGCCAGGGCGGCAAGACCGTGACAGTCAGTATTACCTCAACTGACAGCAACGCCACGTTCTGGATACAGCATGAAAAGGGCAAGGAAATGAGAGGCGCCGTCCCAGCCGATAACGCACGGACATGGACCGGAAAGCTTAACCTGAGCGGCGACTATTTCATCATCGTCAAAGGCGCAAAAGGCTCCGCGGATTATCAACTTACCGTAACGCTCAAATGATCGGAGGACGCCTATGATAAAGAAGCTTCTGGTAACCATCGTTGTGCTTGCAGTCGTCGTCGTGGCAGCGCTGGCCGTGATCTCGTTCACAACGACCGTCGATTGGAAAGTATCTAGAGAGACCACCATCAACAAGCCGCGCAACGAGATATATTCCTACATCAAGTTCCTTAAAAACCAGAATGAGTGGGGACCGTGGTTCAAACGCGAGCCGACGATGAAGCAGGAGTTTCGGGGCACGGACGGTACCGTCGGGTTTGTTTCCGCATGGGACGGTACGAAGGACGACGTCGGTGCCGGCGAGCAGGAGATCAAGGCACTCGTTGAGAATGAGCGGATCGATACAGAGGTGCGATTCAAACGCCCGTTCGAATCGAAAGCCGACGGCACGCTCTCGCTCGAACCCGTTGGCGACACAACGACTAAAGTAACGTGGACCATCTCAGCGTCAGTCCCGCGCCCGTTCAATCTATTTCTGCTGGCCGTCGACATCGACAAGGAGATGGGTAAGGATCTCGATGATGGCCTGGGCAGCCTGAAATCGATAATGGAAAAGAAGTGACATCATAGTGGGAGCGGATGTTTGGACGAGGCCGGTGCTCAGAGCATCGGCTTTGCTCGTTTCAGGACGATGTTGATTCAAAAACCCGCCAGGTATATAATCCACGCAAAGAGCAATCTGTGCCGCGTCCACCCCGTCACCTTGGAAAATGGTGGACGGGGCGGCGTGTGATCTCGATCATACCGCTAAAGCAGCACTTCACGCGAAACTAGTGAAGACAGGAACATTCTTACGGGAGGAGATATGAGACGAGCTATTGCAGGAACTCTGTTGTTTCTGGGATGCGGGTTGGCCGTAGCCGGCAGAACCGACCACACACGGCCGGACATTACGGCGATCACGCACGCAACCCCGGAGACTGTCGTATTTGCCGGTTACCGAGGGATCTCGATCGGCATGACTGCCCAAGCCGTTAGAGCGAAACTGGACGATCCTAAGGAAAAATCTGATGCGCTTGACCTATATATCTTCTCGGATGACGAATCAGCACAGTTCTTTTACGACGATGCCAAAAAGGTTAATGCGATCATGATCACATATACCGACAACCTCGAGAAAGCACTGACACCCAAAGCCATTTTTGGCGAAGACGCCGAAGCCCGGCCCGATGGCAGCATCTTTAAGATGGTCCGTTATCCAAAGGCCGGTTTCTGGATATCCTACAACCGCTCGGCGGGTGACGACGCTGTCATAAGCATCGCCGTGCAGAAGATATAGGCTGTTTGTCAGCCTTGCCTGCATCCGATAGAATTCACTCCAGTTATTAGCCTATATAATTCCTGTTGGAGCCTGGCATAGAACTATGACCACGATCGGTATTCCGAAAGAGATACATCCTGGCGAAAAGCGCGTCGCCGCCACACCACAGACGATCCTGAAGCTCAAGAAACTCGGCTTTGACGTCGCGGTCGAAAGCGGTGCCGGCCACGGCATCAATGCTGCCAATGGCGAATATCGCGAAGCCGGTGCGACTATCGTGAACGACAGCCGTGAGTTGTGGGCGTCATCCGATCTCGTGATGAAGGTGCGTCCGCCCGAGGGTAATGAGCCCGATCTTATGCGTGAAGGCGGCTGGCTAGTCGGCTTTTTGTGGCCGGGCCAGAACCGCGAGGTCATCGACCGGATGGCCAAAAAGAAAACGACGGTCTTTGCGATGGACAGCGTCCCGCGCATAACGCGTGCTCAAAAAATGGACACGCTGTCGGCGATGGCGAATATCGCCGGTTATCGCGCGGTCATCGAGGCAGCGAATCATTTCCCGCGATTCTTTACCGGACAGATAACGGCCGCAGGTAAGATCGATCCCGCAAAGGTTCTCGTCATTGGAGCAGGCGTTGCCGGCTTGTCAGCGATCGGTGCGGCAAAAGGGTTGGGTGCGATCGTGCGGGCATTTGATCCGCGCAGTGCAACGAAAGATCAGGTCGCGTCGATGGGCGCGGAGTTCCTTGAGCTCGACATAAAAGAAGAGGGCGAGGGCAAAGGCGGTTACGCCAAGCAGATGTCCGACGAGTTTCTAAAAGCCGAGATGGCTCTGTTTGCCGCACAGGCGATGCAGGTCGATATCATCGTCACGACGGCTCTCATTCCGGGCAAGCCCGCTCCAAAACTGATCACGACCGGCATGGTCGAATCGATGAAGCCAGGCTCCGTCATCGTCGATCTCGCCGCCGAACAAGGCGGTAACTGCGCTCTGACCGAGCCCGGCAAAGTCGTCCATCACAAAGGCGTCACGATCATCGGCTACACCGATCTGCCGAGCCGAATGGCGTCGATGTCCAGCCAACTCTACGGCGCGTGCGTCACCGCTCTACTCGACGAGTTGATCGACCGATCCGACACACAGGCGGAAACACGACCGGTAGGGAGTGTGCCCGACACCAAACAGACTGCGCCAGCCGAAACCTCGCTTCACGTCGACCTCGACGATGAAGTCATCCGCGGCTCTATCGTCCTTCACGAAGGCAAAATGATGTGGCCGCCGCCCGTCGCCGCCGCTCCGCCGCCGCCCGAACCGGGCGTTCCGACCAAAAGCTCGGCCGCCGTCGCCGCGGCCAAACCCGCACCCGGCCACGGCCACGGTGAAGGCGTCGGCATCAGCCCCGTGATGCTCTTCGTCGCGGCCCTCGCGCTTCTCGGGCTTGGCATCGTCGCGCCGAACAGCGTGTTGTCGCACTTCACGGTTTTTATACTCGCGATCTTCGTCGGCTTTCAGGTCGTCTGGAACGTCAAACCGGCGCTCCACACGCCGCTAATGAGCGTCACCAACGCCATCAGCGGCATCATCCTCGTCGGCGGAATGCTCCAGCTGGGTGATCTGTTTGCGGGCAGCGAACGGAGTTTCGGTTCGCTCAACCTAACTGTCATCCTCGGCGCCATCGCCGTCCTAATCGCCGCCATCAACATCGCGGGTGGATTTCTGGTCACGAATCGGATGTTGGGGATGTTTAGGAAGTAGTTAAAGTATGGTCGTAATTGGCTTTTTCGTATTGTTGGGGATTGTGCTTGTGATTCTGGCTGTTTTAGCCGAAAGAGGATGGATCAAGTGGCACGAGAATCCGGAAGTCATGAAGCTGATTGCGGTTATTGGCGTTCCAGTCTTGATTGCAATCCTGTTTGTTCTCGTGGCTTTCCCGCTGAAAATATACAGCTTGGTCGCGGAGCATGGTATCTGGTATCTAATTGGTAATGTCGCGATTGTTGTCGCTGTTGGTCTCGGAATCATTGCGATAGGTTTCTCCTATTATCGGATTCGCAAAAGACGCGGATCACGCGCGGTTGAAGAACTGAAACTCAGAGATTAAGGTCGGACAAGCTTATCCGAAGACCAGAAAATTTGACACGAAACACTACAAATCGCTCGCGAAGGCCTGAAAGTTCCTCACGAAGCGATAAAAGTCAGTCACGAAGGGCATAAAGTGCCTCACGAAGCGGTGAAAGTCGCTCACGAAGGCGTGAAAGTGCCTCACGAAGGCCATAAAACCTGATACGAAGGAGGAAAACTATGATCCCTTTTTTTAAATTGCCACTAGCTTCAGCTAGTGGTCAGGGATTGGAATAGAGACCGGGCTTTAGCCCAAAAGGAAAAAGGCTACCTTCCTTATGGCTTAAGCCAAAACAACTTGGGCTAAAGTCCGATTCTTTTTTGACAGTTTTCCCCTAGCTGAAGCTAGTGACAATTCAAAGCTGTTTGAAATTCATCAGTTTTCAAACATCTAGACCGAGTGTCAATTTAGCAGAAAGCATATGCCTTGGGTCAAAGTTTGGTTACATTTTGTTTGGACGACTAAGAACAGACATCCGTTTCTCACGGATGAGATTCGCCTCGCGGTATTCGAACATATCAGACAGAATGCTCGCGAGAAAGGTATCCATATCGATTTCATCAATGGTTGGCTCGAACATGTTCACTGCCTGATCTCCCTCGGAACCGATCAGACTTTAGAAAAGATAATGCAGCTTATCAAAGGCGAGTCATCTTTTTGGATCAATAAAAACAAGCTTACAAAAACAACATTTGGATGGCAGGATGAATATTTTGTCGTCTCTGTAAATGAAGAGACTTTGCCAAGTGTTAGAAGATATATCTCGAAGCAGGAAGAACACCACAAGACAAACTCTTTTGATGATGAGTTTGAGGATTTTCTGAAGCGTGCAGGATTTCAGAAATTCAAAGATGCATCGGGCTAGTCTGGTGTTTGGGCTAAAGCCCGATTTCTTCTTTAACTTTTACCTCCAGCTAAAGCTGGAGGCAATTTACTAAAGCTGCAAGCAATTTGAATGCAACAAAGCCTGATCACAATCGCATACATCGCCGCGAGTGCGTTGTTTATTTTGAGTCTTGGTGGGTTGTCGCAGCAGACGACCGCGAGGCGTGGGAATCTTTACGGCATTTTGGGGATGCTGATCGCGCTGGTGGCGACGGCGGCAGCGATGAATGTCGGCGGGCTGCCGGTGTTGGCGGCGGCGTTGGTGCCGGGGCTGGTGATCGGGGCGATATTGGCAAGCCGCGTGCAGATGACCTCGATGCCGGAGCTGGTGGCGATATTGCACAGCTTTGTCGGGCTCGCGGCGGTGCTGGTGGGTTTTGCGACGTATCTCGGGCCGCATCAGGTGATGACCGCTGCCGAGAAGAATCTGCACACGGCCGAGGTCTTTATCGGTGTCTGCATCGGGTCGATCACGTTCACTGGTTCGGTGATCGCGTTTCTAAAACTGCGTGGGTCCATCGGCGGTAAGCCGTTCCTTTTACCCGCGCGGCACATGATCAATCTCGTGATGCTGCTCATCACGATCGGTTTAGGCGTCGCGTTCTTTTTGTCGCCGACTGAACACGACGGCCAATGGCCGCTTCTGATAGCAACGATCTTAACCGGCATCCTCGGCGTTCATTTCATCATGGCGATCGGCGGAGCGGACATGCCGGTGGTCGTGTCGATGCTCAACAGCTACTCCGGCTGGGCGGCGTCGGCCGCGGGCTTTATGCTCTCGAACGACCTGCTCATCATCACCGGTGCGCTTGTCGGATCTTCCGGCGCGATCCTCAGCTACATAATGTGCCGCGGGATGAATCGATCGTTCGTCAGCGTTATGCTCGGCGGATTTGGAACCGAGGGCGGAGCTTCGCCTGCCGCCGGTTCTGCTCCGGCTGGCGAGGTCCATTCGGTCGATGCCGCCGGTGCTGCCGACCTGATCCAGAACGCCAAAAAGATCATCATCGTCCCCGGCTACGGCCTCGCGGTAGCTCAGGCGCAGCATTCACTTGCCGAGGTCTGCAAGCTGCTCAAGGAGCAAAATGTTGAGGTGAAATTCGCCATTCACCCGGTCGCCGGCCGCCTGCCCGGCCACATGAACGTCCTGCTCGCCGAGGCGAACATCCCATACGACATCGTCTTCGAGATGGACGAGATCAATGCCGACTTCCCCTCAACCGACGTCGCATGGGTCATCGGCGCCAACGACATCGTCAACCCTTCCGCGATGGACGACCCCGCAAGCCCAATCGCCGGCATGCCCGTCCTCCACGTCTGGGAATCGCGCACCTGCATAGTCATGAAACGCTCCATGGCCAGCGGCTACGCCGGCGTCGACAATCCGCTGTTCTATAAAGAAAACACGCAAATGCTCTTCGGCGATGCTAAGAAGGTTGTGGATGAGATACTGACGGCGATGCGGGATTGACTCGGATGTTATACTTTGGGTTATGGAAATGAAGGTTCTGGAAAAAGGGCAAGTCACGATACCGGCCTCAATGCGCCGTCGATTGGGCATCAGGTCGGGCGATAAATTGAATGCAGATATGATTGGCGACGGCATTTTTATTACTTTGCCTCCGGAACGGAGAATCGGACGAAAAGCCCGTATTGTAACCGATTCGCTAACTGGACTGCCGGTCATTGACGTAGGTGAAGATGCTCCGATTCTAACCAGCGAGATGGTCAAGGAAATGCTAGCCGATTTCCCATGAGATACTTTCTCGACGTCAATGCCCTTATTGCTCTCGGCATTTCACGACACGAATTTCGCGGCCGAGTTCGCACCTGGATCGCTTCGCTATCGGCGAACGGGATTCCCGAACTGGCAACTTGCTCGATAACCGAACTAGGATTTGTCCGAATCGTGTCGCAAATCGCTGCCTACAACGTGACGTTCGACCAAGCCAAGATGCAGTTAGATATCTTGAAAGCCTCGACCGCTCACAGGTTCTCTTTTCTAAACGACGATCACGACATTTCGAAGCTGCCTTCGTGGGTGAAAACTGCAAAACAAACTACCGACGGCCATTTGCTGGAACTTGCTAACGCGAATGGCTGCAAGTTGGCGACATTTGATGAGAATATTCCCGGTGCATTTGTGATACCTAATTAAGTTCGATGCTCCTTGGGCGGTGCGAAGAAGAATGTGGATGAGATTGTGGATGAGATATTGACGGCGATGCGATAAATGTAGAGGCTTCTTCGCGGAGGAACTAAATATGACTTCAGCATGGTTTCGAATACTAAAGGATTACGGCAATAACTTCGGACCGACAATCCCATTCACCTTGGGCGCCTTAAGGCAGCCTGTCGGTCAGATACTTCCTGATGACGAAAGCCTTGGCCAACTCCGAGCCCTGCTCGTCACCCTGCGCGACGACGCCCCTGATGGCTATCGTGTCGCTTTTCGGGGATGTCCCAACCTTAGAGAGCCGGTCTTATGGTTGCCTAGCGTAGAGCCGGTAGGGGCTTTGAAATTTGACTCCCTTACGAAAGGACGCGCTTTATACTTCGAGCCATTCTACGGTTTAGTGGTCAATGATTTCGAGTCGCTCGTTGAGGGGCTCTGGGATCGCTACAGGGCCGTTATTGCGGCGGGAAACTTTTCGTGTCGAAACAGCACATGGCAAGCTTTTGATGAGACCGAACTCGCACGGCTGAAGGAGCGCTGCGATATTGCATAAACTCAGTGGATGCAAGGTCAAAGGTGATACCGCCATTTATTGAAAATTTGTAAACGTGTCAAAAGAAACTATCGGTGGCTACCGATTCTCAATCTCCATCAACGCCAATCTCTCAACAACCTTTCCCTTCTCCAAATGCTCCTCGACGATCTCCGCCACGTCTTCCGGCTGGACTTGGCCGTAGAGCGTGCCGTCGGGGTAGACCATGACGGCGGTGCCGATGGAGCAGAAGCCGATCGAGCCGCAGGTCGTCAGGACGATCTCGCCCATGGGGTTGCGGCCCTTTGATTCTTTGCCCTGGCGGATGCCTTTTTCGGTGAGGATGCGGTCGAATTCGGCCATCACTTCGCGGCCGCCGACCTCGGAGCAGGACTTGCCGGTGCAGACAAACACCTGCCGCTTTATCGGCGCCTTGAGCATCGGTGCGAGCTTTTCGAGCTTGTCGCGATCTGTGATGAATTTGGCCTTTGGCATCTACTCTAAGCTAACAGAAAAGGAATTCGCCCGCGAATTTGGCGAATAGCACGAATAGAAGAGCACTATTGCTATTCGTCCTATTCGTGCTATTCGCGGGCAAATTCCTAGCCTTCCTGCCGTTCTCACTGTGATAAAATCGCATCGGCGAAACGGCAATGGCGTCAGGCATTATCATCCATATCACGGCGGGCAGCGAGAAGAGGACGGAATTCTTCTCGCAGGAGCGGATCCGTATCGGCGCAGGTGAGACGGCGGACCTGCAGATCCAGATGCCCGGCGTGGATGCGAATGCCGATTGGTTTAGTCTCGAAAATGCCGACGGGGCCTATCGCGTGGTCGATTTTGACGAGAAACTCGGCCTGCGCGTGAATGACAATCCGCTGCGTCGTTTTATCGCGATCAGCGACGGCGACGTGATCGCCATTCCCGACGCGGACGTTTCGTTCTCGTTCTTTTCGCTCGAACAGCGTTCCTCACTGATCCGCACTAACCGTGAGACGCCGCACATCTCGCGATTTATCGAGGATGCCGCCCTTGAATCGGCTACTTCTGCCAAACGCGACGATGCTAAGGCGTTCCTAAAAGAATTCGTCCGCGAACTCGGCCGCGAGATATCGTGGACGACAAAGCTGATCGCGCTTGTGCTGATCGTCGCCTTTATCACGGGCGTGCTGTATATCGGCTTTGCGGTCAACCGCGAACTTCGAGAGAGCCGCCGTCAGGCTGAGGTGCAGGCCGACATCATCAAGCGGCTCGAAGACAAACTCGGCCAGACGAGCGACCAGCTCGGCGAGCTCGACAAGACCAACAAAGACCTAATGAAGACCGTCTCGCTCGCACCGACGCTGCGGGTCGAATACGGCAACGCCGTCGGCCTGATCGTCGGGGTTTACGATCTCGTTGACAAGCGCAGCGGCAAAGTGCTCCGTTATGCTGATCCTCAGGCATTCAGGCCAAACCCTTATGAACCGAGCGAGTCTGAAGACCCTTCAGCACCCACGATGCCTCCGCAGATCGGCCTGACGACCGAGGGCAGCGGTTCGCCTGTCGAATATGATTTTATCGGTACTGGCTTTCATGTCGGCGGCGGCTACATTGTGACGAACCGACACGTCGTCCAGCCGTGGGAAGAGGACGACAACGTCAAACAGATGATGCGCGTCGCTAACGGTCGCGCGCGTGTCAAACGGCTCGTAGTCTATTTCCCAAACTTCGCCCAGCCATTCCCGATGCGTGTGCGCCAGCTTGGGGCCAAGGAAGATGTCGCCGTCGGCACGATCGATCCACAAATGGTCCCAACGGAGGTGCCCGCGATACCGCTTGATGATGACTCGACGTCTGCTGCCATCGGCAAAACGGTCGTGTCGATGGGCTACCCGAGCGGCGCCGACCGGCTGCTCGCGATGGTCGATGACGACACCGCGAAGTCCATAAATCAACGCTTTGGCAACTCGCGCCAAAATCTCATCAATTTCCTCGCACAGTCACAGAAGATCGTCCCGCTCACCACACAGGGCCTGATAACCGACCTAGACGTAAATCGCATTGTTCATGATGCCAAAACCGCAGAAGGCGGCTCAGGAGCTCCATTATTTGGCCAGGCCGGTAAGGTCATCGGCGTTAATTTTGGCGTCTTTACCGAAAACACCGCCGCCAATATGGCCGTCCCCATTCGCTTTGCCGTCGAGCTGCTAAAACGCGCCAGCTGGGAAACGCCCGAGCAAAAGGCGAAAGAAACCGAACAGCAGACTAGCGTCACCGATGCAATCAGCAACTCGGCAGGAAAGCCCTGACCGATCGGGACCACAGAGGTAATAGCGGGCCGGAAACTATTCAGGGATGTAGGGTGGCAGCGACGCGGCTAGAGATGCCGACAGGTCCTTGGCGGCTTCGATAGAAGCAGCTTCATCGCTGCCGACGCTCGTCATTACTCGAACAAGGGCTCCATCGGTGCGGCTTCGGGTGACACTGTCCCATATGGTGTTGAGCTTGTCTGTATATTCGCTGGCCTCGGTGCGGCCGCGGCCTTGATACCAGTAGATCATCACCTCTTTGTAGGGGCCGTTTTCGACGGTGTATCGGTTAGCCTGGAATGTGCGGCCGTCGGGCGTAGTGATGCCGATATATTGTGGATCGGTCATCACCCAGCCGGCACCGGGCAGGCAGTTTTGCGGGCTGTGATACGTCGCCCCGGTCCGCTGCGAGCCGTAATAGCCGACGTAGATATTCGCAATGCGGCCGTCGGGCAGCGTGTATTCTCGCATAGTATAATCGGTCGTTTTGAGCACGCTCTCGACGCCCGCGTCAAAACGGAACTCGCTTCCCTTCTGCCGCCAATCGCCGAGCGTCGCAGGCAGTTCGGCCAGGCTGCGGCGAGGCGGAGTGGCTTCGCTGCGAAACGCGAACCAGTTCACCGCCGCTCCGGCCGCAACGAGCAGAACGATCACGGGCAGGATCGGCTTGGGCCTGACGCTCGCCGGTGCGGTATGCGTGGCGGGCTTTTCGCCGCTTGTTCCGGATCGAAATATCTTTATCAGCAGGTAGTTAGCGGCCAGCAGTAATGCTAGGGCCGTGACATACACGAGCCACCCTGATAGGTCGTGCCACGAGCCCTCCGTAGCCTGTTTGCCGTAATAGTAGGTCAGAACGCCGGTCGCCGTGACGCGAGCAGCGTTGGTCAAAACCGCGATCGGCACTGCGAACACCATCAGCGCGAAGGCGCGCAAGAGGTCAGGCGATGAGAGATCCCCCAATCGGCCGCCTTCACTTCGTCGCGTGAAATAGGCCAAGATCAATGCGAGCGTGACCAGCGTCATCAGGCTCCGAATGCCGCTACAGGCCTCGACGACCTCGAGCGAGATCGTCTGCATCGAGCCGCGAGGCAGGATCTCGATCACGTTGCCTTTGCGGAGCGTCGGCACCTCGAAAAGTCTAATTCCCCAGACGGCCATCTGCGACGCCCATATCTGCAAAGGGAATGCGATGCGGTTAAAGACGATCTGTGGTATCGGAATGGCCAACAGCAGGAGAGCGAACGGCACCGCGAGCAGATTCAGCAGCCGCAGACCGTGGAAATAGACGGTCAGCCCGGCAAGCATCATGACCATCGAGATTCGCTGTGTAAAGAGCTCTGCGCCGAGCGTTCCGGCGATCAGAAACAGGACAGCGATCACGACCATTCCACCGCCAAACAGGATCGATCCGCGGCCGGCAGCGGTTTTGATCGAATCCCATTCGCGCCAAACGATCAGACCGATCACAAACGGGACTAAGAGGCCATGCGAATAGTTCTCGTCCGACCACCAATCGACGCCGAGCTTCGTCATGACCGACGCGTAGAGGAATCCGAACGCGAGGGCGATGAGCAAAAGCGAAGCTAAGTTTTGCCGATAGTTGATCATCGGTATCGAAGAGAGCAGAAAACGGCTAATCGGGCGGAATTTCCTTCCGGATACCGCTATTTGGTGCGGCCTGCAACGTGTCCGGCAAGTGATCTAAGCAGCGACGTATCGCGGCCAATTTTATCGAGAGCGCGGCAGGCCTCCGAACGTATCGTCTCGATCACGACCCTAGTCCTGTCGATGCCAAGCAGGGATGGATATGTGGCCTTTTTAGCGGTCCTATCTTTTCCGGCGGTCTTGCCGAGGCCCTCGGTCGATTGCGTAACATCGAGCAGGTCGTCGGTGACCTGAAATAACAGGCCGAGCTTATCCGCGTATTCGCCGATCGCGGTTATGTCCTGTTCTGACGCATTGCCGATGATCGCCCCCGCTCGTGCCGACGCTGAGATGAGAGCTCCGGTCTTGCGGCGATGAATGGAGCGGATCTCATCGAGGCCGAGGCCTTTACCTTCCGCGTCAAGGTCAAGCTGCTGTCCGGCGACCATTCCGTCAGGTGTGCCCGACGCCGAGGCCAAGAGCGAGACGATTTGAACACGCACCTCTGCCGTCAACCCGGCGTCATCGGCAATGGTCTTGAACGCCAAGGTTTGCAGCACGTCACCCGCGAGAACCGCCGTCGCCTCGTCAAACTGCTTATGACACGTCGCACGGCCCCGCCGCAGGTCGTCGTCGTCCATCGCCGGCAGATCGTCGTGGATCAGCGAATACGTATGGATCATCTCGACTGCCGCAGCGGTTCTGACCAAGACATCTCGCTCGGCCGCAAACGTCTCTCCCACCGCAATAACGATCGCCGGCCGGACACGCTTACCGCCCGCGAAGAGGCTCCAGCGGATGGCCTCATGCAGGCGTGTCGGTTGTTCCCCGGATGCAGGAACGATCGCATCGAGTGCCGATTCAGCGGCAAGTCGAACGTCAGCTAGAAATCTGTCCAGGTCGGGCATAGCGTTGAATTATCATTTATTGATCGCGGTTTATCAAAGTGGCCCATTTTTTGCGAAAGTTACGCAGATAAGGTAGATTCAATCTCCATGTCGGTTTCGGAACACGAATTTCGGGATGCTCTATCAAGATTTGCGAGCGGGGTCAGCGTCGTGACCACACGCGACGCCTCGGGCCGCTGCCACGGAATCACCGTTTCGGCATTCTGCTCGGTGTCGCTCGACCCGCGATTAGTTCTTATCTGCATCGAAAAGGCGACGGCAAGTCATTACGCATTTCACGAATCAGGAGCATTCATCGTTAATGTCCTCGACGCTACGCAGCAGGACATATCCGAGCAGTTTGCTGCACCGGCGGCAGACAAATTTGCTGACATGGAGTTCGATTCCGGCATCGAAGAAATACCGCGACTCAGGGCGGCGTTAGCGTCGATAGAATGCCGCATCGTGACTGCTCATGACGGCGGCGATCACACGATCTTTGTCGCCTCGGTCGAGCATGTCAGTATCCGTGATGGCGATCCGCTGATCTACTATCACCATGAATACGGCTCTTCGGCCGCGTTTTAGCCGGATATCTAGTAGTTGTTGGTAGCCCTTCCGCCTACCACGAGATATTGTGGAAATAACTATTGACATTCCTGTCGGCATGAATGATACTAGTTCAACTTGAGTCCGTCCTTTAGCCGCGAATCTCAAGCATTTCACCAAGAATTTCACCGTTTTTTGTGTCCGTTCAACGTGATAAAATAGCATCACAAGACGGAGGGACGCCTGAGTTGGAGAATTCCCTATGAGTACAGTTTTTGAATCTGCCGTCAACACGTTTCTCGACAAGAATGGTGTCGGCAACGGCACCGGAGCAGCACCTGCACGATCGATAACCCCGCTGGGCCTGAACGCTCAAAAAGTGGTAGCAAAACGCTATTCGCTTCGCGATGAGAACGGTGAACCGTTTGAGACGTGGGCGGACATTGTTCACCGTGTGGTGGGACACGTTTCGAAAGCCGAAACCGACCATGCGCAACGAAATCTGTTCTTCAATGACATGACCGCCGTCATGCTCGCACGCGAATTCGTTCCGAATACGCCCTGTCTCGTCAATGCCGGCAAGCCAAACGGGCAGCTTGCGGCCTGCTTCGTGCTCAATGTGCCGGATTCGATCGAAGGCATCATGGAGCATGCTCAGAACGTCGCGATCATTCATCAGACCGGCGGCGGCACAGGCATGACGTATGAATTTTTGCGGCCCGCAGGCTCGATGGTAAATTCGACCCGCGGCGTGGCGTCGGGGCCGGTATCGTTCATGAACATCGTCAATCAGACGACGGAGGTTGTAAAACAGGGCGGCGTTAGGCGCGGCGCTAACATGGGCATTCTCAGCGTTGAGCATCCGGATATTCTCCGCTTTATTCACGCCAAGAACGACCAGACAAGCCTGACTAATTTCAATATCTCGGTGACGGTGACCGACCTGTTCATGGATGCCGTCGACAGCGGCACATGGTTTCAGACAGAGTTTGATGGCGAACCGTGGACGCAGAGCATCTTTGACAGCGTTACGGGCAAAGATTATGTCGTTTATCGCCGTCCTGATGGTTCGACGGCCACATTTGCAGACAAACTAGCGTTTGAGACGGCTGACCTTTCGGACTGCACCATCGAAGAGCCGCCGATGCCGGGAATGATATTCGCCCCCGACGTTTGGAACCGCATAATCGCGTCCGCACATAAGTACGCAGAGCCGGGGATCATCTTCATCGACGAAGTAAACCGGCACAATCACATGATGAACTCGATGGGGCCGATCTACGCATGCAATCCGTGCGGCGAACAGCAACTGCACTTCAATAATTCATGTAACCTCGGCTCGATAGACGTCGCCAAGTTTTTTACGACGACAACCGACGGTGACGGTATCGTGGACTGGGCCAGACTGTCGCGAGTCACGCAACTCTGTACAAGATTCCTGGACAACGTGGTCGATGCGGGCCACTTCCCGCTGCCTGAGATCGACGATGTCGTCAAGAGAACTCGCCCTGTCGGCCTCGGTATTATGGGCTTTGCCGATCTTTGCCTGAAGCTGGGCGTGACCTACGGCAACGACGAATCTCTCGACCTTATGGAAAAGGTAATGGGCTTTGTCCGCCGCGAATCGTGGCTGGCATCGCTCCGACTCGGACAGGACAAGGGGGTTTTCCCTGAATTCGAAGCCAATCGTGAGGCATATGATCGGTTTATCTACGACGAGATCGGCATTCCCCGAGACATCCCATTGACACCCCGGAATTACGAGGTCACAACGATCGCTCCGACAGGCACCATCTCGCTCGTGGCTGAGACGTCGTCGGGTATCGAGCCAAACTTTTCATGGGCCTACGTCCGGCAGGACACATTGGGCACGAGAACATATGTCCATTCGCTTGCGGCCCGTGCGCTCGGGATCGACGTTGACCAAACGAGCGAAGACTCGATAAAAGAGGCTGCCGAATATGTCGTCGATCACGAGTCGGAATTGCCGTCAGAGTTTATCTCGGCAATGAAGATCCGCTCTGACCAGCACGTGCGAGTCCTTGCCGCGGCGCAGCGGCACGTTGATAACGCGATCTCGAAGACGTGCAACGGAGCGACTGACGATACGGTGGAATCCGTAGATAATCTCTACCACCTCGCCCGTCAGCTTGGCTGCAAGGCGGTCAGCTATTATCGCGACGGCAGCCGAGAGGGACAGGTGCTCAACCAGATGAAGGTTGAGGAGAAGAAGGTCGAGGGAACAGCGGAAAGCGAGTTCGAAAGCGATTACCATACTCAAACACCGCACGGGAGCTACACCAGCACGTCGAGGGTCGAGCGACCACGCGAACTCCAGGGATCAACGTGGAGAATACCGTTCGACGGGCAAAACCTGTATGTTACGGTCAATCATGACGGCCAGCGCATATTGGAGGTATTTGTCGCGGGATCGATCAGTGCAGGAGTTGGATTGCTTGCGTCAAAGATGCTGCGAGGTGGTTTTGACGTGAATGAGGTCGCCCACAGCCTCAATAAGGTCATCGGCACGCATGCGGTGTGGTTCAACGAACGTCTACTCACGTCTCCCGAACAGGCCGTAGCCGAATGCCTGCTGCTCATCGACCGTCGCCTGAATAAGCTTCCGGAATCCGCCAGGATGCTCGGAAAGACGATGGCAACCGAAATGTCTATGTCAACAATGGTCGGCAAATGCCCCGAATGTAGTGGCCAACTCGAACACGTTTCGGGCTGCGACACGTGCCGCGATTGCGGCTTCTCAAAGTGTAAGTAGGAACAAGAACTGCAGAAGCCACGAATGCGCGAATAAGAAGCCCTTATTCGCGCATTCGTGGCTTTAGCGATCTTCTAGAATAACGTGAACGTCACCAGCTTGCTGACCGAGAATCCGCCGACCGCCCTCAGGTCCTTTACATACCAGCGGCCATAGTAGGTCTGCCCGACCAGCGACAGATTGTCAGGGATCGCGATGCTTACCGAGCCATAACCATTGAAAGCTCCGTAATCGGACAATGTGATCGTGTGATACGCAAATGAGCCCCCTGCGGGAATAGTCGTCCCAATGCCGGGATCGCTCGAACCGATCACGAGCGTTGCCTGCGAGCCGCCTCGGCCACCTGCCACCGCGACCGTAAAACTCGGATTTCCGACGATCGGCGGTTCGATGGCTATCATTTCCGGGACCTTAAATTTTGATCCAGGCCGGCCTCGGCCAGAGACCACCGGGACACGGTTTGTTTCGGTATAAAGGGTCGGCCGATCGAACGGCGGCAGTTCGTTGGCGACCCGCGGATCGGTCAGCGGCCGTTTAAGGAACGCCAACAGGTCCGACTTTTCTTCCGCAGTCAGATTCAATGGCCGGATAACATCCCGATCAATGTTCGGTGCGTCAAAATCGCCTCCGCGATTGTAGAATTCAACAACATCAGTCAACGTAGCAAGGCCGCCCGTATGCATATAAGCCCCGCGAAGCTCGACATTTCTCAGGCCGGGCGTCTTGAAGCGGCCACGGTCACCCGGCTCGCCCGTTACGGCAAATCGACCAGGATCGTCCGTTCTGGGGCGCACACCTATATTATGAAAGTTATGCTCGGTCATGGCTGGCCCTCCATGGCAACCGCTGCAGTGCTGGGCAACAAACACGTCGAGTCCGCGTGCCTCATCCGCTGCCAGAGGCTCTAACTCCATCAGATATCGGTCAAATGGCGAACGATCAGAGAACAGCGTCCGCTCATGTGTTGCGATCGCCATTGCTATTCGTGCCGGCGTGACATCAGGCGTCCCAAACGCTTCTTCGAAGAGCTGCGGATAGTTTCGGCCGTCGATCCACGTTGATAAGGCGGTTGGGACATTCGTCGCGAGCGCGAGCGGATGGGATGCCTGGATCTGTGCGGCGGCCTCGGTCCAGTTGCGATTCATGTGCCCCATCTCAGCCGATGAAAGCGGCGGTCCTGTCGCCTGGCTTTCGAGAGACCCCCAGGACGTGATCAAGACATCATTCGTCAGCGGATCGCGGAACTGGTTGCTCGCACGGCCGTCCCAAAAGAGGCCCTGCGAAGCGAGACCCACATTGAGATAGCTCGGCGACTTTCGGCCCGTTACCTGTTCCCGCATCCCAAAAAGGGGATTGACGCCGTATGTGCCATCCGCATAGTTCTGAGGCACGCCGGGCGAGCCAAAGATATCATCGCCAGTCCCAAAGAGATTATCCGGGCCGGGATTGCGTGATCGTTCGTGATCCGTCACGGTCCGAGGATCGGAACCACCCGAGCCGGGACGGTGACATGTTCCGCACGCGACGGTACGAGTGGACGAGAGTTGCTCATCCCAAAAAAGAGCCTTGCCCAGATAGGCTTTTGCAGCTGTGACGGGGTTCTCGGCCGGCTGGATCGGCGGCTCCAGCGGCGAGAATGGGCCCGAAAGCATGCCGCCCTGGCCGCGGGTTCCCTGATCGGGTGAGCTAAGCTGGCTCGAACCGGAACCATTTTCGGCCCTCACCCAATAGAAATAAAGTTGAGCCACAGCCGCACCAGTATCGAAGAAATAGTTCGCTTGAGTCGCGCCAATATCGGTGGCCGTCGAGGTATCGTTCACAGTATTTCGAAAGATTCGGTACACCGTCGCGCCGCGGATAGTGTCCCAATTGATACCGACCTTCATCGAATAATCGTTATCCGAAGCTTTTACATTTGTCGGGGCCGCCGGGGCCGTTCCCGCGACAACGCGACCGCGACCGAACGCGCCCGTCCCCGTGAGGTACGCACCTCCAAAAAAAGCCGTAAACAAGAGCAGAACTGCTCCTTTGATCAACCTCATACTTCCAAACGAACGGAGAGATGCCTGAAGCATCAACACGTAATGCTATCACCGCGTAGCGATCGCTTCAATTTACGGCGCCTACGGCAAATGTCACATTCCGATCACATTCCGATACTATATTATCGCAATGAACTCGAAGAAAATGACCTGAATCACAATCGCAGGAGTGCTTCGCCTCGGTTTTCGCATCAAATCGATTCGGGTAAAATCTCCAAGGATCATATGAATACCCATTTATTCAGAATTATGTTATCGATATCGCTGTTGCTCGCCGTCGTTCTCTCATTGAACGCACAAGTGACACAACGGCCGCGTGTGGCTAGCCCATCGGCAACGCCAACTCCTACAACGACCGCCAGCCCAACTCCGACTTCGGCCTTGACTCAGACCCTTGACTCCTTGCAGACAAAGATCCGGCAGCGGATGTATTCGCTGGATGCCCGCCGCGGCCGCGTGGGGATCAAGATCGTTTCGCTCAACAGCGGCAAGGTCGTATTCGAGAATGACTCTGAGAAATACTTCATGCCAGCCTCGAACATGAAGAACTTTACTGTCGCCGCAGGTTTTGACCGGCTCGGCCCAGAGTTCAGATTCGTCACTAGTGTTTTTGCAAATGCCGTCCCGGATGGTGCCGGAACGATCAAGGGCGACCTTCGGATATACGGCCGGGGCGACGTGTCGATCTCGACTGCATTCTTTGGAAGCTCGGCAGCAGACCCCTCGACCTACTATAAAGGCATCGACAGGCTTGCAGACAAGATCGCCGCTTCCGGGGTCAAACACGTTGAGGGTAGCATCGTGGGCGATGAGAGCTATTTCAAGGGATTCCCAATACCAGCGACGTGGGAGTGGGACGACCTGCAATGGGATTATGGTGCCGAAATTTCGGCGTTGCCTGTTAACGACAATGCGGTCGATATCTCTGTCCGGCCGGGAACCGTCGGCGGACCTTGCCAGATCAGCATTTCGCCGCCCAGTGGCCTATTTCAGATAGTAAACTCATGTACAACGACATCCTCATCGGCGGCGCGAGACCTGAGTGTGCACAAACGTCTCCGGCAGAATATTCTCGAGATCTCGGGCACAATGCCGACGGGCGATCGCGGCTTCGCAGACTCCATAACCGTCAGCCGACCGGCAGACCTGTTCGTAGCCCTGCTGAGGCAACGTCTCGAAAGGCGAGGTGTTACCGTCACCGGCGGAACCCGTCTTGAGGCAGCAAATATCAGTCCCGGAACCCAAATCGAGATCGCGAAGCTCGAATCGCCAGCCTACCGAGAAATCGCGGCGAAGACGATGAAGCCAAGCCAGAATATGTTCACAGAGGTCATTTTGTGGACACTGGGTGAACAATCGCGTCCTGCTCCGGGAGCCCCAACCGGGCCACGACTCAATAGCGCGTCGCTGGGGCTGAGCACGGTGAGAGCATTCTTAAGGCAGGCGGGGATCGACGACGACAGCGTCGTCCAATACGATGGCAGCGGTATGTCGCGACACGATCTTGTCACGCCATCAGCGATCGTTCAGCTTTACAGTTACATGGCCAAGCAGGGCCGCTATGCGAAAGACTGGCGCGACAGCTTGACCATAGGCGGCGTTGACGGGACACTCCGGAACAGGTTCAAGGGGACAGCCGCCAATGCGAATATTCGCGGCAAGACCGGCACACTCGATCAAGTCTCTGCGTTATCAGGCTACGTAACGACCTCGGGCGGTGAGGAACTGGTCGTATCGGTCATTGTGAATGGTGTGCCTCAGCCGTCAAACCGGACCTCGCTAATAGACGACATCGTCGTGTATCTGGCAAATTTCGATGGGAAGATCGATTAGTCAAAACCACCCGCCTACGCGAGTGGTTCCGCCAATACCTTCAATAGCTTTTCGTGGATCCCACCGAAGCCGCCATTTGACATGATGGCGATGACATCGCCATCACACATTTTCCGACTGAGGTACTCTATGATGGCGTCTGCGTCAGCGAAAGTGTCGGCCGGTTTGCCAGTGAAGGCAATATCGGCGACAAGTTTTTCGACGTCGAGGAGCTTGTCACCAAACTGCTTGGCATCTTCCGGATTGAAGACGCTGGCGATTATCACCCGGTCCGCGTGAGCGAATGCGCTCTTGTATTGCTCCTCGAATATCGATAGCCGAGACGAGCGCGAACGCGGCTCGAAGACGGCGATCAATCGATTGTCGACATAGCGCTGCCTGAGAGCTTTTAGCGTTTCATCAACGGCCGTTGGATGATGCGCAAAATCGTCGATAACGGTCACGCCCCGCTCAATACCGCGGATCTCCATTCGGCGTTTGACGGATTCGAAGGTGTCGAACGCTTCCTGTATCTTAGCCTGCGAAATTCCCCACGCATCAGCCGCGATGATCACGGCGAGACTGTTTCGGACGTTGAATTCACCGATCATCTTTGTCGTGAATTCGGCCCAAGGGCGGTCTTGGGTCTTCGGTCTTTGGCTTTCGTCGTCCCGCTTGTAAACATTAAATCTGGTTCCTTCAGTCGTGAATTCGATGTCGCGGGCCTGCCATTTTGCGGTGTCGTTGAGGCCGAAGGTCTCGACGTTCGTATAGAGCTTGCCTTGCATGGATTCGAGCACTTCGCCGACAACGGGCGAATCGACGCCGCAGATAAGGCGGCCGTTGCCGGGGACGAGGTTCATCAGCCGCGAGAATTGCCACTTGATCGCATCGAGGTCTTTGTAGATATCGGCGTGGTCAAATTCGATATTGTTTACGATCGCGATCTCAGGGAGATAAGACATGAATTTCGGCTTCTTGTCGAAAAATGCCGTGTCGTATTCATCACCCTCGATCACAAAATAGTCACTCTCGGTAACCCGAAAACTTTGCCCGAAATTCTGCACGACACCACCAACAAGAAACGTCGGGTCGAGTCCGCCAACCTCGCAGACCCAGGCTGCAAGCGAGGTCGTCGTGGTCTTGCCGTGCGTACCGGCCACGACCAGCGAATGCCGACCCCGAATGAACTCTTCCCTTACGGTCTCAGCCTGTGAACGGTATTCCAGCTTCCGGTTCAAGACTTCCTCAAGTTCAGCGTTGCCGCGCATGATCGTATTGCCGACGACCGTAATGTCGCGAGGCAGGTCCGTGTTCTCGGCCCTATAACCTTGCATTATCTCGATCCCCAGCGTCTCAAGTTGGGTGGACATGGGCGGATAGACGTTCTGGTCCGAGCCCGTGACGCGGTGGCCGCGGGCCTGGAGCATACCGGCGAGCGACGCCATCGCCGTGCCACAAATCCCGATCAGGTGATAGTGCATTCTATTTGGGAAGCAGGCGTGCAAACGGCAGGTTCTTAACGCTCTTGTAAAAGGCCTCGGCGCTGTCTTTATCGCCCATCACGCCGTCGCCTTTGTCTTTCGGTTTCCCGGATTGCAGGTCGAGATACTTGATCGACGAGCTGATCTGGCGGCCCGCAGCGTTAAAATACCGCATCCTGACTATCTTATAGTCGCCGTAAAATGTTCTGAAATCAGTCTCGACCCGGGCCAGGGTTCCGTCGGTCCGAAAGCAGTGGTAGGTGTAATTCACCCAATCGCCTGACGGGCTGAAATGCGTAAAGTTGGTGGCGACGAGCCGGCCGCCACTACGCCAGTTATAGGCGATATCATAGGTCTCGCTGCCCTCGCGAAATTTTTCGAGGGCCTTTTCGGACGCGAACTTTCGCCATTTGTCTTTGCTGTCGTTAACATCGGCGGTATTCGCATAAACCAACTCCGGGGATTTACGCCGCTTCTGAACGGTGTCGATCTGTTTGCAGTATGTGTTGATGCGTTTGACCTGGTCTGCGGTGCCTTGAGCCTTAACACTGACCAACACGGTAAGACTGATCAATGTCGATGCAAGGATCGCGTGCCGTTTCTTCATATCGCTATCTCCGACGTTGTGGGCCTAGCAGTTCGGCCACCAAGGATTGAGCATTATAGACCTTTCGCAAAGCTTCAATGATACCGGCTGAGTGGACGCCTACGGCGCGCGAGCCTTCGGATTCATCGATGTACCAGTAGCGGTTTGAGAGTTTCTGATTGTTGCTGTCGAAATTGAGACCGACAACCTCGCCATTGCGATTCACGACCGGCGAGCCGCTGTTGCCGCCGATCGTATCGGCGGTGTAAACGAAATTAAGCGGCGTCGCCAGGTTGATGCGTGTCCTCGCGGCCTTGATGCTCACTGGCATATCGAACGGATGCTTCTCCTCAAAGCTCAGCGCGCGATCATAGAGGCCAAAATATGTCGTCTTTAACGGCACGAGTGTGGTGTCCTCCTCGTAGCCCTTGACGACGCCGTAGCAGAGGCGCAGGTTGCCGTTGGCGTCCGGCGGCATTGTCTTCCCATAAACGGCAAATCGTGCTTGCGCGATCTTGCTTCCGTTGGCGGCCTCGACAGCTCTGATATTCGTTTCCTCCCATGCCCGAAGCGCACGGATGATCGGCTCGACGCGGCGTGCGAGGGTGATCATCGGGTCGGTCGACGTCGCAACAGCGTCGCCGGAGTCTTCAAGTAACGCCTTTCGGGCCGCAGGGTCATTCAGCCTTGTCTCCCGAAACGCACGGTCGACGACCTCAGCCACATCTGCGTCGCCTATCGCCGCCCGGATAAACGGATCGTCACGGCCGATCTGCTTGATTGCTTCGTTGAACCAAGCGGTGAGAGCCACCCGTTCCATTTCCGGATAGACGGGTGCAGGCGAAAGCAGTGACGTCTTGAGGGCTTCAAGCCTGTTGTCACGGTACTCAGGGTAGCGCTTGTCGTTAGGTTTTGCCGTCTCTATGTGATAGTTGACGATCTGCTGAGCAAAACCGGCGATCTTTGAAGAACCGAGGCTTGAAAACGCCAGCCGCTTCGCCATCGACGGATATTTCGTGTATGCAGCCTCTATCCCGGCCCACGCAGGTGCGTATTGCCTGTCTAGGTCAGGCTTCGCAGCCAGTTTGTCACGCAGGTCCTTTTCCTCTGCGACCTTTTTTAAGAAGTTTCGCGGATTGAGCAGTCCGTCTTGCTGGCCCTCGAGCCGCTTAAGCGAGTTGGCGAATGAGCGCATGCCCGGGTTTGCCTGCCGCATTTGTTCGGCCCCACCTTTAGAGTATTCCTCAAGGGCCTTGCGACGCGTTTTCCAGACGAGTTCCTGAAGCGGATTCCCGAGGTCACGCTGATACGCAAGCTGAGCAACGGTTAGCAATCGTGCGGTCGAGCCAGGATAACCCGAAACGACTACAAATTCGCCTTCCGGAGCACCCGTCGCGGACCATTTCAAATAGTTTGGCGTCTTCGCGGGCTTGCCGTTCTCGTATGCGCGGACAAAAGTAAAATCAAGATCGTGACGCGGAAAGACAAAATTGTCATAATCGCCACCAAAAAACGCGGCCTGTTCCTCTGGCGCCATTACAAGCCGCACATCGTTGTAGCGCTTGAAGCGATACAGCCAATACTCGCCACCGCTGTAGAGCGAAACCACCTCGCAACGGAGGCCCGTGGGACAATCCTTCTCTATCACGGCAATCTCAGCCGAACGATTTGCCGAAGACTCCGTAACCGTCGCCCCGTGCGCCGCGGCATTGTGGACACGCTCGGTAACATTGTCGTACGACTCGAGGATCGATACATTGCCGTCAGGAACCTTCAACTCTTTGGCTTGCGTCGGTGCAAAAAAGCCCGTCTTGAGCAGGTCGCGCTCTTTCGTCGAAAGGCGCTCGATAAAGCCGGATGCGACGTGATGGTTCGTCGCGATCAGCCCATTAGGTGAAACGAAAACGCCAGATGCTCCCGGAAATTTGACCGATGCCAGCCGAAGGCGGTCAAGCCATTCCTTGGACGGCTCGAAGTTGTAGCGTTCTTTCCACTGTCGGAGCGGCGGATTGTCAAACGTCCACATGCCGTCGTCGGCTAGGACAACCGGCACCAGAAAATTCAGAAGCAGCAGAGCAGTAAAAAGTCGTTTCATATGTCGTGTGCCTAGATCATATTAGCCGAGGACGCGATGCAGCTTGTCCATCGCCCCATTTAGGACCGTGTCCTCGCGGGCGATGCAGATGCGGACGTGTGCGTCCCATAGATCGCCGTCGGCAAAGGCCGAGCCCGGCGTCATGCCCACACCGGCGTCGCGCATGAGCATCTCGTTAAAAGTGATCGCATCGTCAAACTGTCGCGGGATCCTGGCCCATATGTAAAACGCCGACCCCGAATTGTAGATCTCGAATCCGAGGCTTGAGATCACCTCCGATACCATCCGTCGTTTTGCGTCGAATTTCTCCCGCAATCGCGGGTAATACGCATCGTCGGCCATCAGAGTTTTGGCGAGTGCCGCTTGGAGCGGAGTCGCGGGACAAACGTAGATGACGTTGGCCGCATTGTTGATCTTGGCGATCAATTGCCCGGGGCCGTATGCGTAACCGAGTCGCCAGCCTGAGATATTCCAGGATTTTGAGAACGAATTCACGGTGATCGTTCGCTCCCACATATCTGGAAGCGTCGCGATGGGCGTGTGCGGATTCTCGCCGGTCACGTAATGTTCATAGACCTCGTCGGAGACGACAAGCAGGTCGAGTTCCTTGGCGACATCGGCAACCGCCTCGAGTTCGGTCTGCGACATCACTTTGCCGCTCGGATTCGCAGGCGAACAAACCAGAATTGCGGCGAGCGGAAAATTCGAGCGGCCCCTTAACTCTTTACACCGAGCAAGCAGGCTGTCCTTGTCAAATGTGAGTTGCCCGTCAAGCTCAAACAGCTCGGTCTTGCTTCCAAATTCATCCAGAATGCGTTTGTGATACGGATAATAAGGCTCGAAAACAAGAGCTGACTTGTTCTTTAGATAGCCTTGGGCGACGCCCACCAGAGCGCCGGTGCCCCCGTTTGTGATCATCAGTTCAAATGGCCGCACATCCACGTCGATCTGAATGTCGTTGTATTTCGCGATCTTTTCGGCGACGGCCCGACGCAGGCCTTCGTGACCCTCGCTGCCGCCATAGTGATTCTGGCTGGCGGCGATTATCGCCGCGGCCTCAGCGGCCAATTGTGGATCGATCGGCAATTCCGACTGCCCCTGAACGAGGTTCCCGCTGGGCGGCACCAGCCGTGTGATCGCGCGGATATCGGGCTTTACTTTCCCGAGTTTTGCTTCTGACATAACAATAAAAGTATCAGGTTTTACTCAGTTGTTCTACGCGGGGCTTACTGACATACCGATTCCCACGAAGCCAAAATCGATACGGATGGCCGGCGTCCTCTCCGGCGTAGTCGATACCGATACGTGGGCCTGTCGCGATCTCGTCCGCCTTGATCGAACGGTACCGTTCAAGCCAGACGGCGTCGCCGCAAAGATCTTCGCCGTTAAGAGATCGGTCAATGCCGAGCGCGATACAAAGTTTGCCGGGGCCCGATGTGAGGTTGCTGTCGTTCATATTGCCGCGACGTGAGCGCATGAACTCTATGCCATCGATGGGTTCGATGGCGCGGATAAGGATTGCGTGCGGGTGATCGGGCGGGCCGGAGACTATGTTGAATTGGTAATACATCCCATAGACAAAAAAGACATAGACGTGGCCGGCACGGCCATACATCACTTCGTTGCGGGCGGTACGCCGGCCACCGAAGGAATGCGCAGCCCGGTCGGTGAACCCTAAGTATGCTTCGGTCTCTACGATTATCCCCGAAACTCGTGTGCCGTCGGCGGCAGGCACCACGAGCAGCTTACCGAGCAGATCGCGGGCGACGGCGAGTGTGTCTTCGCGTTCGTAAAACTTTCGGCGAATCTTCATAAGCAACTTTTACGATACGGTGAAACTCAAATTTTGTTAATATCACACCGGCCACAGTGGCAAATTTATGTATCGAACGATCATTGTTTTTCTTCTTCTCACTGCCGCAAGCGTAACCGCACAAAAACCCGACGATGTCCTCGCCACTTCGACGGGAAGGACCTTTAAGGTACGCGACCTTTCGCCAGAGGTCCAAAAGGCGGTTGCCAACCTGCCGTCGAGCATCGCAAAGGCGCGAACCGACTTGTTTGCGCAGTTCGTCAATCAGCGGTTGATCGATCTCGAGGCGGCGTCGCTTGGTGTGTCAAGCGGCAAATTCATCTGGAATGAGAAGGCCAAGGTCAAGAATCCGACCGAGGCCGAGGTCAAGGCTGTTTACGATACTAATCAACAGCCTCTTGGTGGACGCCCGCTGTCGGAGGTCCGTGAGGCAATCGTCGATTACCTGCGGGCTGGCCCTCAGCAGAAGATGTTTACCGCACTCTTCGGCCGGCTACGGACAAAATACAAGTTCACGGCGGGAAAAGATGTCAACGCCGTTAACCTTTCACCAGCCGACACGATCGCAACGATCAATTCAAAAGCCGTAACGGCGAAGGAATTTGAAGATTTTGCCGCGGCGGAACTTCGTGAAGGCCAGGCCGACCTTGGTGACATCATCACCGACGATCTGACTGAGGTGATACGGAACGCGCTGATCGCCGACGAGGCAAAGTCAGCGGGCATCGACGCGGGAACCTTGATCGCCCGCGAGATCACAAACAAGATGAAGGATTTCTCAGACGAAGAAAGGACAAATCTTGAGGACGCTCTCGCGAAACGCCTGTTCGAGAAGTACAAGGCCAAGATCCTTTACACGGCGGCCGAAACGCCGATAGAGGCTGTCTCAGCCGACGACGATCCCGCTCTCGGGCCCGCGAACGCTCCGGTGACGGTCATTATGTTCAGCGATTTTCAATGTTCGGCCTGCGCGGCGACGCATCCGATGTTGAAGCAGGCACTTTCGCCATTTGAGAACAAAGTGCGGTTCGTGGTGCGTGACTTTCCTTTAGAGGCGGTGCATGGGAACGGCTTTGACGCATCCAGAGCCGCCGGGGCTGCCAATGCGCAAGGCAAATTCTTCGAATACATCGACATACTTTACAAGCATCAAAATGCCCTCGATGGTGCATCCCTCAAAGCCTATGCTCAGCAGATCGGTTTGAATGCAGCGCAGTTTGAGATAGACTTTAACTCCGAAAAGACGGCTGCCGAAGTGCGAAAAGATATGTCCGACGGCGAAGCCCTTGGCATCAGCGGAACGCCGACGATCTTCGTAAACGGCCGCCGCGTGCGTAACATCTCAGCCGAAACGATCACGGCAATGATCGAGACTGAGCTATCTAAGTAATTGAGTATGCGAACTTTGCTGGTTTTCTTTACAGCGGCCGTCGCCCTGGCATGCTCCGGGACCGCGAATACCCCTAAGCCGAGCGCAAACTCGACGAAGACGCCGCCGCTGCCGGTTTTTGGCTACGAGATCATCAAGACATATCCGCACGACGGCAGCGCATTCACACAGGGACTCTTCTTCTACAACGGCTCACTATACGAGAGCACCGGCCAGGAGGGCCGGTCGCAGATCCGGAAAGTCGAGCTTGAGACCGGCAAGGTCACGCAGAAATGGGACCTTCCGAAGGACGAATTCGGCGAGGGTTCGACCGCGCTCGGCGACAAGATCTTCATGATCACATGGCAGGACGGAGTCGGAAGAGTGTTTGACGCCAAGGACCTAAAGGTGCTCAACGAATTCAGCTATCAGGGCGAGGGCTGGGGTTTGACGACCGACGGGACAAATCTGATCATGTCGCAGGGCACGCATGTTCTCAAGGTCATCGATCCGCAGACTTTCAAGCAAATCAAGACCATTCCGGTCATGCGCGAGGACGGGCGGCCGCTGATGCGTCTGAATGAATTAGAATTTGTTAAGGGTGAGATATGGGCTAATGTCTGGCACTCTGAGGATCCGGGAACACTTGGCAAATCCAACTATATTGCCCGTATTGACCCTCAAACAGGAAAATTGACGGGCTGGATCGACCTTGCCGGCATCTCGCCTGACGATCAGCCGAAGACCAACAGCCCATACGACGACAAGGTCGAAAATACGCTTAACGGTATTGCATACGACGCCGCTACCGAACGCATTTTCGTGACCGGCAAGCAGTGGAAAAAGCTATACGAGATCAGGCTGACCCCGCCGAAGAATCAATGACAGAGGACGACAAGAGGTTCATGCAGCGGGCTATCGAGCTTGCGCGTGATGGCATCGACGGTAACGAAGGCGGTCCGTTCGGCTGTGTTGTGGTTCGTGACGGCGAGATCATCGGCGAGGGGAATAATCGAGTCACATCAGCTAATGATCCTACGGCCCATGCTGAGATCATCGCCATCCGTGAAGGGTGTAAGTCATTGAACTCATTTCAGTTAGACGGCTGTTCGATCTATACGTCATGCGAGCCGTGCCCAATGTGCCTCGGCGCGATCTATTGGGCAAGGCCCGCAAGCGTCTATTACGCCTGCACCCGCGACGACGCGGCCGAGATCGGCTTTGACGACCGGTTCATTTACGAGGAACTCGAACGCCCAAACGACGAGCGCGAAATGGTGTTGGTCAACGTAATGCGTGACGAGGCCATAGAGGTCTTTCGCTCGTGGGACGCGAAGGTCGACAAGGTAGAGTATTAGAAACAGGATAGACAGGATATTCAGGGTGGCTCGTTCACCCTGCCCATCCTGTGTATCCTGTGTAGCAATAGATGATCGGATTCATACTTAACGATCAGGATATCGCAACCGACCTCCCGTCGGGCATGACGGTATTGGATTTCGTCCGGTATCACAAAGGCCTAAAAGGCACAAAGATCGGCTGCCGCGAGGGCGATTGCGGAGCGTGTACGATCCTTGTCGGCGAACTCGTTGAGGATCGCGTCCGGTATCGCTCAATGACCTCATGCCTGATGCCGCTGGCCAACGCCGCGGGCAAGCATATCGTAACAATCGAAGGCATCAGTCCCGCCGACGGCTCGCTCACACCGATCCAGCGAGCGATGGTCGATGAGAGCGGGACTCAATGCGGGTTTTGCACGGTCGGATTCGTAATGTCCCTGACCGGCCACTGTCTGGATCGTGTCAGTAGCCCGACCGTAAGGGAGGGCGCCGAAACATCAGTCGATGCTGCGATTTCCGCAATGGACGGCAATATCTGCCGCTGCACCGGCTACAAGTCAATTGAACGTGCCGCGTGTCGCCTGTCAGAACCGCCTGCGTCAGCGGGCGGCCAGTTCGTACCGGAATATTTCGATGCCATCCAAGAGCGCCTAAAGAAGATACAACCGAATGTAACGCCAAGAACTGGCCGCCCGCTTACGCAGGCGGTTCTGACAGGCGGCGGCACTGATCTTTACGTCCAACGCCCGGAGGAAATGGCCGAAGCCGAGGCGAAGCCGCTACTCTTTGACGACGCTTTACGCGGCATCCGAGAAACCGGCGCGCACATCGAGATCGGAGCGTCCGCGACCGTTACCGATCTGCTCGAATCGACGGTGATGCAGTCTATCTTTCCCGATCTCTACAAACACCTAAAACTCGTCTCATCCACGCCGATCCGCAACATGGCAACGCTCGCGGGCAATTTTGTCAACGCATCACCCATCGGCGACATGACCGTCTGGTTCCTCGCCCTCGATGCCGAAATTCACATCAGAACCGGGAGCGGTTGCGACCGGATTCTTCCGCTCCGAGAGCTATACCTCGGCTATAAGCAACTCGCCAAACAACCCGAAGAAATAATCACGACGATCCGATTCAAGAAACCGACGGGCGATTTCCGATTCAATTTCGAAAAGGTCTGCAAACGCACATATCTCGACATCGCAACCGTCAACACCGCAATCTCACTCACAATGTCCGATGGCACGATTACCGAAGCCCACGTAGCCGCCGGCGGCGTCGCACCGATACCGCTTTATCTGAGAAAAACATCAGCATTCTTAAACGGCAAGGAGGTAAACGAAAAAACTATTGCTGCCACTAACGAAATAATGCAATCCGAGATCTCGCCGATATCCGACGTCCGCGGCACAGCGAGCTATAAGCGACTTTTGCTCAGACAGCTTTTCCGAGCGCACTTTGTAGAAATATTTGCCACAGAGTTCACAGAGAACTTAGAGAAATAGACGTCTTTTCTCCGAGTCTCTGTGATCTCTGTGGCAAAGTTTTATGAAAAACATCGACTCAAATTCACACGTTCGAGGGCTTAGTGTTTATCTTGACGATATTCCTCTGGTTTACGGGACGTTGTTTGCGTGTGTCTATGATTCGCCAATTGCTCACGGAAAGCTAAAGAGTATCGATACAAATGAAGCCGCCGCGAGCGAGGGCGTCGTTCGTGTGATCACGGCCGAAGACCTGATCGGTGAGAACCAGATCGGCGGGATCGTGCCGGACGAGCCATTGCTCGCTGATGGCGAGGTTCATTTTGCAGGGCAGCCGATCGCTATTGTGGTCGCGGAATCGGAACAATTGGCCCGCAAAGCGGCGAAGAAGATCAAGGTCGAGATCGAGCCGCTTGAGGTCGTGACCGATCCGCGTGTCGCGGCGGCAAACGAGAGGCTTATCGTGCCGCCAAAAAAGTTTGTCCTTGGCGATACAGAGTCAGCATTCAAAAATTGCGAGCACATATTTGAGGGCCGAACGGAACAGAACGGGCAGGAGCATCTTTACATCGAAACGCAGGGTGCGTATGCGGTGCCGACCGAGAATGGCGGGCTAAGGATCTTTTCTTCCACGCAGGGCCCGACGGCGGTTCAGCGGGCTGTTTGCCGCGTGACGGGATTGCCCATGCACAAGGTCGAGGTCGATGTGCAGCGGCTGGGCGGCGGTTTTGGCGGGAAAGAAGATCAGGCGAACGCGTGGGCGGGCATTTGCGCGGTCGCGTGTCAGATCACAATGCGGCCGGTCAAATATGCGCTTCATCGAATGGAAGACATGCGGATGACCGGCAAGCGGCACCCTTACTCAAGCGACTACAAGATCGGCCTCGACAAGAACCTAAAGATCGTCGCCTACGAGGCGTCGTTCTATCAAAACGCGGGCGCCGCTTGCGACCTCTCGCCGCCCGTGCTCGAACGCACGCTGTTTCACTGCACAAATTCTTATTACATCCCGAATGTCACGGCAACGGCGTATTGCTGCCGGACCAATCTGCCACCAAACACGGCATTTCGTGGCTTTGGCGGACCGCAAGGAATGTTCGTTATAGAATGCGCGATCGCTCACGCGGCCGACAAACTCGGCGTAAGCGCAACGGAGATACAGCGGCGCAATTTGTTGGTGGACGGCAATGAATTCCCGTATGGACAGCTTGCCGAGAGTGAGGCAGAGACGAGTTGGGCACAAGCGGACGAGAAGTACGATCTCACGACTTTGCAACGAGAAGCCGATGAGTTCAACACAACCTCGAAATATTTCAAGAAAGGCGTCGCGACGATGCCGGTGTGCTTTGGCATCTCGTTCACAAAGACGCCCATGAATCAGGCCCGCTCGCTCGTTCACGTTTACACAGATGGCTCGGTTGCGGTCTCGACGGGCGCGGTCGAAATGGGACAGGGCGTGAATACGAAAATGGCGCAAGTCGCGGCAAAGATGTTCGGGCTTGAGATTGGCGCGGTCAAAGTACACACGACGAACACTCTGCGGATCGCCAACACCTCGCCGACCGCGGCATCCGCAGCGGCCGACCTCAACGGCAAAGCGACGCAGCTCGCGTGTGAGACGATCCGCGATCGGCTGTTCGAGGTGGCGAAAGACCTAGTTGAGGCGGCGAGTGTCAACGACCTGTCGCTTCAGGACGGCTTTGTTTACCGTAACGGCGACAAGACATCGCTTGGATGGCAAACGCTCGTGATGGAGGCCCACCTGCAACGCGTAAATCTGAGCGAACATTCACATTATGCCACGCCGGGCATCTGCTTTGACTGGACGACGGCCAAGGGCCATCCGTTCGCGTATCACGTTTACGGGACGGCTTTTGTCGGCGTGACAGTCGATTGCCTTAGGGGGCGTTACGAGATCGAGTATGTGAAGTGCTGTCACGACTTCGGCTCGTCGATGAACACGGCGGTCGATCTCGGCCAGATCGAGGGCGGTATCGTCCAGGGCATCGGCTGGGTGACGATGGAAGAGGTTGTTTACGACGCCGACGGCCGGCTGCGGTCAAACGCCCTGTCGACCTACAAGGTGCCCGACATCTACAGTGTCCCCAAAGAGATCGCCGTCGAACCGCTCGCGACGGATCGCTCAAATCTCGCGATATTCAACTCAAAAGCCGTCGGCGAACCGCCGCTGATGTACGGTATCGGTGCCTATTTCGCGATCCGCAACGCGATCAAGGCTTTCGTCGACTGTACGCCGCCATTTGATCTGCCGTTCACACCAGAAAAAGTACTAATGCAACTGTACGGAAACGCTGGGCAGTAATCTCGTCTTAGCATACTTTCGCTTCGCCATGTGCAGACTGCGAGCGTCCGGGGTACATTGGGAATTGTGCGGTCAATTCTCCGATTTCACGCCGAACACGCTCTTTTACCGCTTCGGATTCAGTCTCGTGGATAACAGACGCGATCATAGCGCCAATCGTTCGCATCTCGTCCTCTTTCATCCCGCGAGTCGTCAGGGCTGGCGTTCCTAAACGGATGCCCGAGGCGACGAAAGGCTTCTGCGTGTCAAACGGAATGGTGTTCTTGTTCACCGTGATGTGGACCTCTTCGAGTGCCTTTTCGGCCTCTTTGCCTGTGATACCTTTGCCGTCCATAAAGACGTCAACCATCATCAGGTGGTTGTCTGTCCCCCCCGAAACAATACGCAACCCGGCGTCCTGTAATGAAGCAGCGAGCGTTTGAGCGTTCGCGAGAACCTGCTGTTGATAGGCCCTGAACTCGGGCTTGAGTGCCTCACCGAATGACACGGCCTTCGCCGCGATGATGTGCACCAATGGGCCGCCCTGAACGCCGGGGAAGACGCGTTTGTTGAGGTCGGCTGCGAATTCTTCCTTGCACATCGCCATCCCGCCGCGCGGGCCGCGCAGCGTCTTATGCGTAGTCGTCGTGACAAACTCGCAATGCGGCACCGGCGAAGGATGCAGGCCTGTCGCGACAAGCCCCGCGATATGCGCGATGTCGGCCATAACCTTTGCCCCAACCGAGCGTGCGATCTCGCCGATGCGGGCGAAATCGATCGTCCGAGAATACGCGGAGGCTCCGCAAATGAGGAGTTTCGGCTGTGATTCCTCGGCGATCCGCTGCAACTCATCGTAATCGATCTGCTCTGTGTCTCTGTTGACGCCGTAATCAGCGACCTTGTAGTTGATGCCCGAAAAATTCAGCGGATGCCCGTGCGTCAAATGCCCGCCGTGGCTGAGGTTCATCCCCAAAATCGTGTCGCCGTGCTCAAGAGCGGTCAGCAGCACCGACATATTCGCTTGCGCGCCGCTGTGTGGCTGCACATTCGCGTGATCGCACCCGAATAGCTCCTTCGCCCTTTCGATGGCCGTCTGCTCGACAACATCAGCAAACTCGCACCCGCCGTAATACCGCTTGCCCGGATAGCCCTCGGCATACTTATTCGTAAACACCGTCCCCATCGCCTGCAGCACCGCCTCGGACACAAAATTCTCTGACGCGATCAACTCCAAACCGTCGGTCTGCCGACGGACCTCGTTGTCGATGGCGTTAGTGATCAAGGTATCGACTGAGTGCAGATCTGCTGAAAAAAAGGTCTTCATATTAGTTATTTTGGCAATGCGACTAATTCGGACGGGGACATACCGTGAATTCGTTTAAAAATAAACGCTTCTTGTTCGGCGGGTGAGAGCCCCTCAGGCATACCGATCCGGGCAAACTCCTTTGCTTCTTCATACATTTGGGCGCATAGCAGTATTCTTTCTTCCACGGATTTTGCCATCACAATGTCGTGGACTACTTCCCTTGTTGATCGCGTTGTATCTTCCATTGTTCGACCGCTGCCCAAATCTCGTCTAGACCTAACGGTTTGATCCAATCACGGACATAAGCAGAATCATATTCCGAGGCCGTGAGATTGGCAATATCGCGGATCTGCATCTCCGAATGTGAGTCTTTTGCCCAATCCAGTTTTGAAATGATCAGATCCTCTCTGGTTGTCGTCCAGAATTCGATTCCCGAGACTGTTTCCCTGTAACGTCTCCCGAAGCTGATTCGGGCGAACTCCGTATCCTTTTGCAAAATGCAATCGACCTTTCCTCCGTGCGCGAGGCTGACCAGATTAAACATCCCTGTTCGGCTGATAGCACTGCGAATCGATTCCTCGCTAATGTAGTATTCATCCTTGAACCGCTCAAAAAATTGCCCAGCCTGTCGCTCGGAAAGTTGTACAACGACATCGATATCACGGGTCATTCGGATCTCACCATACGCGCTCATTGCGTAAGAACCGGTAACCATGTATTCAATCCCGAGCGCATCGATCTTTTCGATGAAGTCGCGCATGGTTTCGATCATGGAGATTCCCTTATTCATAGCATTCCGGAGAAATCGCTTTCATCGAGAACTGTGACCCCCAAACTCTCCGCCTTCGTCAATTTCGACCCCGCATCCTCACCTGACACAACGTAATCCGTTTTTTTGCTGACTGACGACGAGACGCGGCCGCCGCGGGTTTCGATGAGGTTGGCGGCTTCGTCGCGGGTGTAGTTTTCGAGTTTGCCGGTGAGGACGAAGGTTTTGCCGACGAAGCGTTCGTCGAGGGCGGCGGTCGAGTTCGCGTCCATTTCTAGCTGAACACCGGCGGAGCGAAGGCGCTCTACGAGCTCGATGTTTCGGTCTTCGCGGAACCACGAATGAACGCTCTCGGCGACGGCGAGGCCGATCTCGGGGATGTCGTCGAGTTCCTGGATCGACGCCTCGGCGATGCGGTCTATCGAGCGAAAGTGTCGGGCGAGCAGCTTTGCATAACGCTCGCCGACGTGACGGATGTCTATGCCGAACAGCAGGTGTTGAAGTCCGCGGGTCTTGCTCGCCTCGATCTGATCGATCAAATTCGTGCCGGATTTTTCAGCCATTCGTTCGAGCGCGGCGATCTGTTCGACGGTCAGGCGGTAGAGGTCGGCGACATCGTTGACCATGCCGGTGTCGACAAGCGTGTTGATCAGCACGTCGCCGAGACCCTCGATGTCCATTGCCTTTCGCGAAGCGTAATAGCCGATGCGGCCCTTAATTTTTGCGGGGCAATCCGTATTGATGCAGCGTCGAACAGCTTCGCCCTCGGGCCGGAATGCGGGTGATGAGCAGACGGGGCAGACATCGGGAAACGTGAATTCCGTCTCGCTGCCATCACGACGTGACGGAATATTTTGCAAAACCTGCGGAATGATCTCACCGCTTTTCTCGATCAGGACGTGATCGCCGATCATCAGGCCGAGGCGTTTGATCTCGTCCTCGTTATGCAGAGACGCGCGGGCGACGGTCGTGCCGGCGAGGAGCGTTGGTTCGAGCAGGGCGATGGGCGTAAGTGCTCCCGTGCGGCCGACGCTGATCTCGATGCCGAGCAGTTTTGTCGTCGCTTGTCGTGCCGGATATTTGTAGGCGATGGCCCAACGCGGGGCCTTGCTGGTGGCTCCGAACTCATCCTGAAGCGCCGTCGAATTGACCTTTACGACCACACCGTCGATCTCGTAATCGAGCGTGTCGCGGTGCGTTTCCATCTCGTTGATGAACGCGACCAGCTCGTCAAGATCGCGGCACAGACGTCGGTTCGGGTTGACGTTAAACCCGTTTCGCTCGCACCATTCAAAGACCTCCGCGTGCGTCGCGAACATCTTTGACGCGCCGGTAAACGCGTCATACGGAAACATATCCAGCCGCCGCGAAGCGACGATCTGCGAATCCAGCATCCGCAGCGTCCCGCTCGCGCAGTTACGCGGGTTGGCAAATATCTTATCGCCCTGCATCTCAAGCTCAGCATTGATCCTGGCGAATTGCGACCGCGACAAAAACACCTCACCGCGCACCTCTGCGTGCGGCGGCGAATCCTTCTTCAGCCGCAACGGGATCGAGTGGATCGTCTTTACGTTCTGCGTTACTTCGTCGCCGGTCGTCCCATCGCCGCGCGTTGCTCCGGTCACGAGAATGCCGTTCTCGTAATGCAGCGACACCGATAGGCCGTCGATCTTTAGCTCGGCAAAATATTCAAGTTTGCGCCCCTCTGCGAGCTTTTCGCATCTTTCCGTAAATGCCTTGAGATCGTCGAGGCTGTAACTGTTGTCGAGCGACATCAAGGGCACGGTGTGCCGGAATGGCCGCAGGCTGTCCGCCTTGCCGCCGACACGCTGAGTCGGGCTGTCGGGTGTGATGAGCTCGGGATGCTCGGTTTCGAGAGCCTTTAACTGCTCAAGCAATTCATCGAATTCAAAATCCGATATCTCCGGCTGGGCCTTTTGGTAATACAGATCGTTGTGGCGTTCGATCGCAGCCCTAAGCATTTCTATTTCTTTATTTACGTCAGCCACAGTAACTCAGCGATCGATGAACTCCGCGATCAGCCGGTGAAAATGATGCGTCCCTTGTTCGCGTGTCGGCGAATAGCGGCCGTTAGTGTAGAACCGCGACCTTATACCGCGTTGGACGCTTTCGACAACGGCCTCGTCCTCTAATTCTACCGAATGCAGGTCGGCGCCCGCACCTCGCCCGATCAGGGATTCGTCGCCAACATAGGTCAGGAACTCGACGACCGATCGCGAAGGAGTGACGGGCCGGACGACGTTGACCGACAGGCCCCAAGGGTAGAAATTGAACATCATGTTGGGAAAAATGAACAAGTATCGAGCGGCAATATGACCGCCGCCGTCATAGCCTGTCTGTACGCTTGAGTACCGGAACGTCTCGGTAGTATAAGTGCTGTAATCGACGATCTCGTTGAGGCCCCTATGGACGTACGGGATGTGAAAACCTTCGAGGTAGTTCTCGCAATACAGCGCCCAGTGGGCGTTGATCTCATACTCTCTCGTCTCGGTCAGAGCCAGGTCGGTATACTTCTCGGCACCGGCGAATCGTTCGGCGGAATCGCGTATATATTCGTCAATCGGCACCACCGGATCAATGGACGCAAACATGAATCCCTGTTTCACGGCGAACGCGAGTTGTTTCAGATCGTCGCTCGAGACCGGAAACCCTTCGACCCCGTCAAACTCAGGCATCGATAGGAGCCGACCGTCGAGTGAGAAGCGTCGCCCATGATAGCCGCAGCGAATTAGATTTGCCTCACACGGCCCCTCGACAAGTATCTTACCGCGATGTGTGCAGACATTCGAGAGGCAATGAATTTGTGAACTGTCCCGCACAAGCAGCACTGGCTCGGCCAACAACTCCGGCAGGATCACCGTAGGCCTTAGCCCCTTCAATTCGCTCTCATGCCCGAGAAACTGCCACGAAGGGACGAATATCCGTTCCGTTGAGAGCTCAAAATAAGCCGGGTCAGTATAGAAGTCTGCAGGCAGCGTCCGCGCCTTTCTGATGTCAGGATCGATCTCGAAAATGGACATCTCTACGACCTGTAAAGCAGATATGCGGGACGCTGCTCGTCACGATAGAATCCGCGACACACAAAACCAAATCCAAATGCAGTCATGAATTCATCCCTGATCCTAAGTTGCATCTCACGCGCTCTTTCGGGGGCTTCGGCTACGAGGCCGGGCCAGTCATTTGTGGTCTCTATATTCGCGACCGGCGCCTGCGGTTCGCCAAACCTTTCACCATTCGCCAGAGCAGCGACCTTCTCGCTTGCGAGGTGCCACTCTGCGAACAGCCTGTCACTTGCCATGCCTTGCCTGAATTCCGGCGCCGTAGCATAGTCAACGCCGTAGAAATTCTCCTGAAATTCGCGGACGATCGCCCCGAGTTTTTCAAGATTGAAGTAAGCGTTCCGAGCTTTCACCGGCTCGAATGTCCACTTAACATAATTAACGCCAAGAGCCAGGGCTCGCTCTCTCTGTGCCCATTTTAGCTTCGCACCTAACCCGTGAGACTGATACTCCGGCCGCACGCCCGTCATATGCGAATAGAAGGCCCTCTCACCGCGCAAAAAGGCCGGAACGCTCAATGAAAAGCCCACGAGCCGGCTGTCATCGAAAGCTCCCAGGGCAAATCCGCCTGCGTTCTTCGTCACAACAAAGTGGCGAACCGGTGATATCTCCGTCTCAGAAAGTGGAAAAACATCCCGCTGCAGATCGACGCACGCGGCCATTTCTTCCACTGTGGTGCATTCGCGAATTTCAAGATCGATGGCCATTTTTTCCGGATGCTCAAAATGCTAACAAATAGCGTGACTGAACGCTAAAAATAGGTCTTACCTTTCTCATTGAACATCTGATATCCTCAAGAGAAGGCCGTCTTTCGGCCGCGTCCCCTACTTCCACGCTTTCTGCCTAGCATGACTCCGCAATCCGAACTTGAAGCCCAGGGATCTTTCCTTACTCATCCCTTCGCCGAATTGATGGCCGAGATCGCTACAGCCCGGCTCAACGGCAGCCTGCGCGTGTCCGCTAATGAGAAGAAATGTGTCGTATATTTCAAGGCCGGACGTGTAGCCTTCGCTGTCTCGAATGCACGGTCCTCACGGCTTTTCGACATTCTTCTTCGACGGAACAAGCTAAGAAAGGAAGACCTAAAACACGTCTCCAACTTTGCGAACGATCACGAATTTGCAGCCTATCTTGAAGAAAAGAACTTTCTTAGCAAGCGCGAGATCGAGCGAATTTTCACCGAACAGATCGAGGCTATTATTGTGGATCTCATGACGTGGACAACTGGTGACTGGACATTCAGCTCGCTCGCCAGGATCCGCGACGGACTATTCTTCGATATCGACACTCGCAGGCTGTTGGTCGACTACGGACGATGCATGCCAGAGGCAACGCTGCTTGGACGATTTCGCAGCTTTGACGAGGTCTTTGGCCGCTCCGATGAAGCCGTCGATGGGTTTGAACTCACCGCCGAAGAATCCTTTGTCTTGTGGTGCACCGACGCTGGCAAGCTAACTGCACAGAACATTGTAGACGTTTCGTCCTATTCTGACGCAAAGGCGTTGCACCTGATATACACCCTATGGCTCGGCGGGCTGCTCGAACGTCATGATTGGCAGCCGGCCCTTTCACCTGAGGCGATTGCCACGATGCGAACGACAAAACTCGAACTGCGTCGCGAAGCAAAGCTCCCCGGAACCCCGGAAGCTGCTGCACCACCCGAAACGACTGTAGAAGTGCCAGTAACCGAAACGCCGATCGCCATTCCGGAAATCTCGCTTTCGCTGGACGAGTATCTCGACAGGGTCGAGAACGCATCTACATATTACGACATACTTGGCGTCGATCTGTCGGCCGAAGGGAGCGAGATCAAGCGATCCTACTTTGCATTAGCAAAAATGTTCCATCCAGACCGCTTCCACTCCAATGGCGGTGAGACATTCAGGCGTGTTCAGCACGCATTTACCGAACTTGCGCAAGCACATGAAACGCTGAAGAACGCAGAATCTCGCGAGATGTACGATTATCGAATGCGCAAAGAACTCGCGGCTCGAGAGAAGACGCAACCGAACGGAGCAACCGGCAACGCGAGCCTACAAATGGAGCAGGCGGCCGAGAGTTTCCAGGCCGGTTTCAGGCTGCTGATGGACGGAGACCATGAGAACGCGCTGCCGCTGCTTGCCCGTGCCGCGCACTATTCGCCTAAGAATGCCAAATTTCGTGCTTATTACGGCAAGGCGCTTTCGGAAGATCAGAAGCAGCGGCATAAGGCCGAGGCAGAGATGCAGGCCGCCCTCAAGCTCGATCCGGATAATTCGGCGTTCCGGCTGATGCTCGCTGAGTTCTTTATCAAGATGAATCTGGTGAAACGCGCCGAGGGCGAACTTACACGCCTATTGGCAAAGTTCCCGAGCAATCGCGAAGCACAGCAGATGCTCGAATCACTCAAGGCTAGGGCCTGAGGACCGAGTTCTGGCCGGACACTTGAAACTGTCGTAACAAAAAGGCGAAACTATCAAACGTGGAGAGCATACTTGCCGAACGAACCGACGCTGAAGAGAAACTTCTGCGGATCTCGACGCAAATGGACGACTTTGAACGGTATCCGTCCGGGCATGCGGCTCGAGTTGCCGCAATTGCAGACGCTGTGGGGACGCTGTTCAACCTTGCGTCGCGGGATCGCTTCTTCTTGAAGCAGGCTGCAATGGTCCACGACATAGGCGAATTGTCGATGAATCGCGAATATATACACTCACCTCGCGACCTGAGTTCGAGCGAACTGCTTGACCTTCAGCGCCACCCGGTGATCGGCGAGCAAGAGGCAGCAAAGCTCGGACTGCCGCGCGGCGTTCAGTTAATAGTCCGCTGGCATCATGAATGGTGGGACGGCTCCGGGTATCCGGACAGCCTCGAGGGCGACCAGACGCCGCTCGCGGCTCGGATATTGCGGGTTGCTGACACTTATGCTTCGATGACGGCCGGACGCCCGTTCAGACAGGCGATCTCGGCGACGGAAGCCAGAAAATATCTCGTCGAATGGGCCGCGATCGAGTTCGATCCGGCAGTTGTGAAGGCCTTTTGTTCGATCCCTCAAATTGAACAGCCGTCCGCTTCGGCCGTTCAGATCCACGCGACGCAATAGATGATTAGCCAAACAAAGATCTCGCCCAAAAGCTGGCTCGCCTTTGACCTGAATGTTGCCAGGCGCCTCAAGTTTGAGTCCGCAGTTCTGCCATTCAGCGACAGGCCCGATCTCGGCGCATACCTCAAGCACTGGAACGTCCGTGTAACCGCAAATGATCCGCTTCAGTCGTCATGGAAACAGTCGGTCGCCCAGATAACAAACGGATATGAACGCCTGTCCGTTGACGATGTGAATACGGTCCTTGAGGATGCCTATGTTCCTGGATATAAGCTTGGGAATCCGTCGCTAACTAGCTGGTTCTCCGAAACCGATTCGTGGTGGTTCGATAATGTTCGCCGGAACATTGACCGCCTTCAATCGCCGGTTCTGCAGGCGATCGCATCGTCGATTGCGATGGCAACGGGTGATTATGTCTTGTCGTTTACTGACGCCACGCGTGAACTGCGGCAGCCGCTGTCAAATGCCTTTCGCCGGCTGTGGTCCATCCAGCCCGAGCCCTTCGGGAACGGGAAGGAAAACCACGCTCACAACCGGTCGGCTGATGACTTTCTTGCTGAGGCGACCGGCGATCTGATGTTTCTGCGTCTGCCAACTGCCCATGCGCAAGGCCTCAGAGCGTTCCTTGGCCGCACTGCATGGCGCGAGGAGTGGCTACGGCAGGGAAATGATTTCTGGGACGGGCTTGAACTGGGCCTTCATGGAAAGCTAGGCGCTCCGACCGAGACAAAATCGCAATACCTCCACCTGCTCGAAGCCACGCTACGCCGAGCGTCGCAGATCCGTATTTGGGCTATCGCTCACGTCGAATCCGGCTTCATTACGACGCAGGATATTGTCGAAACGATAGGATCCATTAGACGAGTGGACACGATCTTTACGAAGGATTTTTCCGAGTTGACGGGAACCAAGGCCGTTATCATTACCGCGTGAGGTCGCGCAACCCGCCCGCCCGGGCCGTCCCACCCTCTCTGACAAACCAAACAACACCAGCAAGGGCCGACAGTATTCCCGAGACGATCGTCAGCGTTTGTGGTGTCATATACAGCATCAGTTCGCCCGCCACATAGCTCATTACTCCGAATACAGTCAGCTCTGCCCCACGGTCGAGTGTCGAGATGCGGCCGCGAATATGGTCGGGCAGGCTACGCTGAAACATCGTCTCCTGCACCGCATACTCGACCCCGACTACGGCCCGCGACACGAAAACAAAAACCGCGAACAGCAAGAGTGTCGGCATCAAACCACCGAACGAAAAGATTATCCCATGTACGATCAGTGCCCACCCGATGAATCTGTAGTGCCGGTCTCGTCGGTCGAGATAGACGGACGTTCGATGTGCAATGAGCATCCCAATTGTTAGCCCCAGCCCAGTAGCTGTCCACAGGATCGCAACTGCGATATCCGGATTCCAGCCCTCCGTGGCCGCGAATGCGACACCGCCTGTCCGCTCAAAGATGATATTGATCGCCCCGCCGCCCGTTGCCCATATCATATTCATTATCAGGATCGTGAAGGCAAAACGGTTCTTGACCGTATAGATCAGCCCTTCGCGTAATTCCTGAATGAACGGCGGCCGAGCGGCCTTATCACGCATCTTTGCACCCGTCTCATCGTCGCGGGTTGCCTCTTCCGGGATCAGCCACACGGTCCAGGCCGAGATCAGAAACGAAACGGCATTGATGACGAAAGCCATCTCATAACCCAAGAACGCTGAGGCCCAGCCGCCGAGTGCCGAGCCGACGGCCATTAGAAGGAAACGCGTCGAGAACAGCAATGCGGTGCCGGCGAGCAAACCTTCCTTACCTGTCAGATTTGGGGCGGCGGCGTTCTTTGCACCGTCAAAGAATGCCCCGAAAGTATGCAGCAAAACCGTCGCAAGATACGCGATCCACAGATCGCCGACGTCCCGTACCAAGAGAAACGATAACGCCACACCAAAGCGCAGCACGTCCGTTGCGATCATCACCTGACGGCGTGAGAACCTATCGACAAATGTTCCCGCGATTGGTGACGCAAGAGCGAATGGCAGCATTCTGGCCAGAAAAAACACGCCGGCCGCGATCGGTGATGCATCCGAGACAAGCCGCACCAATCCCAGCCCGGCGATAAAGTTGAACCAGTTCCCGAGTTCCGATATGAATTGCCCAGCGAGCAGATTGCGAAAATTGCGATTCCCGCGTATCAGTTCGCCATAGCCCAGCGACTGCATCGTTATAGAATGGAGATTCGTGTGCGGAACGGCAAGCCGGGCCACGCCAAACTGTTCATTTTCCACGTGTTTGTGTAATCTTCAGGATATGAAGGCCATCGTTGTTCGCGAGTTCGGAGGTCCGAGTGTCCTGCGGATCGAGGATGTCGAAACACCACGTCCTGAAAACGGCGAGGTGCTCGTCCGCATCCACGCAGCGGGCGTAAATCCTGTGGATACTTATCTTAGGACCGGCAATCACGCGCACGCTCCACGATTGCCATATACGCCGGGCAAGGACGGTGCGGGCATCGTCGAAGCAATCGGCGAAGCCGTCAAGCGGTTCAACGTCGGTGACCGTGTTTATACTGCCGGTTCGCTGACGGGGACCTATGCCGAGTATTCGCTCTGTGATGAGAAACATCTGGGCCTGCTGCCGGACGCAGTGACCTTTGAACAGGGCGCAGGCATCTGGACGCCGTACGCTACCAGCTATCGAGCCCTCTTTCAAAAAGCCAATGCGACGGCAGGCGAGAGCGTCCTCATTCATGGGGCATCTGGCGGCGTTGGCCTCGCGGCCGTGCAGTGGGCAAAGCGAGCAGGGCTGACCGTGATCGGGACGGCAAGTTCGCCCGAGGGCAAGGAGATGGTGGCGGCACACGGGGCCGATGCCGTGTTCGACCATTCAGACGAAGGGCACTTTGCCGCAATTAACGAGTTCACGGGCGGGAAAGGCGTTGACGTCATCATCGAAATGCTCGCCAACGTCAATCTCGAACGCGATTTCGAATGCCTCGCGATGTTTGGCCGGACCGTCATTGTTGGGAATCGCGGTTCGATCCAGTTCACGCCACGACTGGCGATGACAAAGGATGCGACCATTTACGGCATGTCGCTCTTTAACGCTCCGCAGCGCCTGCTCATAGATATACATCAAGCCATTTTCGACGGCCTGGCCGCCGGCGATTTGCTCCCCGTCGTGTCACACACCTTTCCCCTGGAAGGCGCACCCGAAGCGCACCGACAGATCATCGAGAATAAGGCACTCGGCAAGATCGTTCTGGTGACGTAACGAGGACAGATCATTGACTTACATATCACGCTGTTCCACGATTCACGAATCTATAAAGATCGATGGTCTGGGCATAATACTCGTTTGTCCTGGGACGAACCTCCGAGGATATACGAGCCAAGTTACGTGATCAATCCAGCGGGCCCATCGCGGCCCGCTTTTTATGTTGCGGCTGTCTTAAAACTATCCAGGACCTCAAACACCTGCAGCGCATAGCCGACATTCCCAAACGGAGCCGATACCTGCACGCCCTGGATCAGATCCTTGACCTCGCTCAGCGATTCGCGGGCGATCGCGATGCCCTCGTCGCGAGCGGACTCTTTGTCCTTGTCGGACGCGATACGCATTCGGTCGAGGATCTCGGGCGTGACGTTCACGCCGGGCACCTCGTTGTGCATAAACTCGGCATTCCGATACGAGATCAACGGCCAGATGCCCGCGATTATCGGTATTCGCACGTGCTCGATCATCTCCAAAAACCGTTTGAGCTGATCGGTATCAAAGACAGGCTGCGTAATAGCGTATTCGGCACCGGCCTCGACCTTCCATTCAAAACGACGGAGTTCTTCGTCCATATTCACCGCGCCGGGATTTACGCCGACGCCGATCGAGAACGCCGTCGGTTTGCCGATCGGATTGTTGCCGAGGTCCATTCCGTGATTCAGCTTGTTGACCATGTTTGTCAGGCCGATGGCGTCGATATCGAATACGGCGGTAGCGTCCGGGTAAGGCCCCATCTTTGGCGGATCGCCGGTGATAAGCAGCAGATTGTGCAACCCTAACGCTGCCGCGCCGAGCAGGTCGGACATCATACCGAGCAAATTGCGGTCGCGGCAGCAATAGTGCAGCACGGCCTCGATCCCGATCTCGCGTTCGACGAGCACGGCCGTCGCCTGGGCCGACATTCGTGTCTGTGCACGCGGGCCGTCAGGAATATTCACGCCGTCAACACCTGCGTCTTTCAACAGCCTGATAGAATCGAGCGTTTTTTGCGGGTCGCAGCCCTTTGGCGGCAGGACCTCGACGGATGTGACAAATTCGCCGCGGGCGATCTTTGCGGCCCAATTTGAGCGTTCCTCAGCCGGAACGACGGTTACGTTCTCGGGTGTTAGCTCCTCGATGTGAATGCTCTCTTTACGTGCCTCGCTGATCGCCTGCCGTGGGCTGTTCGAGCGAATGCCTTGCGAAATGTGCTTGATGTGTGTCGGCGTCGTGCCGCAGCAACCGCCGACGAACCTCGCCCCGGCCTGAACAAACCGCCGCGAGAATTCCGCCATATACTCAGGCGAGCCCATATAAAACTGCCGTCCCTGCACATCACGCGGCAGGCCGGCGTTAGGCTGCGCCGACAGGGGCTTGTCGGTTACGCCTCGCATCTCCTCGAGAGCATGCAGCACGTGCGTGGGGCCCATTCCGCAGTTAAGGCCGATGATGTCTGCGCCAAGCTTGTCGAGAGCCTTTGTAAACGACGCGGGCGATGTGCCGAACGTCGTCTTCAAATCAGCCTGAATTGTCATCTGCGCGACTATTGGAAGATCGCTCAATTCGCGAACGGCCCTGATCGCCTGCTCGATGACCGGCAGTTCCGAGAACGTCTCAAGCACAAACAAATCGACGCCGCCCTCAAGCAACGCCTCGATCTGCTCCTTATACATCTCTTTTGCCTCATCAAACGACGTCGGCCCAAAAGGCTCAATACGCAGTCCAAGGGGCCCGACCGCGCCCGCGACAAAAACCGTTTCGCCCGCCGCCTCACGCGCGATCCGGGCAGCAGCGACGTTGATATCGCGCAAACGCGATTCCAGTCCATAGGATTGTAATTTGTGGCGCGTGGCCCCAAACGTATTTGTCTCAATGATGTTCGCCCCCGCTGCAACGTACTCGTCGTGAACCTCACGCACAAGATCAGGCGCAGCGATATTCAGTTCGTCATACGACCGATTGATATAGACGCCCTTTGCATACAGGCGCGTCCCCATCGCCCCGTCAAAGACATAGACGCTCTCGGAATTGAGCAGTTCCCTGAAGTTCTTCATGTATTATTTGCGATCTGCGAATGTCGATCTGCGATCTCGTCGGACCAGGCTCCAAAATCGACATTCGCAAATTGAAATTCGGAAATCAAAAAGCCTCGCCAAACAGCGAGACTTTCCTTGAGCAAAAAGATTTGTCTGTCAGCTGTTTAGCAGTTTATTTAACGTGGTCGCAAGTCGCAATAACTCACCACGATGTTACAAACGATAATCCTGCTTTATCCACGCAGTGTCAAGCAGCGGACGATCCACCTGAAAGCAGTAACAGGCGGTCGATCAGTCTACTGATGTCGTCCCAGTGCTCTTTAGATCGCCATACAACGCATAGTCAGCCTTCGACCCCGTGATCTCCAGCCGCCAGTGCGTAAAATCCGATGCGTTGTCGCATCCGTTGCCACGGCCTTGAAAGACGAGGAAATACGACGTTCCCGAAGCGATTCCTTTCTTCAAAAAACCCGTCGTCGTTCCGACGGTGCCCTTGAATCTAAGTTCTTTATAAAGTGAGACCATAGTCCCTTCCTCGCGATCCTCACGCAAGTCTACACCAAACTTGAGCATAGTGCGTGGCATTGGGAGCGTGAGTTTACCTTCGCGGCCCGAGGCGGACCTGATCGTGAACGTCCACCGCTTGTTCGCAAACGCCTCGACGATGCTCAGGTCGATCTTTTTGCCTCCATCCTCGTCCATATCGAGGTCGTTCAGCCCTTTGATGCCGTCCCATCCGGCCTCAGTCATATAAATATCGGCCGGCGCAGCGAACTTGATCTCATCCAGAACGTTCAGCAAATACGAATCCGGCCGCTGGGTCGAGATCGAGTAGTAGCCCGGATCGACGCAACATGCACACGCTAAAGTGTCGGTGGGCATCGCACAAAGGCACAACAGGGAAAAGGTGCAAACAAGCAGTTTTTTCATCATGCTTCTCCTAACGCTTTTGACAGTTTCGGCAAAAATATGTCGAGCGCCCACCTTGTTTTAACCGACTTATCGGTGTTTTGCAATTCACACAGGCCGAGCCCTCGCGGTCGTAAACAAACCATTGCGGGTCACCGCTTTGGCTAAAGTAGTTCCCTTCAAGGTTTCGCGGATCGACCTTAAGGAGCTCTGCACTGCCGACCGCGGCTTGCAGAACCGCCCTGATGCTGTCAAATAGCAACGCCGCACGCGGTCGCGACACTTTGTTCGCCCGCATTGCCGGATGCAGGCGGGCCTGAAACATCGCCTCCGAAGCATAGATGTTGCCGAGGCCTGTCACCTTTGTCTGGTCGATGAGGAATTCTTTCAGGCTGCGTTTCGACGACTTTAGCGCGGCGTGCAGATACGCCGCGTCGAACTCGTCCGAGAATGGTTCGGGTGCGAGCTTTGCAAGTTCTTTTGCCTCGTGCAGCTTTGCCGTCGCGACGATCCTCATCAGGCCGAAATGCCGCTGGTCGTCAAAAACGAGCTTCTCATCACCGTCGAGGTGAAACCGCGCATGCGTAAATTTCGGCTCGTCCTCCTCCATCGGCAGGAGCGAGAACCGGCCGCTCATACGCAGATGGACGATGAGCGTTTTTTCGTTATCGAGGTCGATCAGTATGTGTTTGCCGCGACGTCCGACAAAATTAACCGTCGCATCCGCCAATGCCGACGCAAACTTTCGCGGCGTCGTATGCGGTGCCAGCCGTGCTCGTAAAAGCTGTCCCGTCAATATCTTACGGCCTCGGATCAACTTGTCGAGCGAGCGAGAGATAAGTTCGACTTCGGGAAGTTCGGGCATCTTTGTGTTTTTTTGGTTCTTGCGGCTTGCCGCTCTATTTGCGGAGAAGCTCCGCTTCTCCGAAGGTCGCTGACTAATCTCTTGCGGCTTGCCGCGGCCGTACGTTCGGCGGCGGCAAGCCGCAGATTCAAAGGGACAAGATCCGGAGAAGCAAGCTTCTCCGCAAATAGAGCGGCAAGCCGCAACACCCGTATGACTTTAGACCTTTGTGTAATCCGTCAACGCCGTTTTATCGCCCAGCACCGAGCCGGGGCCGACTACGGCGTTGCGGCCGATGTGGCAGCTGCGGCCGACGACGGCGTCGTGGATCTCGGCTGCCGACGCGACGCGTGTGTGGGCCCAGATCACAGAATTTTCGACAACGGCCCTTTCCTCTAGCAAAACGCCGGGACCGATCACCGAATTAACGACTTTTGCGCCGGGCTTGATCGTGCAATCCTCGCCGATCACCGAATTGCGGTCCACCTCGGCATGGGTCGCTACGCCGGCCAGGTCGCGGCTGTCGATATCAAATCCGCTGATCGCTCCGCTCAGGAAGTCATGATGAGCCTTGAGATAGCTTGCCGGCGTGCCGATGTCGAGCCAGTAATCACCGTCGATCACGTAGGCGTAAAACGGCATCTCGCGTTTCAAGATATCGGGGAAGACATCGTACTCGAACGACCGGTTGGCGTCCTTTGCGATGATGTCGAGTATCGACGGCTCAAGCACGTAAATACCTGCGTTTATGTTATTTGTGGCCAGCTCTGCTAACTCGTCGGGCTGCGGTTTCTCGATAAATCGCAGCACGCGTCCATCCTTATCCGTCTCGACCAGACCGTACCGCGAAGGGTCTTCCACCGGCATCAGCGTAATGGTCGCCTCGGAGCCTTTCTGTCGGTGCAATTCCAGTATTTTCGCCAGATCTACGGTCGTCAGGATATCGCCGTTAAAGACGACCGTCGTCTCTCGCAGCGCGTCCTCGGCAAACTTGTATGCCCCGCCCGTGCCCATCGGGCTGGGCTCGGTTATGTAGGTCAGGCTGACGTCGAAATCCGACCCGTCGCCCAATATCTGCTGGATTTTGTCGGGCTGATAACTTAGCGAGAGCGTGATGTCCGTGATCCCGGCCTTTTTGAGAACGTCGATCTGATACAACAAAAACGGCCGGTTAACGACCGACACGATCGGCTTTGGTGTATAAACCGTCAACGGCCTCAGCCGCGTCCCCTTCCCGCCCGCAAGTATTAGTGCCTGCATAGAAATTACAAGACTAAAAAATGACGTGCGATTGCACAAGCCCGAGTTGTGCCAAATAATATTAAACATTATTAAAATACATTGACACATTTCTACTCAGATGCTATCTTCAACCTACAGGTCCGTAAGGGTTTACCTGTGCCCGTCCTTCCCATGAAAAAGACCCTCACGGCTTTGTCAGGCGGACTTTTTTCCGCACCTCCAACACCAGCGATAATGGGCTTCGATAAAGCAAAGGCGATGCGCAGTGCTGAAAAGTACGTGGCGCACGGCAAAATTCGTCAGGCGATAGCAGAATATCGTGCTGTCGTGGACAATGACCCGCGCGATATCGCCACGCTTAATATGCTCGGCGACCTGTATGTAAAGGCGTCTGAGAAGCGCGACGCCGTCAATTGCTACATGCAGGTCGCGGACCACTACAACAAGCAGGGCTTTGCGCAAAAGGCCATCGCCGTCTACAACAAGATCTCGCGTATCCAGCCCGATTCGATGGATGTCTCGGCAAAATTGGCCGAGCTGCACAAGGTAAAAGGCTCGCTTGCTGAGGCCCGTTCGCACTACACGACGCTGGCCGAACACTACCAGAAACAGGGCCGACGGCTCGAGGCGTTGGCGATGTATAAGCAGATCGCGCTGCTCGACCCGAACAACACCGACGTCTGCATCAATCTGGCGGACTCATACCTTCGCGAGGGCCAAAAAGATGACGCCGTCGAGGCGTTTGCCGAGGCCGGTGCCCGATTTAGCCGCTTGAGTCGTCACGAAGAGGCCATTCGCGCCCTGATGAAGGGCTACGACATTCGCTCGACCGACCTCAGGATCCTCAACGGCCTCGTCAAAGCGCAGACCGCGCTCGGCCGTGCCGCAAAGGCCGTTTCCTTGCTCGAAGAGATCCTCGAGAACGAGCCCTATAACCGCGAGGTGCTTTTCCTGTTGATCGAATGCTGTATCGATTCGCAGAACGCCGCGGGTGCCGAAAAGGCCGTGGTCAAGCTCGTCGAGACCGAGCCTGCGAACTATCCGAAGTTCCTCGACCTCATCCGCATTTACCTGAACCTCAACGACGCTGATTCCGCGGCGCGAATCCTCACGATGTCAGCCGAATACTTGCTCGCGGGTGGTCAGTCGGACGAGTGCGGTCAGTGGATAAATGAGATACTCGAACGCGACCCGAACCAACTCGCCGGCCTGCGGTTGCTGCTTCGTTATAACACATGGCTCAACGACGAGAACGGCGTCCGTCTCGCTCTCGAAAGGCTCTACGCCGCCGCGTCAACACAGGGAACGGTCGAGGACGAGCGAACGGCCTTGAAGCAGCTCGTCGTTATGCGGCCCCATGAGACGCGTTACCGCGACCGGCTGGCCGAGATCCGCGAGCAATTTGGCACGGATGCCGACGGAGAGGAGCTGTCGCCGATCCCAACTGAGGATATTCAAGGGGCCGACTACGATCTCGCGGCGATGGCGACCGTCGAGCGAAACAGCGAGGTCATTGACGCTCACGTCGTTGAGACCGTTCATCAGGCTGTGACGGCGAACGAGGTGGAGGCCGCTCCGCTCTCGCACGCCGACGAGCAGAGGATACAGACAGAGTTGGAAAGCATCGAGTTCTACATAGATAACGAGTACAATGAACTCGCAGAAAAGGCGCTTGCCGAACTAGTCAAGCAATTCGGCGATCGTGAAGAATTTGCACACCTGCGTTCCTTGATCGGCGCCGAGCCGCCTGCCGAACCCGCCACCGAGATCGTCGTCGAGGAGTGTGTCGCGGCCAACGCGATCGGCATTGACGAGATAAGGTCCGAATTCGGTCTGGACGACAACCCGACCGGCGATCACAGCGATTACGACACGCACTATCACATGGCCGTCGCATATCAGGAAATGGGGCTGATGGAGGACGCGATTCGCGAGTATCAGGACGCCGCAGGACTGGTCACACCGGATGACGGCACGCGGCGATACTTCCAGTGTGCCAATCTGCTCGGCCACTGCTTCCTTCAGAACGGCATGGCCCACCACGCCGTCACCTGGTTCGCCCGCGCCTTGGGTACGACTGAATTATCGCAAGAGGAATATCACGGCCTTTGGTACGAACTCGCATCCGCTCACGAGGCCAACGGCGATGCCGACGAAGCCGCTACATTGTTTGAGAAGATCTACGCCGAAAACGTCGATTTCCGCGACGTCGCCACCCGCGTCCGAGATCTCGTCCCGGCGCAGTAATTCTCAATTGCCGAAGGCCGCCGGCGTCGGCCGGTCGCCATTCTGTCCCCAAGGGAACACGATGAACTGGCTGTTAGAGATACGCTGGATGTACCAGGTCCCGTCCGATGGCCGCCAGACCGCTATGTCGGCCCTGCCGTCTCCGTCGTAGTCGCCTATTACGGGAACATCCGTCGCATTCCCAAAGACGAAATACGAATATGTCGCCGTCGCCGAATTCCTCACCACCCAGAGACCTGTCGATGGCCTGTAAATGCCAAGATCCGTCTTGCCATCGCCGTCATAGTCCGCTGGTGCGATCTTGTCCCCGTTCTGGCCAAACCGCTCGCCAAACAATCCGCCGTTCGCGCTGAATACGTGATACCAGTCGCCGTTCGACGGCCGCCAGATGCCGTAATCGTTCTTGCCGTCGCCATCAAAATCGCCAACGGTCGGAATGTCACCGTTCTGACCGAATGGGAACGCAAAGAACGACCCGTTTGACGAATTCACTCGATACCAGATGCCCTGACTCGGCCTAAAAACCACGAGATCGGCCTTGCCGTCGCCGTCAAAGTCGCCGGGAGCGACTAGGTCGCCAGACGCTCCAAACACCGGATAATCCACCGTCCCGGTCGCGCTTCTGAGTATGTACCACGTCCCGGTCGAAGGCCGATAAACGGCAATGTCCACCCTACCGTCCCCGTCAAAGTCGGCCGGCGCCAGTTTGTCCGTCGCGGAACCGAACTGTATCCCGAAAAAGCCGGCAATAGTTCGCTGCAAATACCACGCACCGTTTGACGGGCGGAAAACGGTGAAATCCGTCTTGCTGTCACCGTCGTAATCAAACGGCGCATTCGAAAGGTTCTGCGACCAAAAACCAGAGATCAACGAGAAGCTTCCGCCACCGCTGGTCGCCGTTGTCGGCTGCCCAATCGCTCCGGTGAGCGAAAAATTCCCGCCTGCGGCCGTGCCGCCGCCACTGCTGATGACGCTCTTACGGATCGCGAAAGCACCGCCGGACTGACCTGCCGCGAGGCCGATCAGCAGCAGCGAGCCCAAAAGCAATGCGGTCACCCATTTCAGTCTGATGTGTTTCATCGTTTACTCCTTAGGCTGGCATATCGCGGCCGTCGTGTTTTGCGAACAGACCAGAGCCTTCAATGCCGCAAGCTCGCTTTGCTGGCGTTCTATCAACGCCCTTTGCTCGTCGATCTGCTGTTGCTGCTCTTTGAACGCATTGACAAACAACACGCTGAAGCGGTCGTATTTGACGCCCTCGACCTCGCCTTTGGCGTTGTATGTAACGAATCGCGGGTTGATCTTCGCCACGTCTTCCGCTCCAAAGCCGATGTCCTTCATACCGTCGGTCTTCCAGTCAAATGAGACCGGGCTTAGCCGATTGATGAACGACAGCCCGTCAGCGAAAGGGGCGATGTTCTTCTTGTATCTGAGACTCGATGAGCAGTCGGCAATCAGGGAACCCGAGCGACATAGCCCAACCGAACCGCCCGTTCCGATATTGTCGATCCGGACCGGGCCATTCTGAAATCGATATTCAGTGGCACGAAATACCATTAGGTCATCGGTGCCCGCCTCGCCGATGTAGACACACGGCCCCCCACAACCGGCATCGCCAAAGGTAATGATCTTGGGATCTCCATTGGCGTTCAGCGAGCCAACCTGAATTCGGCCTGAAGCAAGCCCTCCGTCCTGCACGTGCAAATTCGTGACCGGCGCCGTTGTCCCGATGCCAACCTTTGTGTTTCCTTCAGAGCCATTTACGCCGTTGATCGCCCCGAGGACGATCGAATGATCCGCACTGACAGCCGCTCGAAATCCGAATGCTGACGCATTCGAGAGTCCGGGAGACAGCACGTCGGCAGAAAAACCGACCATGGTGTTTGCGAGGCCGGTCGTGTTGGCATCCCCCGCGTCGATCCCGATAAATGTGTTTGCGCTGCCCGACGTGTTTGCAACACCTGCCTCGTGACCGAAAAACGCATTGTTGAACCCGACGTCGTTTGCGATTCCCGCCGACCTGCCAAAGAAGGTGTTGCCCGAGCCGGTCGTGTTGGCGAGGCCGGCGGAGTGGCCAAAGAAGGAGTTGTTATTGCCCGTTTGATTGCCAGCACCGGCTGATCTGCCAAAGAACGAATTGGCCGCTCCACCCGTATTTGCGGCTCCGGCCGAATCGCCAAAGAATGAGTTGCCGCCGCCGTTCACATTAGCCGCACCGGCCGATTTACCGAAGAACGAGTTGCTGCTGCCCGACGTGTTAAGCCCCCCAGCCGCCTGGCCGAAGAAGGAGTTGTTCGTACCACTCGTGTTTGAGGCCCCGGCCGCCTGACCGAAAAAGGAGAGGTTGTTGTTACTCGTATTCGCAGCCCCGGCCGAATGACCGAAGAAGGAGTTGTTCGTGCCGGTCGTATTTGCGGCCCCGGCAGAGAAACCGAAGAAGGAATTGTTGGCTCCCGCCGCATTGTTGGTGCCGGCGCCCGGCCCGACGAACGTATTGAAGCCGCCGGTATTGACAGTGCCTGTCCCAATGCCGACAAAGAGGTTGTTCGTACCGGCATTCCCCAGAATCCGGTTTCCCGCCAGATTGAATTGGACCCTCGCGTTAAAAGTATTTGCGTCACCGAAGCCGCTGATGTTGAAGTTCGAGGATACCTGCGGGTCGACATTCTGATTCTGAACATAAGCGTCGCTGTTGGCCGGAAGGTCATTCCCCAGTATTCTCGCACTAGTCCACGTCGTACCATTGCTGCGGAGGAAATTGCCCGACGCACCCGCAGCCGTCAGCCCCGTCCCGCCTCGAGCGACGGGAAGCGTGCCCGTCGTGACGTTGCCCGCGTTCAGATTCGTCAGCCCCGAACCGTTGCCGGTCGTCTGCAGATAGTTCGCGGCAGCCACGCCGCCGAGTTGTGTGGAATTCGTGGCCGTCGCTGCATTCAGGCTCTGAACAGCATGGGGCGAGCTCACGACCTGCTGCCTCGGAGTCAGCGTCGTAAACGCCCCGCCGCCCGTCTGCCTGACGCGGATCTCTAGGAACCGGTTCGCTCCCGGAAACTGGGCGCCAAAATCCAGCGACACGGTAAAGATGCCGTTTGCAACAGCCACCGCGTTTCGCGGCAGCGTCGCGCCGACCGGTGCCCCTCCGCCCAACGTGTCGAAAAGGAGAAACTCGAAATCGTAGTTCCCCGTCGCCGGCGCGCTCGCGTTGTTAAGCGTCCCCTGAAACGTAAACGCCGTCGTCTGCGCCGACACTCCGCCAACCATGATCACAGCAACCAATACCGCCATGGTGAATACCTGACTTGCATTTTGCATTGTCCAGCCCCTCCGTTGAATTGTCCTTTGTTGCGAGATTACTCCACAAAAGGAATAATTCAAAGCCCTTTTTCTCTTCGCGACAGAGGCCGTAGGCAGAGTTCCCCTAACCAGGCCGCCGCAAGGAATAACGACACGGCCCAAAACGCACGACAAAGGCCGCCTGAAGCCTGGCGGCCTGCGGTTACACTAATCCCCGCGCTGAGTCTTCTCGGCATCGGATCGATCCAGGAATGATAGAAGAATTATGGTCGGCCTATTCGCCGCGGTTAAACATTTGTAAATCGAACTGGTCGAGCGCGTCGCGGGCTTCGTCTGAGTCAAATTCGTATGCTTTCTGTTCGAGAGCCGCGGCGGCGATGCCTTGGTAGAGCGGATCGTCGAGTAGTGGAATCAGGCTCGGGATCGGGAGCATGGCAAGCGTTTCGTAGGCGATCGCACGGATCTGCGGGATGTCGGTCTGGCGGACGATCTCTGCGATCTCGCCGGAGGAATAGCGTTCTGCGAGTCTATCGGCAAGCCGGTCGAGCCGTACGTAATCGTTATTCTGGACGGCACGCGATGCCAACAGAATAAATACTTCGGCCGACGCCGACTGTGATTCGAGCACGCGAGCACAGGTGTCAGCAAACAGCGTTATTTCGTCAAGCCGCGCCTTATTCTTACGGACATCGGACGCACGGGAGCGTTCGTCGAGCGCGGACAAAAGACGGCTGACCTCCCAATCCGCGGTCGCGTCGTAGAAGAATCTTGGGGTCTGGGAGTTGTGCGAAGCCTTGCCTTGCATCGCCCCGACAAGCATTTTCTGGGTGTTTGGCCGCAAGCCTTCCCAAATAGTCGCTACTTTGCCGCCGAATTCCTTGATCGTCATGTCAACTACTAAAGTTTGCTATCCGCGAAAACGGTTGTCAAGCCTGATGTTTTCTGGCGATCACCACGGCCATTCGAGCCTCGACATCAGCGAGCGCAGGCTCAAAATCGGGCGACTCCTCGTCAACATATTCGAGCAGAGCATATGCGCTGCCGCCGAGATATCTCAATTCCCACGCTGTCTCACCGCACTTCGGGGGCCGCGAAAACCAAGCGGCGTCGAGAACAGACTTACTGACGGCAGCATCGGAGAACAATTCATCTACCCGATCCGCCAACGCCGTTCGCGAAGCATCCGAAAGTAAAACACGGCGGAGTAACCAGCCGTGTTTAACATATGTTTCGAGGGTCTCGGCGAGTGAGTCGGCTGAGATCATTTGCCGGCATTTACAGGCGGTGCCGGAGCCTTGTTTACGGGTACGACGCCGTTGATATTAACGTTTGCTACCGGGATCTGATTCCCCGCGACCGCGTTTGCGGCTTCACGTTCCTTAAGGTCAAGGCCCTTGCCGGGTGATTTGAACGAGCCGGCAAACAGGTCGCCAACCGCAAGTTTCCACTGGCCGTCCTCGAGGACGAACGGCAGGTCTTCCCATTTACTCTCTTTCGAGTTCCAAACCTCGACCGCACCCATGTCGTCCTTGATCCTCTCGTCGCGGATCGTCGGCAGCGACTCGGCAAACGTTGTTGCCGTAAATCCGTTCTCGTAGACCTTCTCTATCGGAGTGTTGTTACGCTGCGATACCATAAGGCCGAGATCGATTGACTTCTTGGAAAGTTCTCTCTTTATCGCCTCAATATCTTTGCTTTTGCAGGCCGCGTAAAGACGTTTGTATGCCTCAGTCGGCGAATCGTTACCGGCCGCCGGACGGCTCGGGCCACCGCCGCAGGCGAATATGACAGCGGCCAAAGAGAGGGTGATAGACAAGATGAGTATCCTTTTCATTGCCTCAAGAGTATATTATGCCGTCAGAAAAATCTGAAATCTGCCGTAAGTGCGGTTGTGCATTTACGGATCGGACGCGCTGGAGTATGATTTTAGCGGTTCGCTGACGGAGGCTTGACCAATGAAGAAATGCCCGGCCTGCCAGGTCGAATACGCAGACGCGACACTCTCATTTTGCCTGCAGGATGGAACGCCGTTGGTCGAAACTCCGCAAGCCGACACACCGACGGTCGTGCTCGGCGAGACCGAGACGTTTGTTGCCCGCAGTTCCCTGCCGGCCTCACACGCGTGGCAGCCGTCCGAGGTAACCCGGGTGCAGAGCCTTCAAGGATCAAGAAAAGGCTCTAAGACCGGGATCGCGGTCGCTCTGACGGCGGTCGGGATGCTCTTGCTGTTCGGGGTCATCGGGATTGCGGCATTGATCTATATGAACTCTGGCCGGCCACCCGTCGCTAACACGAATACAAATGTTCTGACCCCGCCGACGAATCTTAGCACTAATTTCAATTCGAGCACGCCGAATTCCAACACACCTAAGCAACCTTCGCCGTCACCTGAGGCCGCACCACGCCTATCCCCGAAGCCGACCGTTGAAGAGCCGCCCGTTCTGAGCAGCTATCCGTCGACGACCCGATTAAGGTTTGCCCGCGGGGCATACACGACGTCATTTTCAGGTGATCTCAATCCCGGCGACGACCGCTCCTTGGTGCTCGCTTGCCGCGCCGGACAATCCTTGTCAGCAACAGTATCGGGCGGAGGTTCGTGTGTAAGCATTCGTGGGGGCGGCTCGTCAATGCGCACCACAACGCACGGTGGCGATAACTACATTACAGTCACAAACCGATGCTCGCAGGTGACGCGTTTCAGTATCTCGATCACGATAATCTAAAGTGATGCGGGCCCATGCGGTCGGCCTATGAAAATCTGTCCACACTGCAATGTTCAATATACCGACGACACCCTGTCGTTCTGTCTTGACGATGGCACACCGCTTGTCAGTGGCTTGCAGGCCGATACACCAACGGTAATCCTGGGAGAAACAGAGACGTTCATAGCTGCCAGCCCGTTCGCGTCGCAGCCGTCCGAAGCCACACGAGTTCAAACCTTCGCACCAGAACCGCGTCAGAGAACAAACACCGGCCTGGCGGTCGCCCTGACAGCGACTGGTATGCTCTTGCTCTTTGTCGTCACAGGTGTCGCAGTGATGCTGTATTTGAATTCTGGCCCGCCATCGCCGAAGAATGTCAACACGAATATCTCGCTGCCGCCCGTAACCCTGAATACGAATTCCACTACAGCCACACCAGTAACGAACTCCTATGTCCCATCGTCGCCAACGATTTCGATAACGCCGACGAATGCGAATACGAACACCAATTCAAGTACTACAGATGGGCCGCCGGTCGTGACAGGCGACCGACCCCTCAACACTGAGATATCGCAGCGTGTCTACGGTTGGAAATCGAATATGGAGTCCGGCAATCTAGATGCCCACATGGACAATTACGCATCGACGCTGGAACGATATTACACACGCAGCGGCATGAGCCGCAGCGAAGTGCGCGCGGATAAAGCCCGCGCCTTTAATCGCTTCAGTTCTATGCGTGTTTCGGTATCAAACATGGTCGTAGCATCCGACGGACCCAGTTCGGCAACAGCCACTTTCGACAAGGAATGGAGCTTTTCGGGCAACGGCGCCTCCAGCGGTAAGGTCCGTAGTCAGCTAAAATTTCAGGAGATCGGCGGCCGGTGGCTGATCGTTTCGGAACGCGATGTTCGCGTCTATTACACCCGTTAAATGAAAGCTCTCAGATTTGACGGCAAGGAACTGTCTCTGGCGGAGATCGCACGGCCTGACGACGCATCCGAGGCACTGATCCGCGTCCTGCTTTCCGGTATTTGCAACACAGACCTCGAAATAGCGAGGGGTTATGCGGGGTTCACCGGGACGATCGGGCATGAGTTCGTCGGCGTTGTGGAACGCGCTGACGCACGGCCTGATCTGGTGGGCAAGCGTGTTGTCGGTGAAATAAATGCGGGCTGCGGCGAATGTGAACGGTGCGTGGCAGCCGATCCTCGTCACTGCGCGACACGCACGGTCCTTGGCATCGTTGGCCGCGATGGTGCCCACGCAGAATATCTTCAATTACCGGTAACCAATCTGTTGACGGTCCCTGACGGCATTCGCGACCAAGAGGCGGTCTTCGCGGAACCTCTGGCTGCGGCGGTCGGTATCGCCGAGCAAATCGACATTTTGCCGGGGACAACCGTGGCCGTGATCGGCGATGGCAAGCTCGGACTTTTGTGTGCCATGTCAATGCAGTTGAGGTCGGACAACGTGACGATCGTCGGCAAACATGCTGCTAAACTTGCCATTGCACAAAACCTCGGAGTAAAGCCGGTCATCGTCGACCAGCTTTCGCCCGCGATCGCCTCGTTTGATGTTGTCGTCGAGGCAAGTGGTTCCGAGTCCGGATTTACGACAGCGCTTGACCTTGTTAGGCCGCAAGGCAAGATCGTCCTGAAATCGACATTCCATAACACGCCGACTTGGCAAGCCTCACGTGTCGTAGTGAACGAGATAACCATCGTCGGGTCGCGCTGTGGACGCCTCGCTCCCGCTCTTGCACTGCTTGAACGACGTGAGATCGACGTGGATCCCTTGATCCATGCAGAGTATCCGTTGGCAGATGCAGTTCCCGCCATGCTGCAGGCGGCAGAAAAGGGTGTCCTGAAGGTTCTTATAAGGCCCTAAACGTGTTTTTGGTATAATCGCGCCAGCGATAGCCGCTGCATTGGGGGTGTTCAATATGCGCAGTTCAATTAGGTGTGGGTGGGCCGTCGCCATGGTATTGGCAATCGTCGGCACCGCGTCGGCACAGCCAGAGGCAGCGACCGGAATGTTTGCCCAGGCAGCCAAAAAGGTTGAACCCTCAGTTGTCAGCATAGATACAAGGGGCCGTGTCTCACGCCCTGTCGCACAGGCAACGCCGGCGCCGGACGATCAGAGCGACATGCTTGAGTTTCTGCGTCGTCAGATACAGCAGCGGCCGGTAAGGGTAGTAGGCAGCGGATTTATCGTTGACAAGACAGGCTACATAGTTACAAATGCTCATGTTATCGACGGCTCGGCGAAGATAACGGTCAAGCTTGACTCCGGTGAGGAACTTGCAGCATCTCTCGTCGGATCTGACGATGAGACTGACATAGCTGTACTGAAGGTTAACGCGAAGAGCGACCTCCCGTTTGTCAGATTCGGCGACTCAGAGAAAGTGCAGGTCGGTGACTGGGTACTCGCCATTGGTTCGCCGTTTGGCCTCGACAAGAGTGTAACCGCGGGGATCATTTCACAGACACATAGAGAAACGCCTTTCACAACTTCGTTTCAGAGGTTCCTGCAAACTGACGCTGCGATCAACCGTGGCAACTCGGGTGGGCCGCTCGTCAATATGGCCGGTGAGGTCATCGGCGTAAACTCGCAGATCGCGACATCGACCGGTGATTACAACGGCGTGAGCTTCGCTCTGCCAGCGCGAGAGGTCGAGCACGTTTACCGCCAAATAGTTCTGAACGGTAGGGTCCGTCGCGGCTATCTCGGGATCCTTCTCGAATCGGTTCGTGCCGAATTCGCAGCTGTCTATGAGCTCAAGGACCATCGCGGGGCGATCGTCACCGACGTCCGTGAAAAGCAGGGTCCGGCAGCAATAGCCGGGATCAAGACGGGCGACATCATCGTCGAATACGATGGACAGAAGGTTGCGAGCGCTCAAGACTTGATCGCCCGCGTGGCAATGACGCCGCCTATGCAAACCGTTCCTGTGACCTATTTTCGCGAAAACGGCAATGTGATCGAATCCCATACCACGACGGTCAAGCTCGGCGAACGTCCCGGCAGCCGGATCGCTTCGACCGACAACAGCGATCGACGCACTCTGCCTGTGGATGGCATCGACAAGGCACCATTCGGCCTGACACTCGCCGAGATCACGCCAACCTTGGCCACTACCTACAAGTTGGAAGGGCAAAAGGGACTTATTGTGACTGAGATCAATCCCACGAGCTTTATTGCCGATGTTAAGAATTCCGCCGGCAATGAAGCCCTCGCCGAGGGCGATTTGATCCAACGCATCAACCGCGTCACAGTAACCGACCTAAGATCCTTCAGCGAAATGGTCTCCAGGCTCAAGGCTGGTGATGCCGTCGTCCTGCATGTTTTGGCCTACAGCCCGGCTGCTCGGGCCCCGCAGCTTAAGGTCGTGCAGTTTACGGTCAAGTAAGGTTCAAGTCGAAAGGCTATCATCCAAAGTCTCGGCGAACACCGTTGACTTTGGACTTTTGCCGTTAGACCTTAGACTTGAAGATTATGGCAAAAGCAACAATGGCAAAGGCAAAGCGGCCTTCGGTCAAAAAATACAATAATTATATTGCTGGTGAGTGGGTCAGATCGTCGTCGGGCGAATGGTTTGACAACGTTAATCCGGCTGACAACACGGACATCGTTGGACGTTTCCCGGAATCGACGGTCGAGGACGTTGACCGTGCCGTAGCGGCGGCGAAGGATGCAGCCACTCGCTGGCGCCGGACGCCGGCCCCGAAACGTGCAGAGGTCCTCTTCAACCTTGGCGAGATACTGCGGGCCAACAAAGACGAGTTTACTCTCCAGATGACACGCGAAATGGGCAAGGTCCTCAAGGAAGCGGGTGGTGACGTTCAGGAGGCGATCGATTGCACATACTACACCGCCGGCGAAGGCCGCCGGCTGCATGGTTTTACAACGCCGGCCGAGATGCCGAATAAGTTCGCGATGTGCGTCCGCCAGCCGGTAGGCATTTGCGGGCTGATTACGCCGTTCAATTTCCCGATGGCGATACCGTCGTGGAAGCTCATCCCTGCCCTCGTCTGCGGCAACACCGTCGTGCTCAAATCCGGCGAGGATGTGCCGCTTTCCTCGCTCAATCTGGTCAAGGCCTGCGAGCAGGCAGGAATCCCAAAGGGCGTCGTTAACCTAGTAAACGGTGCTCACAAGCCCGGGGCAGCGTTGGTAGACCACAAAGATGTCCGGCTGATCTCTTTTACCGGCTCTACCGCTACCGGCCGGATCATCGCCGAGCAGTGTGCCCGCGACAACAAGATCGTCAGCCTCGAAATGGGCGGCAAGAACGCCATTATCGTCATGGACGATGCGGACATCGACAATGCCGTTGACGGTTCGCTGTGGGGAGCTTTCGGCACGAGCGGCCAGCGCTGCACCGCTTCGTCGCGGCTTGTCGTCCACAAAAAGGTCTATAAGAAATTCTGTGAAAAGCTTGTCGAACGGGCCAAGAAACTCCGCGTCGGCAACGGCCTCGATCCCAAAACCGAGGTCGGCCCCGTCATCAACCATCAGCAGATGGAAAAGATCCTCGGCTACATCGAGATCGGCAAGCTCATCGACAGAGCAACGCTCGCGTGCGGCGGCAAACGCCTGACGAAGGGCGACTATGCGAAGGGCTTCTTTATCGAGCCGACGGTCTTTACGGATGTGAAACCAGGCATGCGCATAGCTCAGGAAGAGATCTTTGGCCCCGTGACGTGCGTCATTCCGTTCGGCACGCTAGATGAGGCGATCAAAATCGTCAACGGCGTCGCATACGGCCTCTCATCGGCGATCTACACGCAGGACGTGAATCAGGCGTTCTACGCGATGCAGGAGCTTTACACCGGCATTTGTTATGTGAATTCCGCCACGATCGGCGCCGAGGTGCACCTGCCGTTCGGCGGCACAAAGGGCACCGGCAACGGCCACCGCGAAGCTGGCACGCAGGTCCTCGACATCTTCAGCGAGTGGAAGTCACTCTACGTTGATTACAGCGGCAAACTGCAAAAGGCTCAGATCGACGAGGTAAAGGTATAGCGATCACCTATGCAAACTGCTGCGGCACTCGATAAGGCGCGAGAAATACTCAAACACAACTTTGGGTACGACGCTTTTCGGCCGCAGCAGGAGGCGATAATCGAGACGGTCGTGAGCGGCCGTGACTGTCTCGTCCTAATGCCGACCGGCGGCGGTAAGTCGATCTGCTATCAGGTGCCCGCGCTGATGATGGACGGCATTGCGATGGTCATCTCGCCGTTGATCGCATTGATGAAGGACCAGGTCGATGCACTCCGCGCGAATGGTATTGAGGCCGCGTTCCTCAATTCAACTCAGACAACAACTGAACAAGTCGAGGTCTTTCAGGCTGCTCGGAACAATAAACTCAAGCTGCTCTATGTCTCTCCCGAACGTTTGTTGCAAAGTGGCGATCAGTTCATGGATTTTCTGCAAGGATTGAATATTTCGCTCTTCGCCATCGACGAGGCGCACTGCATCTCTAGCTGGGGCCACGATTTCAGGCCCGAGTATCTAAAACTCGCCTACCTCAAGGACACTTTCCCTAATGTTCCGGTCGTCGCCCTGACGGCGACAGCCGACAATCTTGTCCGTAATGACATCATCGAGCGGCTCAAGATCCCACATGCCGAGCGGTTCGTGTCGAGTTTTAACCGGCCAAACATCTATTACGCCGTCGAGCCAAAGCAGAATTCCTATCGCCGCCTGCTCGACTATCTGTCGACCCGCCGCGATCAAAGCGGGATCGTCTATTGTTTGAGCCGTTCGTCGGTCGATTCACTCGCGGCCGACCTGACCGACGAAGGCTACAGTGCTCTGCCTTATCACGCGGGCCTTGACAAGGCGACCCGCGACCGAAACCAACAGAGCTTTATCAATGACGACACAAAGATCGTAGTGGCCACCATCGCATTCGGCATGGGCATCGACAAATCGAACGTCCGCTTCGTCGTCCACATGGATCTGCCGAAGAATATCGAGAGCTATTATCAGGAAACCGGTCGTGCGGGCCGCGACGGTTTGCCGAGCGAAGCGCTTCTCTTTTACACGTGGGCGGACGTGCTAAAACTACGCGGGTTCGCAGCTGTCGAGGGCAACCGCGAGCAAAGTGCAATAATGCTCAAGAAACTCGACCAAATGGCCGAGTTTGGCGATCTGAGGACGTGCCGGCGGCGGTTCCTGCTCAATTACTTCTCAGAAGAATTAAATGAAGACTGCGGGAACTGCGACAACTGCGTTACGAGGCGAGAGACCTTTGACGGCACGATCATCGCCCAAAAGGCCTTGAGCGCTGTCGTCCGCACGGGCCAGCGGTTCGGCGTCAATTATTTGATTGACTTCCTCCGCGGCTCTGAGGCCCAATCGATCCGCGACGAGCACAAGAAACTGAAAACCTACGGCGTCGGCTCTGACGTGTCAAAGGATGCGTGGTTCGACCACTTCAAGGACCTGATCGCGCAGGGCTATCTGACCAAGACCGACGGCCAGTATCCTATCGTTACGTTGACCGATAAAAGCGGTGATGTCCTGACCGGCAAGGCCAAAGTTGAGCTGACCAAGGCCCGCGTCACGGTCGAAAAACGAAAGGCCATTGCCGGCGAGATCCAGCACGAACGGCCGCTGTTCGATCAACTCAGGCAAGTGCGATCTGCCATCGCAAAGAGCGAGAACCTGCCGCCCGACATCGTTTTCTCCGACGCTACGCTTGTGCAGATGGCCGCGTTCCTGCCGCAGACCGAGGACGAGATGCGGCGGATAATGGGCATCGGCGACGTGAAGTGGGAAAAGTACGGCCGCGATTTTCTCAATGAGATCAAAGCGTATTGCTCAAAGCACAACCTCGCTAGCCGAATGAACCTCAATGCCTCAAGCCGTGCACGGAAGTCACGCACCCGCCGCGGCCCTGACAAACGCAGCACGTTTGAGGTCTCGCTCGACCTGTTTCGCTCAGGAATGTCCGTCGAGCACATCGCCCGGGAGCGCGAAATGACCGTCGGCACGATCGAGGGCCACCTCGCCATGTTCATCCCCGCCGGCAAAGTTGACCTCAACGAACTCGTCCCCGAGTCCAAGATCGAACCCATCAAAAGAGCCATCGCCCTCCACGGCGACCAATCGCTCGGCCTGCTTAAGACCGAGCTCGGCGACGATTACAGCGATGGTGAGATCAGGGCGGTAGTCGCCTCGATGCAATAAGCTATTCCAATTCACCAAACTGCCCGCTGCCAAAGTCCCGCATCGCCTGTCGGATCTCGTCCTGACTGTTCATCACGAATGGCCCGTATGAAGCGATCGGCTCGTTCAGCGGTTCACCGCTCAGCAGAAGGCACAGGGCGTCGTCGTTTGCCTCGATCGAGATTTCGCTTCCGTCGTTATTGAAGACTACAAAGCTGTCCGTCGCCGCTTCGTCGCTGCCGTTGATCATGACCGAACCTGCGGCGATCAGCATCCCGGTGTTGAAGCCGGCCGGCAGCGAAATGTCGGCCTTGCCACCATCTGACAGCTTGATACGGTACATCTCGACCGGTGAGAACGTGCTCGCAGGGCCTGTTGCACCGTTGTATTCGCCCGCAATCACCTCGACGGTGCCGTTCGCGACCGCCACACGCGGGATCTGCGCGTCCTCGATCGCCTGATACTTCGGCGTCGTCATCTTGTCCTTAGCCGGCAGGTTTACCCATAGCTGGGCCATGTGAAAGATGCCGCCCGCACGGGCGAATCCCTCTTCGTGATATTCCTTGTGCAGAATGCCGCTGCCGGCCGTCATCCATTGCAGGTCGCCCTCTCCGATCACGCCGGCGTTGCCGCGGCTGTCGTGATGCGCGACCTTGCCTTGAAATGAGATCGTAACCGTCTCAAATCCCCGATGCGGATGCGGCCCGACACCCCGAGGCTTGAGCGTCGGTGGAAATTCGTGCGGCGAGTTGTAATCCAGGAGATAAAACGGGCTCATTCTGTCTTCGGGCAGTGCGAACGGGAAGAAGTTATGTACCCTGAATCCGTCGCCCACCCAATGCGTCTCAGCAGGCGCCATCACCTGTTCTACGGTCTTTAGTTTTCCCATAAGAGTATTTTACCAGAATCGGGCCGGACAGGCGCGCCTTGCTGTTTGACATCAAAATGGCCGTCCGATATCCTTACTGTTCGCTTGTGGACAGGCGATAACTGCTTGTGTCCGGTTCGTCTAGGGGTTAGGACACCGCCCTTTCACGGCGGCAACACGGGTTCAAATCCCGTACCGGATACCATCTCAATCGGCCAAACGGGCATCATATCGGTTAGTACCAATTCGCTCGCCAGCAGAGCGATTTTTGTTTTTGTGATGATGAAAAGATTCGTTCTCGCGGGGTTCCTGATAAGCCTAACCGTCTCGCTTGGCTCCGCGCAGAATACGCGCCCGTCGGGTGCAGTCCTTGTCCTCCCGTTCGCTAATCGTTCAACAAACCGCGAGTCGAACTGGATCGGCGAGAGTTTTGCAGAATCGCTGGCCGACCTGCTGAGTAATAAGGGCCTTCGCGTGCTCTCAAATCAGGAGCGCAAAGTTATTCAGCGTGAGATGCGGGTACCGGACGCCTCCGTTCCCTCGATAGCTACATCCCTAAGGATCGCCCAGCGAGCAGGCGCTACGCTGTTGATAATTGGCGACTACGATCTGCTGCCCGAAGCGGACGGAGCGGCGTCGAGTATCATTGTGAACGCGCGAGTTGTTCGCGCAAGCGGCACGATCGTTAGCGAGGATTTTCCCGAAGGGCGACGCATCGGGTTCAACATCAGCGATGCGACCAAGAATCTACCCCGAATTCAGGGTGAGCTTGCATGGGAGATACTCTATCGCATCGACAAAGTCATTTACGGACGGGACAAGAACCAGTTCCCGTTCATGAAGAACAACTTCATCGCCGAAGCGGAATCGAAGGTCCCTTCGCGAGCGCTCGAGGCCTTTGTCAAGGCCCTTACCACATCGCGATCAAACGCATCAGCTCGCGAGATCTATCTTAAGAATGCGATCCGTGAATACAAACTCGAGCGTCCGGAAGACACCTACGCGGACGCTGCCCTCGAACTGGGCCATTTCTACGCCGCTCAAGGACGAAAAGCTGATTCTGTGGAGGCCTTTAATGATGTGATCCAGGGAGTCGAGGCTTGTCGACAGCAGGCACCCGGCAACAAGATCGCCAGCAACTGTAACGAAGATGCCTATGTCGAGGCTGCGTTTTTCTCGGGTCTCCAGGCTATGCAGGACCGCAATTTTGAGGTCGCCCTCGGCACGTTGACTCCGATCTACAGATCGCTTGAGACCGAGAGCATCGCAAATATGCTAGGCGTGCTGAATGTTGAGGCCGCCAGGGCACAGAAGAAGGATCAGGGCAAATCTGAAGCTTACCTCATCGAGGGAACGAAGTTCCTTAAGCTCGCTGCTGAATCGACGACTAATCGTGCGAACTACAAGTTCAACTATGGCGTCGCGGAGTTTCTCCGGGGCAACTATGCGGCGTCGAGAAAAGCGCTCGAAGCGGCGATCTACCTTAACTCAAAAGACGGTGACGCACATTTTTTACTTGCGCGTGTGCTTGAGTTACTGAATGACCCGCACTCGGCCGTCATAGACAATTCTGCAAGGCAATTGCTCGATCCGGAAAAATCCTACGCGCGACTTCTGGTCGATTGGCAAAAGTCAAAGAGTATCGCGGGCATCTCGCTTAGGTTCGATGACCCGAGCAGGGAGGACTTTGTGGCTGAAATACTAAGCCGAAAACGTAAGGACGGTGGCGAAGTTCCTCAAGTATCCGAAACCGATGCGAAGCTGGCAGAAGCCCGTGACCTCGTCAAGAAGGGTCGTGACGACGAAGCAGTTGTCGCTCTTAACGGCCTGCTTCTCAGAGAGCCAATGAATGCGGAGGTGTACCTTCTATTGGGAAAGGTCAACATGCGGCGGGGCGAACTCGATCGGGCGATCAGCTACTTTAAGACCGCGACGTTCTGGGACAATCGCACCGTCGAAGCCTACGTTGCGCTAGTCAAGATCTATGTCGAACGTAAAGACTGCCAGCAGGCCAAGACCTACGCCGCACAGGCCAACGAGGCATTACCTTCGGTGGACCCCAGTAAAGTAGAACTCGAAACCCTGAAAATCGAAGTAGGTGCACTTCAGCGTCTGGTCGATAAATGTTCCATTTAGTGCGCGGGGTTAGTTCCAGGTTCAAGGTTCCAAGCTCAAAGGTGTAAAGCCAGTACCTTTCCAAAATTATTATTGCGATGAAAGCCCGTAAACACGGGCCTTTTCTTTTTGTAGTCCTTTGAACTTTGAACTTTGAATTCAGAACTTGTGAGTTTGGCACGCCATATGCTTTATACATTCACGGCTAGCTTGATGAAGTTGATCAAGACCCCGCCGCCAACTCTACTCCGAGCGCGGTTTGCCACTGTGCTCTAACACCTTCCGAGCGTTCCTTCAGTTGTCCTACCCTATCGAGCCCGGCCCCCAAGGCCGGGCTCGCCTTATTTTATCGGTACTTTGTAGGGTTGTTAGAGAATCGCGCGTTTTCGTTCATTTTGAATAGTAATCATCAAGCATTTGTCTATCAGTATCGTCATACTGACCTGTTCCGCCGCCAGACTCGCAATAAATGACATACCGCGTCAGCCGACGGTGACAAAATTTGTCGCTTTCTGACCGAATGTCGGTCAGGTTGGCAGCCAAATGAAACGCAGAGATCGCGGAGAACGCCGAGAACGGACCTCTTGTTGTATTCTCTGCGGCCTCTGCGATCTCTGCGTTGAAAATGGAGCTTCATTGGTATCATGTCGATATGGGATTAGCCCTTCGACGGATCGTGCCGACCTGGCAAAACGCATTGCTCGCGCTCGTTGCGGCGGGGCTGTTGATCCTCGCATTCCCTGATTTTGAATGGTGGTGGACAGCGTGGTTTGCGTTGGTGCCGCTGATGTGGGCGATCGAACGGGAAAAGGCTTCGACGTTAAAGTCCTTCCTGCTCGGTTGGCTGTTTGGGACGGCGTTCTTTTTTGGGACGTGCTGGTGGTTGACTTACGCCCCGATCCATTACGCCGCGGTGCCGTGGCCGATAGCTTATCTGCTCATTCTGATCGCCTGCCTTGGAGCGGGCGTATTTCCGGGGATATTTGCCGCAATACTGTCGATCCTACTCCGCCGCTTCGGCTCGTGGGCGTTCCTCGCCGCGCCGGTTGTTTGGGTGTTTAGCGAGTTTTTGCGGTATTGGGTGACGGGGAATAACTGGAACGCGGTTGGGTATTCGCAAGCGTTTAGTGGAAACTGTCTGCTCGGTCTCGCGCCAATTGGCGGAATTGAGATCATTTCATTTCTCGTCATCGCTGGACTGCCTATTTTACAAGTAGCCTTCGCAGTCATGGCCACGTTGGCTTATAGGATTGGCTTTATCGAGGGGCCTGTAGCGGATGGACCAGATTCATTGTTTAGGCCGATCCCGCGAGCGGAAAGCGTTTTCACGATCGTCATTTTTTCTGCTCTAATAACCTCCGCGCTTCTTATCAGTTTTTTTCTCTTTTCACCCGCCACGGAACGATCCGCCATCCCTGTGTCGAAACTTGTCGCCGTACAGCCAAACGTGCCGATGTCCGGGCTAGATTCCCGTAGCCTCGAAATACTCCGCCAACGTCAGGTCGATCTTGCCGAAGCCGAGATCGATCAGTTACGATCCACGAACAACGAACTACCAACAACGGTCGTCTTGCCCGAATCGCCGATGAACTTTATGTACAACGACGACCGGGAGTTTCAGAAGTTTATCGGTGATTTTGCGAGGCGGAATAATGTGAGCGTGCTGTTCAATTCTGCAGAGCCTGACGCGACGAATGGGAAGTATTTCAATTCCGCCGTGATGGTCGGGCCGGATGGAAAGAAGCTCGATCAGTACGACAAGCTTTACCTGCTGCCGTTTGGCGAGGCCGTACCGCGGCCGCTGGACGGGATCATGCCGGGTTTTGTCGGGAATTTTTCGTATGGGCGCGAATACGACCTGCTGCCGGTCGGCGACGCGAAGGCGGGGGTGATGATCTGTTTTGAATCGCACTTTGGCCAGCTCTCGCGTGAATATGTTCGCAACGGCGCCGATGTGATCATCGAGATGACCAACGACGGCTACCTCGGCCCGACGCCTGTGCTGCGACAGCACCTCGCGAACGCGGTTTTTCGTGCCGTTGAGACCAATCGCCCCGTTTTACGCGTCACAAATGTCGGAATTACGGCCTATATCACCGAGAACGGCAACGTTCTCGACCCGCTTCCGTCGTATCAGGAAGGCACCCGCGTCTGGACCGTCTCAAGAAGCGACGGTTCGCAGACGTTCTATGTGAGATACGGCGACTGGTTTGCGTGGTTGTGTACGGTGGTAACGATGGGACTGGTGATATTCGGGATAGGAAGCAGGCGGAAACACGAGCAGTAGCGAGTGAGCCCCGTGAGTGTGCGGATTCGATCGGGCACACTCCCTACCGGTCGTGTTTCCGCCTGTGTGGCCCTGCGTCCTCGGCTCATGTGCGGTAAACTATCGTTCGATGGAACTCACAGACCTACAAGCAAAACACGAAGAGATCAAAGACAAAGTTGCCCAACTTGGGAGGTTTCTTTGACGCTCCTGCAAAAGAGAAACAGTTAAGCGAATTAGAACAGCAGATCGCGGCTCCCGGGTTTTGGGACGACAGCGATGCGGCGCAGAAAGCTGTTCAGCAGCGCTCGCGGATCGAGAAATCACTCGAAAGGCAGCGCGGTTTTGAGACGGGCGTTTCGGATGCTGAGGTGTTGTTCGAGTTTGCGGCCGAGGACGCCGACAGCGCGACCGAACTGCAACAACTAATAAACAAACTCGAACACGACGTTGCCGAGGCTGAGATCGAATCGCTGTTGTCTGGCGAGACCGATCCGAACAACGCGATCTGTTCGTTGCAGGCGGGAGCGGGCGGAACGGACGCGCAGGATTTTTGTCAGATGCTGCTGCGGATGTATCTGCGGTGGGCTGAGAAGCGTGGATTCAAGGTCGAGCTGCTCGACGAACAGCCGGGCAGTGAAGCCGGCATCAAATCGGCGACGTTTCGCGTTGAGGGCGATTACGCCTATGGTTTGCTCGCCGCTGAGGCGGGCGTGCACAGGCTCGTGCGGATATCACCGTTCAATTCGGGCGGCAGCCGCGAGACGTCGTTCGCGTCGATGTTTGTCTCGCCTGAGATCGACGAGAACATCGAGGTCAATATCGAGGACAAGGACCTGCGGGTCGACACGTATCGCTCGACCGGTGCGGGCGGACAGCACGTCAACACGACCGATTCGGCCGTAAGAATTACGCATTTGCCGACCGGAATTGTGGTAACTTGTCAGAACCAGCGGTCGCAGATCCAGAACCGTGCGGTCGCAATGCAGGTGCTTCGCTCAAAACTGTACGAACTCGAACTAGAAAAACGCCGCGAAGGCGCCGCCGAACTCGAAGCCGGCAAGATGGACATCTCGTTCGGGTCGCAGATACGCAACTACGTGCTTCATCCGTACAGACTCGTGAAGGATACTCGGACCAAACACGAGTCAGCGGACGTCGATGCTGTGCTGGACGGCGATATCGACGAATTCATCCAGGAGGTTCTCCTCTACAGGAAAGGGGCAACCGTCGCCAACAGATGAAAGCTTGTCCAACATGCAAAGAGATCTACGACGACGAGACTAATTTCTGTCTCGCGGACGGAACCACGCTGGTCAAAAAGAGGGGGAAGAAGCCGCCAAAACATTCATACTTCAATGATGTCGCGGCAATCATTGTAGCTGCGATCGGGCTCCTGATGTTGTTGTCGCTACTTACGAGCAGCACGGCGGACAGGTCATGGTTTTCGACGGGCAGCGGAGCGATAGCCGCTCGAAACTGGATCGGGCCGGTCGGCGCGAATATTGCGGCGTTTCTTTTTAACTTCCTTGGCTGGGCATCTTATCTGCTGCCTGTGCTTATCGGGCTGGTCGCTTGGCGTATATTTCAGTCGGACACGCTGGTTCCACGGCCGCTGCGTGTATTCGGATTTGTGTTTTTTGTGATATCGCTTGCGGGGATACTGTCGCTGGTGTTCGGGGGCACGGCCGGTGCGATCATTGGTGAGGTGGCGGCCCAAGGGACGGGTTATTTTATCGGGCCCATCGGTGCGGGAATATTGCTGGGGGCGTTGTTCATCAGTTCGCTACTGCTAGTTACTAATTTTACGCTCGCGGGATTTATGAGCCACTTTGATGTGGCTTGGGGCAATGTGCGCATCCGCCTGGACGAATGGCGCGAGCGGCGGCGTGCCGTGCGTGCTCCAGTGATCGACGAGGCAAAGAAACGCGCCGATAAACGCCGCGCGATGCGCGAGGCGCAGGCCGACGCCATCCCGCCAACGATCAATATCGCCGATGTCGAAGCCTTCGCTGCAGGTGCCGCGGTTGGCCGCTCGACGCTTTTTGACGACGGCCCATCGATACCGACCATTGAGGGCGGACGAAACCCCTACGAGACTGTTACGATCAGCGAGGAAGATGCCGAGCCGATAGGCAGGAAGTCGAAAGGCAAGACGACAAAGATCGGAGACGAGCCGGGTGAGTCTGCCGACGATCCGCGATCGGTGCTGGGACAGACGTTTGACGATTATGAGTTGCCCGACCCTGCGATGCTCGACCCTGCGGGCGCAGCGGTTGCACACAATGAGAGCGAACTGCGGGCAGAGGCGAAGTTGCTGGAAGATAAAACCGCTGAATTCAACGTCCCTGGCAAGGTTATGCACATCTTTCCGGGCCCGGTAGTAACGACTTTCGAGTTCAAACCTGACGCGGGCGTCAAATATTCTCGAGTGACCGGCCTCGTTGACGATCTTTGTCTGGCCCTCAAGGCCGAGTCTATTCGTATTGACCGAATTCCGGGCAAAGCCTATGTAGGCATCGAGGTGCCGAATAAGAAGCGCGAGGTCATCCACCTGCGCGATGTGATCGATTCGCCTCCATTTGAACAGTCATCGTCGCTGCTTACAGTAGCTCTCGGCAAGACGATCGACGGCGGCAAGTATGTCGCTGATCTCGCAAGAATGCCGCATCTGCTTATTGCGGGTGCGACCGGCGCGGGAAAATCAGTCGGCGTAAACACACTGGTGATGTCGATCCTCTACAAGGCCCGGCCTGATGAAGTGAAATTCATCATGGTCGATCCCAAGCGGCTCGAACTTGGATTGTATGCGGACATACCGCACCTGTCGGTCCCTATCATCACCGATCCAAAACGAGCCGCAAACTCTCTCCGCTGGGCAGTCTCGGAGATGGAGAAGCGTTATAAGGACCTAGCCGGCTATGGCGTTCGCAATATCGACGGCTACAACGTCGAGGCTAAGCGCCGCAACGATCTCGAACAATGGGACGACAACGGCGAACCGCACCGCAAGCTGCCCTACATCGTCATTATCATCGACGAACTCGCCGACCTTATGATGGTCGCAGGCAAAGAGGTCGAGGACTCGATCACGCGTCTCGCTCAGATGGCGCGTGCGGTCGGCATTCATCTGGTGCTCGCCACACAGCGGCCGTCGGTCGATGTCATCACCGGTTTGATAAAAGCGAATTTCCCGTCACGCATTTCGTTTAGGGTATCAAGCAAAGTCGACAGCCGGACGATCATTGACGCGAACGGGGCTGAATCGCTGCTCGGCTCGGGCGATATGCTCTTTCTGCCGCCGGGCAACGCTCAAGTGATCCGTGTGCATGGCGCATTTGTCCACGAAAAAGAGATCAAGAAGGTGGTCGATCACATTAAGGCCCAGGGCAAGCCCGAATACGACCAGACGATCACCAAGAGCGAAGAGGAACTTGATGACAGCGGCGACCTGCCCGGCCGCCGCGATCCGCTGTTTACCGACGCTCTCAAATGCGTCGTCCAGGCTAAACGAGGCTCCACGTCTCTGCTGCAGCGCCACCTGCGCATCGGCTATGGCCGCGCCGCCGCCATCCTCGACGCCATGGTCCGCGAAGGCTACATCGGCGAAATGGACGGCTCGACGCGAGCTCGTCCCGTTCTGCCAAAGGCGTATGAGGACCTGCAGGACATCGAGGAAGGGGCGTTGGGCGACGACGAGTAGGAATTTCACCGCGAAATACGCGGAAAAGAACGACTATGCGTTGGTTCGTTACCGTGGTAATTGCTGCCTTGTTCACTGCGACGTGCTCGACGCGGGTTGTGCATGAGCGGCCGGCAAGCGTTGCATCAGCCGCCGCTATAAACATCAACACCGCCACGCCTGACGAACTCGAAGGCCTTCCCGGCGTGGGACGTAAGACGGCTGACGCTATAGTGGCTTATCGGACGGCGAACGGACCGTTTCGCCGTGTTGAGCATTTAATGATGATCCGTGGGATCAGCGAGCGACGTTTTGCTGAGTTCCGGCCGCTCGTTCGTGTCGAATGAGCGATGCGACAGACACACCACGCCCATTCAACCGCGAACCGCTGGTCGCGATAGCGATTGCGTTTGCCGTCGGTATCGTTGCGGCAAAGTTCCTGTCGTTTGGCATGACGGTCTTTTTGGTCGCAGTGCTCATCTTCGGTATCGCCGCGTTCTTTACACGAAATCAAGCTTTCGCAACTAGCTTCGTCCTTCTCGCCTTCTCCGCAGCCGGTGCACTTTCGCTTGCGATCGAAAATTACCGCGACACCGCTCCGGATCGCATTCGCACGATCTACGATACTGGTCAGATCGCGTCTGGCAAGCCGATCGAGATCGAAGGCGTTCTAGCACGGCAGCCTGAGGCGGCGTTTGACGGCAGTTTTCTGACGCTGCGGAGTGACCGACTTTCCTATCGTAGTGCGGAGCGCGAAGTTGCCGGCGAGGTTCGCATATTCGTGCCGGGAACCTCCGACACTGCACATTCAAGATCTGAGATCTCAAATTTGAAATACGGTTCTCGCGTCCGTGTTGCCTGTGCACTTGTCCGCGAAGAACAATACCAGAATCCCGGAGTGATCTCGCGGGTCGAGTTGCTTGACCGGATGGGCGTTGACGCGTCGTGCTCGGTCAAGAGTCCGCTGCTGATCGAGCACATTTCAGACGAGAGTGTGCTTCTGCCGCTCGCTTGGGTCTATGAGCAGCGGTCGCGGCTGATCAACGAGTTTCGTCAGAACCTCGACCCAACGGCGGCCGGCGTAATGATCGCGAGTTTGCTGGGCAATAAGCACTTTCTTGATAAAGCCACAGGTGAGTTATTTCGGGAGGGCGGGACGTTTCATATTCTCGTCATCTCAGGCCTCCACATCACATTTATCGGCGGTATCTTGCTACTCGTTGTGCGACGATTTACGCGAAATCGCTGGGCGCAGTTTGCGATCACAACGGGCTCCTTATGGGCATACACTATTGCTGTCGGTGCGGACGTACCTGTCGTAAGGGCAGCCGTAATGTTTACTACTCTGCTCTTTGGATATTCATTGTATCGGAGCGGAACGCTGCTCAATTCGCTTGCTCTAAGTGCATTGCTGTTATTAATGCTGCGGCCATCGGATCTATTCGATGCCTCGCTGCAATTGACGGTGATAAGCGTCGCTGCGATCGTCGCTTGCGCTTATCCACTCATCGAGCATCTGAGATCGATCGGCCAATGGGCGCCCTCGCCGACGACTCCGTTTCCGCCAAATGTCAGTCCGTGGCTCAGGCGGCTCTGTGAAACGGTGTATTGGAATGCCGACGAGTGGACAGCAAAAGTAAAGCGACAGATATGGACGGCGGGAATACAAAAATCGCCGTTTGGGAAAACGGGTGGTGTCATTCAAAAAACCCTTCGGTATCTCGTTGAAGGCCTTCTGGTTTCCGCGATCGTGCAGTTGTGGATGCTTCCGCTGACGGTCGTTTACTTTCATCGAGTGCCATTTGCGTCGGTGTTGCTCAACCTCTGGGTCGGCTTCTTTATCGCGATCGAAAGCTTTGCAGCCGTCGCCGCAGCATTAGCCGGAAGGGTCAGCGAATTCATCGCCGCGCCGCTGTTCCTACTCGCCGATGCGGCGAACTGGCTTATGCTCGCTTTGCCACGTGCAGTCTCATCGCTCGAGTGGACAAGCTTTCGGCTTCCCGCGTATTCCGGGCCGGGCATTTCGGTTTACTTTCTCTATCTTATTCCGATGCTGGGGATGGCGGTCGCGGTGAATCGCTGGCTGCCGTTCGATCTCAAGCGAACATCGCCATTGTGGAATCGTGGAGTTGCGACAGCGGCAGTAACGATGGGATTGGCGCTAGCGGCGATCATCGTCTTGCATCCATTTAGTGCCGCCCGGCCCGACGGACGGCTGCACGTCGATTTTTTGGACGTAGGCCAAGGCGATGCCGCATTAATAACCTTCCCGGCCGGCGGGACGATGCTGGTTGACGGTGGTGGTCTTTTCGATCACAGAAGCAATAACGACGACGAGGCTGAACCATTCGAACCCGACGTGCGCGGTATCGGCGAGGCCGTCGTGTCAGAAGTTCTCTGGTCAAAAGGCCTTTCGCGGATCGACTATATCGTTGCAACGCACGCCGATGCAGACCATGTTAAAGGACTCGCTGATGTTGTCAGAAACTTCAGCGTCGGATGGGCTCTGTTCGGTCGTATGCCCAAGGACGATCCTGATCTGATCGAGCTATACGCTGCCTTAATCCGCCGTGGCATACCGGTCGAGACCGTCGGACGCGGAGATGTGCTGCACATCGGTGAGACCCGTATCGAGATCGCCCACCCTCTTGTGATCGCTAACGTCGATGCACCGTCGACCAATGGCGAATCGGTCGTTCTGCGCATCGTCTACGGTGAACGAGCGTTCCTCTTGACAGGCGATATCGAGTCCGCCGCGGAACAACAGCTTGTTGATTTGGCCCGACCGCTCAACGCGGATGTCGTCAAGATCGCTCATCACGGCAGCCGGACGAGCTCAATTCCCGCGTTTGTACGTGCAATTAATGCGCAGGTTGGGATCATCTCGGTTGGACGACGTTCGCAGTTCGGCCATCCCCATCCTGAGGTTGTCGCGCGATGGCAAGCTGCGGGCGCGATCCTGCTTACGACCGGTACGAGCGGGATGATCTCGATATCAACTGATGGCCACGATCTCAAGGTCGAACAACTTCGACCGGACCAGTAGAGAAAAGGAACCGGCACATGACCGGTCCCTTTTCGATCAAGCTCTACAACCGAGGCTATTTAGCCGGCTGTTCGAAGTGGTAGCCGAGCTTCCACGTAGCGCCTTCTTTGACGTAGATGCCATAGGCCCACACGGGAGCCAGCTTTTCGGTGCCGCAGGTGCCGACGGGCGAACCTTTGACGACGAGCATCGACGTTGAACCATCAACCGATACGCTCGAAGCGTCGCTCAGGGCGACACTCTTGACGTCACAGTTCGCGTCGGTCCAGCCCTTGATCGTCGCATCCTTGCCGGCGGTGACGATGCCCATGACATTGACGAAGGTCGCATCATTGAGTAGCATCGTGCCGAGCTTTGTCCAGTCCTTGGCTTTCCACGCTTCCCAACCTGACTTTTCGAGGGCTAGCAGCGCGTCGGTCTCGGTGGCCGGTGCGGCTGCCGAATTTGCGGCATTCGCCGGCTTGTCAGCGGGCTTGTCGGCAGGCTTGGCAGGTTCCTTGGCCGGAGCTTCGGGCTTCTTGTCCTCAGCCTTTGGCTTGTCGTCCGCCTTTGCGGGTGCAGCACCGGTCGGGTTGGTCTTGCCGGTGTTGGATACTGTCGCAGAGTCAGATGCCGCCGGCGCCGCTTTGATATCGACCTCGGCGTGCCATGCGGCGCGCCAATCGGTGCCGATGCGAGTATAGAGCGTAGAGGCAACCGCGTCGGGGATCTTCTTGCCGTCACGCGTCCCGTCTGTGACGACTTTCGTGGTGAAAACGGCCGTCGTCGGACCGAGCTTGGTCAGTTTCTCATCAGAGAACGTGTAGCCCTTGATCTCGTCCTTGTGCTCCGAGATAATCTTGACCGCCTCAGCCTTGTCCATCTTTTTTCCGTTGTCGTACATGACAAACTTGGCGTCAAGGAAGCCCTCAAAGTACTTGCCGTCCTTGTTCTTGTAAGCCTCGAATGCCTTCGTTTCGAGTGCCTTGAGCGCTTCGACGGTTACCGGCGGGGCCGCACCTGTATTTGCATTCGCCGTGTTTGCCGGCTTGTTCTCTGCGGTGCCTCCGCAGGCGCCCATCAACGCGGCGATAAACACGGTGATGAGTAGTGTTCCAGTCTTTCTCATGATCTTCTCCTTATCGTTTTGAAATAAATACACAGCCACCCGACAGGTATCCGATTCTGAAAACCTTCGAGCGTTCCTTCTAGTCGTCCTAATTGGGTATAGTTTTAACACTGCCACAACCTATTGTCAAGAAATAACTTGCGTCGAATTATCGCCTTTTACAGCGACCGTATTGAAAAATACCCTGTCCTCGCGGTCGTTCGACGCCGGGAAATGGATCGTGCCGAAAAGGAACAGCCCGGCGTGCCAGGCGTCCTTGGCGTATTCGGCAATCTTCTCGATATTGCCGGCTGTGTCGACGTGCCAGACGGCGGCGACGTTCTCTTTCTGGCTCGGAGCGTTCTCGGCCGTCGTGCCAAAGAAAAGGTCGTCGCCAAGCTGTTTTGAATAGAATACCGTCCCGCTGACCTCGCCCAGGCTCGTCCGGTCGAGAGTATGGCGGTCGACCTTGAATATCTCGTTGTCACGATACTCGGCATCGGTGCCGTAATAGAAATGATCGGCGGTAAACAGAATACTCACGGCTCGCCATGTCTCATCGCCGCTGCCGACGGTCTCAACCGTTTTGAATCCGTCGGTCGTTCGCAGCATTTGGCACTCGGCTGGTTTGTCGCCGGTCAGGCACCATACAGACTCAGTATATTTGTCGAAATATAGTCCGTGAACATGCTTGATCGACCCCGTCGGAAAAGTATGAACGACGTCGACCGCAACGCTACCAGGCGTATAGCGATAGACACGCATCTCGCCACGTTCGTCGTTTGCGAGATACTCGCCAAAATAAACGTCGCCTTGGTTGTCGACCGAGCAGCCGGATCGCAGCACGCGACACGGGCGGACGAGGCCGTCTAGTGAGAAGTATTTGCCATCGCGAAATACACCGACTGTCTTGTCAAACGTGACAAATATCTCGCCGTTCGCTAGCGGAATAACATTGTAGAAAAAGAACCGAAAAAGCCGCTGGGCGAGGCGAATGTTCGCCGCCGCGGCTTTCCACGATGGAACATTGACGCGGCCGATCTCGGTGAATGGAGCTTTCAGATCACCTGAATGGTAAAGAATGTTTCGCCGCGAAAGGTAATAATTGCCCGGCTCGGCCCACTCGATCTGGTAGCCGGAGAGTTCTGGAACTGTCGCGACCGAGCGTTTCATTGTTCCTTCTTGCAGAAGAACGAGCCGATCACGAGCAGGTCCATCTTTGTCCGCTGGAAACACTCGATCGCCTCGGACGGTTTGCAGACGATAGGCTCGTTCTCGTTAAAGCTGGTGTTCAGGATGACGGGAATTCCGGTTTTCTTTTCAAACGCCGAGATCAAGTCGTAATACAAGGGATTCTCGTCGCGGGCGACCGTTTGCAGGCGGCCGGTGTCGTCGACGTGGTTTACGGCCGAAAGCCGCTCGCGCCATTCGGGCCGGATCTTATAAACGTGGAGCATGAAGGGCGACGGATAGTCCTGTTCGAATATCTCGCCCTGCCGCTCGACAAGCACCGACGGAGCGAACGGTCGAAACGCCTCGCGATGCTTGATGCGGGCGTTGAGGATATCTTTCATGTTCGGAAAGCCCGGATGGGCGAGGATCGAGCGATTGCCTAACGCTCGCGGGCCCCATTCCATTCGGCCCTGGAACCAGCCGATGACATTGCCGTTCTTTACTTCGTCGGTGGTGGCTTCGATCAGTTCTTCGCGGTTGAGTTCGCGGTATTTGACGCCGTAGCGGTCGAGATCGGCTTTGACCTCTGTATCGGAATAGTCGTCGCCTAAATATGCGTCGCGCATCACCCAACGCTTGCCTTCTTTCAACACGACATTCGACGCGTAGAGAGCGGCACCGAGCGCAAGGCCGTCGTCACCCGCGGCGGGCTGGATGCAATGCTCGGTGAATGGCGTTTCGAGCAGCGCCTTTCCGTTCGCGACGCTGTTGAGCGCGCAGCCGCCGGCCATGGCCATTCGATTACTCGGAACATGAGAATGAAGTTCATGCAGGACGTGCATGTAATATTTCTCAAATATTCGCTGCAGGCCAAAGGCAACGTCCATGTCCCGCTGCGTGATATCAGCATATGGCTCGCGTGGCGCCCCCAACTCGTCTATAAACTTGTCCGAATACAACCGATGGACGATCATTTCGCCGTCGTCCGTGATCTCCATTCCCTGGTTCGCACCAAAGGGGAGGAAATAGTCGGGATTCAACTCAAAACCCTTCTTTGCCGGACTCAAAACACCCTCGAAAAAATCTGCGTATGTGTCGTGACCTAACGGTGCAAGGCCCATCACTTTGCCCTCGTCACCGTATTTCGGATAGCCAATGAACTGGCAAACCGCCGTGTAAAGTGTCCCCAACGAGTGCGGGACAAACACACGCCGGAGCGGCCTGATCTCGTCGCCTACGCACTCGCTCATCAGACACGAAACAAAATCGCCCGACCCGTCGATCGTGATACCTGCCGCGTGGTCCCAGTCCGAAGCAAAATATGCGCTCGCCGTATGGGCGAGGTGATGCTCGATGTTATGCGTCTGGAATTTAAGTTTGGCCTCATCAATACCGCATTCGGCGGCGATGAGCGACTTCATGTCGTCGAACGTCTTGCTTTTGCTGCGGATACGGGCCAGATTGAGCAGTCTCGACGGGTTCTTGATCGCAAATTCGAGCTTCTTGTGCAGGTTCGCCGTCGAATCACGCCCGACCGCAACATGATCGACATCGGCAAGCGTCAAACCCGCCATTTCGAGACATCTTAGTATCGAAAGACGCGAAAAACCCGCAAAATACTTGACGCGATTAAGCCGCTCCTCTGCGATCGCCGCAACGGGTACGCCGTCAACGAGAATCGCCGCGGACGAGCCCGCGTGGAAGGAATTGACACCAAGAATTACGCTCATTTAGACAGCTTGGGCAAAAGGATAAATCTACAATACGGGCGGGGCTTTGGCAAAGATTGAGCGAGCGGCGGCCATTATCTAGCCGCGAATTTCGCGGACGAGAACGAATCAGAAACGACCAACTTAACTTAATTGAGAGAGAAACTCGTTCTAGCTAGTCTTGATCCGCTTCATCCGTTTGATCCGCGGCCAAATATTCTCTCGATGCACTCAGTTTCAGTGTTTGAAATGCCGAATGCCGGTGAATGCCATGGCGATGCCGTGTTCGTCGGCGGCGGCGATCGATTCGTCATCCTTGACCGACCCGCCGGGCTGGATTATCGCCGTCACGCCGAGGCTTGCGGCCTCGTCGACGCTGTCGCGGAATGGGAAAAACGCGTCCGACGCGAGTGCCGAGCCTTTCAGGTCAAACCCGAACCGTTCTGCACGCATCGCCGCGATCCGCACTGAATCGACACGGTTCATCTGGCCGGCACCGACGCCGAAAGTCTGATCACACCCGGCGAGGACGATGGCGTTGGACTTGACGTGCTTGCAGATGATCCAGGCGAAGAGCATCGCTTTGACCTCGACGTCGGTCGGTTGGCGAGTAGTGACGATGTCGAGGTCAGCGGCGGCAAAGTGATGTGTGTCGGCGTCTTGGGCAAGGAATCCGCCGGAGATCTGCTTGTACTCTGTCTTTGGTGGGGCACCCTCCCTACCGGTCGGGTTTCCAGCTGTGAGGCGAAGCACTCGCAGATTCTTTTTGGATTTGAATATGTCGAGTGCGTCGTCGTCGTATTCGGGGGCGATGATTACCTCGGAGAAGACCTTGATTAGGGCGGTTGCTGCCTCCGCATCGACCTTGCGGTTAAAGGCTACGATGCCGCCGAAGGCTGACACAGGGTCAGTCGCGAGAGCGCGTTTGTAGGCTTCGAGGTTCGTTGCACCGACGCCGACGCCGGACGGATTTGTGTGTTTGATGATCGCGACGGCGAGTTCTTCAAAATCGTTCACTAAAGCCCACGCGGCGTCGGCATCGACGTAATTGTTGAACGACATTTCCTTGCCGTGAAGCTGCTCGGCGTTGGCGATGCCTGTTGCGTCAGTCGTGTACAGAGCGGCTTTTTGGTGCGGGTTCTCGCCATAGCGGAGGTCGGCCGTTTTGGCAAAGCTGAGTGCAATTCGATCTTCAAAGAATCCCGTCGCTACCGCTCCCGGCTCTAAATTGCCGCCCGACTTCGAGAGATAGTTCGATATCGCCGTGTCGTACTCAGCAGTTCGCGTATACGCGGCGGCGGCCAATCGGGCACGCGTGTCGAGCGAGAGCGCTCCGTCGTTTTCGGTTAGTTCAGTCTGAACCTCGGCGTAATGAGCGGGATCGGTGACTATCGCGACGTCGCGCCAATTCTTGGCGGCGGAGCGGATCATGGCAGGGCCGCCGATGTCGATATTCTCGACAGCTTCTTCGAGCGTGACGCCGGGTTTGGCGATGGTTTGTTCGAACGGGTAGAGATTGACGACGACGAGATCGATCGGCTCGATATTATGTTCGGTCATCGAAGCGATGTGCTCGTAGTTGTCGCGGAGGGCGAGAAACGCGCCGTGGATCTTCGGATGCAGAGTCTTGACGCGGCCGTCCATCATCTCGGGGAAACCGGTCACATCAGACACGTCCGTGACCGGCAATCCGGCATCGCGCAATGCCTTTGCCGTTCCGCCTGTTGAGATGATCTCGACGCCAAAGCCGTCCAGCACGCGCGCCAATTCGACAAGGCCCGTCTTGTCCGAGACGCTCAATAGTGCCTTGGTGATTCGTCGTGCCTGTGTCATTGAAAATACAAGTAGCCGATAGCTATTAGCTACCTTCTAATAGTGTGTGAAAAAGACTGCGATTCAGACGAAAAAGCGCCCCAGGAACAGCAGGCTGAGCAAAAAGACCAGGGCGACGATGATAATTTTGATTAGGCTCACGAATCTTCTATCCTGAACACGGTCGCGATTCGGAAAGAAGAATTCTATTGCGCCGCCATTCCCGATGTCAAAAGCCTGCCGGTCGATATTGGTTTACTTCACTGGTCTGCTGTTGTTTTTACTGGCATTCGGTGCCGTTAGGGCGCAAGACATCGAGGTTACTGTCCGTCCGGATTCCGATCGATCGCTTGTCCATATACAATGGCGTGAGCGTCCGATGAGAGACGAACGTTCGCCGCTTACCTTCCTCTCAAGCTACGCGGGTATCGGACTGCCCAACGAACGCATTGTCAACGTGCGAAGGGATCGGGATTGGTGGTCTTACGACGTCGATCTAACGCCGCCGAAAGCGAGGACGGCCGGGGCTCATATCTCGTGGTTCACGACCGAAGGCGGCATCTTGATGCTTGGCGACCTGTTGCCACAGCCTACATCTGGTCGGTCGGTGCACATTATGCTTAATCGAGGCGACGATTTGGAATATGAGGTGATGGCGTTTGCAAATGCCGCCAATGCCGTCCTGATCCTGGGTAAGAATTGGAAACAGGAACAAATCGTCACCGGCACCGCAATGCTTGGCACCCAGCTATTAGGCCAATGGCAGTTTGGCGATGCCGATTTCGGATCGCTCGCGGCAGAGATATTCGGCCATCAAGCAGGGACATTCGGAAGCTTACCCGCCGGGAAACATTATCAGATCGCGTTGGCCAAGTTACCTGCTGTGGCTAATGGCGTCTGGGAAGGCGACACACGCGGCACGAATGTGACGATAGTGTCGTCCGATATGCCCTTCAAATCTCAATCGCTTCAGCGTCTGCACGAGCAGTTGCGGCATGAGATGTTCCATTTGTGGATACCTGAGGGCGTGAATTTGACGGGGAATTACGATTGGTTTTACGAGGGGTTTGCGTTGTATCAGTCGCTCAAGTTGGGGGTTGCCGTCAATCGGTTGAGGTTTGACGATTACCTTGATTCGCTGAGTCAGGCCTACGCAATTGACCAACGGCTCTGGGGCAAATTGTCGTTGACCGATTCGTCAAAGACGCGATGGTCAGGCGACAATAACTCAATCATCTACGCACGCGGGATGCTGGTGGCGTTCCTGTGCGATCTCGCGATGCTTAAGGCGTCGAAAGGAAAGCGTTCGACCGACGATATTGTCCGCGAGGTTTATCAAAAGCACAGCGGCAAGGCCGCACCGCAGGATGGCACTGCGGCGGTGATGGCTATTATGAAACAGCGGCCGGAACTTGCACCTATCGTCGATCATTACGTAACGGGGAAAGAAAAGCTCGACTGGACACCGTTTCTAAACGCCGCAGGCCTCGATTCCTCGGGTCGCGTGTTGACCGTCACGGCCAAACCAAATGGTCGACAGAAGAAATTGCTCGACAAGTTGGGTTATAATAACTGGCGAAAACTGTCCACGACCCGCAAATGAGAACGCCTTACCTGACCCTTATCGTTATTCTGCTGATTGCGATCGCCCAGCTTGGCTGCGGCGACATGGTCGGGAGTATCATCGGGCCAAGCGATACAGCCACCGTGATCGCCAAGACTGCGCAGATACGCACTTCCTACGCGGTCGTTGCGGCTGATCTGCTTGAGGTCAAGCGCGGCGACCGGCTCGACGTGATCGATACGATGGAGTATGAAAAGGTGCTCTGGTATCGCGTCCGCGCCTTCGACGACGCTCAGACCGAAGGCTGGATCGAGGCGCAGAACGTCATTACGAGCGACACTCTCGCTCGCTCGCGAAAGATCGCCGAAGAATTCAAGGACCAAACGCCGCAGGCCGCCGGTATTATTCGCTCTGCATCGAACCTGCGTTCGGCTCCGGATATGGATCCGGAGAACGTCCTGTTCAAGCTGGCGCACAGCTCGACGTTCGAGATCATGGCATGGAAATTCGTGCCTAAGCAGGAAGTTCCAGATGTCGATGATGCTCCTCGCGGTCAGCGAAAAACGGGCAAGCGAACAAAGAACGAGGACATTGAGGCGGCTAAGGAGGGCGAGCCCGAAAAGATCGACGAGAAATACGACATCTGGTATCTCGTCAGGCTCGACCCATCGGTCTCGCCTGCACCGGCAGGCTGGCTTTTCGGCCGCCAGGTCGAGCTGCAGGTGCCTAGCGATATCGTCTTCTTCCAGCACAACAACCGCAAATTCGTGACTTGGCAGCGGCTTGATGCGGATGCGGCCAACAAGGTTGGTGCGGGCGACAAGGCACTGGCTCCGGGCAGTTGGGTGATCCTTTCGCGGAGCAGCTTCTCAAAGCCGATCGACGGTGTCGAGCCTGATTTTGACAGCATTCTCGTGCTTGCATTCGACAAATACGACCAGTCCTACTATACGGTCTGGAAGACCTCGCCGAACACCGAGGTCTGGGGCACGCTCCCGCTGGTCGTCGACGGCCGCGGCGATAATAAGACGTTCACTGTCAAGATCCGCAATCCCAACGGGCAGATGGATGACAAGCGATTCATCGTCTTTAAGGACAAGAACCGCCTCAAGGTCACTCCGCCCGAGGACATCGCCCAGTACGAGGTCAAGCAGGTGAAGAAATGACCTCGGCCGACGGCGAAAATCCATTCCCCGAACCTGTCGAGATCGAGATCACCGATTCGCTCGACCTGCATTCTTTCGCTCCGAGCGACATCCGCGCGGTTGTCGAGGCCTATATGGCTGAGGCCCATAAGAAAGGCTTCTCCGTAGTGCGGATCATCCACGGCAAGGGTGTCGGCGTTCAGCGTGAGATCGTGAGAAAAACGCTCTCTGAGATGGATTTTGTCGAATCTTTTAAGAATGCACCCGAGTTCTCCGGCAGTTGGGGAGCGACGATCGTAAAGCTCGACCTCTAGCGTTCCTCTATAACCTCGGCCCATTCGTCACGAATCGTTTCGCGCTCGGCCAACCGCCGCTGAGCGTCGTCAAATTGAGCTTTGAGGTCGATGTAGCGGTGTTCGAGGTCTTGCAGATATTTCTGACGCTCGCGGTAGATACGGTCAATGTAAAAGAGGTAGGCAAACTGCAGGCCGGCAACGCCGACGAGGACGAGTGAGAGGCCAATCAGGGCATACATGAGCATAACTGCTGACTCCAATAGCGGCTGATTTGCCGATTATACCGTTTGACGCGCGGCAAATGAAAAGTAGAATCAACATATGCGAATCGACATCGTGAATTCCAATCCGGAGGCGCCCGCGCTCGACCGGCGCGAGTTTTTTGTCACGTCGATACTCGGTGCGGGGCTGTACGCCGCCGCCGTTTCGCCGATACAGGCACAGACGCGGATCGTGACTGACGACAAGGGGCTGACTGTCGGCGAGGTAAAAATTCCGGTTGCCGACGGTGAGATTCCGGCGTATCGGGCAATGCCGGATAAGAAGGGCAAGAAGTTTCCGGTCGTGCTCGTTATCCACGAGATATTCGGCGTTCATGAGTGGATACAGGACATTTGCCGGCGATTTGCCAAGCTTGGTTTTATGGCCGTCGCACCGGCACTCTACGCCCGTGTCGGCGAGGTCAAGGACCTAAAAGACCCGCGCGAGATCAACCGCCAGGTTTACAGCCGCATTCCCGACACGCAATCGATGTCTGACCTCGACGCGGCGGTCGCATGGGCGGCGAAGAACAGCGGCAAGACAAAGAAGCTCTCCATCACGGGCTTCTGCTGGGGTGGCCGCATAACGTGGCTCTACGCCGCCCACAATCCAAAAGTAAAGGCCGCTGGCGCATGGTATGGCCGCGTCGTTCCGACCGCGAATTCGCCGATCAACACGTTGCAGCCGACGACGCCCATCGATCACGCCCGCGAGATCAAGGGCGCCGTCCTCGGCCTCTACGGTGGGCTGGATAAGGGAATTACCGTCGAGGGTGTCGAGCGAATGCGCGAGGCTCTCAAGAAAGCAAAAGGCAAGTCCGAGATCATTATCTATCCAAATGCTGACCACGGCTTTCACGCCGATTACCGACCGACCTACAACAAGGAAGCCAGCGACGCCGCGTGGGCGAAGCTCATTGCATGGTTCAAAAAACACGGAGCATCCTAAATGTCCGCTAACCTTAAGTTAATGTACACACTCCTCTGCGATGACGTTCGTATCGAGATGGGCAACAAGATCTCGCTGATGGGCGTTTTTCAGAACATCATGGTCGAGAAACTGCCCGTTTCGCTGATCAAGTTCGCCGTCATCAACCACTGGGCCGGCGCGGGCGATCACCAGACCGAGGTGCGCATTCTGGCCCCTGACAAACAAAACCTCATCGTCACCTCACAGCCCACGACCATCCAACTCGCCGAGGGTGGCTTTACCGACAACGTCAGCTTTTTTGTCAATGTCGTCTTTCCCGATCCCGGCACTTACTGGATCCAGACCATCGCCAACACCGTTGTCCTCGACGAATTGCCGCTCATAGTCACCGACCAGGCAAACGCCCAGGCAATGACGCCTCCCGAAGTGATCACGGAAACGGTCAATTGACAATGCCTGCTTGACTGAGTTGGAGATTTTGAGTAACTTAACAGTTCGCCCGCCGTCAGGTTGTGGGCGCGTTTTTTTGATAATTTGAGCGGGCATCAATAAGAGTTCTCGGGCATGTATGTCAATTGGTAGACAGCCTCTCTTACAAGGAGGAAGTTAGGGGTTCGAGTCCCTTCGTGCCCACCAGATCCAATTGCGAATTACGAATTAAGAATTACGAAAAGACCAGAACTTTATTCGTAATTTCTAATTCGTAATTCGTAATTGATATACGCGGGGTCGTAGTTCAGTTGGTTAGAACGCCAGCCTGTCACGTTGGAGGTCGCGGGTTCGAGCCCCGTCGGCCCCGCCATTCATTCGCCACAACCGGCACAACGCGCACAAACAAAGAGAGGTTGAATCACTAGATTCAGCCTCTTTTTTTTTCGTGCCTTAGCGGCTGTCTCCCTCTCAATTCCGATCGAATCTTTTCGCGACGGCTTGTCTTGCAAAACGAGGATAAATCCTTTACCATCGAACGCAACTCAGCCAACCAGTAGGCCCGAATTGGCACGTCGCCTAAAGCGACGATACAGGCTTGTTTTACGTCGGAGGCCTTGATTCGACAGAAAAGCGAGTATGTGAAGGGTCGGTTTGGCATCGATTTGTTTGCCACCATCTTGGATAAAGTGTGGGCCATACCGCGAAGGAGAATCTATGCACCAGAGCAACCCAGCGAAAAGAAATACTCTCGCCGGTTTTAGAACACTAAACACATGGGCCGTTATCGGCGTGGTTGGCCTATTCTCATCGCTGGCCTGGCTCGCGGGCTCATCGGGCCACGGAATGACCACAAGCGCGTCGGCTCACACGCCGATGTCTGCGCCGACGCCGCCGCTTGACAAGGAGGCTGCCGACGCCCTGGTCGAGCAACTCAAAGAGACCCTTGCTGATTCAATCGAAGATGAAGCGGTTGTCACGTCAATCAAAGAGAGATGGGACGCACGCATCGTTGCTAACAAGACCAGAAAGCAGATTATCGATCTGCTGTTTGCGGATGTAAGGTCGATAGTCAGCGATAAAGCGAAACAAGACGCCGTTTGGGAAAGCTGGAAGGAGATAGCCGCCGAACCGGAGGCTGAGGAACCCGGCCCGGCACCCGAACCGCCTAAACCTGTCACGCCGCCTGTTGCCCCGGCATCCGTCCCGCGATCTGGCCCGGGTGGAATTACTAAACAAACACCATTCCATTTTGGGAATGATGAAAAGATCAGGATCGGCCACGATCAAATGGTGAGTTTCTTTAGCGATCAGGGGATCGGAGGGGTGAAAACGTGGGTACAGGAAAAGGGAAACTATGGGCGACAATCATACACGATCTACAAGGATATGGACGACCCGGACATTAATATCAAGGTTGCCGCGGTGCATAAGTCTGTCAAAACCCTTATAGATCGAGGCGTACGGATTCCCGATGACCTACGCGTGTATTGTGCGAAACACACAAGCCCGACACAACAAAGAGCTATAATTCGCGGTGAAAGGTGGGCTCCCGTAGCGATCGTCTTCCTTGTGTGGGCCAGGCCGCGTAGTTTTGAATTGGGGAGCCTGTCGCAGGAACCGACCCCTGGCTTTGACCGGGCGACCATTTCCATGATCCACGAGATCGGTCACATTCTGCACGAGAGGGCGATGGGTGATCTCTTCTGGATGGAAGAATTTAAGGGTAAAGCTCCCGACGAAGTGGCGTCCAAGGTAAGCTTCTATGCAAGGAATTCGAGAAAAGAGTTTGCAGCAGAAGTTTTTGCGGGCATGTTTGTCGGCAAGAGATGGAGTCCTGACGTTTTGGCCTACTACCATGAGATCCGCGGCCCCTATGTGCCGTAAGGGTCTATAGATCTTTGAACCTATTTTGGGTTGTCAGTAAACCTTTCCAAATTTAAGGAGAAAAAAAGTGGAACGTAAAATTACTCTAGAAACAAAGGATAATGCGGCGAAAAGAGTTTTCGGCAGCCGGAACGCAACCATAGCGTTTCTTATTTTGGCTGCTTTCTTTACCGATCTTACGGGAGCTCCGCTAGGATCTCCGGGCCTTGGATTGACGGGTTTGACATCGGTCCCCCAACTGGCCCGACAGGACGACCCGCTTGATAGTGAGGCTGCAGCCGCATTTGTTGAGGCCCTGGGCGAAGAAGCCCGAAATGTCCTGAATGATTTCTTTGACATGGACGGAGTAACTGCGACGTTCGACAGAATTAACGAAAAAATAACAGAAAGGGGAGATCTCGCAGGTAAGACAAAGAAGCAAATTGTCGATATGTACCTAGCCGACGTCAGATCGGTCGTTGAGAACGCTGACACTATAAAGGGAATGGAGACCGCTTTTGCGAGACTCCTCAATCCTGATGCTCAACCGGAAACCCCGCCGAAGGACCCACCGGCAAATCCGCCGGCAAATCCGCCTGCAAATCCCCCCGCGAATCCGTCGTCGAGCGCCGGATTGAGGCAGTATATCAGGGGCCTGAAATACGACGCGCGTGTTTTGCTTGCGGTCCAGGGCGACGGTGGCACGCTGATCTTAGACAAGGAAAAGGATAAGAAGAACGAACGAAAGCAAGGCAATGCGAAGATCATTCGATGTCTGCGGACGACACGAAATCTGAGCAAGAACTTTGAGGATGTTGCCATCTTGCAGCCGACGCAGGGCGTTATCTATCCGGGAGCTCTTGTTTATGCCGATCAGGAGCTTGTTGACGGCAAGCCGCGTCCGTTGACCGGATTGCCGCGAGCGCCCATCGATCTGCGGCTCGACCTTCCGGGATTGCAAGATGAGGGGAGCTTTGCGATCGCGAACCCAACCGACGGGAAGGTTCAAAGCGCCGTGAACAAGGCGCTGAATTTCTGGAACAACTCTACGAGTTTTAAGGAGGGTTATGTCAATCCGTCCCGCTCTAACTACAGTTCGACGATAGCTTACAGCAGTGATCAACTGGCTATGAGTCTGGGGTTCAATGCGAAATGGGCCTCGGGCGATGCGTCCGCCCAATTCAAGTTTTCCACGTCCAACGAGAAGAATGTTGTAGTCGCTGTTTATCGTCAAGTGTTCTACACGGTCACATTCGACGCTCCCAACCTGCCCGAGCAGTTTTTCGATCCGAGCGTCAGCGTCGACGAAGCAAGGGAAGTCTTTTCGACCGAAAAGCCTTCCGCCCCGGCTTATGTCAGCAGTGTGAACTATGGCAGGATCATTATGTTCCGGATGGAGACGGACAAATCGACGTTGGCTACGGATGCACAGGCAGCGTTCAACTACGCCGCCGGAGCGGTAACTGTCGGCGCGGACGCAAAAATAAAGTATGACAAGATACTGAGCAATTCCGCTATCACCGTCGTAACGATGGGCGGAAATGCTGAGGTAATGTCGGAAAGCGTCGCGGCCAGAGGCTCAGCGGACCTTCAGAAGATTATCCGAGGGAAAAATGCAGTATATTCGAAAAATAACCCGGGCGTGCCGATCGCATATACCGTTAAGTTCCTCAAAGACAATACGATAGCCAAAATGGGTTCGACGACTGATTTTACTACCGAAGATTGCAAGGAACTCGACAATATTTGGGTAAAGGTGATTCACTCGGGGGCGTACATAGCCCATTTTACCGCCACCTGGAACGAACCTGACCCGAACAATCTGGAGCAGGTCGTGCAAAAGGAAAGAAAGGAGCACGGAAAGACATCTGGATATCAGGTCAAGTTTGATTTTCCGGGAGATGCGACGAACATCCGCTTGAAGATGGAAAACGACACGGGTTTGGTCTGGCAGCCGCAACGCGAAATATTAAATCGTGTTTTGCTGCCCGTGGACTATAACAAGTGTTACACGGTTCACGGAACGACGCTTGGTTCTGGTTATTCGGTGAAAGACCTTGGGACTGATTGCCCCTGATCTTCGCAGCCGCAGGGCGTTGCGGCTCTGCCGCCGCTCAAGGCTAGAACATTAAGACGTAAAAAGAAAGGGAAGAGTCGAAACTCTTCCCTCCTGACGCTAGACGCTTTTACTCTTAGCCTTTTCTCAACTCGGTGAGCACCTGTTTGGCCACAGCCTTGAGCGTGTCGAATACGCCGGTGCCGTTAGTGGCGACGGCTTCGAATACGGGTTCACCTTTTTTCTGAAGTTCGCCGGTAAGGTCGTGGGCGGGAATGACATTGGGCAGGTCGCGTTTGTTCAATTGTAGAACGTAAGGGATATTGTTTAGCTCGTAGCCCTGCGTTTGCAGGTTTTCTTCGAGGTTGTAGAGCGACTCGACGTTGGCGTCCATCCGCTCTTCCTGGCTGTCAGCTACAAAAACAACACCGTCAACGCCCTTTAGAATCAGTTTCCTCGACGCGTCGTAATAGACCTGCCCAGGCACCGTATAGAGGTGAAACCGAGTCTTAAAGCCGCGAACCGTTCCCAGTTCCAGGGGCATAAAATCAAAGAACAGCGTGCGATCCGTCTCAGTGGCGAGCGAGATCAGCTTGCCCTTCGCCTGCGGTGCGGTGGAATCATAGATGTACTGCAGATTCGTGGTCTTGCCGCACAGCCCCGGGCCGTAGTAAACGATCTTGCAGTTGATCTCTCTAGATGCGTAGTTTATGAAGGTCATAATTGAGAATTGAGAATCGAGAATTGGAAATCCGTATATTCCATTTTCAATTCTCTATTAGCTGAACAGGCTGTCAATGTCCTCGTCCGTGATCTCCGCAAAGAACGAATTGTTATTGAGCTGGTAGCTTGCCGATGCAGTGGTCGCTTCGTCAAGGATCCCGGCGACCTCGTAGCTGCCGCGTTTTGAGCGGATCTTTACCAGGCTCAAGGTTGAGCGTTCGTCAAAGACCACCACCAACAATGCTCGGCCGATAATACTGATATAGATGCTCTCATGTTCACCTTCGTGAAACACGCACGGGAAGGCCTCCTCACCGATGAGTTTGGCCATAGAACTCGTCGCTGCAACGTTCCCGGCCGCGAGCGAAGCAAAGCTGGTAGTGTCCATGCTGCCGATCTCACCGCTGAATGCGATAGGCTGGCCGTCACGGTCGATTAGGAAGACGACGCGCGCGGCGCACTCGATGCGGACGCGCTCGAGAACGGTCTTGAGCCGCAAAAATTGGTCTTCCTGCAGAATAAAAGGCGTATCGGGCATTTGATGTTCGTGATGGTGCTGTGACCTGAAACGCAGCTAAATCTTATATCGGGTTCGTTGCTAAAGGCAATACGGCCGCCGGTAAGAACACGGTCGCAAAACTAAATTTAACACACAGCTTTGCCCGCAGACAAGGATTTTTTGGGACGCGGCGCGGATCGACGCCGCATGCAGCAAGCCCCAACCCGTGTGCACGCTGGTTCGTATTGTTTTCTGGTCGCTGCAGATGATAAAATCGTTGCTTGTCGGCAAGCGCTCGCCGACGGTCGTTGCGGATTCGCACGGCCAACCGCCCTGACTTTCCTTTTCAAGTGATCGCGGCAGATTGCCGGCGGCATTCAACCGATGAAGCACCATCTGTTCTCGGACAGTTCTGACGGGCTGTGTTTTGTCGCCATCGGCGGCGGAAATGGGCTGTCGACGCTGCTTTCGGGGCTCAAGCGCTTTGTCCACGCCCGCGACACCGAGCCGGTATGGCTGGATGATTTGTCAGCGATCGTAGCCGTTTCTGACGACGGTGGAAGCTCAGGCCGCCTGCGCGAAGAGCTGCAGATGCTGCCTCCGGGCGATATTCGCAATTGCATGGTCGCATTGAGCGAGGATTCGCGATTGCTGTCGAAACTCTTCAAGCATCGTTTTCGCGGCGACGGCGACCTGGGCGGGCATAGCTTTGGGAACATCTTTCTCGCTGCTCTCGCCGAAATGACAGGCGACTTTGCCGAAGCAGTCAAGCTCTCCAGCGAGGTGCTCGCAAGCAAAGGCCATATCTATCCGGCCACCGTCGCCGACGTGCGGCTGGCGGCCGATCTGCATGACGGAAACACCGTCAAAGGCGAGACGAATATCTCAAAGGTCGGCCACAACGTAAAGCGGCTCTACCTTGAGCCCGCTGACTGCAAGCCGATGCCTGAGACGCTCGCGGCGATCGCGGCTGCCGATGTCGTCAGTATCGGGCCGGGCTCACTTTTTACGAGCCTGCTGCCACCCATACTCGTTGACAGCGTCGCTGACGCGATAGCTGCTTCGCCGGCGACAAAGGTATATGTTTGCAATCTAATGACGCAGCCGGGCGAGACAGATGGTTTTACGGCACGGCACCATCTTGAAATAATTCGTGACTATGCGCCACAGATAGAGTTTGACTACGTGATCGTCAACGACCATCCGATCAGCACCGGCCAGGCAGACAAATACGCCGACGAAGGGGCAGAACAGATCGGCGTTCACGGCTCGATCTCGCCCGATACCATCGAAGGCGCCGAGATCGTTTATGGTAACCTGTTGGACGACGGCGAAATGGTCCGCCATCACCCTGAGAAACTTGCTCAAGTGTTGTTATTGTGTGCGTTACAGCCGCGTAAGGAGCCAATTACGAATTATCAATTACGAATTTCGAATGCTGAACACATTTCCTAATTCCTAATTCCTAATTCGTATTCGTAATTGTGAATAAAGATCTCGACATACTGATAATGGCCGCCGGCCTCGGCACACGGATGAAGTCGAACCTGGCAAAGGTGCTCCACCGGCTGGATGGTCGTGCGTTGATCAATCATGTCGTGGAGACAGCGTTCGAACTGGAACCCGCAAAAGTTGTCGTTATAGTCGGGCATCAGGCGGAGGATGCTGAGGCTGAGGTCTTGCGCGAGTTTGACGGCAAGCCGGTCGAGTTTGCGTTACAGGAAAGGCAGCTTGGGACCGGCGATGCCGTTAATGCCGCGAGATCGCTGCTCGAAGGTCGCGATTCGACGTCGATGGTGCTGTCGGGCGATGTGCCGATGATCACTAAAGCGACGCTGGACGGTCTGGTCTCAGCGCATCGTGAGAATAACGCCGATTGCACGGTACTGTCGGTAAACTTAAAAGACCCAACAGGTTACGGCCGCATTGTTCGCGGTAAGGACGGTTCGTTCGACCGCATTGTTGAACAAAAGGACGCGACTGAGGACGAGAAGAAAGTCAAAGAGATCAATTCGGGCATTTACGTTTTTGATACGCAAAAACTGTTTGACGCCCTCTCGCAAGTCGGCAACGACAACGCGCAGGGCGAGTATTACCTGACCGACGTGCCGCGAATTCTCAAGGAGGACGGCGGCACGATCGCTATATTTGAGTGTGAAGATTATCGCCAGGTCGAGGGTGTAAACGACCGGCGACAGCTTGCGGCGATGGAAAAGGTGATCCGTAAGCGCACGGTCCAACGGCTGATGCTTGAGAGCGGCACCACGTTTGTCGATCCAAAGACCGCGTATGTAAGCAGCCGCTCGGTGATCGGCCGCGACACCGTCATTTATCAGAATGTAACTATTGAGGGCAAGAGCGTTATCGGCGAGGGGAGTGTTATTCGCCCTGGCTCGCGGATCGTAGATTCCGAGATCGGCAACCGCGTCGAGATACGTGATAACTGCTTTATCACCGATTCGACCATCGGCGACAACTGTGCGGTCGGACCGATGGCACACCTCCGAGGCCACGCCGTGATGATCGCAGGCTCAAAGATCGGTAACTTTGTCGAGCTAAAGAAAACCACCCTCGGCCGCAAGTCAAAAGCCAGCCACCTCACCTATCTCGGCGACGCCACGATCGGTGAAAACACAAACATCGGCGCCGGCACCATCACCTGCAACTACGACGGCAAAAACAAACACGAAACGCACATCGGCGATAACGTGAAGATCGGTTCGGACACGATGCTCGTCGCGCCTCTGACCGTCGGCGACGGTGCCGTCACTGGTGCGGGCAGCGTTGTAACGAAAGACATTCAACCAAATAAGCTAGCCGTCGGGGCTCCGGCGAGGTCGATAAAGGATCTAAGTCAGGTCGAAAGGAAGGACAAGGCGAGTACAGAATAGGATATGTGCGGAATAGTCGGATACGTTGGAAATAAACAGGTTGTGCCGTTGATCATTGACGGTTTGAGGAAGCTGGAGTATCGCGGGTATGACTCGGCGGGCATTGCTGTGGTCGATGGCGAGCGGCATATGGAGTTGCGCCGGGCCGAGGGCAAGCTCCGCAATCTCGAAGAGGCGATACGGCTGAATCCGCTTGACGGGAATTACGGCATCGGGCATACGCGTTGGGCGACCCACGGACGGCCGACCGAGGAGAATGCTCACCCGCACCGCGACCAATCGGGCAAGGTTGTCGTTGTTCACAACGGCATTATCGAGAACTATTTGTCGTTGAAGGAACGGCTGCAGGGCGGCGGGCACGAGTTTGTCACCGAGACCGACACCGAGGTCGTGGCGCATCTGATCGGGCATTATGTTGACACGGACGATCTATCGTTAGAATTGGCGGTTCGAAAAGCGGTTAGCGAGCTTCGCGGTATTTTTGCGATGTCGATCATCTCGGTTGACGAGCCGGACACGATCATCGCGGTCCGCGAGGGGCCGCCGGTCGTGATCGGTCTGGGCGATGGCGAGTTCTTTGTGGCGAGCGACATCCCGCCGATCCTTGCTCACACGCGGGACGTGTTTTTCCTCGGCGATAAAGAGATGGCGATCCTCACAAAGGACTCTGTTCGCGTCACGGATTTTGAGGGAAACGTCGTCGAGCCCGAGAAGCAGCGGATCACGTGGGACCCGATCCAGGCCGAGAAGGGCGGCTTTAAACACTTTATGCTCAAGGAGATATATGACCAGCCGCGTGCCGTTCGCGATACGGTGCAGGGGCGTATATCGCTCGATACGGGTAAGGTGTATCTCGACCCGATGGACATTTCTGAGGACGAATTTAAATCCCTGGCTTCGATCAAGATCGCAGCATGCGGCACGTCGTGGCATGCGGGCCTCGCAGGCAAGTATATGCTCGAACAGCTTGCTCGCGTCCCGGTCGATGTGGATTATGCGTCGGAATTCCGCTATCGCGATCCGGTCCTAACCGAGAACGACCTGCTCATCGTCATCTCGCAATCCGGTGAGACCGCCGATACGATCGCGGCGATGCGGGAGGCAAAGCAGGCGGGCTGCAAGGTGCTCGCGATCTGCAACGTGCACGGATCGATGATCACCCGCGAGGCGGACGGCACGATCCTGACGCACGCCGGGCCTGAGATCGGCGTAGCTTCAACAAAGGCGTTCACGGCGCAGATGATCGCATTGTATCTGTTTGCGTTGTATCTCGGTGAACTTCGCGGCCAGATAGATGAAGAACGAGCCAAGCACCTCGCCCAGGACCTCGCAGAACTTCCGCTAAAGATCGAGCACCTGCTAAACAACTCCGAGTCGATCGAGGAGTTATCCAAAGAATTCTTCCGCGTGCAGGACTTTCTCTATCTCGGCCGCGGGATTAACTTCCCGGTTGCGCTCGAAGGCGCGTTAAAGCTCAAAGAGATCAGCTACATCCACGCCGAGGGCTACCCGGCCGGCGAGATGAAGCACGGCCCAAACGCCCTCATCGACGAAAAACTACCCGTCGTCATCGTCAATACAAAAGAGGACGGCAACGCGGGCAGCGAATTGCGGTACGAAAAAACTCACTCGAACATCGTCGAGGTCAAGTCTCGCGACGGCATCATCATTTCGGTCCTGACCGAGGGCGACACGATGTCGAGCACTGTCTCAAGCCACGTCATCGAGATACCGCACACCAGCGACCTGCTCGGCCCGGTCCTCTCGATCGTGCCACTCCAATTGCTGTCGTATCACATCGCCGTCCGTCGCGGTTGCGATGTTGACCAGCCAAGAAACCTCGCTAAATCGGTGACTGTCGAGTAGAATCTGGGGCCCGCTAATTGATTCGGCAGCAACCGTATATATCCTAGCTTCGCTTCTGAAGGGTTGGCTTCACGCCCGGTTCGGTTGGTGCGGATGTGGCCTCGTAGGTCAGCAGAGTTCCGCCAAAGCCGATCGCCCAGCCGCGGCCGCCATTGAAGATCACTTTTTCGAGCTTGTGAGTTACGCCTGACTTGACGTCGGTCCATGTATTTCCGCCGTCGCGAGTGCGAACGATGATACCGTGGTCGCCAACAGCCCAACCGCTGGTCGGGCTTGTGAAATAAACGTCGTTTAGATTAGCCGTTACGCTCGAATCCTGCTGCCGCCACAGCCGCCCGCTACCGTTCGACCGAAAGATGCGTCCCCGTGTGCCCACTGCCCACGCACCCTGTGTGCCTGTGAAAAAGACCGCATTGAATTTAGTGTCGGACTCACCCAACAGCGACGCCTTTTCCCAAGTCAGTCCCGAGTCTTCGGAGAACATGATCGTACCGCCGGCACCGACCATCGCGCCGACACGAGCACTGCCAAAACTCCCGTCGAGCAAGAGAAAGTGTATGGCTGTCTGCACGCGCTTCCATGTCGTGCCGTCCTCCTGAAGGCGAAAGAAGACGCCGCCCTCACCAAACGCAGTTGCCGAGCCGTTTTCGTTAAAGAGCAGCCGCGTGATCCGTTCGCGGCCGGCGTCCTCAAACTCGAATTTCTCCCACGTCCGGCCGCCATCAACCGTCTTGCGGATGTAAGATGTCGGGTTGTTTCCTCGCGCGAACACGTTTCGCTCGCACAGCAGCCAACCGGTCGTTTCGTTGACAAAATGGATCTGGAGAAAAGTATCCGTACTAAATTTCGGCTGCGGCGTCCACGTAGTGCCACCATCGGCCGTTTTGACGATTATGCCGTCCGTGCCGACAATGAACCCCCGTTGGGCATCGATGAAAGTGATATCTCGGAACCACCCAAAGCTGTTCGTCGTAAGCTTTTGCCAATCGGCGCGCGCGGCCGACGCCCCGGCGAGAATAAACGCGGCCGCTATTGAGGCGCAGAGAGCTTTGGTAAATACCTTCATTTTCCCATTCCCATTCCTTATAGCGGGCTGCCCATCATATAGCGGACCATACTCGCCTTTCCGAGAATATCGAATACCTTTTGAATGGTGAATCCCTTTCCGGTCACGAATACCTGGTCGCCCGGGCTCAGGAAGACCATCTCGGACTTGCCGGCCTCCATGTCGGCAAGGCTGACTATGCGCTTGCTGAGCTTGCCGTCCTTAGCATAGCTGACCAGGGCGATCTTCTTTTTGTCACCGTTCTTTGTCACACCGCCGGCCTCGAGGATCGCTTCATACACGCTGACCTTACGATCCATCACGCGAACGCCGGGTGTCGCGACATTGCCCATCACGCTGTAGCGCGTAGCATTGGCCTTGTCCAGGGTGACGGTAACCTTCGGATCGATGATGAACTCGTCAAGCTTCTGCGTGATCTCGGCCGCTACCTGCTCGACCGTTCTCCCGGCGACAAAGACACCATCGCGCACAAGCGGGTAAGAGATCTTAGCGTTTGGCGGAATGGTAATGCCCGTCTTGCAATAGTCGGGACACTGTCCAAATACCTCGACCGAGATAACATCGCTTGGCCCCAGCCGATATTCGCGGAGATAATTGTCGTAGTACGGTAGGATCGCTTCTTCAACTGACCCTTGCGGGTCATCCGCGGTGCCGTCACTCTCGGACGAAGGTGCCGCGAGCGGGACCGTTTTTTCCGCGGTCTTGTCCTTGTCGCCACGGCCCTTTAGGTCCTTGGCTTTCGCCGTCGTCTGCGCGAGGCCCGACAGGGCCAACGCCGCAACGCAGAGAGCGATCATCAAACCTCGGTTGAGAATTTCCATTACTTTCATTTCGACTATTCCTCGCTTCAACTACAAACGTTCATTGAGCTAAATACTCCAGACTATCGACCACCCTTGCCAAACAGCACTGTCTTTACCGTCTCAAAAACGATGACCAAATCGAGCGTCAAGCTCTGATTCTTGATGTAATACAGGTCGTACTGCAGCTTCTGGACCGCGTCATCGACTGACGCCCCATACGGATACTTGATCTGTGCCCAACCGGTCAGGCCCGGTGCGACCAGATGGCGGTGCTCATAGTACGGGATCTCGGACGCAAGCTGCCGAACAAAATGTGGCCGCTCAGGACGCGGGCCAACGAAGCTCATCTCGCCCTTGAGTATGTTCCAAAACTGCGGTATCTCGTCGATCCGGAGCTTGCGGATCAGGCGGCCGACTCGTGTGATGCGTTCGTCATTCGACGTCGCCCAGATCGGCCTGCCGTCGGCTTCGGCGTCGGTCCGCATCGAGCGAAACTTGATCACCCTAAAGAGGCGGCCGTTCTTACCAACGCGTTCCTGCTTGTAAAAGACGGGCCCCGACGAGTCGAGTTTAATCAGAATTGCCGTCAGGATGCCGACAGGAAGAGAGAGCACGATCCCGGCTAACGCCAGCAGCCGGTGGATCGATTCGCGAAATACGGATTTGATCGGCGTATCACGGCGACGGCCCGCAAAGATCAGCCACGACGGCCGAAGCATGTCCACGTGGACCTTGCCCGTGATGCGTTCAAAGAACGACGTGCACTCTTCGATCGAGATGTCGCCGGCGAGGCTCATCTTGAGCAGTGCCTCGGTCGGAAAGGCGCCACGACGTTCGCGCACGGCGATCACAACGCGGTCGACCTTTTCATTCACGATCACAGACTCAAGCTCGTGCGCCTTGCCGAGGATCACTGAGCGGCCGAGCTTCTGCATCGGCTTGGCCCCGTTCTCTGACACAAAGCCGACGATGCGGTATCCGGCGTCGCGTCGCTGCCATACGGCCTCGGCTGTATCGATCGCGGTTTGGCCCGTCCCGACAACGAGTATCTTTTCACCGATCTCAGGGTGCCCGGTGAGCGAATGAATAAAGATCCGCCAGCCGATCAAAAGGAAAAGCACCAGCGGAACCGATATCACCGAAACGCCGCGGCCGATCAGCAGAGGCGGTGCGAAATAGAAAAACAGAGCCAAGAGCGCCCAAGCGATGCCAAGGGCCTGCACCAGCCGCAGCAAAAGCTCACGACGGTTCGTCATCACGATGTAATCGTAAAGATCGTAGAAGTAAAGGATCACAAGACAGACGACCGACGCCAGACCGATCTTTAGCCAACCGTTTTTGTTGTTGAGTTCGTTCGCTGAGCCCGCAATGCCGAGTCTCAGGTACATGGCCAGTATTACGCCCGCGTAGAGTATCGCGGCGTCGGCGATGAGCAACCAGAGTATTCTCGGACTAAACCGTGCAGAACCCATTTTCTCAGGACAAACCTACGGGCTTACGCCCGTTTCATTCAATCGGCGGTAGTTGTAGTAGCCGTAGTTATACTGGCTCTCGTCCATCACGTCCTCGCTCTGATTTAGGACGACGCCGAGCAGGCGGTCCTTGGGCAAGGGTTCGAGGAGCCGCTCGAGAACGGCGTAGCGTGTGCGATTCGCCCTAACAACGAGCATCGCCCCGTCGGCGTGGTTGATAAGGACTGTCGCATCGGTAAAGATGCCGAGTGGCGGCGCATCGACGATGATGTAATCAAACATCTCTCGTGCCTCGGCCAGAATGTCTTTGAATTTCGGCCCCGAGATCAACTCAGCGACGTCGGTGCGGGCCTCGCCGCCGGGCAATATATGCAGGCCGGCCGGTTCGAGCCGCACGATCGCTTCTGTGAGCGAGCAGGTTCCTGCAAGCACATCTGACAAGCCACGATCCGTCTCGATGCCCAGATAATCGGCCAGGCTCGGCATGCGTAGGTCGCTGTCGATGATCAGTGCTCGGACGCCGTCGGTCTGAGCAAGCAGCCAGGAAAGGTTCAATGCAGTTACGGATTTACCCTCGCTCGGATTGACACTCGCGACTACGATGGATTGCAGCTTTTGCCGTTGGCTGCGGTGAAGCACATGTGTGCGCAGGCTGCGATACTCTTCGCAATATGACGAATTGGGGCTGGTTATCGCGACCAGGCGCGGCTCAATGCGCTCGGCGTCGACCGTCCACCTGACAAAGTCAGGCAACGGTCGATCACCGACGCGCGTTAAGGTATCGGCGTCCAATTTTGCCCCGGCAGTTATTTCCGACCTGTGATCAGGGAGTGCCGTCCCGATCAGAAGGTCCGGCTGCCCCATGAACGCCGAACTTGGCGTACCGATCTTCAGTCCGTTCGCTAGCAGTTCGGGCGGCGTGTTTGCCTCCCGAGAACTGCGGTCAAACGGAACGATCTCCGCGGGCGGCCTGACGCTCAGGCCCTCGCGAGACTCGGTACTCTTCTTTTGCATTGCCTTTAGGATGCTCATCGTCTAATGCTCCTAAACCGTTAAAACTTATGAAACGTCGGCCTCGACGAGCCGATCTCAAGGTTCACATCGTCATCGACTGACTCAAATGTGAGCGTGCCGTTCCTATGGCCGTTGCCGTTGCCATTGCCGTTGGTCTTGATCTGGCCTTTGGCGTAACCGTTCGCGTGGCCATTCCCGTTCTCGCGGATCGTGTCCTCGTTAAAGACGCGAGGTTTGACCGATTCGTTGCGGGCCTGGCCTTGCCACATCTCTTCCTGTGCCGTCGGCAGGAGAACACCGCCCTGCGGAGCGTCATGGACGGCATCGGCGATGGCCAAGGCCTCCTTACGCGGCAGCATGTCGAGGTTGTCGGCAACCGTCTCGATGATCTGACGGCTGATAACCTGTTCGCCGGCCGAATAGGCCGCGAGCATAGCGTTATCGCAGAGATTATTGATGTTCCTTGGAATTCCCTCCGAACACTGGTAGATGAAGTCAACCGCACCCGGAGTAAAGACATTCGGCTGGTCAGAACCCGCGATCAGCAGCCGTTCGGTAATGTAACGATCGACCTCCTCAACCGTCGGGAAGCAGTGCATGTTGCACCTCAGGGCCACACGCTGCTTGAGCTGGCGCAGATTCATCTGATTCAGCTTGTCGCGAAGTTCCGGCTGTCCCGTCAGCACGATCTGCAGGTGCTTGGCATTGTCGGATTCGAAATTGAGAAGCAAGCGTATCTCTTCGAGTACGTGATCCGACAATTCGTGGGCCTCATCGATGATGATTACCGTCCTAAGGCCGCGTCGATGACGTTCTTCAAGCACCTTGCCGAGTATCGAAAGCAGTTCGCTCTTGTTCGACCAGTCCTTGATTCCGAGCATCTGCGTGACGTGATGATAAAACTCATCGATCGAGAGCCGCGGGTTAAAGACGTACGCCGCCAGCACACTCGAATCAAGCCGCCGCAGTATCCATCGGAGCGCTGTCGTCTTGCCCGTGCCGACCTCGCCGGTGAGCACGATCAGGCCCTTCGCCTGCTCGAGGCCGTAATACAAGCTCGCGAGCACCTCGTTATAGCTCGGCGTGAATACGATGAACCGCGGATCCGGTGTCAGCGTAAATGGCGAGTCGTCTAAGCCAAAGAATTCGTTATACATAACCCTTGCACTCCCTTGAGATCTGAATTCAAAATTCAGGGATCAAAAATTAAAACCTAATACCGTCCCTATGAGATCAATTTGTCGAAGAGCTTCGTCGCCTGCAGGATGATGACGATGAGCGGTATGACACCTACCGCTGCGGCCACACCGGCCGCCAACTTCAGCCAGCTCGAGCGACGGATCCACGTCTTTTCCGTTACCGAGAGTAGCGGCGGAACAGATGCAAGCACAGGAAGGCCTGTGTAATGCTTCGCGTCGTCGATGTTCTGTATCTTGAACAGCCGTGGTATCTCAAAGAACGCCGCAATAAACAGCCCGATCGCCAGCCCAATACCGGTGCCGACCATCGTCAGCAGGAAGCGTTTCGGGGCGACCGGCGATTGCGGGACATTTGCCGGGTCCTGAACGCGAATGGTCTCGCCCTGCGCGTTCGTTTCGACGCCAACGACCGTCTCGGCATCGTTCTTTTTCTTCAGTATCTCGTCATACGTCGCCTTGGCCGACTGGTAGCGGGCGTTGACGCCTTCGAGGGCTACCTTGACGTTCGGGATCGAATTGATCCTCGATTCAAGGACTGCGATCTGGCCGGCGTTCTGCTGCCTCTCAATGTCTTTTTGAGCAAGCTGTTGGTCGATCTGTCCCATTTGCGATTGAATTCGTTGATTCTCAAGTTCGAGGTTCTTTCTCTGCAGTTCCGCCTTCCGGGTACTCGCCTGACTCGCCACCTGGACGCGCTTGTCGGTGCTCTTGCGCAAATTCTCAACCTCGTCGTTCACACGCTTGATCTCGCTCTGTTTGGCGATCACGGCCGGGTGTTTTTCTTTATAGACCTTGAGCAGATTGTCGAGTTGGCCGTTGAGGTCGGCCCGTTTTTGAATAAGCTGGGCGTACGCCGGTGTATCTTCGATCTGTGACGCCTGACGCGCCGAATCCTGCGTCTCCTTCTCTCCAAAATCCTCGATCAGCCGCATCTGGCGGTTATTAGCTGAGATGGCATCGCTCAGGCGGCCCTTCTCGTTGAATAGTGTCTGCTTTTCCTTGACGATAGAATCGTCACGTGCCCTCAGGCCCTGAAGCTGCGCAACCAGGCCCTGTTCTGACTCCGGCAGCGTGGCCACATTCTGCATCATGATATCGAGACGCTGCTTTTCCAGGTCGTCAAGGGCAGTTTTCTTTTCGTTTAGCTGGCGTTCAAATAGCTCGTTCGTTGACTCGGCGATCTCGACCGAATTCTGAACCTGGGCATTGACGTACTTGCTTGCAAGCTCGGCCGTTACGTTACGGGCGGCCAGCGGATCGCGGTCTCGATATCGGATGCGAAATGCAGCGACTTTGTCATTGCCGGTGTTCTCGAGTTCGACCTTGATGTTCTTGTACATCTTGTCAACGATCAGTTCCATCGGCATGTTTGAACTGCGTTCTGACCTGTAAAGGTCATACTTCTGGATCATCGGCTCGAGTGAAGACCGACTAAGCACCTCTTGATTGATAGTCGATAGCCGCTGTGACAGCCCTTCATCGGACAACGGCTGGACGAGGTTCGCTGAGATGGTCGGCGGTTTGACGGTCAGCAGCGAGGTTGACTCGTAAATGCTCGGCAGCCGGTAAACGACGTAACCGATCGCGGCCGTCAGCGTGATCACCGGGAGCAGGATCATCCACTTGTTCCGTTTCAGCATTCCGGCGATCTCGCCGGGCTTTCTTTGTCTGAATTCAACGCTCATTGCTTCCTTTACCTGTTCGCCAAGACCTTTTCCGTATGATCTGCCTTTTTCTCAACCTGCCCCTGCCTCGATATCAGCCGCCTGATGATGACAGCCGCCGCAACCAGCACGATGCCAAACACCAGCACACCGAGCGATTCAGGGATCGAGATAAGGAACATCTCGACCGAGGCAACCGCGTTTTCAAATACAGCTAACATCACCGAAATTCCTCATCCGCGACTAAAGGCTTGCGAGAATGTCCTTTGCCTCCTTGACCTCACGCTGCGTGAGGACGTCGATGCTGCGGAGCGACGTTTCGACCTCGCGCCGTGCTGACGCTTTGTCGCCGGCTCGTGCGAGAGCCATTCCCAGTCGGACACGATAGCCCGGATTCGGAGCTGTTCCCGACTTGCGGGCGTTCGCCTCTTCGATGGCGACCGCCTTCTTTAACTGCTCGACCGCGGGCGAGGTGAGGCCCTTTTGCAGATAGACCCAGCCGAGCGTGTCGTAATAGCCCGGCACGCCTTGATTCTTGCTCACAGCCAGGGTTGCCAACTGCAGGGCTTCGTCGAGATTGCCTTGATTGTCCGCAATCAACCATGCAAGATTATTTGCCGCGATAGCCGTCTCAGGTGCGAGTTCTAGGGCTTTGCGATATGCTTTTTCGGCCTCGATCGCATTGCCGCGTGAATTCTCTAGAATGCCCAGCAGGGTATATACCTGTGCCGTTGGCCGCTTCTCCAGTGCTCGGTTGTATTGAGCAAGGGCCTCGTCGGTCCGGCCCTGTGACATGAGCAGGCTGGCGTAGGCTGAGTATGCGGGCAGATAACTTGCGTCGGTCGCGATCGCCGTTGTCAACTCGCTCTCAGCCATCGCCACATTCTTTTCGGCCGCAAATACGGTAGATCTCAGGTAATGAAGCGCTGCCATCATTTCTGCGCGGTCAGTATTGCGGGCGAGCAGGTCCTGGATACGCTGGTGTGCACGGGCCGTTTGGCCGAGTTTGACCGAACTTGCGACGATACCTGCGACCGCGTCAAAGTTCTGCTCGTCGAGATTCAATGCCTTTTCATACAACTCTCGTGCGCCTTCGTGGTTGCGTTCAGCGATCAGGGCCTTGGCGAGATTGACCAGGGCCGTGCCCGATCTGGGCGATACACGAACGACCTCTTGGAGATCGCCTTTTGCCTCCTCGAGTTTGTCGAGGTCGAGATTTGCCAGCCCGCGTGATGAGATGCCACGGATCCGAAGGTCGGCGAGGGCCTGCGGGCCAAACTCTGCATTCGGCATAGCCGCATTCGCACGGTCGATAAGTTCGTTCGACAGCCTTAACGCCGCAGTTGGATCGCCTGCGGTGAACGCAGACTGGATCTTGAGCAACCCCGTTTTGATGTAGGCGGGGTGATATCGGTCGAGGTCGCCGATAAAGGCATTTGCCTGCTCGACCTGGCCAAGGGCGAGCCTTGCCTGTGTCATCAGGAAGAGCGGCTCCTGAGCGCTCGGGGTCTTTTTCAGGACGTCTTCGAGGTCCTTGACTGCCTCATCCGGCTTGTTCTCCTGCATTCGCAGGCGAGAACGCAGCATCAGGGCCTCGGCGTCTTCGTCATTGATCTTTAGGAGTGCGTCGAGTTGGTCATTTACATGCGGAACGTCTTTCCGGTCAAGATACATCTGCCCTAGCTTGTAGCGCGCACGGACATACTCAGGCGTGTCGGCAACAATGCCGTTGAGCACATTGACGGCCTCATCGCCGCGGTCCGATGTCTCGTAGAACTCTGCCAGCACGAGCCTGCTTTCGGGGCTGTTTTCCTGCACCTGAACAAGATCGAAATAGGCTCGCTCGGCCTTGTCCATCTGCTTGCTTGTGACGTAGAAATCCGCAGCGGCCTCGCGAGCCTCGATGTTCTTCTCATCGAGCGAGATCGCCTTATTAAACTGTGCCTCAGCCTCGGTGTCGCGGCTCAGATACATAAGAAAGCGCCCGTATTCGATGTAGCCTAGCGTCGCTTCAGGATTTGTCGCGATGCCTCGCTTGATCGCGGCCTCGGCCTCATCGGCCTTTTCGCGGGTCATATAGAGACGCTGGAGGCTTATGTAGGATTCTATCCGTCGCGGATCCATATCGATCGCCTTATTGACCGCATTGACGACCTCAGCGTCCGGACGCCCCTGCGCCGCGAGGAGTGATGCTGACAGTAAATGCCCTTCGATGAATTTTGGGTTAGCGACCAGTATCTCGTTTCGCAGTTTCTCAGCCTCCGCCACGAGCGGCGGCTGGACGAGAAGAAAATAGTTCCCGAGCTTGGCCTTAGCGTCGAGATTGTTATCGTCCAATTCGACGGCCTTGCGGAGCTCATCCATTACCTCATTGAACTGCCCGAGATTCTCGTATGTCCGTGCAAGGCCCCAATGGGCATCCGCCGAGAACGGATCGGATTCCGTTGCCGAGCGAAACTGCATCAGCGCGTCGTGGAATTTTCGTTTTGCGAGATACTCTTCGCCCTTGGCGAGGAATGCAGCCGTCGAGTGCCCACACGCGACGATAAGCAAGCCCAGACTGATGACCAGGGAAAGGGAAAAGAAACGGGCAAGAAGCCCTTGGCACTCTCGGTTTAGCATAACTTTCGATCCTGTTCTGCCGGTCGTTCAGGCACCACTGGCATTAGCGTCGGGCAATTGACGTCTGCTGCCTGCCTTAAACGTGCGGCCCCGGCCTGCGGCCGGCGGTAACACCTATCTCAAAACCTCAGTGCGTCCGCGGTCCAAAACCGCGACCGGCAAGTGAGAAATAAGCTCAATTGAGTGTGGATTTCAGAAATTTGAGTGAAATTGTGACGAGTATCACAGCGAACCGGAAGGTTCACAACGAGCACCACCTTACCACGTTGGAGCGGGGTGTGGTACCAAGCTTCGACACGCCGAGATTCAACTGCCGCAGATGTCGTCGATCTCGTCGGAGTATTTTTCGTCAATGACGCTGCGTTTGATCTTGAGGGTCGGGGTCATTTCGCCTTTGTCGATGGAAAATTCGCGAGGCAACAGGAACACACGCTTGACGCGTTCGTAATCTGAGAGTTCGCTCGTAAGTGCTACGGCGTCAGCTTGAACACGTTTGACGAAAACCGCGTCGGCGGCTAGTTCCTCGCGCGGGCGAGAGGTGTCGGCGCTGTCCTTCAGCTCTTCCTTGAGGGAGTCCCAATCGGGGACGACGAGGGCTCCGACCTGTTTGCGGCCGCTGCCTACGACGACGGCCTGTGAGACGAGCGGGCTTTGCTTGAGCAGGCTCTCGACCTGCTGTGGGGCGACATATTTGCCGTTTGACAATTTGAACAGGTCCTTCAGCCTGTCAGTAATGTGGAAGTGGCCGTCCGTGTCAACGTAACCAACGTCGCCGGTGTGGTAATACCCGTCGGAGTCAAGAGCGGACGTAGTCGCTTCTTCGTTATGATAGTAACCCGTCATCACATTGCGGCCGCGGATGAGTATCTCGTCCTGTGGACCGATCTTCATCTCGATGCCATCAAACGGTGTGCCGATCGAGCCGACCTTGTTATCGTCCGGTCGATTGGCGCAGACGATGCACGCCTCCGTCATTCCATAGCCCTGGAGGATCGGAATGCCGGCGGCCCAGAAGGCGTAACTGAGCTTTTTGCTCAGCGGCGCACCGCCCGAAACGAAAAAGCGCAACGCACCGCCAACGCCCGCCCGCCATTTCGAGAACACGAGACGGTTCGCGAGGGCGTGCTTGGCCGCGAGCGCGGGTGAGACGCCGAGGCGGTTGTCTTTTGCAGCCCAATACTGCTGGCCAACGCCGAGCGACCAGTCAAAGAGGCGTGTTTTCCAGCCGCCCGCGGCTTTACCCTTTTTGACGATCTTGTGATAGACCTGCTCAAAAAGGCGCGGCACGGCCGTCATGATGGTTGGCTTGACCTCGACGAGATGTGATGCGAGCTGGTCAAACGCAGCACAGTAGTGGATCGAGACGCCGTTTGCGCAGAGTACGTAAAAGACGGTGCGTTCGAAGATGTGTGACAACGGTAACACCGCAAGACTGCGATCGGAGCTCTTTATCGGAAGGCCCTTTGAGATCGCAGTGATATTTGACACGAAATTGTCATGCGTGAGCATCACGCCCTTTGGTTCGCCCGTCGTGCCCGAAGTGTAGATGATCGTGGCGAGGTCGTCAGTTTGTATTTCGGCCAGCGAACGCTCGACGATGTCGGCATCGACCTTGCGGTGTTCGTCGGCCGCAACCTCGATATCCGCAAGCGTAGTGACCCGGCTGTCTGTGGCTTTCTCGTCCGCGTCAAAAAAGATGAGCCGCTCAAGGCACTCGACGCTTACGAGGGCCTGCTCCGCATGCTTCCAGAGCTTTTTGCCCGAGATGAAAAGCATCCGGGCACCGGAGTTTTCGAGAATAAAACGGATCTGGTCGACAGCCTGAGTGGTGTAGATCGGGACGTTGACAGCCCTAAGGCTAAGGATGGCAAGATCCACGAGTGACCATTCGGGCCGATTCTCACTGATGATCGCGATACGGTCGCCGGCCTTGACGCCCAAACCGGCAAGGCCCATGGCGATGCGTTTTACACGCTCGACGACGTCAACGCCGTTCAGATAAATCCACGCGCTGTCAATCTTGAACGCAAGCGCGTCGCGTTTATTGTGGCGAGTGAACGACTCGAAACAATAGTGAGGTATTGTCTGTGGGATCCGATCAAATCCGGCCAGGTTCTCAGCGATCATGGATATGCCATTCTATCAAAACCAGTCCACGAAAGGCACGAAACAAAGGGCTTTCAAGGCAGTATCATGACCGCTGCCTCGCCGCGAACGGTGATGTCTCCATTCTGATTTGTGCAGACTGTGTCGAGAAAGAGGATACCCCGCTCCTCGCGGATCTTAGAGACAGTCGCGGTGGCCGTGATCGTGTCGCCAAGAAACGCAGGGGCGGTGAACTTAAGTGTTTGTGAAAGATAGACGATCTTACGCTCAGCAAATTCATGTCCGACAACAGCCGAGATCAAGGCCCCGCTCAGCGCTCCGTGGGCGATGCGACGGCCGAACTGGGTTTTCGCCGCAAACTCGTCATCGAGATGTATCGGATTGTAGTCGCCGGATACGTCAGCAAACTGACGGATCAGTTCGTCCGTGATCTCGCGAGTTGTCGAAAAGGTATCGCCTACTTTCAACTTCATCTTGTCTTACATCCAGTAGTTGCGGTCAAGGGAACGGTAGTTTATCGCCTCGCTGAGATGTTCGGGAAGCACGCCGGGGCTGTCGCTCAGATCGGCTATCGTGCGGGCGACCTTGAGGATGCGGTCGTGGGCCCGAGCGGACAGTCCCTGGCGTCGCATGGCGGTCTCGAGGAGTTGTTCGCTCGTGTCGTCGAGTGTGCAGAATGTGCGAATTTGCTTTGGCGACATCGCAGAATTAGAAAAGATACCCTCGCCATTGAAGCGAGCAAGCTGCACTTCGCGGGCCCGCATCACGCGCCCTCGCACCTCTTCGCTCGAATCGCCCTCGGGCGAGCCCTTGCCGCGAAGCTCATTGAACTTCACCGCAGGCACATCGATATGAATGTCGATCCTGTCCATCAGCGGGCCTGAGATCTTGCCGACGTATCGCTGTATCTGCATCGGCGAACACTTGCACTCTCGACTAGACCCGAAATATCCGCAAGGACATGGATTCATCGAGGCGACCAGCGTGAAATCTGCCGGAAACGTCAGCGAAGTAGCCGCCCGGGAGATCGTCACGGTCTTATCCTCCATCGGCTGGCGAAGCACCTCGAGAACGCTGCGGTCGAACTCGGGCAGCTCATCGAGAAACAGAACACCGAGGTGAGCGAGGCTGACCTCGCCTGGTTTAGGAATAGACCCACCGCCGATCAGCCCGGCCTGGCTTACGGTGTGGTGCGGAGATTTGAATGGCCGCTCGACGACGAGACCTGAACGGCCAGTGAGGCCCGCGACGGAATGGATCTTCGTGATCTCAAGTGCCTCTTCAAACTCCAACGGAGGCAAGATCGTCGGCAGTCTTTTGGCGAGCATCGTCTTGCCCGAGCCGGGCGGGCCGATGAAAAGAATGTTGTGGCCGCCCGCCGATGCGATCTCAAGGGCCCGTTTTGCCGTTTGTTGGCCTCGCACTTCGCTGAAATCGATTCGATATCGACCTGTGTCGGCTTGGATATCGGAGATGTCGAGCTTGACCGGCGGCGATGAGGTAGCACGGCCGGCGTTAAGGTCTCGGACGATCTCGGCGGCCGAACGAAGGTCATTGACGGCATAAACATTGACACCCCGAACGACGGCGGCCTCGCAGGCGTTCTCTTCGGGAACGATCAGATTGGCGATATTTGCCTCGCGGGCCGCCAGGGCGATCGACAATGCACCGCGAATGGGCCGCACACGGCCATCGAGCGAAAGTTCGCCGACGCTGAGCGTATTCGACATATCACGCCCGTCGGTCAGATCGCCGTTTGCGCCCAGAATGCCAAGGGCGATGGGCAGGTCAAAGCTCGCGCCCTCTTTGCGTAGATCGGCCGGGGCGAGATTGACAGTGATCTTCTCGGGCGGAAAGAAGTACTTACTGTTGGTGATCGCTGCGCGGATCCGCTCACGCGATTCTCGAACTGCGGTGTCAGGCAGCCCGACTATCGTGATCTGTGGCGATTGGTCGTTGTCCGACCGAGAGCTGAGATTTACCTCAATATCGACGATCAGCGCATCAATGCCGTAAACGGTCGCCGACTGCGTTAGGAAGAGCATAGCCGCAAACTATCACTGGAGCGTCTTGCAAGTCTATCGTATTTGACGATGCAAATAAACCTCACGCCGGCGTGCGGTATAATCATGCGCATGATCGTGGTTATTACTACCGTTCCTACCGCCGCCGATGGCGAGATGCTGGCTGAAAAGATCGTTGGAACTCGTCTCGCCGGGTGCGTCCAGTTGCTTCCCGAGATCACTTCATTCTATATCTGGGAAGGCACCGTCAAACGCGAGCCTGAGCACTTGCTGTTGATAAAGACGACGGCTGATAAGTGGGGCGATCTGCGGGAGTTCATCGCCGAGAACCACAGCTATGCGGTGCCCGAGATCGTTGCCGTTGATGCGGCTAACGTCTCGGGCGCGTATAAGGAATGGCTGGAAGCAGCGGTAAAGGCCAGCTAATTTCCGCGCTCAAACCGCATGCGGCTGCGTGCACCCGGAGCCAGAGGCCCACTGACCGCAAGCGCATAGTCAGCGTCCATCTCTGGCGTCTCCGGACGAGCGTCGGCGACGATCTCCGAAGCAATGATCTCGACCGTCCAGGTGCCGACCATAGGCCTCTCGATAAACACGTTCTCGACCGTGTCAACGATGTTCGCCGTTCCACCCGGCGTGGAATACATTCCGCCCCCGACACCCAGGCCATTATTGCCCCAGTAGATCGTGCCGTCAGGAGCGGTGACCTTTAGAGTGAGATCGTTGATACGCGTTCGTGTGGCACCGGGGCTGCCCATGGGATCGGCGTAAACCATGGTGAATTTGAGCGGCGCCCGCAATGATTCCGCAGTAACTACGACCTGATGCGTCTTCGACTGAAGGTTGGTCAGCGGAAAGGTCTCATTGATGATGAAGATGCTGCCGCGAAGGCGATACAGATTGGCCACATCGGCATGCCCAAAGCCCTGCCTAACGCGCGTAACGTCCGTGCCCGGTATCGTCATGTCCCACTGTTCAGCGGTATTGATCATTACGGCTTTAGCCGTCGTCATATGCGGGCGTGAATCAAAAACCGTAGGCCCTGCGGCTGAATTGCCAAAGATGCGATTGTGCCACATCTGGAAAAAGAGTCCGAAATGCCCGGCCGTGATCGGTGTTGCGGCACTCGTTCCGCCAAACGACGATGTGTAGGCCGTATCGTTAGTACTTGTTGTGGTGAACACGCTGTCGTAAAAGTAAGCCAACTCAGGCTTAAGACGGCCGTCAGCCGCGGGGCCGACGCTTGCACCGCCCTGCCACCTATCGTCGGCAAATGAAGCCGTATTGAAGTGCCTGATGCCGCCGATCGACACCACATTTTTCGCCCAGGCCTGCGGTCGCGAGTTCTGGCTGCCCGCATTGCTCTGCGAATTCAACAGCGTGAAGTCATTCAGGAAAAGAATGTCGTCCATCTCGGCCGAGATCGTCGTGTACTGAGTCGTGAGAGCGCTGCCCCAACTGTTCGACTGATAGACTGCCTTGTATGGGTCTTGGAGGAGTTCCGCGGTATGCGTGTAGCGATTGGTCAACTGCGTATAGGCTGCGATAATGCCTTGAGCCTCGGGCAGCATTCCCTTCCCTTGAGGATTGGTGGTGCCACGGCCAAAATTGATGCCATAGGTTGCCGTGCCGTGGCTGTCGACACCAACGGTGCCGTGGAGGATAGGAGGCCCGCCTGCCTGGAAATCGGTATGGGTCGTGCGCAAGCCACCATCCATTACCTCGGCTCGCACGCCCTGGCCGCGATAGCCCGCGACGCTATCTACTGTATTCGCACCGCCGACCGCGCGGACGATATCCATATCATGTTCAGGGGCGGACCAGCGGTCGATGAAGAGGACCTTTTCGTGATGTGCGATCTCGAGCAGTTGCTCGCCGGTGAGGGTGGCTTCCATCCTGAGTCCTTCCGGGATGATGTTATCGACTGTTCCGCCTACCTGCCGGACAAGCGAGCCGATGTCATTCTGAGAATCGGCCCCGCGCTCGACCGCCATGATGTTGTATCGCTGCGGGCCAAGCCGTGATGGGTCAGAGGCGAGTTGGCTGACGAGAACCTCCTCGAGCCGATATGCGGGCTCGTACTTGCCCACCCAACGGACTGACCGAAGGCTCGAGACCGTTGCGAGTGCAATATCATCCATAGAGACGAGGTAAGCGTAGTTCGGTAAATAGATGTGGACTTTTGCACCGGCCGCAGCGAGTTGGCTGAGATCGGCATCAAGCGGCTGCGTGACAAATTGAACGATGAAAGCCCGCTCCTTGACCGAGCTGTCACGCCGGGAACTCAATTCAGACGCAACTGTCGGCAACCTCTCAAGCGGATCAAACTCCGCGTAGCGAAGCATTAGTTTATAATCGGCAGGCGTCGTCCGTGCGAATGTTTTGCCATCCAGGCTGATCGCGTAGAAATGTTCGCCGCCCGCGGTCCATATCACCGTCCGTGCCGTCGCGTCCGGATAGGAGATCAGTCGCGCTTCGCTAATGGGCGTCGACGACCTGTAGACTTCGCCGATCCCGTCCGCTGACAATATCGACATCTCAGCATCCTGCACCAAACTGAGGCCCTTGCCGACAACGGCCGCCCCGCTGGTGTGAGTGTTGAAGATCATGGCAAATGAGATCGCCAGTCCGATAACTATCGCCACCGACAGGAGGCGCAAGCAAGTCTTAATCATAGATCCTTCCTCAAAACAAAAATTTGGGAATAAGCATACCCGATTCGCCCGTGAACCCAAAGCCGTAAACACATAAATTGCGATGCCTCTTCCATTCTCACGAATCGCCGTTGTCGATCCCCGCGTAACAGGTCTTAATGATGAAATCTACCGCATCCCTCGGTGAGTCTGTCAGGTGTATCAGGCTCAGGTCCTCGGCATTGATCATCTTTTCATTGAGCATTGTGGAAGTAAGCCATGACAGCAGGCCGCGCCAGTAAGTTGAACCGAACAGCACAACCGGAAAGTTACGGATCTTGCGTGTCTGGATCAGCGTGAGCGCTTCGAAGAGCTCGTCCATCGTCCCAAAGCCGCCCGGAAAGATGATGTACGCATTGCTGTATTTTATGAACATCGTCTTCCGGACAAAGAAGTACTTGAACCTGTGCGAGCGATTCTGGTAACGATTTGGCATCTGTTCGAGCGGCAATTCGATATTGCACCCGATCGAAACGGCGCCGGCCTCGTGCGCTCCGCGATTTGCGGCTTCCATGATGCCCGGGCCGCCGCCGGTTATGATCTCAAAGCCCGCGGCGCCCAGGAGATATGCGGTTTGCCGGGCATCTTCATAATGCTTGTCGCCCTCGCCGGTGCGGGCCGACCCGAAGATCGAGACTCCGCGCGTAACGGTCGCAAAATCATCAAATCCACCGATCACCTCGCCCATGATGCGAAATACTCGCCATGAATCTGACGTCCTGTAATCGTCTTCAGGTTTTGGCGAGCGAAGCAGCACCTCGTCGTCCGTAAGTTTCCAATAGCCCTGAGCGACCTCCAGCTCCTTTGCTTCGGCAACTGTCTCCGGTTCGCCGCCGGTCTTGCGGCTTTTTGACTTCTTTTTCGTGTCCTTGGTTACTGCCATGCTCAAATTCCCATAATGTTGTAGCCGCAATCGACATAGATCGTCTCGCCGGTAATGCCGCTTGCGAGATCGCTTACCAGGAACAATGCCGTGTTGCCGACCTCACCGGCGGTTACGTTTCGCTTGAGCGGCGACTTTTCGCCGACGTAACTGAGTAGTGATCCCATATTCTTTACGCCGCGAGCGGACAGCGTGTTGATCGGGCCGGCGCTGATCGCATTTACGCGTATGTTGTTCTTGCCCAGGTCGGCTGCCAGATAGCGAGTTGATGCCTCAAGCGCGGCTTTTGCTACGCCCATTACGTTGTAATTCATCACGACCTTTTCGGCGCCATAATAGGTCATCGTTACGATCGAGCCGCCGTCAACCATCAGCGGGGCCGCAGCGAGAGCGGCCTGCGTGAGCGAGAATGCACTGATCTCGAGCGCAGTTGTGAATGCCTCACGCGTTGTAGCGATGAATTCTCCTTCTAACGCCTCGCGCGGAGCGAAGGCTATTGAATGCACGAGAAAGTCGAGACGGCCGTACTTTGCCTTAACGGCATCAAACGCCGCATCGACGGTCGCCTGATCGCTTACATCGCACGGCACGACGAGCGAATCGTCGAGCGTGAGTGCAAGTTCCTCAACATTCCCCTTGAGCCTGTCGCCCTGATAGGTAAATGCCATCCGTGCTCCGTGCTCAGCACACGCCGCCGCACACGCCCAGGCTATCGAACGCTTGTTCGCGACACCGAGGATCATTCCAACTTTACCTTCAAGCATATTTTTACAGTGGGTGAAAAAGTGTAAGAGTGAAAAGGTGAAAAAGCAAGACACAGCTTTTTCACTCTTTCACTTTTTCACCTTTTCACTCGGATACATAGACTTTCTGCAGCATCTCGAAATCGAGCATACGAATATCGATATCGACCGGCGTGTCGGTGAACCGCCGCATCGTCAGTACGCCGCGCAGTTGTTCTTCCTCGTCGTGGCTTAGCTGCGTAACCAGCACGAGCATGAGTTTGAGTCGCAGGCGGCTCTTCATATCGGCGAGATTCTTCTTGGCCATCGCTGCTTTCCTCAGCATCGATTCGATCTTCTCCTGGCGCACGTCGGGCACGACAAGGAACGCGGCCTCGATACACGTGATCAGGTCATGATCGATGAGGATGCCGTCAAACGGGATCTTGCCTATGCTGACGTGACGCATGAGCGGCAGGTTCTCTTCCTGCTGAACCTGTCGCAGGGCCAGGTCTTCGGCGACGATATAGGCTGACAGCAGGTCCGGAAACTGATCGCTGCCTACATTGAGCAGCCTGGCCAGCTCGCGCACCTCGACGTTGACATTCTGCCGCTGTATCTCAGGCATCGCGGCGTCCCAGCGGATGAACTTGCGGTCGTCCAATGCCGCGAGCCGCCGGCTGTGCGTGATCTCGATGAGAGCGGTGAGCACCAACAGGAGAGCGGCCCCTGCGAAGAGCATCGCCATCGTCCAATGCGGTTCCCTGACCGCCAGCACAACCCCTGCGACAAGCAACGAAAGCAGAACAACGGCCGCCCCGATCAGCGGATAGTTACTCTTGCGCCGCTCGACGCGGCTGAGCGGGTTTTGCGATTCTTTTGCCATGAATTGCCTCCAGCTTTAGCTGGAGGTAACGATCGGAAAATCTCCGGCTTTAGCCGAATTTGGGCTAAAGCCCAGGCTCTTGTTGAGCTTAAACCTCCAGCTAAAGCTGGAGGCAACTCAATAAGAACTTATACGGCTACCGACCGTTCAAACGGAATATCGTCAAAGTGCGTCATCAGCTTGAAATCCCTAAATCGCTGATTGATCTCGGGATAATCGAGCCCGTCGACGCGCTCGGTGCCAAACTTCTCGACGTTGAACGACGCCATCACCGAGCCGTAAACGCATGCCCGCCGCAGCACCTCGTCATTGATGTCATTCTGGGCGGCCAGATAGCCCATAAAGCCGCCTGCGAATGTATCGCCTGCTCCCGTCGGGTCAAAGACGCTCTCGAGCGGATATGCCGGCGTCGTAAAGTAGCCGTCTTTGGTAAATAGTGTGGCGCCGTATTCGCCGCGTTTGATGACGACAGCCCTGAGGCCGTAGCCGAGGATCAGGCGAGCGGCCTTATAGATGCTTGGCTCATCGGTCAACTGCCGCGCCTCGGCATCGTTGATGATGATGCAATCGACGGCCTTGATCGTCTCGATCACGGCGTCCTTCATCGACGAGATCCAGAAGTTCATCGTGTCCATCGCGACGAATCTGGCGTCGGCACACTGGAGGCGAACATCCTTTTGCAGGGCCGGCAGGATATTTGCCAGAAACAGCAGCTTCGCGTTCTTCGATCTATCGCTCAGCTTCGGCTGAAACGTCTCAAAGACGTTCAACTGAGTGTCGAGCGTGTGTGCCGTGTTCATATCGTAATCGTAACTGCCGCTCCAAAAGAACGTTCGCCCGTCGGGCACGACCTCGATATCGTCGGTATTGATGTGATGGCGACGAAAAACGTCCCACTCGGCCTCGCCAAAATCGCCGCCGACCACGCCCACCGCGTTCACCTCGGTAAAGAACGACGCGCTCAGTCCAAAGTGCGTCGCCGCACCGCCTAAAACCCGCTCGCGCTTGCCAAACGGCGTCTCCAACGCATCGAACGCGACCGATCCAACTACTGTTAATGACATAAATTTAAGAAGCCAGAATTCAGAAGCCAGAAATCAGAAAAAGGCGTCCTCTGCTGACTTCTGAATTCTGACTTCCGACTTCTTACGATTCTACACGCCACGGCGGGTTTTTGCGATTTTCGCCGGCGTGGAAGAGGCATATCTTGTTGCCATTTGGGTCCTTTAGGTATGCCTGACGCCAGAGCCACGGGCGATCCGCCGGGTCTTCGTCAAATTCGAGCCCGAGCGTCTTTAATCTCGCGACCTCGGCGTCGAGGTCTTCGCATTCAAAGTAGAGCACTATCGCATCGGGCACACTCGCTACCGCTCGTGTTTCCGCCTGTGTCTCGATTGTGTTCACCGACAGCGTCGCCTCGCCATCGGGGCACTCGAGCCGTGCGTAACGCGGCAGCGCATCAGTGATCCGCCGCAGGCCGAGCTTTTCAAAAAACTCGACCGTCTCGACCGTCTTCTCGCAATAGATCGTGACCTGGTTGAGATTCATTTACGCAAAATTCAGAACAGGATAGACAGGATAAACAGGATCAATTTCTTATCATATCCATCCTGTGCATCCCGTTCTAATTGCCGTTAGCCCCTTTGAGAATGGCAAGGGTTTTCGAAGCGTCGCCCGCGAACTTACTCTCCGGATACTTTTCCACGACCGTCGAAAGATACGCCACGGCGTCGGCGCGGAGCTTTTCGGGAGCGTATTTTTCTTTTTCACGCTCGCTCTTGAGATTCACCTTCTGCTTGCCCTTGCCCTCTGAGAGGTAATAGCTGCTCATGCCAGCGAGGTAGAGAAACTCGTCGATCGCCGTAAACTCGGGATACGCCGCGTAAGTCTCCTCGAACCGGTCGATCACCGACTTGTAAGCCTTCTTGAGCGGCGAAAAATACTGCTTCGCAACGTCGAGGTTATGCTTAGCATCCCGCTCCATCACCGTGTCGAGCACCGGCGTTACGTTGCGCTGGGCGGAGGCCGATGCGACAGATAGGACGAATGCGACAAATAGGACAACGATCAGCTTCATAGAATGGTCAGATGATTTAAGGTCGGCAATCGTTTACTTGGGTCGATACTTGCCGATGATCGCTTCCAGCCTCTTCGCCGTCGCTTCCGGCCAGTGATCCGGGGCGGTGAAGATGGCGTTTTTGATGGCGTCGCGGTATTGGTTCGGGGTCTCTTTGGCCGCGAGGCGTTTGACGGCGTCTTTTAGGACGAGCTGGGCGTTGCGGACGTTCTTGTTGAGGTATTCGACGACCATGTCGATGGTGACGGCGTCGTGAGCGTCGTGCCAGCAGTCGTAATCGGTCACGAGCGCAAGCGTCGCGTATGCGATCTCGGCCTCGCGGGCGAGCTTGGCCTCCTGCAGGTTGGTCATCCCGATGATGTCCATGCCCCATTGGCGATAGACGTTCGATTCGGCGACGGTCGAGAACGCGGGCCCCTCCATACAAAGGTAAGTCCCGCCGCGGTGCGTCTTGACGCCGACGGTGCCGCAGGCCGCTTCGAGAATGTCGCCAAGCTCATTGCAAACCGGATGCGCGAACGTCACGTGCCCGACTATTCCCTCGCCAAAGAACGTCGATTCCTTTGCCCTCGCCCGCGTCCTGTCAAAGAACTGGTCCGGTATCACAAAATCCGTCGGCGCGTACTGCTCCTGCAAGCTCCCGACCGCCGACACCGACAGGATGTACTCGACGCCCAGCAGCTTCATCGCGTAGATGTTCGCCCGGTACGGCACCTCGGTGGGCAAAAACTTATGCCCGCGGCCATGCCTCGGCAAAAACGCCACCGTCACGCCCTCAAGCTCGCCGATAATGAAAGCATCCGACGGCTCTCCAAACGGCGTCTCGACCGTCTGCTCTCTCACATTCTCCAGCTCGGGCATCTGATACAACCCCGAGCCGCCGATGATTCCGATGTTTACCTTTTCCATGAATTAAGCGAAAACGAGGCGGCCCTTTGGCTCCGGTATCGGACGACCTATCTCTTTAGCGGTCTCGATCCACTCGTTGATGATGACCTCGGCATTAGAAAGCGCTTGTTGATACGTATCGCCGTCAGCCATACAGCCGGGAAGCTCCGGCACTTCGGCAACAAATGAATCGTCGTCTTCGCTCCAGTAGATAATGATCTCGTATTTACTCATCGCGTAACCTCAATCTGTACTTCAAGATTATATTACGAACCTGCTCGACCTGATACGGTTTTGCCTTGTTGCCCTTCGGCTGAATGTTGACTATTTCCGCAACACCGTCCTTGCTAAAAATGTGGTGACTGCCCTTTATCCGTTCATCGAACCAAAGGTCGCTCAGCAACCGACGCAGATGGTCAAACTCAATATTTGCGTCCGATTGTCCCCGCAGAATGCGTTCAAGTGCGTTCAGTTCGTGACATATCGCGCGGCGGTTATCTTTCCGTCGATCTCGATTAACCTCGCCAGCGGCAACTCGACGTCGTGGTAGAAATGACAGATCCAATTCTCCTCGACCGCCTGCGGCAGGATGCGTTTTTTGAATTCCAGCGTCTCCGTCGGATACAGATCGTAGCTCATTATCCATGGGAGAGCGACATGATGCCGCGTCGGGATCATATCAAAGAAACCGAACAGCGTCTCGCCGCCGCGCGCGAGCCTTATCGTCTGCATCGTCTCGCTGTGGCCGCGAACCTGCTCGACGATCAGGCCTTCGACAGGCTCGTAACGGTCGGGCATCAGGTCGAGCTGACGGCTTTCGATCAGCGGCTGCCAATTCTCAGGCAGATAGCTCGCCCGGTCGCGCTCGTGCGGCGATTCGGCAGCGGCGAATTCGCTCTTTGAGACGAGGTAACGCGCATTCGGGAATTGCACCTGGAGCGCGGGCGTCTCGCCTGCCAGCGGCCGAAGGCTCGCTGACGAACAATCGCTAGTTCCATCTGTTGAATCAACCGAACCGCCACCTTCGAAGACTCGGCGGGGCAGGCGAGACGCCTGCGCTCCAGTCGTATTTCCTCCGGCATGATCAAAGTGCAGATGCGTGTTGATCACGATGTCGATCTCGTCGGCTGTGCTGCCGGTAATGTCAAAGAGCGTTTCGCCGAGCGGCTTTTCTCGCTCGATGCCGTAGATCGACATCTCTTTCGGCGTCCATTTGCTGCCCATGCCGGTCTCGATCAGGATCTTCTTCGAGCCGGTTTCGATAAACAGACAATTGCAGGTCAGTGTGACACGATTTTGCTCGTCGGGCGGACAAACGCGTTCCCAAAGAACGCGAGGGACGACACCGAACATCGCCCCTCCGTCTAGTTTGAACTCGCAGTCGGGAATTACCTCGACGCGATAGTCGCCGATCTGCATCCGATCACTTCTTCTTAGCGTCCGGTTTTGCCGGCGGGGCCGGTTTGACCTCCACCTTTGGGGCACCCGGTGCTCCCGGTGCGGCTCCCGGAGGAGCTCCGGGCATCTGCGTCTGCTGCTTTTGCCTAAACTCCTCGAGTTGAGCATCCGTGACCTGCGGAATATCAAAGTCCTCAGGTATCTGGACATTGTTCTCCGCAACCAGTTCGGCGATCAGCTTTGTGTCCTTTTCCTCTTCGAGCTTGGCCTTGACGTAATCCCTCAGCGGCATCTCGCGCGAATTCGGTTTGTCGGGGTCCTTGACGCCGGTCGAGATCAGGATATGGCGAACATCGTAGGTCTCGGTCGTCTTGCCGTCCTTTTCCTGCGGTTCGAGCTTGCGTTCGAGCTTGATGATGTGAAAACCATAGTTTGTCTCGACCAGCTCAGAAGCGACCTGCCCAGGTTCGAGGGTGAGCGCGGCAGCCTCGAATGCAGGGACCATGCGGCCCTTGCTGACATCCTTGTAAAGTCCGCCCTGCGGCGTCCCGTCAACGCCCTTGTTGCCCGGATCCTCGGAAAATTCATTCGCCAAGGCGGCAAAGTCCTCACCGGCCTTCGCACGATCGAGGATGCCTTGGGCCTTTTCACGCTTGGCAGCCGGATCGAGCTCAGGATGGGCAGCAATATACTCGTCGATCTCAGCGTCCGTGACCTTGGTCCGCTCGGCTGAGGCCTCAGCATACATGCGTGCGAGAAACTGCGCCTGCTGCAGCTTCACCTGGAGATACGTCTTATCAACGAATGCCTTATCGAGCGTACCGGCGGCGGCCTTTTGCTCAAATTCGTCGGTATAGATACGCATCTTGGCGAACATCTCTTTTGCCTGCGTCCTTTCCTCTTCGCTGATCTCGCGGTCCTTCATCTCAGGGCTGCCGGCCTTCATGATCTCGATCTTGGAATTGAGGTAATCGTTAAACTCTTCCTCGTGGCCGCGCGAGTCCTTAGCGCCGCCGAGCCCGAGCCTTTCCATCAAGCTGTCGAGAAACCCCTGCTGTCCTGCGGGTGCGGCTGCTCCCCAGTATGCGTTGATCTGGTCCTCTGTGATGAAGCCGAACGGCGGCATCGGCCCCTTGTCCTTATTGATCTCGCGGTCATAGTTGACTGCGATGACCTCGGCCTTGATACTCCGGAGTTCCTGCCGGTTAGCGGACGAATCGGCCATGCCTTCGCGCTGCGCCTGGCTGGCAAAGGCCAGCATCTGCTTGAGCCCCTCCATCTGCTTCTTGACGGTGTCGGGGTCCTCGTTCCAACGCTTGATGAGCATCGGATTGTTTTTGGCGACATCGGCCAAAAGCGACTCGACCTCTGCCTTCGAGATCGAATTGTACGAGTCTGTCGCGTGTCCGCCGACTTTCTTTTTCCAGGCCACAAGGCCCACGCCGATCAGCAGGATCACGCCGATCAGGATCAATGCTTTAGTTAGGTTATTCAATTCTCCGGTCCTCTCTTACTTGTATCTCGGCATTAGCGCCAAACGGGCATAATAACAAAACGCCGCCGATATCACTAATGCGCGCCGCCGTCCGCTGTCTGCACAAGTTCAAGCAGTACGCCACTTGTCGACGACGGATGAACAAATGCGACCAGACAGCCCTCGGCCCCAATGCGTGGGGCTTCGTCAATTAAACGCGTGCCCCCAGCCTTTAGTTGCGCCAATGACGCCTCAATGTCGTCAACCTCGACCGCGATGTGATGAATGCCGCCGCCGCGTTTCTCAAGGAACTTGCTGATCGGCGAATCGTCGCTCGTCGGCTCAAGCAGTTCGACGCGGCTCTCGCCAATGGGCAGCATCGCGACGCGCACCTTCTGGTCCTCGACGGTCTCGCTGTGAACGTGTTCCAGGCCGAGCGCGTCCTGCCAAAAACGGAGCGCTGCGTCGATATCCTTGGTGGCGATGCCTAAGTGGTTTATTTTCATACAGATAACTGAGATCTTCTCTCAAGAACGTGTTTCACTTGTTTCATCTTGTTTCAGAGGCCACTGAAACACCGCAAACCATTACAAACAGGCAACTTATCCTTTGTTTTCCGAGCTTGTTTCAAGATTTCGCGCAAAAAAATTTCGTGCCACAAAACAAGCATATTGTGGCGCGTCGGATGCTAGCCACCTTTTAAAAGCTCCTCTACCGCCGTATATGGATCGGTCTGTTTGTCCGCAACTCGGTTAGCCAGAGCGTCGAGTTTCTCACCCGCTCCGTTCCGGCCGAGCAGGTCTGCGAGCAACCTCTCACGAAGTAACTCTGTTAGTCGCCAACGAGCGATCGAGCGGCGGCGTTCGCTGTTCTTGCCCTCGCCGGCCTGAAATTCCATGTATTTTGCGATCGCGGCGGCGAGATCGTCGATGCCTTTGCTGTCGGTCGCGATAGTTTTGACGATCGGCGGATGCCACATATCGGGGCGATGGGCGAGCGAAAGCAGGGCCTCGAGCTCCTTTTGCGTCCTCAAGACGCCCTCGCGGTCAGCCTTGTTGATGACAAAAACGTCGCCGATCTCCATTATCCCGGCCTTGATCGCCTGAATATCGTCGCCCATGCCGGGCACGAGCACCACGACAGACACGTCCGCCGTCTTGACGATCTCGACCTCGTCCTGGCCCACGCCGACGGTCTCGACGATCACCTTGTCGAATCCCGCCGCGTCCAGTATCGCCACCGCATCAACGGTCGCACGCGACAAACCGCCCAAATTGCCCCGCGTCGCCATCGAGCGAATAAAGATATTCTTGTCCGTCCCAAGCGCCGACATCCTGATCCGATCACCCAATATCGCCCCGCCCGAGAACGGCGACGACGGATCTATACAAACGATCCCGACCTTCTGGCCCTGTTCCTTGTAATAAAGCGCGAGCTTATCGACGAGCGAAGACTTCCCCGCCCCCGGCGCACCGGTAATGCCGATGACCGACGCCTTGCCGGTCTTCGGAAAGACCGCTTTCATCAAATCCGCCGCGTCGTCGCCGCCGTTTTCGATCGAGGTGATCGTCCTCGCGACGGTTCGAGGATCCCCGGCTGTCAGTTTCTGAAGGTCAACCATGTTCAGGCGTAATTATACTTCTTCGCGGCTTGCCGCTCTATTTGCGGAAAGGCTTGCCTTTCCGACAGGCTAAAAAGCGTTCGCGGCTTGCCGCCGCCGAAAGGAACGGCGGCGGCAAGCCGCGAGTGATCGGTGCCGAAACGGAGAAGCAAGCTTCCCCGCAAATAGGGCGGCAAGCCGCCTAGATCACATCTGACCTTCATCCGCCGACGGCCCGTAGATCGATGGGACAGGGATGTCGTTGAGGCGCAGATAAACGCTGAGCTGGCCGCGGTGGTGGATGATGTGGTTCATCACGAAGGAGCGCATCACAGCGACCTTGGGCATGGTGAAATAGACCTGTTCGCCATTGCGCATCGTCCAGTCGGTAAAGAACGTCTCGTCGGATGTTGAGGACAGGATCTCTTTCGCCTTTGCGACGTGATCGTCAAAAAACGCGAGCAATTCGTCTGTCGTTGACGGCTCGAATGGCTTGAAATCGGCCGTCGCGAAATCGAGCACATCCTGTGTCAGCGTCTCTTTCGTCCAGCCGAACATCTCGGCGACGTGAACGGCCAGACGGCCCATCGTCATTGACTTTTCGTGGGGTTTCCACTCGAACTTATCGGCCGGGACGCGCGCCAAGCATTCGCGTGCGACCTTTGCCTCGTTATCCATTTCCGCCAAAAACGCCGTCGCCAAACGGCCTCTGCTAGTGCCTGTTGAACTCATGGTTTTTCTCCTTGGGTTAGATTCAGGAGAAAACCATATCACATGCGTTGCATTATTGCAACACATGAAACAAACTTTTTTGGTTAGGATCGGAAAGTAGCTAATAGCTGTTAGCTATCCGCTATTAGCTACTTTTTTAGAAAGCTTTGAGCAGATTCTTCGCGATCACGACGCGCTGTATCTCGCTGGTGCCCTCACCGATGGTGCAGAGCTTTGAGTCGCGCCAGTATTTCTCGGCGGGATAATCTTTTGTGTAGCCGTAGCCGCCGTGTATCTGGACAGATTCTTCAGAGACGCGAACGGCGGTTTCAGAGGCGTAGAGCTTCGCCATGGCCGATCTTTGAGTGACCGGCTTGCCCGCGTCTTTTGTCGCGGCGGCCTGCAAGGTGAGCAGGCGGGCACATTCGATCTGCGTCGCCATGTCGGCGAGCTTGAACTGGATCGCCTGGAATTCGGCTATAGGTTTGCCGAATTGCTGGCGTTCCTTTGCGTATTTGACGGCTGCTTCGTAGGCTCCCTGTGCGATGCCGACCGACAGCGCCGCGATCGAGATGCGGCCGCCGTCGAGGACCTGCATGCATTGGAGAAAGCCCTCGCCCTCGTTGCCGAGCAGATTTTCTTCGGGGACGTGGCAATCCTCGAACACCACCGACGCCGTTTCGCTGGCGCGCATCCCGAGCTTGTTCTCTTTCTTGTCGCCGCGAAAGCCGTCCATCGTCTTGTCAAAAATAAAGGCCGAAATCCCGCGATTGCCCTTCTCTTTATCAGTCACCGCGACCGCGACAAGCGTCTTGCAAGCTAATGCGTGCGTGATGAAGTTTTTAGAACCGTTGACCTTCCAGCCGCCGTTCGTGCGAATGGCGTTGGTCCGCGTTCCGGCTGAGTCCGAGCCGGCCTGCGATTCCGTCAGGCCCCAGGCTCCAAACGATTCGCCTTGCGCAAGGGGGACGAGATACTTTTGCTTCTGCTCCTCGCTGCCAAACGTGTAGATGTGGTTCGAGCACAGCGAATTGTGCGCCGCGACCGAAAGGCCGACGGAGCCGCAGACGCGGCCGAGCTCCTCGATGATCGTCGCATATTCGACATAGCCCATTCCGGCTCCGCCGTATTGTTCAGGAAAGACAACACCCATCAGGCCGAGTTCCGCGAGCTTTGGGCGCAACTCCTCGGGAAAATGCTGCGCCTCGTCCCACTCCATCACAAAGGGGCGGATCTCGCTTTCGGCAAACTCGCGAATGCTGTGTTTGATCTGTAACTGCTCGTCGGAAAGTTCGAAGTTCATATTGTGATATAATGAACACTTATGCTCGCATAACAAATACTTTTATGCAAGGTTTTTGTGTAAACTCAGAGCTATGCACGCGAACATTTTGCGAACCGACGACGAGATCAGGCAGTTGTTGGACGAGGTAAGAAGGATCGCCGTTGTCGGCATCAAACCCGAATCGCACGCGGGGCAGCCTGCGTTCTACGTGCCCAAGTACATGGCCGATCACGGATACGAGATCATTCCCGTGCCTGTTTATTATCCTGAGGTTACGGAGATACTGGGCAAGCCCGTCTATCGCGATCTGAATGACATTCCCGGCGAGATCGATATGGTGAATGTGTTCCGCCGCAGCGCGGACGTTGCGAAGCATACGTTCGAGATATTGCAGAAAAGGCCAAGGGCCGTGTGGCTGCAGCTTGGGATCAGAAATGACGAGGTTGCCGAGAAATGGGCCGAGGCCGGGATCAAGGTCGTTCAGGACCTTTGTTTGATGGTGGAGCACCGCGCACTGATCGACGGTTAATTGGAACAGGATGCACAGGATGGACAGGATATCTTGTTTATCCTGTTCATCCTGTTAATTTGTTTACCTCGTCTTGCGTCAACTGACGGCTCTGGCCGACTTTCAGATACGGATCTGTTACGGTCCCGATCTTTGTCCGCCGCAACTTAACAACTGAATGCCCGATCGCGTCGAACATCTTGCGTATCTGCTGATTGTGCCCTTCGTAGAGAGTCACCTCATACCAGCCGTTGTTCTGGGTCGGTTTTAGGTCGCGTATCTCGGCGGGAGCGGTCTTGAAGCCGTCTTCCAGCAGAACGCCGCGGCGGAGTTTGTTGATCGCGTTACGATTAGGCAGGCCCTTGACCTTGACCTCGTAGACCTTTGGGATCTTTTTTGACGAAGCAACGCGGTTGGTAAACTCGCCGTCGTTCGTCAGGATTATCAGCCCCTCACTGTTGTAATCGAGTCGTCCGACAGGATGCAGTTTACCCTTGCCTTTAACAAGATCGACGACAAGTTTGCGGTTCTCAGGATCGCTGACGCTCGACAGATAGCCTCTCGGTTTGTTGACCAGCACGTACGTTTTTGATCGGCCTTGCAGCTTTGTATTGATCAGCTTGCCGCGGACCTTGATATGGTCCTTTTCCGGATCGGCCTTGGTGCCAAGCTCTGTCACGATCTCGCCGTTCACACTAACTTCGCCGGCCGCGATCAGCTGCTCGGCAGCGCGACGAGAGGCGATGCCGGCCTGGGCGATGAGTTTTTGCAATCGTTCGGACACGGTTTGATTCTAGCGTAGAAGCTTGCGGGACGGCACTTAGCCGCGGATGACACAGATGAAGCAGATAAGAACTGATAATTAGATATCTTCTAATATCTGCTTGATCCGTGTCATCCGCGGCAAAAATCCGTTAGCTAACAAGGTCCTCGAAGTCTTCGATACTTGGCAGTTCGGAAAGGTCGTTGAGGCCGAACTGGATCAGGAACTCTTTTGAGGTGCCATACATCATCGGGCGGCCGACTGCCTCTTTGCGGCCTTTGGCGACGATCAGGCGTTTATCGAGGAGCGTCTTGATCGACGTCGCACTCTGGACGCCGCGGATCTCAAGTATCTCAGGGACCGTAACGGGCTGTTTGTATGCGATGACCGCAAGCGTTTCGAGCGACGCGATCGAGAGCTTGGCGGACGGGCGCGTTTTTAGGAACGCACGGATCTCTTCGTGCAGTTCCGTGCGTGTCGCAAGCTGATAGCCGCCCGCGATCTCGCGTATTTGCAGGCCGCTGCCGCGTTCGGCGTATTCTGCGACAAGCTGCTCAACGGCGGCCTTGACCGCATCCTTGTCCTCGTCCAGCACCTCCGCGATCAGCTTTGCGGTCACGGGCTCATCGGCGACAAAAATGAGAGCCTCAACGAGGGCCATCAGCTCCGCGGGTGATCGTGTCGTTCGTGTTTTAGTCGCAGTATCCATCAGAGATCAATCGATTCGCCCCTTCCAGTAGAACGGTTCGCGGCTGCAATGTGCAACGGCAACGATCAAAACATACGCCGGTTCGACCGTATAGATAATGCCGTAGGGAAAGATGCGCGTCAGACAGCGTCGTATGTCGTCGTCAATATAGGGCCATCACTCGGGCGCCTCAAGAATGCGTGTGATCGCGCTCTCGACAGCTTCGATAAACCGCAAGTCCAAATCGCTTTGTCGCTCCGCGTAATATCGAGCAGCCTCGCGGTACTCCTCGAGAGCTACAGGGTGAAACTTGAATCGCACTATCGTCCGAGCTCTTCGCGAACGCGACGAAGTGCCTCTTCACCCGGTATTGGTTCTACTTCTCCCGTTCGGACCTCATCGCGCCGGCGTCTCGCTTCATCCGCCCACAGACGGTCGATCTCGCTAAATGTGGCGCCATCGAGGCTGTCGACAAGGTGGTCCGCGAGACGTGCTCTATCGATGGTGGTTAGCCGCCTTGCTTCTTCCGCGATCCGGTCAGCATCAGTTTGCATATGCTTAGATTACCACAGACTTGCGTCTCAAATCCGTCGCAGCAGGATATCGCCAAACGTGTTCTTTTGTAACAATTTGACGCTCTCGGTTCTCACGATCTCAAGGACGGCGATAAACGCCGTTACCAGCTCACGGCGGGTGTGCATTTCCGCGAAGAATTTCAACAGGCTGATCTCGCCGGCTTCGCGGATGCGTGCCTTTAGCGTCTTGATCATATCGGCGAGCGAGATCTCTTCGCGCTCGATCTCCATTTTGACCTCGTCGGCGTGGCGGGCGGCGATCTGCTGGAAGATCTTGAGCAGGTCAAAGACGGTCGCGTCCACCTCGCCGATGTCGCCGTCCGTTTCAATGCTGCCGCGGGTAAATGTCGCCTGCTCGATCTCACCGCGTTCGTGTAGCATACCCGCGGCCGATTTGAATTTTTCGTATTCGAGCAGCCTATCGACAAGTTCCTGACGCGGGTCCTCGAATTCCTCGTCCTCTTCGGCCTTTGGGTCGCGAGGCAGCAGCATCTTTGACTTGATCTCGATCAGCGTCGCCGCCATCACGAGAAAATCGGCGGCGACCGCGATGTCGAGCCGCTTCATCACGCGGATGTATTCGAGATATTTCTCGGTGATACGAGCAATGGGAATATCGAAGATATTCGCCTGTTCCTGTCTAATGACGAACAGCAGCAGGTCAAGCGGGCCGGCAAAATCGCCGATCTTTATCTGCAACTCGTCCGAACCACGAACGATCTCGGCGGTCTCTTTATGAAAGTCGAAGGTGAACTGATCGGGTTGTTCTTGTGGTGCGGCCATGTAAAAAATTAGACAAGGAAATAGCCACGAATGCACGAATGAAAACACAATTTCTTATTCGTACATTCGTGGCTATTCTTTCCGACTTATTCGTCCGCGTCAACAGCGTACCGCTTAAGGTCGTCGAGATTCACGACCTGCAACGCAGACTCGTGCGTCGCAGCGAGCACGACCTGCGGGGCCATGTCGTCTTCGAGCGCCTGCTGCCAGCGGGTCACACACAGGCACCATTTGTCGCCCTCTTTTACGCCAGGAAACCCGTACTGCGGCATCGGCGTCGAGAGGTCATTCCCGACCGATCGCGAATACGCCAAGAAATCGTCAGTTGCAAGAATACAGACCGTGTGTCGCCCGAGATCGTCGGCCCCGGTGCGGCAATAGCCGTCGCGGTAAAAGCCCGTCATCGGATCCGTGCAGCACGACTCGAGGTTGCCTCCAAGGACGTTGCGAGGTTTAGGATAATGGCCGTTTCCGTTAGTGATGCTCATAAGGGGTTGCCACAGAGATCACAGAGAACACTGAGAATAAGATCTACTTTATCTCAGTGTTCTCTGTGAACTCTGTGGCTAAATAATTTCCAATGCCCTTTCGATCGGCCTCGCTAGGACCGCCTTGTCGCCGACCTCGACTATCGGCCGCTGGATCAGGTTTGGGTCAGCGACCATTGCGTTGATCACGTCGGCGTCGGGCGTATCGTCGGTGATGCCGGCTGATGCCGCACCGCGAACCAGTTTGATCGGCCTGAGGCCTGTTTTCGCTATCAATCCACCCAAATTCTCCTCTGTGAACGGTTCGTTAAAATAATTGACCTTGTCCCATTCAATGCCATTCTCACGGAACAGCGTCGCCAGATTGCGGCACGTGGTTCAGGTCGGTTTCTCGTAGACGGTTATTTTCATATCACTCGTTCGCTAATCGCAACGCTTCGTTTCTCAGACTTGGTCCGATCCGAAAGCCTGTTTCATCTAATTCGTCCATGAGCGGCCGAATATGTGTGATCAACCCAGCCGATTTAGCACGCAATAAGACGCCCACGGTCCCGATCACCTTGACCCCGGCCGACCTAGCCGCCGCCCTCGCCTGCTTGTCATCCGTAACGACCCGATAGTCCTTTTCCTTTGCGAGAGCTATCGCTTCGGATTCTCCAGGCCCTACCACCAGTTCAAGCACCGACGCCAGCGAGCGGTCGATCAATTCTTCGGTTTGGATCTCGTCGATACTATTAGCGAACTCGCGTGCAACCGCCGGCGGGATCAAGATCGGCTCGAATAATTCGATTAGTAACCCGACTTGCTCTATTCGCTCCAGACCGATAAGGCACGTTGCATCGAGCACGACTGGTTCTTTCAAGACTCAATCTCCTCACGCAGTTCGTCCGGTGAATAGTCGATAACGGCGACGTTGTGTTTCGCCAAAACTTCGATGAACGCCCGTATCGAATAACCTGCCAGCTTCGCCGCCTGTCCGAGCGAAACCTTTCCCGTCTCAAGCAGCTTGACCGCAAGCAAGGTCTGGGTCTCGTCCTTGGTTATCGCCGGAGGGAGGTCAAGTGTCAATTCAACTATGTTTGACATAATGAAATGATAGCATCTCGGTCAATGAGAGCATTACGTCATCCCTATCTTCTGGTAAACATCCGCGAGCGTCGCTGAGGCGATCGAGCGTGCTTTTCCGGCACCTGACTCAAGAATAGCAGCGAGCGTGGCATCATCGTAACGCTTCACTCGCTCCTGGACCGGCCGCAGGAATTCGACCGTTACCTCGGCCAGTTCGCCCTTGAAATCGCCGTAGCCTTTGCCTGCGAAGTGCGCAACGCATTCGTCCTGTGACTTACCGGTCAGCAGTTGATAGATCGTCAGCAGATTCCTGATAGCGGGCCGTGAATCATCGAATGTGATCTCTGTGCCGCTGTCGGTGACGGCGCGTTTGATCTTTTTGGTTACGGTGTCGGCATCATCGAGCAGGAAGATCGAGGCTTTCGGGTTCTCGTCGGATTTGGACATCTTTTTCGCCGGATCCTGCAGCGATTTGATGCTCGCGCCTGTGGGCGGAACGTAAACGTCGGGCACCTTGAAAGTCTCGCCAAAATCGCGATTAAACCGCTCGGCAAGGTCGCGCGTCAGTTCGATATGCTGCTTTTGGTCCTGTCCGACGGGCACGAGGTCGGCCTGATAAAGCAGGATGTCGGCGGCCATCAGGACGGGATATGTAAATAGGCCGACGCTCGAACGTTCAGTGCCGCCCTTTTGCGACTTGTCCTTGAACTGCGTCATCCTCTCAAGCTCGCCCATGCGGGCGATGCATGAGAGGACCCAGGTCAACTCGGCGTGTTCGGCGACGTCGGATTGGACGAAGATCGTTGACCTTTCGGGATCGACACCGGCGGCGAGGTAGATGCGGGCGAGGTCGAGCGTTTTTTGTCGATACGTCGCCGGTTCCTGTGGCAGCGTGATGCCGTGGAGGTTGACGATGCAAAAGAACGACTCATACTCGTCCTGAAGCGCGACCCAATTCTTGATCGCACCGAGATAGTTCCCGATATGCAGTTCGCCCGTCGGCTGCGCGCCGCTGAAAATGCGTTTTTTCATATCAGGCCGAGAGAACAAAAAGAAGTGCGTACAAGAACGGCGTGATTATCATCCGGAACACGCCCATGTAGATCAATAGCATCAAGATCAAAAAGCCATACTGTTCAAGCAGCGCCAGAGCCGGCCCGGCCGAATCGGGCAGGAACGTCGCAAGAATCTTGCTGCCATCGAGGGGCGGGAACGGTAATAGATTAAACACGGACAGCGACATATTCAGCAGCATCATGTTGCCGACCAGGATCGAAACGGGATTAGTGCTCTGGCCAAAAAACTCGCGGATGTCGTAGCCCTGCGACATCATTATCTTTGCCGCGATGATGCCGATTATCAGTAAGATCAGATTCGCAAGTACACCTGCGATAGAGACCATTACGTTACCCCAAGTATAGTTCGTCCACTTGCGCGGGTTGACGGGCGTTGGTTTGCCCCAACCGATCAGTGGAATGCTGCCAAGCGCTCCGCCCATGCTGCCGAGGATAAAGGCGATGATCGGTATCAGCAGCGTGCCGACAGGATCGGTGTGGGCGACCGGGTTTAGCGTGACGCGGCCGAGCATATATGCCGTGTCGTCGCCAAATTTGTACGACATCCACGCGTGCCCCGCCTCGTGGCACGAGATCGCGAGCAGCAACACGACCATGTAGATCACGAGGTGGCTGACCAGATTGAGAATGTCGACGTCGCCCATATAGATCTATTCGTGCATTCGTGGCTAGATTGTGCCATTCTTTTAGCCCAAAATAAAATTTCGTATGGCTGAACATATCGTCTGCATCGCAAGCGAATATAAAGGGCACGAATTCCTCGAAGAGGCCCGTGCTGCGGGCTGGGACGTGACGCTCGTTACGCGGCAGAAGCTGCTTGAGGAAGCATGGCCGTGGGACGCGATCACGGACGCCAAACCCGTTGATGACGACGCTCAGCCGGTGGATTACGTCCGTGCGGTGACGAATCTCGCGGGTTCACGCAATGTTGATCGCGTCGTCGGGCTGGACGAATTTGATGTGATCACTGCGGCTTTGACGCGCGAACATTTGCAGATCAGCGGGATGACGAGTTCGTTCGTGCGCCGGTTTCGCGACAAATTAACGATGCGAAACCTCGCACGAAACGCGGGCATACCGTGTCCGGCATTTATCGGAGCGTTCAATCAGGAAGAGATAAAGAAATATCTCGAAGACGTCCCGGGCCCGTGGATCGTCAAGCCCCGACACGAGGTGTCGGCGTTCGGTATTCGCAAATGCGAGACGGCGGACGAGGTTTGGGGCGTGCTCAACGACCTCGACAACCGTCACAACTGGCGCGACCATCCGTCGCAGTTCCTTATCGAGCGGTTTATTGAGGGGCGCGTTTTTCATGTCGATTCGGTTGTCGCCGACGGTAAGGTCGCGGCCTGCGGCGTGAGCCAATACGGCACGACGCCATTTAAGGTATCGCATTACGGCGGCGTGTTTTCGTCATCGATCGTGTCGTATCGGTCGAAAGAGCGAAAGGAGCTTGAGGTCCTGAACAACGCCCTGCTTATGGCGTTCGGCTACGATCAGGGAGTTTCGCATGCCGAGTTTTTACATAGTGAGGCAGACGGGCAATTCTATCTACTCGAGGTCGCCTGTCGCGTTGGCGGGGCGTATATCGCAAACGTGCTCGAGCACGCCTGTGGCTTTAACCTCTGGCGCGAGTGGGCAAAGCTAGAGACGGCGACCGCGGAAACGCCATACGAACTGCCCAAACTGCGAAAGGAATTCGCAGGCATCACGCTCGCGCTAGCAAACGTCGATCACCCCGACACGATGCGTTACACCGACGAAGAGATCGTTTATCGTGTGAACAAGCCGAAGCACGTCGGGCTCATCTTTCGGTCAAAAACACAGAAGCGGATCGACGAGCTTATCCTTAACTACACAGACCGCATAACAAACGATTTCCTCGCCGTCGCGCCCGTCAAAGAGCGGTATGACGACTAGCAGTTTCACCGGCCCGCCGTCGATCCTCGAACATGACCTGAAGAAGTATTTTCCTGAGCTGTTGAAGTTCGATTCTACGCCGGCGCTTGAGGCGTCAGGGTTATGGCCCAAGATCCGCGACGAGGTCGAGCGGATAATGAACGCGGTCGTGTCAGAACCGCCTGCGGTAGCGGGTGGTTCAACTCTCTTTAGTGGCACTTCAGTGGCGACGGACGTTCAACCACCCGCTACCGCAGGTGGTTCTGACATACGGGCTCTCGCATGGAATCTCGAACGCGGCATTCAGTTTGAGGGCATCGCTCACGCGTTGGCGACACACCCCGCACTGATAAACAAAGACGTGCTCATGCTGCCGGAACTCGACCACGGCATGGCGCGGAGCGGGAATCGGTTTATTGCCAAAGAGTTGGCCGATCGGCTCGGGCTGAACTATGCATTTGCACCCGTCTATATTGCTTTGCAAAAAGGCAGCGGCGTCGAGGCCGAAATGGCAGGCGAGAACACGCTCTCGATCCACGGCCTGGCGATGATGTCGCCGTGGCCGCTCATCAATGTTCACGCCATCCCGCTGCCGAACGGCAAAGACAAGATGTGGGGCAAGGAAAAGCGGCTCGGTTGGCTGCGCGCCTTGATCGCGGATATAGAGCATCCTGCGGGCACATTTCGGGCCGTTACGGTGCATCTTGACGTGCATTGTTCACGCGAGCATCGCCGGCGGCAGGTGAATATCATTCTCGATCACCTCGATACTCTGCCGCCGCTGCCGACGATCATCGGCGGCGATTGGAATACGACAACATTTAACGCGCAAACGGCGACGCACGCGATTCTCGGCTACTGGCGACGCGTGATGATGGGTGTCAAAAATGTTGCGAAGAACCACTTCCCGCATCCTGACAGATATTTTGAAAAAGGCTTGTTTACCGATCTCGGATCGCGCGGCTTTCAATATCGACCGTTCAACGAACCCGGCGTCGGCACGCTTCACTATCACATTGACAGCATCGAAAAGAACACAAACCTTCGCGATTGGGTGCCTGAATGGTGCTTCAAATTTATCTTCTGGGCCGCCGGCCGCGTCGGCGGCGGCGTGTCCGTGAGGCTGGATTGGTTCGCCGGGAAGGGAATTGAACCGGCGTCCGACACGTCGCCGCATACGATCGGCGGCCTGGTCAACGATGCCGGTGAACCTCTCTCGGACCACGACGCGATCGCCGTATCCTTTCACCTATGACTTATTCCTTATCACTTACTTCGGAATAAGTGATACGTGATAAGTGACAAGTGCCAAGGCATCAATTAACCTCAGATTATGGAAGTAGCTTTTTGCCAGACGTTGAGCTTTAATGCCGACAATTTTGAATACGAAGCCGCCGCTCAGGAGAACGGCAATGCGACGGTAATCAAGTTTGCCGTCGATGAAAAGAAAGTGAGTCCGGGCGACGTGGTCGTCGTCGTGTCCGGCGAAGAGATCAGTTTTCACGGGATCATCGGCAAGATCGAGGACGGTTTCGCATTTGCATCCGACCCGAAAGGCTCGCTGCTGCCGGCGGGAGTGCAATAGTTCCAGGTTTCAAGTTTGGTTGGTCAAACTTGAAACTTGAAACCTGGAACCTTAAACTTGGTTTCGTTTGGGGATGTAGCTCAGCTGGGAGAGCGCGGCGTTCGCAATGCCGAGGCCAGGAGTTCGATCCTCCTCATCTCCACCATTTTCCTAGAGGCTCTCGTCCATCGAGAGCCTTTTTCTATAGAGAAACATCACGAGCAAAGATGCGGCGAAGGCGAGTGCGGAAGCGACGATGACGGCGCGAAACGCAGTAGTGTAATCGCCGCCGTGCAGGTCGGCGAGATGGCCGGTAATGCGGCCGCCGATGGCGGCACCGATCACTTCGATCAGAGTGATGACGCCGAGTATCTTGCCCGCCTCGCGTCGGCCAAAGAGGTCGGCGGTCAGCCGCTGTATCAACACAAAAGTTCCACCGTAGCCCAACGCGAACGGAAGCAGGAACCATGCCCAATTAGACGCGGTCAATGCCAACAGAACGAACGACGCCGCCAGCATTAGTAGAGCGGAGGCGGCCATTACGCGGACAGAGCGAAAGAGGTCGCTAAAGAAGCCGGCGAGGAATTTGCCGCCGATGCTAACCGAAAAGAGAGCTGACTGAGCGAATGCCGCTGTCTCGGCGGTGAGGCCGATCTTTGGCGACTGAAGGTAAAGGATGAACTGTTGGCTCGTAACAAATATTGGATAGAAGATCAGAGCGGCGCAGGCGGCGAGTGCCCAGAATATCGGCGTCCAGAGCGTGTCGAGCAGGGTCAGCCCTTCAGCGGCCTGCGGCTCAGCAGCTTTGCTGCCTTTTCTGTCCTTTACGAGGATCAGGATCGCCGGCAGGAGCACGAACCAAACGAGCATACTGATCGCCAGCATTGCCGACCGCCAATCAAGGGCCGCGATCAGCGGCTGTGCTATCTGCGGGATGACGACACCGCCGATACTCGTGCCGGTTAGGGCGATGCCGAGCGCGGTGCCGCGTTTTGCGTTGAACCACCGTGATACGAGAACGACATTTGGAGCGACGCCGATAAAACCCAGCGACGCGCCCATAAGAAAGCGAGCTAGATAGACCATTTCGGCGGTCGCTGCCTGCGAATGCAGTATCAAGCCACCGCCGAGCAGAACACAACCGATCACCATCAGCGGCCTTAACCGAAATCGCGTGACGAGCCAACCGCCGATCAACGAGAAGACGCCCGACATCAGGAAGGTGATGTTCGCGGCATCGGCGATAAAACTCTCAGCATGCGCGCCATCGACCGCTCCGATGGCGACGAATTCCTCTCTTATCGGCTTATAGAACGGCGGCAGGCCGCCGATGGCGAGGCCATTGCTCACCACGAGCGCAAGCGTTGAAACGCCGACGATCACCCAAGCGTAATTCTCGCTAGGCTTTGCCATTCCGGGATTGGTTTAAGACGTGGTCGGGAACCGCGACCCCGTCTGCGAGCCGTCCATCCGCGATCGGCTCACCGTAAGCGATAGCAAGCGGTACGACTCCGGCCCAGACGTTCATTGCATAGTCCTCTTCGTCGTCTATCGGCGGGCCTGTGCGGATCTTTGCGGACGCCTCGTCGATAGGAAGTTTAAGGACGCTGGTGGCCTTGAGTTCCACTTCATTAGGCCACCTCACGTCAGGCCATCGGCCATGGACGATGTGCTCAGTGATCGCTTCAAGCGCATGGGCTTTCTCGGCCGCATCTGTCACGAGTGTGGCGTTGCCGAGAATAATAACGGACCGGTAGTTGATCGAATGATGAAACGCCGAACGGGCGAGCACCAAGCCATCAACCAGAGTAGCGGTGACGCAAACATTGATCCCTTTTGACATCGCTCGCAGCATTCGGCTTGCCGCCGAGCCGTGAATATACAGATCGCTGTCCACACGTCCGTAAGCGGTCGGTATCACATAGGGCTGCTCGTCAACAACAAAACCGACATGGCAAATAAATGCCTCATCCAGGATCGCGTTGATCGTCTCACGCTCGTATTTGCCGCGTTTCGGCAGCCGGCGAACCCGCGTTCTTTCACTTTGCATCTCGTTTACGTTCATATTGACTGAACCTTGTGATTATACAGACCTCTGAACCGGCTCAAGATAACATCGCAACGATTTTTGATAACTGCGAAGAATTTCGCGCTCTTCGCGGGTAATTTCTGATTCTGCCAGCCCATTAGATCATGAACCGGAACAAATGAGCGGTCGATAGGGCACTGCGTGTATTTCATTACAGGCACAGGATGTGCATTAGAAACGATCAAAGCCTAAGTGGGGTGCGTTGAGCCGCATCTCATGAATGTGATGACGGCAGAACGCCCCTTGGGCACGGAGGCCACAATGAAGTATCTAGGGCGCATTGTCTCTGTCATATTGGCAATCTCGTGGTTCATCATCCCTCCTGGATTCACACAGTCGTATTACCGGTCGGGGCAGGACGGAAGGATTGAGGACACCGTCGAGACATCTCGAGCTGACATCAAATCAGCTGTGCTTGCAGGCATAAAAACGTACCTCGAACAAATGAAGGGGACGTGCTTTGAAAGCGGAGGTTTCAGCATCGGCGATTACGACAAGTTTGTCACAGCCCTCAATCGGAATATCCAGGAGATCGTCGTTGGGAAGGATGGAGCGGCTTGGCTCGATGAGAACTCATCGGGGGCAAACTCGTCGCACTACGACCCGTGGGGCAGTATGGGCGATGCGTACATCTACCTTAGGTTCGATCCGAGGAAACGGATAGGCATGCCCAACCGCCAAACGATGCTGCATGAGGTTACCCACCACATCGAGTGGCTCAACGGTGTAAAGCAGGCGTCAAAGGGCGGTGCTAACCCGGCGTCGGAGAGGAATTCCGAATATCAGGATAAGGTGACCGACGCGCTTGTTCCATGGTTTGCACATGATATTGCACTTTCAAAACAGGAATTGCCGCTTGGTACTGCGATCTCAGCCTGGAAAGAGGTCGAAAAGGCTCTGAAGAAAGGCGAGAACGGTGACTTCGCCGGCGGTAACAAGCACGATCGAAATCTACAGGACCTGACCGGCTTCTATGCAAACCTCGAGCACCTTACGAACTATTACAAAGGCGGAAAGTGCGGCGAGGACCTTCGCATGCTTATGTACCTTGCCGAGATTGTGCCCCAACTCGACTGGGAACTGGATATGACGGGTCCCGACGAGATCACTTTGGGCGACGAGGCTACGATCACTGCTAGGCCTTACGAACATATTGAGAAACAATTCGACGTGGTCCTGGACAAGAAGCTCAAAGCAAAATTCCGCTGGCGAATACCGCGCCGCGACGCCGTCTATGGGCAAACCCTGAAGTTCAAACCTACTGAGGCGATCCCTTACACGGTGACGGTCGATCTTGTCGTGCCGTTCATGGGCAAGGACAACGTGATCGCACACGGTGAACATACGGTTCGCGTGAAGCCGAAAGCGACACCTAGCCCCTCGCCTGCTGAGATCGACGAATCGAAGCACGAGTTCTCCGGTAGCGTGCCCGGCGTCTGGGAAGGCGGCGGCGACAAGCAGAAGTTCCGTTTCAAGCGTCAGAAAGCAAGCTCTTATGCAGCCGGTGAATGCCGCTGGGAGGGCGTCGTCAATGCCGAGGTGTGGGGCGAACTCGATAACTGGCGTTCGCCGAGCCGCGACGAGATCGACCGGAAGATCGCTGACATCACCGCATCCAACAAGGCCTGGGGCAAGACGACAAAGGTCACGCCACTCAATATTAGCGGTTTTACGGGAAAGATGGTCCATTCCAGTGTCGCGTGGTACGCCGGCGGCTGGTCGGATGCCGGCTATCGAGCCGAATCGGTCGCGGTCAACGGTGTCGGGTGGGCATTCAAGGGCCGGCATGTCGTCGAGGTAGGATACAGCGCCGGTGGCGGCGGATGCTGGACCAACACGCTCAAAACATTCCTCAACGCGCACGCGGCAGCAGCTCAAGCCGAAGCGACGGCGATAATCGGCAGCCTTTCGATCGTGAAGAAGGGCGGCTGGATCAAGGGCCCGTACAACGGACCGCCGCTAACCGGCCCGGGGCCATCTGCCACGCCGACACCAATGCCAACGGCGACGCCAAAGCCAACACCAAAGCCAACGCCAAAGCCGACACCAAAGGCAACGCCTAGACCGACTCCGAAAGCAACGCCGAAACCAACACCAAGGCCTACGCCAAGGCCCGGCAAAGCCGAGAAGATCTTTAACAACAGCAATATATACGGTGTGCAGAACGCGCCTACCAAACCGACGGTCGTCAAATTCGCCGTTCCGCATGTGATCACCGCGGTGGTGACCTATCACTGGAATAATGGTTCGGGAACTGCTCGGCCCGGCACTATCGCGTTACGCTCTGCTAATGGTAAGTTGTTCGGACCATGGCAGGCCGCCGGCTCGGCCGGACAGGGCGGCGTACGGAATGCCTATTGGACCGTAAAACCGAATATCGTGATTCCGGCCGGGACATATACCATCGTTGATTCGGACACATCGACCTGGGCGCAGAACAGCGCCAGCGGCGGTGCGGGGCATGGGTGGGTCGAGGGCTATCCTTCAGGCGGCCCCGCGGGCGTTTCACAAACACCACCAACTAACGTGCCAACCGGCGGCTACGTGACAGCCGTGTTCGAGAACCGTTCAACGGAGGCTGCTCACATCTTCGTCGAGGGCGAGACTTTCGGTCCAGGAAACAAGATCGCCGCCGGAGGACGACGAGAGGTGCGTGTAAAGGTGCCCGCAGCGGGTCGCGTCAAATTCATCGTCGGCCGCAGCGGACAGGTAATCGCGACACGGAATTGGGACGGTGATCCCAGTGATCCGAGTCGCTACCCGATCGTGAAATTCGACGGGCGGCAACTGCTCGTGACAACAGGGTTGCGATAGCGGGCGGTGTCAGGTCTAAAAGGCTAAAAGCGCGGGATTTTCCGCGTGCGGGATATTTCGTTGACGATGGCCAGGAAGAGAGTGGCGTGCTTAACCACCAAGTAAAAGCACGGTTTCATTAGAAGTGGGTCTTCGGACCTCGTCGTGGCACATTACTTGCGCGGCAGATGCGTCAGAACGAATCCGGAGGTGGATCTATGCCCGGTTGGAAACTTGACAGGCTCTTTCTGGCATGCTCACTGGTGTGCCTGATCACTGGCCATTCGGTCGCGCAGGCCGTTGGCGGAGACACGACAAGCCACACCCTCGAATTGCCCGGATATTGGGGCCATCTCAATTATACGATCACGGGAGCGCGCCTGACTCTCAAGGGTGCAAAGGACGAGGGATTCATCGGATTCCGAACGTACGAGGGACAGATAAGCGGCACGACGCTGACCATAACGGGCACCGGAGTGTCGGATAACCCATCACCAGCCGGCCAGGAGTCCGGATTCAATTACCAACTGCGAGCAAAAGTGACCGTCGGGAGCGAGACCCGAGAATTCTTCTATCCTGCGCAGGCTGACGAGAAGCTAAACAAGTCGTATTCGCTGACCTTGCCGGTCAAACCCGGTGCGTCGGGCAATTTTGAGATCAGTCTTATCTACAAGAATGCGTATTATGGCGATCGCGGATGGCGGGTAACCGGAACCTTCCTTCCCTTGGCTCTGGTCCCAGTGGCGGTCCCGCCAAAACCTGCTTCGACACCGGCCGCGCCCTCGACAGCAACTCCCGAACCCGAGCCACCGCGAGTGACTGTGAAGCTGAAATGCCGAGGCCGCTTTGGCCTGCCTCCTGTTAGTGCTGAGGTTAGCGGCACCCCACGATCTGACTCCGAGTGGACGCTTCACGAGAGTGACTGGGTCAAAACAGGGGAAGAGGCATGCAGTCTCGAGTTCAGTGACGGAAGCGTCCTCTACCTCGACCGCGGGTCAAAGATCCATATCAGCAACGAGCCTTTCGAAGGAAAGCCCTATAAGCCGGGGCTTCTGAAATTGATGGCCGGGAAAATCTTTGGGAAAACTCCGCATGACCGACGTTCGAGCGCTTCACCGGATCGCGTGATAACCACCGGCCATGGGGTGGTCTTGATCAAAGGGACGACGTATGCAGTAGAGACCAGCGGACTCGCGACAACCCTTTTTGTGCTTGAGGGACAAGTGCAGTTCCGGTCACCAGGATCGGCAGAAACTGTACTGGTCAAAACAGGCGAATCGCTATCGGTGACCGACCAGGGGCTCGGATCGACCACCACCTTCGACGTTGACAAAGCCCAAGCTCGATGGGATGTCATACTCGGCCGATTCCGACAAACAGAACCGGCCGAGTCCACCGTTCCCGTAGTAGATCTGGGCAACGTGTTCAGGAGGGCAGTATCGCTCGCTCCACCAAAAATTCCAGCAATGGCGCGCGCCGTCGGGATCACGAACGAATCTGTCATCGTCGAGGTTTTTGTTGATCCAGAGGGCAATGTTACAGCGGCCAAAGCGATCGCAGGGCATCCGCTGCTCCGTTCGGCGGCAGAAGACGCCGCTAGACTGGCTAGATTCACTCCATTGATTCGAAACGGCAAAGCTGTTCCTTTCAAGGGGACGATCACCTATGCCTTCTAATTGGCGAGGCTTTATCGCTATTTCGCGGCCATCCAGTTGTCGCCGACGCCCACGTCGACGACGATAGGCACGTCGAGGGTGGCGGCGGATTCCATTTCGTGTTTGATGACCGCGGATGCCCGCTCGACCTCGGCGACTGGTGATTCGAAGAGCAGTTCGTCATGGACCTGCATTATCATACGGGTCGCCAAGCCTTCTTTTTTTAGCGCGTTAGCGACGCGGATCATGGCGATCTTGACGATATCGCTGGCTGTGCCTTGGATGGGCATGTTAATCGCTTCGCGTTCGGCCCGCGAACGCACGGTGTAGTTGCGGTCGCTGATGCCGGGAAAATATCGGCGGCGCCCGAAAAGGGACGTCACGAACCCGTCCTTTCGTGCTTCCTCGGGCGTGCGATCCATATATGCGCGAATGCCTTTGTAAGTTTCGAAGTAATCATCGATCACCTTTCGGGCCTCGGCCCGCGAGATGCCGACGCGTTGTGATAGACCGAATGCCTCGACTGCGTAGGCGATGCCGAAATTGACGATCTTGGCGAGACGCCGCTTCTCCTTCATCTCCTTTTCATCTTTTGCACCAAACACGAGTCTCGCCGTCTGAGCGTGAATGTCCTCGTTGTTCTTAAAGGCCGCCAGCATATTCGGGTCCTGTGTGATATGTGCAAGGATGCGCAGTTCGAGTTGTGAATAGTCCGCGGAGATCAGCTTGTTGCCTTTCTCGGGAATGAACGCCTTGCGTATCTGCTGGCCAAGCTCGGTGCGGACGGGAATGTTCTGCAGATTCGGCTCGGTCGATGAGAGTCGGCCCGTCGCCGCTACGGTCTGGTTGAGGCAGCCGTGGACGCGGCCGTCGGCGCGGATCATCCGCGGCAGCGCATCGGCGTAGGTCGCTTTGAGCTTGTCCATCTCACGGTAGTCGATGATGAACTGCGCGATCTCGTATGTCTGGGCCAATTCCACAAGCACGTCGTGGCTGGTCGATATCTGGCCGGTCGCGGTCTTTTTGCCCGTGACGATGTTTAGCTCGCCAAAGACCTCGCCGACCTGTTTGGGCGAGCCGATATTGAACTCGCGTCCGGCCAGCTCGAATATCTTTTTGCTCAACTTGGCGAGATCGTCCGATATTTCGGCCGAGAACTTTGTCAGATCGTCACCATCGACCTTCATACCGGCTATTTCGATATCGAGCAGAACGTCAATGGTCGGCATCTCGATCTCGGAATAGACCCTTTCGAGGCCGTTCTCGCGGATCTTGCTTCGGAGGATCGGTGCGAGACGAGCGGCGAGATCGGCTGTGTCAGTCACGCGAAACGGCACCTCATCGAAGCCCTCAGTCACTGATCGGGCGAGATCGGTATCAAGATACGCCTGCGCAAGAAAGTCGATGCCGTAGCTCGACCGGCCCGGATCGAGCAGATACGCCGCGACCATCACGTCATCATTGGCAGGAAGCGGCCTGACGCCGAGCTTAAGCAAGGATGCGGCATTGCGTTTAGCGTCATGAGCATATCGGTCGAAATACGGATTCGTCAGGATGTCCCTCAGCGGCCTGACGGCCTTCTCACTCCCGCCGTCAAAGTTTTCGAGATCAATGTAAAACGCCTCACCGTTGCCGAGGCCGATGGCGACGCCGAGCGGGGCTTGCTTGTCATAGGCACTCGACTTTTCGTTTGAGTTGGCATCGTTTACGTGATAGCTCCACTGAGTGTTATCGAGCAGTCGTCGTATCAGGACATCGAACTCGGCGCGCGTCGTAACGATCGAATATCTGGTATCTACCGTGCCCGTGTGGCTTGGCAGGCTGTCAAAAAGACTGCCGCCGCCGGTTCCGGCCGGTGCACCGACCGAGGCGGCCGCACCGTCACCGAATTCTTTCATCAACTGCTTAAATTCGAGCTCGTGGAACAACTCATAGGCAGCCTTTCGGTCAGATTCAGCCCGTTTTAGACTTTCGAGATCAAAATCGATCGGGACCTCGCAATGAATGGTTGCGAGGTCGAGCGACTGGCGAATGATCTCCTGATTGTTCTGCAGGCTTTCGCGATAGGTCTTGTGCGTGATCTCGTCAGCACGCCGCATCGCCTCCTCGGCCGAGCCGTATTCGATCACGAGCTTTAGCGCACCTTTCGCCCCGATGCCCGGAGCACCGGGAATGTTATCTACCGAGTCGCCCATCAGGCCGAGCAGATCAATGATCTTGTCGGGCGGGACGCCGAATTTGTTGACGACCCACGCCTCATCGCACCACTCGACCGGCGGCACCGGAACCTTGCGCTTCACATTTATCGAGTTTTGCCGCATCGCGATCACATATGGATCGGTAACAAGCTGGCAAAGGTCCTTGTCGTTGGACACGATCACGGCCTGCATTTGCTTGGCCGAGCACTCCTTTGCAAGCGTCCCGATAATGTCGTCCGCCTCGTAGCCGTCGAGGCGGAGATTCTTGATGCCGAATGCTTCACAGACACGTTCGACCCACGGCAACTGGGCAAGCAGGTCGTCCGGCGTCTCCTGCCGGTTGGCCTTGTAATCCGCGTAGGAATCGTGACGAAACGTCGGTGCAAACGTGTCCCACACGGCCGCGATATACTCGGGCCGCTCGTCATTGAGGAGCTTGCGGAGCATATTCGTAAACACAAAGACCGCCTGTGTGACCTCGCCCTTGCTGTTCCGCAAAGGGTCCTGCCGCATGCCCATCGGTGCAAAGAATGCGCGATAGATATGCGACATGGCGTCGATGAGAAAAACGCGTTTCATTCTGTTCTGCTCGTTGTTCAATGATAGAGAAAGCCGATATGCGAAACAAGGTCAGAGCCGTTCGTTGGAACGCACCGAAGGGGCGTTCTGATAATTTTGTGAAAACTGCTAGAATTACCGTTTGCTTGGATCGAAGAAATAATATCTGGAGAATCTGAATGAAGATCGGTTTACCGAAGGAAATAAAGGACAACGAATATCGCGTAGGCCTGACGCCTGCGGGCGTTCAGGCGTTGACCCATGCCGGGCATACCGTCTATGTGCAAAAGACGGCGGGCGAAGGCTCGGGCTTTAAGGATGAACAGTACGTAAAGGCCGGCGGCCATATGCTCGACACAGCAGATGAGATCTGGCAGACGGGCGATATGATCGTCAAGGTGAAGGAGCCGGTTGCACCCGAATATCCGCGGATGCGTGAGAACCAGTTGCTCTTTACATATCTGCACCTTGCACCGGAACTCGAGCTCACCAAAGTGATGCTCGAGCGGAAAGTCACCGGCGTTGCCTATGAGACGATCATTAAGGACGGCAAACTCCCGCTGCTGACGCCGATGTCCGAGGTCGCGGGCCGCATGTCCGTTCAGGTTGGTGCAACGTATCTTGAAAAGATGAACGGCGGCAAGGGCATCCTGCTCGGCGGTGTTCCGGGCGTGCCGGCGGCCAATGTGGTCATCATCGGCGGCGGAATTGTCGGCACCGAAGCTGCGAAGATGGCGGTCGGCCTCGGAGCCAAGGTTACGATCATCGACCGCAATCTCGACCGGCTGCGACAGCTCGACGACATCTTTCTTTCAAAGGTCCAAACGCTGGCGTCGTCACGTTATCAGATCGAGGAGGCCATCTCGCATGCCGATCTCGTGATCGGGGCAGTTCTCGTTGTCGGCGCGGCTGCACCAAAACTGGTAACGCGCGACATGCTGCACCTGATACCGCAGGGAGCGGTGCTGGTGGACGTCGCCGTCGATCAGGGCGGCTGCTTTGAGACGACGCACGCGACGACGCACTCGAATCCGACCTACTACGAGGAAGGCGTACTGCACTATTGCGTCGCCAACATGCCGGGCGCCGTGCCGAGAACATCGACATTCGCCCTGACCAACGCGACGTTGCCATATGCTCTGGACCTTGCGAACAAAGGCTTTGAGCAGGCGATCAAGGACGACGCCGGCCTGGCCGAGGGTGTCAATACCTACGCCGGTAAGCTAACCTACGAGGCCGTCGCAACCTCGCAGGGCCTCGAATACACGCCGCTCGACACGCTGATCGACCTGCAAGCCGCGGCGGCGTAAGGAAAGCGCAGTTTTTGCCACGAATTACACGAATTGCACGAATGAGTTCTTGAATTCGTGCAATTCGTGTAATTCGTGGCAAAGTTTTTCTATGTACGAGTTTGCGGTAACACCGGCAGTAACGCAGCTTCGGCGGCCGGGCGTGATCATTACCGAGGTCACGCCGGGCAGCGTTGGCGAAGAGCTTGAACTACGGCCGCACGATCGCATCACGAAGGTCAACGGCCGCGCGGTGCGTGACTATCTTGATTTTCGGTTTCAAACGGCCGGCGAGACCGACCTGACATTTCACGTAAAGAAGGCCGATGGCCAATCTGTCGAGATCGAGTTTGACCGCGACGAAGGCGAGGACCTCGGGCTGATGTTCGAGCAGATCGTGCCGCGGCAATGCGCCAACGAGTGTATCTTCTGCTTCTGCAAGGGCAATCCCGAAGACGCCCGGCCGTCGCTTTTTGTCCGGGACGAGGACATCAGGCTCTCATTTCTCTACGGCAATTACACGACGCTGTCGTCGATCACCGACGACGAGATGCAGCGAATTGTCGAGCAGCGGCTGTCGCCGCAATACGTCTCGGTCCACGCAACCGACCTCAAGACGCGGGCATACCTGCTTGGCGTTGACGAATCGCGTGCCGACATCGCCGACAAGCTGCAATTCCTGCTCAATAATGACATCGAGATCCACGCCCAGATCGTGCTGTGCCCCGAGATCAACGACGGCGTGGTGCTGGAGAATACGCTCCGCGACCTCGCCGCGCATTTTCCAAAAGTGATCTCAGCTGCCGTCGTCCCTGTCGCCCTGACTCGCTATAACACCGATGAACGGCTCACGCGCGTCACGCCCGAGTTCTGCCGCCGCACGGTCCGCGAGATCGAGAAACTGCAAAAAGAGTTTCGCCGCACGCTCGGGACAACATTCGCGTTTCTCGGCGATGAGATATACGTCAAGGGCGGTATCGACATACCGTCGCGCCGTCACTACGGAAACTATCCGCAGATCGAGGACGGCGTCGGGATGGTGCGGACATTTGTCGAGAAGTTTGACCGGTTTCTCAATAAAACCGGCTCGGCGTCAGGTGCGCGACAAAATGGCCGTGAACATGCTGATGCAATGATCCCGGAGAGCCGACCTCGTTCGCCGATTCCACCCACTTACGCGGGCGGTGCTGCCTCGCTGCTGACGGGCGAGATATTCGCGCCGATCCTGCGCGAGCAGATCGAAAAATACAACGCGATGAGCGGCTCGCGCTTGGAGGTCATTGCGGTCCCAAACACCTATTTCGGCGGCGACGTGTCGGTAGCGGGGCTGCTTTCGGGGCGAGACTTTATAGCGATCAAGGACAAAGTCGTCGGCGATCTCGTCATCATTCCGCGGATCACGATCAAATCGGACGAGCCGATCTTTATCGACGGCATGACATACGAGGAGATGAAAGCTGCGTTCGATGTGCCGGTCTATGATCTCGACATGGACGGGCTGATGGAGTTTTTAGGCGAAAAAAGGCGGGCCGTCGGGCCCGCCGTTTGATCGATGATAATCACGATCAACTGAGGCTAAAGTTATAGATGATCGTACCGCTGACCTTGACGGGCACGTCTGACAATCGCGTCGGCGTAAACCGAGCGCTTCGCGCCGCGTTCTCCGCAGCGTCTCTCAGAAGCGGATTCCCGTTAACGGCATTCGCTGAGACCACACGTCCGGTCTCATCAATGAGGACCTTAACGCTGACCGGGCCCTGGGCCCGTATCGCTTTGGCCGCCGGCGGATAATGCGGACGGGGCAGGCTGGTAGCCATGCCGTTGACCACGCCCTTGGACTGAACGACGTTCCTGGCCGGGGTCGGCGATCTAACCGGTGGCGGAGGCAGAATGGGAACAGGCGTTGTGTCGGCAACGGTCGAACTTGGTGACAGGCCGCCACCGGCCGGCCCAGTGCTGCCTCCTGTGGTATCTCGGCCGCTCGTGCCTGGCAGGACAGGATCGCTGTCAAACTTGCCTTGGTCAAAACGACCCGTTTCGGGCCGTGCTTTCAGAGTGCTCGGCGATACAGAGATCGGCGGCGCCTCGCGCGGTGACTCGATGATGTTCTGGATATTTGCGACACGGGTCGGGAGTTTATTCGGCGTTGGCTCGGATGTTTGCGGCTGGGGCTGCTGACGCGGGTGCTCAGGCGCGGCCGGTGCGACATGCACCGGAGCTAACAGAGTGGAGATCTCAAAGTGGTTCGTGCCCAAGGTAAAGTCCGCTGCAAATATGCTGACCACGACCGCAATAAAAAAGGCAAGGCCCACACCAAGGGTTGACACCATGAAGTAACCTCGTCGGTTTTTGATATTGGCCTTTTCGGGCTCAGTGACTATCAATCGATCAAACATTTTCATGTCCTCCCAGCGGCGGTGCCGTCCGCTGGTTGTTTAGACACCAATAGGGCAAGGAAGGTTCCCAAACGATTTGTAAAGTTTTGTGGTCAGGCAGTAATGGTTCAGTTTCAAATTGTGATCGTCTCTCCGATCTCTGCGAAACTCTCTGCGTTCTCCGCGTGGAACCTTTGCTAAGGTTTTTTTCCACGCAGAGAACGCAGAGAATGCAACGCAGAGTTCGCGGAGAGGCGGTTTTTCAAACTGAACCACTACCGGTTAGGCGGTGAGCAGCGGCTCGTACATCATGATCGCGTGGTTCTCTGTCACTAGCCGTTCGTCGATCAAGCCGTCGATCAGGCTTGTCGTTCGCTGCCAGATCCGGTTGTGACGCGTGTAGCCGCCCCAGGGCTGGAGCTTGATAAGGTGGTCGGTCTCAAAGACCTCAAAACTGCTCTCGGGCGGCGTGTTGCTGAGGAGTTCGCCATACAGGTATTCATCGTCCAGCCGAAGCCGGATCTGATAGGTGTGCGGAGTGTCATTACGCAGTTGGAGATCGATGTAATTGTATGCCAGCGTCGCTCCGCAGGCGAAAGGAATGGTCCGGTTGATGTCGGGAAACACGTCAAACCCGTGTCGATATCGCTCGGCTATGGTCAGCGGGGAATGGAGGGCCATCCAATAGAGCAGATTGCCAAGCTGACACAGCCCGCCGCCGATGCCTTTCTCAATGCGTCCATTGTGCAGCACAAGGCCGTCCAGAAATCCGCGTCGAGCGGTCGGCCGGCCAATCAGCCTCCAAACGGAGAATGTCTCTCGGGGCCGAATGACAACGCCATCGATGCGATCGAGAGCAAGGCGAAGGTTCGTGACCTTGTTGTGCTGCAAATACATCTCAACGTCTTTTAGTGGACGCAGGAGCATCGAGCGGTGTCGGAAGATCAAGTGTTCGAGACGCAGATCAGGCGACGGCCGAGCATAATTGCGCGAATTGGCGATCCACGCCGCGTGGCGTCTCAGCGTGTAGTATTCACGGCCGATGAGGCTTCGTAAATAGCTGCGTGTGCGTGGTTTATGAATGCTCTTGCTGTCCATCGGAAAGGTGAGTCTAGCATAGCGGAACGGCGTTATGCGTTCTTGACGGCGATGATCTCGGCCGCGATCGAGATGGCTATCTCTTCGGGAGTGCGGCTGTTGATCGGCAGGCCGATAGGCGTTCGGAGCGCATTCAGTCTTGAGGCGTCAAGACCTTCGCCGCGGAGTTCTTTCATCATCGTTGCGATCTTTGCCTTACTGCCGAGGACTCCAAAATATCTAACGTCGCGGTCGATAAGCTGTCGGATCACGACGGCGTCACTCGAGTAGCCGAGTGTCATCACCACCACATAAGTATTGTCGCCGGACGGCACATGCTCGGTGATCCGCTCGTAACTATCTATCGTCGTGACCGCGTGGGCAAAGTCATTCTTGGCGAGCGTATTGAGGCCGGGCCGGTCGTCAAAGATATGGACCCGAAAGCCGAGCCGAGCCGCGACCTCGCTCAGGGCCAACGCGCAATGGCCGCCGCCTATGATATAGAGATCCGGCCCGCTCGCGATCCTTTCCTGATAAACGAATTCTGCCTCCGTCGTTCGCTCGAAGGTGATCTTCGGCAAGTCAGGGGCGGCCGTACGCACCGACATCTCGGATTGTGTGATCGTCAGGACCGATCCACTCGCATCCGACGCGTTGAGGATGTCGCGGACCACATCGAGGTCGTTCGCTGAGAGAGATTTGATCAAGACCGTCTGCCGCCCTGAGCAGATCATGCCGCTAGAATTCACGACATCGCGTTGATGGACGCGTTCGACGATCTCAATATTGCTTGCGGCTTTTGCTCGTTCGACGAGCGACATTTCCATTATGCCGCCGCCAATTGTCCCCGTCATTTGGTCAGCCGCAACGGCCATCTTGTAGCCGGCACGACCGGGGCTCGAACCGGAGCTTTCGACTACGACAAGCAGCGCTACATCTTCGCCACGATCCAGACGCGCCGCGATGAAGCTCCATAGTTCTCTCTCTTTGGACATTCTATCGGCTTAGATTATGAAGAAATCGGTGTCGTGCGCAAGGATGGTCACAAGTCAGCCAACAGGCTATACTCTCGATATGGTCGAGCGGCTGACGGTCGTTTTCTTCATTATCCTGTGCGTCCTGCTCGGATGCTATCTTATCCTTGCCCCGTGGGACGCCCTGTTTGGCCCGTGGGGCGAAAATGCCTTGCTCGTGTATCTCTCCGACAAAACAGGCGCGCCGATCGTGCAACAGGCCGTTGCCTCGACATGGTTTCGCGGAGCTGTTACAGGCCTTGGGGCCCTTAATATACTCATCGCCATTTGGGAACTCACTCATTTCCGGCAGAGCGTTGACCTACTTTCGGGCGGTCCACCATCAAATAATAATGCTGCTGACCGCTAGGCCATTGAGCTGCCTGATCACCCGCGGCCTGGCAACCGATCATGATGCGGCTTCGCTCGCGGCTGTGCTCGACGCGGTTTGCCTCGGCGTCGAGCACGGTGTTTCGATAATACAGATTCGTGAAAAGCAACTTTCCGGGCGGCATTACTTCGACCTTGCTCGAGCCGCGGTTGAAATAAGCCGTAACAGTGATACGAAACTGCTCGTCAACGACCGCGCCGATATCGCGGCCGCGGCCGGGGCCGACGGAGTGCAGCTACGCTCGAATTCAATACCGTCGTCCGTGGTCCGCTCGGCCTTCCCCGATCTATTGATCGGGTGTTCGGTGCATTCTGCGGATGAGGCTGAGGCTGCATCGAGAGAGTCCGATTTCGTGGTATTTGGCACTGTCTTTGAGACGCCGGGCAAAGGCGAACCGGCCGGACTGGCCGGCCTTACGACGGTCTGCTGTCGTCTATCAGGTTTTCCGGTCATTGCTGTCGGCGGCATCACAGCGGACAAGGTGGCCGATGCCTTATCTGCCGGTGCTGCCGGAGTTGCCGCGATCCGCGCAATGAATGATCCGGCAGAGTTAGCCGCTATCATGGAGAGGATCCGTAAATGACCGCGTCGTGCCAAAAGCCGCCTGTCTGCCTTACGATTGCCGGACTTGACCCTTCCGGCGGTGCAGGGATCATCGCTGATATCAAGACATTTGCACGGTTTGACTGCTTTCCGACTGCGGCGATCACATCGGTGACCTTTCAAAACACGACGGGCGTCTTTGGGGCCGTTCATCAAACGCCGGAATCGGTTCGTCGTCAGGCTGAGGCGGTGGTGGACGACCTTGACGTGGCCGCCGTCAAAACGGGCATGCTGCCGACATGCGAGATCATCGAGGCGGTTGCATCGATGATCTCGGAACGCAAACTTAGGAATGTAGTCGTCGATCCTGTCGTTCGCTCGACCTCAGGCTACGATCTGATCGACGATGATGCTCTCAGGGCATTGACCAAACATCTGTTCCCACTAGCCGACGTGATCACGCCGAATCTGCCCGAGGCCGAACGCATTGCGGACATGGTGATACGCTCAGAGGCTGACATCGATCACGCTGCCGAAATGATGCAGCGGCTCGGCGCACGAAATGTCCTGATAAAAGGCGGACATTTTGAACCGGGCGGCAATGACCGAAAGGCGAAGGATTTTTTATTCTTCGACGGCGAGAGGCATGTACTCAACGCCGACTATATCGATACCACCGCAACGCATGGGACGGGCTGCACGCTGGCGGCCGCCATTGCGGCCAACCTCGCCTGCGGCCGGACGCTCGTCGATGCAGTTCGGGCCGCGAAGGACTTCGTGACCGAAGCAATCCGCACCGCTCCGCATTTGGGCCACGGGAATTCGCCGATCAATATCTGACTATTTTGCAGGTGTGAAGATGGTTGGTGACTGGTAGGTCACGCCAAAAATGAATCCGCTCCGCGGGCTGTACTTCGTCAGGCCGAAGGCCGCAGCGGTATCAAATCTGAGTCCCGACGCCCGCACCTGGGCCCCGACTCGGAATTGGCCGACGCTCTCGGTCCCAAGCGGCACCGTTCCACCGCGGGTATTCAAGCGGCCATTGACCTCGCTGACAATGTTGACGTGGTTCGTCGCGCGAAAGATGCCGGCTACTCCATAGAGCACCAGATCGTTCTGTGTGAATCGTTCGATCGGTGCCGTCATGATGACCATGCCCAAATTGCCGATCGCGGTGAATCTGGGCACTTTCCCAACGTAGCTGCCAAACTTTTTCTGGGCTATTATCTTGCCAAAGATGTTGATCTGATTCGTGCCTATACCGCGGGCCTGGTTGGTATTTGGCATCTGATAGCCAAACTTAAAACCGATCGCCGGAAGCTTCTTGGTCTCGTTTCGCAGCTTGATCTTGGCCGAAAGCGTAAAATCATCAAAGTCGCTGGTCGAGTTGCCCGAGATTGAAAGTGGTATCGCCGACGGGCCCTGAGAGTTGATCGCCAAATAGGTGCGAAGAGCTCCCTCGATCTGAAATTCAACATTTGGCGCAAAACCCGTCCGCAGCCGGATATCGCCAACGCGGCTCAGATCACCTGTCAGGCCCGACAACGGAAATTTGGCGTTCTGAAAGAAATCTACGCCCGCTCCGATCTCTATCGCCCCCGGCGGAGTGATATCGATGTCGTCCGTGAGCAGCGGCCGCTGTTGCGCGGACGCGACGGCGACAGAACCGATCACGGCGACAAGAGTTAGGAGCAGACGCGGCATTTGACTCATTCTGGCATCAAAAGGGCTGTTTGTAAATCCGTTTCCGAGGGTTGCAACTCCGATTTGCAGAACGGATCACATCACGGCAAAATCAATGTAGTGATCGCCCGACGTTTTTTGATCAGCGGCCTTGTGCAGGGCGTAGGATTTCGTTTTTTTGTGCAGCGCTCGTCTGCGCGACATCAGGTGCGAGGTTATGTCAAGAATCTTGTAGATGGCCGTGTTGAGGTGGTAGCCGAGGGCAACGAGCGCGCTGTCCATGCATTTCGGCTTGATCTGGGAACTGGGCCGATGTATTCGCGGGTTTCCGGCGTCGAGGAGATCGTCATAGAGCCAAGCGGTTTATATTCAACATTTAGGATCGAACGTTAACAAATGGAACATCTCAAGAACCTCATTCGCGAAGTGCCTGATTTTCCGAAGCCGGGCATCAACTTTTACGACATTACGACGCTGCTGCTCGACCCTGACGGGCTCAAGAACACGATCGACGGCCTCGTCAGCGAGATTCCTGACGGCAAGATCGACACCGTCATCGGCATCGAATCGCGTGGTTTTATCTTTGCTCCCTCGATCGCATACCAGATCAATGCGGGATTTGTGCCGGTCAGGAAGCCAAAAAAGCTGCCATCCGAGAAGGTATCGGTCTCATACGACCTCGAATATGGCCAGGACACGCTCGAGATGCACAAGGACGCAGTCGGCCACGGCCATCGCGTGCTGATCGTCGATGACCTGCTCGCGACCGGCGGCACGGCCCGTGCGGTTGCCGACCTCGTCGAGAGCGTCGGCGGCCGGGTCGCAGGCCTCTTGTTTGTAGTAGAATTGGACTTTCTCGGCGGCCGCGACAAACTGTCGTCCTACGACGTCAGGTCGCTGATACATTACGACTCATAGGATTTGCCAATGTCGATTTGCGAATTTGTGAAAGATCAAGAATTCGAAATTCGACATTTGAAGATCGCAAACTTCCGGGTCCCGTAGCTCAGCTGTATAGAGCGTCCGCCTCCTAAGCGGAAGGTCGGTGGTTAGAATCCACCCGGGATCACCACCCTTTCGATCCGTGTTTCCGCATTTGCCGGGACGCGGATCGATTTTTTACACCCCTTTTCGGCCGGCAGCCCATGGCCGAGAGCACGCCTATGTTTTTGTCTCAAATTGTGACATCGGTCACAGACATTTAAGGAAAAGAGGTCTATTAGTTTTCCTAATCACCCGATTTTGGATATGCAGAGGTGCTCCCACGTCCAAGGGGTTGGGGAGCGTTTTGTCTTTATTAGCGGCAGGCTTAGCGCTCCCAGTCTGGAACCATGATACTGCGAGGTAAAACAATGAGATATTCATCCGTTGCGCGTGCGATGTTCTTGGTATTGGTTGGCCTCTTCTGGAGCGGAGGAAATTTTGCGCAGCGCTCCCTAATGAAAACAAGCTTAGCCGAAACTTGGGTGATATCGAATGCCGAATCACAGCGCTCCGCTGGGCCTGATAGGCTCGCGTTCATTCTCGGAAATACCGAGCGTTTCTGGGCGAGCCCGGCGTCGTTTCGTGGTAACGCGGTCTACGGGCCGGGGGCGCCTTGGTGGTCGACTGCTGATGACGCGATCAGCTATACCGGGACGACATACTCACAGAATTTTGATTCGCTTGCATCCAGTGGTTCGGGAGTGGCATGGACGAACGACACCACGATTCCCGGCTGGTTTCTCTACGCACAGCCTGCTCCGGGCACAGCTATCACCACATACAACGCCGACAATGGAAGCTCGTCGGCCGGTAATTTTTACAGTTTTGGGAGTACGGGCAGCAGCGAGCGGGCGCTCGGAGGCATCGGGACAGGAGGAAGCTATTTTGGATCACCGGCTTCCGGTTCGATCGCGGGCTGGATCGCTTTTTCTGCTACCAATGATACGGGATCGACGATCAACGACGTGACCATCGCTTTCGACGGCGAGCAGTGGCGAAAGAGCGGAGACACGGTCGCCCAGTCGATGATACTCGAATATGGCATCGGCAGCACTTTCGGAACGGTTGCTCTCTGGACAGCACCGGGCGGTAACTTTGACTGGTCCTCACCGCTCTTTACGTCCGGAGCGGCGGCGGTCGACGGAAACGCAGCAGGAAAGGTGGCCGGACGTGGCGGAACCATTTCGAGCCTTGGTTGGGACAGTGGGGAAACCTTGTGGATCCGATGGGTCGAGAGAAATGACGTCGGCAGCGATCACGGCCTGGCTATAGATGCTTTCTCGCTATCGACGCCCGCAACTCCGACGCCTTCTCCGACGCCAACACCATCGCCCACGCCGCCGACGCCCACTCCATCGCCCACTCCGTCGCCGTCGCCGACGCCGACCCCGACCCCGACTCCGCCTCCGACGACGTGTTTGACGCCGGACAACGGTTTGGGGACGGCCGATCTCCCGGTGCCGTGCAGATATCTTGGCGGGCCGATGGAGATGATAAGTGGGCTGCCGCCGGGCTCAGAGGTCCTGAGTGCGGCATCGCTTGACACAAACACGAGCATCGTCCGGACGCCGGGCGGGCCGCTGGGCGGCGAGACAGACCAGTTTCAGAGCAGGCTGCGGCTGGTCATGAAGGGAACCGGAGGGCTGGCTGCGTATCTCAAGATCAAGGACATACCCGGCGAAGTGACCATCGACAACGGGCCCCGCGCCCTCGGCGCACCGAGCCAGTCTTTCCCGACCGAATTGCGACGCCTACAGGCTATTTTGCCGCCGGGCGATCCGGATTTTGATCTGCTGAGGGTCACGGCGGGAAGCGGTTTCGGTATGCCGAGCCCGGGGCATACGACGCTAACTCGTACCGGAATTCCGGGGACGCCGTGGATGGTCGACAGCTTCTTTGACATAGAATACCGGCTCGATTTTGTCGGAAAGTCGGGAGGGCCATTCTCAGGAATGTCGGGTTCGACGACGGGGACGATCCGGTGGCATCAGGTCCGAGGGCCGGTCCCACCGACCGAGTGCCAGCCGTTAGACAACGGCGGAGGCACGGCCGATCTGCCGGCGCAGTGCCCGAATAGGGGCTGGCCGTTGTCAGTCATCGAGGGGCTCCCGCCGGGCACTACGCTGCAAAGCGACTCATTCTTTGACGTATTCACGGCCATCAGCCGAACGCCCGGCGGGCCGCTGGGCGGCGAGATCGAGCAGTTTGGCAGCACTCTGACGATGGACATGGGCGGAACGGGTAATCTCAGCGGATTTCACCGGTCAATTCCAATGCAGGTCCAGTGCGAGGTCCACACCGGCCCGCGCGTGCCCGGCGCCCCTGTGCAGTCATTCCCGCTCGATATGTTCAGATGCCAGGGACAGCTTCCGACGGGCGATCCTGACTTTGACCTGCTGCGCATTACGGCAGGAACTGATTTCGGTATGCCGAGCCCCGGCCATACAACGCTGACGCGATTGCCCGGCGGCCATTGGAATGTGGACAGCTTCTTCGACATCACCTATCGGATCGATTTTATCGGCCATCCGGGCGGCCCGGTTGGCGGGATGTCAGGTTCTACGACGGCGACGATCCGCGTGCAGCAGGGGCTGCCGTTTGTCCTGCCGCCACCGGCAGCGGACCTTGTGGTGACAAAGACCGATTCGGCCGATCCTGTGATCGAGGGAAGCCAGTATACATACACGATCCGCGTGCAGAACAACGGGCCTGATACGGCAACGGACGTGGCCGTGTCCGATCCGCTGCCGCCGCCTCTCTCATTCTTTGATATTACCTACGACCTGAATATCGAGGCCGGCGACCAGACGATCAAGACGATAGCGGGCGTGCCGCCTACTTCGCTGGGCACTATACTCCAGCCGCCGCCGCTGCCGCCGGGGTTCTTCGGGCCCGGATCTGACCCCTTCAGCGGGCAAGTTTATTTCGGACCGGGGCCGCCCGCCGTGACGACCGATGACGGGAATGGCACCTGCGTCGGGCCCGCGGGCCTTGGCATTGGGCCGTCTGGAAAACACGAGGGCACGACGACGGACGTTCTCTGCGGCCCCGTTTTTCCGCCTGCGGACACGATCGTCCGGCGATCAGGTCATGGACAGATCCCGCTCGTTGGCGGCACTGATGTGATCCCTATCGAACTCGTCGCCCTCCAGTTGCAGAGCGTCCAGCCGATCACGGTCACTTACGGCGGCGGAACAAATCCTGAACCGTGGGATGTCAGGGTCGAGTTGCAGCCGGTGCCGCAGCCGATCGGCTCGATGACTCTAAACCGAACGGTCCCAAATGGCGGCACATTTTCCTCTACGCTTCCGGTGCTGCCAAAATTCATATTTACGAGGACAGCACCGCCCGGTGGCCCGGTGGAATGTCCGATCTCGACGGTCTTTAACCAGTCAGGGACATTCACCTCGCAGGGCTTTACCTGCACCACGCCGCTGCCCGGCCAGAACGGAACGGTTACCTGCACAGGCGGGAGAATACCGGCCGGTGAATACGCTGACATACGAATAACGGTAACGGCCGATCCGGGCTCGGGCGGCACGACGGTGACAAATTCGGCTTCGGCAACAGCGACCGAGTCAGACCCGACGCCTACCAACAATATTGAGGACGAGACCACGGATATCCTGGCTCCGACGCCGACACCGACACCGCCAACACCGACGCCGACGGCGACGCCGCCGTGCGAGCCGGGGACGCTGGATCCGTCGTTTGACACGGACGGCAAGGTGACCACGTCCGTGCTGGGCCCTAACGATAGGGCCTTCTCGGTTGCCATCCAGCCGGACGGCAGGATCGTTGCGGCGGGCTACAGCGACAACGGCTCGAACAACGATTTTGCGGTGGTGCGCTATAACGCCGACGGCTCGCTCGACACTACATTTGACACGGACGGCAAGGTGACCACGCCCGTGCTGAGTTCTACCGATGAAGCCAGATCGGTCGCCATCCAGCCGGACGGCAGGATCGTTGCGGCGGGATTCAGCAATAACGGCTCGAACAACGATTTTGCGGTGGTGCGCTATAACGCCGACGGCTCGCTCGATACTACATTTGACACGGACGGCAAGGTGACGACGGCCGTGCTGAGTTCTGACGATCAAGCCTACTCGGTCGCCATCCAGCCGGACGGCAGGATCGTTGCGGCGGGCTACAGCCATAACGGCTCGAACTTCGATTTTGCCGTGGTGCGCTATAACGCCGACGGCTCGCTCGATACTACATTTGACACGGACGGCAAGGTGACGACGGCCGTGCTGAGTCTAGCCGATGAAGCCCGCTCGGTCGCCATCCAGCCGGACGGCAGGATCGTTGCGGCGGGAGTCACCCATAACGGCTCGAACTACGATTTTGCGGTGGTGCGCTATAACGCCGACGGTTCGCTCGATACTACATTTGACACGGACGGCAAGGTGATTACGCCCGTGCTGAGTTCTACCGATCAAGCCTACTCGGTCGCCATCCAGCCGGACGGCAGGATCGTTGCGGCGGGCCACAGCTATAACGGTTCGAATACCGATTTTGCGGTGGTGCGCTACAACGCCGACGGCTCGCTCGATACTACATTTGACACGGACGGCAAGGTGACGACGGCCGTGCTGAGTCTAGCCGATGAAGCCCGCTCGGTCGCCATCCAGCCGGACGGCAGAATCGTTGCGGCGGGAGTCAGCCATAACGGCTCGAACTACGATTTTGCGGTGGTGCGCTATAACGCCAACGGCTCGCTCGACACTACATTTGACACGGACGGCAAGGTGATTACGCCCGTGCTGAGTTCTACCGATGAAGCCCGCTCGGTCGCCATCCAGCCGGACGGCAGGATCGTTGTGGCGGGAGTCAGCCATAACGGCTTGGACTACGACTTTGCCCTCGTGCGCTACGGCGCGCCCTGCGTGACGCCAACTCCGTCCCCGAGTCCTACGCCGACGCCGACTTATACCGTGACCTATGACGGGAATGGGAATAGTGGGGGAACGGCACCGGTTGATGCGGGGAGTCCGTATTATGCGGGTTCACTGGTCGGGGTATTGGGGCCGGGCAGCCTGGTCAAGGCAGGGTTCATCTTTGGCGGGTGGAATACGGCCGCCGATGGCAGCGGGACGCAGTATAACCCGGCACAGGCATTTATCATCAATGCCGCGACGATACTTTACGCACAGTGGATAGTCGAGCCGTGTTTTGTGTCAGGCAGCCTTGATCCTTCGTTTGACACGGACGGCAAGGTGACGACGCCCGTGCTGGGTTTAGACGATTACGCCAACTCAGTCGCCACCCAGCCGGACGGGCGTGTAGTGGTGGCGGGATTCAGCAATAACGGCTCGAACTACGATTTTGCGGTGGTGCGCTATAACGCCGACGGCTCGCTCGATACTACATTTGACACGGACGGCAAGGTGACCACGCCCGTGCTGGGTTCTGACGATCTCGCCTACTCGGTCGCCATCCAGCCGGACGGCCGTGTAGTGGTGGCGGGATTCAGCAATAACGGCTCGAACAACGATTTTGCGGTGGTGCGCTATAACGCCGACGGCTCGCTCGATACTACATTTGACACGGACGGCAAGGTGACCACGCCCGTGCTGAGTCTAGCCGATCAAGCCTACTCGGTCGCCATCCAGCCGGACGGCAGGATCGTTGCGGCGGGATTCAGCTGGAACGGCTCGAACCCCGATTTTGCGGTGGTGCGCTATAACGCCGACGGCTCGCTCGATACTACATTTGACACGGACGGCAAGGTGACCACGCCCGTGCTGAGTTCTGGCGATGTCGCCTACTCGGTCGCCATCCAGCCGGACGGCAGGATCGTTGCGGCGGGAGTCAGCGACGGATCGAACTACGATTTTGCCGTGGTGCGCTATAACGCCGACGGCTCGCTCGATACTACATTTGACACGGACGGCAAGGTGACCACGCCCGTGCTGAGTTCTACCGATCTCGCCTACTCGGTCGCCATCCAGCCGGACGGCAGGATCGTTGCGGCGGGAGTCAGCCATAACGGCTCGAACTACGATTTTGCGGTGGTGCGCTATAACGCCGACGGCTCGCTCGATACTACATTTGACACGGACGGCAAGGTGATTACGCCCGTGCTGAGTTCTACCGATGAAGCCCGCTCGGTCGCCATCCAGCCGGACGGCAGGATCGTTGCGGCGGGAGTCAGCCATAACGGCTCGAACGACGATTTTGCGGTGGTACGCTATAACGCCGACGGCTCGCTCGATACTACATTCGACGGCGACGGTAAGGTGACCACGCCCGTGCTGAGTTCTGACGATTACGCCAACTCAGTCGCCATCCAGCCGGACGGCCGTGTAGTGGTGGCGGGCGACAGCGACGGCTCGAACAACGATTTTGCGGTGGTGCGCTACGGAGCCTCCTGCGCCCCAACCCCAACTCCAACACCGCCGACGCCTACACCGACACCGCCAACGCCGACGCCGACACCGCCAACACCGACACCAACACCGCCGACGCCGACGCCGAGCCCGTCGCCTACACCGAGTCCTACGCCGTGCGTGCCTCCGGCGATCGTCTATGTGGATGATGGCTGGATCGGCACGCCGCTCGGCACTGATCCTGACGGCGGAGCCGGGCCGGCTGCAGACTTTGGCTGCGATTCATTCGCGACCATTCAGGACGGCGTTAACGGCGTCACAAATCCGGGCACCGTCATCGTTTATGCGGGAAATTATGTAGAGAACGTAAATCTTAATAAGGACCTTACGATGAATGGAGCCCAGGCCGGCGTAGATGCACGCGGGCGCGTTGCGCCGGAGAGCATCGTCACTCCGGCTGCCGGAGCTCCGGCACGTGCGCTGCACCTGCAGACGGGCTCGGCCGGTTCGACGATCGACGGTTTCACGTTCTCAGGCGGAACTTTCGTCGGCACGTCGGGGCTGATCGAATCGACTTCCGGGCCGCTCCACAACCTGCAGCTGCTAAATAACAGGTTCGTTTCGTTCCCAGGGCGTGCTGTGAATCTAAATGACACGGGGACTGATATTACGGTCGATCAGAACTTTATCGAAGGGTCGAGCAACACGTCGGCCGTTAGCGGTGCGTTCCACCTCGACTCGGACGTTTTTAGCGGCTTTCACTTTACGAATAACACGGTCCAGAACGCCGACTTCACTGAGGGCTTCTTCGTCGATGGCAATCACAATGTGGGGCCAAGCGGCTCCCGCAATCCGTCGATCAGCGGCAACCTGTTCCACAACAACAACGTTGGGGCCAACCTTGGGAGCCGTGCATTTGGCCACCTGACCACGCCCAACGCCGGCACCATCACCAATAACACGTTCAGCAACAATGACTTCGACGGGCTGCAGGGCGGCCCTCAGAATGTGGTCATAAGCGGTAACATCTTCAGCGGGAACGAGCGGAACGGCCTGGCGTTGACAAGTTTTGGCAACCTAGCCGCTGACCGCGGAGCGCAGAATAATTCGATCACCGGCAACTGCTTTACGGGGAACGGATTTGTATTGGTGGCTTCGGGCGTGTCGTTCAGCGCGGCACAGGCTGCGGGCACGATCTCGACAAATGTCTTCAATTCGAACAATATCGGTGGCAACAACATCGGTGCGACCTATTTGGGCGGCGAGACGATCAACGCCGAGAGTAACTACTGGGGTTCACCGACCGGCCCGACGAATGCGGGAAACCCGGGTGGCATCGGTGACGTGGTCAATGCGACTACGATCGACTTTCTTCCGTTCTTGGCAACACCTGTCGTGATAGCGGGCTGCACATTGCCCCCGGCACCGACGCCGACTCCGACGCCAACTCCGACACCGACGCCGACGCCAACGCCGAGTCCGTCGCCGACATGTTATCCGGCACCTAGCGGGATGGTTGCCTGGTATAAGGGCGAGAACGACGCCGCCGACGCGACGGGTCTCAATAACGGCACGCTGCAGAACGGGGCCGGCTTTGCGGCCGGAATGGTCGGACAGGCGCTGAGCCTGAACGGCACCAACCAGTGGCTCGAGGCCCCGGACAGCCCGAGCCTGAGACCCAACTCGGTCTCGCTCGACGCGTGGATCTACAAGACGACTGGCGCGTCAGGCGGGATCATTGCGAAGTCTCTTGCCTCCGGCAATTGGAATTCGTACTTCATGTACGATGGCGGTGGAACTCTCAACCTGCAGGTCAATAACTTCACGGCTGGTGCGTACGGTGATTGGGCAGTACTGTTCACCCCGACGCTAAACACCTGGTATCACGTCACAGCAACGTGGGAGAACACGAGCGGCAATGTCAACGACGCGAAGGTGTACATCAACGGCGTGCAGCAGCCGATCGCGGGGTTCATTAACAGCAACTACAACGCCGCGTTCACTATCGAGTACAACAACCAGCCGCTGTATGTTGGTAGGACGCAGTCGGGCGGCTTCTTCCCCGGACGGATCGATGAGGCGGAGGTATTCAACCGCGTGCTGACACCGGCCGAAGTACTGGGCATATACAACGCCGGAAGCGCCGGCAAGTGCCCGTTGCCAACGCCTACGCCGACACCTACACCGACGCCGACGCCGGATGACGTGCCGACAGCAGTCGGGAGTTCGGTGGACATCTTTGCACCGGGCGGTGTGATGCACTTCTTTACCGTGACATACACGGACACGGGCTTTAATGCGGGGATGAACGTGGGCTCGTTTGACGGCGGTGACATACGTGTCACGGGCCCGGGCGGGTTTGACGTGCCTGCGGCGTACTTTAATGTGGACAACCCGACGAACGGCACGCCGAGGACGGCCCAATACGGCATCATCCCGCCGGGCGGGACCTGGGACTTTGCGGACAACGGGACGTATCAGATCGTGGTGCAGCCAACACAGGTGGCTGACATCGGGCCAAACTACGTGGCAACGGGCACGGTGGAGACATTCATAGTGAACATACCCTTCGTAACACCAAGCCCGACACCGACACCTACACCGACACCGACGCCAACACCGACGCCGACGCCTACACCGACGCCGACGCCGACGCCTACACCGACGCCGACACCTACGCCGACACCGACGCCTACTCCGACACCGACGCCGACGCCGACACCGACGCCGACGCCGACACCTACGCCGACGCCGACACCGACACCAACACCGACGCCGACGCCTACGCCGACGCCGACTCCGACGCCGACGCCTACACCGACACCGACGCCGACGCCGACGCCGACGCCTACGCCGACACCAACTCCGACGCCGACACCTACGCCGACGCCGACGCCGACGCCGACACCTACGCCGACGCCGACACCGTCGCCGACGCCGTTCATTACATTCGGCTCAGTGACGTATATCGAGGATGAATCACAGACAGCGGTGATCTCGATAGTGAGGACAGGAGACCTGTCAGGCACTAACAGCGTGACATTCTCGACATCCGACGGGACGGCCACGGGCGGTGCGGCCTGTACGTCG
>MTBK01173859.1_pt1 | contig 194520 bp, 208 predicted proteins | sample 1535981 | NCBI WGS metagenome assembly MTBK01 (sample SAMN06109225, study PRJNA356200) | anaerobic digester metagenome | isolation source: biogas reactors fed with pig manure or primary and secondary sludge | place: Spain | collected 2016-06-30
TGGTGGCAGGTACAGGATTCGAACCTGTGTAGGCTTTCGCCGACGGATTTACAGTCCGCTCCCATTGGCCGCTCGGGCAACCTGCCTGGGTCAAACCGAAGAACCCGGTTCGATGCGAGTAGCAGGGTACAACGAAGATGTACCCCGGACACAAACCGGCCCGATCCCCCGGCCGACACCGAGGAGGCACCCCCGTGGCTGATTCAAGCTTCGACATCGTCAGCAAGGTCGACCGCCAGGAGGCCGACAACGCGCTCAACCAGGCGGCCAAGGAACTGAGCACCCGGTTCGACTTCCGCGGCACCGAGACCACCATCGCCTGGAAGGGCGACGAGGTGATCGAGATCGTGTCCTCCACCGAGGAGCGCGCCAAGGCCGCTGTGGACGTCTTCAAGGAGAAGCTGATCCGGCGCGACATCTCGATGAAGGCCTTCGATGCCGGCGAACCTCAGGCGTCGGGGAAGACCTACAAGGTCAGTGGAACCATCAAAGAAGGCATCAGCAGCGAGAACGCCAAGAAGATCACCAAGCTGATCCGCGACGAGGGCCCCAAGAGCGTCAAGACCCAGATCCAGGGCGAGGAGGTCCGCGTGACGTCCAAGAACCGCGACGACCTGCAGGCGGTCATCGCGCTCCTCAAGGGTGCCGACCTCGAGGTCGCGCTGCAGTTCGTCAACTACCGCTGACACTGGTCTGCTCTGGTCATAAGGTGGGTTACGTCACATAAGCCCACCATCTCGGAGGACCGCGATGACCGCCAGTGCGGACCAAGCCACCCGTCCCGCCGACCAGGACGGCGGCAGCTATGACGTCGTCATCATCGGCGCCGGGATCTCCGGGATCGGCGCGGCCTACCACCTTGGCCAGAGCAACGCAGCCACCCATTACGTCATCCTCGAGCGCCGCGAGCGCATCGGCGGCACCTGGGACCTGTTCCGCTACCCCGGAGTGCGCTCGGACTCTTCGATTTTCACCCTGAGCTGGCCGTGGGAGCCGTGGCGCGGCAAGGAGTACGTCGCCGACGGCGACCAGATCCGTGACTACATGGAAGACACCGCGCGCAAGCACGGCATCTTCCCGCACATCCGGTTCCGGACCATGGTGGAGTCCGCAGACTGGGATTCGGCCACCGACACCTGGACGATCCGCGTCACCGAGGACGGTGCGACGAAGGTCTACCGCAGCCGCTTCGTGTTCTTCGGCTCCGGCTACTACAACTACGACCAGCCCTACAGCCCGGACTTCGCCGGTATCGACGACTTCAAGGGCACCGTCATCCACGCCCAGCACTGGCCCGAAGACCTCGACTGCACCGGCAAGAAGTTCGTGGTGATCGGCTCCGGCGCCACCGCGGTGTCGCTGGTGCCCGCGCTGGCCCGCAAAGCGGCCCACGTCACGATGTTGCAGCGCTCCCCCGGCTACCTGTTCTCCATGCCGCGGGTCAACCCGGTGTACGCCGCAATGCGTACGGTGATGCCGAACAAGGCCTCCTACAACATCATTCGCGGAATTGCGCTGACCTTCGAGAAGGTGCTCTGGGTGATCGCCCGCAGCTTCCCGAACGGGGTCCGCAAATTCGTCCGCAAGCAGAACGTGAGCAAGCTGCCCCAGGGCTATCCGGTGGACGTCGATTTCAAGCCGCGCTACAACCCGTGGGACGAACGCATGTGCCTGGTCGCCGACGGCGACGTGTTCGAGGAGATCAGCAAGGGCACCCTCGAGGTGGTCACCGACCACATCGACCATTTCGATGAGTCCGGCGTCGTACTCACCTCCGGCAGGCACCTCGACGCCGACGTCATCGTCAAGGCCACCGGTCTGCAGTTGCAGGCCCTCGGCGGGGTGAAGGTGAGCGTGGACGGCGCCGAGGTCAAGCCGGCCGACCGGTTCTCCTACAAGGCGCACATGCTCGACGACGTGCCGAACCTGTTCTGGTGCATCGGCTACACCAACGCCTCCTGGACACTGCGCGCCGATATGACCGCGCGTGCGTCGGCCAACCTGATCGAGTACATGAACGACCACGGCTACACCCACGCCTATCCGCACCTGAGTGGCGCAACCGTCGAAGAGAAGCCCACCTGGGATCTGCAGGCCGGCTACGTCAAGCGCAGTCCGCACGCACTGCCCAAGTCGAGCACCAAGCGGCCCTGGGTGGTGCGTCAGGACTTCCTCGCCGACGCCATCGACTTCCGGTTCCGCGACAAGATCGAAGAGGACATGGTGTTCGGCCGGGTGAAGACCCAGGCCCAACTCGTCGGGTAGGCCGTTTCGAAAACCGGCCGTGCTTAGGGCGCCATCGCACTACGTTTGTCGCCATGACATCTGATCACCGCGAACCGCAAGTCGTCGTTCTCGGTGGTGGCTCCTGGGGGACCACCGTCGCGTCCATCTGCGCCCGCCGTGGGCCGACATTGCAGTGGGTGCGCTCGGCGGAGACCGTCGACGACATCAACAAGAACCATCGGAACTCGAAGTACCTCGGTGACGACGTCGCGCTGCCCGAAACCCTGCGCGCCACCAGCGATTTCAACGAGGCCGCGCACGCCGCCGACGTGATCGTCATGGGGGTGCCCTCGCACGGATTCCGCGGCGTATTGGGCGAACTGGCCAAGGAACTGCGGCCGTGGGTGCCGGTGGTCAGCCTGGTCAAGGGCCTCGAGCAGGGCACCAACATGCGGATGAGCCAGATCGTCGAGGAGGTGCTGCCGGGCCACCCGGCCGGCATTCTGGCCGGGCCGAACATCGCCAAGGAGGTCGCCGAGGGGTACGCCGCGGCCGCCGTCCTGGCCATGCCGGACCGCAATCTGGCGGCCAACCTGGCCGGGATGTTCCGCACCAAGCGATTCCGCACGTACACCACCGACGACGTCGCCGGCGTCGAGATCGCCGGGGCGCTGAAGAACGTCTACGCCATCGCAACCGGGATGGGTTACGCGATGGGCATCGGCGAGAACACCCGCGCCATGGTGATGACCCGCGCGGTGCGCGAGATGTCCAAGCTGGGCGAGGCGATCGGCGGCCAGCGCGACACCTTCGCCGGCCTGGCCGGCATGGGTGACCTCATCGTCACCTGCACCTCGCAACGCTCCCGCAACCGTCACGTCGGCGAGGAACTGGGTTCAGGCAAGCCGATCGCCGAGATCATCGCCGGGATGAATCAGGTGGCCGAGGGCGTCAAGGCCGCCAGCGTGATCATGGAGTTCGCCGAGAAGTACGGCATCAACATGCCGATCGCCCGGGAGGTCGACGCGGTGATCAATCACGGTGCGACCGTCGAGGACGCCTACAAGGGTCTGATGGCGGAGAAGCCGGGCCACGAGGTCGACGGCACCCGGTTTTGACCCAGGCGCCGGAAGGTCAGCGCGGGAAGCCGATGCCGTACGGATTGGCCCCCTCGGGCCGGTCGAGCAGTGGCATGTCCCCGTTGACGAAGCTGCCCGCCGGGCCGACGACGAAGCCCACCTGATCGCGGCTGTTCACACACGCCACCACCCCGGCACCGTCGACCCCGCAACTGACCTCCCGGAAGCTCAGCCGGGTGTTGGGCGGCAGCGCCTTGGCCGGACTGACACCGGCGAACAGCGGAGTCGGCGTGCTGGAGAACGTCGGGGCTCCGACTGCGCCCGCGCTGACCAGATTCGCCCCCTCCGGGGCCCCCGGCAGCGGGCCACTGCAGCCGTAGTCGCCGTTTGCTCGATTGAGAATGCAGGTGACCCCGGCCGGGCCGGCGAAGGCATACCACTGGCCGTTGTTGACGGTGTAACCCACCGGGCTGATCGGAGCGTAGGCGTTGACGTTGGGCAGCGGCGGCGGCGCGGGAGCCGGGTCGGGATCAGCCCCGGCGAGCCCCGGACCAGCGAAAATCATCGCCACACCAGCCACTGCAGTAACTACGGCACCGCTGATAACCGTCCGCACCATCCCCACAACCTACCGAACGCCACGCACATACCCCGGTGACTGGAAATATCTTCGGGTAGGCTTAAACTAAGAGAATCTTAGGGACGCCCTGGGTATTTCAGGGGAAAGGCAGCAGGCAGTGAACTGGCGGACGAAGCAGGCGGCACGCGCTGGCGTGACCGCTCTGGGCGTTGCTGGGGGACTCATGCTGCTGGCCGCCACCGGGCAGACGACCGACGGGTTCGTGCACGCCAACTTCGGCAGCCCACTGGGTCTCTTCGGCGCCGTACCGGGCGACAGCCAGACCGGCGTGATGGCGATCGGCGACGGTTCCTCCGATGCCACCGAACTGGCCACCCTGCTCAGTGTGCCCGGCACGACCACCGCCAAGCCCGGCCCGCTGCGGGTGGCTTTCGAGACCGGCGAGGGTCCGAACGCCTCCGAACTCAAGGTCTTCCCGACCACCGGCCCGGCGGCCGCCCAGATCTCCGACCAGTCGCTGGCGCTGCCGAACAAGCCGGTGGTGGACGCCCAGGGTCGCATCGACTGCACTGGCGCGCTCAGCTGCCTGACCGACCCGGTCACCAACATCACCACCGTGACCTATCCCGACGGCATCGTCGCGCTGGTGCAGAAGATCAACGACACCACGGTGGTCGCCTACAAGACGGTGACCAGCGCCCTGCCGGCCCAGCTGCAGAACCTCTTCCCCCCGGCCCCGGCAACCGCGCCGCTGGCCGCTGCCGCCGCGGCACCCACCAACGCGGCCGCTCCGGCGGCCGAGGCTCCGGCCCCCGCTGCGGTGAACGCTGATCCCTCCGCTGCCCCGCTGCCCGATATCAGCGCGGCCACCGTCCGGCCGCGAGTGACCGTCAGCAGCCCGCCCTCGGATTACACCCCCGGCAAGACCGGCACGGTGTTCGGCAATCCCCTGCAGCTTCCGACGAACACCACCAATCCGGTCGACGTCGTCAAGGACGCGGTCAACTCGGTTGTCAACGCGATCGGCGGCGTGGTCAATGACGCGCTCAAGCCGGGTAATCACAGCGGCAGCCGCACCAAGGCGCCCACCGCGCCGTCGAACTAGCCGGGATTTAGCCCTGCGCCAGCCGGGATTCAGCCCTGCGCCAGTCGGGATTCAGCCCTGCGCCAGTCGGGATTCAGCCCTGCGCCAGTCGGGATTCAGCCCTGCGCCAGTCGGGATTCAGCCCTGCGCCAGCCGGGATTCAGCCCTGCGCCAGTCGGGATTCAGCCCTGCGCCAGCCGGGATTCAGCCCTGCGCCAGCCGGGATTTGACCCTGCGCCAGCCGGGATTTGACCCTGCGCCAGCCGGGATTTGACCCTGCGCCAGCCGGGATTTGACCCTGCGCCAGCCGGGATTCAGCCCTGCGCCAGCCGGGATTCAGCCCTGCGCCATCTTCTCCAGCCGGGCGATCCGGTCCTGGATCGGCGGATGCGTGGAGAACAGATTCCCGATCTTCTCGCCGGCCTTGAACGGGCTGGCGATCATCAGGTGGGCCTGATCGGCGATCTGCGGCGTCGGCGGCAGCGGAGCCTGCTCCACCCCGCCACTGATCTTGCGCAGCGCTGAGGCCAACGCCAGCGGGTCGCCGGACAACTCCGCGCCGGACTCGTCGGCCTGATACTCCCGGGATCGTGACACCGCCATCCGGATCACGCCGGCGGCGAACGGGCCGAGCAGCGAAACCAGCATCAGTGCAAGCGGATTGGGGCCGCCGTCGCGACCGCCTCCACGGCCCATGGCTCCGGTGAACATCGCCATGTTGGCCAGGTAGGTGATCACCGACGCGAGCGCACCGGCCACACACGAGATCAGGATGTCGCGGTTGTAGACGTGCGAGAGCTCGTGGCCGAGCACGGCGCGCAGTTCGCGCTCATCGAGCAGGTTCAGGATTCCAGTGGTGCAGCACACCGCGGCGTTACGCGGATTGCGTCCGGTGGCAAAGGCGTTGGGGTTGGCCGTGTCGCTGATGTAGAGCCGCGGCATCGGCTGATGCGCGGCCGTCGAGAGTTCGCGGACGATGGCGTAGATCTGTGGGGCCTGGACCTCGGTGATCGGCACGGCGTGCATGGACTTCAGCGCCAGTTTGTCGCTGTTGAAGTAGACGTAGGCGTTCATGCCCAGGGCCATCAGCAGGGCCAGGAACATGACGTTGCGCCCGAAAAGCGAGCCGACGAAGACGATCAGCGCCGACATGCCGGCGAGCAGGAAGAACGTCTTCATCCGGTTGGCGGTCGGGTGCCAGGTCATCGGGTCTCCTTCGTTGAACTACCCCGGCAGACTAACGCCCGGGAGCGCCGTGCGGTTCCTTGACCGAGCTCAGCCGTGCCGGTTAACCGTGTAATCCACCAGCGAAGCCATCGCGCTGCGCCCCGGGCCGTCCGGCAGCCCGTCGAGCTCGGCCCGCGCCTGCTCGGCGTATTGCTGCACGACGCTCTTGGCGGCGGCGATTCCGCCGGAGGCGCGCAGCAGTTCCAGCGCCTCGGCGACCGCGGCGTCATCCTCGATCGGGCCTTTGAGCAGCTCCCGCAGCCGGTCGGCGCCCGGGCCGGTCTCCTGCAGTGCGAACAGCACCGGCAACGTGTGCACACCTTCGCGAAGGTCGGTGCCGGGCAGCTTGCCGGAGTCATCCGGGTCGGCCTCGATGTCGATGATGTCATCGGAGATCTGGAAGACGGTGCCGACGATCCCGCCGATCCGGGCCAGCCGCTCCACCTGGTCCTCGGTCGCCCCGGCGAAGGTGCCGCCCAGCCGGCCGGAGGCGGCGATCAGACACGCGGTCTTCTCGCCGATCACCTTCAGGTAGTGATCCACCGGGTCGTTTCCGGGTGTGGCGCCCTTGGTCTCGCGCATCTGCCCGGTGACCAACAGCGCGAACGTCTCGGCGATGATGCGCACCGCGTCCGGTCCCAGTCTGGAGACCAGTTTCGAGGCGGTCGCGAACAGATAGTCACCCGCGAGGATCGCAATGTTGTTGCCCCACCGGGCATTTGCCGATTCGGCGCCGCGACGCACCTGGGCCTCGTCCATCACGTCGTCGTGGTACAGCGTGGCCAGGTGCACCAGTTCGATGACCGCGCCGGCGACGGTGACCTGCCACGCCTCCGGGTCCGGACCGACATGGGCGGAGAGCACAGTGAACAGCGGACGGAATCGCTTGCCGCCGGCTTCGAACAGGTGCAGGGCGACCTCGGTCATGATCTCGTCGCCGGTGCTCAGTTCGCCGGCGATCAGATCCTCCACCCGGGCGACGCCATCGCGGACTTTTTGAGCAAAGGCCGGGTCGCCGAAGTCGACGCCTGCTACCACGCTGGCCGGTGTCCGCACCCCCACAACATACTGAAGGGTGTGAACGCACTGTCAGCTGAGGTGCTCGTCGTGGGCGCCGGACCTGCCGGCTCGTCGGCCGCCGCCTGGGCCGCACGGGCCGGCCGTCAGGTTCTGGTGGTCGACTCCTGCGAGTTCCCCCGGGACAAGGCCTGCGGTGATGGGCTGACCCCGCGGGCGGTGGCCGAACTCCGACTGTTGGGCCTGGGCGACTGGCTCGACGGTCGTATCCGCCACCACGGGCTGCGCCTGGCCGGCTTCGGCGCGCATGTCGAGGTGCCCTGGCCGGGCCCGTCGTTCCCATCGGTCAGTTCAGCGGTACCGCGCACCGAACTCGACGACCGGGTGCGCAAAGCCGCCGATGAGGCCGGCGCCGGGATGCTGCTGGGCACCAAGGCGGCCGGGGTGACCCGGGACTCGATGGGCCGGGTCACGGCGCTGACGCTGGCCGACGGCCGCCAGGTGTCCTGCCGGTGGCTGATCGTGGCCGACGGGGCACGGTCCACCCTGGGACGTGTCCTGGGCCGGCAGTGGCATCAGGAGACCGTGTACGGGGTGGCCGCCCGTGGCTATCTGACCTCGCCGCGGGCCGCCGAGGAGTGGATCTCCTCGGATCTGGAACTGCGGTCGGCCGATGGGCAGGTGCTGCCCGGCTACGGCTGGATCTTCCCGTTGGGCAACGGCGAGGTGAACATCGGCGTCGGCGCACTGGCCACCGCGAAGCGGCCCGCCGACGTGGCGCTGCGACCCCTGATCCAGCACTACGCCGACGCGAAACGGGAAGCCTGGGGTTTTGAGGGCGCGCCGCGCGCGGTGTCCTCGGCGCTGCTGCCGATGGGTGGTGCGGTGTCCGGGGTTGCCGGCCCGAACTGGCTGCTGGTCGGCGATGCCGCCGCGTGTGTGAACCCGCTCAACGGCGAGGGCATCGACTACGGGTTGGAGACCGGGCGGCTGGCCGCCCAGATGCTGGGCAACGGCGGCCTTGAGCAGGACTGGCCGGTGCTGCTGCAGGAGCACTACGGGCGGGGCTTCTCGGTGGCCCGTCGGCTGGGTCTGTTGCTGACGTTGCCGCGGTTCCTTCCGTTCGCGGGGCCGATCGGCATGCGCTCGTCACGGCTGATGGACATCGCGGTGCGGGTGATGGGCAACCTGGTGACCGACGAGGACGCCGACTGGGTGGCCAGGCTCTGGCGCGGCGCCGGTGCCGGCTCGCGGCTGGCGGATCGCCGCAAACCGTTCAGCTAGAGGGCTTGACGGCGGCGTGCAGGGCGACGATGCCTCCGGTGAGATTGCGCCACCGCACCTCGCCCCATCCGGCCTCCTCGATGCGCCGGGCCAGAGCCGGCTGGTCGGGCCAGGCCCGGATGGATTCGGCGAGGTAGACGTAGGCCTCCGGATTACTCGACACCGCTTCGGCGACCTTGGGCAATGCCCGCATCAGGTAGTTCATATAGATCGTCGAGAACACCGGGATGGTCGGTGTGGAGAACTCGCAGACCACCAGCCGTCCACCGGGCCGGGTGACCCTGGCCATTTCGCCCAGTCCGGTCAGGTTGTCCACCACGTTGCGCAGGCCGAAGCTGATCGTCACCGCGTCGAACACCCCGTCGGCGAACGGCAACCGGGTGGCGTCGGCGGCCACCTTGGGCACCGGACGGGCGGCTCCGGCCCGCAGCATGCCGACCGAGAAATCGGCGGCCACGCACCAGGCCCCGGATTTCTCCAATTCCACCGTCGAGACCGCGGTTCCGGCAGCCAGATCAAGGACCCGATCGCCGGGTCCTATCCGCAACGCCTCCCGGGTGGCCCTGCGCCAGGACCGGTCCTGACCGGCCGACAGCACGGTGTTGGTGATGTCGTAGCGACGCGCCACGCCGTCGAACATCGACGCCACATCGCGGGGATCCTTGTCCAGGGAGGCGCGGCTCACATGCCCGACGGTACCGGGTCAGCCGATCACGCGGTGTCCGAGGAACGCCGCACCGTCACCTGGCGGGCCCGTTGGGCCATCCGTTCACTCAGGTGGATCAGCCGATCCTCGTGCCCGGCGGGCATCGTGTAGGCCAGCTTGCGCAACTCGACGGCGAATTCGCCGAGGTCCTGCCGAAAGATGCTTTCATTCATCGGATTACTCCCCCGAAGTTTCTTTTGGCTACGGAGCCTTGAGTTGTCCCGCAGCGCGAAAGTACTTGTGCGATAGGTGCTTCACCGAACCTGATTTCCATCTTCCACAGACCTCCCAGCGGAGGGAAGACCCTTCAGGAACCTTTCAGGTGAAGATCATGTTTCGCAGAGGTTGCCAGCGGTAGACCACTCTCGATGCGCACCAGACCGGCCAGCATGAGAGCCCCCGCCAGCCAGCCGACCACAGCGATGGAGCCGGCCGGGATGATGGCCAGCGCGGCGTTACGGTCCTGCACGCGAACGAGATTCGGATTGCTCTTGTCGTACTCGACGTAGATGCGCATGCCGGTGGCGAGCTCCGAGGGATACAGCACACCGAGTTCCGGCCGGTAGGTCACCCGGTCCGGGGTGACGAACTCGACCGTCGATCGGCGCGGGCCGGCGGAGAGCACCTCCGCCTCGGCCACCCCCATGTGCCGTTCGATCTGCCGGTCGTTGCGCCATGCCCCGGCGACCAGAAGCACCGATTGCAGGGTGACGATGCCCATCAGGATCCAGACCGCGGCTTTGGCCCAGCGCAACGCTTTTCGCTCGCGGGTGTCGGGAACGTCGACATTGCGGGTGGGCAGGGCGGCAGCCACCATCGGCCGCAGCCTCGCGATCACCGACGCGATCACAGCGCCGCTCTGATGGCGGCGTGCAACTGCCGCAGCGTGGATCGGTCGGCCTTGACCTCAAGCACCCGGATGCCCTCATGCGGCTCGTCGAGCGCCGGGACCAGCCCGTCGACCTCGATCTGCCGGGAGTCGACGTGGTAGGCCCGGCACAGCGCGCCGACGTCGACGTCGTGCGGGGTGCCGAAGATCCGCGACGAGACGTCGGAGAACCGCGGATCACCCTGCTCGAGCAGTTCGAAGATGCCGCCGCCGTTGTCGTTGGACACCACGATGGTGAGGTTGTCCGGTACCGGCTCGGTCGGACCGATCAGCAGGCCCGACGCGTCGTGGACGAAGGTCAGGTCGCCCATCAGGGCGACGGTACGGCCCGGATGTCCCCCACCCGCATATCCCAGGGCCGCGCCGATGGCCGTTGACACCGTGCCGTCGATACCGGCCACTCCGCGATTCGAGCGCACCGTGATTCCGTCGGTGTGCAGCCCCACCAGGGCGGCGTCACGGACCGGGTTCGAGGCGCCAAGCACCAGTTGGTCTCCGGGACGCAGCGCATCGGCGACCGCGGCGGCCACGTGCAGTCCGGTGGCCAACGGGTGGGCCTTCAGCTGACCGGCAACCGCCGCCAGCGCCTTGCCGTTGGCGGCGGCGCAGCGGGCCAGCCAGTCCGGATCAGGTGCGCCGATGGTCTGCGCCCGGGTCCCGGTGGCCTGCGAGTTGCCCGACACGTCGGGCCAGCGCGGGCCGGTGGTGAGGGCGAAGACAGGGACCGCCGGGTCGGCCAGCAGCATCGACACCGTTCGGTGCAGGGTGGGCCGGCCCAGCATGATCACCTGCGCGGGCCGCAGTCCCGGCAGCGCCAGCGGGTGCAGCGGGTTGGCCGGGCGCGGGGCGGTGGGTTCGGCGACGGTGGGCAGGTGCGCCAGATTCGGATGCACCCCGGCGCCGTGGCCGGCGACCACGACGGTGTCGGGCGTCAGGTCGATCTCCAACGGCTGGTCGAAGATCGCAGGCGGAGCGTAGGTCCACGGCTTCCCGCCGGGGCGGCCTTGCGGAACATCGCCGGGATCCGAATCCACTTCGGGCACAAGCGGTTCCCGCAGCGGGATGTCGAACTGAACGGGTCCGGCGTTGGCGGTACGGGCGCCGGTCGCCGCCGCGATCACCCGACTGGTGGCCGAGCGCCATGACGCGTTGAGCGCGTCCAGCTTCTCCGGCGCATCCTCGGCCAGGCCCAGACTGATCGACGCGCGCACCTGGGTACCGAAGTAACCCAACTGCTCCATCGTCTGGTTGGCGCCGGTGCCCAGCAGTTCGTAGGGCCGGTTCGCAGACAGGATGATCAGCGGGACCCGGGCGTAGTTGGCCTCCACCACAGCCGGCCCGAGGTTGGCCACCGCGGTGCCCGACGTCATCGCGATCGGCACCGGACGCCCGCTGCCCAGCGCAAGTCCGATTGCCAGATAGCCGGCGGTGCGCTCGTCGATGCGGACGTGCAGCCGCAACCGGCCGGCCCGGTCGGCGTCAGCCAGGGCGAACGCCAAGGGGGCATTGCGGGATCCGGGGCACAGCACCACGTCACGGACTCCGCCGCGGACCAGTTCGTCGACGACGACCCGCGCCTGAGCCGTGGAGGGGTTCACCTGTTCAGGGTGTCATATGAGACTGCCGGCGAAGAATTCCAGCATCGCCTTGTTGACCGCGTCCGGACGCTCCAGGAAACCGAGATGCCCGGCATTGGCGATCTGGATGTAGCGGCCCTTCGGCAGCGCCTCGCCGACCTCCTTGCCCAGCGCGGGCGGGGTGATGATGTCGTCGCCGAATCCGATCACCAGCGTCTCGATACCGATCGAGCGGTAGGCCGGCAGCCGGTTCTCCCTCGGCACCACCGTCAGCTGGGCCCGCCAGCCCGGCGTGCGCCGCAGCGGGAAGGCGGTGAACACCTCGAGCCACTCCCCGATCGCCGGGGAGTTGATGGTCTTGGGCGAGAAGTTCTCCAGCACCCGCACCTTGGCCGCGTAGGCGGCCGGGATCTCGACGCCGGACTCGGCCAGTGCCAGGTCGGCGGAGCGGAATGCCTTGCGGGTGTCGTCGAGGCGCCCGCGGGTGCCCATCAGCACCGTCTGGCGCACCAACTCGGGACGGGCCAGCATCAGTTCCTGGGCGATGAACGCGCCCATCGACATCGCCACCAGCCGGGTCGGGCCGCCGATCACCTTCTCGATGAGTTCGGCGGTGTCGGCGACCATCTGCTCGGTGGAGAAGGCGTCGGCGTTCTCGGTCTCGCCGATGCCGCGGTTGTCGAAGGTGATGCAGCGGTAACCGGCATTGAGGAAGGCCGGCACCTGATGGAGGTGCCAGGTGCGTCCGCCGCCACCGGTACCGGAGATGAACAGCACCGGATCGCCGGACCCGCTGTCGTTGTGGGCGAGGCTGGTCACCCTCGCGTTAGCCGGCTGCGGCCAGCGCGGCCTCGTAGTCCGGTTCCTGGGCGATCTCCGGCACCAGTTCGGCGTAGGCAACCTTGCCGTCCGGACCGATCACCACCACCGCGCGCCCGAGCAGGCCGGCCATCGGGCCGTCGGCGATGGTCAGACCGTAGTCCTCGCCGAAGCTGTCCCGGAATGCCGAGGCGGAGGTGACGTTCTCGATGCCCTCCGCACCACAGAACCGGCTCAGCGCGAACGGCAGGTCCTTGGACACGCACAGCACCGCCAGCCCGCGGGCGGAGGCCTGCTCGTTGAACTTGCGGACGCTGGTCGCGCACACCGGGGTGTCCACCGACGGGAAGATGTTGAGCAGCAACGCCTTCCCGCTGAACTGCTCATTGCTGACGGTGCCGAGATCGGTGCCGGTCAGCGCGAACGCGGGAGCGGACGATCCGACGGCGGGCAGGTCGCCGACGGTGTTGATGGGATTTCCACGCAGGGTTATCTGAGCCATACCTAACAGTGTGTCAGCAGGGCGGGACGACGTCCTAGGGGGTGGGCGTTTCCGAGCGCGTCAGAAATCAGCTATTGAAAGCATGTCATATGTTTCGCTATTCTTGAATCATGAAGAAAGCATATGGCAACCGAATCGTCGCGGCCGCCACGGCTGCCGCACTGACCACCGGGGCTTTCCTGTTGGCCCCGGCCGCCACGGCGGCCGACGTCAGCGCCTTCCCCGACCCGGGATCACAACCGGCGAGCGTCATCCTGAACGAACTGCAGAGCATGGGGTACTCCGTCGCCATCAACTGGGTCAACCACGGCGTCGGCGTTCCACTGAACCGCTGCCAGGTCACCGGATACCACGCGCCCGGCTGGAACGCGCCGTCGCAGACCACGGTCTACATGGACGTGGTCTGCCCCACCGCGGATTAACCGGGGCGGCGGTCGGCCAGCAGACCTAGGCACTTGCGGGTCCGCGCGATCCACCAGTCACGGCGGTCGGCGGACGGGGCCAGGCCGGCCAGCCGAGCCGGATCGGGTATCACCGGGCACACCGGCAGCAGGCCGCCGACCGGAGTGAAGCCGGGTTCGACGACATCCTCGACGAACAGTCCGCCGGTGCCCAGCCCGCAGGCGTGCTCCAGATTGGGCAACGCAGACGCCGCGGCAAGACCGGCGGCGATGCCGACGGCGGAGTCCAGCGCACTGGAGATCACCACCGGGATGTCGATCTGGGCGGCGATGTCCAGGGTGGCCCGCACCCCGCCCAGTGGAGCCACCTTGAGCACCGCGATGTCGGCCGCTTTCGCGCGCACCACGGCCAGTGGGTCGTCGGCTTTGCGAATGCTCTCGTCAGCAGCAACCGGGACATCGGTGAGCCGACGCACCTCGGCCAGCTCCGCGACGGTGCGGCAGGGTTGCTCGAGGTATTCCAGCTCCCCCTCGGCTGTCAGCGCACGGGCAGCGGCGACGGCCTGCGCCACCGTCCATCCGCCGTTGGCGTCCACCCGCACGGTCGGGATCAGTTCGCGCACGGCACGCACCCTGGCCACATCGTCGGCCAGACTCTGCCCGGGCTCGGCCACCTTCACCTTCGCCGTCATCGCGCCCGGGAACCGGGCCAGCACCTCGGGTACCTGATCGGGTGCGATCGCAGGCACGGTGGCGTTGATCGGGATGGCCTCGCGCAGCGGCGAAGGCGTTGCGCCATAGGCGGATTCGATCCCGGAAGCCAGCCAGTGGGCGGCCTCCGACGGTTCGTACTCCAGGAACGCGCCGAACTCGCCCCAACCCGAGGGGCCGTCGATCAGCGCCACCTCGCGCACCGTGATGCCGCGGAAACGCACCCGCATCGGCAGCGCGACGACGTGCAGCCGATCGAGCAGGTCATCCAGCTCGACGTGCATCAGATCGCGCGGTCGCGGTTCTCCCAGTAGGGCTTTCGCAGATCACGCTTGAGCAGCTTGCCGGTGGGGTTGCGCGGCAATTCCGCCATGATGTCGACGCTGCGCGGGATCTTGTAACCGGCGAGGCGCTCCCGGCACCAGGCGATCAGTTCCTCCGGGGTGACCTGCTGACCGGCCGACAGTTCGACGGCGGCCTTGACCGACTCGCCCCACTTCTCATCGGGAATGCCGAACACCGCGGCGTCGAGCACGGCGGGGTGATCGGTCAGCGCCCGTTCAACTTCCACGGAGTAGATGTTCTCCCCGCCGGAGATGATCATGTCCTTGAGCCGGTCCTCGATGAAGACGAAGCCCTCCTCATCGACGCGACCGATGTCACCGGTGCGGAACCAGCCGTCGGCGGTGACCGCTTCCGCGGTGGCCTCCGGCTTGTTGTGGTACCCCTGCATCAACTGCGGTGTGCGGAACCACAATTCGCCCGGCTGACCTATTGGGACCTCCTCAAGGGTGTCCGGGTCGACCACCCGCACCTCCACCGCACGGGCCGGCTGACCGGCGCTGCCGAGGCGCTCCGGTCGGTTCGCGTCGCGATGCGCCTCCGGTGAGAGCTGGGTGATGGCGCCGCACACCTCGGTCAGTCCGTACACCTGGATGAAGTCGGTGTCCGGCCAGGCCTTCAGCGCGGACTGCAGCAACGCCGGGGGCATCGGCGAGGCGCCGTAGACGTAGGTGCGCAACTGACTGAACAGCTTGACCGCGTCCGGCCCCATCTCCAGCACCCGGCCGAGCACCGCGGGCACCAGGAACGTGCGGGTCGCACCGGCCATCAGCGCACCGGCCAGCGACATCCCGTCGACGTCACGGGTCATGATGCTGGGCACACCGGCGTGCAGACCGAACTGCGCATAGGACGAGCCGCCGACATGGAACAGCGGCATCGACACCATGTTCTTGTCGGTGTCGTCGAACTCGAAGGTGCCGGCGTTGACGGTGTGCGCGATCAGGTTTGCCTGGGAGAGCCTGACCCCCTTGGGGTTTCCGGTGGTGCCGGAGGAGTACATGATGACGCAGACATCGTCGGGGCTGACATCCGCGCTGCGGCCGCGCGGCGTAGCCGCGGCGAGCATGGCTTCGTACTCGTCGCCCGGCCCACCCTCCGGAGTCACCTCGATCAGATACTCAACGTGGGTGAGCCGGTCGCGGATCTTGTCGATACCGTCCTTGAACTCCGCCCCGACGATCATCAGCTTGGCGCCGGAGTCGTTGAGCACGTAGTCGATCTCGTCGCCGGCCAGCCGGAAGTTGATGATCGCGGTGGCCGCACCCAACGACGCGGCGGCCAGGGTTGTCTCGACGCAAGCGGGATGGTTCTTGTCCAGGAAGGCCACCACATCGCCACGGCCGATACCGCGCTCGGCGAGCGCCCCGGCCAGTCGTTGTACCCGGTCGTAGAACTGCGCCCAGGTGAAGCTGCGGCCGAGATAGGAGATGGCTTCGGCGTCGGGTTTGGCCTTGGCCCAGTAGGCCGGACGGTCGTCGAGGAAGCGGGGTTCGGGCGGTTGCGACATATCCACAGAGTGCCACGCTTCCCCCGATCGGTGGACGGTTCCGTCATCCCCACAACGGTCCGCCCGGTGGACTGATCTCCGGGCCTGCGACCGCTGAAGTGGAGACAACTTCGAGACAAAGGATCACGACATGTTCACCATTTCTGCCCGCAGCAGTGCTACCCGCCGTATCGCCGCCGTCCTGGCCGGACCGGCCGTCATCGCCGGGGTCCTGGGCGGAGCCCTCGCCCTCAGCTCCCCTGCAAACGCGGCGCCGGCCGCCTCCAACGAGGCCACCTGTACGACCGCGAAGGTGGTCGCATCCCCGTCGAGTCTCAGCAGCCTGCTGACCCGGCCCGGCCAGCTCAACAACGCCCAGGCCAACCGGGAGCCGGTCACGGCCACCAGCTGCGTCGGGCACTGACCCGACATTGGCCGCTGTGAAGCTTCCGGGGAACTGGAACACGTTCTAGTCTTGGAGCCATGAGCCAGGACCTGCTGCGCCACCCCCTGCATGCCGGGCATCTGACCGTCGGCGCCCTCAAACGACACCGGGACTCCCCGGTGCTGTTCCTGGGCGACACCACGCTGACCGGGGGCCAGCTCGCCGAGCGGATCAGCCAGTACATCCAGGCGTTCGAGGCGCTCGGCGCCGGTAGCGGGGCGATGGTGGGTCTGCTGTCGCTGAACCGGCCTGAGGTCCTGATGATCATCGGCGCCGGCCAGACCCAGGGCTACCGCCGTACCGCGCTGCACCCGCTGGGCTCGCTGGACGATCACGCCTACGTGCTGAACGACGCGGAGGCGACCTCCATCGTGATCGACCCCAACCCGATGTTCGTCGAGCGGGCACTCGGGTTGTTGGCGAAGGTGCCCTCGCTGCGCCAGGTGCTGACGCTGGGGCCGGTGCCACCGGAGCTCGACGGGGTCGGGGTGGACCTGATCGCCGAGGCGGCCAAGTATCCGCCGAAACCCTTGGTGGCGGCCGATCTTCCGCCCGATCACGTCGGTGGGATGGCCTACACCGGCGGCACCACCGGCAAGCCCAAGGGCGTGATGGGCACGCTTGCCTCGATCCTCACGATGACAACCATCCAGCTGGCCGAGTGGGAGTGGCCGGAGAACCCGCGGTTCCTGATGTGCACGCCGCTCTCGCACGCCGGGGCCGCGTTCTTCACGCCGACGATCGTCAAAGGCGGCGAGATGATCGTGCTGCCCAAGTTCGATCCGGCCGAGGTGCTGGCCACCATCGAGGAACGCAGGATCACCGCCACCATGCTGGTGCCGTCGATGATCTACGCGCTGATGGACCATCCCGACTCGCACACCCGGGATCTGTCGTCGCTGGAGACCGTCTACTACGGGGCCTCGGCGATGAATCCGGTCCGACTTGCCGAGGCCATCCGGCGGTTCGGTCCGATCTTCGCGCAGTACTACGGGCAGTCCGAGGCGCCGATGGCGATCACCTACCTGGCCAAGCGGGACCACGACGAGAAGCGGCTGACGTCATGCGGCCGGCCCACCCTGTTCGCCCGCGTCGCACTGCTGGATCCCGACGGAAGCCCGGTGCGCCAAGGCGAGGTCGGTGAGATCTGCGTGTCCGGGCCACTATTGAGCGGCGGGTACTGGAACCTGCCGGAGGCCACCGCCGAAACCTTCCGGGACGGCTGGATGCACACCGGCGACATGGCGCGCGAGGACGAAGACGGCTTCTACTACATCGTCGACCGGGTCAAGGACATGATCGTCACCGGCGGGTTCAACGTGTTCCCCCGGGAGGTCGAGGACGTGATCGCCGAGCACCCCTCGGTCGCGCAGGTGTGCGTGATCGGGACCCCCGATGAGAAATGGGGTGAGGCGGTGACGGCGGTGATCGTGCTCCGTCCCGGCCACCCGGCCGATGAGGAGGCGGTGGCCCGGGTGACCGCCGAGATCCAGGAGGCGGTCAAGGAGCGCAAGGGATCGGTGCAGTCACCCAAGCAGGTGATCGTGGTCGACTCGGTTCCGGTGACGGCCCTGGGTAAGCCCGACAAGAAGGCGGTTCGGGCGTCGTTCTGGGAGGGTGCCGCACGTGCGGTCGGTTAAAGCGGTGCTGTTCGACTTCTCCGGCACGCTGGCAAACCTGGAGGAGAACGACGACTGGTTCGCCGGGATGGGCCTGGACGCAGGGGGCCGTGCCCAGGTGATGGACCGGATGACACACCCCACGGCGAGCGTGACACACGACGCCTGGGCGCATCGTGACCTCGACCCCGGAATGCACCGGGAGGCCTACCTGCATGTGCTCCGTTCGACGGGACTGCCCGACGAGCATGCCGAGGCGATCTATGCGCGCTGCATCGACCCGACCGAGTGGGCGCTCTACCCGGACGCCGTGCCGGTCCTGGACCGGCTGCGGGACAAGGGGATCCGTACCGCAGTGGTGTCCAATATCTCGTGGGACATCCGCACGGTTCTCAACCCCGCCGGCGCGAAGCCCGACTACTACGCGTTGTCCTACGAGATCGGCGCGACCAAACCGGACCTCCGGATCTTCGAGGCCGCCCTGGGCGCTCTCGGCGTCGAACCCCGGGAAGCGCTGATGGTGGGCGACAGCGAGGAGAACGACGGCGCGGCAGAGGCGTTGGGCTGCGCGTTCGCACTGGTGGACCCGCTGCCGATCGCCCGACGCCCCCGCGGGCTGGTCGAGGCACTGCGCGTCGCCGGCGTGACCCTCTGACACCCCGCACCGCCCAGCGTGAAGTCAACGTCACGCTGGGCGCCCACCGTGACGACAGCTTCACACTCGGCGGCAAGGGCCGACGAAGCCCCCTGCGCCGCGGTTCCTAGACTCAGTGCTGTGACACTGCGCAGGAAGTTGACCGCTGCGATAGCGATGGCCGGAATGCGGCCGCCGCTGGGAGTGCCCTCACGCACCCGGATTCCGCTGCGCGGCAAGCGGGTTCTGATCACCGGCGCCTCGTCCGGGATCGGCGAGGCCGGGGCCGAGGCGTTCGCCGCCGAGGGCGCCGAGGTGATCCTCGTCGCCCGGCGCGCTGATCTGCTCGATGAGGTGGCCGCCCGAATCGCCGAAAGCGGCGGCACTGCGACGGCACTGCCATGCGACCTGTCCGACCTCGGCGCAGTCGACGCCCTCGCCGAGGTCGTCGAGCAGCGTTTCGGCGGGGTGGACATCCTGGTGAACAACGCCGGGCGGTCGATCCGCCGGCCGCTGGCCGACTCACTGGACCGCTGGCATGACGTCGAGCGCACCATGGGGCTGAACTACTTCTCGCCACTGCGGCTGATCCGCGGGCTGGCGCCGGGCATGATCGAACGCGGCGACGGGCACATCATCAACGTCGCCACCTGGGGTGTGCTCAGCGAGGCATCACCGTTGTTCAGCGTCTACAACGCCTCGAAGGCGGCGCTGAGTGCGGTGAGCCGGGTCATCGAAACCGAATGGTCAGCCCTCGGTGTGCATTCCACGACGCTCTACTACCCGCTGGTGGCCACCCCGATGATCGCGCCCACCAAGGAGTACACCGGAATGCCCGCGCTGAGTTCGCAGGAGGCGGCGGGGTGGATGATCGATGCCGCCCGGCACCGCCCGGTCCGCATCGCACCCCGGTTCGGCGTGACAGCCCGCGCCATCGACGTGCTGGCTCCCGGCGTCCTCAATGGATTGCTGAAACGTCAACGCGTGCAGCCGAACTGATGGAGATACTGTCCAGCCGGGTGTTGTTCAGGCCCGCCGATTACGACGACTCGGTGCGTTTCTACCGGGATGCCCTCGGTCTGGCGATCGCCCGCGAATATCCCGGCGGCACAGTGTTCTTCGCCGGCCAGTCACTGATCGAGATCGCCGGCCACGGTGAGCCGACGTCGTTCTCGGGCGCACTCTGGCTGCAGGTCCGAGACCTCTACCGGACCCAGGAGGAACTCCGCGCCCGCGGCGTCGAGATCGCCCGCGAGGCGCGACAGGAACCATGGGGCCTGCACGAGATGCACGTCGTCGACCCGGACGGGGTCACCCTGATCTTCGTGCAGGTGCCCGACGACCACCCGCTACGCCGAGACCGGCGCAGCTAGCTGTGATCGGTGAGCGGCCAGCCAACCGAGGCCAGCCGTGCGGCCACCTGGTTGATCTCCAAGCCGGTGGGCTCCTTCTCGGTGGTCTCCCGGATGGCCGCGCGGATCTGCTCGGCGGTCACCGGGTCGTCCGGATCGCTGTCCTTGAGCACAGAGAACGCCGCCTGCACGACCTCGTCCTCGGTTAGCGTGCGCTTCAGCAGTGCCAGTAGCGGGTAATAGTCGGTGCGCGGGATGCCGTCGGGATAGACGTTGTGCAGCCAGCCCAGAACGGACTGGAAGAAGTTCGGCGTCGGCGTCGGATCGGTCGTCATCACACCCTCACTTCTTATGAATGAACGGGAAGAGGTCGACCCCGAAGTGATGGTTGATCGTGGTCCGGGTGATCCAGAGGATCGCCACCAGGATCACCGCCGCCACGAAGGCGATCAGCAGCAGGCCGGCTGCCTTGAGGGCCGGATTCGGAGCGCGCAGTTCACCGCCGCCACCGGCCGAGTAGGTCCGGACGCCGATCGCGAAGAGCGCGGGCAACCCAGCGCCCAGGACCAGACCCACCAGCAGCACACGCAGCGAGGCCTCCAGGTAATGCATCATCGCGTCTCCCTCACGCCGACTTCCGGCGCTGCCGCGCCGCTTCGCGGACATCGGCGGGCACCACGGAGTTCGTCGTCGCATCCCAGTCGGCGGTCACGTTGGAATGGTCGACCTTGTGCTGCTGGGCCCGCCACCACATGTATCCGGACAGAGCGACCAGGATCGCGAAGATCACGATGCTGCCGACCAACTCGGAACTCACCGTCCCGATGCCGTGGCCGATCCAGAAGGTCAGGGCTCCCGCCAACCCGGCCAACGGCAGGGTGATCAGCCAGGCGACCGCCATCCGGCCGGCCACCGACCAGCGCACCTCGGCGCCCGGCTTGCCCACGCCGCTGCCCAGAATCGAGCCGGTGGCCACGTGGGTCGTCGACAACGCCATTCCGGCCACGCTGGAGGTCAGGATGATGGCCACCGAGGAGGCGTCAGCGGACAGGCCCTGCGGCGCTTCAATCTCGACCAGTCCCTTGCCCAGGGTCCGGATCACCCGCCATCCGCCGATGTAGGTGCCCAGCCCGATGGCCAGCGCACACGAGGCGATGATCCACAACGGCAGGCCGTCCTTCTTGACGTCACCGGTCAGGTGCCCGGTGGTCAACAGCGCCAGCGCGATCACGCCCATGGTCTTCTGCGCGTCGTTGGTGCCGTGGGCGAGTGCGACCAGCGAGGCGGTGGCGACCTGTCCGCGCCGGAACCCACGGTCCCGGCGTTCCTGCTGCATGCCGCGGGTGATCCGGAACACCAGCCACGTTCCGCAGGTCGCCACCAGGCAGGCGATCACCGGGGAGGCCACCGCCGGGATGAGGATCTTCTGGGTCAATCCGTTCCAGTTGACCCCGGCGACGCCCAGGGCGGCCAGACCCGCGCCCACCAGGCCGCCGAACAACGCGTGCGACGAACTCGACGGGATTCCGAAGAGCCAGGTCAGCAGGTTCCACAGAATGCCGCCGATGAGGCCGGCGAAGATGATCAGCAGACCCAGGTTGGCGTCGACGGACGGCAGCAGCACGCCGGTCTTGGTGTCCTGGATCTTCAGCACGTCCTTGGTCACCGTGGCCGCGACCTCGACCGACAGGAAAGCGCCGACCAGATTGAGGATGCCGGCCAGGGTCACCGCGGTCTTGGGCTTGAGCGCCCCGGTCGCGATCGAGGTGGCCATCGCGTTGCCGGTGTCATGGAACCCGTTTGTGAAATCGAAGGCCAGCGCTGTCACGATCAACAGCAGCAGAATGACCGTCTCCGAACCCATGCCGCTCATTGTGGGGTCAGAGGGACGCGTTTGACCAATAAACCTTCCGCATTGGGGCCTAACGGCCCTGCGCCGTCTAGCTTGGGTTCAGGAATCCATGAGAGGACCCCGCCGATCGCCACCCTGCGCGCGCTCGCCATTCCCCCCGGCCCGTCGGCGTTGTCCCTGCTGGCGGCCCTTGAGGGCGTGCTGGACGGCCGCGATGCTCCGGTGGTTCCGATCCCGTCCGGCGACCTCCGCGAGAGCGAACTGCTGACCCGGGGCCTACGGGTCGGCGAGGAGATCGACGACGACGTCGCCCTGGTCATCCCCACCTCCGGCACCACCGGCACCCCGAAGGGCGCGATGCTCACCGCCGCGGCCCTGATCGCCGGCGCCTCGGCCACCCATGACCGGCTGGGCGGGCCGGGAACCTGGCTGCTGGCATTGCCTGCCCACCACATCGCCGGGATGCAGGTGCTTGTCCGCAGTTCGCTGGCCGGCACGGTGCCGGCCGAACTCGACCTGTCCGCCGGCTTCGACGTCACCGCACTACCTGCCGCGGTCGGCGACATGGGCTCAGGCCGCCGCTATGCCTCGCTGGTGGCCACCCAGTTGGCGAAGGCGCTCGCGGAACCGGCCGCCGCCGCGGCGCTGGCCGAACTCGACGCGGTGCTGCTCGGCGGCGGCCCGGCCCCTGCGCCGGTGCTGGCCGCGGCATCCGACGCCGGGATCGCGGTGGTGCGTACCTACGGCTCCAGCGAGACGGCCGGCGGCTGCGTCTACGACGGTCTGCCGCTGGACGGGGTCCAGGTACGCATCGACTCCGAGGACAGCCGCATCTCGATCGGTGGTTGCACCCTGGCGAAGGGTTACCGCAATCCCACGCAGCCGGATCCGTTCACCGAACCCGGCTGGTTTCGCACCGATGATGTTGGCGCTGTTGATGATTCGGGCCGGTTATCGGTGCTGGGCCGGATTGACGACGCGATCAGCACGGGCGGACTGACGGTGCTGCCCACGATCGTGGAGGCGGTTCTGTCCCGACACCCTGCGGTCACCGACTGTGCGGTGTTCGGGGTTGCCGACGACCGGCTGGGTCAGCGGGTGGTGGCCGCAATTGTTGTAACCGGGCCGGCGCCGACACTGGAGGAACTCCGGGACTTCGTCGCGGTATCGCTGGACCGCACCGCCGCGCCTCGGGAATTGCACGTCGTCACTGAGCTTCCGCGGCACGGCATCGGCAAGCTGAACCGTCGCGCGCTTGCCCAACGGTTCGGGCCGGACCCGTTCCGGCGAATCTGGTTAGGCTCGCAATCATGACGCCGCGGGTGCTGATCGCCGATGACGACGTCGTGGTCCGTGACGTCGTCCGGCGCTACCTGGAACGCGACGGGCTCGAGGTCCGGGTGGCCGGTGACGGCAGCGAGGCATTGCGAGTGCTGGGCACCGAACGGATCGACCTGGCTGTGCTCGACGTGATGATGCCCGGGCCGAGCGGATTGTCGCTGTGCCGGACACTGCGCCAGAGCGGGGACTACAGCATTCCGGTGATCCTGCTGACCGCCCTGGGCGAGGAGGACGACCGGATCGCCGGTCTGGAGGCCGGCGCCGACGACTACCTGACCAAACCCTTCAGCCCGCGCGAGTTGGCGTTGCGGGTCCGATCGGTGCTGCGCCGGGTGCCGGCCGCACCGACCGCAGTGCCGTTGGAGATCTCCGTCGGAGAGTTGTCGGTGTCGACGGCGGCCCGCGCGGTCACCGTCGCCGGCGCACCGGTCGGCCTGACGAACCGGGAGTTCGACCTGCTGCTGTTCTTCCTGACCCACACCGACGTGGTGTTCTCCCGGGAGGAATTGCTGCAGCGGGTGTGGAACTGGGACTTCGGCGATCTGTCGACGGTGACCGTGCACGTGAAGCGGTTACGGTCCAAGCTCGGCGACCACCACCGCGTCCAGACGGTGTGGGGCCGCGGCTATCTGTGGCGGGGCGACACTGACTCCGCATGAACTGATGGAGATGGCCCTACTGGCACTGGGCGCCTCCGTGCCGGTGGTGCTACTGGGCGGCCTGGTGATCCGGCTGGCCCGATCCTGGTCGCTGACCTTCAGCATGGTGGCCCTGGTTCTCATTCCCACCCTGGCGACGCTGGCCGGGGTGTTCTTCGCGAGTCGATTCATGACCCAGGGCACCTTCCACGCGGTGGCCCTGGTTCTGGCGATCGTCGCGGTCGTGACCCTGCCCGCTGCGGTGCTGCTCGCCCGCTATCTGGCTCGAAGAATGGTGTGGGAGAGGGAGATCCAGGACGTCGAACGGACGGCCGAACAATCCCGTCGGCAACTGGTCGCCTTCGTCAGCCATGACCTGCGCACCCCACTGGCCGCGATCCGGGCGCTGTCCGAGGCGATCGCCGACGGCGTGGTCACCCAGGACGAGGCGCAGTCCCAGGCCAAACGGATTGAGCAGGAGAGCATCCGGCTCTCCGAAATGGTTGACGACTTGTTCGAGATCTCCAAGATCAATGCCGGCGCCGTCACCGCACCCTACGAGCGGGTCGCACTCGACGAGGTGCTGGACGATGTGCGCAACATCCATCACATCTCCGCCGAACGCGCGGGAGTGATTCTGGCCGTTGACCTTCCACCGACGCCCATTCGGGTGATCGGCAGCGACCGGGCACTGGTCCGGGTGCTGTCCAACCTGGTCGCCAACGCGATCGCCCATACTCCGCCCGGCGGCAGGGTGTCGCTGTCGATGGGCGCCGACGCGGACGGGGCGTGGGTCCGGGTGGATGACACCGGGGTCGGCATCTCCGACACCGACCTACCGCGGGTATTCGACATCGCCTATCGCGGATCCAACGACCGGGTGCCGCGGTCGGACTCGTCACTGCCCAGCGGATCGGGACTGGGCCTGGCGATCGCGTCCGGTCTGGTGCGGGCACACCGCGGCACGCTGTCGGCGCGCAATCTGCCCACCGGCGCGCGTTTCGAAGTGCGGCTACCGCTCGCCGCCGAGTAGCCGGGTCCCCAACTCGTCCCTTCCGGGCACACCCGCGAGTGCGCGGTCTGCGCGGTTTCCGCACCGATCGGGCGACCCGGAGGCCAAAACGGCCCGCCCCGGGTGAACCGGGACGGGCCGCCTGTCGACTGAGGACTACTTGGCCTTGAACTGCGGGGTCGACTCCGGGGACGGGGTTACGCAATCGACCTTGACCGTCGAGGTGTCGGTGCACTGATCCGACTCTTCGAGAACACCCTGAATACCGGTGGTCCGGATCTGTTCATCGGTCGAGCCGACGAGTTTCATCGTGGGCGGGGTGGTGCTCACCTTCACGTCGGCGTTGGACTCGTGGCTGCTGCTGGCGTGCGCGATCGCTCCGCCGAGGAAACCAACGGCACCGATGCTGAGAGCGAAAGCTGCGCCGGCCGTCTTGAGGACGGATTTCACAGTATTTTCCATGGCCACAATGATCGCAGGAGCGTCTCAGGAAGTCCAATTCAGTCGAAGATTCATACTATTTTCACGGATTCAGCAGAAATCGGCTTCTGAAACCACTGATTCCGCAAATCACTCCTCAAGCGTGCCGGACAGCCGCTCGGCCGCGGCGACGTAATCCTCGATGAACTCCAACACCACCTCGCGGGCCGGTTTGATCTTGTTCATCAGCCCGACGCCCTGCCCGACGAAATACGTCGCGAGCGCCTGCGCGCCGGGGTGTCCGTTGCCGGCCAGCCGGTCGATTCGGCGCAGCGCCGGTTCGGCGATCATCGCCTGCAGTGGCAGACCCAGCGGCTGGCGGCCGCCCGGGTTCGGCGCCCAGGCGTCGGTCCAGTCGGAGCGCAACTGCCGGGACGGCTTGCCGGTGCGGCCGGCTGAACGCACGGTGTCGCGCGAGGACGCAGCCAGCATCTTCTGCTTGGTGTGCGGCTCGGTCTCGGCCTCCTCGGTGGTCAGCCACACCGAACCGGTCCAGGCGCCGGCGGCGCCCATCGCGACGCAGGCCGCCATCTGCCGACCGGTCACGATCCCGCCGGCGGCCAGCACCGGCACATCGCGCCCGCCCGGGATCTCCGCGATCGCGTCCAGCACCTCCGGAATCAGGACCAGGGTGCTCACCTCACCGCAGTGGCCGCCGGCCTCGGTGCCCTGCGCCACGATCAGGTCGACGCCCGCCTGGACCTGCTTGATGGCGTGTTCCTTGGCGCCGACGAGCGCGGCCACCGGGATACCACGCTCCTTGCCGGCCGCGATCATGTAGTCCGGCGGCACGCCCAGCGCATTGGCCATCATCTTGATCGGATGGTTCAGCGAGACCTCGAGCAGGCTCTGACCGGTGTCACCGGACAGTGCTGAGGAGGCCACCCGCAGTTCCTCGACCTCGATGTCATGGTCGGCCAGCAACTGGTTGATGAAATCCCGGTGCTCGGCCGGGATGCGTTCGGCGAGCTGCTCTCTGGACAGGTTCTCGCCCTTGCCCTCGAACTTGGCCGGAACGATGATGTCGACACCGTAGGGCTTGCCGCCGACGTGGTCGTCGATCCAGCACAGCTCCTGCTCGAGCTGGTCCGGCCGGAAGGCGACGCCGCCGAGCACGCCGAACCCGCCGGCATTGGTCACTGCTGCGACGACGTCGCGACAATGACTGAAGGCGAAGAGGGGGAACTCGATGCCGAACTGATCGCAGATCTGGGTCTTCATCAGCCCAGTATTACGCCCCTCGCCCCAGTCATTAGTCTCTGGGGGATGCTCCGGATAAGCGTGGCCCTGACTTTCGGGGTCCTGGCCGCCGTACTGGTCGGGATGACGCGCCAGGAGTGGCATTTCGCGCCCGCGGTGGGATGGATCGCGGCGGCCGCCATCTACCTGGTCTGGACCTGGTCGATCCTGTTGCCGATGAACGGCAAGCGCACCATCGACCACGTGCACCAACGGCATGAGGACGGCAACCCGCGGTTGTCGCACGCCATCGTGCTGACCGCCAGCCTGGCCGGCATCGCCGGGGTGGGCTATCTGCTGGCCGCTACCTCCGGCGCCGAACGGCATCTGGGCGAGGCACTCATCGGGGTGCTCAGCGTGATCGCATCGTGGTTCGCCATCCACACGGCGTTCACCATGCGTTACGCATTGTTGTATTACACCGACGACCGTCCCGAGGCGATCAGCTACCACCAGGAGACCGAGCACTACCAGCCCTGCTACAAGGATTTCGCGTATCTCGCGTTCACCGTCGGGATGACCTATCAGGTGTCCGACACCGACCTGGCCAGCCCGCGGATGCGGGGATCGGTGCTCGGGCAGGCCCTGGTCTCGTTCCTGTTGGGCGCGGTCATCCTGGCCTCCACCATCAACCTCGTGCTCGAGTTGGCGAACCACTGATGGCCACCGTCGCCGAGTGGATCGAAGGGGCACGCCCGCGCACGTGGGCGAACGCGGTCGCCCCGGTGATCGCCGGAACCGGTGCGGCCGCCTGGCTGCACGGAGCGGTGTGGTGGAAAGCGCTTCTGGCGCTGGCGGTTTCGCTGGCCCTGATCGTCGGCGTCAACTACGCCAATGACTACTCCGACGGCATCCGCGGCACCGACGATGAGCGGGCCGGGCCCTTGCGGCTGGTCGGCTCGAAAATCGCCGCGCCGCGCGCGGTGCTCACTGCCGCGATCGTCAGCCTCACGGTGGCGGCCGTCGCCGGTCTGGCGCTGGCCGTGCTGAGCGCACCGTGGCTGATCGCTGTCGGGGCGGCGTGCATCGCCGGTGCGTGGCTCTACACCGGCGGCTCCCGGCCGTACGGCTACGCCGGCTTCGGCGAGGTCGCGGTCTTCGTGTTCTTCGGTCTGGTCGCCGTGCTGGGCACCCAGTTCACTCAGGCGCAGCGAGTGGACTGGGTGGGCCTGACCCTGGCGGTCGCCACCGGCGCACTGTCGTCAGCGGTGTTGGTGGCCAACAACCTTCGCGATATTCCCACCGATACCGATTCCGGCAAGGTGACCCTGGCGGTCCGGCTTGGCGATGCCCGCACCCGGGTTCTCTACCAGTCGCTGCTGATGCTGGCCGGCGTTCTCACGCTGACGCTGATGGCCGCGACGCCGTGGTGTGCAGCAGGCCTGCTGGCGGCGCCACTGGCGCTGCGCGCCGCGAATCCGGTCCGGTCCGGCAAGGGCGGCCGGGAGCTGATCCCGGTGTTGCGCGACACCGGGCTGACCATGCTGGTGTGGTCGCTGATGGTGGCGGCCGCGCTGATGATGTTCTGACCGACAGACTGAGGAGACGACGATGGCAGCAGACAAACTGATCTCGAGCGGCAGCCCGTGGGAGGCCTCCATCGGCTATTCCCGGGCCACGGTCGCCGGCGACTACGTCCATGTCTCGGGCTCCACCGCAAGCATCGGCGGGGAGGTGAAACATCCGGGCGACGCCTACGGTCAGACCCTGGTGGCCCTCAACGAGGTCATCGCCCCCGCGCTGGCTCAGGTGGGCTATGAACTGGCCGACGTGGTGCGGTCGCGGGTGTATCTGGTCAACGCTTCGGACATCGACGCGGCGGCCAAGGCGCACGGTGAGGTGTTCGGCCACATCCGGCCGGCAGCCACCATGGTCGCCGGTGTGACGATGGTCGATCCGATGATGTTGGTGGAGATCGAAGTCGACGCCTGGAAGCGCAGCTAGTCCGGAACGTCCCGCCCCGCGGTCAGTCTTTCTCGCCGCGCAGTCGGGCCTCGAGCTGCTCGCGGTCGCGCCGCCGGCGTGCGTCGACCTCGGCGATGCCCGCGGTGGCGCGGCGACGGAGGGGGCCCAGCAACCAGATCCCCAGCGGCAGCGCCACGATGATCCCGAACAACAGCGCCACCGCGATCGGCATATCGCTGATACCCAGCAGGTGCGCGCCGTAGAAGATCGCCGCCGTCAGCGCGATCACCAGGACCAGCCGCGCCAGGGTGTAGATGACGACGTCGCGCACCATCCGGCCGGTCTTGCCGTCCGCCTCGTTCTCGGTCACGGCGCAGAGCCTACCGACGCGCGTATATTCGTTCACAGGAGGTTCGGGAGTGCTTTACCTGCTGCTCATCGTCATTATCGCGGTGCTGACCTATGTCGGCCTGCGGGCCGTCCGCGCGCAAGCCCATCGGCCCACCACCCGGGTCATCGGACCCGACGACGATCCGGACTTCCTCCGAAAGATCAGTTGACGCCGGCGTAGGAGTGCAGGCCGACGGTCACCAGGTTGATGAAGAACAGGTTGAAGACCATCGCCACGAAGCCGACGACGTTGATCCAGGCCGCCTTCTTGTCCCGCCAGCCGGCCGTGGACCGGGCGTGCAGGTAGGCCGCGTAGATCACCCAGGTGATGAAGGACACCGTCTCCTTGGGGTCCCAACCCCAGTAGCGGCCCCACGCCTCCTCGGCCCAGATCGCACCAAAGATCACGCCGAAACCGAACACCGGGAACGCGAAAATGGCGGTGCGGTAGGCGATCCGGTCCAGGGTCTGCGCGTCGGGCAGCCGGGACACCACGCGCGCCAGGACTCCGTCGGCTGACGGTTCGGCGAACTTCGAGAGCTTGAGCAGGAACAGGATGCTGGCCACCCCGGAGACCAGGAACACCCCGGACCCGAGGCTGACCACCGAGACGTGGATCGGCAGCCAGTAGGACTTCAGCGCCGGCATCACCGGAGCGGCGTTGGCGTACAGCCACTTGCCCGACACTGTCAGCAGGATGAGGACCGGCACCAGGACGAACACCCACAGCGCCCGGTATTGAGGCTTGCGCAGCACGACCGCGCCGGCGATCAGGCCGCAGAAGCTGGTCAGGTTGATGAACTCGTACATGTTTCCCCACGGCACCCGCGAGGTGGCCAGGCCGCGCAACACGATGCACGCGAACAACAGCGCGATGCCGACGTAAACCAAGGCCAGGCCCGAGCCGCCGATCCGTTCGGCCAGCGGCCGCGCGCCGGCGTCGACCACCACACCGGGGCGGTCGGCACCAGTGCTCATCGGTCGAGCGCTCATCGCCCCGGCCGGAACCAGTTCGCGCTCTTCGACCCGGCGCCCCCGACTGGAGGCCAGTTCAACGGCGAGCAGCATCAGGGCGAGCACCAGCACCACGACGGACCCGGTGAAGGCCCAGTCCGAGTAACGGGACAGGCCGATATCTATGTGAGTGTTCACGCCTTCTCCTGCAGGACCGCGGTGAGCTTCTCGAACTCGCCGCCCCAACCGGAATTATCGGTGCGGGCCAAGCCGCCCAGTTCGACATTCACCGTACCCGGGTCAGCGGAGCCGGTGATCCGTGCCCAGACCCGGCGCCGCCGCACCACCAGCGAGACGAGCAGCCCGGCCATCATCGACAGCGCGGACACCAGCACCCACACCTGGCCCGGATCGTGCGAGACCTGGAGGTTGACGAACGGGGTGGCGCCGTCGAAGCGCACCACGGTGCCGTCGTCGAGGCGGACGTCCTTGCCCAGCCCGAGGTTGACCCGCTTGAGCTTGGTGAGCCGCTTCTGCTCGATGAGGGTGGGATCGATTCTGAACAGGGACTGCGGCTTGCCGGTGTCCAGACCGGCATCCCCGCGATAGATGTCGATGGCCACCGCCGGGTCCCGCATGTCCGGGAAGCTCGACGACAACAGCTTGCCGTCCATCTGCTGGGTCGGCGCGAACAGACCGGTGATGGCCAGTTGGTGCTTGCGACGCTCGTCGTCCGGATACAGGCCGGCCGGCGGGTCCACCCGCACCGTGCCCGAGGACAGCAGCGTCATCGGATTGTCCGGCTGGAACTGCACGGTCTGAGTTCGCTTCTCCCCGTTGGGGAAGATCACCGTGAAGGTGGGCGCATAACCGTGGCCCTGCAGGTAGACCCGGTCTCCGCCGACGCGCAGCGGGTGGTTGACCTCCAGCCGGTACGGCCGCCAGGTTCCGGACGCGAGATCGGCGCCGGCCTGATAGTCGATATTGGCGGCGAACGACGTGGCCTGACCGGTGTTGAGGTATCCGGCCTGGAAGTCGTTGACCCGCACACACATCGGGTACAGCGAGGTGCCGTCGACCTTGTTGCCGGCCCGGAACGAGTCGTAGGCCGCCGGTGAGGCCGAGCAGAATCCCGGGCCGCCGTTGGCGATGACGATCACGTTGCCCTCGTACCCGAACAGCTTGCCGACGGCGATGGCGGCCAGCAGACCGAGCAGCGAGAAGTGGAAGACGATATTGCCGAACTCGCGCAGGTAGCCCTTCTCCGCGGACACCTCGGTGACATCGCCGTCCTGCCGGGTGGTCCGACGCCAGCCTCGCAACTGTCCGGAGATCGTCGCGGCCACCTGCTCAGCGGTGCCGGTGACGGTGAGTGCGGCGTTCTTCGGCAGCCGGCTCAGGTTCCGCGGCGCCGGAATCGGTGTGGAGCCCAGGGTCCGGACGTGCTCGATGATCCGCGGGGTCAGGCAACCCACCAGTGACACGAACAGCAGCGCGTAGATGGCGGTGAACCAGAAACTGGAGAACACGTCGAACAATTGGAGCCGGTCCAGCCATGGACCGATCACCGGATGGGCGCCCAGATACTGCGCCACCTTGGACTCGTTCAGGCTGCGCTGCGGCAGCAGCGCACCGGGGACGGCGCCGAGGGCGAGCAGGAACAGCAGCACCAATGCGGTGCCCATCGAGGTGAGCGCACGCCACAGGTTGCGGATCAGGGTCATCAGATCGGCAGCCTGACGTCGCTGACGAAGGCGTCGCGCACCCAGGAGATGAACTCGTTCCACAATCCGGTCACGAGGGCCGTTCCGACCGCGATCAGCAGCAACCCGCCGAACACCTGGATGGCCCGGGTGTGCCGGCGCAGCCAGCCGAAACCGTTGACCGCCCAGCCCGATCCGAGTGCCAGCACGATGAACGGGATGCCCAGGCCCAGGCAGTAGGCCAGCACCAGCGCAACTCCGCGGGCCACGTCGGCTCCGTCGGTGGCCGATGCGACGGCGATCACCCCGGTCAGGGTCGGACCCAGGCACGGCGTCCAGCCGAGCGCGAACACCGCACCGAGCAGTGGCGCGCCGGCCAGGCCGGCCCACCGGCGCGGCTCGAACCGGGCCTGCCGTTGCAGCGCGGGGAAGAACCCGATGAAGATCAGCCCCATGACGATGGTGATCGCACCACCGATACGTTGCAGCACAACCTGATTGGTGATCAGCGCGCTGGTCATGCCGAGCACCGCAACGGTGCCCAGCACGAAGACCGCGGTGAACCCCGCAACGAAGAGCAGTGCCGATCCGGCTACCCGCCAGCGCCGGCTTGCGGCGTCATCCGCCCCGACCACCGCGGCCAGATAGGACAGGTAGCCCGGGACCAGGGGCACGACGCACGGCGAGGCGAATGACACCAACCCGGCCAGCACGCACAGTCCGAGCGCGACCAGCAGTGGCCCTGCGGCGGCGGTCTCGGCGAAACCGGTCACGATTTACCCGGGGCCGGTTCGGCGGCCAGTCGTTGCACCACCGGCAACAGATCCTCGGCGAGCAGTTCACGCAGGAAAATTGCGGCCACCCGGTGTTCGCGGTCGAGCACCACCGTCGATGGGATCACCGTGGTGGGGTACTTGCCGCCGAAGGCGATCATGGTCCGCATCGCCGGGTCGTAGATGGACGGGAAGGTCACCTTGCGGTCCTTGACGAAGTCACGCGGGGCGTCGATGTCGTTGTCGCGCACGTCGATTCCGAGGAATGCCACACCGAGATCACGGGTCTGGTCGTAGGCCTTCTGCAACTGGGCGATCTCGGCGCGGCACGGTCCACACCACTGTCCCCAGACGTTGATCACCACCACCTTGCCGGCGAAGTCGTTCAGCGAGATGGTCCTGGCCGGATCGAGCAGGTCCGGCCCGGACAGCGGACCGGGCTTGCCCCGGCTGGCCGGTGGGTCGTAGCTGATGTCGGTCTTGCCGCCCGGGGCGACGAATTCGAAGGTGCCGCCCTGGGCCACCGCGTCGTCACCGGTGGAACAACCGGCCACGCACGCCGCCGCCGTTACCAGCACTGCCAGCAGCCGCTTCACCGTCCGCCGAGTTCCTGATATCCCCAGCCGACGTAGTCGTCGCCGTTGAAATAGAAGGAGGTGACCGAGGCCAGGTTGCACATCCGGCGGGTCGGGAAGTGATGCAGCGGTTTGTCCGTCATCGCCCGACGCAGCGTCTCGACCGGAAGCTGGTGGCTGACGCACACCGCTTCATGACCTTCGCCCTTGATCCGGGCCCGCTCGACGGCGGCCCGCATCCGGACGGCGATCTCCGCGTAGGGCTCTCCCCAGGACGGCCTTTTCGGGTTGCGCAGATGCCACCAGTTGCGCGGGTCGCGCAGGGCGCCATCCCCCGGCGAGACCCGCTCGCCCTGAAAGACGTTGTGCGACTCGATGAGGTCTTCGTCGACGTCCACGGCAAGCCCGTGATTCCGGGCGATCGGCGCGGCGGTTTCCTGCGCCCGTTCCAGCGGCGAGGCGACGACATAGGTGATGTCGTGCCGGGCCAGCCAGTCGGCGACCGCCTGCGCCTGGGCCCGGCCCCGCTCCGAGAGGTGGTAGTCGGGCAGGCGCCCGTAGAGGATTCCCTCCGGGTTGTGCACCTCGCCGTGGCGCATCACGTGCACGACGGTCCGGCCGCTCGCTGCCGGCCCTCCAGGTGGGTTGCGGGTCATGGCTGCTTGGCCTCCGCTGCTGCACGGGCCGCGGCGGGCAGTGCCGCCTCGATCCGTTCGAAGGCCGCGTCGTCGAGAGCCGCTGAGACGAACCAGGTTTCGAATGCGCTCGGGGGTGCGTACACGCCGCCGTCGAGCAGGGCGTGGAAGAAGGCCGGGAAACGCCAGGTCTCGCTGGCCCGGGCGGCGGCGAAGTCGGTGACGGGATCATCGGCGAAGAACACCGACAGGAAGGTCCCGGCGCGCGCCACCTGATGCGCCAGGCCGGTGGGGGCCAGGGCGTCGGCGAGCAGGCCGGCCAGCCGGTCGGCGTTGGCGTTCAGTGCGGAGTACACCGCGGCGTCGGCGTGCCGCAGGGTGGCCAGGCCGGCGGCCACCGCGACCGGGTTCCCCGACAGCGTTCCAGCCTGATACACCGGACCCAGCGGGGCCAGCCGTTCCATCACCTCGGCACGCCCGCCGAACGCCGCGGCCGGCAGTCCCCCGCTCATCACCTTGCCGAAGGTGAACAGGTCGGCGTCGACGGGATCTACTCCGTACCAACCGGATCGGCTGATCCGGAAGCCGGTCATCACCTCGTCGCTGATCAGCAGGGCGCCGTGTTCGGCGGTGATCCGGCGCAGCGCGGCGTTGAAGCCGGGCAGGGGAGCCACCGCGCCCATGTTGCCCGGGCAGGCCTCGGTGATCACCGCGGCGATGGTCTCGCCGAACTTCGCGAAGGACTCCTCCACCGCGGCGACGTCGTTGTAGGGCAGCACGATCGTGTCCGCGGCGGTGGCACCGGTGACTCCGGGCGAGGACGGCAGACCCAGGGTGGCGACCCCGGATCCGGCGTCGGCCAACAGCGCATCGACGTGACCGTGATAGCAGCCGGAGAACTTGATCACCTTGGCGCGGCCGGTGAAGCCGCGGGCCAGTCGTACCGCGCTCATGGTCGCCTCGGTGCCGGAGTTGACCAACCGGACCCGCTCGACCGGCTTCATCCGGGCGATGATCTCAGCGGCCAGGTCGGTCTCGCCGGCCGTCGGCGCCCCGAACGACAATCCGCTCGCGGCTGCCCGTTGGACCGCCTCGACCACCGCCGGATGGGCGTGACCCAGGATCATCGGTCCCCAGGAGCAGACCAGGTCCACGTAGCGGTTGCCGTCGGCGTCGGTCAGCCAGCAACCCTGCGCCGAACTGATGTAGCGCGGCGTGCCGCCGACCGAGTTGAAAGCCCGGACCGGGGAGTTGACCCCGCCGGGGATGACGGCGCAGGCCTCGGCGAACAGCTTCGCCGAGACGGTGGAGGGCGCGCTCATGGCTCCAGTCTCCCAGCCGCGACGGGCCGGTCGACGACAGGGTGCGGTTCCGCTAGGTGGAACCCCCCGGGCCCGGCGGGTTGGTTAAGCTACCCTAACTTCGTGTCCTCGGTGTCGGATCAGATGCGCCAGCGCCGGCTGTCGTCCGGTGCGGCGGCCGGAGCCGGGATGACACTCGCCGATCTGCGCCGCGACCAGCGCGCCACTGTGGTCGGCTATGGCGACGGGGTCGAACCCAGCACGGCCCGGCGGCTGTTCGATCTGGGCCTGGTGCCCGGTATCGAGGTGACGATGGTGCGCCGCGCCCCGATGCGCGACCCGGTGATCTTCCGGGTCGGCGATTACGAGATCGCCCTGCGCACCACCCAGACCAAAGCAATCCACGTGGAGCCCGTCCAGTGACCGTCGAGGGGCCCTCATGACCGTCGAAGGGCACTGCGGCACCGGTGGCGGCGCCATCGCGACGGATCCCAGCCTGACCCGGTTCGCCGTCGTCGGCAGCCCCAACTCCGGCAAGACCACCCTGTTCAACGCACTGACCGGACTGCATGCCAAGACCGGCAACTACCCGGGCGTCACGGTCTCCCGCTACGAGGGCCGGGTCCGGCTGGGTGAGAAGGACGGCGTCCCGAACGTGGCCGTTCTCGAAGACCTACCCGGCACCTACAGCCTCGACCCGATCAGCCCGGACGAGCAGATCGTCGTCGACGTCCTCGACACCGACCACCACAACGTGCGGGTGGACGTTCCGGACGCGATTCTGGTGACGCTCAACGCCACCACCCTGCGCCGCTCGCTGGGATTGTTCGCCCAGTTGCAGCAGACCGGCTTGCCGACCTGTGTGGTGTTGACGTTCACCGACGACCTGGCCCGCCGGCACGGCAAGCTCGACGTGGCCGCCTTCACCCGCGCGCTCGGAGTTCCGGTGGTGACCGCGGTCGCCGGCCACCGTGACGCACTGGCCGACCTGCGCCATGTGATGGCCCGCCTGGATTCGTGGACCGCGCCGGTGGTGCCCCCACCCACCGACCCGGCCGAGGTGACCGCCTGGGTCGACTCGGTGCTGGACTCCTCCGGCTACCAGCTGCCCAAGGTGGATCAGCGCACCGACCGGATCGACTCGGTGCTGCTGCACCCGGTGCTGGGCACCATCGTGTTCCTGCTGACGATGTTCGGTTTCTACGAGACCATCTTCACCGTCGCGGCACCGCTGCAGGACGCCGTCGGCGCGTTCTTCGGCTGGCTCGGCGGTCTGGTGGCCGATCACGTCCACATCGGCTGGCTCTCGGCATTCCTGTCCGAGGCGGTGATCGGCGGCGTCGGCAGCGTGCTGACCTTCGTGCCACAGATCGTGCTGCTGTTCGTCCTGATCGCCATCCTGGAGGGCACCGGATATCTCGCCCGGGCCGCGTTCCTGATGGACCGGGTGATGGGCAAGGCCGGACTCGAGGGCCGCGCCTTCGTCGCATTGCTGTCATCGGTCGCCTGCGCCATCCCGGGCATCATGGCGACCCGATCGCTGCCGTCGGCCCGCGACCGCCTGGCCACCATGATGGGCGCGCCGCTGATGACCTGCTCGGCGCGGCTACCGGTCTACATCCTGTTGGTCAGCCTGCTGCTGCCGGCCGATCAGCGGGTGGGGCCGTTCAGCGCGCGGGCCGTAGTGATGTTCTGTCTGTACATCTTCGGCGCGATCTCGGCGATGGTGGTGGCCGCGGTGTTCAAGAAGGTCACCTCCCGCGGCGGCACGTTGCTGCCGTTCTACATGGAGATGCCCCCGTATCAGCTGCCGCGGCTGAAAACCGTTGCGGCCGAGGTGTGGACGGCCGCGTCGGCCTTCCTGCGCAAGGTCACCTCGATCATCCTGGTGACCACCGGGGTGCTGTGGGTGCTGCTCAATCTGCCGTTGCGCGACCAGTCCGAACTGGCCGCCGCCGGGGTGAACACCTCCGATGATGCTGCGGTGTCCTCCTACGTCCTCGATCACTCGTATGCCGCCTCGGTCGGGCGGGCGATGGAACCGGTCTTCGCACCGCTGGGCTTCGACTGGCGGATCAACATCGGCATCCTGTCCTCGCTGGCCGCCCGGGAGACGTTCGTCGCGACCCTGGGTCAGGTCGCGGCCTCGGCGGACCCGGAGGACCCGACCGAGGCGCTGCGCACCATGAAGGTGCAGGACGGCCCGCAGGCAGGCCGCGCACTGTTCGATGCGCCCACCATCGCCGCCCTGCTGGTCTTCTTCATGTACGCCTTGCAATGCATGTCGACGGTCGGCGTACTGCGCCGCGAAAGCGGCTCGTGGAAGTGGCCGGCCATCGCGTTCAGCTACATGTTCGTTCTGGCCTGGGTGCTGGCCTTCGCGGCACGGGCCGTCGTCATAGCCCTGACGTGACGGGCCCTGACGTGACGGGCCCTGACGTGACGATCCCCCTGCACGCCGAGCGGGTGACCGGCGAACCGCAAGCGGTGCGCTGGGTGGTGCCGGCCGGCCGGTTGCCCGTCGGCCGGGTCACCGCGGCGCCGGGACGACTCGGCGCACTGTTCGCCGACGGAACGCTGAGCACCGGATTGGTCGAGAATTCCGCCGTGTGGCTGTGGCTTCGCGACGGTGAGTCCTGGTCGGCGCTGGGTGCGAAAGTCCGCGGCGCACTGCAGGATGCGCTGGCGGACCCGTCCGGGTGGACCGTCGCGGCGGCGCCCGGCGAAGTACTGGAGTGGGTGACCGCCGATCTGCTCGTCGGCGTGGTGGGCGACTTCGTCCGTTCGCACGGCGGCACCGTGATCGCGCAGCGCGACGGCGACACCGTGACGGTGCGACTCGGCGGCGCCTGCGAGCACTGCCCGGCAGCCGGGCTGACACTGCGCCAGCGCCTGTTGGGCGCGCTGCGGGATCGCTGTCCCGATCTGGTCGACGCCGGCGGGCCGGGCGCACTGCAGCTACGGCTGCACGGGCAGTGACCTGATCGCCTCAGGCAGGCTGGGCAGGTAGTGCTTGGCGCTGAACGCCCTGATGTCGTCGGCCGTCTCCACCGGCTCGGCGCTCGGCAACAACAGGACCATCATCGCGTAGCGCCAAGTGGTCTCGGCCAACTCGGTCACCGCTTCGGACCCGATCTGGTCGGCGAAGCCGGCCGGGAAGATGACCTGCAACGCCTGCTCGATCCGCAACACCGCCGCCCGATAGTGCCGGCGGGCAAGTTCGATGGTGAGCGCAGGATCGTCGGCGATCATCCGGTTGAGCACCCGATGCCGGCGGGTCCGCAGGATCGCCGAGGTGAAGGCCTCGACATAGTAGTTCGATTGCGGGCGAGCGCTTTTCAGCTCATCGGCGATGTCGGCGAACAGCCGGGCGTTCTCCCGGTCGATCACCCCGGAGACCAGATCGTCCTTATTGGCGAACTTGCGGTAGATGGTGGTCCGGCTGACCCCGGCACGACGGGCGACGTCGTCGAGCGCGACTTTTCGTATTCCGTGCCGGTCGAACTCGACGAGCGCCGCGTCGAGGATCGCCTCGGTGGAGGCGTCAGGCATAGCGGGCGAAAGCCTCTCGGGCATAAGGGACATAGCGATACTTCATCGGCACGCGATCCCACAGCCAGTTGACCACCGGCGTGCGGCAGAGCGCGGCGAAGCGCTGATACCGCCGTTCCTTGCGATCATCCCAGGGCAGTCCCAGAATCTCCCGGGTACGCGGCGGCATGCCACCGGTGGTCAGGAAGGCTGCCAGCGGATTGAACACCGGCGCAACGAGTCTCCACACCGGCGCCGAGACGCCCTTGGGCTTCGGGAAGCCCTTGGTGACGTAGCCGACCCCGTACCTGGCGGTGCGATGCGCGACCAGGACGTCGTTGATCATGTGGTCCCAGTACTTTTCGAAGGCCGCGTAATCGACCGGCATCGGGCGCTCGCTGACGCCATAGCGCCGATACCAGGTCTTGGACTCCAGATACATCTGCTCCTTCTCGTCGCGCGACAACCGGCGCACGAAGGTGTCGGTGAAGTAGAGAACCTGGTCGAAGAAGGTGGCGTGGGCCCAGTAGTAGGTCTCGGGGTCTAAGGCGTGGTACCGGCCACCGCCAAACTCCGCAGGCATCTCGCCCTTGATGCCGGTGTGGAAATCCCGGACCTGGCCGCCGGCGTTCTCCTCCTCGCTGCCGTAGACGGTCCGGTAGATCGGCGGCAGCGACCGTCGGATCCGGGCCGCGGTGTCGGCGAAGAACACCGAGTGGTCGACCACCCCCTGGCCGAGTTCGGCCAGCATGTTCTGCAGCACCGCCGGCCGCGGTCCGATCAATGCGATGCGGCGATCGCCGAAGTATTTCCAGACCAGCGAATCCGGGCCCAGGGGCATGGCGTCGGCTTGGATCTCGGCGTGCTCGAGCTCGGTCATAGAAACAGTGTTACAAATTTCGTCTTTTGTTGCACGCCGGATCAGCGGAACCGCTTCAGCCGCAGGCTGTTGAGCACGACCAGCACCGACGAGGCCGCCATCGCCGCCCCGGCGATCATCGGGTTGAGCAGTCCCAGGGCCGCCAACGGGATGGCCGCAGTGTTGTAGCCGAAGGCCCAGAACAGGTTCTGCTTGATGATCCGCAGCGTGGCCGCCGACAGCCGCAACGCGGTCGGCACGGTGCGCAGGTCACCGCGCACCAGGGTGATGTCACCCGCCTCGATCGCCGCGTCGGTTCCGGTTCCCATCGCCATGCCGATATCGGCGGTGGCCAGGGCCACCGAGTCGTTGACCCCGTCGCCCACCATGGCGACCCGCTTGCCGGCCTCCTGCAATCCCTTCACGGCCTGGGCCTTCTGCGAGGGCAGCACACCGGCGATCACGTCCGCGGGTGCGATGCCGACCTCCGCAGCCACCCGGCCGGCGACCGCAGCGTTGTCTCCGGTGAGCAGCACCGGGGTGATGCCCATCGCCTTGAGTTCGGCGATCGCCTCGGCACTGGTCGGCTTCACCCCGTCGGCCAGCCGGATCACGCCCCGCTGGATTTCCTGGGCGTGCGCACCGTCCCAACTCACCGCGACGCTGGTTCGTCCGTCGGAGTCGCCGGCACGTGACACCCGAACATTGAGCCCGTCGACCACCCCGCTGACACCGCTACCCGGATCGTTGGCGAACCCGGTCACCGCCGCCACGGTCAGGCCGCGCTCGCGGGCTGCGGCCACGATGGCCGCAGCAACCGGATGTTCGGAGGCGGCTTCCACTGCCGCCGCGCGGGCGAGCACCACATCTGCGTCCTCGCCGGGGGCCGGTTCGATCGCACCGACACTCATCTGACCGGTGGTCACGGTTCCGGTCTTGTCCAGCACCACCGTGTCGATACCGCCGACGGTCTCGAGCACCTGCGGAGATTTGATCAGCACGCCCAGTTGGGCGCCACGACCGGTGCCGACCAGGATGGCCGTGGGCGTGGCCAGACCGAGCGCGCACGGGCAGGCGATGATCAGCACCGCCACCGCGGCGGTGAAAGCGGCCGCCGCCGAGTGCCCGGTCAGCAGCCAGCCCGCCAAGGTGAGCGCCGCGACGATGAGCACCGCGGGGACGAACACCGCCGACACCCGGTCGGCCAGTCGCTGGATCGACGCCTTGCCGCCCTGCGCATCGGCCACCATCCGGGCCATCCGGGCCAACTGGGTATCAGCGCCGACCTTGTTGGCCCGCACCAGAATCCGGCCGTAGGTGTTGACCGCGCCGCCCAGCACGGCATCCCCGGGACGGACGTCGACCGGCACCGACTCCCCCGTCATCGCGGAGGCGTCCAGCGCCGAGGCGCCGTCGGCCACCACACCGTCGGTGGCCACCCGTTCACCCGGGCGCACCACGATCACATCGCCCACCGCCAGGTCGCCGGCCGGGATCAGCACCTCGGTGCCGTCCCGCATCACGGTGGCGTCCTTGGCCCCCAGCGAGAGCAGTGCGCGCAGCGCCGCACCCGCGGACCGCTTGGCCTTGGCCTCCGAATACCGGCCGGCCAACAGGAACACGGTCACGGCGGCCGCGACTTCGAAGTAGACGTGCCCGTGCCCGTGCTCCAGTCCCCCGCCGATCACCACGATCGCCGACCAGATGTAGGCCGACAACGTGCCGATCGACACCAGGGTGTCCATCGTGGAGGTGCGATGCCGGGCAGCGTTCAATGCGGCCCGGTGGAACGGATAGCCGCCCCAGAACACGATCGGAGTGGTCAGCGCCAGCACCAGCCACTGCCAACCGGGGAACTGCCAGGCCATCACCATCGACAGCGCCACCACCGGGACGGCCAGCACGGCCGAACCGATGAGCCGGACACGCAACTGGTCTTCCGGGAGGTCGTGGGCCATGTGATCCTCGTGGCCGCCATGGTCGCCATGACCGCCGTGGCCGCCGTGGCCGCCATGGCCGGAGTGGTCGATCACCGAGGCGTGGTAGCCGGTGGACTCCACCGCCCGGATCAGATCCTCGGCGCTCACCTGTTCGCCGTGCTCGACGTGGGCCTGTTCGACCGCGAAATTCACTGAGGCGTTGACGCCGTCGAGTTGGTTCAATCCGCGCTCGATCCGGGCCGCGCAGGACGCGCAGCTCATCCCGGTGAGGTGCAGATCCGTGGTCGTCATGACGTGAATGATACCCCTAGGGGGTATAGGCATCAAGGGGTTGTCGGCCGCGGCGCAGTCCGGCCACGCCCAGAACGATCAGCACCCCGGCCGTCGTCCCAAGCAGCCAGGCCAGCACCATCAGCGGCGGGTTGTAGACCACCGACACGGTGGCCGGTTGCCCGTCGGCGACCGGGGCCACGTCCACCAGGCTCTTCACCGAGAGCCAGGCCAGCACCGCACCCGCCGCGGCTGCCGCGGCCAGGATCAGCTGCACGATGTGCCGGCCGCGGTTCACCGACCGTCCACCAGTCGGATCAGTGCCTCGCGCAGGTCGTCGTCATCGCGCGCCCAGGCCTGCGCGGTGCGACCATTGGACAACTTGAGTCCGATCGCCGTGCGCCCCTTGGGAACTCCCTTCAGTTCGCCGAGGGTCCGGGCCTCCTGCCAGGCATGCAGCTCCTTGCCGGATTTCGGCGCGATCGGGGTTTCCGGATAGACCAGGACGATCTCCGAGAGCGGTAGCACCTCGGTGCCCTCCCTCAGGCTGTCCGCGGTGAGTTCGACGCTGGTGTGGATCCGGGCCGCCTTCACCTGAACGAAGAGGACCCCCGACAACAGCACCAGGAAGAACAGCGGCACGATCGGCTGGAAGCCGATTCCGGCGCCGTGTTGGATGAACAACATGGCCACCGCCGCGATCGGGCCCAGCAGCAGCCAGCGCCAACTGGCGCCCTGTTCGTAGAACAGCACTTCGTCAGACATCGGTCTCCGCCCACGTATCCGTCCATTTGGTGAACCAGTCCACCGCCGCGGGCCGGCCCAGCAACAGGGCGCCGACGATGATCGGGACCATGCTCAGCAGGGCCAGCACATGGGTGCCGGCGAACACCGCGGCCACGGCGACCAGAACGACGATGGCCAGCCCCAGACTCACGGCCGCCCGACGGGACCGGGGATCGCGGTTGCGGGTCCTGACGGCGAAGACCGCCAGCGCGGCGGCGGCCAGCGCGAAGAGGACGCCGGCGCCGCGGTAGAGCCGCAGATAGTCACGGATGGACTGATCCGACACCGAGGGGCCGGCCGCTTGGCGCAGCGTGTCGAAGCCGACGGCGGCGGCCAGCAGACCGCCGGTCATCAGCAGCACCGCACCGACGATCAGAAGCCAGAACGCCGCAGTGACCACACCAGGGCGGGATTCGGGCGCCGTCATGACACGTCAGCCTATTCAGCGGGTGAAGAACGCGTGGGAATCGGGCCGATGCAGCAGGTAGATGCCGCCGCCGATGAGCACCGAACCGATGATGCCGGTCACCGCGTAGATCGCCGCCGGGATCGGGTCACGGACCACGCCGAGCAGTGTGACGGCGGTGTAGACGATGGTGGCCACCCCGCCGGCGGTGAGCAGGGTGCGGGTCCACTTGTAGCCGGAACGCATCAGCAGCAGGAAGGTCAGCACGATCACGCCGAGGCCGACGGTGAAGAACGTGGTGGCGACGACGACCATCTTCCGGTCCCCCGGCACCTCCGCGACGAAGCCCTCGGAGATCTGCCCGATCATCAACAGCGGCAGCGCGGTCAACCAGAGCCAGAACCCGGTGTCGACGTCAGCCGGCCGGGTCACGTCAGGCCGCCCCGTCACTTCAGCCGCCCCGTCACTTCAGCCAATGGGTCGCCTCGGCCGCCCAGTAGGTCAGCACGATGTCGGCACCGGCCCGGCGGATGGCGGTCAACGACTCAAGGGCGGCGGCACGGCGGTCGATCCAGCCGTTGGCCGCGGCAGCGCTGATCATCGCGTACTCGCCGGACACCTGATAGGCCGCCACCGGGACCGGCGAGATCTCGGCAGCCGCGCGCACCACATCCAAGTACGCCATCGCCGGTTTGACCATCACGATGTCCGCACCCTCGTCGATGTCGAGGGCGATCTCGCGAAGTGCCTCACGGCCGTTGCCGCCGTCCTGCTGATAGGTGCGTCGGTCACCGGTCAGGCTGGAGCCCACCGCTTCCCGGAACGGGCCGTAGAACGCCGAGGCGAACTTGGCGGCATAGGCCAGGATCACCACGTCGGCGAATCCCGCGGCATCCAGTCCGTCGCGGATGGCGGCCACCTGTCCGTCCATCATTCCGCTCGGCCCGACCACGTGAGCGCCCGACTCCGCCTGTGCCACAGCGAGTTTGACGTACTGGGCGTTGGTGGCGTCATTATCGACCCTGCCGCCCCGGTCCAAAATGCCGCAGTGCCCGTGGTCGGTGAACTCATCAAGACAGGTGTCGGCCATCAGCACGGTGGCCGCGCCGAGATCCTCGGCGAGATCACGCAACGCGATGTTGAGGATTCCGTCCGGACGCACTCCGCAGGAACCGTCTGCGTCCTTGTCCTCGTCGCGGGGGACGCCGAACAGCATCAGTCCGCCGACTCCGGCGTCGACGGCCTCGGCAGCGGCGCGGCGCAGCGAGTCCCGGGTGTGCTGAACGACCCCGGGCATCGACGAGATCGGCCGTGGTTCCCCGATGCCGTCGGCGACGAACATCGGCAACACCAGATGCCTTGGCTCCAAGGAGGTTTCGGCGACCAGCCGACGCAGCGCCGGGGTAGACCGGAGCCTACGGGGACGCTGCCTCAGGAATGACATGCTGCCAGTGCCCCGCGACGCTTACCGACGCCGGCTCTTCTTACGCGGCGGCGGCAACGCGCCCTCGGCGCGCAACCGGGCGGCGTGCTCGGCCAGTGCGTCGACCAGCGGTCCGACCGCCGCGGTCTCCGGCTGCACATCCACCCGCAGTCCGAACTCGGCTGCGGTCTCGGCGGTCTTCGGGCCGATGCACGCGACGATGGTCCGGGCGTGCGGCTTGCCGGCGATGCCGACCAGGTTGCGCACCGTCGAACTGGAGGTGAAGCAGACCGCGTCGAAACCACCGGTCTTGATCATCTCCCGGGTGTCGGCCGGCGGCGGGGCCGCGCGAACCGTGCGGTACGCCGTGACGTCCTCGATCTCCCAGCCGCGCTCCCGCAGGCCCTCGGCCAGCGTCTCGGTGGCGATGTCGGCGCGCGGCAGCAGCACCCGGTTCACCGGGTCGAAAATCTCGTCGTACTCCGGGAATTCGTCGAGCAGGCCGATCGAGGACTGCTCGCCGGAAGGCACCAGTTCGGGGCTGATCCCGAAGGCCCGCACCCGGTCGGCGGTGGACTCGCCCACGCACGCGATCTTCACGCCGGAGAAGGCGCGGGCGTCCAGACCGAACTCGGCGAACTTCTCCCAGACCGCGCGAACGGCGTTGGTGGAGGTGAACACCACCCACTGGAAGCGACCGTCGACCAGGCCCTTGACGGCCCGTTCCATCTGAGCCGGGCTGCGCGGCGGTTCGACCGCGATGGTCGGCACCTCGATCGGCGTGGCGCCGTGGGCGATCAGCCGATCGCTCATCTCACCGGCCTGCTCCTTGGTCCGGGGAACCAGCACCGTCCAGCCGTACAGGGCGCGGCTCTCCCACCAGTTCAGCTTGGCACGGTTGGACACCGTGCGGCCGATGGTGACCACCACTGCACCGGCCATCGGGCCGGCCGGGTCGGCGGCGCCGAGCACGTTGCGGTCGGTGAGACCGCCGAGGGTGGACTCCACCGAGCGCTGCGAGCAGGTGGTGCCCGCAGCGGTGATGACGCACGGGGTGGACTCGGCCAGTCCGTACTCGATCAGCGATCGGCCGGCCTCGGCCAGGTGCGAGGCGGTTGCGGTGAGGATCAGCGGCCCGGGTGCGGCGGCCAGCGCCGCCCAGTCCACTTCGCCACGCACGTCGGCGACGGTGTGGGTGGAACCCAGCGGCAGGCCCGCGTAACTCGGCACCGCGACCGTGGCGGGCAGGCCCGGCACGATCTCGAACATCAGATGACTGCGGGTGACGGCGTTGACCTCCGCGGTGACCGCGTCGACCGACAGCGGGTCGCCGGCGACCAGTCGGACCACGTCGGCCCCGGCCTTAGCCTCGGCCACCAAAGTCTTGGCCACTTCGGCCGGCTCGCCGAGGGCGGGCCGGATATCCGCGCCGCAGCTGACCACCGGCGCAGCCTCGGCACCGTCGGCAGGAGCGTTCTGCGGCGCCGGTGCCGGACCGACCGCCGGCGGCAACTCCGAGCCGACCAGCTTCAGAACCGCCTCGGGCACATCCGGATCGGTGAACAACAGCGCGGCGTTGGCCAGGACGGTCCGGGCGCGCGTCGTCAACAGACCGGGGTCACCAGGACCCGAGCCGACGAACGTGATGCGTCCCGGCTTCGCCTTGCGCCCTCGCGCTCCCGCGTGACCCGTCATCTCTCTCCCGCTCTAGCGTTCCCCCGCCATGACCTCACGTGCCCCGAGTTCGAACAACTCCGCCGCGACCGAGAGCCCTAGCTCCGCGGCCCGATCGGGAGTGCCGATACCCGACGCACGGATCACGTCGGATCCGTCCGCCGCCGCCACGCATGCCCGCAGCGACAACTCCTCGAAGACGCGGCCGTCATCATCGATGGACTCGACCACTTCCGCGATCGCACCCACCGGTGCGGAACAACCCGCCTCCAGTTCGGCTAGCAGGACACGCTCTGCGGTGACCGCGGCGCGGGTGTCGGCGTCGTCCAACTCCGCCAGCAGCGCCGCAAGCGCGGTATCGCTCGCTCGGCATTCCACCGCGAGCGCTCCTTGAGCCGGCGCCGGCAGCATCTGCACCGGCTCCAGCGTCTCGGTGACGTCCTCGAGGCGTCCGAGGCGGGCCAGACCCGCTCGTGCCACCACGACGGCGTCGAAATCACCGTTGCTTACCCTGTTTAACCTGGTGTCTAGGTTGCCTCGTAGGGGGCGGATTTCCAAACCGAGACCCAGTGCTCTAAGCTGCGCCGCCCTGCGCACCGACGATGTTCCGATCACCGAACCCGCCGGCAATTCGCCCAGCACCATGCCGTCGCGCGCCACCAGTGCGTCGCGGGCGTCCTGCCGGGGCGGGATGGCGGCGATGACGAACCTGTCGTCGGCCGCGGTGGGCAGATCCTTGTAGGAGTGCACCGCCATGTCGACCCGGCAGTCGGCGATCGCCTCGCGCAGTGCCGCGGTGAAGACACCGACCCCGATCTCGGCGACCGGCAGGTGCGAGCGGTCCCCCTCGGTGCTGATGATCACCAGTTCGGCGGGGTGGCCACGCGCTATCAATTCGTCCCGGATGGTGCCGGCCTGCGTGGTGGCGAGCAGGCTGCCGCGGGTCCCGATCCGGATCAAGCGTCGGAATCCGTTGCCGGCGCGGCGATCTCGCCGCCGGCAGCGACCGCATCGACGGCATTCGGGTCGAGCTCGAAGAGTTCCCGCAACGCTTCGGCGTAGGTGTCGCCGCCGGGCGCGCCTGCCAGTTGCTTGATCCGGACCGTGGGTGCGTGCAGCAGCTTGTCGACCACGCGCCGGACGGCGCGGGCCACCTCATCGCGCTGACCGGCGTTCAGGCCGGGGACCCGGTTCTCCAGCCTCAGCAGTTCGGCCTCCACCACGTCCGCGGCCCGCTGACGCAGCGCCGTCACGGTCGGGGTGACCTCTGCCATCCGTTGGTTGAGCAGGTATTCGGCGACCTCCGCCGCGACGATCCGCCGTGCCGCATCGGCGTCGGAGGCAGCGGCCCGTGCCGATGGTTCGCGCTGCACCCGCTCCATGTCGACCACCCAGACACCGGGCAGGCCGGCGACGGCGGGGTCGATATCGCGGGGCATGCCCAGGTCGCAGAACACCACCGGTTCGGCCACCTCGTCGCGAGGCCCGGCCGCCAGCGCATGGTGGACGTCGGCCAGCGACACCACCGGTCGCACCGCACCGGTGCAGCTGATCACCAGATCCGCGCCGACCAGGGCGGCCGGCAGTTCGTCCAGCGTCATCGCCCGGGCATCGATGCCCTTTTCGGCGAGGTTCTCGGCCAGCCGCTGTGCGCGGGGCAGCGAACGGTTGACGACGTTGACCTGGCTCACCCCGGCACGGACCAGATGCGCGGCCGCCAGGCTGCCCATCGACCCGGCACCGATCACGGTGGCGGAGCGTCCGGCCAGCGCGGTGTAGGACGGGCCGAGTTCGGGCCGGTACAGCCGCTCGGCCGCCACATGCAGGGCTACCGACACCACGCTGGCGCCGGCGGCGTCGATGGAGGTCTCCGAGTGCACCCGCTTGCCGACCGCCAGCGCGCGCTGGGCCAGATCGTGCAGCACCCTCCCCACGCTGCGGTTGGCCTCGGCGGTGGCGTACGCCCGGCGCACCTGGCCGAGGATCTGCGCCTCTCCCACCACGGCGCTGTCCAGGCCGCTGGCCACCGCGAACAGGTGCTCGACGGCAGCCTCGCTGTAGCGGACGTAGGCGTGCTTGGTCAGGTCGCCCATCGACATCCCGGCGTGGTCGGCCAGCACCTGACCGATCGCCTGCAGACCGCCATGGAAGGCGTCGACCACCGCGTAGACCTCGACCCGGTTGCAGGTCGACAGGATCATCGCCTCTGTCACCAGTGGGGACTGCAGCACCTGCTGGATGAGCTTGAGCTGGTCCGCCTCGCCGGTGGACAGCTGTTCAAGCATCGAGACCGGGGCACTGCGATGAGACACCCCGAACAACAGGACGCTCACAGCACGATCACCGGCCTGCTCCCTTGCGGATGTGAACTCCAGTTCAAGAAGTGGAACTTACCGGAAACGGTAAAGGCTTCGCAGGTCCAGCGCCAAATTCAGCGCCCGCTGAGATCGGCCCGCAACCGCTCCTCGTCGAGGTCCCAGTAGCTGTGTTCACGGCCGTCGAGCAGCACCACCGGCAAACGATCGCCGTACTCGGCCCGCAACCCGGAGTCACCCGCCGCAGCGGCCTCGTCGACATCGGTGGTCGAGAGGTCGAAGTCCAGTTCAGCAGCCATTTCGGCCAGCCTGGCATGCACCATCCGGCAGACGCCGCAGCTCGCGCGGGTCAGCAGTTGAATCCGGGGGCGACTCGTCACCGGTGAAGTGTCCCACCTCGATTGACGGCGCCCCCGATAGGCTGTCCTCATGGCCCCAGAGGACTCCACGGCGGACGTCACGGCGGACCTGCAGGCCGGGGAGGCGAGTGCTCAGCGGGCCGTCGAGGGTCTGGCCGGCGCTGCCCGGCTCGAGCCGGAGTCACCTGCCGAGTCCGGCCAGGACGGCCCCGTCGCACCCCCGCTGGATCTCACCGCGGCGGCGTTCTTCGACGTCGACAACACCCTGGTGCATGGATCCTCGCTGGTGCACTTCGGCCGTGGCCTGGCCGCCCGCAAGTACTTCCGCTACAGCGACGTCTGGAAGTTCATCTACGCCCAGGCCAAGTTCCAGCTGACCGGGCGGGAGAACAGCGACGACGTCGCCGAAGGCCGGCGCAAGGCCCTGTCCTTCGCCGAGGGTCGCCCGGTGGAGGAACTCACCAGACTCGGCGAGGAGATTTACGACGAGTTCCTCGCCGACAAGATCTGGCCGGGCACCCGGGCACTGGCCCAGATGCATCTGGATGCCGGCCAGCAGGTGTGGCTGGTCACCGCCACTCCCTACGAACTCGCCGAGGTGATCGCCAGACGACTGGGCCTGACCGGGGCGCTGGGCACCGTCGCGGAGTCGGCGGACGGGGTGTTCACCGGCCGGCTGGTGGGCGACATCCTGCACGGACTGGGCAAGGCCCACGCGGTCCGCGCACTGGCGGTGCGCGAGGGGCTGAACCTGAAGCGCTGCACCGCCTACTCGGACAGCATCAACGACGTTCCGATGCTCTCGCTGGTCGGCACCGCGGTGGCGATCAACCCGGATTCCGACCTGCGCGACGTGGCCCGCGAACGGGGTTGGGAGATCAGGGATTTCCGCACCGCCCGCAAGGCGGCGAAGATCGGCGTTCCCTCGGCACTGGCACTGGGGGCGGTCGGCGGTGCGCTGGCTGCAGCCGCGTCGCGACGACACGAGCACGACTAGTGCGAGTGCGGAGCGGCGCAATCAGGTAGCGCCTCGCGCCGTCACGAGCACGACTAACAGCGCGCCTGCGCTGATAAAGTCATCGACCATGTCCTTCGCCGCCGACATCATCGGAACGCACTTCCGCTACCCCGACTACTACCTGGTCGGCCGGGAGAAGATCCGCGAGTACGCGATGGCAATCCAGTCCACGGACCCGCTGCACTTCGACGAGGAGGCGGCCAGGGCGGCCGGCTACCCGAACGTCGTCGCGCCGTTGACGTTCATCGCCATCCCCGGCCGTCAGGTACAGCTGGAGATCTTCCGCAACTTCGACGTCGGCATCAACCTGGCCCGGGTCATCCACCGCGACCAGAAGATCACCTACCACCGACCGATCTGTGCCGGCGACAAGCTGTTCTTCGACTCCTGGCTGGAGGATGTGATCGAGTCGCACGGCGCGGTCATCTCCACGCTGCGCACCGAGATCACCGACGAGGACGGCAAGCCCGTGATCACGACGCTGGTGACCATGCTCGGCGAATCCGCCGGCGACGAAGAGGACAACGCCCAGGTGGCCGCGATCGCGGCGGCAGCACTAGGTCGTAGGACCTAGGCGCCGCAGCCGTCAGCCCAGGAACGTGTTTCGGCGCTTACCGAGCAGCTGGAAGAGCGTCTGCTGAATGGTCTCGCGCACGTTGTCGGTCACTTCGAAGGTGACCATCGGGTCATCGGCGGCGTGCTCGTCGAAGTCGGCGGTCTCGATCGGGGTGCCGAACGCGATATGCCACTTGGACGGCAGTGGCACCATGCCCAGCGGACCGGCCAACGGGAAGAACGGCGTGACCGGGAAGTACGGCACACCGAGCACCCGGGCCAGCAGCTTCACATCGGCCAGCATCGGGTAGATCTCCTCGGAGCCGACGATCGAGCACGGGATGATCGGGGCCTTGGCGCGCAATGCCGCCGAGACGAATCCACCCCGGCCGAACCGCTGCAGCTTGTAGCGGTCCCGGAAGTTCTTACCCAGACCCTTGTAGCCCTCCGGGAAGACCGCCGTCAGCTCGCCGCCGCTGAGTAACCGGTTGGCGTCGGTGGTGCAGGCCATGGTGTGACCGGCCTTACGGGCGATCGGCCCGAACACCGGCATGTCGAAGACCATGTCAGCAGCCAGCAGCCGGACGTCGCGGTGCGCGGGATGGTGGTCGTGCACGGCGACCGACAGCATCGGGCCGTCGAACGGCAGCGTGCCGGCGTGGTTGGCGACGATCAGCGCCGCTCCTGAGGCCGGCACGTTCTCGATACCGCTGACGTCGACCCGGAACCACTTCTCGAAGAAGAATCGCAGTACCGGCAGCACGACGGCATCGTTGTACTGCGGGTCGAAACCGAACTCGTCGACGGCGTAGTCACCGGCCAGACGTTTACGCAGGAAGTCGGCAGCACCGGCGATACGGGCGGCCAATTCACTGGGGGCCGGTTCGGTCGAGTCCGCGTGGCGTTGCTCGAACTCCCGGATGACGGCTTCGATCTGCTCGGCCGAATCCTCCGCCGATTCTGCTTTCGCGGCCGAAGGCCGTCGTGGCGGGACGCCTGCACGCTGCGCGGCGCGCGATTTCGCTCGCGAATCACCATGCAGCGGAATGACTTTCGCCTTGGAATCGCCCGCCACCGTTACTTCCCTCCCCAGCGCTCGGCCAGTGCGACCGCGCGCCTCTCAGCCGAGAGTACCCACTTCGGGTCGATGATCGGGGTCAGTCCCCGGCCCTGTACGAAGTCGTCGAACGCCCCGAGCGTCGTCCACTTGGGCTCGAATCCCAGCTCAGCGCGCATCCGGGTGGTGTCCATCACCCGCCCGTAGCTCAGATACGCCAGATGTTCGGCGTTGAGCTCGGTGCTGGGCGACGCCTTGCGTAACGAGTCCACCGCACGCATCCCGAAAGTCGGCACCGGCAGCGCCAGCCGTCCGGCCCGCCGGATGGCCTGCGACATCATGATGATGCCGTCGGCGCCGATGTTGAAGGTGCCGGCCCGGCCGGCCATGGTGGCACGTTCCAGAGCCCCCAGGGCGTCCTGCTCGTGGAGTAACTGCAGGCGGGCATCATGGCCGAACACCGTGGGCACCACGGGACCGGTCAGGTAGCGCGCGAGCGTGGTGTCCATGGCCGGGCCGATCATGTTGGCCAGCCGCAGGATGGTCACGGCGATATCAGGACGGCGGCGGCCCAAACCGCGGGCATAGCCCTCGATGTCGAGGCTGTCCCGGGCGAAGCCCTCCCCGAGCGGGCGGCGGCTGCTGCTGTCCTCTGTGAACATCACCGGGTCGTGCGGATTGGATCCGTAGATCTCAGAGGTGGACTTCAGCACCACCCGTCGCACCGACGGCGCCTTCTGACAGGCCGCGAACAGCTGCATGGCGCCCATCACGTTGAGCTCTTTGAGGGTGGCCCGACCACCGGACCGGGGCGCGTAAGACGCTGCCGCGGCATGCACGACCGTATCGACGTCGCTGTTGCGAATCACCTTGGCGATGAACGGGTTCCGGATGTCGGCCCGAACGAATTCGGCCCGGCCCATCCGGCGCTGCAGATCCTTGCTCGGCGCAATGGCATCGACCGCGATGACCTGGTTGATCAGCGGATTCTGCGCAAGACGCGCGGTCAGGTAACCGCCGAGAAAACGGCATGCACCGGTGACCAGCACGACCTTCGGGTAGTGCGGCGCATCCGAGCCCAAGCCGCCGTAATCCATGCGGCCAGCGTATCGGCTACTTGCCCAGTTTTCTGCGCTGGACCCGGGTACGACGCAGCAGCTTGCGGTGCTTCTTCTTGGACATCCGCTTACGCCGCTTCTTGATGACTGAACCCATGAACTCCGCTACCTAGCTTTGATCGCCTTGATTTCGGACGCAACCATACCCAAGTGGGCAGGCGGAACGGAAAACGGCTGGATTAACCGGCGTCGAAGTACGACGTCTCGAGAAGATCGTGGACGGCCTTGGCGTGCACCCGGAACGAACGGCCGACGCGGACGGCGGGCAGTTCTCCGTTGTGAACCAGGCGGTACACCGTCATCTTGCTGACCCGCATCAGCGCGGCCACTTCGGCGACGGTGAGAAACTGCGTTCTCGGCTGGCCTTCGGCAGCACCGGTCTCCCGTGCCGACTTGCCGGCGGAGTCCCGCCCGTTCATAGACGTCATCGCAATCCATTCCCGTCAGGCGCAGGCAGTTCCAGCGGCTTCCCCACCGCTGGACCCTCCCCGCGCATACACGAGGAGAATAGCGTGGCCAATGGGGTTGTTGCGACGGGTGTTTGTTAATCCCTTAGGAAATTGCAGAACTACTCTGATGTAATTCCGAGCTGCTCAGAGCGTGTTTTCGCGGCGTCGACCGCAGCCTGGACGGCGGCCCGCAGCCCTCCCCGCTCCAGTTCGCGCAGGCCAGCGGCAGTAGTCCCGCCCGGCGAGGTGACCAGCGCCCGCAACTGGGCCGCCGTGGTGTCCGGCCGGCCCGCCGACTGGCCCGCATCGGCCTCCAGACGGTCCAGCAGCATCGCCGCGGAGCCCGCCATGGTCTGGACCGCCAGATCGGTGGAGACCTGACGGGTCAGACCGATGGCGACGCCGGCGTCGATCAACGCCTCGAGGAACAGGAAGAAGTAGGCCGGACCCGATCCCGACACCGCGGTGACGGCGTCGATCTGCGGTTCGGTGACGGTCAGTGCCCCGCCGACGCTCTCGAAGAGTTCCGCGGCCGCAGCGACCTGCGCATCGGCGGCGAACCGGCCGCCGGCCAGCGCACTGACGCCGGAACCCACCAGCGCCGGGGCGTTGGGCATCACCCTGACGACCGGCGATCCGGCGGGCAGCCGGGCCTCGTAGAACGCTGTGGTGACGCCGGCGACGACGCTGACGACGACCTGCTCGACCGCATTGCCATCGGCGCGGGACGCGGCGGCGGCGATCGCCTCCACCGCCGATTCGACGTCACTGGGCTTGACCGCGACGATCACGTAGTGGGCGTTCTCCACCGCGTCGGCGATCGACGCGGTGACCTGTACCCCGTGGGTCCGGGAGAGGTAGGCGGCACGCTCAGGCATCCGCTCGGCGACCACCATGTCCTTGGCCGACCGGCCCGACCGAAGCAGCCCCGCAAGGAGTGCCTCGCCCATATTGCCGCCGCCGACGAATGCGATTCTGGCCATGGTCGACAACCCTACTCAGGCGGAACCAGGGCAAGCTGCCTGGTTTGCACGATGATCCGTCCGGTGCTGTCGACGACGGTGTGGTCCTCGTCGAACCAGTCCCGGCCGATCTGGGTGGCGGTGCAGAGCACCCGCAGCCAGCCGTCGGCCGGCAGACCACGCAGGTAGGCGGTCAACTGCACGGTCGGAGCCCAACCGCGCCGCCCCACCGCGTAGGGCACCGGCAGCGAGATGTCCCCGCACATCAGGGCGAACAGTTCGTCCACTTCGCCCTCCCTGGGCCGTGCCCAGACCTGGAAGGCCGGGGCCTGGCCGTCGAGCAGGGTGTCGGCCACCAGTGGCCGGATGTCGCAGCCGCGGGCGAGGTGGTTGATCTCCGCGGCCGGATGGCCCGGCCCGATTGGTAAGACGTCGGCCGGGGGTTCCGGAGCCATCACCGGGACGACCGGATTGCCGGAGAACAACGGAGTGGCGTCATGTTCGGGATCGCCCAGGGTGACCACCGCGTGCACACAGGCCCGCTCCCCCTGGACCAGTTCGACGTCGACCAGCCCGATGCGACGGCCCTTCTTGCGCACCGTGGTGATCAGCCGCACCGGACCGGGATCCGGGGCGGACAGGAAGTTGGCCGAGACGGCGACCGGATGCGCCGTGGAAATCCCGTACCCCTGGCGGGCGGCTTTGGCGCACAGCGCCACCATGACTCCGCCGTGAATCTTCGGGCCGATCGCCCAGTTGTCGTCGAGGTTGCCTTCGAAACTCATCGAGGACTCGCCGGGCCGCTCATCGAGCGGCCGTAGGATCATCGCGTCGGCGAATCGTGGTGTCATCTAAGCCTTCTCGTTCAGGGCCGTCTCGTTCAGCGCAACAGGTGTGTGCGCGCGAACTGTAGCGATTCGGTCAGCAGATCGTCGCGCTCAGCCTTGGTACGCGCCTCCGAAGTCGTGACCTCAAGAACGACATGACCGGTGAAATCGCTGCCGGCCAGCATCTGGCACACCTCGGCGGTGGGCTGCGTCCCGCGGCCGGGCACCAGGTGCTCATCGGTGGCGGCGCCGTTGCCGTCACACAGATGCAGGTGCACCAGACCGGACCCCATCCGGCTGGCCATGTCGAGAGCATCGGTGCCCGCGGTCGCCGTGTGCGAGAGATCCAGCGTGTAGTGCGCATGGTTGCCGTCGAGCGGGTCGTAGGACGGCGCGAACGCCGAGATGCCCGCGCCGGGATGCCCGCCGCGGCGACGCATCCGGTCGATCGACTGCTGGCCCGCGCCGAAGAACCGGTCGGTCCGGAACGGGAACATGTTCTCCACCGCGACCATCACGTCGCTGCGTTCCTCCAGCCAGGCCACCTGCTCGCTGAATCCCTCGGCATACCGGCGCTGCCAACGGAACGGCGGATGCACCACGACGGTCTGTGCGCCGAGGCGCTCGGCCGCCTGCACACTGCGGGTGAGCTTCTCGATCGGGTCCGCACCCCACACCCGTTGGGAGATGAGCAGACACGGCGCGTGCACGCTCAAGACCGGCATGTCGTAGCGCCGGGACAACTGGGAGACGGCGCCGATGTCCTGGCTGACCGACTCCGACCACACCATCAGTTCCACGCCGTCGTAGCCCAACTCGGCGGCGGACTCGAAGGCCGCCTCGGCCTTCAGCGGGTAAACGGAGGCCGTCGAGAGACCGACCTTGATGGCGGGGCGCACGGTGAAATCAGGTCGACTGCAGCAAGGCGAGCGGGCCCAGCGTGATCAAGGCTCCCACCGCCACCGCTATGAGGGTGCTGCCGATGTCCTCAGTCTTGCGAACCACCCGGACCGCGACGACCAATCCGAGGATCACCAGCACTGAAAGAACAAGGGCGACAATGGTATTCCAGCGCCACAGCTGATCGAAGGCGAGGAACAGACCGGCGCCGAACGCGACCGCCAGCACCGACTGGAACACTGCCGCCAGCATGTGCCGGAATCCGCCGGTCCGGCCCCGTTCGGCCTCGACGGGTGCGGCGGTGTCGACGGCTTCCTCGACAGTCTCCTTGCGAGTTTCCGTTCGGACTCCACGTCGGGCGATGTCGTCGGCCATGGTCTCACCGCTGAACAGCGCTCCGGAGGATGCCTCGAGGTAGGACCGAAGTTCCTCGGCGTCCTCGCCCTGTTCCGCCAGCAGCGCGTCGAGATCCACCGACTCATCCACCGGGTCGGGGGCCATCTGTTCGGCCCCGGACGTCATGCGCACCGGACGGGGATACTCGCTGAGTTCCGGACCGGAGGCCCGGCGTGGCAGCGGTTCCTCCGAAAGCTGCGGCGGACCGGCTTCCTCGACGGGTTCGTCCTCGCCGGGTTCGTCCTCGGCGATGTCCTCTTCGCCGAGATCCTCCGCGACGAGATCCTCCGCGACGGCGGACTCCTCAGCCGGGGCTTCCTCGACGACGACTTCCTCGACGACGGATTCCTCGACAAGGTCCGCCGCGACGCGGTCGTCCTCAGCGAGGTCTCCCTCCACCGCGACTTCCTCGACAGCGACTTCCTCGACGGCGGATTCCTCGGCGGCGGATTCCTCGATGGGAGCGTCATCAACCTCCTCGGCGGGGGCTTCGGTATCGCCCTCCTCGAGGATCACCGTGGCGGCCGACTCCTCGGCTTCGGAATGGATCACCACCGTCGCAGCGGACGCCGCAGGTTCAGAATCGGCAACAGACTCTTCGACCGCAGGGACTTCGGCGACAGACTCTTCGACCGCAGGGACTTCGGCGACAGACTCTTCGACCGCAGGCACATCGACCGCAGGCACTTCGGCCACAGGCTCATCCCGGATGATCGGGATCTCTGCGGTCAGCTCCGACACCGAGATCGCGTCAGCGTTACCCCTGCGGCGGTGCCGCCGACCGCCAGCCGGCGGCGCACCGATGGTCCCGTTGCGGGCCAGCAGTTCGGCGACCGAGATCGGCCGGGTGTTCTGGCTGTCGTCTGATTCGTCGCTCATCGTCTGTCTTCCACCAGGGCGGTTCCATCGGCTTCACTGTCGAGCCGGCGCAGGATGATGCCCTCACGCAGTGCCCACGGGCAGATGTCGACCGATTCCAGCGACAGCGCGCGCATCGCCGCTTCCGCCACCAGAGCACCGGCCACGATCTGTGGAGCCCGCTCGACACTCACCCCTTCCAGTTCGGCACGGTCCGCCGTGGTCATCCTAGAGATGAAAGCTATGAGTTGGCGCAGTCCGTTGGCAGTCAGCGTCCGCTTGGCCCTGGGGCCGGCCGCCGACGGCGCGGCACCGGTCAGCCGGGCCAGCGACCGGAACGTCTTCGAGGTGGCCACCGCCAGATCAGGCGGACCCGCGTCCAGGATCCGGGCGGCGGCGTCGGTCATCTCCGCTTCCAGGAAGTCCCGCAGCATGGCCACCCGGCGACGGCCCGGCGGGTCTTTGGTCAGCCATGCCCTGGTCAACCGGCCCGCCCCCAACGGCAGCGACATGGCCACTTCCGGTTCCTCATCCAGCCCGGTGGACAACTCCAACGAACCGCCGCCGATGTCGAGGTTGGTGATCCGGCCGGCGCTCCAGCCATACCAGCGGCGCACCGCCAGGAAGGTCAGCCGGGACTCGTCGGGGCCGGAGAGCACCTTCAGATCGACACCGCTCTCGGCGCGAACCTCGGCCAGCACCTTGTCGGAGTTGGTGGCGTCGCGCACCGCCGAGGTGGCGAACGCCATCAGCTCCTCGCAGCCCGAGCTGGCCGCGAGTTTGGCGAACTCGTCAACGGTCGCGATGAGCTTGTCAGCGCCCCGGCGGGTGAGCTTTCCGTCCTCGTCGATCGCCTCGGCCAGACGCAGTGGCGCCTTGGTGGAACTCATCGGCGTGGGGTGGCCGCCGCGATGGGCGTCGACCACCAACAGATGCACCGTGTTGCTGCCGACATCGAGCACGCCCAGTCGCACGCCCATCAACCTAATGCGTCTACGGTTGTCAGCGTGACAAGGAGGCATCCCGGCGAGGTCGAGTTGGATTTCCCACGCGAGTGGGTGGAGTTCTACGACCCCGCCAATGACGAACATCTGATCGCTGCCGATCTGACCTGGCTGATGTCGAACTGGACGTGTGTGTTCGGCACGCCGGCCTGTCAGGGCACCGTCGAGGGCCGCCCGGACGACGGCTGCTGCTCGCATGGCGCGTTCCTGTGCGACGACGATGACGAAGCCAATCTCGCCGCAGCCGTGAAGAAGCTGACTGACGAGGACTGGCAGTTCCGCGACAGGGGGCTCGGCAAGAAGGGGTACCTCGAACTCGACGAGTACGAGGACCAGCCCAACATGCGGACCCGTAAGTACAAGGGCGCCTGCATCTTTCTCAATCGGCCCGGATTCGAGGGCGGTATCGGCTGCGCACTGCACAGCAAGGCGCTCAAACTGGGCGTCGAGCCGTGGACCATGAAACCCGAAGTCTGCTGGCAGCTTCCGGTCCGGCGTACCCAGGAATGGGTCAAGCGGCCGGACGGCAGCGAGATCCTCAAGACCACGATCTCCGAATACGACCGGCGTGGGTGGGGTGAGGGCGGCGAGGACCTGCACTGGTACTGCTCTGGCGACCCGGCGGCCCATGTCGGAAGCAGGCCGGTTTGGCAGTCCTACGGTCCCGAACTCACCGAGTTGATCGGCGAGAAGGCCTACGCGGAACTGGCGGCGATGTGCAAGCGGCGCAGCGGTCTCGGGCTGATCGCGGTGCACCCAGCCACCCGGGCAGCATCTTCTGCCGATTAGACCGGAAAATCAGCTCGTTTCATTCGGCTGACTCCTGGGCGGCTCGCTTTGCCGCGCCGCATTGTCGTCAGCCCTCCAGCTTGTAGCCCAGTCCGCGCACCGTCAGAAGGTGGACCGGATTGGCCGGGTCGGACTCGACCTTGGAGCGCAGACGTTTGACATGCACGTCGAGCGTCTTGGTGTCACCGACGTAGTCCGCGCCCCAGACCCGGTCGATGAGCTGGCCGCGGGTCAACACCCGGCCCTTGTTGCGCATCAGGTACTCCAGCAGGTCGAACTCCTTGAGCGGCAGCGCGACCTCAGCACCGCGCACGGTGACGACATGCCGTTCGATATCCATCCGTACCGGGCCGGCCTCCAAGACGGCGTCGGCGAATCCGATCTCATCGGCTTCACTCCCGCGGCGCAGCACCGCCCGGATGCGGGCGATGAGTTCACGTGCCGAGTACGGCTTGGTGACGTAGTCGTCAGCGCCGAGTTCCAGGCCGAGCACCTTGTCGAGTTCGCTGTCACGGGCGGTCACCATGATGACCGGCACGCCGGAACGGATCCGCAACTGCTTGCAGACGTCGGTGCCGCTCATCCCGGGCAACATCAGGTCCAGCAGCACGATGTCGGCACCGGAGCGGTCGAATTCGGCCAGCGCAGAGGGGCCGTCTGAGGCTATGGCGACCTCGAAGCCCTCCTTTCGCAGCAGGAAAGCCAACGGATCGGCCAGCGACTCCTCGTCTTCCACGATCAGGACGCGGGTCAATTCATCTCCTCGACTCGTCGATCTTCTTCGGTGTCCTCGGACAGGCAAACGGGCACGGACAGGGTGAACGTGGAACCGGTGCCCGGACGACTCCACAGCCGGATATTGCCGTTGTGGTTGGCCGCAACGTGTTTGACGATCGCCAAGCCCAGTCCGGTTCCACCGGTCGCCCTCGAGCGCGCCTTATCGACCCGGAAGAACCGCTCGAACACCCGATTCTGGTCGGCCGGCGCGATCCCGATTCCCCGGTCGGTGACGGCGATCTCCACCTGATCATCACGCAGCGTTCGACTGATCGAGACCGTCGAACCGTCGGGCGAGTACGCGATCGCATTGGAGATGAGATTTGCCACTGCTGTCACCAGAAGACCCTCGTCGCCGAGTACCTGCAGGCCACTGGGATCGTCGGTGGCAATCAATATATCGGCGCTCTCGGCAGCCACCCTGTGCCGCGAGATCGCCTCGTGGACAACGGAATCCACATCCACGCCGACCAGATCGGGAAGGCGTTCGGCGCCCTGCAGCCGGGACAACTCGATCAGCTCGCCGACCATGCCGGCCAGCCGCTGCGACTCGGTGAGCAGCTTTCGTCCGAAGTGCTCCACATTCTCGGGATCGTCGGTCGACTCCAGCAGCGCCTCGGCCAGCACTCCCATCGCCGCAACCGGAGTCTTGAGTTCGTGACTCACGTTAGCCACGAAGTCACGGCGACTGGCCTCCATCCGGGCCTGCTCGGACTGGTCCTCTGCGTAGATTCCAACGCATCGCGGGTTGTTCGGGTTCAGCAGCCGGACGTGGGCGCGCACCGACAACGGCGCCCTGCCCTCCACAACTGCTCGAGTGGCGAACAGATCCACCTCGGTGTCCTCGCCGGTGGCGAAGGTCTGCTGGGCGACTTTCCATACCCGGTCATCGAGCAGTTGATTGCGCACCAGACCGAGTTCGACGGCGCGGTCGTTACTCAACAGGACGTCGCGCAGGTCGTCGACCACGACCACGCCGGCCGGGGCCAACGCCACCGCCTGCTGCAGCATCTCGCCCACCGTCAGCGCGTCGGCAGGCGGAGATTCGGTGCCGCCACGCCGGCGCCGAAAGACACTCACGGGCTGAGCGTACGCACCCGATCAACATCACGGAAACACGATGTGACCTCTACGAACAACATCACACTCCGCTATCGCGGAGTTCGGTTGTTGTTCACCTGATGTTCTATTTGGCGCCCTGGTTGGCCACCGCGGCCGCCCCGGCCGCGGCCGCCGCCGGGTCCAGATAGGTGCCGCCGGAGACGATCGGCTTGAGGTCGCTGTCAAGGTCGTAACGCAGCGGGATGCCGGTCGGGATGTTCAGGCCGACGATGTCCTCATCGGAGATGCCGTCGAGGTACTTCACCAGCGCACGCAGCGAGTTCCCGTGCGCGGCAATGAGTACGGTCTTGCCGGCCTTGAGGTCCGGTGCGATGGTCTGTTCGAAGTACGGCACGAACCGCGCCACCACATCGGCCAGGCATTCGGTCAGCGGTCCGCCACCGATCCCGGCGTACCGAGGATCGGTGTCCTGGCTGTAGGTGCTGCCCTTCTCAATCGGCGGCGGCGGGGTGTCATAGCTGCGCCGCCACGCCATGAACTGTTCCTCGCCGTACTTGGCCTTGGTCTCGGCCTTGTTCAGACCCTGCAGCGCCCCGTAGTGCCGTTCGTTGAGCCGCCAGTCGCGGTGCACCGAGATCCAGTGCCGGTCGGCCTTGTCCAGCGCCATGTTGGCGGTCGTGATCGCCCGGCGCAACAGCGAGGTGTAAAGCACGTCGGGCAGACGGTCCTGCGCGGCGATGAGCTCACCGGCCCGCAGCGCCTCGGCCCGGCCCTTGTCGGTCAGGTCGACGTCCACCCAGCCGGTGAACTGGTTCGACGCGTTCCACTGGCTTTCGCCGTGGCGCAGCAGGATCAGCGTGGAGGTGTCAGCCATGAGGGCAATTCTCTCACGCGAGGTCTGGCTCGGTCTCGCCGTCTTCGATGAGATGCTCGAAAGCCTTGAGGTTCTTCAGCGACTCGCCGTGGGCCACCCGCCAGGCCCATTCCCGTTGGATCGAGGTCTTGAAACCGAGTTCCAGCAGAGTGTTGAAGTCCGAATTCACCGCCTCCACGACCTGGCCCAGCACCCGGTCGATCTCGTCGGCGGTGACCGAGCCCAGCGACATCCGGCCCACCAGATAGATGTCACCGAGGTTGTCCAGCGTGTAGGCCACCCCGTAGAGCCGGCGGTTGCGCCGCAGCAGAAAGCGGTAGACGCCCTCGAAGTTCTCGTCCGGCTTGCGGCAGACGAATGCCTCGGCGCGCACCGAGTGGTCCCCGATGCTCAGCAGGGTGTTGGTGATCAGCTTGCGCTCGCCCGGAAGCTCGACGATCAGCCCGCCGCCGCGAGCCCCTTCGTACGGGGCGTAGTTCAGTCCGTTCTCGCGCAGGGCGTCCTCGATCACCTGCTGAACGGGTGAACTCACGCCCGCACCCCGCGCAACTTGGTCCAGCGCCGCCCACTGCGCCGTGCGGTCAGATCGCGCCGGCGACGGGTACTGCCGTAGTCGGTCATGGCGCGGGCGTAGCTGGCCAGCAGGCCATCCACGGTGCTGTCCCAGGAGAAGCGCTGCGCGTGCGCGACGGCGACCCGGCTGAGTTCGTCGGCGTCGGCGTCGAGCACGGCGGCCAGCGCCTGTGCCCAGCGGTCGGGGTCGTGCCCCTGGACCAGGGTGCTCGCGTCGGCCACTGCGACCGGCAACCCGCCCACCGCGGCGGCCACCACCGGTGTGCCGCAGGCCTGCGCCTCCACCGCGACCAGTCCGAAGGATTCGGAGTAACTCGGAACGGCCACCACATCGGCGGCCCGGTAGACGTCGGCTAGTTGCTCGCGGGACTGCGGCGGCAGGAAGGTGACCCGGTCCGCGATGCCGAGGTCGGCGGTCAGCTTCACCAGACTGTCCGGGGCGGCCAGCCCGCTGCCTGACGGTCCCCCGGCGATCAGCACCTGGACACCGGGCAGCAGCGCAGCGGCCCGCACCAGGACATCGGGTGCCTTCAGCGGCTGGATGCGACCGACGAACGCCACGATCCGTCCGTCGGCGGGCAACCCCAAGGCCGCGCGTGCCGCCTGCCGGTCGCCCGGAGTGAAGGTCTGCAGGTCCACGCCGGGATGAACGATGTCGATCCGGTCCGGGTCGGCATGGTGCAGCGAAACCAGTTGGTGCGCTTCGTCTTCGGTGTTGACGATCAGCCGGTCTGCTTCATCGACCACCTGCTGCTCACCGACCGCCCGCAGCGGCGGCTCAGGAGCATCGCCCTCGGCGAGCAGTGAGTTCTTCACCGCCGCCAGTGTGTGCGCGGTGTGCACCAACGGCACCGCCCAGCGATCGCGGGCCAGCCAGCCGACCTGACCGGATAACCAGTAGTGCGAATGAACGATGTCGTAATGCCCGGGCTCGTGATTGGCCTCGACCCGCAGGACCCCGGCAGTGAACGCGCACAACTGGGTCGGCAGGTCGTACTTGTCGAGGCCCTCGAACGGACCCGCGACCACATTGCGCACCAGCACACCCGGCGCCACCGGCACCACCGCCGGATCGGCAGAGGACGTCGCCCGGGTGAAGATCTCCACCTCGACCCCGCGGCGGGCCATGTGCAACGCCGTCTGCAGGACGTAGACGTTCAGCCCACCGGCATCGCCGGTGCCGGGCTGGGCGAGGGGGGAGGTGTGCACGGAAAGCACAGCCACCCGGCGGGGCATCACGCCTTCATGTTTACACCGCCGGGCCAGGCCCGTTTACACCGCGCGGCGCTCCGCTGTTTGCCGTGCCCGCCGCAACGCCGCCAACGGATCGGCATAAATGCTGCTCAGCGACACCACACCGGCGCCGGCTTCCTGAACCCGGTTGCCGAACGCCGAGACCCGGATAGCCCGGGGCCCCAGCAGTGACCGTTCGGCGAAGGCGGCGCGCAGCCGATCCATCCCTTCCGGGTACTCGGTGAACCCCTGACCGCCGACGACCAGATCGTCCGGGTTGAGCACGTCACGCAACAGGGCCACCGCCCCACCGAGGACGCGGGCTCGTTCGGCCAACAGCTCACCGGCAGCCACCCCGGCGGCATCCTGCTGACGGGCCACCCGAAGCAGCGCCGCGATGGTCGAGTTCGGCCCCCCGGCGGGCAGTATCCCGGTTCGGCGCGCGGCCGCCACGACGGCCTCGTCGCTCACCGTCGACTCCAATTGCCCACTGCCGCCGAGCAATTCGGACTGAACCGGCAGTCCGGCCACCGTACCCGGACCGCTGGCCGGGCTGTGTACGCGGCCGTCGATCACCTGGGCGAAGCCCACGGTCTCGCGCGCATAGACGTAGAGCCCACTCCCCCGAAGTTCCTGCTTGCCCAGCAGCAGTTCCGCACCGGCCATCGCATCGACGTTCGAGGCCACCGACACCGGCAACCCCAGCGCGCTGGCCAGGACCGGGCCGACCGGGGCCTGGGACCAGCCGAGCCGGGCGTGGTCGACGTGACCGTCGGCACTGTCCACCACACCGCCGACGGCGACACCGAGCCACAGCGGGCGGCGGCGGTGCCAGCGGCTGAGATAACGCCGGGCACTGTCGGCCAGGGCGGACAAAGCGGCCGGTTGCGTCCCCCCGGGGGTTGGCGTCTCGACCGCGTCCAGCGCCCGGCCGAACAGGTCACTGGCGACGATGCTGGTGGTCCGGGCACCGATGTGGACACCCAGCGTGAGGTACGGCTCGTGGTTGATCTCGACCGGGATGCGCGGCCGGCCGATCGCCCCGACGGTGGCGAGATCCGGACGCTCCCGAAGCAATTGTGCTTCGAGCAACGCGCTGACCTGCCGATTAACCGTGGCGATGGACAGACCGGTCCGGGTCGCGATGGCGTCCCGGGCGATCGGCCCGCGCTGGCGGATCGCGGCGAACACCGCGGCGACGGCCGCTTCGGGAGCACGCAGTGCGGGGGCGACGACATTGGCCAGCACCCCGTTCTTGGAGACGCTGTGGCGGGTGCGCAACGGATGCACACGGGTAGAAAGCTGCGGTTCAACGAGGGTGCTGGTCATGGTGGATCCTTCTCGGGGCGGGGCTGGGGGGGCTGGAATGCCGCGCCCGCGACCGAGGTCAGCGTGAAATCAGGCGCAGCGGAACGCGCGACAACAACACGCGCGGTGCGCAGCCTGACAACCACGAAGAATCACGGGGAGAAAGTAGCACGCTTCTTTAGAGTTGAGGGCGATGGAAACGAAACCGGACGCACACTCGCGGGTCGCCGTCGTCACCGGGGCCAGTTCTGGCATCGGTGCGGCGACCGCGAAAACCCTTGCCGCCCTTGGCTTTCACGTCGTCGCGGTGGCACGCCGCGCCGACCGGATCCAGCGGCTCGCCGACGAGATCGGCGGCTCCGCCGTGGTGACCGACGTCACCGACGGCGCCGCCGTGGCCGCCCTGGCCGAACAACTCCCCCGGGTGGACGTGCTGGTCAACAACGCCGGCGGCGCCCGCGGCCTGGAACCGGTGGCGCAGGCCGACCTGGAGAACTGGCGCTGGATGTGGGAGACCAACGTGATCGGCACGCTGCAGGTCACCCGGGCGCTGCTGCCCAAGCTGATCGACTCCGGCGACGGCCTGATCGTCACGGTGACCTCGATCGCGGCTCTCGAGGTCTACGACGGCGGGGCCGGTTACACCGCGGCCAAACACGCCCAGGCAGCGCTGCACCGCACCCTGCGCGGTGAACTGCTGGGCAAGCCGGTCCGGCTGACCGAGATCGCCCCCGGCGCCGTGCAGACGGAGTTCTCGCTGGTGCGCTTCGACGGCGACGCGCAGCGCGCGGAATCGGTGTACGCCGGCATCACCCCACTGGAGGCCGAGGACGTCGCCGAGGTGATCGGGTTCGTCGCCTCCCGGCCCTCACACGTCAACCTCGACCAGATCGTCATCCGCCCGCGCGACCAGGCCAGCGCCAGCCGGTTCAACCGCCGGGTCTAGCCGGGGACGTCGCAGTCGGTGTGCCCGACGGTGCCGTCGGAGTCGGGGTCCCCGACGGTGCCGTCGGAGTCGGGGTCGGGGTCCCCGACAGCGTCGGCGCATCCGTCGGGGTGGCCGGGGCGGCGCTCGGGGCATTCGTGTTCGGCTGGCCCGACAACGCCGACATCGCGGTCCACTCCGACCAATCCACCGCCCAGTCCCAGATGTCGCCGTCGGCGTAGGACAGATCGATCGAGGTGCCGGTGACCTCCACCGGGTCGCCGTAGATGGCGGTGTAGAAGTACTGCTCGGCGTCGCCGGTGGACAGGTTGATGCAGCCGTTGGTGACGTTGGTGTTGCCCTGCGCCCCGGAACTGGCCGGGTTGGCATGAATGAACTCGCCGTTGTTGGAAATCCGCACAGCCCAACGCTCGTGGACGCGGTCGTAGCCGGCGGCCGGGTTGGACATGTAGAAGTCCGAGTACTTCTCGGTAACGACGTGAATGCCGCTGCGGGTGATGTTGCGCGGTTTGTCGGCCTGGCCATAACTGCACGCGAAGTCCATGATCACCGCACCGTTCGTCACCACCTGAATGCGATGCGACGGGGCTGAGGCCTTGACCACCTGGCTGCGGCCGATGTCGAAGTCGAGCGTCGAATCCGCGGCCCCGTAGGAGCCGTCACCGAAAGCCACCCCGTAGAGCTTGGCGTCGACGTGAACTGCTGTGCCGGGCGCGAAGTACTCCCGGCTGCGCCAGTGCACCCGGGCTCCCTGGGCCTCGTCGGGCAGCCACGCCCAACTGCCCTCGGTGGGCGGGGTGGTGGTCACCGTCAGCGCCCGTTCCACCGTCGCCTTGTCGGTGATCGGCGCATCGAACTGAATGATGATGGGCGCGGCGATACCGACGGTCTGACCGTCGGAGAGTTGGAAACCGGCGTTGACCACCTTGGTGGGTGCCAGGGTGCTCAGCGATCCGGTGACCGGCGTCGCCTGGCCGTCGTGGCCGACGACCGACCCCTGCCAGGTGTAGACCGCGCCGTAACCCAGCGGTTCGGTGACGACGAAGGCGGTGCGGTCGCGGTTGAGCGTGCCGGTGACGGCCTTACCGGCCGGATTGATCAGTGCGATCCGCTGGAACCAGCCGTCGTCGACGCGGACCGACACCGGCACCGTCGGCACCAGGCCGGTGGCCCCGTCGGCCGGGGCGTAGGTCAGCACCGGGTTGGCCGCCGACGCCGATCGACCCCGGTCACCCTGGCAGGCAGCCAGAGCGCCGGGTGCCAGGGCGGCCAGGGCCGCCGCACTCAACACCCGACGCCGGTTGATCACAAGGCGCAGCCGATCAGAACCGGCTCCGGAACCAGGGTGACGCCGAAGGCCTCGCGCACCCCGTCCCGCACGGTGCGCGCCAGCGCCAATACGTCCGCGGTGCGCGCACCGCCCCGATTGGTCAGTGCCAGCGCGTGTTTGGTGGACAGCCGGCACGGGCCGTGCCCCGGATACCCCTTGCCGAACCCGGCCCGTTCCACCAGCCAGCCTGCCGCGAGCTTGACCCCGTCCGGGGCCGGGTAGTGCGGAACCGTCCCCTCGGTCGCATCCTGCAGGCGGTCGAACTGCTCGACCGGCACCACCGGGTTGGTGAAGAACGAACCAACGCTCCAGGTGTCGTGATCGGCGGCGTCGAGCACCATCCCCTTGCCGGCCCGTAACGCGAGTACCTCCGCGCGAACCTGCGCAGGATCGCAGGTGTCGCCGGCGGCCACACCGAGCCTGGCGGACAACTCCCCGTAGCGCAGCGGCGCCGAGCGTCCCGCCTGATCGAGGGCGAACTCCACCTCAAGCACCAGGGCCGCGTCGGAGTTCTTCAGCACGCTGTGCCGGTAGCCGAACTCCAGTTCCGCGGCCGGCGCCCAGCACACCTCGAAGGTTCGCCGGTCCAGCAGCAACACCCGGGTGAGGCTGTCGGCCACCTCGACGCCGTAGGCGCCGACGTTCTGAACCGGAGTCGCCCCGGCTGAGCCGGGGATGCCCGAGAGGCACTCCAGGCCACCGAGATCCGCCTCGACGGCGCACACCACGACGTCGTCCCAGTTCGCCCCGGCCTGGGCGCGCAGTGTGGGACCGTCGACGGTGACGCCCGTACTGGCCAACCGCACCACGGTCAGATCGGTCAGGTCGTCGGCCAGCACCACGTTGGAGCCGCCACCGAGCACCAGCACCGGTTCGGCGGCCAGCGCGCGCATGGTCGAAACGATCTGATCGGTGGACTGGCAGGTGATGACCCGCCGGGCAACCGGGCCGACCCGCAGGGTTGTCAGCTCGGCCAGGGATACGTTCTCCTCGACCCGGGCGCCGCCGAAATCCTGCGAGAGCCTCACGCCGGATAACGGTAGCCTCACCAGCTATGCCGCGCTCATTCGACATGGCCACCGACTACCAGGAGACCGTCGAGCAGGTGCACCGGGCGTTGCGCGACGAGAAGTACTGGTTGGCCAGGCTGGCCGGTTCCGGCGCCGACCGGACCCGGTTGGACGGCTTCGAGCTGGGCCGGGACGGCGGTGTGGACGTGGTGACCACCCAGGTTCTGCACGCCGACCGGCTGCCCGGGGTCATCCACCAGTTCCACCGCGGCGATCTGGAGATCCGGCGGGCGGAGACCTGGACCGGGATCAGCGGCGGCCAGGCCGAGGCCACCGTCGCGGGCAGCATTGCCGGAGCGCCGGTCTCGTTGATCGGCAATGGCCAGCTGACGCCTTCGAAGGCCCTGTCCCGGTTGGCATTTCGCGCCACGGTGGAGGTACGCATCCCGTTGGTCGGCCAAAAGCTGGAGAAATTCATCGGCAGCCAGTTGGAGCAACTGCTGATCACCGAGCAGCGGTTCACCACCGCCTGGATAGCGGAACACCACTGACGCGATGTCGCGCCGGATGAGCTACACAGTGCGGGTCGACAAGCCGGCCGCCGCGGTCTACCGCGACTTCACCACCGTCGGTTACTGGGAGGACCTGGTGGAGTTCTACCGGGAGCACTCGGTGCACACCGAGATCGAACGGTTCCACACCGACGAGTTCGGGACGGACATCGCGTTCCGGCACACAATCTCGGCACAGGACCTCCCCGCCATCGCCCGTCCGGTGGTCCCGGGCAGTTTCGCCATCACCCGCCAACAGCACTTCGACCCGTTCGACGCGGCCGCCGGCCGGGCGGCCGGGCACTACAGCGCCGACATCCCGAAGGCGCCGGTGGAGATCTCCGGCGACTACGTGCTGTCCGACGCCGGCGGCGGCGGCCAGTTGGAGTTGCAGACGCTCTGCCGGGTCAAGGTGCCCATCATCGGGGGCCAGATCGAGCACTTCGTCGTCACCGGGTTGCGGACGCTGTTCAGCACCGAGGGCGAGTTCACCACCGAGTGGGTGGCCGGCCATCAGTAGGCCCGTGCCGCGACCCTGCCGTCCCGTCGGCATGACGACCCGCGGGACCACCGGAGTCAACCGGTTGCGCAAGGCCGACCGATGGATGGCCGGTTCGGCGGCCGTGCGGGCGGCCCTGCAATCGGTCACCGACCCGATCGCGGTCGACCTCGGCTACGGCCGGCTGCCGGTCACCACCCTGGAGTTCGCGTCCCGGCTGCGCGCGGTGGCGCCCGGGGTCCGGGTGGTGGGTCTGGAGATCGAACCCGAGCGGGTTGAAACCGCCCGCGCCGCCACCGGTGACGGCGTCGAGTTCGGCGTGGAGTTCGCCCATGGCGGGTTCGAACTGGCCGGACTGCGGCCGGTGTTGGTGCGGGCGTTCAACGTCCTGCGGCAGTACCCGGAGCCCGACGTGGCGCACGCATGGCAGACCATGCAGTCCGCACTCGCACCGTCCGGCCTCATCATCGACGGCACCTGCGACGAGCTGGGCAGGCGGTGCTGCTGGGTTCTGCTGGACCGGGAGGGGCCGCTGAGCCTGACCCTGTCCTGCGACCCCCGCTATATCGAGGTGCCCTCGGATCTGGCTGAGCGGCTGCCGAAAGTGCTTATCCACCACAATGTTCCGGGCCAGCCGGTGCACGCGCTGCTGACCGCCGCCGATCGCGCCTGGGCCGCGGCAGCCGGACAGTCGGTGTTCGGGCCGCGGGCCCGATGGCGGGCCATGCTGGCCGAGTTGGCGGCCGGCGGGCTGCCGATCGAGCCGCAGCGGCGGACCGGGCGCGACGCCGTTCTCACCGTGCCGTGGTCTGCGGTGGCCCCGATCTGATCCGAGCCAATAGGCTGAGCCACATGCGGATTGCGTGTGCGCAGATCCTGTCGGGCACCGACCCGGCCGCGAACTTACGGACGGTGCAGGAATACACCCGTCGGGCAGCCGACGGCGGCGCCCAGCTGGTGGTGTTCCCGGAGGGCACCATGTGCCGGTTCGGCGTCCCGCTGGCTCCGGTCGCCGAACCGATCGACGGACGGTGGGCCGACGCGGTACGCGCCATCGCCGACGACGCCCGCGTGACGGTGTTCGCCGGGATGTTCACCCCCGCCCCCGACGGCCGGGTCACCAACACGATTCTGGCCACCGGTCCCGGGGTGGAGGCGCGCTACGACAAGATCCACCTGTACGACGCCTTCGGATTCACCGAGTCCGACGGGGTGGCTCCAGGCCGGGAACCCCTCGTCGTCACCGTCGACGGGGTCGGGGTGGGTGTGACGCTGTGCTACGACATCCGCTTCCCGAGCCTCTACACCGAACTCGCCGACCGCGGCGCGGAACTCATCACGGTCAGCGCCTCCTGGGGCGCGGGGCCGGGCAAGCTCGACCAGTGGACGTTGCTGGCCCGGGCCCGGGCGCTGGACTCGACGTCGTTCATCGCCGCCGCCGGGCAGGCCTATCCCGGCGCCGAACTCGCCGGATCCACCAAGGCTCCGACCGGGGTGGGCGGCAGTCTGGTGTGCTCACCGCTCGGGGAAGTCCTCGCCGAGGCGGGCACCGATCCGCAACTGCTGCTGTGCGACGTCGACATCGCACGGGTTGACACCGTCCGGCAGACGCTGGCCGTGCTGGCCAACCGCGCGGACTTCGGTAAGGCAGAATCGCGACAGTGACGATGCCGCCGCCCGGTCCCCCACACGATCCGACCCCAGAGCGTCCGATCCCGGAGCGTCCGACCCAGCAAATCCCGCTTCCGCCCACTCAGCAGATCCCGCTGCCGCCCACTCAGCAGATCCCCCGGCCGGCACCGGAACCGGTCATCGAACCCGCCCCCGAGCCGCAACGGCGTGATCCGCTTTCGGCGGTCCTGATCGCGGTGATCGTGCTGGCGCTCGTGGTCGCCGGCCTGCTGGGCGGCGAACTGTACGCCCGCCACAAGGCCGATTCGATCGTCGCCTCGGCGGTGAGCTGTGTGGTGCGCGACAACGCCAGCGTGTCCTTCGGCATGCGGCCGTTTCTGATCCAGCACTTCACCCACAGCTATCGCGACATGGTGGTGGAGACCGCCGGCAACCAGATCCGCGAGGCCAAGGGGATGAAGCTACGGCTGCGCCTCGACGATGTGCGGATCAACCCGACCGCGGAGTCGGCCGGGACACTCGGCGCCCTCGACGCCGACGTGACCTGGTCGTCCGACGGCATCAAGGACACCGTGCAGGGCATCATCCCGTTCCTCGGCGGCCTGGTCTCCGGAGTCGCGACAGATCCCGCCGCCGGCACCATGCAACTGCAGGGGCCGCTCGGCAGCGTGACGCTGCAACCGCAGGTGGTCGACAAGGACCTGGCGCTGACCGTGGTCAGCGTGACCGGCCTGGGGTTCACCCTGCCGCGCGAGTCGGTGCAGCCGGCGTTGGATGCGTTCACCGGCGCGCTGGTCAAGAACTTGCCGATGGGCATTCACGCCGAAAGCGTCGAGGTCACCGACAGCGGCATCGCATTGAAGTACGCGACCCGCGACGCCACCATCCCGAACGGCAAGGTCGACCCCTGCTTCGCAGGAATCTGACAGCGCTTCGCAGGAATCTGACAGCGCTTCGCGGGAAGCTAGCCCTTTTCAGCCCCGCCGGGATTGCACCCGGCCAGCAGCATGGTGTTGTCGTCGACGGCGGGACGCCACGGTTCGAGATCCCAGCTGGTCTTGCCGGGCTGGGCCAACTCGGCGAAATTCCAGTGACAGATGAACTGCGCACGCATGCCGGGGGTATCCGCGTCGGGCGCCAGGGAGAGCACCTCGTGCCAGGCCTCGCCGGTCTCGACGGCGGTCTTGCCGATCTCGCCGGCGACCTCTCGGCCGGCCGTGGTCGGGTAGATCCGCAGCGTGGGCAATCCGCCGTAGCTGACCCAGCGGGCGTGGTCGATGTACGGCGGCGATGCGGCCATGTCCGCGGACGCCGTGGGCGCCGGCACGAGAGCCAGCGAGGCGACGACGGCGGACACGGTGAGAGGAAGTTTCAGCGTGACTTCCCCTGCACTTCAAGGAGCCTGGGCCGGACATCCACCAGGTAGACCCCGGCCGCCACGGCGGAAATGGCCATCCCGGTAACCCCCAAGACCCAGGACAGCAGCGCGGTCGCGCCCAAGATTCCCAGCCAGGCCGGCTTGGTCAGTTTGTCGGTGGCGGTATAGGCGTCGGGCCGCTGTAGGGCGGCATGCACGAAGGCGAAGATGTTGGCGGCCAGAACCGCCCAGAACACCACATCAAGCACGACACCCGCCACACCCTGAAGCATCACGGCTTCAGGGTAGGCGGGTGTCGGCTTGTGGTCGAACTTACTTCTGGGTGACCTTCTTGGCCGGGGCCTTCTTGACGACCTTCTTGGCCGGGGCCTTCTTGGCGACGGCCTTCTTGGCCGGAGCCTTCTTAGCCGGGGCCTTCTTGGCCGGGGCCTTCTTCGCCGGGGCCTTCTTGGCGGCCGGCAGCTGAGCGCCGACCAGCTTGGCGGCCCGCTCGCCGACGGCGCGAGTCTGCGCCGACACGTTGCCCAGGGCCTCCTGGGTCAGCTCGACGGCCTGCTCGACGTAACCCTCGACGCGGCCGGCGGCCTCCTTGAACTCAGCCTGGCCACGCAGGCGCACCAGCGCCGCCTCGCCACGCTGAACCAGGGTGTTGTAGGTCTCGGTGGCGTCCTCGAAGAACTCCTCCGCAGCCTTACGCAGCTCCTCGGTGGTCAGCTTGCCGCGCAGCTCTTCGGTGCGCTTGGGCAGCTCTTCCTGCAGGCGGGTCAACGCGGCCCGACGGTCATCCATCCGGTCGCCGGCCAGCTCGGCCCGCTCACGGAGGCTGGACAGGATCTCGTTGACGGTGGCCAGGGCCAGGTCAGCGGCGCCGACTGCGGCGAGCAGCGGGGCCTTGAGGTCCTCGACGGTGGTGTCGTTCTTGGTCTTCTTAGCCATCTGAGTGGCTCCTTTCAATTTATTTCTTGGAAGAGATTGGAGTTGAAGGGTTTTCAGCTTCTCTCGGAACCTTGACTAGGCAGTCGGCAGCTCCTTACGCCCACTCTCGTTCTGCTGAAGGAACGAGGTGTAGATGTCCAGCAGCACACGCTTCTGACGCTCGGTGATCGAGTTGTCCCCGATGATCGCGTCGTGCACCTGACTGGGTTCGCCGGGCTCGAGAATGCCGGCCCGAACGTAAAGCACCTCGGCTGAAAGCCGCAGCGCCTTAGCGATCTGACTGAGCACCTCCGCGGACGGCTTACGCAGACCGCGCTCGATCTGACTGAGATAGGGATTGCTCACCCCGGCCCGTTCAGCGAGTTGCCGCACGGAGACCTCGGCCGCTTCCCGCTGCGTGCGGATGAAGCTGCCGATGTCCTGCGCGGCGTTGCTGACGACCGCGGCGAGGTCGGACTCCTGAGGCATGAAAACCACGATACGCCCGAGTGCTAACAATTGCAAGCAGTTGCTAGCGCAGGTCAGAACAAGAATTGGGCAATCGTGTAGATAGCAAGGCCGGCCAGCGCACCCACCACAGTGCCGTTGATACGAATGAACTGGAGGTCGCGGCCGACGTGCATTTCGATGCGTCGGCTGGCCTCCTGCGCATCCCAACGCTCGATGGTGTCGGTGATCAGCGTGGTCGCCTCACCGCCGTACTGGGTCACCAGATGCTGGGCGCCGCGCAGGATCCAGCCGTCGACCTTGTCGCGCAGGTCGGCGTCATCGCGCAGTGACTCCCCGATCTGCATCACCGAATCGGCGATGCGCTCACGCAGGGCGCTGGACGGGTCATCGACGCCCTCGAGCACGAGTCGTTTCAGGGTCTTCCACGCGGTTTCCGCCGCGCGGGTCACCTCGTCGCGTTCCATCAACTGATCTTTGACCGCCTCCGCCTTGGCGATGGTGGTCGAATCGTTCTGCAGATCCCCGGCGAACTCGAAGAGGAAACGCGTAGCCGACTGGCGCAGTTCATGATTCGGGTTGCGGCGCACCTTGTCGGTGAAGTCCATCAGCTCGCGGTGTATCCGGTCGCCGACCAACTGGTCGACGAATTTCGGGGACCAACTCGGCGAATCGCGCAGCACCACCCGGTCGATCGTCGGGCCCGCGTTCAGCGCCCACTCAAAGGCCCTGTCGCACAACAACTGAAGCAGCGCCTCCTGCCGGTTCTCCGCCAGCAGCTGTCCCAGCACCCGCCCGACCGGAGGACCCCACTGCGGTTCGGCGAGGCGCTTGACGATGGTCTTGTCGATGGCGTTCTGGATGTCCTCGTCGTTGAGCAACTCCACCCCGACCCGCAGAATCGTCGCGGTCTCGGTGGCCACCCGGTCGGCGTTCTCCGGTTCGGAGAGCCACTTGCCCATCCGTCCGGCGATCTCGGCGCCACGAAGCTTGGTCTCGACGACCTCCGCGGACAGGAAGTTCTCCCGCACGAATTGGCCGAGGCCCTCGCCGAGCTGGTCCTTCTTTCGCGGGATGATCGCGGTGTGCGGGATCTTCAGCCCCAGCGGATGGCGGAAGAGGGCGGTGACGGCGAACCAGTCGGCCAGCGCGCCGACCATCCCGGCCTCGGCCGCTGCACCGACGTATCCGAGCCACCCCGGCCCGCCCCGCGCCTCGCCCCACTTGCAGGCCAGGAAGATGACGGTCGCGCCGATCAGGAATCCCAGCGCCACCGCCTTCATCCGCCGCAGATTGCGCAGCCGCTCGGCGTCGGCCTCGGGGTCGGCGCCGGCGAACGACTCAGCCAGGGAGGTGACGGCGCGCGCCGGCAATTCCGGGAGACGATGTTTAGCTGTCACGCGACCATCATCCGCTATTTCCGCCCCCACGGGTTTTCCCCTGAGGGGAACCGCTGAACTTACTGTGACCGGCCGTCACAACTTTCTGCCCGCGCAACGGTAGACTCGTCAGCATCGTGACACAGCAGATCAGCGGCGGCCTGGAGAAAGTGGCGGCCAAGACCGACGGCCGCAAGCGCCGCTGGCACCAGCACAAGGTGGAACGTCGCACCGAGTTGGTCGACGGCGCGCTGGACGCCATCCGCCGGCTGGGCAGCGATGTCAGCATGGACGAGATCGCCGCCGAGATCGGGGTGTCCAAGACCGTCCTGTACCGCTACTTCGTCGACAAGAACGACCTGACCACCGCGGTGATGATGCGTTTCACCCAGACCACCCTGATCCCCAACATGGCGGGTGCGCTGTCCACCAGCCTGCAGGGTTTCGACCTCACCCGCGAAGTCATCCGGGTCTACGTCGAGACGGTGGCCGCCGAGCCCGAGCCCTACCGGTTCGTGATGACGAACAACTCGGCGGGCAAGAGCAAGGTGATCGCCGATTCCGAGCAGATCATCGCCCGGATGCTCGCGCTGATGCTGCGGCAGCGGATGAAGGGCGTCGGGATGGACACCCAGGGTGTCGAGCCCTGGGCCTATCTGATCGTCGGCGGCGTGCAGCTCGCGACGCACTCCTGGATGTCGAACCCCCGGATGACCACCGAGGAATTGATCGACTACCTGACCATGCTTTGCTGGAGCGCGCTGTGCGGGATCGTGGAAGTCGGCGGTTCGCTGGAGAGATTCAACTCCGAGCCGCACCCGCCGCCGCTGCTGCCCGGCTAGTCTTCGGCGATGGCCGAGAAATCCGGGGCGGACCTGCCCGAGCAGTGGACCCACACGCCACGGAAGGTGCTGCGCTTCCAGCCCGGCAGCAGGATCGCGGATCTCGACACCGACACCAGTCCCGGCTTCGACGGCTCCCGTCAGGATGCAGAGGCCGTGCTGGCCGACCGCAGCGAGCGGTTCGCCGGGCTGCAGGAAATGCTCTACGCCAACGGCAAGGGCGGCGACCGCCGGTCGGTGCTGCTGGTGTTGCAGGGCATGGACACCGCGGGCAAGGGCGGCATCGTCGAGCATGTGATCGGAGCGGGCAGCCCGATGGGTATCCGCTACACCGGCTTCGGCAAGCCCACCGAGGAGGAACGCGCGCACCACTACCTCTGGCGGATCAACAAGGCGCTCCCGCCGGCCGGCCACATCGGGGTGTTCGACCGCTCGCACTACGAGGACGTTCTGGTGGTTCGGGTGCATAACCTGGTGCCCCCCGCCGAGTGGGAACAGCGCTATGACGAGATCAACGCTTTCGAGTCCGAACTTGTCGACTCCGGCATGACGCTGGTCAAGGTCGCCATGTTCGTCTCACTGGACGAGCAGAAGAAGCGCCTGGCCGAACGGCTGGAGCGGCCCGACAAGTACTGGAAGTACAACCCCGGCGATCTTGACGAGCGCAAGCTCTGGCCGGCGTATCAGGAGGCCTATCAGGCCGTGCTGGACCGAACTTCCACCGAACACGCGCCGTGGTACGTATTGCCGTGCGACAAGAAGTGGTACGCCCGATTGGCCGTGACCGAGTTACTGATCGAGGCGCTCAAGGACATGAACATGTCCTGGCCCACAGCGGATTTCGACGTGGAAGCCGAGAAGAAGAAGCTCGCCGGCCTCTGACCCCCACTAGCCTTTGACAAGGGTGAACTGACCGATATTGGTGACGCCGCGGCGGAAGAAGTCGGCACACCCGGTCAGGTACTTCATGTACTTGTCGTAGGTCGCCTCGTCGGTGATCGCGACTGCCTCGTCGTGAGTGGCTTCCAGGTTCGCCGCCCACATGTCCAGCGTCCGGGCGTAGTGCGGACCGAGCAGGTGGGTGCGCTCCAGGGTGAAACCGGAGTCGTCGGCCAGCACCTCGATGTCCTCGACGGCCGGTAGCCGACCGCCCTGGAAGATCTCGTCGCCGATGAACTTCATGAACTTCAGGTCGCTGAGGGTGAGCTTGATTCCGTTGTCCCGGAAGAACTTCTGGGTGTGCGCCAGGATGGTGTGCAGGAGCATCCGGCCGTCGCCGGGCAGGATGTTGTACGCCTTCTCGAAGAACAACGGATAGCGCTCGACCTTGAAGGCCTCGAATGCGCCGATGCTGACGATCCGGTCGACGGGCTCGTCGAACTCCTCCCAGCCCTGCATGCGAACCTCGATGGAACGGTTGGTGTCCAGCTTGGCCAGCCGCGCCCGGGCGAACTCCGACTGCGCCTTGCTCAGCGTGATGCCGATGACGTTGACGTCATAACGTTGCACCGCACGCTCGAGTGCGCCGCCCCAGCCACAGCCGACATCGAGCAGGGTCATCCCGGGTTCGAGGTTCAGCTTGCCCAGGGCCAGATCGAACTTGGCGTTCTGGGACTCCTCCAGGTTCATGTCGTCGCGCTCGTAATAGCCACAGGTGTAACCCATGGTGGGACCCAGCCACAACGCGAAGAAATCGTTCGACACGTCGTAGATGGACTGCGATTCCTCGTAGTAAGGAGTCAGGTCGGAATCGACGTCGCTCACGATTCCAGCCTACCGTCAGTAGCTGTAAAAGCCCTGACCGGACTTCTTTCCGAGCCGTCCGGCCTCGACCATGCGCAGCAACAGCGACGGCGGCGCATAGAGCGGTTCCTTGAACTCGTCGAACAATTTGTCGGCGATGAGTTTGAGGGTGTCCAGCCCGACCAGATCGGACAGCCGCAGCGGCCCCATCGGGTGGGACAGGCCGGCCACCACCGCCTTGTCGACGTCCTCGATGGTGGCAACGCCGGACTCCACCATCCGGATCGCGGACAGAAGATAGGGCACCAGCAGGAAGTTGACGACGAAGCCGGAGCGATCCGAGCAACGGACCACCTGCTTGCCGAGCACCTTGCCGGCGAACTGCTCGGTGCGTGCGGCGGCCGACTCGCTGGTGACCAGGGTGGTGACGAGTTCGACCAGTGGCAGCACCGGCACCGGGTTGAAGAAGTGCAGACCCAGAACGCGACCCGGGTTCTTCGTCGCCGCCGCGATCTTCATGATCGGGATGCTCGAGGTGTTGGAGGCCAGCACCGCGTTCGGGTCGGTGATGATCTCGTCGAGTTGGCTGAAGATGGACGCCTTGACGTTCTCGTCCTCGATCACCGCCTCGATCACCAACTGGCGATCCGCCAGGTCGGTCATCTTGGTGGTGAATCGCAGTCTGTCGACCGCAGCATCGCGTTCGCGTTCGGTGATCTTGCCCGAACTGACGCCGCGTTCCAGCGACTTGACGATCCGGTTGCGGCCGGCCGTGGTGAGCGCCTCGGTGGTCTCGAAGACCACCACATCGACGCCGGCCCGGGCGCAGACCTCGGCGATCCCGCCACCCATCTGGCCCGCGCCAATCACCCCGACGCGTTCGATCGATGCTTCAGTCACGTTCTCTCCCAATGATTGTCGGCAAATGAGAAACCCCGCCCGCCGAAGCGGGCGGGGTCCTCCGGGTATTGATCCGCCGTGCTTAGTGGAACTGGCCCTCTTCGGTCGAGCCCGCGAGCGCGGTGGTCGACGAGGTCGGATCCACCGTGGTGGCGATCTTGTCGAAGTAACCGGCGCCGACCTCGCGCTGATGCTTGGTGGCGGTGTAGCCCCGAGCCTCCGCGGCGAACTCACGCTCCTGCAGCTCGACGTACGCGGTCATCTGGTTGCGGGCGTAGCCGTATGCCAGATCGAACATCGAGTAGTTCAGGGCGTGGAAGCCGGCCAGCGTGATGAACTGGAACTTGAAGCCCATCGCGCCGAGTTCCTTCTGGAACTTCGCGATCGTGGCGTCGTCGAGGTGCTGCTTCCAGTTGAACGACGGCGAGCAGTTGTAGGCCAACAGCTGATCCGGGAACTCGCTCTTGACGCCCTCGGCGAACTTGCGCGCCAGCTCCAGGTCCGGGGTGCCGGTCTCCATCCAGATCAGATCCGAGTAGGGGGCGTAGGCCTTGGCCCGCGCGATGCACGGCTCGAGGCCGTTCTTCACGTGGTAGAAGCCCTCGGAGGTGCGCTCACCGGTGACGAACGGCTTGTCGCGGTCGTCGACGTCGGAGGTGATCAGGGTGGCCGCCTCGGCGTCGGTGCGGGCGATCACGACGGTCGGAACGTCGGCGACGTCAGCGGCCAGGCGCGCCGAGGTCAGGGTGCGGATGTGCTGCTGGGTCGGGATCAGCACCTTGCCACCGAGGTGACCGCACTTCTTCTCCGAGGCCAGCTGGTCCTCCCAGTGCGAACCACCGACACCGGCGGCGATCATCGCCTTCTGGAGTTCGTAGACGTTCAGCGCGCCACCGAAGCCGGCCTCGCCGTCGGCGACGATCGGCACCAGCCAGTTGTCGATCGAGGTGTCGCCCTCGACCTTGGCGATCTCGTCGGCGCGCAGCAGTGCGTTGTTGATGCGACGGACGACCTGCGGCACCGAGTTGGCCGGGTAGAGGCTCTGGTCGGGGTAGGTGTGGCCGGACAGGTTGGCGTCGCCCGCGACCTGCCAACCGGACAGGTAGATGGCCTTCAGTCCGCCGCGGACCTGCTGGACGGCCATGTTGCCGGTCAGCGCGCCGAGGGCATTGACGAAGTCCATGTTGTTGACCTGATCCCAGAGGATCTCCGCGCCGCGGCGGGCCAGGGTGTGCTCCTCGACGACAGTGCCCTGCAGGGCGACGACCGCATCGGCGGTGTAGGTGCGGGTGATGCCCTTCCAGCGGGGATTGGTGTCCCAGTCCTTCTGGATCTCCGCAGCGCTCTTCGGCTTACCGACGTTCGACATTGAACTTCTCCATTCGTTGTGTCGCCCAGATCTGCTAACACCCAGATGACTTCGCTGGGCTGCTAACGGGACACTTTCATAGTCGATATATGCAGGTCAAACCGTTGCTGATTGCCAATTTAGACAATAAATTCAAGTTAACTTGCGAAGATTGCGAAGACCCCGGGATTGCGGCAGGTCAACCGCTACAGCGGGAAGATGGCTGCGACGGCTTTGGTCTGATCCCCGACCAGGTATGTGAGCGTCCTCACCGTGCGGTCGGTCAGTTCCGGCCCGAATTTGTCGGTCGAGCCGGGCGGGTAGACGTGCGAGAGGATCTCCAGCTTCTCGCCGTAGGCCACCGCCGCATCGTGCTCGATGGTGACCCGCAGCGGAGCTTCGAGCAGTTCGGGGTGCGGCGCGAGGAACTCCTCGACGACCTTCCAGTAAACCGAGTTGTTGACGTGGTCGAAGAGGTCGATGTCGCTGACCCTGATGGGGAACTCCCGGATCTCGTCGGCGTCCTCCCTGGAACCGGCCTTCAGGTAGGACTTCCAGCGCAGCCGGTCGATTTCGGTGGTGCGCAGCATCGCCTCCATGAAGTCGTCGGCGATCCGGGCCGGGGTGTGGGTCTCCCGGTTGAAGTTGATCCAGAACGCCTCGGACTCGATGAGGCCGCCGCGGCGGCCCTCGATGCGCACTCGCATCTCCGCCCACCGGTTCGACGCGCCCGAGCACCACCGGCGCAGCCGGAGCATGTCCTGGAACTCGATGGGCCCGATCATGTCGACCATCGCCCGGCGGACGATCCACAGCGGATGGGAGTCGTTATGTCCCATCTCGCGCAGGTGGTCCTGGCCGATGTCCTGAATGTGCCGAAGCGCGGCGTCCATCCGCAGCCGACCCAACCGGTCGACGTCGGCCGGCCGCAGCGGCCAGCGCCGTTCGAAGACATCCGGGCTCGGATCGGGCACCGGCATCATGACCTTCGCCAGTCCGCTGTCAGTCCCCATGTCCGAGGATCATAGCGACGTACGCTGGCGGGATGCCCAAGACCTTTGTCGGATCACGGGTGCGCCAGCTGCGCAGCGAACGCGGGTTCAGCCAGGCCGCGCTGGCACAGATGCTGGAGATCTCACCGAGCTATCTCAATCAGATCGAGCATGACGTGCGTCCGCTGACCGTTGCCGTGCTGCTGCGGATCACCGAGGTGTTCGGCGTGGACGCGACGTTCTTCGCCTCCCAGGACGACACCCGGCTCGTCGCCGAATTACGCGAGGTGATGTTCGACCGCGACCTCGACGCCGACGTCGAACCCACTGAGCTCGCGGAGATGGTCAGCTCCCATCCCGCAATCGCACGGGCGATGGTGAACCTGCACCGGCGCTACCGGATCACCACCGCACAGCTGGCCGAGGCGACCGAGGACCGGTTCAACCTCAACACCGGAGGCAGCGGCACCGGATCCATCACGATGCCGCACGAAGAGGTCCGCGACTACTTCTATCAGCGACAGAACTACCTGCACGAACTCGACACCGCCGCTGAGGATCTCACCGCCCGGATGCGGATGCACCGCGGCGAGTTGGCCGGCGAGCTGTCCCGGCGCCTGACCGAAGTGCACGGGGTGCACATCACCCGGCGGATCGACCTGGGCGACACCGTCCTGCACCGCTATCGCCCCGAGACCAGGACGCTGGAGATCAGCACCAACCTGTCGGCGGGGCAACGGGTGTTCAAGATGGCCACCGAATTGGCTTACCTGGAGGTCGGTGCCCTCATCGACGAGATGGTCGACGATGGCAAGTTCACCAGCGAGGAGTCCCGCAAGCTGGCGCGGCTCGGACTGGCCAACTACTTCGCGGCGGCGGCGGTGCTGCCCTACCGGCAGTTCCACGACGCAAGCGAGAACTTCGGGTACGACATCGAGCGACTCTCGGCGTTCTACCAGGTGAGTTACGAGACCATCTGCCACCGGCTGTCCACTCTGCAGCGGCCGTCCATGCGGGGCGTGCCGTTCTCCTTCGTCCGGGTGGATCGGGCCGGGAACATGTCAAAGCGTCAGTCCGCGACCGGATTTCACTTCTCCTCCGCCGGCGGCACCTGCCCGCTGTGGAACGTCTACGAGACCTTCGCAAACCCGGGCAAGATCCTGGTTCAGATCGCCGAGATGCCCGATGGCCGTAGCTACATGTGGGTCGCCCGGACCGTCGAACGGCGCGCCTCCCACTACGGGCAGCCGGGTAAGACCTTCGCGATCGGACTGGGTTGCGAAGTGCGCCACGCCAATCGGCTGGTCTACTCCAAGGGTCTGGACCTGTCCACCGACAGCGCGACACCGATCGGTTCGGGTTGCCGGGTCTGCGAACGGGACAACTGCCCGCAGCGGGCGTTCCCTGCCCTCGGCCGCGCACTGGATCTCGACGAGCACCGCAGCACGGTGTCGCCCTACCTGGTCAAGGAGTCGTAAATGCCGGGATCGCAACGGATTCCCCCGGGCACCCGCAAGGAACTCGGTCTGCTGAACTGGGCCATCGCCAAGATCGCCGCGCGCACCATCAGGGCACCGGAGTTCCACCTGTTCACCACCCTGGGGCAGCAAGGCGCGCTGCTGCCGGCCTTCCTGCCGTACTCCGGCTACCTGCTGGGCCGCGGAAAGCTGTCCAAGCAGGAGAAGGAGTTGGTGGTCCTGCGGGTGGGCCATCTGCGCAACTCCGAGTACGAACTGCAGCAGCATCGCAGGCTGGCCCGCTCGCGGGGGGTGGACAACGCCCTGCAGCAGAAGATCTTCGCCGGGCCTGACGCCGAGGGGCTGACCGGTCGGCAGCGCGCGATGCTGACAGCGGTGGATGAGTTCATCCTCACGAGGGATCTCTCCGACCAGACCTGGGCGACGCTGTCACAACACCTGACCAAGCAGCAGATGATCGAGTTCTGCGCTCTGGCAGGCAATTACGATGCGATCGCCGCGATACTGGCAGCGTTGCGCGTTCCGATGGACTTCCCCGACTAGGGGCCGATCACAGGTACGTCACTCCGAGCACGACGATCGTGAAGAGCACCGGGGACACCGCCAGCCCGCCGAGAAACGCCGCTCGCGTCCAGTTCTGGCGTTGATAGGAACGCCAGGCCTCGTAGATCGCCAGCGTCGCACCGAGTAGGAACAGCGCCGAGAACAACAGCACCCAGGCGCTCGCAGGCGATCCTGCGCGCGCCATCGAGATGCCGATCAGCCAGACGATGTGACCGAGGATCACCCCGCCGACGCCGGCAATTGCGACTGGGACTACCGGCATCTAGAAGTTGATCATGTGGCCGGCGAGGCCGTGGAAGCACTCCTGCAGCGCCTCCGACAGGGTCGGATGGGTGTGCACGTTGCGCGCCAGCTCGTTGATCGTCAGATCCCACTTCTGGGCCAGGGTGAGTTCGGGCAGCAGTTCGGAGACGTCCGGTCCGATCAGGTGCGCACCGAGCAGTTCCCCGTACTTGGCGTCGGCGATCACCTTGACGAAACCGGTGGGATCGGCCAGACCGTGCGCCTTGCCGTTGGCGCTGAAGGGGAACTTGGCCACCTTGATGTCGTGGCCCTCGGCCTTGGCCTGCTCCTCGGTGAGTCCGAAACTGGCCACCTGCGGCTGGCAGAACGTGGCCCGCGGCATCATCCGGTAGTCACCCAGTGCCAACGTCTCTGCGCCGCCGATGGTCTCGGCCGCGACGACGCCCATCGCCTCCGCCACATGGGCGAGCTGCAGCTTGGCGGTGACATCGCCGATGGCGTAGATGTGCGGAACGTTGGTGCGCATGTAGTCGTCGATGGCGATGGCGCCGCGGTCGGTCAGGGCCACCCCGGTGGTCTCCAGCCCGAAGCCGGTGATGTTGGGCGCGAAGCCGATGGCCTGCATCACCTTGTCGGCGCGCAGTTCCTCGGTCTTGCCGTCCTTGCTGATCACCACGGTGACGCCCGCGCCGTCGTCGGTGATCGACTCGACCTTGGTGCCGGTGAGGATCTTCACACCCAGCTTCTTGTACTGCTTCTCGATCTCCTTGGAGACCTCGGCGTCCTCGTTGGGCAGGGCGCGCGGCAGGAACTCGACGATGGTGACGTCCACGCCGTAGTTCTTCATGACGTAGGCGAACTCCATGCCGATGGCACCGGCGCCGGCGATGACGATCGAGGACGGCAGATCCCGCGTGAGGATCTGCTCCTCGTAGGTCACCACGTTCTTCGACAGCGAGGTGCCGGGGATGAGCCGGGTGCTGCTGCCGGTGGCGATGATGGCGTTGCCGAAGGTCACCGTCTCGGTGCCTCCGTCGTTGAGATCGACGACCAGGGTGTTGGCGTCGGTGAACCGGCCGTACCCGTTGATCTCGGTGATCTTGTTCTTCTTCATCAGGTAGTGGATGCCGGCGACCCGGCCGTCGGCCACCGTGCGGCTGCGGTCGAAGGCGGCCCCGAAGTCCAAGCTCACCTGCCCACTGATGCCGAACGTCGCCGCCTCCTGGGTGACGATGTGGGCCAGTTCGGCGTTGCGGAGCAGCGCCTTGGAGGGGATACAGCCGACGTTGAGGCAGACACCTCCCCAGTACTTCGGTTCGACGATTGCGGTGTTGAGGCCGAGCTGGGCGCAGCGGATGGCGGCGACGTAACCGCCGGGGCCGGCGCCGAGAACGGCGACGTCAAAGTGAGTCACGCCGCCTACCCTATTACTGGTCGGGCGATCCATTCGAAGTAATACGCGCCATGCAGAACGGCGGCGGCCGCCGTCGAGGCCAGCGGGGCCGCCATCAGGGCCAGCGCCAGCGCGGTGATCTGGGGCCGGTCGGGCACCATCGACACCAGGATGCTCGCGACCATGCACGCCGTCAGATACAGCAGGATGCCGAATACCGGCAGCGTCTTGTGTGGCGCGGTGTACCACCAGTAGTAGAAGCCCAGGCCCGCACCCGTCGACAGCGCCCAGACGCCGGCGACGATCAGTGCGAACCGCCAGCGCTTCACGAACTGGAACGAACTGGGCACCTCGACCGGCTGGGCCGGCACCACGGCAGGCGGGACGTGGCCGGTGACCGAACGCAGGAATGCGTCGGTGTCGGTGCCGTCCAGCTCGCTGAAGGCCTGCGGGGCAGAGGGGTGCGGCTCCAGTTCGGGCTCGACCGCGGGCTGGATCTCGGCTGCGGGGTCGATCTCGGCTACGGGCTGGATCTCGACGACAGGCTCGATCTCAGGTTCGAGCTCGATCTCGGGCTCGGCCTCGCCGGCGTAACGGATGATCGCCTCAGAGCCCTTGGGCTGCAACGGTTCCGGATGCGGACCTGTGTCGAAGATCGGTGCGTGATGCGGCTGGGTTCCCGGCGCGGAGGTGGGCTGCATGCCGGTGTCGAACATCGGGGTCAGATGCGAATCGGTATTGGGTGCGTGGGTATCAGTCACACCGACACCACCTGAAGTAGTAGTAGCACCGACAACCAACCCGGGCCCATCGCAAGGATGAATGCCCCCGTCGTGGTGACCCAGCGCCGGCCCGAGCACACGATGAGCAGCAGTCCCAGCACGCTCGGAACGCCGACCACCAGGGCGACGATCACATCGGGACGGATCGTCGTGTCGATGGCGAGCTTGGCGATGACGGCCGCGATCTGTCCCGCGACGACGCCGAGGAGCAACGCGCTAGTGAGCAGCCAGCCCCGAGGAAGGGGTATCACCACTTGACGATAACCGCGCGTGAAGCTGGTCAGGCGGACCTACCTCGGCGCGCCGAGCAGCTATTTCAGCCCCGGTCGGCGCCGGTGCGGCGTCCAGGCGGTCCAGTTCCTCAGCGGTGAAGGCACGGCCCCGGATCAGGAAGCGCACCCCGTCAGGGGCCTCCAGGCTGAAACCGCCGCCTCTGCCGGGCACCACGTCGATGGTCACCTGGGTGTGCTTCCAGACCTCGAACTGCGGACCGGAAATCCACACCGGGGCGCCCTCGAGCACCCCGAGCAGGATGTCGCGGTCCCCCACGATGAAATCGCCCTCGGGGTAACACATCGGCGAAGACCCGTCGCAGCAGCCGCCGGACTGGTGGAACATCACCGGCCCGTGGCGATCCTGCAGCCGGCGCAGCAATTCCGCCGCGGCGTCGGTGATCAGCACTCGCGCCGGAAGTCCCGGTGACGGCATTTGCGATGTAATGCAGCTCACACTACCGCGCAGACCACAATGGCGACCATGGTCGAGGACCCGTATCTGTGGCTGGAGAACATCGATGACGACGACGCCCTGGATTGGGTGCGCCGACGGAATGACGCCACCACCACCGAGTTGAGCGACGAGGAGTTCACTCGGATGCGAGCCGAGGCCCTCGAGGTGCTCGACACCGACACCCGGATCCCCTACGTGCGCCGGCGCGGGGACCACCTCTACAACTTCTGGCGGGATGCCGCCAACCCCCGGGGTCTGTGGCGGCGCACCAGCCTGGCGAGCTACCGCACCGACACCCCGGACTGGGATGTCGTGATCGACCTCGACGAGTTGGCCCGGGCCGACGGGGAGAACTGGGTGTGGGCCGGGGCCGACGTGATCGAACCCGATCACACGCTGGCTCTGGTCGCGCTGTCCCGGGGTGGATCGGACGCCACCGTGGTGCGCGAGTTCGACATGCGCACAAAGTCTTTCGTACCCGACGGGTTCATACTTCCCGAGGCGAAATCGCGCCTGGCCTGGGAGGACCACGACACCGTGCTGGTCGGCACCGACTTCGGTCCGGACTCGCTGACCGAGTCGGGATATCCGCGGATCGTCAAGCGCTGGAAGCGGGGTGAGCCGCTGGAGCAGGCCACCATGCTGTTCACCGGATCGGTGACCGACGTGGCGGTGACAGCCGGGGTGGACCGGACCCCCGGGTACCAACGCACCCTGATCTACCGCGCGGTGGACTTCTACAACGATCAGGTCTTCCAGCTTCGCTCCGGGGAACTGGTGCACATCGACGCCCCGACCGACGCCAGCCTGTCGGTGCACCGCGACTGGCTGCTGATCGAACTGCGCACCGACTGGCACCGCTCCGACGCCTCAGGAGCAAGCGAGGTCTACCAGGCCGGCTCGCTGCTGGCCGCCGACTACGAACGGTTCCTGGACGGCACAGCCGATTTGACTCCGGTGTTCACCCCCGACGAGCGCACCTGCCTGCACCAGTACGCATGGACCCGGGACCGGCTGGTGATGGTCACCCTGGCCGATGTGGCGAGCCGGGTGGAGATCGTCACCCCGGGCACCTGGACGCGTGAGCCGGTGGCCGGCCTCGAGCGGAGCAGCAACACGGTGATCGTCGCGACCGACGACACCGGCGACGAGGTCTTCCTCGACTCCAGTGGCTTCCTCACCCCCTCGACGCTGTACTACGGCACCGACAGCGGCGAGTTCAGCCCGATCAAGACCTCACCGTCGTTCTTCGACGCCGCCGGCCTCGACGTCGAACAGCACTTCGCCACCTCCGATGACGGCACCAGGGTTCCCTACTTCGTGGTGGGCCGGACAGGTGCGGGCCCGGCGCCGACACTGCTCGGCGGCTACGGCGGATTCGAGGTGGCCCAGACGCCCGGCTATGGCGGCGTGCTGGGCCGGTTGTGGCTGTCGCGCGGCGGGACCTACGTGCTGGCCAACATCCGCGGCGGCGGCGAGTACGGGCCGGGCTGGCATACCCAGGCGGTACGTGGGGGGCGGCACAAGGTCGCCGAGGATTTCGCGGCAGTGGCGCGCGACCTGGTCGCCCGGGGTATCACCACGGCGGCCCAACTCGGCGCGCAGGGCGGCAGCAACGGTGGTCTGCTGATGGGAATCATGCTGACCAAGTACCCGGAGTTGTTCGGCGCCTTGGTATGTCAGGTTCCACTGCTCGACATGAAGCGGTTCCACCTGCTGCTGGCCGGCGCATCCTGGGTGGCCGAATACGGCGACCCGGACGATCCCGACGAGTGGGCGTTCATCTCGGAATACTCGCCGTACCAGAACATCAGCACCGCCAAGACCTATCCCCCGGTGCTGATCACCACCTCGACACGCGACGACCGGGTGCACCCCGGGCATGCCCGCAAGATGACGGCCGCGTTGGAAGAGGCCGGCCACCGGGTCTGGTACTACGAGAACATCGAGGGCGGTCATGCCGGCGCGGCCGACAACAAGCAGACCGCGTTCAAGTCCGCGCTGGCGTTCTCATTCCTGCACCGGATGCTCAGCGACCACTGACCGGACGGGCCAACCCGGTCAGCAACGAGACGATCACCCCGACGACCACCAGTCCACCGCCGGCGATCAGTGTGACGTTGAGCCACTGGTGCATGCTGTCTTGAGCGGTGCCGACCATGGCGTCGGCGACGGTGCGGATGACACCGGAGGTGCCGTTCAGCGCCCTGTTGAGATAACTTTGCGCGAATTCGATTGCAGCCCAGCCTGTTCCGCCGACCATTAGGGCCGATACTCCTAGTGCCGCCAGCGCCCGGCCCCGACTGGTTGCCACGAACAGCATCAGTAGGGCGGAGGCGGTGGCGAGCACCCCGACACCGATGGTGGCCCACGGCCACCACATGCCGACATCGCGCAGTGCGCCGGGCCGCACACCCGCGGGCGCCGTGTCGGTCAGCGGAATGGGGACCGCGGTCGGCACGGTGACGTTGTAGTCACGCAGGGTCTGAGCGAAGGCCGTGTCGGACAGCATCGGGGCGAAGTCGATCACCCAGCGTCCCTGTTCATCGAGGCCGGATCCGACGGTGTCGGTGAACAGCCAGCGGTGCGCGAAGGCGTTCGCCTGCCCGAACTGGATCGGGAAACTCGAACTCGCCGTGTACAGCCGGGCGATCGGCCCGACGACGGTGGAGTCGGCCGCCGGACTGAGCCGGCCGACCTGGGCGGTGAGTTCTCCTGCCATCGCGGACTGCAGGTCCGGATCGCCGGCGGCACGCTGGGCCAGTGCGGCGTAACCGGCACGGTCGACCAGGTGCAGTTGCACCCATGCCGCCGGCACCGCCACGGCGAGCAGCACCGTGGTGATCAGCCACATGAACACCGTCGCAACCGAGCGCATCAGATCCGCAACCTGCGTAATGCGACGACGGCCAGGCACACCAGCGACGTGCCGAGCAGTGTCGAGCCCACCGCGTCGGTGAAGTAGTGGTAACTGACCGCCTGGCCGAGGATGCCCAGCACCGCGAAGACGATGGCCGCCAACACGATCCAGCGTTTGACGCCGACCGCGAGGATGAGCAGCCCGAGCAGCACCACCATCACCGTGGTGTGCCCGCTCGGGTAGGCCAGGCCCTGGTCCTTGAGCCGGCCGAACACCGGCTTGAGCGCCTCGGTGGCAGCCCAGGCCGCCACCGGGACCACCACGGCCGCCACTGCCAGCGGCCACAATCGCCGGTACACCGACACCGCCAGGGTGGCCAGCAGCAGCACCTTGGCGGTGCGCTCGTCGGTGAAGAACAGCAGCCAGCTCAACGGGCCCCCGTGTGCCTGCTGGAAGAAGCTGTCGACCGGCGTCATCCCGTCACGGACTCCGAGTCCGAGCAGCACCATCAGGGGCATGCCGACGAACGGCCAGCCCAACAAAGCCTTCTCCGTCAGGGTGCGATCCCCCGGATGTAGGCCGCCTGCCCGAGGTGTTGGGCGCAGTCGTCGATGATGCTGACCAACCGCACGCTCGCGGTCACCGGCGGTTCCCAGTTCTCATCGACGATGCGGGCGAGTTCCTCATCGGTGACGGTGGTGATGTACTCCAGCGTCATCTTGTGCACCGCGTGGTAGTAGCCGGCCAGCAGTTGCGCGGATGCCCGCACCTTGCCGACCTCCTCGGCGGTGTGGCCGTAACCGTGCGCATCGCGCGGCAGGTCCAGCCCGAACCGGTCCGCCCAGCCCGCACCGAGCCAGATCTGTTCGATTCCGGCGATGTGGGCAACCTGCGCATCCTGAATCCGGGCGCTGTGCCAGACCAACCAGGCGATGCTGTTCGCTTCCGGGGCCGGCCGGTAGAACGACACCTCGTCACTGAGGCCGTCGGTGACGTCGTCGACGTGCTCGATGATCCGGGTGAACGCGTCGCGCAGCAGTTCCCGGGCAGCGGTATCACCTTTATTAGGGCCCATAAAAAGCGACGCTACGCTGCGGGTCCGACGCGACGTAACCTGACATTCATGAGTTATGACCTCGTGATCCGCAACGGCACGATCATCGACGGCCTCGGCGGTGAGCCCTACACCGGCGACGTCGCGGTCTCCGACGGGGTGATCGTCGCCCTCGGATCGGTCGCGGGCACCGGCGCCCGGGAGATCGACGCGACCGGACTGCTCGTCACGCCCGGCTTCGTCGACCTGCACACCCACTACGACGGACAGGCGATCTGGTCCGAGCGCTGCTCGCCGTCCTCGTCGCACGGTGTCACCACGGCACTGATGGGCAACTGCGGGGTGGGCTTCGCGCCCTGCCGCAAGGAGGATCACGACGTCCTGGTCGACGTGATGGCCGGGGTGGAGGACATCCCCGGCGTCGTGATGACCGACGGACTGCCGTGGGATTGGGAGACCTTCCCGGAGTACCTCGATGCACTGGAGTCGCGCCGACGGGATATCGACGTGGCGGCCTACCTGCCGCATTCACCGCTGCGGGTGTACGTGATGGGCCGCCGCGGCGCGGACCGGGAGCCGGCGACACCGGAGGACCTGGCGCTGATGCGCAAGCTCGCCGCCGAGGCCATCGAGGTCGGCGCGCTGGGCGTCTCGTCGTCGCGGTTCGCCTTCCACAAGACCGGCAGCGGCGAGCTGATCCCGTCGTATGACGCTGCCTTCGAGGAGATCTCGGCAATCGCCGGCGGGGTGGCCGACGCCGGCGGCGGACTGCTGCAGTTCATCCCCGACCTCCCGGCCGGCGGTTATGAGCAGGTGCTGCAGCAGGTGTTCGAAGTGGCCACCGACACCGGCCTGCCGGTCACCTTCACCCTGACGACCGGCAATTCCGGCGATCCGATCTGGCCGGGTGCGGTGAACCTGATCGAGAAGTTCAACGCCGCGGGCGGCAACATCACCGCGCAGGTGTTCGCCCGGCCGATCGGTCTGGTGATCGGTCTCGAACTGACCGCGAACCCGTTCGTGCTGTACCCGAGTTATCAGGCGATCGCCGATCTACCACTGGCCGAACGCGTGGCCGAAATGCGCAAACCCGAAGTGCGGGAACGCATTCTCGCCGACAAGCCCGGCGACGGCCATCCCTTCATGCACTTCGCCCAGGCCTGGCGCTGGATCTTCCCACTCACCGAACCGGCCAATTACGAACCCGCTCCCGAGGACAGCATTCTGGCCCGGGCCGAGGCCCGTGGAGTCAGCCCCCTCGAGGAGGCCTACGACCGGCTGCTCGACGAGGACGGCCACGCCATGATGCTGGTGGCGTTGGCCAACTTCGAGAACAATTCCCTGGACACCCTGGGCGAGTTGATTCGGCGCGACGATGTGGTGTTGGGCCTCGGCGACGGTGGCGCGCACTACGGGATGATCTGCGATGCAAGCTATCCGACGTTCGTGCTGGCGCACTGGGCCCGGGACCGGGCGACCGGGCAGATGAGTGTGGCAGAGGCGGTGCGGCAGATGACCTCGCTGCCGGCGAAGGTCGCCGGACTCGGCGACCGGGGCCGCATCGCGCTGGGCTACAAGGCCGATCTCAATGTGATCGACCATGCCGCACTGACTTTGCATCGGCCGGTGATCGTGCACGACCTGCCCGGCGGTGGACGGCGGTTGGACCAGACTGCTGACGGGTACGTCGCGACGATCGTCTCCGGGGAGGTGATTGCCGAGAACGGCGTGCCGACGTCGGCTCGCCCGGGCCGGTTGATCCGCGGACGCCAGCCGGAACCGGCGGCATCGTGAGTATCAAGGTCGATCTCGACGAACTCGCTTCGGCGCTGGCCGATTTCAGCTTCGGCTACCTGATCACCGTCAGCGCCGATCACCGCGCCCATGCGATCGCGGTCCAGCCGGTGCTGGCCGGCGGGGTCTTCGACGTCGGCGCCCCGGGGGCGACCACATCGCGCAACCTCGAACAGCACGCAAACGTCACTCTGGTGTGGCCGCCGCGCGAACCGGGCGGTTACTCCCTGATCGTCGACGGCACCGGCACCCTCGGCCCGTCGCTGACCGTGACGCCGGAACGTGCGGTGCTGCACCGGCCCGCGACCGGCGAACCGGCCGGGCCGACGGGCTGCCCGCACGACTGCGTGCCACTGGAGACGAGCTAAACCCTCCGCACCCAGCCCGCGAGCGTGGGGCCTATGCACTCGACCCACGCCGGGGATGGATACAGAAATGCCCGGCCCCATTGAGGAGCCGGGCATTTCTGCAGGGGACTGTGACTAGAAGTCCATACCGCCCATGCCGCCGGTCGGGTCGCCCGCGGGGGCCGCCTTCTCCGGCTTGTCGGCGACGACGCACTCCGTGGTCAGGAAGAGCGCCGCGATGGACGCCGCGTTCTGCAGCGCCGAGCGGGTGACCTTGACCGGGTCGGCGACGCCGGCCTTGAGCAGGTCCTCGTACTCGTTGGTGGCGGCGTTCAGGCCGACACCGGTGGCCGAGTTGCGAACCTTCTCGGCGACAACGCCCGGCTCCAGGCCGGCGTTGAAGGCGATCTGCTTCAGCGGGGCCTCGAGCGCGACGCGCACGATGTTGGCACCGGTGGCCTCGTCGCCGGTGAGATGCAGCTCGTCGAGCGCCGGGGCCGACTGCAGCAGGGCCACGCCGCCACCGGCGACGATGCCCTCCTCAACGGCGGCCTTGGCGTTGCGCACGGCATCCTCGATGCGGTGCTTGCGCTCCTTGAGCTCCACCTCGGTGGCCGCGCCGGCCTTGATCACCGCAACACCGCCGGCCAGCTTGGCCAGACGCTCCTGCAGCTTCTCGCGGTCGTAGTCCGAATCGCTGTTCTCGATCTCGCTGCGGATCTGGGCGACCCGGCCGGCGATGGCCTCCGAGTCACCGGCGCCCTCGACGATGGTGGTCTCGTCCTTGGTGACGACGACCTTGCGGGCCTGGCCGAGCAGCGAGACGTCGGCGGTCTCCAGGGACAGACCGACCTCTTCGCTGACGACCTGACCACCGGTGAGGATGGCCATGTCCTGCAGCATCGCCTTGCGGCGGTCACCGAAGCCCGGGGCCTTGACGGCGACGGACTTGAAGGTGCCGCGGATCTTGTTGACCACCAGGGTGGAAAGGGCCTCGCCCTCGACATCCTCGGCGATGATCAGCAGCGGCTTGCCGGACTGGATGACCTTCTCCAGCAACGGAAGCAGATCCTTGACGGTCGAGATCTTCGACGACACCAGAAGGATGTAGGGATCCTCCAGGACCGCCTCCTGGCGCTCCGGGTCGGTGACGAAGTAACCCGAGATGTAGCCCTTGTCGAAGCGCATGCCCTCGGTGAGCTCGAGCTGCAGGCCGAAGGTGTTGGACTCCTCGACGGTGATGACACCCTCGTTGCCGACCTTGTCCATGGCCTCGGCGATCAGGTCGCCGATGGTCTGGTCGCCGGCGGAGATTCCCGCGGTGGCAGCGATCTGCTCCTTGGTCTCGACCTCCTTGGCCGACTTCAGCAGCGTCTCGGTGATCTTCTCGACGGCCTTCTCGATGCCGCGCTTGAGGCCGAGCGGGTTGGCGCCGGCCGCGACGTTGCGCAGACCTTCGCGAACCAGGGCCTGCGCCAGCACGGTGGCCGTGGTGGTGCCGTCGCCCGCGACGTCGTCGGTCTTCTTGGCGACTTCCTTGACCAGCTCAGCGCCGATCTTCTCGTACGGATCCTCGAGCTCGATCTCCTTGGCGATGGAAACGCCGTCATTGGTGATCGTGGGAGCGCCCCACTTCTTCTCGAGGACCACGTTGCGACCCTTGGGGCCGAGGGTGACCTTGACCGCGTCAGCGAGGGCGTTCAGACCCCGCTCCAGGCCGCGGCGCGCCTCTTCGTCGTACGCAATAATCTTGGACATTGCGAAGTGATTCCTCCGGTTGGGGGTTGCACGTCTTCGGCCGGAAACAGTGCCCGCGACGGACGACTGGAGAGTGCTCCGCGCTTGCGCGGCCTCCGGCCTCACCGTCCCGACCTAGCACTCACCGATCGCGAGTGCCAACATCATTTTTAGCACTCTCCCCTATCGAGTGCAAGACGCGGGTGCCCTGTTCACCGGCCGCGAAATCGCCGGGCGTGATCCTTCTCACCGTTTCCGGAACGATTTGGGAAACCAAGGCCGGGGCGGCGAAAATCAGAACTGAGAGATAAGCGAACTTACGAAATGGAGCACCCATGTCGATCCTGAACACCGAGATCAAGCCGTTCCAGGCCACCGCCTTCCACAACGGCAAGTACGTCGACGTGTCCAATGACGACCTGAAGGGCAAGTGGGCGATCTTCTTCTTCTACCCGGCCGACTTCACCTTCGTCTGCCCCACCGAGCTCGGCGACATGGCCGACCTGTACGCCGAGTTCTCCGAGCTCGGCGTCGAGGTCTACTCGGTCTCCACCGACACCCACCACGTGCACGCCGCCTGGCACAAGGCCTCCGAAACCATCGGCAAGATCAAGTACTTCATGATCGGCGACCCGTCGGGTGAGATCACCCGCAACTTCGACAACATGCGTGAGGGCCAGGGCCTGGCCGACCGCGGCACCTTCCTGGTGGACCCGGACGGCATCATCCAGTACCTGGAGATCACCCCCGAGGGCGTCGGCCGCAACGCCGCCGAGCTGCTCCGCAAGGTCAAGGCCGCCCAGTACGTGCGCAGCCATCCGGGCGAGGTCTGCCCGGCCAAGTGGGAAGAGGGCGAGGACACCCTGGCCCCGTCGATCGATCTCGTCGGCAAGATCTAGTGCTCGACGCCGCCACCACCACACAACTCACCACGCTCCTCGAGAAGGTCACCCAGCCGATCGAGCTGGTGGCCTCCCTGGACGACGGACCCCAAGGACTGTCACCCAAGTCGGCTGACCTGGAGGCCTTCCTCGAGGAGACCGCGGCGCTGTCGGACAAGGTGACCTACCGGCGCGCCGACGACGACGCACGTCGTCCGTCGTTCCGCATCGAGCGCACCGGCACCGACATCGCCGGAAGAAAAGTGCAAGTGCAGTTCGCCGGCATCCCGATGGGGCATGAGCTGAGCTCGTATGTGCTGGCCCTGCTGCAGGTCGGTGGGCACCCGGTAAAGGTGTCCGATGAGGTGGTGGCGGCGATCGCCGCTCTGGACGGCGATTACAAATTCGAGACCTACATGTCGCTGACCTGCCAGAACTGCCCGGACGTGGTGCAGGCGATCAACACGATGAGCGTGATCAACCCGCGGATCGTCGCGACGGCGATCGACGGCGCGCTCTATCAGGACGAGATCGACGCCCGGAAGATCCTGGCGGTGCCGACGGTCTATCTCAACGGCGAACTCTTCGACTCCGGCCGGATGAGCATCGAGCAGATCCTGGCCAAACTCGACACCGGGGCAACCGCCCGCGCGGCCGAGAAGATGGCCGGCAAGGACCCGTTCGAGGTGCTGGTGGTCGGCGCCGGCCCGGCCGGGGCGACCGCGGCGATCTACGCCGCGCGCAAGGGAATCCGCACCGGCCTGGCCGCCGACCGTTTCGGCGGTCAGGTGCTCGACACCATGGCCATCGAGAACTTCATCTCGGTGCCGCACACCGAAGGCCCGAAGCTGGCCGCCGCGCTGGAAGCCCATGTGCGCGAGTACGAAGTCGACATCATGGGCGCCCAGCAGGCCGTCGAACTCACGCCGGCGGCCCAGCCTGGCGGCCTGGCCGAGGTGCGCTTCGCCAACGGGGCGACGCTGAAGGCCCGCACCGTGGTGCTGTCCACCGGCGCCCGCTGGCGGCTGATGAACGTGCCCGGTGAGCAGGAGTACCGCAACAAGGGCGTCACGTTCTGCCCGCACTGCGACGGCCCGCTGTTCAAGGGCAAGCGGGTCGCGGTCATCGGCGGCGGCAACTCCGGCGTCGAGGCGGCCATCGACCTGGCCGGCGTCGTCGGCCACGTCACGCTGCTGGAGTTCGACGACCGGTTACGCGCCGATGAGGTGCTGCAGCGGAAGTTGCACAGCCTGCCCAATGTCGACGTCATCGTCAGCGCGGCGACCACCGAGGTGCTGGGCGACGGGGACAAAGTCACCGGACTGCGTTACGACGAGCGGGACAGCGGCGCGGAGCGTGAACTGGCGCTGGAGGGCATCTTCGTCCAGATCGGCCTACTGCCGAACACCGATTGGCTCAAGGGCACGGTCGAGTTGAGCGAACGCGGCGAGGTCGTCGTCGACGCCGCCGGGCGGACCTCGGTGCCGGGCGTGTTCGCCGCCGGGGACTGCACGACCACACCGTTCAAGCAGATCGTCATCGCCCTCGGCGCCGGCGCGACCGCCTCGTTGAGCGCGTTCGACCACCTGATCCGGAACTCCGCTCTCGCCGCGAGTGTCTAGCGGGCTGACACGTAACCGGTTGGGCTAGAGTCCCCTGGCAGCCAGGGGACTGGCGATCAGGAGGGAGTCCAGGGTGCGGGCAGGCGAGGCGCCCAGCACCCGGGCTTTGCGGGGCTGGCAACGGCGGGCTCTGGTCCGCTACCTGAGCGCCCGGCCCCGCGATTTCCTGTTGGTGGCCACCCCCGGAGCCGGTAAGACGACGTTCGCGCTGAAGATCGCCGGCGAGCTGCTGGCCGACGGCACCGTCGAGAAGATCGCCGTCGTGGTGCCCACCGAACACCTCAAGATCCAGTGGGCGGCTGCCGCCGATGCGGCCGGGATCGCGCTGGATCCGAAGTTCTCCAACTCGAACGCTCAGATCTCCGATGACTTCCACGGTGTGGTGCTGACCTACGCCCAGGTGGCCAGCCACCCGATGCGGCACCGGGTGCGCACCGAGAACCGGCGGACCCTGGTCATCTTCGACGAGATCCACCACGGCGGTGACGCCAAGAGTTGGGGCGACGGCATCAAGGAGGCGTTCGGCGACGCGACCCGCCGGCTGTCGCTGACCGGGACGCCGTTCCGCAGCGACGACTGCGCCATCCCGTTCATCAACTACGCGCCGGACTCCCAAGGGCTGCAACGCTCGGTCGCCGATCACACCTACGGCTACTCCGACGCCCTGACCGACGGCGTGGTGCGCCCGGTGGTGTTCATGGCCTATTCCGGTGAGTCCCGCTGGCGCGACAGCGCCGGCGAGGAGCATGCCGCCCGACTGGGCGAGCCGCTGACCGCCGAGCACACCGCCCGGGCCTGGCGCACCGCGCTGGACCCCGACGGCGATTGGATGCCCGCGGTGTTCCGGGCCGCCGACCGCCGGCTGAGCCAGTTGCGCGAGGGCGGCATCCCCGACGCCGGCGGCATGGTGATCGCCTCCGACCAGACCGCCGCGCGCGCCTACGCCAAACTGCTGACCACGATCACCGGCGAGAAGCCAACTGTCGTGCTGTCCGACGAACAGGGCGCATCCGACCGGATCACCGCGTTCTCCGAGTCGACCAGCCGGTGGCTGGTGGCGGTCCGGATGGTGTCCGAGGGTGTCGACGTCCCACGACTGGCGGTCGGCGTCTACGCCACCAGTGCGTCGACCCCGCTGTTCTTCGCCCAGGCGATCGGCCGGTTCGTCCGGTCCCGGCGGCCGGGCGAGACGGCCAGCATCTTCCTGCCGTCGGTGCCGCAGCTGCTGCAACTGGCCAGCGAGCTGGAGGCGCAGCGCAACCACGTGCTGGGTAAGCCGCACCGGGAATCGCTCGACGACGACATGCCCGAGGAGCGCCGCCGAACCGAGCCCAGCGAGCTGGAGAACAGTTTCGAGTCCCTGGGCTCCGACGCCGAGTTGGACCAGGTGATCTTCGACGGGGCGTCATTCGGCACCGCCACCCCGGCGGGCAGCGCCGAGGAGGAGGACTACCTCGGCATCCCGGGCCTGCTGCACCCCGACCAGATGCGTGATCTGCTGCGCCGCCGCCAGGACGAGCAGCTTGCCGTGCGCTCGGCGGCGGGCGGCGTGCCGGTACCTCGCACCACCCACGGCCAGCGGGCCGAGCTGCGGCGCGAACTCAACACCCTGGTCGCGGCGATGCACCACCGCACCGGCAAGCCGCACGGCTGGATCCACAACGAGTTGCGCCGGTTGTGCGGCGGTCCGCCGGTGGCCGCGGCCAACCACGACCAGTTGCAGGAACGCATCGACAACATTCGGACCTGGCGCAACCCCTAGGGCCTGCAGCCCCAGCCGCTTCCGCACGGCCGGGCCGCCGTATGTTCTAGGCATGGCATGGACTGAGAGAGACGTTCCGGATCAGAGCGGCCGACTGGCGATCATCACCGGTTCCAACACCGGCCTGGGCTTCGACAACGCCCGGGCGCTGGCCGCCCGCGGGGCGAGGGTGGTGATGGCCGTCCGCGACACCGCCAAGGGCGAGGCCGCCGCCGCCCAGATCCGCAAGCTCACCCCGGGCGCTGATGTGACGGTGCAGAAGCTCGACCTCGGATCGCTGGCATCGGTCAAGGAGGCCGCCGCCGAGATCGCCGCCGCCCATCCGCGGATCGACCTGCTGATCAACAACGCCGGCGTGATGTACCCGCCGAAGTCCACCACGGCCGACGGGTTCGAGCTGCAGTTCGGCACCAACCACCTCGGCCACTTCGCCCTGACCGGGCTGCTGCTGAAAAACCTTCTGCCCGTTGATGGTTCGCGGGTCGTGGTGGTGGCCAGCATCGCCCACAAGATCAAGGCCAAGATCGACTTCGACGACCTGCAGTGGGAGAAGCGCGACTACGACCGGGTCGCCTCCTACGGGCAGTCCAAACTGGCCAACCTGATGTTCGCCTACGACCTGCAGCGCCGCCTGGCCGCGGCGAACGCCAAGACCATCGCGGTCGCGGCGCATCCCGGGGTGGCAGCCACCGAGTTGAGCCGGCACGTGCCGGGCTACCAGTTACCCGGCGTGGCCTGGCTGTTCGGCAAGCTGCTCAACACCTCCGAGGTCGGCGCGCTCGCGACCCTGCGGGCGGCGACGGATCCCAACGTCAAGGGCGGTCAGTACTGGGGCCCGACGGGCTTCCGCGAGATGCGCGGATATCCGGAACTGGCGACCTCCAGCCAGCAGTCCAAGGATGTGGCGATCCAGGAACGGCTCTGGACGGTCTCTGAGGAGTTGACCGGCGTCACCTTCCCGGTTTAGGGCCGCCGCGATGCGCACAGTCGAGGAGCATCAGCGCGCCGTCGCCGGCCTGATCCGGGCCCGCGCCGCAGCCCTGGTGGGGCTGATGCAGGCGCAGGGCCTGGCGCTTGCCGCCGATGTCACCGCCCCGCTGTCGTTGCCGGTGTTCGACAACTCCGGCATGGACGGCTACGCGGTGCGCGCCGCCGAATTGGCCACCGCCGGCGCCGACAACCCGGTGAGACTGCCTGTGGCAGAAGATATTCCGGCAGGACGCACCGATCTGTTGACCTTGGCGCCGGGGACCGTGCACCGGATCATGACGGGCGCACCGGTACCGGCCGGCGCCGACGCGATCGTTCCGGTGGAGCAGACCGACGCCGGCCTCCCCGGTGCCACCGTCGAGATCAGGATGGCCCCCAAACCCGGCCAGCACATCCGGAAGGCCGGCGAGGACGTCGCGGCCGGGGCCACGGTGCTGCGCGCCGGGCAGGTCGTCACCCCGGCCGTCCTCGGCCTGGTCGCCGCGCTGGGACTCGGGGAACTGACCGTGACGCCCCGACAACGGGTGCTGGTGGTGTCGACGGGTTCGGAACTGGTCTCGGCCGGCACCGCGCTGCAACCCGGGCAGATCTACGAGTCCAACGCCATCATGCTGGCCGCGGCGGTCCGGGAGGCCGGCGGCGACGTGGTCACGATGGCGACCACCGGTGACGACGTGCGCCAGTTCAGCGCCGCGATCGAGGCGCACGCCGGCGAGGCGGATCTGATCATCACCTCCGGTGGCGTCAGCGCCGGCGCCTACGAGGTGGTCAAGGACGCCTTCGGGGGTCGCCCGGAAGACGGCGGAGGCGTCGAGTTCGTCAAGGTCGCGATGCAGCCCGGCATGCCGCAGGGGGCAGGCACCGTCGCCGGCATCCCGATCGTCACGCTGCCCGGCAACCCGGTCAGCGCGCTGGTCTCCTTCGAGGTCTTCGTCCGGCCCGCCCTGCGCGCCGCGATGGGACTGGATCCGCACCGGAGGCGTCGCACCGCGGTTCTGGCCGAGGATCTGACCTCGCCGCGCGGCAAGCGCCAGTTCCGCCGCGGCGTCTACGACGCGAGCGCCGGAACCGTCACCAGCTATGGTCCCCCGGCCTCGCACCATCTGCGCTGGCTGGCCTCGGCGAACTGCCTGCTCGAGGTTCCCGAGGAGGTCACCGAACTCGGCGCGGGTCAACACGTCCGAGTCTGGGACATGTCCTGATCGGTTCGGCACACCGAACCGTAGAATCGCCCGGGTGGCCAGACGCCCCGATCTCCCCGTGCAGTCCGGTCCGAAGCATCTGGCCGAACTGATCCGATCCACCGTCCCGCCCGTGCATCGCGCCGGGCTCCCCTTCATCTCGGCCGGCCTCGCCGTCGCCGCACTGGGAAGGCGGCATCGCTGGTTGCGCAACGCCGGGCTGGCAGCGGCCGCGGCCAACGCCGGGTTCTTCCGACACCCGCCGCGGACCCCGCCCACCCGGGCCGGCGTGGTGGTCGCCCCGGCGGACGGACTGGTGTGCCTGATCGAGGACGCGGCACCGCCCGCCGAACTCGGCCTGGGCTCCGGTCCGGTGCCGCGGATCAGCATCTTCCTGTCCCTGCTCGACGCCCACGTCCAGCGCGCCCCGGTCGGCGGCGACGTGCTGTCGGTGGCGCATCGTCCGGGCAGTTTCCATTCCGCCGACCTGGCGGCCGCAAGTGAGGACAATGAGCGCAACAGTGTGCTGATCCGCACTCCGGAAGGCCAAGACGTGGTGGTGGTACAGATCGCCGGACTCCTCGCGCGCCGCATCGTCTGCGATGTGCGGCCGGGAGAGACGGTGAACATCGGCGACACCTACGGATTGATCAGGTTCGGCTCCCGGCTGGACACCTATCTGCCGGCCGGATCGGAGATCCTCATCGAACTCGGCCAGCGCACGCTGGCGGGCGAGACCGTCATGGCGCGACTGCCATGACGGGTCCCCGGCTGAAGTCCCGGCGCGGACTGCGCATCCTGCCCAGTGCGACCACCGTGCTGGCGATCTGCGCCGGTCTGACATCCATCAAGTTCGCCCTGGACGGCCGGCCGCACATCGCACTGGCGCTGATCGGCGCCGCCGCCGTGCTCGACGGGATCGACGGCGGCATCGCCCGGGCCCTGGACGCCCAGTCCCGGATGGGCGCCGAGATCGACTCCCTGGCCGATGCGGTGAACTTCGGTGTGGCACCGGCCCTGGTGGTCTACGTGACGCTGCTGCCGAACTCGCCGATCGGCTGGATCTGCGTGCTGCTCTACGCGGTGTGCATCGTGCTGCGTCTGGCGCGGTTCAACGCACTGCTCGATGACGACACCAAGCCGGCCTACACCCGGCAGTACTTCACCGGCATGCCCGCCCCGTGTGGTGCGGTCGGCGCGCTGGCCCCGCTGGCGGCCATGCTGCAGTTCGGCCACGGCTGGTGGACCGCACCGTGGTTCCTGTGTCTCTGGCTGGCGGCGAACGCCGCACTGCTGGTGAGCCGTGTGCCCACCCTTGCGCTCAAGGGAATCTCGGTGCCGCCGAACGCCGCACCGCTGCTGCTGATTCTGGTCGCGGCCGCCGCGGCCGGCCTACTGCTCTTCCCGTACATCCTGTACCTGCTGATCGTCGCCGGCTATGTGCTCATCATTCCGTTCACGGTCTACAGCCAACGCTGGGTTGCCGCACGCCCGGAGATGTGGGACGACAAGCCCCGCCAGCGACGGGCGGCACGTCGCGAGATCCGTCGCGCCCAGCACCCCCGCCGATCGGCGGCCCGGTTGGGCCTTCGTAAACCGGAAAGCAAGCCTGGAGGCTGACGCATGACCGAACTGATGACCGGCCCTCCGGGACCGGCGTCGAGCCTCACGCTGACCGCGCGGCTCAACACCGCCGCACTGGATTCCCGCCGCGGTGTCATCCGACTTCATCCGGAGGTCATCGCCGCACTCGGCATCCGGGAGTGGGATGCGGTGTCGCTGATGGGGTCTCGCACCACCGCTGCGGTCGTCGGGGTGGCACCGGCGGGGACGCCGACCGGAACGGCTTTGCTCGACGACGTCACACTGTCCAACGCGGGACTGCGCGAGGACGCCACCGTCGTGGTGGCCCCGGTGACCGTCTACGGCGCCCGGTCGGTGACCTTGAGCGGTTCGGCCCTGGCCACCCGGTCGGTGACGTCGGCGACGTTGCGTCAGGCGCTGCTGGGCAAGGTGCTCACCGTCGGTGACACCGTGTCGCTGCTGCCGCGCGACCTCGGCCCCGGCACCTCGACGTCGGAGGCCAGCGCCGCACTGGCGGCCTCGGTCGGCATCACCTGGACCTCCGAACTGCTCACCGTCACCGGCACCGATCCGGCGGGACCTGTTTCCGTGCAACCGAATTCGTCGGTCACCTGGGGGCAGGGCGCCGATACCGGTACCGGCGCCCCCGCCGCACCGCCGGCAGGGTCGACGGTCGCGGTCAGCCCGCCCGTCGAATGGCCGCAGGAGCCACCGGTCAGCATCGACGACCTCAAGGGCCAGCACGTCCAGGCCGGGCGGCTGACCGAATGGCTCAAGCTGGCCCTCGACGAACCGCAACTTCTCGAGAAGTTGGGCGCCAAGCCCAATCTCGGCGTCCTGATCACCGGGCCCGCCGGTGTCGGCAAGGCACGCCTGGTGCATGCGGTGTGCGCCGGCCGCCGGCTGATCGACCTCGACGGCCCGGACACCGGCGCACTGGCGGCCAACGAGCGTCAGCAGGCGGTGACCCGCGCGGTGGCCGATGTGATGAACGGCGGCGGCGTGCTGCTGGTCACCGACATCGACGCGTTGCTGCCCACCCCGGCCGAACCGGTCGCCACGATGATCCTCGGCGAATTGAAGAAGGCGGTCGGGACACCCGGAGTGGCCCTGATCGCCACCTCCCAGGCGCCCGATGCGGTGGATCCGCGGCTGCGCGCACCCGACCTCTGCGACCGCGAACTCGGGCTGAGTCTTCCGGACGGCGCCACCCGCAAGGCACTGCTGGAGGTGCTGCTGCGCGATGTGCCCGCCAAGGACCTGAATCTGAGCGAGATCGCCGACCGCACACCGGGTTTCGTACGCGCCGACCTGGCCGCACTGGTTCGCGAGGCGGCGCTGCGGGCGGCGGCCCGGGCCAGTGAGGACGGCAAGGCACCGGAGCTCATCCAGGAGGACTTCAAGGGTGCGCTGACTGTGATCCGCCCGCTGTCCCGGTCCAATACCGAAGAGGTGGCCGTCGGTTCGATCACCCTCGAGGACGTCGGCGACATGGTCGAGACCAAGCAGGCGCTGACCGAGGCGGTGCTCTGGCCATTGCAGCATCCGGACACCTTCGCCCGACTGGGCGTCGACCCGCCGCGCGGTGTACTGCTCTACGGACCGCCCGGTTGCGGAAAGACCTTCGTGGTGCGCGCGCTGGCCAGTTCCGGCAGGCTCAGCGTGCACGCCGTCAAGGGCGCCGAGTTGATGGATAAATGGGTGGGCGCCTCCGAGAAGGCGGTGCGCGAGTTGTTCCGTCGGGCAAGGGATTCCGCGCCCTCGATGGTATTCCTCGACGAGGTCGACGCGCTGGCGCCGCGGCGTGGCCAGAACACCGACTCCGGTGTGACCGATCGGGTGGTGGCAGCCCTGCTGACCGAACTGGACGGAATCGAACCGCTGCGTGACGTCGTCGTGCTCGGCGCGACCAACCGGCCCGATCTGATCGACCCCGCGCTGCTGCGCCCGGGCCGCATGGAGCGGCTGGTGTTCGTCGAGCCACCGGATGCCGACGCCCGCTTCGAGATCCTCAAGACGGCCGCGAAGTCGGTGCCGCTGAGTAAGGAGGTGGACCTCAAGACACTGGCGGCCGATCTGGACGGCTACAGCGCCGCGGACTGCGTGGCCTTGCTCCGGGAGGCCGCGCTGACCGCGATGCGCCGTTCGATCGACGCCGCCGACGTGACCGCCGCCGATGTCGCGAAGGCCCGCGAGACAGTCCGGCCGTCGCTGGATCCGGCCCAGGTGGCCTCGCTGCGGGCGTTCGCCGAAGGCCGCTGAACCCCGGGTTCCCGAAACGCCCACCAGAACGACATCAGGGCTGTCGATCGCGAAGCGATTGCAGCCCTGATGTCGTTTTCGAAGCGGGGTAGCTGGGCTACTTCATGTCCCAGGGTTCGCCGTAGGTGGTGACGCTGTCACCGGTCTTGGAGATCAGCCGGGCGAACGGACGCAGCAGCACACCACCGGCCGCACCGGTCACCGTGCCGTGGGCGTTGGAGACCGCCACCGACCCCTCAGGGCCCTCCACATCCACCGAGAACGTCGCAACCTCCTGAATGCCCGGGCCGTTACCCAGATCCGAAGAGATCGACACACCCGGGAACAGGTTCGGGGTGATCACCGAACCCAACGGATTGAAGCCCAGCGGGGAGATGCTCACGTCATCGAGCAGGATGTTCGGGGTGGTGTAGGAGAAGTTGATACCCACACCCAGCGACCACGGGAAACCCACCTGGTATCCCAGTTCCAGGGTGCCGGCGAAGTCCGCCGCACCCGGGCCGGCCACGTTGTAGGTGGCCTTGCCGGAGTGGAACCACTCCCGGGTCAACCGGTTACGGTCCAACGGGAACACCCCGTCGAGGTAGGTGTCCCACTGCTGGATCGTCATCGTGCGACCCTTGCCGTCCACCAGAGACATCTGATTGTCCAACGCCGCCTGCGAGGACCCCACGCCGACGAACAAACCCGACACGGCGAGTGTCAGCGCGACCAGAATCCGACCGATGAGCTTCATGGGGCGAAACAATATCGCGCCCAACCGCGGCCCGCGCCCCGAGTGCCCAAACCTGGGAACAACTCACTCGTCGGACAGCTGGAACTCGACCATCGCGGTGACGGTTTCAACCGCATCGATCAGGGCGTCGACCCGCGCAGCCAGCGTCGGTGCGGACAGCACGGCGTACCGGTCGGCCTGGCCCATCGGAACCCTGGTGGCCAGGGCGTAGATGTGCCGACCCGGATCGTCGGCGGTTTCGGCGTCGACCGCCAGCGCGTCCGGGCGCAGCCGGCCGCCGGCGGCGTCGGACACCCGCCGGTAGAGCGTCAGGACGGCGTCCACCACCTCGCCGATCCGGTCGGGGCCCACCGCGGGCCCCGGATCGTCAGGCCACAGCTGAGTCTCGGCGATCGGATAGGGATCGTCGGGCATCCAGCGGGTGACCCGGATCCGCTCTCCGGCCGCGGCGACGAGCTGGTACTGCCCCGGCCCGTCCTCCACCCAGTCGGTGATCCGGGCCAGCACCCCGACGTCGCTGCGGATATCGCCGCCGCCTACCTCGCGGCCCTGACTGATCAGCACCACCCCGAACACCGGGTCCGCGGCGGCCAGGCAGTCCTGCACCAGCCGGGAGTACCGCGGTTCGAAGATCCGCAGCGGCAGCGTCTCCCCCGGAAGTAGGGCCGACTGCAGCGGGAACATCGGCAACATCAGCGGACACCACCGGTGACCACATCCTTGACCGGTGCGCCGGGGGCGACGAAGGTGCACAGGGCGGCGGCCACGCCCACCCACAGATCGGGGTTGGCGGCCACCAGCTTGTTGCCGTCCTCCCCGATCGCGGTGATCACGTCGCGCCGGGCGCTGTCCTTCATACCGATGTAGTCCCGGCAGGTCGTGGAGAGCAATGCCGCGACGCCGACTCCGGCGGGGTCGGGCACCGGGGTGCCGCCGATCGCGCGGGTGCAGCCGCCGAGCACGACGCAGATCATCACAGCGACGCCTGCGGACGTCCGAAGTCTCGCCACGGGAGTCAGCCGATTTCCAGTTCACCCACGAGCGCGTCGACGACTGCGCGCAGATCGCCGTCCTGCTCCTCGGCCACCCGCCGCTGGCGCTGATACGACGCGCCGCGGCGGGGGATCTCGGCCACCGCGGCCAGTTCGTCGGCGCACTCCAGCGACTTGGCCACCGGCTCAAGGCGGTTCAGTAGTTCGTCGAGGTCCTCGGTGACCAGCCGCTCGTTGCTGTCGGCATCCAGGATGATGATCGCGTCCAGCCCGTAACGGGCGGCACGCCACTTGTTCTCCTGCACGTGCCACGGCGGCATCACCGGCAGCTGCTCGCCGGCCTCCAGCCGACGGTCGAGGTCGACGATCAGGCAGTGCGTCAGTGCGACCAGCGCGGACAGTTCGCGGATGTTGGACACGCCATCGAAGATGCGAACCTCGACGGTGCCCAGATTCGGTGAAGGCCTGATGTCCCAACGGATTTCGTTGACATGGTCGATGATTCCGGTGGTCCTCTGGTCATGCACGAACCGCTCGAACTGACGCCAGGTTTGGAACTGGAAGGGCAGTCCCGCGGTGGGCAGTTGCTGGAACATCATCGCCCGGTTGCTGGCATAGCCGGTGTCCTCGCCGGCCCAGTACGGCGACGACGCCGACAGTGCCAGCAGGTGCGGGTAGTGGTTGAGCAACGAGGAGATGATCGGCATCACCTTGTGCGCCGAGGAGACGCCGACGTGCACGTGCACACCCCAGATCAGCATCTGGCGGCCCCACCACTGGGTTCGGCTGATCAGTTCGGCGTAGCGGGGCCCCTCGGTCAGTTCCTGCGCCGACCACTGCGCGAAGGGATGGGTGCCGGCGCAGAACAGGTCCATGCCACGGTCGCGAACCACCTCGTGGGTGGAGGTCAGGGTGGAACGCAGATCGTCCATCGCCCCGGCGACGGTGTCGCAGATGCCGGTGACGACCTCGATGGTGTTGCGCAGCAACTCCTTGTGCACACGCGGGTTCTCGCCGATGTCGGCGATCACCGCCGCGGCTTCGTTGGACAGATCCCGGGTCTCTGCGTCGACGAGGGCGAACTCCCACTCCACGCCGAGCGTCGGCCGTGGGGAGCCGGCGAAATCGATCCTAAGCGGCGCTGATGACACCGCAGGCGACCCGTTTACCGGCATCGCCGGTGGCCAAGGTGGTCTCATCCGGCGCCGGTGCTCCGTTGATCTGCTGGTACCGGTCGGCAGGGATGTTGCCGAAGTTGTCGGCGCCCGCGTGGATGACGATCGCGGTGCCGGGGGCGGCCAGCAGTTGGTCCTTGGTGAAGGCACTGGTCGTCGTCACCAGCATCGCGGTGCCGTCCGGGCGCACCTGAAGCGAACTCAGATCGCCGGCATGGCCAGGATGTCCGGCCGGGGCGCCGGGCTGGAAGTGGCCGCCGGCCGAGAGGAAGTCACCCTGGGCGCCGCCGTCGGGGCCCACCGAGTTGGCCTCACAGCGGCCGACGGCGTGGATGTGCAGTCCGTGCGGGCCGGGAGTGAGTTTGCCCGGCTCGGAGGTCTGGATGGTCACCGTGGCGAAGCCGTCGTTGAACTCGATGGTCGCCGCGGCCACCTGGGATCCGTCCGGCGCGATGATCTTGGCCGTCAGTGCGTCCGCCGGCACGGCGGGTGCCTGGGCGGCCGATGACTGGGCGGGGGCCGCCGGCGCCGAGGCGCCGTGCACCTCGGCCGGGGCGCCCGGGGCCGGGGATCCGGTCCAGACGGCCGGAGGGGTGTAGGTCCCGGTGGCGACGGGCTCGTGCGGACTACAGGCGCTGAGTAGGGCGACCGGAGCGGTCAGCGCGAGGACGGCGTACTTCCGGGTTTTCGCGGATCTGGCCATGACGCTGAGCCTATCCGAGCTAACCGGCCACCAGCACGATCACTCCGGGAGGCTGCTCGGCTATTTCCGGGATGCGGGCCGCGACCGGCGCCTCGAGAACCTTGCCGACCGCCTCGGCGGCCGCCTTCTCGCCCTCGGCGTTGCCGAAGTAGACCGTGGTGGCGGGAACCTGGGCTGCAGTCGAGGTGGCCGCCTCGGTGACGTTCCAGCCGGCCTCGCGCAACCGGTCCCCGACGCGGGTGGCGCCGGCCTGGTCGTCGGCGATGCTGTAGACCCGGACGTCCGGCTTGGGTGCGACGGTCTTGCTGGTGCTGGTGCTGGTGACGGTCTGAGCCGAACTGTCGTCGACATCGTTGTCCGAGCTCATCGCCTGGAAGCCGACCAGCAGGAAGATCACCCCGAGGAAGAGCAGCACCATCACCATGGCGCGCAGGGGCAGCCCGGAGGAATCGGGAACGCGCTCGTTCATCCGGCCAACTGTAACCGGACGATCAGGGGAGCTCGAAGCCCAGCCGACGTGCGGCCCGGGCCTTCTGACGGCTGGCCCGCAGCCGGCGCAGACGCTTGACCAGCATCGGGTCGGCGGCAAGGGCCTCCGGCCGGTCGACGAGAGAGTTCAGAACCTGGTAGTAGCGGGTCGCCGACATGGAGAAGAGCTCCTTGATGGCTTCCTCTTTGGCCCCGGCGTACTTCCACCACTGCCGCTCGAAAGCGAGGATGTCGTATTCGCGGCGGGTCAGCCCCTCAGGGAGTTCGGCGTCGTCATGCGACCGCTCGGCCCGTGCAATGGCGCCGTCCATTCGATCCCTTCTGATGACTGCCCCGGAAAATGACATCCCTGTGGTTCGTCGTCATTGAATCATGCCGGGGTGCACATGCATGGCATCGAACCCCGCGCGTCGGCTCACTTAAGCTTTCCGACCATGGCGGTCCGTCCCATTGTGATCCTCGGCGATCCAGTTCTGCACAACCCCACCACCCCGGTCCAGGTCAGCCCGGACGGCTCACTACCGCCGGATCTGGCCGGATTGATCGCCGACATGTACGAGACCATGGACGCCGCCAACGGCGTCGGTCTGGCGGCCAACCAGATCGGGGTCGGACTGCGGGTTTTCGTCTACGACTGCCCCGAGCAGCGCGGCAGCGCCACCTACCAACGCGGGGTGGTGATCAACCCGGTGCTGGAGACCTCACCGGTGCCGGAGACGATGCCGGACCCGGATGACGACGACGAGGGCTGCCTGTCGGTTCCGGGCGAGTCGTTCCCCTGCGGCCGGGCCGAGTGGGCCAAGGTCACCGGCCTGGATGCCGACGGCAACCCGGTGACGCTGGAGGGCACCGGGTTGTTCGCCCGAATGCTTCAGCACGAGACCGGGCACCTCGACGGATTCCTCTACGTGGACAAGCTGATCGGCCGGCACGCCCGCGCAGCCAAGAAGACCGCCAAAGCCAACGGCTGGGGCGTTCCCGGACTGTCATGGATGCCCGGCGACGTTCCGGATCCGTTCGGCCACTGAGGTTTTGGACTAGGGGATTTGGTCCAGGGGATTTGAGACAGGCGAGCTCATGAGAATTGCAACGTGGAACGTCAACTCCGTCCGAGCCCGGGCGGAGCGGGTGGTGGACTGGATGGCGCGCGCCGACGTCGACGTGCTGGCCATGCAGGAGACCAAGTGCTCCGACGATCAGTTCCCGATGATGACCTTCCTGGGCGCGGGCTACGAGGTGGTGCACTGCGGCCACGATCAGTGGAACGGGGTCGCGATCGCCTCCCGGGTGGGTTTCGACGACGTCCAGATCGGCTTCGACGGCCAGCCTCCGTTCGGTGAGAAGAACGAGGCCCGGGCGTTGGGGGCCACCTGCGGCGGCGTGCGGGTGTGGAGTCTCTACGTTCCCAACGGTCGCACCGTCGAGGATCCGCACTACCGCTACAAGCTGGATTGGCTTGCCGCACTGCGTAATAGCGCCACCGAATGGCTGCGCGACGACCCGCAGGCCCGGATCGCGCTGGTCGGCGACTGGAACGTCGCACCCACCGACGAGGACGTATGGGACGTGGATTTCTTCCGCGGCAGCACGCACATCACCGAACCGGAACGGGCCGCGTTCTCGGCGATCGAGTCGTCGTTCACCGATGTGGTGCGTCCGTTCGCACCCGGTCCGGGGGTGTACACCTACTGGGACTACACCCAGTTGCGGTTCCCCAAGAAACAGGGCATGCGGATCGACTTCATCCTGGCCTCACCGGAATTGGCGCGTCAGGTGACCCACGCCGAGATCGCGCGTGACGAGCGCAAGACCGGCAAGGAGCGGATCGGGTCGCCCAGCGACCACGCCCCCGTGCTGGTCGACATCAGCTAGCCGTCGGCTCGCTGACGCCTGCCCGATTGGTCAGCTCGCCGTCGGCTCGCTGACCTTCACCAGCATCTTGCCGATGTTGGCTCCGGTGAACAGTCCGTTGAGCGCATCGACGCACGACTCGAGTCCGTCGAAGACCGTCTCCCGGTGCACCAGCAGCCCTTCGGCTCCCCACCGGCGCAGGTCGGCGAACGCCTCATCGAAGCGGTCCCACATCTCCAGCGCGTTGAAGCCCTGCATCGACGCCGTCTTGGACAGCAGGTTGACGTAGTTCGCCGGACCGGGATGCTCGCCCGTCAGGTAGCTCGAGATCACACCGCAGAGGACGACTCTGGCCTTGGGCGCCAGCCGCCCCAGGACCGCGTCGAGGATCTCGCCGCCGACGTTGTCGTAGTAGACGTTGACCCCTTTGGGGCAGTGCTGTTTGAGCGCGGCGCGCAGATCGTCGTTCTTGTAGTCGATGCAGGCGTCGAAGCCGAAGTCCTCCACCACGGCACGGCACTTCTCGGGACCGCCGGCGATGCCGACCACGCGGGCACCGGCGATCCTGGCGATCTGGCCGGCGATGGAACCGGTGGCTCCGGCCGCCGCCGAGACCACCACCGTCTCCCCGGGTTGCGGGCGGCCCACTTCCTTCATACCGAAGTACGCGGTGGCGCCGCCCGACCCGTACACGCTCATGATCGCCCGCTGGTCACTTTCCCCCGGGATCGGCGTGCTGAAGATGTCGTCCCGGATGATCGAGTACTCCTGGAATCCGGTGAGGGTGGTGACGATGTCACCCACCTGATAAGCGGGACAACGTGATTCGACCACCTCTCCAACGCCGGCGGCGCGGATCACCTCGCCGATCCCGACCGGAGGGAGATAACCGGGCTGGTCGTTCAGCCAGGTCCGGACCGCGGCATCCAGGCCGATGTAGGTGGTGCGCAGCAGGGCCTCACCCTCGGCTGGCCGGGGAGCCGGGGAGCTGATCAACTCGGTGTCGCCCGGGGCCACCAGTCCCGTCGGGCGGCGGCGCAGCACGATTTGGCGATTCGTCGGCACCGCCTGAAATTACTCCTTGCTAGCGTGAAGGTGAACACACCAACGGGAGCGCATACGAATGCGCTGAGAGGACGGCTGGTGCCGTCGACCGTCTGAACCTGACCGGGTAATGCCGGCGTAGGGAGGATCCGAAGTGAAGTTTCTGCCATTGACACCGCCCGGCCAGACCCCGGTGCGGGTGCTGAGTATCGCCGGGACGGACTCCGGCGGGGGCGCCGGCCTGCAAGCCGATATGCGCACCTTCGCCCTGCTCGGCGTGCACTCGCTGGTCGCCGTCACCGCAGTGACGGTGCAGAACTCGTTGGGCGTCAGAGCTTTCCACGAGATTCCCACCGACATCATCGCCGGCCAGATCGAATGCGTCGCGACCGACATCGGCGTGCAGGCCGCCAAGACCGGGATGCTGGCCTCCAGCGCGATCATCGAGACGGTGGCCGGCGCCTGGCGTTCATTGGGCCTGGCCGGAACCGTCCCGTTCGTCGTCGACCCGGTGTGCGCCTCCATGCACGGCGACCCCCTGCTGCACACCTCCGCGCTGGACACCCTGCGCACCGAGTTGTTCCCGTTGGCCAGCCTGGTGACCCCGAACCTCGACGAGGTGCGACTGCTGGTCGGCATCGACGTGGTCGACGTCGCCACCCAGCGCGACGCCGCCAGGGCTTTGCACGACCTCGGTCCGCAGTGGGCGCTGGTCAAGGGCGGCCATCTGAGGTCGGCTCCGGACAGCCCGGACCTGTTGTTCGACGGTTCGGAGTTTCATGAGTTCCGCGCGGCCCGGGTGGACACCACCCACGACCACGGCGCAGGCGACACCCTGGCGGCGGCCACCGCGTGCGCACTCGCGCACGGCTACGCGATGCCGGACGCGGTTGCGTTCGGCAAGGAGTGGGTCACCGAATGTCTGCGGGCGGCCTATCCACTGGGCGCAGGACACGGCCCGGTGTCGGCCCTGTTCCGGCTTCAGGAGTGACTCTGACGACGGCGCTTGAGAACATCGCGGGCGTCGCCCACGAACCCGGGGGCGCACCGCATGGCGTGGTGCTTCTCACCCACGGCGCGGGCGGCAGCCGGGACTCCCCGCTGCTGATCGCGATCTGCGAGGAGTGGGCGCGGCGCGGCTGGCTGGCGATCCGCTACAACCTGCCGTACCGGCGACGCCGCCCGAAGGGGCCGCCGTCGGGATCCTCGGCCGCCGATCAGGCCGGGATCGTCGAGGCGATCGCGGCGGGACGCGCGCTGACCGGCGGCCCCGTCATCGTCGGAGGTCACTCCTACGGCGGGCGGCTGACCTCGATGGCGGTGGCAGCGGGCGACGAAGTCGATGCGCTGACACTGTTCTCCTATCCGCTGCACCCGCCGGGTAAGCCGGAACGGCTGCGCACCGAACACTTCGGGGCGATCACCGTGCCCACCGTGTTCACCCATGGCACCTCCGACCCGTTCGGCAGCATCGCCGAACTGGAAGCGGCAGCCCGGCTCGTCAGCGGGCCGACGGAGATCGTCGAGGTGACCGGGGCGCGGCACGATTTAGGGTCCAAAGTCCTTGATGTGCCGGTGTTGGCGGTGGACGCCGCGCTGCGACGGAGCGGACTCGGCTAGCTCCGGTACCGTCGGATTCATGACCGAGCAGAACTACGACGTCATCATCGTCGGAGCCGGCTTCGGAGGCATCGGTGCGGCGGTCCAGCTCAAGCGTCTCGGCTTCGAGAACTTCGTGCTGCTCGACCGGCTCGACGACCTCGGCGGCACCTGGTACGTCAACCACTACCCCGGCCTGGCCTGTGATGTGCCGACCACCACCTACTCGTACTTCTTCGAGCCGAACCCGAACTGGTCACGGCTCTTCTCCCCCGGTGCGGAGATCAAGCGGTACGCCGACGACGTCGCCGACAAGTACGACGTGCGCCGCCACATCCGGTTCAACACCAAAGTGGAGGGTGCCCGCTGGGATGACGAAGCCCGGCTGTGGCGGGTGGCACTGGCCGATGGCAGCACACTGAGCTCGCAGTACCTGATCACCGCGACCGGCTTCCTGTCCCAACCGCACACCCCGGATATCCCCGGCATCCACGGATTCGAAGGCAAGGTCATCCACACCACCGCGTGGGACGACTCGTTCAATCCGGCCGGCAAGCGGATCGGCCTGATCGGGACCGGCGCCACCGCCGTCCAGCTCATTCCCGAACTGGCCAAGACGGCCGGCGATCTGACCGTCTATCAGCGCACCGCGATCTACGTGGTGCCCAAGATCGACTTCGGCTACCCAGAGCGCGCCAAGAAGCTGTTCGCCCGCGTACCACTCGCCCAGCGAGCGGTACGCGCGGTCACCGACGCCATTTACGAGTTCTTCAACTACGTGGTGCTGCACCACCGGCAGACGCTGTTCCGCCGGCTCAACATCGGCGCGTCCGACATCGCCAAGCTGTACCGCTACCTGGTGGTCCGTGACCCCGAGGTGCGCCGCAAGCTGACCCCGGACTACGACTTCGGGTGCAAGCGGCCCACCTTCTCCAACAGCTACTACCGCACCTTCACCAAGCCGAACGTGCACCTGCAGACAAGCGGGATCGAGCGCATCGAGCCGCATGCGATCGTCGCGAACGACGGGAGCCGGACCGAGATCGACACCCTGGTCCTGGCGACCGGTTTCGATCTGTGGGAGGCAAACATCCCGGCCATCGAGATCATCGGCCGCGGTGGCCGCAATCTCGGAAAGTGGTGGCGGGAAAACCGATTCCAGGCCTATCAGGGCGTGTCGATCCCACAGTTCCCCAACTATCTGAGCCTGGCGAGTCCGTATGCGTTCATCGGGTTGAACTTCTTCAACACGATGGAATACCAGATGCGGATCATGGACCGGTTGCTGCGCGAGACGAAGCAGCGCGGGGCGACGACCTTCGAGGTGACCGAGGAGGCCAACTCCCGGTTCCTCGACCAGATGCTCGATCAGGTCGGCGACACGGTCTTCGCAGTCGGACACTGCGCCGAAGCCCGGTCGTACTATTTCAACCCGCACGGTGAGGCGACGCTGCTGCGTCCGATGACGGCCAAGGCCGCCATCGCGCAGGCCTCCGATTTCCCGCTCAGCGACTACTCGTTCAGCTAAACGACAAGGGGTTTGCGAATGGCCGCTCGGATCTTCGGTCTGGTGCTCGCGGTTACCGGTCTGGCGCACTTCGTCAAACCGGCGTCCTTCCAGGGTCTGACCGAAACCGCGTTCCCCACCAACGCCCGTCGGCACACCTACATCAACGGCGGGATCGAGACTGCGCTGGGCCTCGGGCTGGTCGCGCCGAAGACCCGCAAGCTGGCAGTAGCCGGCCTGCTGGGCTACGCCGGGTATCTCGGAGCCAGCCTCGTCCGCAATCGTTGATCTAGCGGACGACCCGGTCGCGGTAGGCCTGGACGGCCGTGGGCAGGGTCGGATAGATGTTCTCCGGCCCGATCTCCTCCAGCAGGTCCGCCCGCTCGAGGGCGTCGCGGAGGTCCTGTTTCACCCGGGCCATACCGAACACGACGCCACGATCCACCAGCGTCTGACGTAGGAAACGCAGCGCGTCCAACCCGGTGAGATCCACCTCGACGTTGCTCTCGGCGTTGAGGATGAACCATTGCACCGCTTCGGGATTGGCGTCGACCGAATACAACGCGCGGCTGACGAAGTTGTCCGAGTTGGCGAAGAACAGCGGGGCGTCGTAGCGGTAGATCATCAGACCCGGCTCCAGCTCCGCCTCGGGGAAGTCGTCCACATCATGCATGCCGGCCAGCCCCGGAACGAAGCCGAGCACGCCGTCATGCGGGCGGGCCACCCGGCGCAGCAGGTTGAGGATGGAGATTCCGACCGCGGCGACCACCCCGTAGAGCACCCCGAACAGCAGCACTGAAACCACCGTGATGACGGCGATCATGAACTCGCTGCGGCGGAACTTGAAGAGCCGCTTGAATTCCGGGATCTCGATCAGCCGCAGACCGGCGAAGACCACCAGGGCACCCAGCGCGGCAGTGGGGAATTTCGCCAGCACACCGTGCGCGGTCAGCAGGATGACCAGCAGGCAGCCCATCGCCACGAGTGAGTACATCTGGGTGCGGGCGCCGACCAGGAAACCGAGTGCGGTGCGGCTCGCGCTCGAACTGACCGGGAACCCCTGCGCAAGGGCGGTGCCCATGTTGTAGATGCCCATCGCGCGCAGTTCGGCGTTGGCGTCGATCTTGCTGCCGTCCCGGGCGGAGAAGGTGCCGGCGGTCAGTACGGTGTCGGCGAACCCGACGATTGCGATACCGACGGCAACGGCCATGAGATTGCCGAGATCACCGCCGCGCAGGGTGATGTGCGACAGGCCGAATTCCGGCAGGCCGCCGGGAACCGTGCCGATCACCTTGATGCCGGCCTTGTCCAACCCGAACACCCCCACCGCGGCGGTGGCCATCAGGACCGCGAACAGCGGACCCGGCAGTCGCGGAATGGTTTTCGCGAAGATCATCAGGACCACCAGCACGGCCAGGGAGAAGGCCAGCGTCGGGGTGTGCACGTGGTGGCGGACCGCCACCAGGGACTTGATCTGATCGATGATCCCGTCGCCCTCCACCGGGGCGCCGGTCAGCTTGCCGAGTTGGCTGAAGATCATGATCAGCGCAAGGCCGGCCATGTAACCGACCAGCACCGGACGCGACAGCAGGTCGGCCAGGAACCCGAGCCGGATCAGCCCGGCGAACAGGCAGGCGGCCCCGACCATGATGGCCAGGACCGCCGCCATCGAGACATACGTGGCGGTGTCTCCGGCGGCCAGTGGGGCCACCGCCGTCACGGTCATCAGAGCGGTCGTCGACTCGGGTCCGGCCGAGAGCAGCCGGGAGGTCCCGAAGAACGCATAGACCACCAACGGGACCAGTGCGCACCAGAGTCCGTTGACCGCCGGCAGGCCGGCCAGGGTTGCGTACGCCATCACCTGTGGCACCAGGTAGGCGGCCACCGTGAGCCCGCCCATCACATCGCCGCGCAGGAACGACCTCTGGTACCCGCGGAACTGCGCCACACCCGGCGCGACCGCATCGAGGTCGAACTTCATTGCATAACTTCAGGATTCACTCAGGACATGACGGGTGCGGTCTTCGCGGACGGGCATCCCGTTACGACCGCCGATATCCTGGGCGTAGAGACCGACGGCGAAGGGAACCCCGCCACCGTTGATGCGCAACGCATCCCGGTCGACGTGGTCGAGGGTGTCGGTGGCCTTGTGATAATTCGGATCGAACGGGGCATCGGCGGTACCGCCCCACAGTTTGGCTTGGTCCGCTGTCATGTCGTCGTCGGCTCCGGTGAACAATCCGCCGGCGGGGATGCCGGCCATGGTGAATCCGTCATAGTCGGAGCGGCCGTCGAACGAGGTGTCCTCGGCGGTCTTGCCCTGAGATTTCAGATAGCCGACCAATGTCCGCTCGATTCCGGCCGATCCCTCCGGAACCCGCGGCAGCCCGCGATCTTCCGGCGGGGCGGACTGATCGCCGTCGTAGGTGAAGTAACCGGGGTTCGGCGAGCCGATCATGTCGAAATTCAGATACAGCGCGATGTCCTTGAGCTGCTCGACATTCAGCGAGGAGACGTAGCGCTTGGAGCCGACGAGGCCGATCTCCTCGGCGCCCCAGAAACCGAAGCGCACCGCGTTGCGAATCTGCGGCGCGGGGCCGAGTGCCACCGCAGTCGCCAGCACGGCGGCCACGCCGGATCCGTTGTCGTTGATGCCAGGCCCGGCCGGCACGCTGTCGAGGTGAGCTCCCACCATCACCACATCCTGGGTGGAGCCGGTCTTGGTCTGCGCAATGACATTGCGGGCCTTGACGTCCCGGGAGCCCGCATCGAGTTTGAGCGTTACCGGACCGGGTGCGGCGCGCAGTCGCGCGCCGTCGGACTTGCTGATACCCACCACCGGGATCTTCACCTGGCTGTCCGCTCCGAGAGTGCCGCCCATCTTCTCCTCGTCGACATTGTCGGCCACGATCAGCGCAACCGCACCGAGTTTCTCCGCGATGGCCGCCTTGTCGTTGAAGTGGCAACTTCCCCGGTCGACCAGGACGACGGCGTCCTGCACGGGAAGCCCGTCGTAGTCGGCCGGAACGCAACCCGGCGTCTCGTCGGCGGGGGCGGCGACCAGAGGACCCTCCAGTCCCGAGGTGCCGGAACTGAACTCCAGCGCGTGTGCGGCGACATCGGTCCCTCCGACGGTCAGCACCGGCTTCTCGGCCGTGAATACCCTGGTGCTGAACTCCGGGGTCACCACCTCGAATCCCTTGCCGCGCAACATCTCCGCGACGTAGTCGACGCTGTCCTCATATCCGGGCGTTCCGACCGCACGGGTTCCGCCGTTGGCGGTGGCGATGTCCTGAAGTTTGGTCAGATGGGTGAACATCACATCGACGCTCACCTGCTTCTGCAATCCGTTGGCGAACGCGACAGCCGGACCACCCTCGGTGACGGGCCGCGCGAGTTCGGCGGTGCGACTGCAGGACGCCAATGCCGCGACGAGCACGACGACGGCGACGGTCCGGGATGCGCGTATCACTGGTCGGGACCAGGGCTAGAAGCCTGCGCCCAGAACCGTCTGGGAATCCGGCCGGCCTGCCGGGCGAGATGGCCGGCGGTGACCGCGGCCGCCATCGCCGCAGCCATCGTCGGCGGATCCGCCGCCCGGGTCACCGCGGTGGCCAGCAGGACGGCGTCGCAGCCGAGTTCCATGGCCAGGGCAGCATCACTGGCGGTGCCGATGCCGGCGTCGAGTATCACCGGCACGCCGGCGGCGGCCACGATCATCTCGATGTTGTGCGGGTTGGAGATCCCCAGCCCGGTTCCGATCGGCGAGCCGAGAGGCATGACGGCAGCGCAGCCGGTGTCCTCCAGCCGCTTCGCCAGCACCGGATCATCATTGGTGTAGGGCAGCACCACGAATCCGTCGTCGACCAATTGCTCTGCGGCCCGCAGAAGTTCCACCGCGTCCGGCAACAGCGTCCGCTCGTCGGCGATGACTTCGAGCTTCACCAGGTCGGTGCCCAGCGCCTCGCGGGCCAGCCGTGCGGTGAGGACCGCCTCGGCCGCACCGCGGCAGCCGGCGGTGTTGGGCAGCGGGGTGATGTGCAGCCGCTCGAGCAGATCGAGCACCCCGGTGCCGCCTTCGGCGTCGACCCGGCGCATCGCCACCGTGGTCAGTTCGGTGCCCGAAGCCACCAGTGCCTCCTCCAGCACCGTCAGGTTGGGCGCCCCGCCGGTGCCGAGGATCAGCCGCGAGCCGAATGACCGGCCGCCGATGGTCAGCGTCTCAGCCACCCTGCACCGCCGTCACAACCTCGATGCGGGCGCCGTCGGACACCGCGGAGTCCCATTGCGAACGGGGCAGCACCGCCCAGTTCACCGCGACCGCCACTCCGCGATCGGGAAAGCCCAGATCAGTCAGCAGGGCGGCCACCGTGGTGCCCTCCTCGACCCGGACTTCCTTGTCATTGACCAGCACGTTCATCGGGTTGCTCCCACCAGGAGTTCGGCGGCGATCCGCTCGGCCGTCCACGGCGCCAGCAGGAAACCGGACCGTCCGTGGCCGGTCGCCACCAGGGTGTTGTCGTCGAGGCGGCCGACGATGGGCATGTTGTCCGGGGTCATCGGCCGCAACCCGGCGGCGCTTTCGGCCAACTCGTACTCCCCGAGTGCGGGCATCACCGCACAGGCGTCGTCGAGTAGTTCGCGCACCCCGCTCACCGACGGGGCGGTGTCCCGGCCGTGTTCGTACTGGGTCGCACCGATGACCACACCGTCGGAGCGCGGGACCAGATAGACCGGCCGGCCGTGCACCTTGGCCCGCACCACCTGCTGCGGCGGCGGCATGCAACCTCGGCGCCAGCGCAGTCGCAGCACCTCACCCTTGACCGGACGCACCTGCAGACCCGGCCACATCGCCGGGGCGTCGATGCCGTTGGCGATCACGACGGTGCCGGCTCCGGCGCGCGCCTCCCCGATGTTCTCGACCGGGCCCGCCCAGCGCACGCCCAGCTCACCACAGTGCGCTTCGAGCGCCTCGATCGTCTTCCGGTTGTCGATCGCCAGCTCGTCAGCGGCCACGAATCCGTGCCGGATTCCCTGTGCCAGAAGCGGTTCCACGTCACGGGCTGCGGTGGTCACGGCTACCGGATGCCCCTGGGCCGCCAGCAACCCGGCCACCATGTGAAGGTCCGCCACGTCGGCGCGGTCGACGGCGACGACCAGTGATCCGCGCGCGGTGACGACGTCGGCAGGCAGGCCGTCGAGGAACGCGCCGGGCCCCCGGGCGTTCCACAGCGCCAGCGATTCCAGACCGATCCGCAGCAGGGATTCCTCCCCCGGCCAGGCCTCGCTGTGCGGAGCGATCATGCCGCCGGCCACCCAGCCCGCACCGCGGTCGTCGGGCCGGCGGTGCACCCGTACCGACAGACCGGCCTGAGCGGCCCGTCGAGCCACGGCCAGTCCGATCACGCCGCCTCCGATGACGGCCAGGTCGTCGGACCCTGAATTCACGGCGTTCCCATCAACGGCGTTCAAGTAACGGCGTCCCCTTCGCTTCCTTCGCCGGCATGACCCGGATCAGGTGTGTGACGGTCAGGGCGGATGCGCCGCCCACTCTCAGCCCCGCGCCCGGGACTCCCGTGTCGGACTCCAACGCTAGCCGCTACCGTCGCGGTGTGCACGAACCTCGACTGGCAAGACTGTCCCGCTCGAAATTATCTGAGGCCCGGCTTTATCTGTGCACCGACGCCCGCCGCGAACGCGGCGACCTTGCCGAGTTCGCCGAGGCGGCCCTGGCCGGCGGGGTGGACATCATCCAGTTGCGGGACAAGGGCTCGGCAGGTGAGCGCGAGTTCGGCCCGCTGGAGGCCGGTGCCGAGCTGGGCGCGCTGGAGATCCTGGCCGACGCCGCCCGCCGGCACGGGGCGCTGATAGCGGTCAACGACCGCGCCGACATCGCCCGCGCCGCCGGCGCCGATGTGCTGCACCTGGGTCAGGGCGACCTGCCGCCGGCGATCGCCCGGGAGATCGTCGGGCCTGGGACTCTGATCGGCCGCTCCACGCACGAGACCGGCGAGGCCGCTCGGGCGCTGATGGAGGATGTGGACTACTTCTGCGTGGGCCCGTGCTGGCCGACGCCGACCAAACCCGGCCGTCCGGCGCCCGGCCTGGACCTGGTCCGGGCGGTGGCCTCGATGCATTCGGACAAGCCGTGGTTCGCCATCGGCGGGATCGACGAACGGCGGATCGACGAGGTGATTGAGGCCGGAGCACGCCGCGTGGTGGTGGTCCGCGCCATCACCGACGCCCAGGATCCCGGTGCCGCTGCCGGCCGTCTTCGGGCCGCCCTGGAGGCTGCTTCCTGATCATGCGGGGGGCCTGATCACCCGGCAGGCGTCACCGATGTGCACCAGGCGAAGCCGACGTCGACGATCTCCAGGGTGTGCGGGCCGGACCCGCAGTCATGCGGTGGCGCCCCCACGCTGATCCGCAGCCGGTGCCAGCTGGACGCGAAACCCGGATGCAGCGGCAGTTCGGTGACCTCGTCCTCGGCCACCCAGCGCAACTCGGTGCTCTCCAGGTTGGGCACCGTGGGCAGCAGGGCCGGCGCGTCGGCGACGACGGTGGTGTAGCGCCAGGAGACGCCGTCGGGACCCTCGACCTCGGCCGTCGTCACCCGGGCTCGGACCGCGAGCTGGCCGGCGGACAGGCCGGCCTCCTCCTCGGCTTCGCGCAGTGCGGCGTCCTCCGGGTCCTCGTGGCTGTCCAGCGCCCCACCGGGCAGACCCCAGGTGCCGCCCTGGTGACTCCACGCGGCGCGGTGTTGCAACAACACGGCGGGACTACCGTCGGCACGAGGTGCGCGCAGCAGCAGGCCGGCCGCACCGAACCGGCCCCAGTGGTGGGTACCGGCGTACGACACCACCCAACCGTCGCCGTCACCTCGCACGCGCTCAGGATAGGCAATAAAGCGCAATGGGCGGCGACTGCTCTTAAGCTTTACTCAGGCGGCCGATAGATCCCGGCTAGAGGAGTGAGGTCTCACCCGAGGTGACCGTTGAGCTGGCGCACCCCTCGACCGAGCCGTTGGCACAACGGTCCGTCGCTGAGCCCGTTAATCAGTGGTGGTGGTTCGCCAGGACCACCCCGGGCCGGATCCTCACCATCGGAATGATCCTGGCCAGCCTGGGCATCCTGAGCGCCTTCGCCATCTCCACCACCATCACAAGCCGTCAGCAGCAGCTGACCCGGGTGCTCGACCACACCGAACCGCTGGCCTTCGCCGCCGGACAGCTCTACACCACCTTGTCGGTGGCGGACGCGGCCGCGTCGACGGCGTTCATCGCCGGCGCCGAGCCGCGGCCGGTTCGGCAGCGCTACGAGCAGGCCATCACCGACGCCGCCGTGGCGATCACCCGCGCCTCCAGCGGACTCACCGATCCCCCGCTGGTGGAGCTGCTCGGCCGGGTCAATGCGCAACTGGCCGTCTACACCGGGCTGATCGAGACGGCCCGCACCAACAACCGAGTGGGCAACCCGGTCGGCTCGTCCTATCTGTCCGAGGCCTCCGCACTGATGCAGCAGATGATCCTGCCCGACGCCCAGCGGCTCTACGAATTGACCTCGGCCCGGGTGGATGCCGAGACCACCGAGTCGGCGGCCATCCCGGCGCCGGTGATCGTCGTGGTGGCCGCGACGGTGATCTTCGGGATCTTCGCCCACCGATGGCTAGCCGAACGGACCAAACGGCGGGTCAATCTGGGCCTGGTCTCCGGTGGCCTGGCCTTCATCGTCCTGATCATCTGGGTCGGCACCGCACTGGCGATCTCCACAGCCGGCAGCCGCGCGGCCAAGAACACCGCCGCGGAATCGCTGAAAACCGTTACCGGTCTTGCCATCACGGCCCAGCAGGCCCGGGCTGACGAGACCCTGGCACTGATCCGGCGCGGTGACGAGGATGTCCGCAAGCGGTCCTACTACCAGCGCGTCGACTCGATGCAGACCCAACTCAAGGACTACCTCGAAGGCCGCAACGCGATCGCGGCCGACCAATTGGCGGATGCGGGCCCACTGCTGACCAGATGGCGACAAGCCGACGAACGGATCAACGCCTACATCGGGGTCGGCGACTACCAGGCCGCCACCCAGGTGGCTCTGGGGACCGCCGAGGATGACTCCACCCCGGCATTCGACAAGCTGAATGACGCCCTGTCCAAAGGGATTCAGGAGAGCCGCGGCCGTTTGCGCAATGACATCCTTTCGGCCCGCCGGGTGCTGTCCGGGACCACGGTGGGTGGGGTGCTCCTCTCCGGCGGCGCGGCGGTCGCGGTGGCGCTGGGCCTGTGGCCACGGATGAGCGAGTACCGGTGATGAGCGCTCGCGCGAAGAACAGACAAGCGGTGATGAGCGCTCGCGCGAAGAACAGACAGGCGGTGATGAGCGCTCGCGCGAAGAACAGACAGGCGGTGATGAGCGCTCGCGCGAAGAACAGACAGGCGGTGATGAGCGCTCGCGCGAAGAACAGACAGGCGGTGATGAGCGCTCGAAAGGCTCTGGCCGCCGTGGTCCTGCTGACTGCGGTGCTTGCCGGTTGCGCGCCTGTCCAGGACCCGGCGGCCGCACCGACGCCGACACTGGCACCACCCACCCCCGCAGGAATGGAGCTCCTCACCGACGCGCCCCAGCCGGCTGATCCCGTCGACGAGAGTTGCGACCGCACAGCCAGCCTGCGCCCCTTCACCAACCCCGCCGAGGCCGACGCCGCGGTGGCCGCCATCAGGGACCGTGGTCGGCTGGTGGTGGGCTTGGACATCGGCAGCAACCTGTTCTCCTTCCGCGATCCGATCACCGGTGAGATCACCGGCTTCGATGTCGACATCGCCGGCGAGGTGGCCCGCGACATCTTCGGCCGGCCGTCGGCGGTGGAGTACCGGATCCTGTCCTCAGCGGACCGCATCACCGCGCTGCAGAACAACACCGTCGACATCGTGGTGAAGACCATGACGATGACGTGTGAACGGCGTGCGTTGGTGAACTTCTCGACAACGTATTTCACTGCCTTCCAACGAATTCTGGCACCGCGCGAGTCAGCGATCGCCCAACCGTCGGATCTGTCCGGTAAGCGGGTCTGCGTCGCACGCGGAACCACTTCATTGCAACGGGTGCAGGAGATCACCCCACCGCCGAGCATCGTCGCGGTGGTGACGTGGGCGGACTGCCTGGTGGCATTGCAGCAGCGCGAGGTCGACGCGGTCAGCACCGACGACGCGATCCTGGCCGGACTCGTCGCCCAGGATCCCTACCTGCACATCGTCGGACCTGATATGGCCGAGGAACCCTACGGAGTCGGTATCAACCTGACGAACACTCCCCTGGTCCGGTTCGTCAACGGCACGCTGGAACGCATCCGCACCGACGGAACCTGGGACACCCTCTACCGCAAGTGGCTGACGGTGCTGGGGCCCGCGCCGTCACCGCCCGCACCGAGGTACGTGGACTGATGGGCGCACACTCCGACCCCAAACACCGGGCCCCCGACCCCGAGCCCGAAGTCGGGACCCAGCCCGCCAGCCGGTCTGATCTCGGCGTCGAACCGATGGTCGACTCAGTGGCCACGATGCGGCCGATGTCGACTCAGGCGGTGTTCCGCCCTCAGTTCGATGACGACGACGCCGGTTCGGTGGACAGCGAGCCGATCGAGATCGAGGAACACCCGACGGTGTCCCGCACGAAATCGTCGAGACGCCGCCTCGGCGGCGGCCTGGTGGAGATTCCCCGGGTCCCCGAGATCGACCCGCTGTCCGCTCTCATGGTGAATCCCGTTGTCGCCGAGTCGAAGCGGTTCTGCTGGAACTGTGGCCGGCCGGTGGGCAGATCCGCCGATGGGCGGAAAGGTGAGTCCGAGGGATTCTGCCCGCACTGCGGCAGCGCCTTCTCATTCCTACCTCAGCTGCAACCCCGAGACCTGGTCGCCGACCAGTACGAGATCAAGGGTTGCGTGGCGCACGGCGGTCTGGGCTGGGTGTACCTGGCCGTCGACCACAACGTCAACGACCGGCCGGTGGTCCTCAAGGGCCTGGTGCATTCCGGGGACGCCGAGGCTCAGGCGATCGCGATGGCCGAACGTCAGTTCCTCGCCGAGGTGGTGCACCCGTCGATCGTCCAGATCTTCAACTTCGTCGAGCACCCCGACTCCCGCGGCGAGCCGGTCGGCTACATCGTCATGGAGTACGTCGGCGGTAAGTCACTCAAGCCGCCCAACGGTGAGAAGCTTCCGGTGGCCGAGGCCATCGCCTTCATGCTCGAGATCCTGCCGGCACTGGGCTATCTGCACTCAATGGACCTGTGCTACAACGACCTCAAGCCCGAGAACATCATGGTTACCGAGGAGCAGCTCAAGCTGATCGACCTCGGTGCGGTGTCACGGATCAACTCGTTCGGATACCTCTACGGCACACCCGGCTATCAGGCGCCGGAGATCGTGCGCACCGGCCCTACCGTCGCCACCGACATCTACACGGTCGGGCGCACGCTCGCGGCCTTGACCCTGCAGTTGCGCACCCGCAACGGCCGTTACGTCGACGGGCTTCCCGAGGATGACCCGGTACTGAAGCGATACGACTCGTTCGGGCGGCTGTTGCGCAGGGCGATCGACCCGGATCCTCGGCGCCGCTTCGCCAGCGCTGAGGAGATGTCCGCCCAGTTGCTCGGTGTGCTGCGCGAAGTGGTGGCCGACGACACCGGTGTGCCACGGGCGGGCCTGTCGACCGTATTCACCCGCACCCGTTCGACTTTCGGGGTGGAGTTGCTCGTCGCGCACACCGACGTCTACGTCGATGGGCTGGTCCACACCGAACGCCTGACCGCCACTGAGATCGTCACCGCGCTGCCGGTGCCACTGGTGGACCCGACCGACATCGCCGCCCCGGTCCTGTCGGCGACGGTGCTGTCCCAGCCGGTGCAGACCCTGGACTCGTTGCGCGCCGCCCGGCATGGCAGCCTCGAGTCGGAGGAACTCGACATCACCGAGTCAGTGGAACTGCCACTGATGGAAGTGCGCGCACTGCTGGACCTCGGTGACGTCGCCAAGGCCAACCGCAAGCTGGAGGACCTCGCGGCGCGGGTGGGCTGGCGGTGGCGGCTGGTGTGGTTCAAGGCGGTGTCGGAACTGCTCACCGGCGACTTCGACTCTGCCAAGAAGCATTTCAACGAGGTGCTCGACACCTTCCCCGGCGAACTGGCGCCGAAGCTGGCGCTGGCCGCCACCGCCGAACTCGCCGGATCCTCTGATGAACGGCCGTTCTATCAGGCCGTGTGGCACACCGACAACAACATCATCTCGGCCGGATTCGGCCTGGCCCGGGCCCAGTCGGTGGAGGGCGACCGCGACGGCGCGGTCACCACCCTCGACGAAGTCCCAGTTGCCTCAAGGCATTTCATCACCGCGCGGCTGACCAGCGCGGTGACCCTGCTGTCCGGTCGTTCGGCGCACGAGCTGACCGAGGATCAGATCCGCGACGCCGCGCGCCGGGTGGAGTCGCTGCCCGACACCGAACCGCGGGTGCTGCAGATCAGGGCGCTGGTGCTCGGCACCGCGATGGACTGGATCGCGACGCACCAGGCCAGTCCGCAGCACATCCTGGGATTCCCGTTCACCGACTACGGACTGCGCCTCGGAGTCGAGTCCGCACTGCGCGGGCTGGCGCGGGTGACTCCCAGCCAGTCGCACCGCTACGCCCTGGTCGACCTCGCCAATCAGGTGCGGCCGGTCACGACGTTCTGACCCCTCCCCACTCACCGGGGAGTCGTGGGGTCAGAGCGCTGTCAGGCAGGCCCGCGCGATCGCCAATTCCTCATTGGTCGGGATCACCAGGACCGTCGTGGGTGAGCGCTCCGCCGAGATGCGCCGCGCCCCCTTGGCCGGTTGGGCGTTGAGGTGCTCGTCGAGTTCGACGCCGAGCCCGGCCAACCCGCTCAGCGCATCCCTGCGGACCCGAACGTCGTTCTCACCCACCCCGGCGGTGAAGGTGATGACGTCGGTGTGTCCGAGCACCGCCATATACGCGCCGATGTACTTGCGCAGCCGGTGGATGTAGACGTCGTAGGCGAGTCGGGCGGCCTCGTCGCCGGCGTCGATGCGCGCCTGGATGGTCCGGAAGTCGATCTCACCGGACAAGCCCAGCATCCCGGAGCGCCGATTGAGCATCGACTCGATCTCATCGTCACCCAGCCCGGCGGCCCGCCAGAGGTAGAAGATGACGCCGGGATCGACATCACCGGAGCGGGTGCCCATCACCAGCCCCTCCATCGGAGTCATGCCCATCGACGTGTCGACGGCCCGGCCCGCGGCGATCGCCGAAGCCGATGCGCCGTTACCGAGGTGCAGGACGATCTGGTTCACCGATTCCGGCGCGACACCGAGGAATTCGGCGGCCTCACCGCTGACGAACTCGTGTGAGGTGCCGTGGAATCCGTAACGCCGGATGCCCCACTGCTCCGCGAGTTCGCGGTCGATGGCATAGGTTGAGGCCGCGGCCGGCAGATCGTGGAAGAACGCGGTGTCGAAGACCGCGACATGCGGCAGATCGGGCAACACCCGACGGGCCACTTCGATGCCGAGGATCCCTGCCGGGTTGTGCAGTGGCGCCAGCGGGGAGAGTTCCCGGATCTGATCCAGCATGGCGTCGTCGATGACGGTGGGTCGGTAGAAGTTCGAGCCTCCGTGCACCACCCGGTGGCCGACCGCAACCAGGCCGAGGCCGTCGAGGTGGTGGCCTTCCTCGGCGAGCCGGTCGAACACCGCGCGCAGGGCGGCTTCGTGGTCGGTCACCCCGCCGTCCTGACCGATCCGCTCGATGATGCCTTGACTCAGCGACTCACCCGTATCCGGCTCGACGACTTGGTATTTCAGCGACGAGGACCCCGAGTTGAGGACCAGAACGGTTCCGGCCATCACACCCCCTGCGCCTGGATCGCGGTGATCGCGACCGTGTACACGATGTCTTCGACCAACGCGCCGCGGGACAGGTCATTGACCGGCTTGTTGAGACCCTGCAGCACTGGTCCGATCGCGATCGCGCCTGCGCTGCGCTGGACCGCCTTGTAGGTGTTGTTGCCGGTGTTGAGGTCGGGGAAGATCAGCACGGTGGCGCGGCCGGCCACCTCCGAGCCGGGCATCTTCGCCGACGCCACCGTGGGATCGACGGCTGCGTCATACTGAATCGGCCCCTCGACCAGCAGTGCCGGATCCCGCTGCCGGACGAGTTCGGTTGCGGCCCGGACTTTGTCGACACCGGCTCCGGTCCCCGACTCCCCGGTGGAATAGGACAGCATGGCCACTCGGGGTTCGATGCCGAACTGAGCGGCGGTCCGCGCCGAACTGATCGCGATGTCGGCGAGTTCCTCGGCGGTCGGGTCCGGCACGATCGCGCAGTCGCCGTAGGCCAGCACCTGATCGCTCAGGCACATCAGGAAGATGCTCGACACCGTCGACACGCCGGGCTGGGTCTTGATGATCTCGAATGCCGGGCGCACAGTGTGAGCGGTGGTGTGCGCCGCACCCGACACCATCCCGTCGACGATGTCGTTGTGCACCAGCATGGTTCCGAAATACGAGACGTCCCGGATGATCTCGCCGGCCTGCTCGAGCGTCACACCCTTCTTCTTGCGCAGTTCGACGTACTGCGCGGCGAACAGTTCACACAATTCGGAGGTCTGCGGGTTCAGCACGGTAGCGGCACTGAGGTCGACGCCGAGTTCGGCCGCGCGGGCGCGCACCCGGGTCTCCTCGCCGAGGATGGTGAGGTGCGCCAGACCGCGACGCAGTATCCGGCCGGCTGCCTGCAGAATCCTGTCGTCGTCCCCCTCGGGCAGCACGATGCGTTTGGGGTCGGTGCGGGCGCGTTCCATCAGCTGGTAGGCGAACATCTGCGGGGTGGTCACGGTCGGGATCGGGATCGCCAGCCGCTCAAGCAGTTCGGCGGTGTCGACATGCCGCTCCATCAGTTCGATCGCGGTGTCGATCTTGCGCTCCGATGCCGCCGTCACCCGGCCGCGGGCGGCAGCCACCGCACTGGCGGTTGCGAAGGTGCCCAGATCGGTGGCGACGATCGGCAGCCGCAGGCCCAGGCCGGTGACCAGACGGGCGATCTCGCGGTGCAGCGAGAGACCACCGTTGAGGATGATGGCCGACAACGACGGGAAGCCCTCTGCCGCATGGGCACTGGCCACGGCAAGCACGACGTCGGAGCGGTCACCGGGGGTGATGACGGCGATCCCCTCGGTCAGTCGCTCCAGGCAGTGATCGGCCGTCATCCCGGCCACCATCACGCCCATCACCTCGCGCGCCAGTAGCGACCGGTCACCGTGCACCAGGGAACCCTGGACCGCGGTGCACAATTCGCCGACCGTCGGAGCGACCAGCAACGGTTCCTCGGGCAGCACGTAGACACTCGGTCCGAGGTCCTTGCAGGCATCCAGCACGGCGTCCATCCGGGCCGGCTCACACCGGTTGGCGACGACCGCGGCGGCGTGGGCGTGCTCGAGGTTCAACTCAGCCAGGGACAGTTCCACTACCGAGGCGATCTCGGCGGGGGTGCGTCCGGTGGCCCGCACCGACAGCAGCACTGGCGCCCCGAGATTGGCCGCGATGCGCGCGTTGACTGCCAGTTCGGTCGGGGTGGCCACATCTGTGAAGTCCGAGCCGATGATCACCACGGCGTCGCACCGGTCGGCGATCGCGTGATAGCGGTCCACGATGTCGGTGATCGCGCCGTCCGGATCCTCGTGCAGCCGTTGATAACTCACCCCGACGCAGTCTTCGTAACTTAGCCCGGCGTCGCTCTGCGACAGCAGCAGTTCCAGGATGTAGTCGCGGTCCTCCCGACGGGTGATGGGCCGGAACACACCCACTTTCGGCACCATCACCGACAGCCGGTGCAGCAGGCCCAGGGCGATGGTGGACTTGCCGGTCTCGCCTTCCGGCGACGCGATGTAGATCGAGGTGGTGGCCCGGCTCACTAGCCGAGTTTCCGCAGCCTGGGAAGCAGGTCCCTCTCGAAGAGTTCGAGGAACCGGCGCTGGTCGGATCCCGGTGCGTGGAACACCAGATGGTTGAGTCCGTAGCCGACGTAGTCGGCCACCTTCGCCACGGCCTCGTCGGGATCGGAGGAGACGATCCAGCGCTTGGCCACCTGTTCGATCGGCAACTCGTCGGCCAGCCGTTCCATCTCCTGCGGAGAGGTCACGCTGTGTTTCTGCTCCGGGGTGAGCGACAGCGGCGCCCAGAACCGGGTGTTGTTCAGCGCGGCCTCGGGATCGGTGTCGTAGGAGATCTTGATCTCGATCATCTTGTCGATGGCGTCGAGGTCCCGCTCGGCGGCCGCGGCCCCCTCGCGCACGGCCGGCATCAGCTTGTCGGCGTAGAGCTCCTCGCCCTTGCCGGAGGTGCAGATGAACCCGTCGCCGGCCCGGCCCGCGTACTTGGCCACCGCCGGACCGCCGGCCGCGATGTACACCGGCACACCGCCTTCGGGCACGTCGTAGATCGAGGCGCCCTTGAGGTGGTAGTACTCGCCGTCGAAATCGACCGGTTCACCCCGCCACAGCTCACGCATCAGCCGCACCGACTCGCGCAGCCGGGCGAAGCGCTCCTTGAACTCCGGCCACTCGCCGGTGAATCCGGTGGCGATCTCGTTGAGCGCCTCACCGGTGCCCACACCGAGGAAGACCCGGCCCGGGTACAGGCAGCCCATGGTCGCGAAGGCCTGGGCAATCACCGCGGGGTTGTAGCGGAAGGTCGGGGTGAGCACCGAGGTGCCCAGGATGATGCGCTCGGTTCGTTCGCCGACCGCGGTCATCCACGCCAGCGAGAACGGGGAGTGACCGCCCTCGTGACGCCAGGGATTGAAGTGGTCGCTGACGGTCGCACTGTCCATCCCGTGCGCCTCAGCGAGCACACCGAGTTCCACCAGCTCGCGCGGCCCGAATTGTTCTGCCGACGCCTTGTATCCCAGTTTGAGTTCAGCCACAGGATTGTTTCTACACTCACCCCATGGTTCCGGTGCTGACGGCCGTCACTGAGCAGGTGCATCTGGCGCAGACCCCGCTGGTGAACTGGACGCTAGTCGCCGACGACTCCGGCGTGCTGCTCATCGACGCCGGCTATCCGGGCAGCCGCAAGGATGTGTTGGCCTCGCTGGACCGGCTCGGCTTCGGACCGGCCGATCTGCGGGCGATTCTGCTGACCCACGCCCACATCGACCACCTCGGAACGGCGATCTGGTTCGCCGCCAACCACGGCACCCCGGTGTACTGCCACACCGACGAGGTACGGCACGCCAAACGGGAGTACCTCGAGCAGGTCTCCCCGGCGGCGCTGATGACCCGGGCCTGGCACCCCCGCTGGCTGATGTGGTCGTTGGAGGCGGTTCGCAACGGCGGCCTGGTGCGGGAGGGCATCCCGAGCACCCGCGCGTTGACCGGCGAGATCGCCGCGACGCTGCCCGGGCAGCCGGTGGCCCTGCCGACGCCGGGACACACCGGCGGGCACTGCTCCTACATCGTCGACGGCGTGCTGGTCGCCGGCGACGCCCTGATCACCGGACACCCACTGGCCCGGGACAAAGGCCCGCAGTTGCTGCCGGCGATGTTCAACCACGATGAGGCCGACTGCGTGCGCAGCCTGAGCACCATTGCCGCGGCGGGCACCGACGTGCTGATCCCCGGCCACGGCGATCTATGGCTCGGGCCGGTCCGGGAGGCGGCCCGTCAGGCGGCCCGGCAGAAGTTGCCCAGCGACTAATCTCCGAGAGATGGACAACATCAGGGGCAAGACGATCGCGATCACCGGGGCCGCCCGGGGAATCGGCTTCGCCACCGCCCGGGCCCTGCTGGCCCGGGGCGCACGCGTGGTGATCGGCGACCGGGACGTGGCACTGGAGGAGTCTGCCGTCGCCAAACTCGGCAATCTGGGTACGGTGTCCGGCTATCCGCTCGATGTCACCGATCAGGACTCCTTCGCGACCTTCCTGGACAAGGCCCGCGCCGACGGTGGCGGGCACATCGACGTCCTGATCAACAACGCCGGCGTCATGCCGATCGGGCCGTTCCTGGACCTCTCCGAGCAGGCGATGCGTTCCGCCGTCGAGGTCAACTTCTACGGCGTGGTCAACGGCTGCCGGCTGATCCTGCCGGACATGGTCGCCCGCCGCGACGGCCACATCATCAACATCGCCTCGCTGGCCGGCATGCTGCCGACGCCGGGGCTGTCGCTGTACTGCGGGACGAAGTACGCCGTGGTCGGGTTGACCGCCGCCCTGAGCGACGAGTTCGCCCCGCAGGGCGTTCAGATCAGCGCCGTGCTGCCGACGTTCACCAACACCGAACTGATCGCCGGCACCGCCACCGGCGGGATGACCAAGCCGGTGCAACCCGAGGACATCGCCGCGGCGGTGGTCGCCACCCTGGACAAGAAGAAGACGGCGGTGGCGGTTCCGGACACCTACCGGTACATCGCCGCCGCCAGTGCGTTCCTGCCGGCGAAGGGACGGCGGTGGCTGGCCTCGAAGATGGGCACCGCGCGGGTGTTCCTTGATTACGACGCCTCGGCGCGTGCCGCCTATGAGCAGCGTGCGCAGTCAGCCACCGGTCTGGTCGAGTAGCGCCTGTCAGCCCAGCGGTTCGGGATCGCCGGGGCGGTAGGCCTCGACTTCGGCAACCTTCTGCACCAGCAGGTCCGGACTGAGCGTGAAGTATCCGTCGTCCTCGCCACTGCCGACCAGAACGGCATGGACCGCGTGCGGGAAGTCGTCCTCGCCGCCGGTGACGGTGAACCAGACCCGGGTCACCGGTTCGGCCTCGCCGGCGACCTCGAGACCGTCCGCCGAAGGCTCGAAAAACCACGTCGCCAGACCCTCGGCGACGTTCTCCTCGTCGAACGTCCAACCACGGGAGACCAGGAACTCGTCGAACTTCTCGGCGGCCGAAAGCAGTTGGGCCGCATGCTCGTCGAGCGCCGGGCTGTCGAGATCGCCCATCACGTCGTTGGCCACCCACGACGGCCCGCGGGCGGCCTGGCGCTTCTTGCGGCGGGCCTTCTTGGCCGCAGAGTTCTTCGACACGGCTAGCTCAGCGCCCGGTCGAGGTCCGCGATCAGGTCCTCGGTGCCCTCAAGGCCGATGGAGATGCGCACCACTCCGTCGCCCAGACCGATGGCCGCACGCCCCTCAGGACCCATCGCGCGGTGCGTGGTGGTGGCCGGGTGGGTGATCAGTGACTTGGAATCGCCGAGGTTGTTCGAGATGTCGATGACGGACAGCTTGTCGAGAACCTCGAACGCGCGTTGCTTACCGCGACCCTCCGGTGCGTCGAGTTCGAAGGTGACGACGGTCCCGCCGCCGGACATCTGCCGCTTGGCCAGTCCGTACTGGGGGTGGGAGGCCAGGAACGGATACCGGACCCAGCGCACCGACGGGTGCCCCTCCAGGAACTCGGCCACCCGTTGCGCCGAGGCGTTGGCATAGTTCACCCGAACCGAGAGCGTCTCAAGGCCTTTCAGCAGCACCCACGCGTTGAACGGGCTCAGCGCCGGACCGGTGTGCCGCATCAGGGTCTGCACCGGGCCGTCGATGTACTCCTTGTCACCGAGGATCGCACCGCCGAGGACCCGGCCCTGACCGTCGATGTGTTTGGTGCCGGAGTAGATCACCACGTCGACACCCAGCGGGATACCTTGCTGCAGAAGCGGAGTGGCGAAGACGTTGTCGAGGACCACCTTGGCGCCGGTGGCGTGTGCCATCTCCGACACCGCGGCGATGTCGACCAGGGACTGCATCGGGTTGGACGGGGTCTCGAAGAACACCGCCTGGGTGGGCACCGACAGTGCCTTCTCCCACTGGTCGAGATCCTCGCCGTCGACGAAGACGGTCTCCACGCCCCAGCGCGGCAGGATCTCGTTGCAGACGACGAAACAGGAACCGAACAGACTGCGCGCGGCCACCAGACGATCGCCGGCCTTGAGCAGCGCCCCGAGTCCGGTGAACACCGCCGCCATCCCGGATGCGGTGGCGAAGGCCGCCGGGGCGCCCTCGATCATCCGCAGCCGCTCCTGGAACATCTCGATAGTCGGGTTGCCGTAGCGGGAGTAGACGAACCTGTCGACCTCACCGGTGAACGCTTTCTCCGCCTCGGCCGCCGAACCGTAGACGTAGCCGGAGGTCAGATAGAGCCCCTCGGCGGTCTCCTCGAACTCCGATCGCAGCAGACCGCCGCGCACGCCGATGGTGGCCTGGCTGACCCCGTCCGGCAGCGCCTTGGGGATCCGCACCGAAGGAATGTCGGTCATTTCTGCTTCCAGGGCAGGCCGTCGGCGCGCCAACCGGTGCCGCCACGGTGACCCGCATCATCGAGCTGGCCCTCGAATCCGTCCAGCATGTTGTAGGACGGCGCGATCCCGGCGGCAGTGGCCGCCTGCGCGGCTGGAATGGACCGGTTGCCCGAGCGGCACAGGAAGACCACCGGACGCTCACCCGGGGTCACGCCTGCGGCGATCAGATCCTGCACGAAGTTCTCGTTATGTCCGCCGGCGGTGTTCCACTCCACGAAGACCACCTCTCGGCCCAGACCGGTCAGGTCCGGGACGCCGACCCAGTTCCATTCGGCGGCGGTGCGGACGTCGACGAGAACCGCATCGGGGTTCTCGCTCAGGATCTTCCAGCTCTCCAGCGGCGTGATATCTCCGGCGTAACTCACGCCAGGAAGTCTGTCACACGCTAACGCGGACCGACCGAACACACCTTCCAGCCGCCGTCGGCACGGGCGAAGGTCAACGGCACTGTGACCTTGTCGTCCTTGGCCTTCTCGAAGTAGTAGACGACGGTCGCGGTGGCCCGGTCCCCGTCGACCTTGACATCGGCCACATCGTCGACGAACCGGGCGCCGCGAGACGCCTTGGAGCGCTGCTGCGCGCCGATCACGTCGGCCTGGGCGCCCTGGTCGGGCGGGCAGGTGTAGGCGCGGAAGGCCGCGTAGTCCTCGCGTTGCAGCGCGTCATTCTGGGCGACGACGGCCCGTCCGACCTCGTTGTCGTCGGACACGTTGTCGCTGCCGATCATCCGGAACACCACCATTGCGATCAGCACGAACGCAACGATCCCGAGTGCGATGAGGATCGGCGCCGCCGATGCCCCGTCATTGGACTGATCCGGAGTGGACCCCGCCTTGGAATCTGTCATGCGGGCAAGGATATGCGGGCTGCCCGGGTGGGTGTGGCCCAAGATGTTCGGTATGCATCGAGCGCCTGAACCCCGCCGCGCCGTCTGGTACCGAATCGGAGAGCTGGTCTCCGGCCGGTTCTCCTGGGTGTTGGCGCTTGCCGTAGCGCTGGCAGGCGGCGCTCTGCTGGGCATCGTCCCGCAGAGTTCCTCGGCCGAACAGTCGCCGGTGGTGCTGCCGCCGACGGCGGAGGCGGCCCGGGCGGCCGAGGTGGCCAAGCAGTTCCCCGGCGGCGACACCGCGCCGGTGATCCTGGTGATCACCCGCCGTGACGGCGGCGAACTGTCGCCCGACGATCTCGCCGCGGCCGGACAAGCCAGGGAGCGGATGGTGACAGCTGCCGACGCCGGCGCCGCTCCCCCGATCCCGCCGATCCCGGCCGCCGACGGCAAGGCCGCCATCGCCCCCATTGCGATCAGCCCCGACCTCTCCGGTTTCGGCCTGTTCGATCGGGTGAAGGCGCTGCGCGACGCGGCGAAAGACGGTCTCCCCGAACCCCTGGTGGCCAATGTGACCGGCGGCCCGGCGTTCGGCGCCGATATCGCCAACTCGTTCGCCAACGCCAACATCAACCTGCTGGCGGTGACGGGCATCGTGGTGGCACTGCTGCTGATCATCACCTACCGCTCCCCGGTGCTGTGGCTGGTGCCGTTGCTGGTGATCGCCTTCGCCGACCGGGTGGCGGCGGTGCTGGGCACCGCGGTGGCCGAGGCGACCGGTAGGGGCGGCGACGGGTCGACGACCGGGATCACCAGCGTGCTGGTGTTCGGCGCGGGAACCAACTATGCGCTGCTGCTGATCTCGCGCTATCGCGAGGAACTCCGACACACCCCGAATCACCGGGAGGCGCTGCGCACCGCGATGCGTTTCGCCGGTCCGGCGATCGTGGCAAGCAATGCCACCGTGGTGCTGGCCCTGCTGACACTGCTGCTCGCGGTGACGCCGAGTACCCGCAGTCTGGGTGTGCAGGCCGCGGCGGGCCTGCTCGTCGCCGCGATCTTCGTGGTGTTCGTCATGCCGCCACTGCTGGCATTGTTCGGCCGGAAGTTGTTCTGGCCCTTCGTCCCCCGGGTCGGAGCCGACGAGGTGACCACCACCGGCGCCTGGCATCGGGTGGCCGACTGGGTGTCCGGACATGCCGGGCGGGTGGCGGTGGCCTCGGTCCTGGCATTGGCCGCCCTGGCCACCGGGGTGCTGAGCACGCCGGTCGGGCTGTCGCTGATCGACCAGTTCCGGGTGAGCGCCGACTCGGTGGACGGCTTCAAGACACTGTCCGCACACTTCCCCGGCGGCGTGACGGATCCGACCCGGGTGATCGCCGACACCGGCGCCGCCGAGCAGGTCTCGGCGGCGATCCAGTCGACCCCGGGTGTGGTCTCGGTGACCCCGGCCGGGGTGTCCGACACCGGTCTGACGCAGTGGCAGGTGGTGATCGACGCGGCACCGGCCTCCCAGGGCGCGTTCGACACCGTTGCCGCCCTTCGCGATTCGGTTCAGCGGGCCGATCCTGGTGCGTTGGTGGGCGGATCCGACGCTCAGGCGATGGACACCAAGGCGGCTGCCGTCCATGACCGCTGGGTGGTGATCCCGGCGATCCTGATCGTGGTGCTGGCCGTGCTCTACATCCTCCTGCGCGCCGCGCTGGCGCCACTGGTGCTGGTGGCCGCCACCGCGCTGTCCACGCTGGCCGCGCTGGGACTGGGCGGCTGGGTCAGCGTTCACCTTCTGGGATTTCCGGCCCTGGACAACACCACGCCGCTGTTCGCGTTCCTGTTCCTGGTCGCACTGGGCGTGGACTACACGATCTTCCTGGTGACCCGGGCCCGCGAGGAGACACCGCTGTACGGCACCCGCGGCGGGATCGTACGGGCGGTGTCGGCGACCGGCGCGGTGATCACCAGCGCGGGAATCGTTCTGGCAGCGGTGTTCTGCGTGCTGGGCGTGCTACCGCTGATCGCGCTTACGCAGCTGGGCATCATCGTCGGCCTGGGCATCCTGCTGGACACCTTCGTGGTGCGCACCGTGGTGATCCCGGCGTTGTTCACCCTTATCGGTCCGGCGATCTGGTGGCCGGCGTTCCGGCGCGACGACATCGAGCGGACCGATTCAATCCCGGTCAGTCGTCACGATGGCTCTCAAACACCCCTGCCCGCACCAGGAACAGCACGCTGACGATCAGCACCCAGACCGGGAACGCCAACGTCAGCCACATGCTGGTGTCGCCACCGATCATCAGCGTCACCGCGGCCAGATAGGTGGCGTAGACCAGCCAGCGCGGCATCAGTCCGGTGCGCATCCAGATGGTGGCCAGCGACATCATGAACACCGCCGCCATCCGCAGCGCGTAGGTCTTGGCCAGCTTCAGTAGCAGCATCTGACCGAACACCCCGACCCCGCCGGCCATGTCGCCGGAGTAGTGCCGGCTTTCGGTCAGACCGGCGCCCACCGCGGACGCGGCGAACATCATCGCCAGGAACAGCAGTCCACTGCCGAGTGTCACGGTGGCGAAGAACTTGTCCTCGTATCGGCCGAGATTCGCGCGCACCACGCCGATGAACCACAGGAAGCAGATCCCGGCGAACGGCATCAGTTCGGAGGCGAGCCGGATCTTGTCGTGGCCGTCGTCGATCCAGCGCGCGCCCGGTTGCGCGGCTTCCGGCAACGACGAACGGATCAGGACGATCACCGCACCGAACAGCAACGCGAACAGCACGCCGGCCAGTGCCGCGGCGCGCGGTGTGGTGAGGGCTTGCAGTGTTCTGGTTTTGTCGGCCATCCGGCCATGGTTACAGACTCAGGGCTGTCCGGGCAGCAACTGCACCATCAGGCCGTTGGCCTCGGCCGTCAGGGTGCCGTCCGGGTCGGTGAGCTCGGCGTTGACGAATGTCTTGCGGCCCTCGACCTTCGAGGCCCAGCCGCGCATGGTCAGCGGCACGTCGATAGGGGTGATATTGCGGTAGTCGACGTGCAGGAAGGCGGTCCGGCTGATGGGCCGGCCGATGGAGTGGATGATGATCCCGCACATCACGTCGAACATCATCGCCACCACCCCGCCGTGCACGGCGTTGTTTCCGCCGACGTGGTAGCTGCTGAACTGAACCCCGACCTCGACGGCGTCGGGGGTGAACTCCCGGATCTGCCAGGGCGGCATCAGCACGCTGCCGGCACCCGGGAGCGTCGCGACCCGGCCGGCCGGCGCCGCACTGCGGGTCTCCTCATGCGGAGCGAGGTAGGCGACCAGATCCTCGACCCGTTCGGCGGCCGCGTTCCAGTCCAGGACATCCGCCGACACGGCGAGGTCCTGGGCGCGACGCATGGCCGACACGAACCGCCCGAATCCCGGCGGCTCGTCGATGACCCGCAGCCTCGGGAATCCGCCGTGCTTGTCGTAGTCGGGATCGAGCTCGCGAGGATCCCGCGCATCAGCTGAGTCGGGATCGAGCTCGCGAGGATCCCGCGCATCAGCTGAGTCGGGATCGAGCTCGCGAGGATCCCGTTCAGCCACGGGCTGCCAGCACGTCACGTCGCACGATCGTCTGTTCCCGACCCGGCCCGACCCCGATGCATGAAACATGCGCTCCGGCAAGCTCTTCCAGCCGCAGCACGTAGTCGCGCGCCTTGACCGGCAGATCGTCGAACTCGCGTGCGGCGGAGATGTCCTCCCACCAGCCGGGCATCTCCTCGTAGATCGGCTCGGCGCGGGCGATGTCACCCTGGGTCATCGGCATCTCGTTGGTGCGCTTGCCGTCTATCACGTAGCCGACGCAGATCGGCACCGTCTCCAGTCCGGAGAGCACGTCGAGCTTGGTCAGGAAGTAGTCGGTGATGCCGTTGACCCGGGTGGCGTAACGGGCGATCACCGCGTCGAACCAACCGCAGCGCCGGGCCCGGCCGGTGGTGACGCCGACCTCGCCGCCGGTCTTGGACAGGTACGCGCCGAACTCGTCGAACAGTTCGGTCGGGAACGGACCCGACCCGACCCTCGTCGTGTAGGCCTTCAGGATGCCCAGCACCGTGGTGATCCGGGTGGGCCCGATCCCGGAGCCCACCGCCGCCCCGCCCGCGGTCGGGTTGGATGACGTCACATACGGGTAGGTGCCGTGGTCGACATCGAGCAGGGTGCCCTGGGAACCCTCCAGCAGCACGGTCTCGCCGGCCTCCAGTGCGTTCCCGAGCAGTAGGCGGGTGTCGGCGATGCGGTGCTTGAAACCCTCGGCCTGAGCCAGCAGAGCCTCGGTGATCTCCGTCGGGTTCAGTGCCTTGCGGTTGTAGATCTTGACCAGCACCTGGTTCTTGAATTCGAGGGCGGCGCCGATCTTGGCGGCCAGCGACTCGGGATCGAGCACATCGGCCACCCGGATGCCGATCCGGGCGATCTTGTCCTGGTAGCAGGGTCCGATACCGCGCCCGGTGGTGCCGATCTTCTTGTTGCCCAGGTAGCGCTCGGTCACCTTGTCGATGGCGACGTGATAGGGCATCAGCAGATGGGCGTCGGCCGAGATCAGCAGTCGCGAGGTGTCGACGCCGCGATCCTCCAGACCGCGCAACTCGGTCAGCAGCACACCCGGGTCGACGACGACACCGTTGCCGATGACGTTGGTGACCCCGGGTGTGAGGATGCCCGAGGGGATCAGGTGCAACGCGAAGTTCTCGCCGGTCGGCAACACGACCGTGTGCCCGGCGTTGTTGCCGCCCTGATAGCGCACAACCCACTGAACCCGCCCACCGAGTAGATCGGTGGCTTTACCTTTGCCCTCGTCGCCCCACTGGGCGCCGATGAGGACGATTGCCGGCATGGCGTGACCCCGCTCCGCTCCTGGCTTACTGTGACCAGCCGGTGACAAACCTTATCGGAGCCCAGCAGCAGGAGTGGCGTTGACGACAGTGTTGCTCTTTGGCGACCGGCGGCTGCCCCGCCCGCTGGCCGGTTCGCCATCGGTGCAAATCACTGATCCGGCGGCAATCGACGAGGCCATCGGCGGGGCCGGAAGGGTCGCTGTCGTCGGCGATGATGCCGATCTTGCTGCGGTTTTAACCAGGTTGATGCGCACCGAACGGCTCGACGTCGAAGTGGCCCACGTCCGGAACCGGTGGCCTTGCGGCTGGCTCTCGGCACGCCGCGCCGCCTCCCGCCCGGCCCGCCGCGTTCCGCTGATCCGGGATGACACCGGGACCGCCCTGGTGAGCGTCGCGGTCTGGCTGCCGCCCGAGGGGTCCACGGCGCTGACCGGCGAGGCGGTGGTCGACGACGTCGTCCTGTTCGACGGCGAGTCCGCCGGCGTGCGGATCGAGCCGACCATGACCATGCCCGGGCTGCGAGCGACCGTGCTGGGAGGCCGGCGCCGCTGGGTCAGCGGCCGGGCGGCCCAGCTGGGTACCACCGGCGTACGGGTGGTGCGCGACGGGGTGCCCGGCCGGCGGGAGACCAAACGGTCCACCTTTTACCGGCACACCACCGGCTGGCTGCGGGTGGATTGCTGACGGGGCCGTGATTTCCGGCGATGCCGGAGGGAGCGTGCCATCATCGCCGGGTGTGGTTTTTCTACACGGTGATCCTGGGCATGGCCTTCGGCCGGGTGCTGCAGGAACTCGCCGTCGCCCTGCGGGACTGGCGACACGGGACACGCCGACCGTTCGCACCCGCGATGCTCTGGCAGGTGTTCCTGCTGGCGCTCACCGTGCAGGTGTGGCTGGCGGTGAAGTATTCGGTCAAGACGGCGGAGATCTCCGTGCTTGGACTGTTGGCGTTCCTCGCCGTTCCGGCCGGGATCCTGGTGATGTCGTTCCTGTTGCCCCAATCCGACCTTGATGCGCAGGTGGATCCCGAGACGGCGTTCAGTCAGGTCCGGCCGCTGTTCTTCGGGGTGCTGATCGGCATGGTCGCGATCAATCTGGTGCACACGTTCGTGGTCGGCCAGCGCGGGTTGGATCTCGATCTGCTGTTCCAGTGCCTGATGGTCGCCGGCGGCGTCACCGGTCTGCTGTTGCGCCGCACCGGGGCCGATACGTGGTTGGCTCTGGCAATGATCGTGACGGTGGTCGTCTACATCGGGTTGGGCTACTCGACGGTCGCGGTGGGGTCGCCATGACGTTGCGCCCGCCGCGCCAATCGGTGCGCCCCAGTCCGATATTCCTGTTGTTGGTCGGCCTGACCGTCGTTGGCGGCGCGCTGGCCTGGATGGGCGCCGACACCCAGGGGCCGATGACAAGAGTCGGGGTGTTCCTCTTCGTCATCGCCGGCTGGGTGGTGTCACTGTGCCTGCACGAATTCGGCCACGCCTACACCGCCTGGCGATTCGGCGACACCGACGTCGAGGTACGCGGTTACCTCACGCTGGACCCGCTGAAGTATTCCAATCCCGTTCTCTCGCTAGGCCTTCCGCTGTTATTCATCGCCCTCGGCGGAATCGGCCTGCCCGGCGGGGCCGTCTACCTGCGCACCGGATTCATGACGCCGCGTCAGCGCACGGTGGTCAATCTGGCCGGCCCGTTCGCCAATCTGGTGCTCGGCCTGGCACTCCTGGCCGCGGCCCGCCTGTTCTTCGACCCGTTGCATCTGGCGTTCTGGAGTGCTGTCGCATTCCTGGGCTTCCTACAGATCACCGCACTGCTGCTGAACCTGCTCCCGATTCCCGGACTGGACGGCTACGCGGCCCTGGAACCGCACCTGAGCCCGGGCATCCGGCGCAGGATGGAACCGGTTCGCCCGTTCGGGTTCTTCATCCTGCTGCTGGTGCTGCTGGCCCCCGGTCCGAACCGGGTGTTCTTCTCCGCGGTGTTCTGGTTCTTCGACCTGTCCGGGGTTCCCGGCGCACTGGTCTCGATCGGTGGCCAGCTGACCCGGTTCTGGGCGGCCTGGCTCTAGACAAGAGAAACGGCAGCGGACCCCCCTGCCGCTGCCGTCACCTCACGTTACTGCGGGCCGAACCGGACCGACTAGGGACCAAAGTACCCAACTGACGATGACGTTAGTTGCAATACATGCATGAAATTGCATAGATTCTTTTCCCATGGGAGCCGGACACAGCCATGGCAGCGCCGATACCCGGGCCAGCCGGATGATCATGGCCGCGGCGGTGCTGGGCGTGTTCTTCGTCGTCGAACTCGTCACCGCCCTGGCCATCAACTCGCTGGCGCTACTGGCCGACGCCACGCACATGCTCACCGATCTGGTGGCCATCTTCATGGGCCTGGCGGCCGTGCTGCTGGCACGTCGAGGCTCGACGTCGGCGGCGCGCACCTACGGCTGGCACCGTGCCGAGGTGTTCACCGCCGTCACCAACGCGGTGCTGCTGCTCGGCGTCGCCGCATTCATTCTCTACGAGGCGATCGAACGACTCGGCGAGCCACCGGAGATACCCGGCTGGCCGATGGTTCTGGTGGCTGCGCTCGGGCTGGCGGCCAATGTCGTTGTGGCGCTTCTCCTTCGGTCACAGTCCGATGACAGCCTGGCGGTCAAGGGCGCCTACATGGAAGTGATGGCCGACGCCGTCAGCAGCGTCGGGGTGTTGATCGCCGGCGTCGTGATGGTGACGACGCACTGGCCCTATGCCGACACCGTGGTAGCCGTGCTGGTCGCCCTGTGGGTGCTGCCGCGGGCCATCGCCCTGGCGCGGGCGGCACTGCGGATCCTCTCGGAGTCCTCCCCCGAACACGTCGACGTCGACGAGTTGCGGGCGGCACTGGCCGCCATCGACGGCGTCGCCGAGGTGCACGACCTTCACGTCTGGACGCTGGTACCGGGCCGGGACATGGCCACCGCGCATCTGACCACCAACGGGCAATCCGACCGGGTGCTGGCCGACGCGCAGGCGATCCTGGCCGAACGCGGCCTCCACCACAGCACCGTCCAGGTGGAGCCGCCGGGAGTGGTCGCGGACTGCCCTACCGAATCCGACCTCTAGGCCAACCCGAGTTCGGCACGCGCCGCCGGATCACAGTCGTCGAGCAGATCGCGGCAGCGGGCCACCTCATCGGTCTCCCCGATCAGGTCCGCGGCCCGGGCCAGCGCTGCCACGCAGCGCAGGAAACCTCGGTTGGGCTCGTGGCGGAAGGGAACCGGGCCGAACCCCTTCCAGCCGTTACGGCGCAACTGATCCAGGCCACGGTGGTAACCGGTGCGCGCATACGCGTAGGCGGTGATCGCCTTGTCGTCGTCCAGGGCCTCCTCGGCCAGCGCAGCCCAGGCCACCGAGGCCGACGGGTGCGCCGCTGCCACGATCGTCGCGTTCTCACCGGCCAGCAGTGCGGCCTCGGCCTCCGGGTCACCGGGCAACAGCACCGGAGGTGGTCCGAGAAGATCGCCGAAGGGGGTCCCAGAGGAAGTCATTGCCCCATTGTCCACATCCCGCGTGCCGTCGGGTGCACCCGCTAGGGTCAAATGGCATCGACCATCCAGCCACGGAGGACCGCAGACCGCATGTCGAACCCGTCCGGGACCGACCCCGCCGACGACGCGCGGCCGGACTACGTTCATCAACAGGATGGCGGCGACGATCCGGTGACCGAGGTGATCGACATCTACTCCGATCCGGAGTCAGCCGAGGCGCTCACCGGCGAACGTCGTTACACCGCACCGGGATTCGACGCCGGCTTCACCCAGGTCATCGACCGGGTCCCGGATCCTCCGACCGAGGTCTTCGATGCCGCCACAGGGGCCGGCGGTCCGCGCCATCGGGTGGCCTCCCCGCAGTCGATCCCGCCGCGTCCCCGGCTCAAGCGCCGGCGGCTGATGCCGCTGATCCTGATCATCGTGGGGCTGATCGTGGCGACGGTCCTCGGGGTTTTCCTGATGAAGCGCAGCGAAGCTGCCGCACGGGAGGCCAAGGAGAACGCGGTGCGCTCCAGCATCGAGAGCTTCGACACCGCGATCCGTCAGGGCGACCTGGCGACATTGCGCAGCATCACCTGCGGCCAGAGCCGGGATTCCTACGTCGATTACGACCAGGACGCATGGGCTGACACCTACGCCCGGGTGTCGGCGGCCAAGCAGTATCCGGTGGTCGCCAGCATCGACGAGGTCGTGGTCAACGGTGACACCGCCGAGGCGAACGTCACCTCGTACATGGCATCGGACCCGGCCAAGACCTCGACCCGCAGTTTCGACCTGCAGTTCCGCGACGACCAGTGGAAGATCTGCCAGTCGTCCTGACGATTTCGGCGCGCCTTTCGTCGCTGAGCGACGATTAGCGCGCCGAAGTCAGCTCAGGCGGAGACGCTGCGCCCCGAGCTCTTCAGGTCGTTGCACGCCTCCACCACGCGGGCGGCCATGCTCTCCTCGGCCTTCTTGAGGTAGCTGCGCGGGTCGTAGGTCTTCTTGTTGCCCACCTCGCCGTCGATCTTGAGCACGCCGTCGTAGTTGGTGAACATATGGCCGGCGACCGGGCGAGTGAAGGCGTACTGGGTGTCGGTGTCGACGTTCATCTTCACTACGCCGTACTTCAGCGAGTCCTCGATCTCCGACTTCAGCGAACCCGAGCCGCCGTGGAACACGAAGTCGAACGGCTTGGAGCCGTCGGCCAGACCGAGTTTGGCCGCCGCCACCCGCTGGCCCTCGGCAAGCACCTCGGGCTTGAGCTTGACGTTGCCCGGCTTGTAGACGCCGTGCACGTTGCCGAAGGTCGCGGCGAGCAGGTAACGCCCCTTCTCGCCGACGCCGAGGGCGGCGACGGTCCGCTCGAAGTCCTCGGAGCTGGTGTAAAGCTTGTCGTTGATCTCGGCCTCGACACCGTCCTCCTCGCCGCCGACAACGCCGATCTCGACCTCGAGGATGATCCTGGCGGCGACGGCCTTGGCGAGCAATTCCTCTGCGATCGTGAGGTTCTCACCGATCGGAACCGCCGAGCCGTCCCACATGTGCGACTGGAAGAGCGGGTCACGTCCCGCCTTGACGCGCTCGGCGGAGATCGCCAGCAGCGGACGGACGTAGGTGTCGAGCTTGTCCTTGGGGCAGTGGTCGGTGTGCAGCGCCACGGTGATCGGGTACCTGGCGGCGACGACGTGGGCGAACTCGGCCAGTGCGACCGCGCCGGTGACCATGTCCTTGACCCCCAACCCGGAGGCGAACTCGGCGCCACCGGTGGAGAACTGGATGATGCCGTCACTGCCGGCGTCGGCGAAACCCTTGATCGCGGCGTTGACGCTTTCCGAACCCACGCAGTTGATCGCCGGGAACGCGAACGCGTTCGCCTTGGCGCGATCCAGCATCTCCGCGTAGACCTCAGGGGTGGCGATGGGCATGAAAGGTCCTTCCGCTGATCGGGTGCTTCGCTGATCGTGTGATACTCCGCAAGGAAGTATGTCAAACCGCGAGGCTTACGGTGCGGGCACCGCTGACCGGTATCTTGGGGCCTCATGACCACGACCCTGCTCGCTCTGCCGAGCATCATGGATCCGATGTACTGGCTGGGCAAGGGCGGCCTGTTCGAATACGCGGTGCTGCCGGGCATCCTGGTCATCGTCTTCATCGAGACCGGTCTGCTGTTCCCCCTGCTGCCCGGGGACTCGCTGCTGTTCACCGGTGGACTACTGGCCGCGCAGCCCGACCCGCCGGTGAATATCTGGGTCCTGGCCGTCAGCGTGGCGGTGGTGGCGATTCTCGGCGACCAGTGCGCCTACTTCATCGGCCGGCGTATCGGTCCGGCACTGTTCGACAAGGAAGACTCGCGCTTCTTCAAGAAGCACTATGTGACCGAGTCGCACGCGTTCTTCGAAAAGCACGGCCCGAAGACGATCATCCTGGCCCGCTTCGTGCCGATCGTGCGGACCTTCACCCCGGTGCTGGCCGGTGTCTCCTACATGCGCTACCCGTTGTTCCTGGGGTACGACATCGTCGGCGGTGTGCTCTGGGGAGCCGGCATCACGCTGCTCGGCTATTTCCTGGGCAACGTGCCGTTCGTCAAAGCGCACCTGGAACTGATGATCCTGCTGATCGTGTTCCTGTCGGTGCTGCCCGCCCTGATCACTGTGGGCCGCAATCTGCTCAAGCGCCGCGCGGGCTAGCCGTTACGGCCAGGACTGGAGTCCGCCGACGCCGGTGTTCTTCGGGAGGTTCGCCCCGGGAATCTGGGAGTTCTGCAGAGCACCGAGGCACAGGCCCAGACGGCCCGGCAAGCAGGTCCCCCCGGTGCCGGAGATGCCACTGCCCGCGGCCGACCCCGTCCAGCACAGGCCGGTGACGGGGTCAGTCATCCCGTTGCAGGCCGCCTGAGCCGGCGACGCGGTGACGATCTGGGTAGCCATCAGGATTCCGCCGAGCGTCGTCGCCAGCATGAGGCCGGAAGCCTTGATACCGCCCAGGGCCTTGATAAAAGTCGTCATGTCGTTCTCCGCAAGTCTCGTATGGTCCGGGCGATCAGGACGGGAGGGTGATCTTGGTCTGCTCGTTGATGAGCTTGACGGCATCGACAACCGGTTGCCCCTGCCCCTCGGGAGCCTCGCCGTTGAGTTGCAGCACGAACAGCGCATCCTTGCCGGGGATCACGATGGTCTGCTGGCCGACGAGCCGGCGCTGGCCTTCCCACATGTAGGTTCCGACGTAGTCGATCGCGTCGAATCCGCTCACCTTGTCGCTGTGCGGGGCCTCCCGCGGGACGAACCCGGGAAGCTCGTTGAGCTGGCCGGGGGCCAGCTCAAGGATCTTGGCCGGATCGACGTTGCCGGTCAGCTTCGAGGCGATCGCGTACATGAACGGCGGGTTCTCCGGATCGGGCGCCTTGTCGTAGACGATCGCGCCGTAGGCCCAGTCCGGGGTGCGGTCACCGGCCGGACTCCAGTCCGGCGGTAGCGGGAACTCCAACTTCGGGGTGCCGGGGTCGTCCTTCTTGAACGGAATCTCGGCGATCTTGTTGGCGGTGATGTACGCGTTCAGAGTGGCGCCCTCGGAACGTCCCTCACCGTGCTCGCCACCGGCATTGCTGTGCGCCGGTGCGGGCGACCCGGTCCACACGGTCGGCGCGGCCGGCGCCGTGCCGGTGTAGGCCTTCTCGGTCGTCGGGGTGCAACCGGACAGTGCGACGCTCAACGCAACCGCGGCACCCGTCGCCATCATGATCTTCTTCATCAGAACGCCGTTCTCCTTCGCTGCCTTGCTCTGCGCGAACCTAGCACGGCAGTCGCGGCAAGGTCGCGATGAAGTCGGGTATTCCGGCGGGCCGGGATGCTCGACGGCGGCCGGTCAGAAGACCGCGTCAGCAGCTGTCCACCCAGCGTCAGCAGCTGTCCACCCAGCGTCAGCAGCTGTCCACCCAGCGTCAGCAGCTGTCCACAGAGTGGGCGGCTTCCATCAGCATCCAGCCGGAGACCTGGACGGACAGGTCGCGCTCGGCGGCATGCGAGGCGTGCACCATGCCGTTGGCGAACGCCGCCGTCTTTCCACCGCCTGCCGGAAGCTCGGCCGGCCGGTCCCAGAACGCCCCGAACAACGGCAGTCCGTCGACGGTCTGCCGGTTTTCCCAGGCGGCTGCCGCCGATGCGAGCACGATGTCGCGGGCGGTGTTGCGGGCGACGTCGTCCTCCTCGGTGTCACCGGGGAGTTCGGTGGTGACCAGCGCGAGATAGCGCGCGGTGATCCCGGCGAACAGGCCGCCGTCACCGCCGCCCCCTCCGACCAGCACCCCGCGCGGCGCCATGTTCTCCGCGACGGCGGCCACCAGTCGGTGCACCCGCCGGGCATGCCGGTCATCGGAGGTCCGCACGGCCAGTTCAGTTTCGAGTCCGACCACGACGCCCTGACAGTAGGTGTACTGGGCACGCACCAGCGATCCGTCGTTGATTCCGTCGAACACCAGGTGGGTCTTCGGGTCGATGAGGGTGTCGTCGATCCAGTCGGACATCTGTTGCGCGCGGGGCAACTGTCCGTAGCGGGCGAGGAAGATTCCGGCGGGCCCGTTGGCCGGAGCGTTGAAGAACTGGTCCTGCTTGCGCCACGGAATCCCGCCGCCGTCGTCGGGCGCCCAGGAGTCGACGAGTTGGGCCGCCAGCGTCCGCAGCGCTTCGGGGCGCTGGACACCGGCCAGCCGCCCGGCCCGCTCCAACGCCAGCGCCAGCCAGGCCATGTCGTCGTAGTAGTTGTTGGTCCACCGCCCGAGATTGCGGGTCCGGTGCCCATGGATCTGCCGGCGGATCCGCTCCACCCGTTCGGGCTGCGGATCACGCAGCTCGGCATCGACCAGGGTGTCCATCAGATGGGCCTGCCACCAGTAGTGCCACGATCCGAAGACGCGGTCCTTACGGGTCGGCGGCCAGCCGACCACCCCGAGCTGAGTGCCGGGAACCTGCCAAAGTCGCCGCAGATGACGCCTGATGATCGCTGCCTCGGCACTGGCCGCGCGGGTGTCCCACTGCTGGCTCATGACCCTTGATTTTGCCTTACCAGGCCTGCGCGAGGTCTGCCCACTGCCGGATCCAGGTGTGCATGGCGATCCCGGCGGCCACCGCGGCGTTGATGCTGCGGGTCGACCCGAACTGGGCGATCGACACGGTAAGCGCCGCACCGTCGGAGGCGTCGGCGGAGATTCCCGGACCCTCCTGACCGAACACCAGAAGGCACTCCCGCGGCAGCTCGGTCTGCTCGATCGGGACCGCCCCCGGGACGTTGTCGACGGCGACGACGGTCAATCCGGATCCGGCCGCGAACTCCAGCAGTTCGCCGGTGCTGTCATGGTGAGCAAGGTGCTGATATCGGTCGGTCACCATGGCTCCGCGGCGGTTCCAACGGCGCCGTCCGACGATGTGCACGGTGTCGACGGCGAATGCGTTGGCGGTGCGCACCACCGCACCGATGTTGGCGTCGTTACCGAAGTTCTCGATCGCCACGTGCAACGGATGGCGGCGGGTGTCGATGTCGGCGACGATCGCGGCACGGGTCCAGTACCGGTAGGCGTCGACGACATTGCGAGTGTCGCCGTGCTCCAACAGATCCGGGTCGTAACGCGGGTCATCGGGAGGCGGCGTCGCATGGGTGTCGCGCCACGGTCCGACGCCCGGCGCACCGGTGGACCACTCAGTGGGGCCGGGTTCACTCATCGGTGACCGATTCCAGCACCTCGAGGCGGGCGAACCGTCCGGCCGGCCGGCTCACCATGGCCAGCGATCGCGCGTCCGGCCACTCGCCGGCCGGCCCGATCGGCAGCGCCAATCCGGCTTCGGCGCGCACCGTTCGCGGCCCGGAGCCGTCGTCAAGGACTGCTCCTGCCAACCGGCCGTACTCGTAGACGAATCCCGCGAAAGTCTCTGCCGTAGAACCATTCTCCCAGTCTTCGGGGGTCGGTTTCTCCGGGATCGCCACCGCGCAGATCGTCTCGCCGTCATCAGTCCGCATCCGGGTGAACACACCGGACACCTCGGTGAGCAGCACCGCGAACGGTGAAGCCAGACAACGGGCCGACCACGTCCGCAACTGCTCGCCGAAGAACGGATCGAGCGTGTCCGGACGCCCCCGCCCATCACGGCGCAGTGGGGCCGGTGCCGCCTTGGTGAGCGCCGGCTCGGATTGATCCGGACAGGCGTCGAGGTCCTCGGTCATCGCCGCGAGGTATGCGCCGGTCTCATGATCGAAAGCGGCCGGTGCCGCGACGTGCAGAACGTCGAGATCGCTTGCCTCACAAGCGCTCAGATAAGCCAGGACGCCCGGGGTGGAACCCACGCAGATCACGTCGACGACGTCATCCCACTCTTGATCCCGATCCTGACTACGGTCCTCGGGGTCGTCCTCGCGTTCGTTCACACCAGGCCGAGGTCAGCCAGCCCGAGGATGCTTCGGTAGGGCACCCCTTCGGCCTCGATCGTCTCCGCGGCGCCGGTGGCCCGGTCGACGACGGTCGCCACACCCACCACGGTCGCACCGGCCTCGCGCACGGCGCGCACCGCCGTCAGCGCTGATCCTCCGGTGGTGCTGGTGTCCTCGACGACGAGGACCCGGGCGCCGGCCACGTCGGCGCCTTCGATAAGGCGTTGCATGCCATGGGTTTTGGTCGCCTTGCGGACCACGAACGCGTCAATGGGACGCCCCGGGGCGTGCATGACCGCGCACGCCACCGGATCGGCCCCCATGGTCAGACCTCCCACGGAGGCGAAGTCCCAGTCGGCGGTCAACTCCCGCATCAGCCGGCCGATCAGCGGAGCGGCCCGGTGATGCAGGGTCGCCCGGCGCAGATCGACGTAATAATCGGCCTCCTTGCCGGACGACAGGGTCACCCTGCCGTGCACCACCGACAACTGCCGGACCAGACCGGCCAGTTCGTTGAGTTCCCCGGCATTGAGTTCAGGTGCGGCCACGGCCCCGTCCCATCGTTTTGGTGAATGCGCGAACCAGGCCACGCGGAATGATCCGCCCGGCTGTGGTCAGCGCCTTGTACTGGAGGCCGGGAATGCTCACGACCTTCCCCTTGGCCACATCGGCCAGGCTTTCGTCGACCACATCGTCGACATTGAGCCACAACGGACCGGGCAACGACGTCATGTCGATCTCGGCCCGCTGATGAAACTCGGTGCGCACGAATCCCGGACAGACCGCATGCACACCCACACCGGTGCCGGCCAGTCCGTTGGCCAGGCCCTCGGAGAAGAAGACCACCCAGGCCTTCGATGCGGCGTAGGTCGACCCCCGGCCAGGCAACAGGCCCGCGACGCTGGCGATGTTGATCACCGTTCCCCGACCGGCGGCGAGCATCGGCGGCAGTGCGGCACGGGTCAGATCCATCACCGCGGTGACGTTGACGTCGAGTTGCCGATGCAGCGCAACGGGTTCGGCCTCCCAGAACTCCCCCGAGGTGCCGAAGCCGGCGTTGTTGACGAGCACCCGCACACCGACCTTCAGCCGGGCGGAGACCCGGTCGCGGTCGGCGGCGAGGGAAAGGTCGGCTGGCAGCACCTCGACGTCGATGCCGTGCGCTGCGATGAGATCGGCAGCCAGGGCCTCCAGCCGTGCGACATCGCGGGCCACCAGCACCAGATCGTGGCCGTCACGGGCGAACCGGCGGGCATAGCCCTCCCCGAGACCCGAGGTGGGACCGGTGATGAGGGCGACAGGGCGCGGCACCCCGCAACCCTATCGGCGGGCTCAGTGCTGGTAGTTGGGGGCCTGCGTGCCGGTGCGCGGCGGTTGCGGGCGCAGCGTGGGCGGCGCCTCGTTGTGGCCGGGAGGGAGCGCGGAGGCGCGGCGGGCGGCGGACTGTGCGGCCGCGGCCTGCGCCGGAATAGGCGGCAGCACCCGAAGCAGGTCGTTGAACTGCCGCACGGTGCGCATGCCCTCGTCCCACTGAGCTCGGGTGGACGAGATCGGCATCGCGAGCAGCGTCCAATTCTGCTCGTTCCACATCACTTCGGCGCAGTCCGGCGCGGTGTGGGCGAAGGTGACCATCCGACGGTCACAGGCGCGCCGCGCCGCATCGAGATTGTTGGAGTACAGCATCCGCGGCCCGATGGCTCCGAGTAGCCAGACATCGGTCTCGCGCGGCTCCTTGGCGCCCTTGAGTCGCAGGTCCATCACTACGTTCGTGCCGACCTTGCGGTGCAGTGCGATCACCGTCGCAACGTCCTCGAGATCGAAGACGTAGAGCGCTTCGCCGCGGATCTGGCCGAGCACCACATTGCGGGCGGTCACATCGCCGACCGTCGACATCACGCCACGCTTCCAGCGGTCGACGATCTCGCCGGACTCCTGCTCGTAGTCGAAACCGTGCGCACGAGCCCACGACTTGCGCCGGCGGCCGAGCCCGCGGCGCCGGCCGATGTCGATGTACAGCAGCACGGCCGCACCGACGAAGCACAGTGCGGACAGCGTGAACCAGAACGGGACCATTGCACGTAGCGTAACCGTTTCCCGGGGTTTACCAAGAGGCCCCTCAGGTCACAACCCGATCACCGTTGGTTCACTCAGACGCGAAAAGCCCCCCGCACGAGGTACGCGCGGGGGGCCTTTCTCGCTATCAGCCCAGGATCAGCGTGTCGCCCTCCGGCGAGACGTTGACCGGCACGACGTCGCCGTCGTGGATCTCGCCGGCCAGCAGCATCTTGGCCAGCTGATCGCCGATGGCCTGCTGCACCAGCCGGCGCAGCGGACGGGCGCCGTAGAGCGGATCGAATCCCCGCTCGGCCAGCCATTCCTTGGCCGGCAGCGATACCTGCAGTTCCAGGCGCCGCTGGGCCAGCCGCTTCTGCAACTGGGCCAGCTGGATGTCGACGATCCGGACCAGTTCCTCCGGGTTCAGCGCGTCGAAGATCAGCACGTCATCGAGACGGTTGATGAACTCCGGCTTGAACTTCGCCCGCACCGCGGCCATCACCTGCTCCTCGTCACCGCCGGCACCGAGGTTGGAGGTCAGGATCAGGATGGTGTTGCGGAAGTCCACCGTGCGGCCCTGGCCGTCGGTGAGCCGGCCCTCGTCGAGGACCTGCAGCAGCACGTCGAACACGTCCGGGTGGGCCTTCTCGACCTCGTCGAACAGCACGACGGTGTAGGGCCGGCGGCGCACCGCCTCGGTCAGCTGACCGCCCTGGTCATAGCCGATGTAGCCGGGAGGGGCACCGACCAGCCGAGCCACCGAATGCTTCTCGCCGTACTCGCTCATGTCGATGCGGACCATCGCCCGCTCGTCGTCGAACAGGAAGTCCGCCAGCGCCTTGGCCAGCTCCGTCTTGCCGACGCCGGTCGGGCCGAGGAACAGGAACGAGCCGGTCGGCCGGTTGGGGTCAGCGACCCCGGCCCGGGAACGCCGCACCGCATCGGAGACAGCGGCAACAGCCGCCTTCTGTCCAATGACGCGCTGGCCGAGTTCCTCCTCCATCCGCAGCAGCTTGGCGGTCTCGCCCTCCAGCAGCCGGCCGGCCGGGATGCCGGTCCACGCGGCCACCACGTCGGCGATGTCGTCGGGGCCGACCTGCTCCTTGAGCATGACGGTCTCCCTGGACTGGGCCTGTGGCAACGCGGCATCCAGCTTCTTCTCCAGCTCCGGGATGCGGCCATACCGCAGCTCGGCGGCCTTGGCCAGGTCGCCGTCGCGCTCGGCGCGATCGGCCTCGCCGCGCAGCACGTCGAGCTGTTCCTTGATCTCACGGACGATGTCGATGGCGTTCTTCTCGTTCTGCCACCGGGTGGTCAGCTCGGCGAGCTTCTCGCGGAGATCGGCCAATTCGGCACGCAGCTTCTCCAGCCGGTCCTTGGAGGCGGCGTCCTCCTCCTTCTCCAGCGCCATCTCCTCGATCTCCAGCCGGCGCACCAGGCGCTCGACCTCATCGACCTCGACGGGCCGGGAGTCGATCTCCATGCGCAACCGGGAGGCGGCCTCATCGACCAGGTCGATGGCCTTGTCCGGCAGGAAGCGGCTGGTGATGTAGCGGTCGGACAGCGTGGCCGCGGCGACCAGGGCGGAGTCGGTGATCCGCACACCGTGGTGCACCTCGTAGCGGTCCTTGAGACCGCGCAGGATGCCGACGGTGTCCTCCACCGACGGTTCGCCGACGAACACCTGCTGGAAGCGCCGCTCCAGGGCGGCGTCCTTCTCGATATACTTGCGGTACTCGTCGAGGGTGGTCGCGCCGACCAGTCGCAGTTCGCCGCGGGCCAACATCGGCTTGATCATGTTGCCGGCGTCCATCGCGCCTTCGCCGGTCGCGCCGGCGCCGACGATGGTGTGCAACTCGTCGATGAAGGTGATGATCTGCCCGGCGGATTCCTTGATCTCGTCGAGCACGGCCTTGAGCCGCTCCTCGAACTCGCCGCGGTACTTCGCACCGGCGACCATCGAGCCCAGGTCCAGCGAGATGACGGTCTTGCCCTGCAGGCTCTCCGGCACGTCACCGTCGATGATGCGCTGGGCCAGACCTTCCACGATCGCGGTCTTGCCGACACCGGGCTCACCGATGAGCACCGGGTTGTTCTTGGTGCGCCGGCTCAGCACCTGGATGACCCGGCGGATCTCGTTGTCACGGCCGACGACCGGATCGAGCTTGCCCTCGCGGGCCCGCGCGGTGAGGTCGGTGGAGTACTTCTCCAGCGCCTGGTAGCTGGCCTCGGGATCGGCACTGGTGACCCGGCCGCTGCCGCGCACCTTGGTGAACGCCTCGCGCAGCGCCTGCGGGGAGGCCCCGGCGCCGGTGAGTAACTTGGCCACGTCGGAGTCGCCGGTGGCCAGGCCGACCATCAGATGCTCGGTGGACACATACTCGTCGCCCATCTCGGTGGCCAGTTGCTGGGCGGCGTTGATCGCCGCCAGGGATTCCCGGGACAGCTGTGGCTGCGAGGTCGCGCCACTGCTGGTCGGCAGCCGGTCAACGAGGCGCTGCGCCTCGGCCCGGATGGTCGCGGGGTTGACGCCGACCGCCTCCAGCAGCGGTCCGGCGATGCCGTCGGTCTGCTGCAGCAGTGCCGACAGCAGGTGGGCGGGCCGAATCTCCGGATTGCCGGCCGCACTGGCTGCCTGCAACGCGGCGGTCAGCGCCGCCTGAGTCTTCGTGGTCGGGTTGAACGAGTCCACGACACCTCCATTTCTTCAGTTCAAAGTCTGTCGAGGGGTACAACACCCATTACCTTGAGTCTGTTCCGCTCAAGTTTAGTGAATCCCCCCGGGGCAAGGGTAGAGCCTTCCGTCATCATGTTTGCCTCGTCAGCATTCGAACATATGATCGAATGCGTGGGAGAGCTGGCGTCGATCGGATACAACGGTCAACCCCTGCGCGCGCCGCTGCGCCCGGTGCGGCCGCCGGTTCCGGTGCTGCTGGATCTCGCCGCCCTGTTCCCCCGACGCCCACACGGCCGGGGCCGCTACCAGCCGTGCGGCCTGCAGCTGCACAAGGTGGTCGCCGGGATGCTGACCTGCTGGGGACTCTGCGAGCAGGGCGAGTGGTGGGGGCTGGTCAGCTATGAGGTGGCCTACGGCGCCGACAGCCGGCCGGTCACGCATTGGGTGCCGGCCTGGGTGCTGCGGCGTGCTCCCCCCTGAGTACCTGGGCCCTGAATACCTGGGTCCTGAACGATCCGGCTCCGTGGGTTACGTTGCCCGAGTGACCGACACCGCCGCTAAGGCCTTCGATCTGGCGGAGTTGATCCCACTGGCGCTGGTGATCGCGCTGTCTCCGCTGTCAGTCATTCCGGGCATCCTGGTTCTGCACACGCCCCGGCCGCGGCCGACGAGCCTGGCTTTCCTGGCAGGCTGGACGCTGGGCATCGCCGGAGTGACGGCGGCGTTCCTGGGGGCGGCGCATCTCGTCCACGGACTGGGCGACCAACCCCGATGGGCGCCGATCGTCCGCATCGCCATCGGCGTCGGATTGATCATCTGGGCTCTGCGCCGCTGGTCGGAACGCAACCGCTCAACCAAGCAGCCGAAGTGGCTGACGGCGATGACGGCACTCGAACCGCGCCGGGCGTTCCTGACCGCGGCAGTACTGGCGGTGGCCAACGTCAAGGTGTTGTTCATGTGCGCAGCGGCCGGGATGGCAATCGGCACCTCGCCGCTGGACGGCGTCGGGTCGTGGGCCGCGGTCGCCGGCTTCACCGTCCTGGCGGCGTCCACGGTGGCGGCACCGGTACTGGCCTTCCAGGCCGCCGGTGACCGGCTCGAGGGTCCGCTGTCCAGACTCAAGAACTGGATGGAGCAGAACCACGCCAGCCTGATCGCCGCAATCCTGTTCATCATCGGCGCCGCCCTGATCTACAAGGGCGTGCACGCGCTCTGAGGAGGCGTCACGCCGGGCGGGCGCCCGTTTCGGTGACTTTTGGCCCCTTACCGGCAGCGGTGTGATGCGATGAATATCGCAGGGTGGCGATCGTCAAGGGGGACATTGCATGAGGAAGGCCGTCAACGCGATCGACGACATCGACGACATCGCATGGCAGTTTCTGTGTTCGCCCTACACCGACCGGCTGTACTGGGACTGGCCGCTGGACCGGCGCATCGACGCCTACCTGCGCCATCTCGATCGTGAGGACATCCTCAACGACGGAGCTGCCTACGGCACCCTGATCGAGCGGGTGATGGAGAACTTCCCCCGCGCCCGCCGCGACGGCAAACTCGACCGACACGTCTGAGGAGGCGGCGATGGACGACGACACCATCATCCACAAGGGACCCGCCGACCTGAAGGTCACTCCCAACCTCGACGACTATGAGCAAACCCGCGCCGCCTTCAGTTGGTCATCAGTACCCGATCCGTGCGCCGGAATGGGCGACGGCCTGTGCAACATCGCCTACGCGGCGGTGGACCGCCACGCCGACGGTGCGGAGTCCGGGCGCACCGCTCTGCGGTTCATCGCCGACGCCCCCGGGGCGGAGCAACTGAGCGCCCACGATGTCAGCTACGCCGAGCTCGGGCGCCTCACCCGGCAGTTCACCAACGTTCTGCGCGGATTGGGAATCGGCAAGGGCGACAAGGTCTTCGTCATCATGGGGCGCGTCCCCGAGCTCTACATCAGCATGCTCGGCGCGCTGCGCAACGGCAGCGTCGTCTCGCCGCTGTTCTCCGCATTCGGCCCGGAGCCCATCGAGACCCGGGTGAACATCGGCACCGCGGACGTGCTGGTGACCACCGCGCCGATCTACAAGCGCAAGATCGCCAAGATCCGCGATCAGATGCCCTCGGTCAAGCACGTCCTGATCGTCGCAGGCCCGGACGCCGAGGAGATCGAGGGCACCGAGAACTTCCACCGCCTGCTCGACGCCGCCTCGGATGTGGCCCCGATCGAACCGACCACCGCCGACGACCCGTCGCTGTTGCACTTCACCAGTGGCACCACCGGAACACCCAAGGGCGCCCAGCACGTGCACGGCGCGGTGGCCATGCACTACACCACCGGCCGCTACGCCCTCGACCTGCACGACGGCGACATCTACTGGTGCACAGCCGATCCCGGCTGGGTCACCGGAACGGCCTACGGCATCATCGCGCCACTACTGCACGGTGTCACCTCGATCATCGACGAAGCCGAGTTCGACGCCGAACATTGGTACCGCATCCTGCAGGACGAGGCCGTCACTGTCTGGTACACCGCCCCGACGGCGATCCGGATGCTTATCAAAGCGGGCCCGGATGTGGCCGCCAAGTACAGCTTTCCCCATCTGCGGTTCATCGCCAGCGTCGGCGAACCCCTCAACGCCGAGGCGGTCTGGTGGGGGAAGCGGGTGCTGGGCCTACCGATCCACGACAACTGGTGGCAGACCGAGACCGGCGGAATCATGGTGGCCAACACCCCCGCCTTCGACATCAAGCCCGGCTCGATGGGCCGGCCACTCCCCGGGGTCGAGGTCTGCGTGGTCGACCATGATGAGGACACCGGGGCCGTCACCGTGATCGAGGAACCGGATGTGGAAGGCGAACTCGCCTTGAAAGTCGGCTGGCCGTCGATGTTCCGCGGCTATCTCAATCAGGATGAGCGCTACCGCAAGTCGTTTTCGGGAGACCTGTACCTGTCCGGCGATCTGGTCAAGCGCGACGCCGATGGTTACCTGTGGTTCATCGGCCGGGCCGATGACGTCATCAAGGCGTCCGGCCACCTGATCGGACCGTTCGAGGTGGAGAACGTGCTGACCGACCATCCGGCGGTCGCCGAGGCGGCCGTCATCGGCAAGCCGGATCCCACCTACGGCGCGATCGTCAAAGCGTTCGTGACACTCAAGACCGGCTACACCGGCGACGAGGATCTGCGCCGCGACCTGATGGGCCAGGCCCGCAAGCGGCTGGGCGCCGCAGTGGCGCCGAAGGAGATCGACTTCGTCGACAGCCTGCCGCACACCCGCAGCGGAAAGATCATGCGCCGGTTGCTCAAGGCCCGCGAGCTCGGCCTGGCCGAGGGCGACACTTCCACTTTGGAGACGCCTTCGGGAACCCTGGAATCCCCTGCGACAGAGGCGAAGTCATGACAGACCCGGCACTGGCCCGGGCGCTGCTGACGGACATGATCCGGATCCGGCGCATGGAGGAGAAGTGCGCGGAGACCTACAGCGCCGGCAAGATCCGCGGCTTCCTGCATCTCTACGTCGGCGAAGAGGCGGTGGCGGCGGGGTCGCTGCGGGTGCTCGGAGAGCAGGATGCCGTGATCGCCACCTACCGGGAGCATGCGCACGCCCTGATGCGCGGCATTCCGATGAACAAGATCATGGCCGAGATGTTCGGCAAGCAGGAGGGCTGTTCCGGCGGCCGCGGCGGATCCATGCATCTGTTCGACGCGCAGCGCCGCTTCTACGGCGGTAACGCCATCGTCGCCGGGGGACTGCCGACGGCTGCGGGTCTGGCGTTCGCCGACGCGCAGCTGAAGCGAAACCAGGTTTCCGCCTGTTATTTCGGCGAGGGCGCAATGGCCGAGGGCGCCTTCCACGAGACCATGAACATGGCACAGCTGTGGAAGCTGCCGGTGCTGTTCTGTTGCGAGAACAACGGTTACGCGATGGGCACCTCGATCGAACGGGAACTCTCCGACATCGACCTGCTGGTGCTGGCCGAGTCTTACCGGATCCCCGCCGCCAGCGCCGACGGGATGGATGTGCTGGCCTGCCACGCCGCGATGCAACGGGCCGTCGACCACATCCGCACGCAAGGCGGCCCGTTCTTCCTGGAGTTCCGCACCTACCGCTTCCGTCCGCATTCGATGTTCGACCCGGAGCTCTACCGGGACAAGGCCGAGGTGGAGAAGTGGAAGGAGCACGATCCGATCCGAACATTCACCGACCGCTGCGTGAGCGAAGGTCTGCTGAGCGCCGAGGACGTCGCGGCCATCGAACAGCAGGTGGCCGCCGAGGTCGAGGAAGCGGTCGCCTACGCCGAAGCCGGGACCCTGGAGAGCGTGGACACCATCGCCCGGCATCTGATGACTCCCCCGGCCTCCAAAGCATCAGCTGCGGAGGGGGTTTCGTGAAAACGAACTATCGTGCCGCGCTCCACGACGCCATCGCCGATGCCATGCGCGAGGACGAGCGGGTGGTGCTGCTCGGCGAGGACGTCGGACGGTACGGCGGGTCCTACGCGGTGTCGAAGGGACTGCTGGAGGAGTTCGGCCCGGATCGAATCCGAGACACGCCGATCTCGGAGTTGGGCTTCGTCGGCATCGGGATCGGCGCAGCGCTCAACGGCCTGCGCCCCATCGTCGAGGTGATGACGGTGAACTTCAGCCTGCTGGCGCTCGATCAGATCGTGAACACCGCCTCGGCCCTGCGGCACATGTCCAACGGACAGTTCTCCGTTCCCATCGTGGTGCGGATGGCCACCGGCGCGGGACGCCAACTGGCAGCACAGCATTCGCACAGTCTGGAGAACTGGTACGCCCACATCCCCGGCATCACGGTGCTGGCGCCCGCCACCGTCGCCGACGCCTACGGAATGCTGCGCACCGCGCTGACCGATCCTGACCCGGTGGTGATCTTCGAGCATGCCGCGCTGTACAACGCCTCCGCCGAGGTGGATTCGTTGGTGGCTACCGATATCTCGAACGCGGCGGTGCGCCGCACGGGTGCCGACGTCACGGTGATCGCCTACGGCGGCTGCCTCGCCAAGGCACTCGACGCCGCCGAGCAACTGGCCCAGACCGGCATCGACTGCGAGGTGATCGACCTGCGGGTGCTGCGGCCCCTGGACGACTCGACGATCATGGCCTCAGTGCGCAAGACGCACCGGGTTGTCGTGGTCGACGAGGCATGGCACACCGGCAGCCTGGCCGCCGAGATCAGCGCCCGTATCGTCGAGCAGGCCTTCTACGAACTGGACGCGCCCATCGCCCGGGTGTGCACCATGGAGATTCCGATCCCCTACGCCAAACAGCTCGAGACGGCGGCTCTGCCACAGCTCGAGAAGATCGTCGCCGCGGTGCGCGGATTGTTCGGAGACAAAGAATGATCGAGTTCAGGATGCCTTCCCTCGGTGCGGATATGGACGAGGGAACTCTCAACGAGTGGCAGATCAAGCCCGGCGACACCGTCACGCGCGGGCAGATCGTCGCGGTCGTCGAGACCACCAAGGCAGCGGTGGAGATCGAGTGCTGGCATGACGGCGTCGTCGCCGAACTGCTGGTGCCGGTGGGCCAGACCGTGGCCGTCGGCACGCCGCTGGCGATGCTGCTGGAGCCCGGCGAGAAGGCCGGAGGGGTGAAGGCCGGCGATTCCAGACCGACCACGGCGCCGGCCGCGCCTGAGGCCGTTGCGACCACAACGCCTGCGCCTCAACCGCGCCCATCCGCAGAGGTCCCGCCCGTCGGACACCGGCTCTGGGTGTCCCCGGCGGCCAAGCGAACCGCGAGCACGCTCGGCGTCGACCTGAAGACACTCAGCGGCACCGGTCCGCAGGGAGCGATCACCCTGCACGACGTCGAGCACGCCGCGGCCACCATCCACCACGAGACACCGAAGCCGGCGCCGAAGCCGGCCGCGGCCGACGCGGGCGCAGCGCCGAAATCGGCTGCAGAGAAGGCTCGCGAACGCGGTGCGGCCATGCGGGCGTCGATCGCCGCGGCGATGAGCCGCTCCAAGCGCGAGATCCCGCACTACTACCTCGGCGACGAGATCGTCCTGGACAACGCGCTGTCCTGGCTGACCGAGAAGAACACCGGCCTGCCCATCACCGAGCGGCTGTTGCCGGCCGTGCTGCAACTCAAGGCGGTTGCGCTGGCGACGCTCAAATTCCCCGAATTCAACGGGTTCTGGCGCGGAGACTCCACCGGCGGCCATTTCGAGCCGGCCGCAGGAAGCCATGTGGGAGTCGCTATCTCGCTACGGGGTGGCGGACTGGTGGCGCCGGCCATCCACGACGTCGCCGAGAAGCCACTGCCTGAACTGATGGCGGATCTCACCGATCTGGTGGCCAGGGCCAGGGCCGGATCGCTACGCAGTTCGGAGATGTCGGACCCGACCATCACGGTCACCAACCTCGGCGAGAAGGGTGTCGACTCGGTGTTCGGGGTGATCTATCCCGATCAGGTCGCCATCGTGGGCTTCGGCCGGCCGGCCGAGCGGGTGGTCGTGGTGGACGGCGGCATCCGGGTCGCCACCACGGTGCACTCCAGTCTGGCCGCCGACCATCGGGCCAGCGACGGAGCCCGCGGTGCGCTCTTCCTGGCCGAGATCAACCGGCTGCTGCAGCAGCCGCAGGAACTGTGAGAAGGGAGCACTGGTGAGCACCAGAGACGAAATCCGGGCCGGAGTCGTGGCCGAACTGATGTCGATCGCGCCGGAGATCGAGGAGGGCGACCTCAGCGACACCGAGTTGCTGCGCGATCAGGTCGACCTCGATTCGATGGACTGGTTGAACTTCCTGGTCCGGCTGCACAAGCGGTTCGAGGTGGACATCCCCGAGTCGCAGTACGCCTCGCTGCGCACCATCGACGATCTGACGGGCTATATCAGCTCCCACCAGTAGCGCGCTTGGTCAGGCGCAGGGCGTTCGTGGCACAATTCCACAATGGTTCAGCTGCCCTCGATCACCCTCAAGGACCCGTCGTCCGCCCTCACCGCCACCTTTGTGCCGTCGGCGGGCATGGTCTGCACCTCGCTGTCCGACGACGGAGTCGAACTGCTCGGCCAGCGGCGCGGTCTTGCCGCCTACCTGAACACCGGCAAGACCATGGGCATCCCGATCCTCTACCCGTTCGCCAACCGGCTCAGCGCTAACGGCTACGGCGTCGACGGCGGCGCCGTCACCCTGACCCCCGGCGTGGGCGGGGTGCGCTCCGACGAGCACGGCCTGGTGATCCACGGCGTGCTGGCCGCCTACCCGGGCTGGTTGGTCAAGGCCTCCGACAACCGGCTCGTCGCCGACCTCGACTACGGCGGCCAGCCGCGACTGCTGGCCAGCTTCCCCTTCCCTCACGTCGTCACCCTCGACATCCGGCTGGCCAACCGTGCGCTCACCTTCGAGACCACGGTCACGCCGACTACCTCGGCTTCGGTGCCGCTGTGCTACGGCTTCCACCCCTACCTGACCATCCCCGACGTGCCGCGCTCGGAGTGGAAGCTGGAGACCCCGCCATTGCGCCACCTGCCGGTGGACAACTGGGGCATCCCGACCGGAGCCACCGAGGACTGGGCTCCGATTTCGGAGACGCTGGGCGACAAGACCTATGACGACGGCTTCGACGAGGTGCCCCAGGGCGGCAAATTCGCGCTGTCGGGTGGCGACCGGCGCATCGAGGTCATCTTCGACCGCGGCTATCCGGCCGTGCAGATCTTCGCCCCGAAGAATGATGACGTCGTGGGAATCGAGCCGATGGCGGCTCCCACCAACGCACTGCGCAAGGGCGGCTACGGCCTCGCGGTGCCGGGACGACCGGCCCACTCGTCGTTCACCATCAAGGTGAAGTAGACCGCTCGGTTCAGCGGCGGGATCCGATTCAGCCGCTTCACTCCGTTCAGCGGCGGGGCTCCCACACCACGACCGCGGTGCTCTTGGGCACCAGTGCCAGATCCCGACGCGGCCGGCTGCGGGACAGTTGATCGGTCATCTCGCGCACCCGGGACTGCAGCGCCTCCACCTGATTGCTCAGGTCGATGATCCGCTTGATGCCGGCCAGGTTGACGCCCTCGTCCTGGGACAGCCGCTGGATCTCACGCAGCAGTTCCACGTCGCGCTCGGAGTAGCGCCGGCCGCCCCCAGCACTGCGCTGGGGGCTGACCAGCCCGAGCCGGTCATAGGTGCGCAAGGTCTGGGCGTGCATCCCGGCGAGCTCGGCGGCTACCGAGATCAGGAAGGTCCGGATCTCCCGCGACTCGTCGGGAGCGGTCATGGCCGGAGGCCCGCCCAGCCCGCGCGCGGGTCGAATCCGCTGGCCTTCTCCGCTGCGGCGTAGGCCTCCAGCGCTTCCAACGCCTCACCCTCAAGTTTCGGAGGCACCTTCACCTTGACGGTGACCAGCAGGTTGCCGGCCTTGCCGTCCCGCTTCGGTACACCGCGCCCGGTAACCCGCAGGATCTTGCCGTCGGTGGTGCCCTTGGGAACCTTGACGCGGACATTGCCGTCCAGCGTCGGCACCGTAAGCGTTGTGCCCAAAGCCAATTCGGTGAAGCTGACCGGAACGGTCACCAGGAGGTCGTTGCCATCGCGGGTGAACACGTTGTCCGGCCGGACGTTCACGGTGACGTAGAGGTCACCAGACGGGGCGCCGCGCAGGCCGGCCTCGCCCTGACCGGCGAGCCGGATGCGCTGGCCGTCCTCCACTCCCGGAGGGATCTGGACCGTGATGGTCCGGGTCCGGGTGGTGACGCCGGTGCCGCGGCATTCGTCGCAGGGACTCTCGATGATGGAGCCGCTGCCCCGGCAGTCGGTGCACGGCTCGGAGAATCCGAACGCGCCCTGATTGCGGTTGATGATCCCGGAGCCGTTGCAACTGGCGCACACCTTGGGGCTGGTGCCCGGCCTTGCCCCGCTGCCGTGGCAGTTGGTGCACGGCGCCGGACTGGTCAGCCGAAGCGGCATCCGCACGCCCTTGGTGGCTTCGAGGAAGTCGAGTTGAGTCTCGGTCTCGAGGTCCTTGCCGCGGCGAGGACGGCTCGGGCGGGGCTGCTGAGCACCGCGGCCGAACAGTCCGCCGAACAGATCGCCGATATTGGCCCCACCGTCCTGGCCGGCCTGGCCGAACAGATCGTTGAGGTTGAATCCGCCGGTGCCGTCGTCGTAGGCGGTGTAGCCGCCGCCACCGCCGCCGCCACCGCCGCCACCGCCGAAGCGCCGGCCGAACCCGCCGCCGGCGAACATCCGCCGGGTCTCGTCGTATTCCTTGCGCTTGGCCGGATCGAGCAGGACGTCCTTGGCCTCGCCTACCGCCTTGTACCGCTCCTCCGCCGCCGGGTTGTCCGGATTGCGGTCGGGGTGATTCTCGGCGAGCAGTTTGCGTGCGACCCGCTTGATCTCATCGTCCTTGGCGTCGGAGGAGACGCCGAGCACCTTGTAGAAATCCTTCTCAACCCATTCGCGTTGAACCATGCCGCGTCACCTCCTTCGCTTCTGCGACGTGTCCCACTGAATATTCAGGCAATTCACTCTGATTCTGCGTCTTGAGGCGCCGCAACGGTGTCGACCACGCCGACCATCGCCGGGCGCAGCACCAGATCACCGATCCGGTAGCCCTGGCGCATCACGGTCCCGATCACCGGGTTGGAGCCGTCGCCCTCGTGTTGCACGGCCTCGTGCAACGACGGGTCGAACTCCTCGCCCTCGGCGCCGAAGGCCGTCAGTCCAAAGCCGCCCAGCACGGCGACGAGCTTGTCGGCCACGCTCTTGAGCGGGCCACTGTCGAGGTCGCCGTGGCTGCGGGCCCGGTCGAGATCGTCGAGTACGGGCAGCAGTTGGCTGACCACCACGGCCTTGGCCCGGTCGCCGGCGGCTTCCTGGTCGCGCAACGCGCGCTTGCGGTAGTTGGAGAAGTCCGCCTGGACCCGCTGCAGATCGGCGGTGAGTTCGGCGATCTTGTCGTCCGCCGGGGGCACCTCCGGACCCGGCCCACTGGGGGCCGGGCCGGAGGCGACACCTTCACGAACCTCGCCGGTCTCCGGGTCGATGCGCCGCTTGTCGGTGAACGTCACCGGCTCATCGTGTCCGTCCGGGTAGGTCACTTGTTCTCCTGATCGTCCTCAACGACCTCGGCGTCCACCACATCGTCGTCGCCGGCGCCACCCGCGGCACCGCCGCCACCGGCGGCCTGGTCGGCCTGAGCGGCCTCGTAGATCGCCTGGCCGAGAGCTTGGGACTCCTCGCCCAGCTTCTCCATGGCCGACTTGATGGCACCGATGTCGGTGCCGCCCAGCGCGGTCTTGGCCTCGACGATGGCCGCGTCGATCTTGGCCAGCGCCTCTTCGGGGACCTTGGATCCGCCCTCGGCCTCGCGCTGTTCCTTGACGAACTTCTCGGTCTGGTAGACCAGCGACTCGGCCTGGTTGCGAACGTCGGCCTCTTCGCGCCGCTGACGGTCCTCGTCGGCATGCGCCTCGGCGTCCTTGATCATCCGGTCGATCTCCTCCTTGGAGAGGCCGGAGCCCTCCTGGATCTTGATCGTGTTCTCCTTGCCGGTGCCCTTGTCCTTGGCGGTCACGTGCACGATGCCATTGGCGTCGATGTCGAAGGTGACCTCGATCTGGGGCACGCCACGCGGAGCCGGCGGGATGCCGGTCAGCTCGAAGCTGCCGAGCAGCTTGTTGTGCGCCGCGATCTCGCGCTCACCCTGGAACACCTGGATCTGCACCGAGGGCTGACTGTCGTCGGCCGTGGTGAAGGTCTCCGACCGCTTGGTCGGGATGGTGGTGTTGCGCTCGATGAGCTTGGTCATCACCCCACCCTTGGTCTCGATGCCGAGGGACAACGGGGTGACGTCAAGCAGCAGAACATCTTTCACCTCACCCTTGAGCACGCCGGCCTGCAGGGCAGCACCGACCGCGACGACCTCGTCGGGGTTGACGCCCTTGTTGGGTTCCTTGCCGCCGGTCAGTTCCTTGACCAGATCGGTCACCGCGGGCATGCGGGTGGAACCGCCCACCAGCACCACGTGGTCGATGTCGGACACCGAGATGCCGGCGTCCTTGATGACCTGCTGGAAGGGCTGACGGGTGCGGTCCAGCAGATCCTGGGTGATCTTCTGGAACTCCGAGCGGGTCAGCTGCTCGTCGAGGAACAGCGGGTTCTTGTCCGCGTCCACGGTGATGTAGGGCAGGTTGATCGAGGTGCTCTGGCTGGAGCTGAGCTCGATCTTGGCCTTCTCGGCGGCCTCACGCAGCCGCTGCATGGCCATCTTGTCCTTGGTCAGGTCGATGCCGGCACTGGCCTTGAACTTGTCGACGAGCCAGTCGACGATCCGATCGTCCCAGTCGTCACCACCGAGGTGGTTGTCACCCGAGGTCGCACGGACCTCGACGACCCCGTCGCCGATCTCGAGCAGGGACACGTCGAAGGTGCCGCCGCCGAGATCGAAGACCAGGATGGTCTGTTCCTTGCTGCCCTTGTCCATGCCGTAGGCCAGGGCCGCGGCGGTGGGCTCGTTGACGATGCGCAGGACGTTGAGGCCGGCGATCTGGCCGGCTTCCTTGGTCGCCTGGCGCTGGGCGTCGTTGAAGTACGCAGGCACGGTGATCACCGCGTCGGTGATGTCCTCACCGAGGTAGCTCTCCGCGTCGCGCTTGAGTTTCATCAGCACGCGGGCGCTGATCTCCTGCGAGGTGTACTGCTTGCCGTCGATGTCGACGGACCAGTCGGTGCCCATGTGGCGCTTGACCGACCGGATGGTGCGGTCGACGTTGGTGACCGCCTGGTTCTTGGCGGGCTGGCCGACCAGCACTTCGCCGTTACGTGCAAAAGCGACCACTGACGGCGTCGTGCGGGAGCCCTCCGAGTTGGCGACGACGACAGGGTCGCCACCTTCGAGAACCGAGACGACGGAGTTGGTGGTCCCGAGGTCGATACCGACCGCACGAGCCATAGTTGTATTCCTCCTGCTAGACGTACTGGTGTGAGCGAACTGCGCTCAAGTCTGCTGGAGACGGCGGGTGCCTGTCAACCAACAGTTGAGTCGGGTTGGCTCAAGTTGTCAGTAGGAGTAACCGGGCCGGTCCGGAGTTTGTTCCCGGATCGGGTCATTTTCTCTTCGGAGAACGCCGAGCGTCCTGTTCGCCCAGCGCCCGGGCCTGGTCAAGCCAACGCCGGCGGGTGTCGTCCGAGGACCCGCGGACGGCGCCGAACCGGGAGACGCGGACCGGTTTGACCCCGCTGAATCCGAGGATGGAGCGACGCATCATCTGGTGCCCCGGCTGGCGCACCACCCAGCGGTAGTACCAGCCGGGGGTGTCCATCGTCACCAGCAGCCGACCGCTGCGCCCGGTGAGCAGACGGTCCCAGAACTTGGAGTTCTCCCGGTAGGAGAACGCGAATCCGGGCAGGAACACCCGGTCGACGAATCCCTTGAGCAGCGCGGGCGGCGCGCCCCACCAGGTGGGATAAGCGAACACCAGCACGTCGGCCCACTGGATCGTCTGCTGCGCCTCGGCCAGATCCGGCTCCAGTGGCTGGATCTCGTTGTAGCCGTGCCAGAGCACCGGATCGAACTTCAACTGGGCGAGGTCGATTTCGCGGACTACCGCGCCACTGTCCTGAGCGCCCTTGGCGTAGGCGCGGGCGATTGCGCTCGACAGGCTCTGGGTGTCGGGGTGGCCGAGAATGACCGCAACATTCGTCATGTCTGATCCCTTAACTAGTAGTGATCGATCGGGGCACGATCATCGGGCCGAACACCTAGGCGGGCGGCGGCGGTGTGGCGGCCGCCGGCTACCGGGACGGCGGAGGTTGCGGCGGCCAGGCCGAAGGCGGGCATGTTGGCGTACAGCGTCTCGAGATCAGCCGCCGGAACCCGATAGGTCTCGTGGTAGATGCCCACCGATCCGTTGTTTCGGATGCGACGGTTGAAAGCCCGCCAGGCCGGTAGATGCTGCGCTTGCCGGTCGCGCGCGTAGCGCTCCAGATCCTCGAACGAGTTCCAGTACTGAACCACCAGCACCACTCGGCCGGACAGGAAGGTGCGGGGCCTGCCCAACATCCCGCGGGACGGGTCCTTGACCAGTTCGGCGATCATCCGCGGCATTGCCGCCAGCACCGGCGCCCAGCGCCAAACCTGCCACAGCCGGTTGAACCGCATCCCGATCAGGAACACGACGACCTCGTCGCGTCCGGCCAGGTCGGCGGTGCGTCGGCCTTCGAGCACCCTCGCCATGATCTCCCCTTCCTCGAATGTGAACGTTGTACACATCATCACGGATGGATGTGAACACTGTCAACATCTATGGCAGAATTCCGCCCATGACGGGCACCTACCACCACGGCGCGCTGCACCAGGCGATCCTGGACGCCGCCGTCGAGGAGGCCCGCCGCAGCGGGCCGCAGGGTGTCCAGGTCCGGGCTCTGGCCAAGACCGTCGGAGTTTCCCCGGCCGCCGTCTATCGCCACGTACCCAGCATCGACGCACTACTGGCAGAGGTGGCGCAGGTCGTTCGGGAGCGCCTGGCCGTCCGGCTCACCGAAGAGCGCGACCGCACCCCGACCCGGCGTACCCGCAAGGCGACGGCACTGGACCGGTTCGGATGCATCGGGCGGGGATATGTCGAATTCGCCCTGGCCGAACCCCACCTGTTCGACACCGCCTTCACCCCGACCACCGGATGCACCACCCGGCCGGACGACCCCTCACCATGGGAGGTGCTCATGAATGGGATCCGGGAACTGGTCGATGCAGGAGTCGTACCGCCGGATCAGGCCGACCGTGCAGCGCTCATCGCCTGGGCCGGCGTGCACGGGATCTCCTCGATCCTGGTGCGTCAGGCCGCAGTCGGGCCGATCGACAGCAGTGAGGCGATCGACACCGTCCTCGACGGGATCCTGCGGTCGATCGAAACCCTCTGATCGCGTTCCCTATTCGGCGAAGACGCTCTCCGTAAAGGCTTCCGTACCCTGCTTCCACGCCACCACGAAGTCGCCGACCTCATCGCGGCTGATCGCCAGACCCGGGCAGAACCAGTTGCCGCCGTTATCGGTGAAGAAATGCGGCGAACCGACCACACCGCGCGCCTTGCCCTCGTCCCAGTCCGCTCGGACCGCGGCGGCCGTGGCCTCCGGATCGAGCGGTTCCAGCCCGAAACGCGCTGCGATCTCCGCGACGACGTCGGGCCGGCCGATGTCGAGGCCTTCCTCGAACAGCGCATTCCGCAGTGCCATTCCGACTCCCTCGACCACGGCCGGGTCGCCGGTGCGATCCGCGGCGGCGGTCAGCGCGAACGCCGTCATCGACGTCGCCGGAAAGGTGTCGACGGAGAATCCTGCGAACAGGTCCGGGCGCACCGATCCCCGCAGTGCCTTGATCTCGGCGGCCACGTGGTCGGCATCCAACGGCTTGCCGTTGATCAGTTCCAGCGGCCAGGCATGTATCTGCAGTCGCGGTTCGGTGCGGCCCCGCCCAGTGCGCCGGTCGAGCAGAGTGCGCAGGCCGGCATGGGTGAACGGGCAGAGGACGTCGGCGAAGACTTCGATGGTTCGCATACCCCATAGGGTATACCCGCGACTTATCCTGGGTCCATGGAACCGGGGTCGTCTACGGCCGGTCGACTGGTCAGGTTGGGCGTCGCCATCATCGTCGCGGCCGCGATCGGGTTGGTCGCCACCGCGCTGACCATCTCCTTCCGCAATAAGTCCGACGTCGTCGAGGACATCAGCGCCGCCTGGCGGGCGGCAGACGCGACTCCCCTTGGCCAATCGACGACGCTCACGGTTCCGGCACACCACACGTTGGTGGCATTCATCGTCGGCACCGACCTCGGCGGACTGCCCGGCACATCCTCGGGGTCATGTGCGGCCGAGGCGGCCGGGACGAAGATTGATCTCGGCTGGCCGGTGCACATCGACTCGTCGGTCGACGCGGCGTTGACCGGTGGCCTCGAACGCGTCGCCGTGGCTGGCTGGACCAACCGCGGGGACGGCCCACGCGTCGTCGACATCAGTTGCACCGCAGCCGATTCCGGCGTCAAGCATTTCGTCGCACTGCCCACCCGCACGGCGGTCGTGGAACACCGTCCGTGGTTTCAACCGTGGGGATGGATCGCGATGGCCGGCCTGGGGGCGATGCTCATCGCAGGGGCCGCAGCACTCGGGCGTCGATCACGGCCATCCGGTGATCCGGCTGTCTGACAACTCGTGCAGGTAAACCTCAAGATCGGTGTAGCCGGCCGAGGAGAGGTGGGTCCCGTTGGCGTTGGCCGAATTCGGGTTCAGCCCGTTGGCCACTTCCCAGCTGTCGGGCATGCCGTCGCTGTCGGTGTCGGCCGGGGCGGCAGGGGCAGCGCCGGTGTAGGCCGGAAGCAACCCGTCGCCGGCGGGGTTGGTGTTGGGAGGGGCGCCGGAGAAGGTGTTGGCGGCGACGAAACCGAGTAGCCGGGTGTCCATCGGATCGCGCGGCCATGCGCCGGCCGTGTCGAGCAGGACGGTGCGCAGCTGATCGGTGGGCGTGTAGGTGATCGCGGGAAAGGCGTTACGGGTGGCCAGTTGATGCGCCAGCCCTGCTGAGCCACCCGGGTCGGTCACCGAGCTGTAGTCGTTGCAGCAGTAGAAGAGTTGGTAGTCCGATCGCGCCGGATAGAGGTTCATCTTATTGCCGCTGACATACAGGTTATTTCCGGACCGCCGCAGGATCAGATCGTCGAACATCGAATACGGGAACGCGGCTGAAGTCTGGAAATAGTTGTTCACCGCATTGAGATTCCAGTAGATCGGATACGGCTCGCCGGCGCCGTTGGTCACGACACCGGTCGACTGACCGAGTTCAACCATGAATCGCGGATCCCAGTAAAGATTGTTCGACAGTTCGAGGTTCATGTAGGAGTTGGCAGCGGCCAGTGACTCTCGGCTGCCTTCGGGAAGCCGGCCTTCGATTCGGTTGAAGATGTTGTGGTGCAGCGAGACGTTGTCCAAACCGAATCCGTAGGCCGGGTTGGAGTAGTTCATCAGCACCCCGCCGTAGAACGAGTGTCCGCCAACGGTTTCGGCGAGCATCGTGTTCTGCACGGTGATGTCATGGGAATAGGAGATCTCGATCGCTTCGTCGAGGGCATTGCCGATGGACACGTGATCGACGATGGCGTTGCGCGTGTAGCGCAGTCGCAGTCCGTCATCACCCGGCGCGGTCAGGCCCGGCCGGATGCGGATGTGCTGAAGGATCCAGTTCTCGGCGAAGTCGGCCGGGGCCTGGACGGCCTGGTCCTGGTAGGGGCTCTCGTCGGTGACCAGACCGCGGATCGTGATGCCGCCCGGTGAGGTCTGCCCGGCGATCGTCACGTTGCCGTTGGTCAGGTGAATCTGGGTGTCGATCAGACCGCTGACCTTGAACAGGACGTACTTCGCGCCGGGTTGGTCGATGGCCCACTGCAGGGACCCCGGGCCGTTGGCGTTGAGGTTGGTGACGTAGATGACGCTGCCACCACGACCGCCGGTGGCGTAGGCGCCGAATCCCTCCGCCCCCGGGAATGCCGCCAGCGTTGCAGCCGGTTCCGAGGACGACGGGGTGACCGGCACGGTGACCACGACGGCCGCTGTGCCACCCCGACCGTCGCTGACGGCGACGGTGAAGGCATCCTGCCGGTCGGCGGCGGTCGCACCGGACGCGGCGGCATTCTGCCGGGCCGTCACGCTCGGGGTGTAACTGAAAGCGCCCGTGGAGGACTCGACGCTCACATTTCCCTTGGGCGTGCTCGCCGGCGCGCTGTAGGTCAGCGGGTCACCATCGGCGTCAGTACCGAGGACGCTGCCGGTGACCACACCGGTCACCGGGTCGGCGCCATTGACCCGCACGGTTCCGGTGGGCGCGTTGTTGTCACCGGAGGACGTGGCGAACGGTGCGACGGTGACGGCCACCGTCCGGATGCTGGTGTGGCCAGCGCTGCCGAGCAGGCCGAAGGTCAACAGGTTGAGCAGCCCGGTCAGACCGTGAAGGTGGAAGCCGCTTCCGGCGTCGCTGACCGCCACGCTGAACGAGTCGGTGGTACCGGTGACGGCCACCGCGGGATCCGGGGTGTAGCTGTAGCCACCGTCGACCGCAACGGAGACCGTGCCGTGCACCGGAGCGGAGGTGACCGTGTAGCTCAGGGCGTCGCCGTCGTCATCCGTCGCGTTCAACTGTCCGCTGACCAGACCGGCGATGCTCTGTCCGATCTGGGTCGGGGCGAGGGCGGGTGTCCGGTTGTTGAGAACGGAGCCCAGTCCGCCAAGGATGCCCGGCGCGGCTGCGGCAGCGGTCCGATCGGCACCACGCGCGGAGGATCGAGCCGGCCGAGGCGCCCCATGCGCCGCACGGCGAGCGGATGCCGGGGCGGCAGCGGCCGACTGGACTGTGCGATGCGCGCCCGACCGCGTCGCCGTCGACACCACCGAGTCCACCGAATCCGCGTTGCCGGCATCGGCCACAGCGTCCCCGGTTCCTCCGACGAACACCGCGGCGCCGATCCCCACAGCAGCGGCCAGCGGACCGGCCAGGTGACCGATGCGTTCCACACACCCGCTGACGGTCATGGCGCCTCCCCGGCTAGAACGTTCCCGGAGAGAACGTTCACCTGATTCTACCACGTCCGACTGACCGGCAGCAATGGCGAAAGGCCCCAATCCCGGGGGACCTTCGGCTCGCCGGATCTGTGAAATCACTGTGATCTGCGCTCGGTAGCTACTAGCGTCACGCGAAACGGCAAATTTCGCTCAGTGCTTAGGGGATTGGGACCATGACCACGATCAAACAGGTTTGCTTGGGAGTCGCCGTCGCCGGTGCCGTCGCAGGCGGCGGTACCGCGATCGCGACCGCCGTGGCCTACGCGGATACGACCGAGGCGGCCGCGTCGACGGGATCCGCAACGAACGCCGGTCCGGCGTCCCATACTCGGACCCGCGGCCAGGCCGTCAAGCCGGCCGCGGCCACCCAGCGCACCCGGTCCGCCGCGGCCAAGAACGTTTCCGCTCCCGCAGTGCCGGCCGCTGCCGTCCAGCGATCCGTGCCGAGCACGGCTGTCGTGGGTCCGCGCCGCCGCGCCGCCGTGGTGGCCGCCGTCACCGCGCCGGCCGTCGACGCGCCGGTGCATGTGCTGCTGATCGGCACCGACGGCACCAACCTCAGCAAGGTCCTGGCCGATCCGGCCAACACCGGTTTCACCGATCTGATGGCCCAGAGTGTCACCGGCGCAACGACTCTCGTCGGCCACACCACCATCTCCGGACCGTCCTGGTCGACGATTCTCACCGGGGCGTGGGACACCAAGACCGGGGTGATCAACAATCTGTTCAACCCGGCCCCGTACAACAGCTGGCCCACGGCCTTCAATCTGCTCGAATACAACAAGCCGGAGATCGACACGTCGTACATCGGGGACTGGGCATACCTCAACGAGATGGCCGATGCCGGCGGCTACCCGGTCGACCAGAACTTCTACTACGGCTTCGAAACCAGTTGGGCAGATTCCGACACCCAGGTGGTCAACAAGACCATCGACCTGATCAACAGCGCGGCCACCGACGCGTCGTCGTTCATGTTCTCCTACCAGGTCCAGGTCGACGAGGCCGGTCACTCCTACGGCGGCGGATCGACGGAATACGCGCAGGCGGTGACCAACGTCAGCAACAACATCCAGGAGATCATGGACGCGGTGGCGGCTCGCGAACTCGCCACCGGCGAGGACTGGACGGTGATCGTCACCACCGACCACGGCCACCAGCAGTCTGTCGGGTTCGGCCACGGCTTCCAATCGCCCAATGAGACATCGTCATTCGTGATCTTCGACCTGGCCGGAGACAGCGCCAACGACGGCAAGCAGAACCTGAACTATTCGACCGTCGACGTCACGCCCACGATCGTCAACCTGTTCGGGGTGCCGCAGCGGTCCGACTTCGACGGCGTGCCGATGAACACCAATGCGAGCGTGTTGAACAGCATCGTCACCCCGGTCAACCTCTCGCAGGCCCTCAACGACGCGATCGGGATGTACGGCTACCCCAACATCGGGACCGACCTCGCCCTCGGTACCCGGACCATCTTCGCCTCGATTCCCTATTTCATCGACGGCTTCGTCAGTTCGATCACCGGGCAGTTGCAGGCCATCGTCGACCAGGACATCTTCGTGATCAGCGCGCTGGCCGGTCTCACCGAACTGGCCGTCCAGTTCCTCGGCGACGGCCTGGTCGGGGTGACACAGGCGCTGGCCCGGGTGGTCGCGCATCTGACCGGGTCGGGCGTCATCGCCCCGACCGATCCGCCGCTGCCTGCCCCGCCGGCCGGAGCCCTGCAGTTGCTGCCCGTCGCAGTTCTGGCCTGACCGACACAAGTTCTTCCCCAACCGGCTGACTTCGGGACCCGATCGGCTTAGCCTGACCTCCATGGAGAACGCCACTGGAATCGGTCGTGTCGGAGCCCTGGCGGTTGCCTTGGGAATCGGAATGGCGGTGGCGAGTTCGCCAGGCCTTGCCTACGCCGAGCCGAGCGACTCCTCGGTGTCCGCCGGTACCGCGCCGGCCGTCCGCTCCGGTGCCACGCATGCGGCAGCCGCCGCTCCGGCGCGGACCCGGCGTCAGCAGCAGTCGGGCGCCCGCCCCGCGGCGTCGACGTCCGGAAACTCCTCTGCCGCGGCAGCGGCCGTGGGCCGCGCCCCCCGCGCGGTCCGGGTGCCGGCGATCTCCGCTGCGGCGCCGTCGGTGACGGTCGCGGTGGCCGGCGACTCCACCGCACCGCAGTCGTCGTCCACCCCGTCGTCGAACCCGAGCGTTGCCGCTTCGGTCGCGGCGCAGAACCCGGTCGATGCAGTCGGCCATGCGGTCACCGCCACGGTCGCGCAGTTGATCGATGCGGTACTGACCCCGCTGGCCGATGGCGGACCGCTGAGCCCCACCGGGTCGCCGTTGCTGTGGACCGCGCTCGCCTGGGCGCGCCGGGAACTCGGTGAAGCCGGGCCCGGCACCCCGACGGCCGCTGTCACCACGACCAGCCTGACCATGAGCGACAACCTCATCGCCAACGGCGGAGCCGAGTCCGGCGATCCGTCGTTGTCGGGCAACAGTTCGGTCAGCGTTCCCGGTTGGACGGTGACCGGTACCCCGACGGTGATCAAGTACGGCACCCCGCGCAACATGTGGCCCGTCGGCCTGCCGTCGGCTACCCCGAATCTGCCGGCTTTCATGGGCTTCCCGACCGGCGGCAGCAGCACCGATCAGCAGTTCTTCGGCGGCGGCAACGTGGCGACCTCGACGCTGACCCAACTGGTCGCGCTCACGGGCCCCTCGGCTGCCGGCGTGACCTACGACCTGAGCGCTCAGTTGGGCGGCTGGCTGATCAACCCCGGGGCGGCCTCGGTCAAGGTGGACTTCCTCGACGCCAACCAGACGTACCTGGGCACCGCCGCGATCGGCCCGGTCAATCTGTTCGACCGGTTCTTCCAGACCACACTCCTGGATCGCAGCACCACCGGAACGCTGCCGACCGGAACCCAGTACGCCCGGGTGACGGTGAACCTCAAGGCCTGGACACCGATCTTCCCGGGCCTCAACGCCGACTACAACTCGGCCTTTGCCGACAACATCTCGTTGACCGTCAGCGACACCGGTCTGGCCCCCGCCCCGCAACCCGTTGTGCCGGTTGCGTCCACGGTCGGCCAACTCGACCACGTCTACATGGTCTACATGGAGAACAAGGGCTACGACGACATCGTCGGCAGCCCGGATGCGCCGTTCCTCAACAGCCTGATCAACGCATACGGATTCGCCAACAACTACTACGCGTTGACCCACGGCAGCCTGCCGAACTACTACCCGGTGCTCGGCGGCACCGACTACGGCATCACCTACAACTGCGGTGAGCCGTGCATCAACGCCGATCTGGCCGACACCCTCGTCGGAAAGGTCGAGGCGGCCGGCCTGACGTGGAAGGGCTACGCGCAGGGCCTCGCCGTCGGCGGGAATCCCTTGGTGGAGACCGACACCTACGCGACGGACCAACTGCCGTTCCTGGCGTTCGACGCGATCGCCAACGATCCGGCCCAGGTCGCGAATCTGGTGTCGCTGGACTTGCTGGCCACTGACCTGCAATCGGTGGCGACCGCCCCGAACTACGCGTGGTTCGCCGCCAACGAGAGCCAGAACGGCGAGGGTCCGGTGTCGACCCTCGACGGCAAGATCAAATTCGTCCTGAGCCAGATCGACCCGAAGCACCGTTACAACATCAAGGGTCTCGACCAGTTCCTGGCCGACAACGTTCCGACCATCCTGAACTCCAACGCGTGGAATTCGGCGGAATCCTCAGCCCTCGTCGTGACCTTCGACGAGGACAACAACAACACCTCACTGGGATTCGGCAACGAAGGCAATCACATCGTCACCGTCGTCATCCCGAACCAGGCCGCCATCGCGGCCGGCATGCGCGGCGGCGCCTTCACCGACACCACCCATTACGACCATTACAGCCTGCTGAACATGATCGAGACGTCGCTGGGGCTCGTCGATCCGGTGGCCGGCACCGGCTTTCTCACCAACAACGACAAGTACGCGCCGCCGATGAACGGCTTCTGGAGCGGTACCGGACAGGCCGGCGCCGGATCGGTGGTCTAGCTAGTCCGGGATCAGCCGGATCCGGGTGCCACCACCGGCGACCTGGAGGGTCTGGCCGCTGACCCAGCTGCCCGCCGGGGATGCCAGCCACAGGAAGGCGTTGGCCACGTCCTGCGGCGTTCCCGACCGCCCGGTCAGGTTCTTCGGGTGCGCCATCGCGTGCCGGGTCTTCTCGTCGAGGCCGGCGTCGGCGTAGCCCGGCGTGAGCACGGTGCCGATCAGGATCGAGTTGATCCTGATCTGTTTGGCGAAGTAGTGCGCCAGGCCGAGCATCAGGTGATTCAGCGCCGCCTTCGCCGCCGAGTAGGCCAGGAAATCGAACGCCGGCGTCACTCCGACCATCGAGCCGGAATTGGTGATCGTGGCGTTCTCGGCCTCGAGCAGATGGGGCCGGCAGGCCGCCGTCATCCGCATCGCCGACAGGGTGTTGAGCTTGTAGCTCTCCACCATGTCCTCGACCGGGATCGCCAGCGGGTCTTCGTAGGCGCGTCCCCAACCGACGTTGTTCACCAGGGTCGAGATGCCGCCGAACGCACCGACGGTCTCCTGAACAACCCGCGCGATATCGGCCTCGTCGGTGACATCGCACCCCAGGCCGAGCACCTCCCCACCGGTGTCCGCGGCGATCATCGCGGCCGTCTCGGCGGCCTTCTCGCCGTTGAGATCGGCGATGACCACCTTCGCCCCGGCGCCGGAGAAGGTGCGGGCGATCGCCTCACCGATGTTCTGCGCGCCACCGGTGACGATGGCGACGTGACCGTTCATCCGGAAGTCCGCGAAAGCGTCGAAAGTCATTCGAAATCCCCCTAATCCAGTTCCTGCACACCGCCGCCGCTCACGGTCAGCACCTGTCCGCTGATCCAGGACGAGGCCGGAGCACACAGGAACAGCGCCGCGTAGGCGATGTCGTCGGCCTCCCCCAACCGGGCCAGCGGCGTCTTGGCCAGCATGTGCTTTTCGATCTCCGGGGTCAGCACGGTGGCCAGCGCATGGGTCTTGATCGCCCCGGGCGCGATGGCGTTGACCCGGATTCCCATCGGGCCCAGGTCGTAGGCGATATTGCGGGTCAAGTGGTTGACCGCCGCCTTGGACGACGAGTAGGACGCCATTCCCGAATTGGTGTTCTCCCCAGCCATCGAACTGATGTTGACCACCGCTCCGCCGCCGCGTTGTTTCATGTGCGGCGCGCACAACTGGGTGAGCCGGAAGGTCGAGAACACGTTGAGCCGGTAGGCCCATTCGAAGTCCGGCATCGGCATGTCGAACGGTTTCGGGCCGCCACCGCCGGCGTTGTTGACCAGGATGTCGACGCCGCCGAAATGCTTGACCGCCAAGGCGACCAGAGCCTCCAGACCGGCCTCGCTGGTGACGTCACACCCGGTGGACACCGCATTGCCGTCCGTGGCGCTGATGGCCTCGGCCACCGACTGCGCAGCACGGCCGTCGAGGTCGCTCACCACCACCGAGGCCCCCGCGGATGCGAAAAGTTCGGCCACCGCGCGGCCGATGCCGGCCGCGGCACCGGTGACCACGACGACCTTGCCGTCGAGCCGAAAACTATTGACGTCGAATCCCACGCTCGGACGATAGCGGCCCGGGTTGGGCCATACTGACGTTGTGGGCACTTACGCGGTCACCGGCTCCGCATCCGGGATGGGCAGTGCCGTCGTCGAGCGACTACGCGCGCAGGGCCACACCGTGATCCGGGTCGACATCAAAGACGCCGACGTCATCGCCGACCTTTCCACCGCCGCGGGCCGGCGACGCGCGGCCGACGACGTCCTCAACGCCTGTTCGGGGCGCCTCGACGGTGCGGTGCTCGCCGCAGGGCTGGGCCCGACTCCCGGCGCCGAGCGAATGATCACCGAGGTCAACTACTTCGGCGTGGTGGACCTCCTGCAGGCCTGGCGTCCGGCCCTGGCGGCCGCCAACAACGCCAAAGTAGTGGTGTTCTCCAGCAACTCGACCACCACGATCCCGGCGGTCCCGCGCCGCGCGATCGGCGCACTGCTGGCCGGCGACACAGACAAGGCATTGCGCGCCTACCGCATCTTCAGGCGCAACGCGCCGCCGATGGCCTACGGCGCGTCCAAGATCGCGGTCAGCCGCTGGGTGCGTCGGAACGCGGTGACCGAGGAATGGGCGGGTGCCGGCATCCGGCTCAACGCCCTGGCCCCCGGCGCGATCATGACGCCGATGCTCGAGCGGCAACTGGCCACCCCGGCCGAGGCCAAGCACATTCACCGGTTTCCGGTGCCGATCGGCGGTTTCGGCGATCCGGGCGCGCTGGCGGACTGGGTCGTGTTCATGCTGTCTGACGCGGCGGACTTCCTCTGTGGCAGCATCGTTTTCGTCGACGGTGGATCAGATGCCTACTTCCGCGCCGACGACTGGCCGAAACCCGTTCCGGCCTGGCGCGTGTTGTCCTACCTGAAGCGCACCCGGCAATTCAGGCCCTTCGAAAGGATCCGATGATGAACCGTCGCACCACCCTGCTGGCAGCGTTGGCGCTCACCGCGGCGTCGTTGACGGGCTGCGCGGGCAAGACCGAAGCTCCGAAGGCTCAGGGTCCCCAGACGACGACGATCGAGATCTCCTACGACGATCTGCTGAACCAGAAGCAGATCAGCCGCAGCGTCACGCTGCCGGTCGGCGACTTCCTGCAGGTGAGCCTGGGCTCCAACGCCTCCACCGGCTTCGAGTGGGAGGACAAGATGCTGATCTCCGATCCGAAGGTCATGGTGCAGACCGGCCACGAGAACATCGCGCCCGCCGCCGACAAGCCGGGCGCGCCCGGCAAGGAGGTGTTCATGCTGCAGAGCACCGAACGCGGTCAGACCACGGTCTCCACCACCTACGGCCGGCCGTGGCCCGGCGGCGAGAAGGACACCTGGGTGTTCACCGTCAACGTCACGGTCGACTGACACCCGCGAGTCACTCGCTTAACTCCAGTCACTGAGTGCGTACCCTGGTCGGATGGGTATCTCCCGTCTGGCGAGGGTCGGTGTCGCGGCCGTGTGGCTGCTGGCGGCCGGCGCAGCCGCCAGTGGATGCACGTCCACCGTCGACGGAGCAGCCAGCTGCCCGGGCTGCGGACCCGGGACCGAACCGGACTTCCCGACCCCCCAGACGTCGCCGACGATGCCGACCCAGCTGCCGCCGTCCGGCTCCGGCACGCTGGAGCCCAGTGAGACCGGCGACGTCTACATCGAGACCAAGTCCGGCAAGACCCGTTGCCAGATCTCCACCGACTCGGTCGGCTGCGAATCCGAATTCACCGACGCGCCGACCGTCGACGGTCAACCGGCCAACGGCGCCGAGGTGTCCGCGAACGGCGACAACCGCTGGATTCTGGGAAACCTGGGCGCGATACCGACCACGGCGATCGACTACGACACCTATCACGCTCTCGGCTGGACCATCGAGGCCGACGCCGCCGGCACCAGGTTCACCAACGACGACACCGGTCACGGCATGTTGATCAGTACCGAAGGCGCCAGCTTCTTCTAGATCCCCCTGTCCTAGGGTTGGAGTCATGGACTTCCGCGTCTTCGTCGAGCCCCAGCGGGGCGCCACCTACAACGACCAGCTGAATGTCGCCAAAGCCGCTGAGGCACTGGGCTTTTCGGCGTTCTTCCGCTCGGACCACTACCTGGCGATGAAGGTGGAGGGATTACCCGGGCCCACCGATTCCTGGATCACCCTGGCCGGGCTGGCCCGTGAGACCTCGACGATCCGGCTGGGCACCCTGGTCACCTCGGCGACGTTCCGCCACCCCGGCCCGCTGGCGATCTCGGTCGCCGAGGTCGACGCCATGAGCGGCGGCCGTGTCGACTTCGGCATCGGCGCCGGCTGGTTCGAAGACGAGCACCGCGCCTACGCGATCCCGTTCCCCGACCTCGGCGAGCGCTTCGACCGGTTCGAGGAACAACTGGAGATCATCACCGGCCTGTGGGCCACCCCGGTCGGAAAGACCTTCGACTACACCGGGACCCACTACACCGTCTCGGATTCACCGGCGCTGCCCAAACCGGTTCAGCAACCCCATCCGCCGATCATCATCGGCGGCGGCGGCGCCAGGCGCACCCCGGCACTGGCCGCGCGGTTCGCCGCGGAATTCAACGTCGCGTTCGTCGGCTTGGATTTTCTGCAGACCCAGTTCGGCCGGGTTCGCGCCGCCGCTGAACAGATCGGCCGCCCGGCCGACGACATCACCTACTCGGCGGCGTTCGTGGTGTGCGCCGGACGCGACGAAGCCGAGATCGCCCGCCGCGCCGGCGCCATCCGGCGTGAAACCGACGAACTGCGGGAGAACACGCCGTTGGTCGGCACGCCATCGGAGATCGCCGATCGGCTCGCACCGTTCATCGAAGCCGGTGTTCAGCGGGTCTACCTGCAGGTGCTCGATCTCGCCGACCTCGACCACCTGGAACTATTCGCCACCGAGGTCATGCCGCAGTTCAACAGTTCCCATTAGGATCGCAACGCGTGGCGAACGATCCGAACAACTACTCCGACAGCGACCCCACCCAGTACGCCAATTTGGGCGGCAGCGGTGAGGCCTACAGCGAGTACACCGGTCCGACCTACCGCGAGCCGGCCGGATACGGCCAGGCTCCGGCGCCGCTTCCCCCCAAGAGGCCCTGGAACCAGAACCCGCTCGCCCTGATTGCCCTCGGTGTGCTCAGCGCCGCGATCCTGGCCCTGCTGGTCTATGCGGTGGTGAAGTTCACCGGTTCCGGATCCTCGGCACCCGCCAGCACCAGCGTGACCACCTCCGCCACCACATCGTCCGCGCCGGACACCAGCGGGCCCAGTTCGACCCAATCCGCGGCACCGGCGCCGGCGCCGGCCACCGAGACGGTCACCGAGCCACCGACGCGCACCGAGACCGTCACGACGACAGTCGCGCCCACGACGACGACCACGACGGCGGCGCCCGTCACCACGACGACCGCGACGCCTACGCCGTCGACGACGACCTCGATCACCACGTCGGTCACCACGATCACCGAAACCACGACGAAGCCGTTCTGGCCGACCCTGCCGACGCTGAAGCCGCCGACGCTCTACCAGCCGCCGACCGGCCAGTAGCGATGAACGAGGCACTCGGGCTCTCCGTCGGCAGCACCAACCTCGTCGCCGCGCGCCCCGGCCGTCAACCGGTGACCCGGCGTTCGGTGATCACGTTGTGGGACAGCCGGCCCGCCGAGGTCGGCGTGCCGTCGGAGAATCCCGAGCTGACCAGTCCCAATCTCACCGAGGCGGGACTTGTGCTGCGGGGTTTCGTCGAACGCGTCGGCGATCCGGTGCCGCTGATCGCCGCGGACGGCTCACCGCACACCGGCGAGAGCCTGCTGAGCGCGGCGCTGGAGGCGATGGCCCGCGACGGCGGCGCCCCGGCAACAGCAGTCGTCGCGGTTCCGGCGTACTGGGGACCCGCCGCAGTCGGCGCCCTGCGTGGCGCGCTGCGGACCAGTCCGGCGCTCGCCCCCGGCGGCGTCCCGCCGACGCTCATCTCCGACGCGACGGCCGCACTGGCCGCGTTGGCGGTCCAACCCGGACTGCCCGCCGCCGGTGTGGTGGCGCTGTGCGATTTCGGCGGCAGCGGCAGCTCGATCACGCTTGCCGACGCAGCAACGGGTCTCACCGTCGGCGAGACGGTTCGCTTCACCGGATTCTCCGGCGAGCAGGTCGACCAGGGCCTGCTTGATTACGTCCTGGACAAGGTTCGGGAGGCCGGCCACGACAGCGTCGCCGACACCGCCTCGTTCGGCGGCCTGGCCCGGCTGCGGGAGGAGTGCCGGCTGGCCAAGGAGCGGCTGTCCTCGGAGACCGCCGCGACGGTCCCGGTCGATCTACCGGACTACCGGGCCGATGTCGCGCTCACCAGAGCAGACGTGGAGAGCATCCTCGCCGGGCCGTTCTCCGATTTCATCGACGCATTCGCAGATGTGTTGGAGCGCAACCGGATTCCGGTGGCGAACCTGGCCGCGATCGCGACCGTGGGCGGCGCGGCGGCGATCCCGGTGATCGCCCAGCGGCTGTCCGAACAGTTGCGGGTTCCGGTCATCACCGTCCCGGGTCCGGGCGTTGCCGCGGCCGCCGGTGCGGCGATCATCGCCGAACGCGGGCCCGCTACGTCAGCGACCGTGGTGACCGACGCACCCACCGGGGTGACGGTGGCGGCTGATGCTCCCACCAGCATGGCCCCGGCTGCCTGGGCGGCCACCGACGCCGTCGGTGACGGAACCCCCTCGTCCACTTTCCGGGCGCTGGCGTGGTCGCAGGGCGACGAAGCCGGCGAGGAGCCGGTCCCCTACACGGGGGCGGACTACGCGGTGACGCCGCCGACCGGCGGTCAGTCGACGGAGTTCGAACCCGGGCACCCGAACCAGGGCCATGATCTCGACACTGCCGTGGTGCAGGGCGTGCTGCCCTGGTACCGGCGGCCCTCGCTGCTCTTCGGGGTCGCCGCGGCGGTGGCCGCGGTGGCGGTCGGCGGCCTCGCGATCACTCTGACGAGTAGCGACAGCACGCCCACCACGACCACCACCAGGGTGACCAAACCCGGCGAGGCTCCCGGCACTCCGGGTTCGAACGTGCCGCCGCCGCCACCGACGACGATCACGATCACCGGTGACAACGGCGCCACGACGGTGACCACCGTGACACCTCCGCCGACCACAACGGCGTCGACGACCGCACCGACGACCACCACGACGACGCCGTCCACCACGACGACGACAACCACGACGACCACGACGACGCCGACGACGACCACCACCACCACGACGACCACGCCGCCCACGACGACCACCACCACGCAGCCGCCGACCACCACCACGACGCAGCCGCCGACCACGACGCAGGCTCCGACGACGACTCAACCGCCGACGACGACCCAGGCTCCGACGACGACGGTCGCGCCCCCCACGACCACGATCGCGCCGCCGACCACGACGGTCGCGCCGCCGACCACGCCGCCCGTGGTGACCACCCAGGCGCCGACTAACAAGCCCGCGCCGACGGAGTAGCGAAGTTAGGGCAGCCTATCTAGAGCGGCGGACCCGTCGGATGCCACTATGAACAGCAGGCATGCGCAAGTTACCCGCGGGTAGCAACAGTCCGGTTGCCGGTCGGTGGCCAGACGAGAGAGGGAATGTACGTGGATACCCAGACGCTCATCAGGTTGGTCATCGGCCTTGCCATGACGGCGATCGTCGGCGTGCTCGCCGTCAAGCGGGTGCTGTGGCTGACCAAGCTGATCAGCTCGGGCCAGCCGACCGCCGACGAACGGGGCCGCAAGAACCACCTCGGCGAGCGGATCGGCAACCAGATCAAAGAGGTGTTCGGCCAGACCCGGCTGCTGCGCTGGTCGATCCCCGGCATCGCGCACTTCTTCACCATGTGGGGCTTCTTCGTCCTGGCCTCGGTCTACCTGGAGGCCTACGGGGTGCTGTTCAACCCCAAGTTCGCCATTCCGGTGATCGGCAAGTGGGGAATTCTCGGCTTCCTGCAGGACTTCTTCGCCGTCGCGGTGCTGCTCGGCATCATCACGTTCGCCATCATCCGCCTTCGTTCAGAACCCAAGGAATACGGTCGCGGATCGCGGTTCTACGGCTCGCACACCGGCGGCGCCTGGCTGATCCTCATCATGATCTTCAACGTCATCTGGACCTACGCCCTGTTCCGCGGCGCGGCGGTGGCCAACGGCAACCTGCCCTACGGCAAGTCGGCATTCTTCTCCCACGCGATGGGCGCTCTGCTGGAGCCGTTGGGCCACAACGCGAACGAGATCATCGAGACCGTCGCCCTGCTGCTGCACATCGGCGTCATGCTGGTGTTCCTGCTGATCGTGTTGCACTCCAAGCACCTTCACATCGGCCTGGCCCCGGTCAACGTCACGTTCAAGCGTCTGCCCAATGCGTTGGGACCGCTGCTGCCGATGGAGTCCAAGGGCGAATACATCAACTTCGAGGATCCCGCCGAGGACTCGGTGTTCGGCCGCGGCAAGATCGAGGACTTCACCTGGAAGGGCTACCTCGACTTCACCACATGCACCGAGTGTGGCCGTTGCCAGTCGCAGTGCCCGGCGTGGAACACCGCAAAGCCGTTGTCCCCCAAGCTCGTCATCATGGACCTGCGCGACCACCTGTTCGCCAAGGCGCCCTACATCTTCGGCGACAAGGACACTGCCACCGACACCCTCACCGACAAGGAGGGCGGTCTGGAGATCGGTCACGACGAGCACTCCGTGCCGGAGTCCGGCTTCGGTCGCATTCCCGCCGATTCGCCACTGCAGGCCACCCGGCCCCTGGTCGGTGACGCCGCCGCACTCGGTGTGATCGACCCCGACGTGCTGTGGTCGTGCACCACCTGCGGCGCCTGCGTCGAGCAGTGCCCGGTGGACATCGAGCACATCGACCACATCGTCGACATGCGCCGCTATCAGGTGATGATGGAGTCGGAGTTCCCGAGTGAACTCGCCGGCCTCTACAAGAACCTGGAGACCAAGGGCAACCCGTGGGGCCAGAACGCCAAGGAGCGGACCACCTGGATCGACGAGGTCAGCTTCGATGTGCCGGTCTACGGCAAGGACGTCGACTCCTTCGCCGGCTTCGAGTACCTGTTCTGGGTCGGCTGCGCCGGATCCCTGGACGATCGTGCCAAGAAGACCACCAAGGCGGTCGCCGAACTGCTCGCCGCGGCCGGGGTGAAGTTCCTCGTCCTCGGCGATGGCGAGACCTGCACCGGCGATTCCGCGCGCCGCTCCGGTAATGAATTCCTGTTCCAGCAGTTGGCATCTCAGAACGTCGAGACCCTCAACGATCTGTTCGACGGCGTGCAGAAGGTGGACCGCAAGGTCGTCGTCACCTGCCCGCACTGCTTCAACACCCTGGGCCGGGAGTACCCGCAGGTCGGCGGCGACTACGCGGTGCTGCACCACACCCAGCTGCTCAACCGTCTGGTGCGCGACAAGAAGCTGATCCCGGTGCAGAGTGGCGGCGCGAACGGAACGCTGACCTACCACGATCCGTGCTACCTCGGTCGGCACAACAAGGTCTACGAGGCGCCCCGCGAGCTCATCAGCGCATCCGGTGCGACGCTGACCGAGATGCCGCGGCACGCCGAGCGCGGCTTCTGCTGCGGCGCCGGCGGTGCCCGGATGTGGATGGAAGAGCACCTCGGCGAACGCATCAACCACAACCGCGTCGACGAGGCACTGACCCTCGATGCCACGACGATCGCGACCGGCTGCCCGTTCTGCCGCGTCATGCTCACCGACGGTGTCGGCGATCGAGGCAAGGCCGAAGAGGTCGAGGTCGTCGACGTGGCTCAGCTACTGCTGGGTTCGCTGAACCGCGACACGCTGACGCTGCCGGAGAAGGGCACCGCCGCCAAGCTGGCCGCTGCCGCCGCACCGGCGGTCAAGCCGACTGCTCCCAAGGTCGAGCCCGCTGCCGCACCGGAACCCGAGCCCGTCGCGGCGGCACCGGCTGCACCTGCCGCACCGGCTGCACCTGCCAAGGGCCTGGGCATCGCGGCCGGCGCCAAGCGCCCCGGCGCGAAGAGCGCCGCGGCTCCCGCTGCCGAAGCGGCACCGGCGGCCGCACCGCCTGCTCCGGCGGCGGAAACGCCTGCTGCGCCTGCGGTGGCAGCCAAGGGTCTGGGTATGGCGGCCGGGGCCAAGCGCCCCGGTGCGAAGAAGGCCGCACCGGCTGCTGAGGCCGCACCGGCCGCCGCAGCTCCGGCCCAGGCGGCCGCTCCGGCTGAGCCGGTTGTATCGGCCGAGCCGGCGGTCCCCGTCAAGGGTCTGGGGATGGCCGCCGGTGCCCGCCGTCCGGGTGCCAAGAAGGCTCCTGCGGCTCCTGCAGCCCCTGCAGCCGCCGAGTCGGCCCCGCAGCCCGCAGCTGAGGCCGCGTCCACCGCTGAGCCGGAGCTGGAGTTGGAGCTGAAACTGGAGCCGGAGCCCCAAGCCCCCACCGAGTCCGTCCCGGTCAAGGGTCTGGGCATGGCCAAGGGCGCACGCCCGCCGGGCAAGCGCACGTAGGAGAGTTCTAGCCGACCTTGGTCAGTTGGATCGGCGCCTGGGTGACCTGGCCGCCCGGGCACTCACCGTTGGAGTCGGCGGTGGCGATGCCGGCCATGGTGTTGTTGTCGATCGCGTAGCGGATGACGATGTCGGCGAAGTTGCCGTCGGCACAGATGGCGCCCTGCGGCTTGACCACGTTGTAGGTCCAGATGTTGTTGTGCAGGGTCGCCACAGCAGTCCACCCTCGGTTGCTGACCAGGCTGGCGGTGCAGCCCTCGGTGGCGCAGTTGGCCGTCGCGGTCACGTAGAACTGGTCCGAACCGCCGGCGACGGAGTACTTGCCACTGAGATCGGCATGGGCCAACCCGGCGGATCCGATCGCGGTACCCGCAGCCAGGGCGGCGCCCACCAGTGCGCGCGTGATTGCTCGGTTCATTGTCTGTAAGCCTCCTGTGAACTGATGGAGGCAAGCTAACAGGGTTTTTGGGCCGGAATTGACGCCGTAGCCAGCATGTTTCGAAACCGAGTGCGAGTTGTGACTGGAAAAAGGTTTGCACCGTCGTGGGAGAATCAAGGGCGTGAGTACAAACCAGCTGCCGTGGCAGGGCACCAGCCAGCACCGGCGGCCGCGCACGTTCGCGCAGTCGACCAAACTGCAGGACGTCCTCTACGAGATCCGTGGGCCGGTGCACGATCACGCCTCGCGCCTGGAGGCCGAGGGGCACCGGATCCTCAAGCTCAACATCGGCAACCCGGCGCCATTCGGCTTCGAGGCGCCGGATGTGATCATGCGCGACATGATCCAGGCACTGCCCACCGCGCAGGGTTACTCCGACTCCAAGGGAATCCTGTCCGCACGCCGCGCAGTGGTCACCCGATACGAACTCGTCGACGGCTTCCCCCGGTTCGACGTCGACTCGGTGTTCCTGGGCAACGGCGTCTCGGAACTGATCACGATGACCCTGCAGGCATTGCTCGACAACGGCGATCAGGTGCTCATCCCCGCCCCCGACTATCCGCTGTGGACGGCGGCGACGGCACTGGCCGGCGGAACGCCGGTGCACTACCTGTGCGACGAGACCAACGACTGGCAGCCCGATCTGGCCGACCTGGAGTCGAAGATCACCCCCAAGACCAAGGCCATGGTGGTGATCAACCCGAACAACCCCACCGGCGCGGTGTACAGCCGGGAGACGTTGCGGCAGATGGCCGAGCTGGCCCGTAAACACGAACTGCTGCTGCTGGCCGACGAGATCTACGACAAGATCCTCTACGACGACGCCGAGCATGTCAGCCTGGCGACAGTCGCGCCCGACGTTCTGTGCCTGACTTTTAACGGCCTGTCGAAGGCCTACCGGGTGGCCGGCTACCGCTCCGGCTGGCTGGTGATCACCGGACCGACCGAGAACGCGACGAGCTTCATCGAGGGCATCAGTCTGCTGGCCAACATGCGGCTGTGCCCGAATGTCCCTGCGCAGCATGCGATTCAGGTCGCACTCGGCGGACACCAGAGCATCGACGATCTGGTCCTGCCCGGCGGTCGGCTGCGCGAACAGCGCGATGTCGCCTGGTCCAAACTCAACGAGATTCCGGGCGTCTCCTGCGTCAAACCCCAGGGTGCGCTGTATGCGTTCCCACGGCTGGACCCCGAGGTGCACGACATCGTCGATGACGAGAAGCTGGTGCTCGACCTGCTGCTCGAGGAGAAGATCCTGCTCACCCAGGGCACCGGTTTCAACTGGCCGACGACCGACCACTTGCGGATCGTGACGCTGCCGTGGGCGCGGGACCTGTCCAACGCCATCGACCGGCTCGGCAACTTCCTGGCCGGCTACCGCCAGTAATCACCGGTGCCGCACTCACATTCGCACGCCCAGTCGCACGCCGCGGGGCCGGCGCCGCTGAGTCCACTGGTGGCGCGGGCCGTCGTCGCGGCCCTGTGTGTGATCGGTCTGGCGATGGTGGTCGGAGCCGTGCTGCTGTGGCCCTCCGGTCACAAAGCCGAGATTCCGCTGCCATTCCAGAACGCAGCAGGCGGGGCCGTCAGCACGGTGCGCGGCCAGGTGCAGTCCACGGCCCTGGCCGACTGCGGCAGCCCGTCAGCCGGCCAAGTACTCACCGGCAGCCCTGCGCCGGGAGTGGCCGGCAGCGGCACCTGCGTGCAGTCGATGGTGCGCATCGACACCGGACCCAACAGCGGCGCCGACACCCTGATCGAGTTCTCTCGCAGCCCCGGCAACCCGGAACTGATGGCAGGTGAGACGATCCGGATCTTCCGGCAGGTCGATGCGCAGGGCGTCACCAGCTATGGCTTCTACGACTATGAGCGCGGTTGGTCGCTGGCGCTGCTGGCAGCGCTGTTCGCGATCGTCATCGTGGCGGTCGCGCGCTGGCGCGGACTGCGCGCACTGGCCGGCATCGTCGTCGCCTTCGCTGTGCTGGTCGTCTTCCTACTTCCGGCGTTGCGAGACGGCGCCCCTGCGCTACCGGCGGCATTGGTCGCCTCCGCGGCGATCCTCTTCGCCGTCATCTACCTGGCCCACGGCATCAGTCTTCGAACGAGCGCGGCGCTGCTGGGCACCTTGACCGCCATGCTGCTGTCGGCGTTCTTATCCTGGGGCGCAATCGAACTCACCCATCTGACCGGGCTGTCCGAGGACCACAACAACGAGGTCGCCGCCTACATGGGGAACGTCTCGATCAAGGGCCTGTTGCTGGCCGGTTTCATCATCGGTTCGCTCGGCGTGCTCAACGACGTCACGATCACCCAGGCCTCCGCGGTGTTCGAACTGGCCCACGTCGGCCACGGCAGCCGTCGGGAGATCTTCCTGCGCGGCATGAGGGTGGGCAGTGACCACATAGCCAGCACCGTCTACACCCTGGTGCTCGCCTACGCCGGAAGTTCCCTTCCCCTACTGTTGTTGTTCAGTGTCGCGAACCGTTCCCTGACGGACGTACTGACCAGCGAGGGGGTCGCGATAGAGATCGCACGCTCAGCGGTCGGCGGAATCGCGTTGGCACTGGCCGTACCGTTGACCACCGCGCTGGCCGCAGCGCTGGCAACACCGAACGTCAGCCCCGCTCCAACAACTCCAGCAGATACTGGCCATAGCCCGACTTGAGTTGAGTCTGAGCACGCGCGGCCAACTGGCCGTCGTCGATGAATCCCATCCGCCAGGCGATCTCCTCCGGGCAGCAGACTTTCAGACCCTGCCGCGCCTCGATGGTGCGCACGAAATTGCCCGCCTCCAAAAGGGAGTCGCAGGTTCCGGTGTCCAGCCACGCGGTGCCGCGCGGCAGCACCTCGACGAGCAGCCGGCCGCGCTCGAGGTAGCTGCGGTTGATGTCGGTGATCTCCAGTTCCCCGCGCGCGCTGGGCCGCAGCGATCGGGCGATCTCGACGACCTCCTTGTCGTAGAAGTACAGGCCGGGCACCGCATAGTTGGACGCCGGCTTGGCCGGCTTCTCCTCCACCGCGAGCGCCGTTCCGTCGGCGGAGAACTCCACCACGCCGTAGGACGACGGATCTGCCACCCAGTAGGCGAAGATCGCTCCGCCGTCAATGTTGTTGAACCGCTTGAGGTTCGTGCCGACACCGGGCCCGTAGAAGATGTTGTCGCCGAGGATCAGGGCGACCGGTCCGGAACCGATGTGATCGGCTCCGATGATGAAAGCCTCCGCCAGCCCGTTCGGACTCTCCTGAACGGCATGGGTGATGTTGACCCCGAATTGCGAACCGTCACCGAGCAGCCGGGCGAAGCCGGGACTGTCCTCGGGCGTGGCGATCACCAAGATGTCGCGGATCCCGGCCAGCATCAGCGTCGAGAGCGGGTAGTAGATCATCGGCTTGTCGTAGACCGGTAGCAACTGCTTGCTGACGCCCTGGGTGATCGGATAGAGCCGGGTGCCCGATCCGCCGGCCAGGATGATCCCGCGCATACCGATCAGGCCTGGAGGTCTTCGTCGTTCAATTCGGTGGCAGCCAGGGCGGCGGTCAGGTCGGGATGCCGGAAAACCGAGGTGACGTGGTCGTGCACCACCCGGAAGGCAGACGCCGCATTCGCGGCCGCGGCCCCCGAGTTGGGGGTGATCCGCTCGGACACCACCACCACCCCGTCGCGGTAGTAGATCTCACCGACCTCGATGGTGGCGTCGGTGCGCTGTGCCCATTCCCGGAGTGCCGCATGCCCCTGGGCGGCGCCGTGCGAATCGCCGATCTCGATGTCGTCGCTCGACAGCGTGTTGAGGGTGTCGATGTCACCGGTGCTCAGGGCGTCGTGCCAGGCCAGAACGGTAGCGATCTCCGAAGTGCTCATGACCGCCCAAACTACCGCAGCTAGAACGGCGTGCGGGCAAGCCAGGTATCCCAGACCGCCTGATCGCCGAACACCTCGAGGCCCAGACCACCCGGGCCGGCTGCCGCCCCGCGCCGGACCACGGCCAGCAGCAGGTCGCGGGCCGGGCCGCGCAGGGCGACCGTGGCCTTGCCGTGCTCATGATCGAGTGCGACGCCGTCGGGGCGGCCGAGCAGGGTCCACTCCCCGGCCTCGCCGAGTCCCGGATCGGTGGCGTGCAGATGCAACGACTGCCCCTCACCCAACGGCCGGTCTCCGGCACCGGGGCCCTCCTCATTGGCACGGACGACCGTGCGCTCGAGGTACTCGGTGATGCCGTCGGCGGCGATGGCGGGATCGATGCGGAACTCGGCGCCCAGTGCCAATGCTGCATCGGCGCGGTGCACTGCCGTCTCATGCAGTCGCCGCCGGATCCACCACTGCGCTGGGCGCGGGCCGAGGAACGTCCAGACCGTGGTCTGTGCACCGGTGCTCTGAACCGCGTCCAGCAGAGCGCGCGGCCCGGCGTTCAGCCATGCGATCTCGTCGCCCTGCGCCGGCTTGCCGCCCGCAACGGTGCGCGGATCGATGTATTCGGCGGACTGCTCAGCGACGATCTGGGCGCACCACCGGTCGCCCCGGCCGACGTGGCGCATCAGTTGTTCAAGCGTCCATTCCGGACAGGTGGGCACCGGAGTCGACGGGTCGGCATCGCGCAGGAGTGCGGCGAAGGCTGCGTTCTCGGCGATCAACGCCTGCGTGGTGTCGATTTTGGCGGGATCCATTCCCGGACGTTAGCCGAACGGCGACCAGTCCGGCCAGAGCGGGTTGCCGTGGCCACCATGGGACTGCGATCCGCCACCGAATCCACCCAGTGACGGCGACGACGGGTACGACGGAACCGACTGTGCCGGAATGGCTCCCGTGCCCGGCATCTCGAAGATCGACGGCAGCTGCGGACCTCGCAGCCACGGCGGGATGATCTGCGCGACCGGCGGAGTGGAGGCCGGAGCGGGGGCAACCGGCGCGGGAGCCGGCGCCGCGGGTGCGGGCTCGACCGGGGCAGCGACCGGGGCCGGGGCCTCCTGAACCACGATCGGCGCCTTTGGCGCGGGGGTGACGTAGACGGTGCGGGGCGCCACCTGGACGACGGGCACCGGCGCCTGGATGGTCTGTGGCGGAGCAACCGGGGCGGTCGCCGGAACGGCCGCTGAACCTTGGTCGGCCTGGGAGTTGGGGACCGCGGCCGGATTGCCCGGATCGGGCCGCTGTTCGACCGCGGGCTTGATGCTGACGGCTAGCGAGATCACCAGTGCGGCGACACCGACGACGAAGACCGCCGCGAGCGCACTGCCGACAAGGAGGAAGGACTTTCGATCGGGCTCCATGACCGGGTCGGCCGCATCCGATCGGCCGTCGTAGCCGAACGGGTCGGCGGGCGCGTCGTCGTCATCGGGCACTGCACTGAATCCGAGTGGCGCCATATAGCCCGCCGGGGCCATCTGGGTCGGGCCGGCAGCGGTGTCGCTGAGCTCGGGGGGCAATAACCCGATGGTCTCCGCCTCGTAGCGCGGGGTGTGCGCCGACGCCAGGGCCGCACCGCGGGCCAGCGCCAGGTCCGCGTCCTGTGGACAGTGCACCGGCAGCGTCGTCCGCCCGGCGATCTGTGCGCGAAGCGCCTGGGTGTCGGCGTCGCTCAAACCGGGGCCCATCACGAAGACGGCCTGCGGCGGCGGGTCGAGCGACTCCAGAGCGGCGATCATCTCGGGCACGGCGCCCGCCTCGCGGCTCTGGACCTTCACCACCGCACCGTCGGCGGTCTGTACGACGGCCAGCGTGGCGGTCTCACCCTCCAGAAAAACCAGCGCGGTGCGATCGCAGCCGACGGTCTGGCCGATCGCCTGAGCCAGCGCGCTGGCGGCGTGCAGTTCGGAGACCAGCACGGCGTCGGTGATGCCGTGGGCTCGCAGTTTGCCGCGCAACCGGGCCGCGCCGGTGTGATCGGTCCAGGCCACCCCGGTCGAGACCAGACGGTGGCCGCCCTCCGCGGCGCTTTCCCTGGTGCCGAGGATCGCCGCGATGATCTGGTCGACACCGGCGTCGGCGTCAAAGGTGTCGTGGTCGACAGTGATCCCGTCGGCGGCAGCGCCCTCCACCAGCGCCATGCGGACGGCCGTCGGCGTCATCGACACACCGAGCACGATCTCCACTGGCCCCTCCACCTAGCGCGCTACGAACCGCCCACTACGCGGTTCATCGTCAAATCACGAGACCACGTTACCGCGCGGCGCGGTTAGCTGGAGCGGATAAAGTTCAGGTAGGAACGCGACGGGGTGGGACCGCGCTGACCCTGGTACTTCGAGCCCACCGAGGAGCTTCCATAGGGGTGCTCAGCCGGGCTGGTCAGCCGCAGCAGACATAGCTGGCCGATCTTCATGCCGGGCCACAGGGTGATCGGCAGATTGGCCACATTCGACAATTCCAGGGTGATGTGGCCGGAGAAGCCCGGATCGATGAAACCGGCGGTGGAGTGGGTCAGCAGGCCTAGACGTCCCAGTGAGGACTTGCCCTCCAGCCGGCCGGCCAGGTCATCGGGAAGCGTGCAGCACTCGAGGGTGGAACCCAGCACGAATTCGCCAGGGTGCAGGACGAAGGGCTCGCCTTCGGCCGGCTGCACCATGCTGGTCAGCTCGTCCTGCTGCTGAGCGGGGTCGATGTGGGTGTAGCGGGTGTTGTTGAACACCCGGAACAGGTTGTCCAGCCGGACGTCAACGCTGGAGGGCTGCACCAGCGAGTCGTCGAAGGGGTCGAGGCCCAGGCGCCCGGCGGCGATCTCTGCGCGGATGTCACGATCGGAGAGCAGCACCCGACGAGCGTATAGCGATTGCTATCGTTGCCTTGCAATGCCGATGTAGTTCAATGGCAGAACATCAGCTTCCCAAGCTGAATACGCGGGTTCGATTCCCGTCATCGGCTCCACCATCTAGCAGCGGTAACGCTGTTCGAACTGTTCGATCCGTCGCCTCGTTGTCACGGCGATGTCACAACCCGGTCGAACACACTTCCGGCCGCCTTCAAAGCGTCGCCCTGACTGTGGATGTACAGCCGCTGAGTGAGGGTGCTGTCGCTGTGCCCGATCCACGCGGCGATCACCACATCGGGAACCCCCATCAAATGCATGTGCGTCGCCGCTGTGTGCCTGCCGCCGTGCAGTTTGATGTGGCGCAGACCGGCTTCTTTAACCGAGTCCGCCCAATACCGGGACATCGACTGCGGGTGATATGACTGGACGGCGGCCGAGGATCTTTTCCTCCATGTGTCGTGTCACGACTGCGGCGTGGGTGCAATCGACACACACCACCAAACCAGCTGCATCGGAGTCGCCCTGCTTCCTTAACGCCACGAGATACCTGTTGGCATCGCGCAGCATTTTGTCGGCGATGGAATCTTCGTCGATCCACTCGAGGGCTGCGCGGAGTCGTAGCCGCTCGTCTTTTTCGGTCAAATCGTGATCGTCGAAGCTAACAGTCTGGACCGAACCGTGGTCATCCTTGTACGAAGTCGTACCACGGACCTCGACGAATTGGACGGGTCGGCACGTACCGTCGCGGATCGCATCGTCGTACGAGTAACGGTAGAGGGGCTTCGCGGAACCACCGCGCGAAGGAACGAAAACAATTGGATCTCGACCTGTCCTGAATGGTGTACCGCTAAGCGACAAAATCGCTGCCGCGCCCTTGGCGAAAGAGAACTGGGCGGCCCGACCCCAACTTGCCTCTGCCCCGGCGTGATGGACCTCGTCAAAGATGATCAACGTCCGGTGGCCCGACTCCGTAGCGTGCGCAAGAAACATATCTGACGCGCAGAATAGGGACTGATAAGTCGTAATAGCGCCCAACCATCGCTCGCCGATTGGTTGCACTGGCCGCCACTCCCGATGCCCGAGCAGTGGAAGGGTGGGCGTATGGCTCGTCGCTGCTCCCGCAGCCGTCCACCAAACATCAGCGATCCCAACTGTCGGGACAACCACGAGAACCCTTGAGATATCACCAGGCTCGACCAGCCTGTAGGCGACCTCAAGTGCAAAGCGGGTCTTGCCGGCGCCGGGGCATGCCTCCACCAACACGGGTTGGTCTGCGATTGCATCTAGAACGACCGGAAGGGCTTTCTCCTGCCAGACTCTCAACGGTCCGCGGCCCGGCCGAAGGGCGCCCGGGTTGAATCGAGCTTTCAACAAGTGCCCTGGGCGATTGCCCTTTTTCAGGTTGCACGAGACGCAGAGTGCCTGGAGATTGGCTAATTCCGTTGCACCCCCTTCACTCCATGCGACTACGTGGTCGCCGTGCATGAGATCAACCGGCAGGTCACGATGGCAGATATTGCAAATTCGCCCCTGCCGCTCCCAAGCCCTGCGAACTTCAGCGCGGGTAAAGGTGCGGCGCCCACGCGCGTCTTCGTGACCGATTGGTCCGTCGATTCCCAACGCTTGCCCCCGCCGCGGCTAGCCGGCAAACCTTCTCTTTGATGTCGCGCTAGCCGCCTTTGAGGTGTCGGATGACTGAGCTGCCGCAGCGGGCCTGACGGATCGCTTTGATGCAGCAGCTGGCCTCGTCCCAGCCCGCCGCGAAACGGAATCGCCCAGAGACCGGCTGCTCCGCAGTGACGGTGCTTCAGTCGTGGATTTCGCCCGCGTACCCGACGCCGCCGCGCTTCTCGCCGATCTGGCCGCTGCTGGCGTCGTGGTCGTGCCTGTGGGCGGCGGGAAAAGGACATTTGCGAGACTGCCGACCACGAGTGGGAAGCCAAGCCAGCCGCCAACGAATGTGAACAGCTTGAAGAAGGTCCCGAAAGCTTGTACCTCGCAACTAATTTGACAGGGGGCAGTCGACGAAGGGAATGCCGCATTCGCCACCAGGAACATCAGCGGAATCGTTACCGGGAAGCCCAGGTACCACAGCGGGGAGACGGCGAGACCCACGGCCGTGAGGGCGATTTGCGCAATTGTGCGCGGGATGGCCGCTGGGTCTTCGACCGCCGCCGCTGTAGCGGCCGCTGTCGTGCTCGAGGAAACGGAAACGTCGTTGCCGACGGCCGCCGATGCGGTGCTGACAACAACACTCGCCAGACCAACCTCAAGCTGAACTAAGTGGCTTTCGACCGGCATAAGGCTGCGCCCAGCTTGTGGAGCAGCATTTCCCAATGTGAGAGCGGTCGCCAGAATCGCAGCGAACCCGAGATTAAGGCAACGGCGATTGACAGGTGAATAGATCATTTGGTCCCCCCAGGAATGTTTCGCGACACCGCAGCCTAACCGGCTGGGCCGACAAACGGGGTGTCGTATCGGTTCGCCCGAATGCTTTTTTGATGGTTCAATTACATTGAGTGTCGTCTGCCACGAGCATGGGACCGTTTTGACCTGATTCTGCCAGGGTGATGGGACCACCTGGATTGCCAGTTATGGGACCACCGGCGCGCCGCGTCG